>ULQM01034800.1_pt1 | contig 189429 bp, 175 predicted proteins | sample 1954451 | NCBI WGS metagenome assembly ULQM01 (sample SAMEA4835655, study PRJEB28245) | human gut metagenome | biome: gut microbiome; material: fecal sample | place: Denmark | collected 2008 | reverse complement strand
CCTCGACGAGCCGACGGCGGGCCTCGATCCCGCAGGGTGCAAAAAAATACTTGAAACTATCTGCGACTACCGCGAAAAAACGGGCTCGACCGTCGTCATCGTAAGCCACAGCATGGACGATGTTGCCCGCATCGCCGACAGGCTTATTGTCTTTAATCACGGCAGCATCCGCTTTGACGGGACGCCTGAAGAGGTGTTCTCGAATCCAAAGGAGCTTTCGGATATCGGGCTGTCCGTTCCTGCGCCGACGCAGATAGCTGCCGCGCTGCGTGAGCAGGGCGCCCGGATAGAGGGCTCAATCTACACCATCGAGCAGCTGCTGGCAGCTCTCCTTAAACTGAAAAAGGAGGCCGGACGCAATGCTTAAGGATATTACTCTCGGCCAGTATTTCCCGGGAGATACGGTCGTGCACAGGCTTGATCCGCGCACGAAGCTCCTGCTGGTCATAATATATATAGTGGGACTTTTAAATTCCGTCGGCTGGGCAAGCTATGCCTTTGTTATCCTTGTGACGGCACTGAGCATGGCGATATCGAAGATAAAGCCCAGGTCCGCGCTCAAGGGTCTCAAGCCGCTTGTTATTATAATCATCCTCACGGCGGTGCTGAATATTTTCTATACCGACGGAACTCCGATAGTTGAAGGCTGGATCATAACCTGGGAGGGCATCGAGCGCGCTGTAATGATGTCGCTGCGCATTATCCTCCTCATCGTCGGAACATTCATGCTGACGTATACGACGAGCCCCATCGCGCTCACCGACGGGCTTGAGATCATGATGGGTCCGCTCAAAAAAATAAAAATCCCCGTGCACGAGATGAGCATGATGATGAGCATGGCGCTCAGATTCATCCCCACGCTCATTGAGGAGACGGACAAGATCATGTCCGCGCAGAAGGCTCGAGGCGCCGATTTTGACAGCGGCAATCTGTTTCAGCGCGCAAAGGCACTGCTGCCGATACTCGTTCCTCTGTTCGTCTCGGCCTTCCGCCGCGCCGACGAGCTGGCCGTTGCGATGGAAAGCCGCTGCTATCACGGCGGCGAGGGCAGAACAAGGATGAAGCAGCTGAAAATGCAGGGAATTGACGCTTGGGCGCTTGTGCTCGGAGCGATGTTTCTCTCTGCGATCTTCACCATGAAGCACTTCGGACTCTGAGGGTGCAGCTTATGAGAAACATTGCCCTGCGTCTGCGCTATGACGGCAGCCGTTATCACGGCTGGCAGGTGCAGAAAAACGACATCTCCGTGTGCAGCACCGTGCAGGATGCGCTGTCGAAGATATGCGAGCATCCCGTTAAGCTCACCGGCTGCGGCCGTACCGACGCGGGAGTGCACGCGCTCAGATACTGCGCAAGCTTTCGCACCGACTGCCGCATACCCATTGACCGCTTCCCGCTTGCGGCAAATTCGCGCCTGCCGGACGATATCGCGGTCGTTGACGCCGTTGAGGTGGATGAGCGCTTTAACGCGATATCCTCCTGTGTGAAAAAAGAATATATATATAAGATACACAACTCAAACATCCGCGATCCCTTCCTTGAAAAGCGCGCCTGCTTTTATCCGCAGGAGCTTGATATGGACAGGATGAAGGCGGCGGCCGCGGCCTTCGAGGGCACGCATGATTTTGCCGCCGTGCGCTCGCTCGGAACGCAGACTAAGACCACCGTGCGCACGGTGTACAGCTGCACCGCCGGGAAAACGGATGATCTCATAACCGTTTCCGTCTGTGCGAACGGCTTTTTGTACAACATGTGCCGTGCAATAGTCGGAACACTGGTGTACGCGTCCTACGGGAAGATAGAACCCGGGGATATCCCCAAGCTCCTTGAACTCGGCGACCGGCGGCTCACAGGGCCGACGATGCCGCCGCAGGGCTTGTATCTTAACAGAGTGTGGTATGAAGGTCCGGCCGGTATCATGATGCTGAAGGACTGAATACTTGATGAAAAAAACATTGATCTTTGCCTTTGCCCTGTGCCTTATATTAAGCTCCTGCACGGGAAAAACGGAGTTTTCCGGCTCATTTATCTGCGGTGAGGCCGATGCCTGCGCCGTTTGCGATGACGGACTTTTAACGGCGAGCCCAGGAAGCGTGAAATGCTTTGACAGCGCCGGGAAAAAGGTCTTCGAGCGTGAGCTTGAGCTTAAGTCTGCGCATATAACGCAAGGCGGCGCTCTTGCCGCTGCATATGCCGAGGGCGGACGCAGCATTGTGCTTTCCGACGGTGAAGTCATAAGTGCGGATAATGATATCATCTGTGCCAAGCTGAATGAGAGCGGATGTCTTGCTCTGTGCACGAAGGAGCCGGGCTATATGGGCAGCGTAACGGTGTATTCGCCGGAGAAAAAGCCGGTGTACAAATGGTACTGCGCCAAACAGCGGCTTATATCCGCCGCAGTTTCACCGGACTCGGAGCGCCTCGCGGTGCTCACGGATAAGGGCATACGCCTGTTTTCGCTCGACAGCGAAAAAGATCGGGGTATGCTTGAATGCGAAAACCTGCGCGATATCGTCTGGCTCGGCCTGCGCGTCTGCGGCATCGGCAGCAGCGGCGCATATGTCTGCGACGATAAGGGGAAGCTCAAGGGGAAATGCGATTTTTCAGGCAAAATTACCGGCAAATTCGGGGTGCTTGACAAAAAGCTCATAATAGAGGTAAGGGAGCATGCTTACGGCGGCAAGGGAGATGTGTATATTCTCGATGACGGTCTTGATATCAAAGACAGAATATCGCCCGGCGGCGAGCTGTGGTATCTCGACTGCCGCGGTGAAAAGACAGCGCTTCTTACGCAAAACGGCGTGAGCGTATACGACGGTAAGGCAAGGCTTGTGCTCTCGGAAAAAGCGCCGGGGGCGAAGACGGCGCTGCTGGACGGTAACGGCGGTATTATCGCCGTCGGCGGAGGCAGTGTGTGCGCCATTAACAATCGAAGGTAGAGAAATAAATAACTCATGAGATTTGTAATTGAACTGAGTCTGCTGCTAATAATATTTTACTGTACATGGCGCGGCTACAGGCGCGGAGCGGTAAACGCAGCAATAAGCCTTGCGGCCGTCGTTATAGCGATGCTGTGCGGACTTGTCACAGCGTCAGGAGCAGCGCCTTCCATGGCGTATCCGCTGCGACCGTTTCTCGCAGGTTATATCGACTCTCAGCTCGAGACGGAGGCAGCGAGAGCTGCCGGCATCGACGAAACGCGCATAGAGGACACCATTAGGGAAAACCCGGAGCTTTTGACGCCCTATGCCGAAAGCTGCCTTGAAAGCCTCGGCTTTAACCAAGCGCGTGCGGAAAACTACTGCGTAAACGCGCAGAGGATATATTCGGACTATGAGATAGACGCGACGACCGCGTCGGCTCACGCCGGCAGCGAGGCTGTCGCCTACGCGATATGCGCGGTGATATTCTTCCTGCTGACGATGCTGCTCATTTCGCTTATAAAACAGATATTCGGTCTGCGCTTTCGGATAACCGACAACGCGGACATCGACCTCTACGGAGGGGCCGCATTCGGCTTTCTGCGCGGCTGCATTTATTGCGCGGGGCTGTGCTGGCTTTTGAGCTTCTGCGGCAATATGATAGGTAAGGAAACATTGGACGACGGTCTGTTCAGCAGATTTTTCCTCCTGCTGTGCAATGCGGCCGACAAAATATTTTGATGATCGGAGGATAAAAAATGCAGGCAAGAATGTGCTCACGCTGCGGCAAAAATGTCGCGGTAGTGTTTATAACCAAGCTCGAGGGCGGGGTACAGAAAAATGAGGGGCTGTGCCTTAAATGTGCAAGAGAGCTGCACATAAAGCCCGTTGACGATATGATCGAAAAAATGGGCATATCCGATGAGGATCTCGATAACCTCAGCGGTGAAATGATGAACGCCCTAAACGGCGTCGAAAGCCTTATGGATATGAGCCTCGACCCCGACGGTGATGGAGATTCGGACGGCGATGACGATGGCAAAACCGCTACCTTCCCGTTTCTGAACCGCCTGTTCGGAAACGGCAGCAGCACTCCGGCCGAGAGCGGAAATAATTCGGGCTCTGCGCCTCAGCAGCCGCCCAAGGAGGGCGGAAAGCCTCCGAAGCGCAAGTTTCTGGACAATTACTGCATAAATCTCACGGACAGAGCCCGCGCCGGAAAGCTCGATAATATGATAGGCCGCGAGGAGGAGCTCGAGCGCGTCATTCAGATCCTCAACCGCCGCCAGAAGAACAATCCCTGTCTCATCGGCGAGCCGGGCGTCGGCAAGACCGCCGTAGCCGAGGGGCTTGCCCAGCGCATAGCGCTCGACCGGGTGCCGTATAAGCTGCGCGGTAAGGAGGTATATCTTCTTGACCTCACGTCTCTCGTTGCGGGAACGCAGTTTCGCGGCCAATTCGAGAGCCGCATGAAGGGACTTATCGAGGAGATACGCAAGCAGGGCAATATAATTCTCGTAATAGACGAGGTACACAATATTGTCGGCGCCGGTGATGCCGAGGGCAGCATGAACGCGGCAAATATCTTAAAGCCCGCGCTGTCAAGAGGCGAGATACAGGTCATCGGCGCAACTACCTTTACGGAGTACCGCAAGCACATCGAAAAGGACTCCGCGCTCGAGCGCAGATTCCAGCCGGTTACGATCAGCGAGCCTTCCGTTGCCGACAGCATCGAGATACTCAAGGGCATAAGAAAATACTATGAGGACTACCACGGCGTTAAGATATCCGACGAAATGTGCGCCGAGGCGGTCAAATTGTCCGAGCGCTATATTACCGACCGCTTTCTGCCGGATAAGGCCATTGACCTTATCGACGAGGCGTGCTCGGATGTAAACCTCAAGGATAAGAGTATCATACGCCGCGCCGAGCTTCAGAAGGATCTTGACGATCTGCGCTATGAGCGCGAGGCACTTATGAGCGCCGACGCGCCCAAGGGCGAGGAGCTTACCGACGATGTTCTTGATAAGCGCTACGAGCGCATAGCGGAGCTTCGCAGCAAGGAGATGCAGCGCGAGCAGGAGCTTGCATCGCTTGACCTCGAGGGAGTTCCCGAGCTCACGGTTGATAACCTTGCCCGCATAATCGAGCTGTGGACGAAGATACCGGCCTCGTCCATACGAGAGGACGAGTTTGAGCGCCTTGCCCAGCTTGATAAGCGCCTGAAGGCGCACATCGTCGGACAGGACGAGGCGGTAAACGCCGTGTGCGCGGCGATAAAGCGCTCGCGTGTCGGACTCAAGGCAAAGCGCAAGCCGACGAGCTTCATATTTGTCGGCGGTACGGGCGTCGGCAAGACCGAGCTCGTAAAGCGCCTGGCAGCCGATCTTTTCGACTCGCCCGAATCGCTTATACGCCTTGATATGTCCGAGTTCATGGAAAAGTTCAGCGTTTCCCGCATCATAGGCTCACCTCCGGGCTACGTCGGCTATGACGAGGCAGGTCAGCTCACCGAGAAGATACGCCGCAAGCCGTATTCCATTGTGCTTTTTGATGAGATTGAGAAAGCACACCCCGATGTTCTGAACATCCTTCTGCAAATTCTTGACGACGGAAGGATAACAGACGCTCAGGGCAGAACGGTCAACTTTGAAAACACCGTCATCGTCATGACGACCAACGCCGGCTCCAACACCAAGGGCGGCGCTATGGGCTTCGGCGGTACGGTAAACGATATGAGTCGTGAGCGTGCGCTCAAGGCGCTCAACGATTTCCTGCGCCCGGAGTTTATAAACCGCGTTGATGAGATCGTTTACTTCAACAGCCTCTCTGAGGAAAACTTCCGCAGCATAGCCGAGCTCATGCTCACCGAGACGAGCTGCGCTATCGCAGAGCGCGGTATAAGCATGACGTGGAGCGCGGAGCTTATCGACTACCTTGTCAAAAAAAGCTACTCCGTCGTGTACGGTGCTCGTAATCTGCGCCGCACTATCCAGAAGGACGTTGAGGATGCGATCGCACAGAAGATCATCGACTGCCGCGGAGAGAATGCAGAGAAAATATATGTCAGCGCAGACGAAAACGGCGTCACCGTGGAGGTGAGTCAATGATAAGGTTTGAAAGCGACTATCTCGAAGGCGCGGTGCCGGAGATAATGAGCAGGCTCATCGAAACAAACTATGAGCAGACAGCCGGCTACGGCGCAGATCCCTACTGCCGAGCAGCCCGCGAGAAGATAAAGCTTGAGTGCGATGCCTTTGATGCGGACATTCATTTCCTTGCCGGCGGTACTCAGGCAAATCTCACGGTCATCACCGCCGCTCTGCGTCCGCATCAGGGCGTTATGGCGGCCGAAACGGCGCATATAGAAGCGCATGAAACAGGCGCAATCGAGGCGACAGGTCACAAGATTATAACCCTGCCGACAAAGAACGGCAAAATTAATGCCGCCGACGTCAGAGCCTGCGTTCTGCGTCACAGGGCCGATGAGGCGTTCGAGCACATTGTTCAGCCGGCGATGGTGTATATCTCGCAGCCGACGGAGACGGGCACGGTGTATTTGCTTCCCGAGCTTGAGGAAATGAGCAGCACCTGCCGTGAGCTCGGTGTTCTGCTGTTTGTTGACGGCGCACGCCTGTCATGTGCGCTTGCCTGCGAGCAAACGCCGACTCTGCGCGATCTTGCGCGGCTGTGCGATGTATTCTACATCGGCGGAACAAAGCACGGCGCACTTTTCGGAGAGGCTGTCGTTATCAAGAATTCCGCAATAAAAAAGGACTTTCGCTATATCATAAAGCAGCGCGGCGGCATGTTTGCCAAGGGCAGACTGCTGGGACTTCAGTTTGACACGCTGTTTACCGACGACCTTTATTACAAGATCGGCCGCAGGGAGGTAACGCAGGCGGCGCGTCTTCGCACGGCTCTTGAATCAAAAGGTATTGAGCTTGCTTATCCCTCGCCGACAAATCAGATATTTCCGATACTTAACAAGGCTCAGCTTGAGGCTCTGCGCGAAAAGTACAGCTTTTCGATCCAGACCCCGCTGCCCGACGGCGGCGCGGTAGTTCGCTTCTGCACGAGCTGGGCAAGCAAGGAGAGCGATATCGATTCGCTCATTGCCGATATCAAAAATTTTTGAGGTGCTGTATGGCTAAGATAGAGATAATCCAAGGCGATATAACAAAGCAGAGCGTTGACGCTATCGTGAATGCGGCAAACTGCTCGCTGCTCGGCGGCGGCGGAGTCGACGGCGCCATCCACAGAGCGGCAGGTCCGGAGCTTCTGGCCGAGTGCCGCACGCTTAACGGCTGCAGGACGGGCGAAGCGAAGCTTACCCGCGGCTATAAGCTTCCGGCAAAGTACGTTATCCACACGCCCGGCCCGGTCTGGCACGGCGGCAATAACGGCGAGGCAGACAAGCTTCGCTCCTGCTACCGCAATTGCCTTGTCCTCGCGTCGGAAAACGGCTGCAAGACCGTCGATTTCCCGTCTATTTCTACCGGCGTTTATCATTTCCCGCTTGAAAAGGCCTCGGAGATAGCGATAAAAACCATCTCGGAGTATCTGTTCGAGCACCCGGAGATAGAGCGTGTGCGCATGGTCTGCTTTGACGAGCGAACGAAGGGCTATTATGAAAAAGCGCTGGAGAAGCTCAAATGAAAAGACTGTTCAGACTTCAATATAACGCCCCCGTGACGCTTACCTTCGCACTTATATCGCTGCTCGCGCTGCTGCTCGGAAGGCTCACAAACGGATGGACGGACACATATCTTTTCAGCGTCTGGCACTCGTCGCTGTCGGACATACTGACGTATCCGCGCTTTTTCCTGCATGTTCTCGGCCATGTCGACTATGACCATTACATAGGCAATATGATGATGATTCTCGTCGTCGGCCCCGGACTTGAGGAGAAGTACGGCAGCCGCAATCTTTTAAGCGCCATAGTCATAACCGCTCTCGTGTCGGGTCTTGTATACTGGTTTCTGTTCCCCGGATCTATGCTCATGGGCGCGTCGGGTATTGTATTTATGATGATAGTCATGGCCTCGCTTGCCGGAATGCGCGACGGATGCATACCCATAACGCTCATCCTTGTGCTCGTTCTCTACCTCGGCAGCGAGGTGGTCGACGGTATAATGCTCAAGGATAACATCTCGCAGCTCACGCATATTATAGGCGGCATATGCGGCGCGGTTTTGGGGCTCAGACGCCGATGAAGGAAAGAGTCATTATATCGGCCTGCCTGCTGGGCGCTGACTGCAAATACGACGGCGGCAACAACTGCCTGCCGGAGGAAACGATAGAAAAGCTCACGGAAAAATATGAACTCATCCCCGTGTGCCCCGAGTGCTACGGCGGACTTACCACGCCGCGCACCCCGTCCGAGCGGACGGGCGATAAGGTCGTATCCAAAACCGGTGCTGATGTAACCGAGCAGTTTAATAAAGGCGCAAACACGGCGCTTTACCTCGCAGAGCTTTTCGGCGCAAGGACCGCGATACTCAAGGCAAACAGTCCCTCCTGCGGCAGCGGCACGATCTATGACGGCACGTTCACGGGGACGCTCGTTTCCGGCGACGGTGTCACCGCCGAGCTGCTGAAGGCGCACGGCATTAATATAATAGATGAAAATGCACTCTGAAACGAGTGCATTTTTTACAACATGCCTTCATATGCTTGTACAAAAAAGGAGGGTGCAGCATGGCATATGAGGAAAAACAGCAGCAGACAGGAAAAGCCCACAGCATAAGCATGGAGGACAGAGCAAAGCTCAATGTAACAGGCGTTGAGGACGTTGAGAGCTTTGATGAGAATACTATAGTTATGAACACGAGCAGAGGAGATCTCATTGTGCGAGGCAGCGGACTGCATATAGGCAGGATAAATCTTGATGCCGGTCAGCTGAGCGTAGAGGGCAGCATAAGCGAGCTAAGCTACGAGGACAAAGCTCCCTCGGGCGGCTTCTGGCAGAGGCTTTTCGGATAAATGCACCTTGACGTTTCGCTCCAGCTCGCGCAGCTCGCCGCATCGATTCTGACGGGATTTGGACTTGGCCTTACATACGATGCACTTCGTGCCCTGCGCAGGGAGCTGTGCAGAAACGCGGCGCTCGATACACTGTTTTGCGCAGTGCTGCTGCTTACGCTGTTTACGCTCGGCATGGATATCGGACAGGGGGGAGTTCACATATTCATGTTCTGCGCAGCGGCGGCGGGCTTTGCGGCATATATGGCGCTCCTGAGCCCTGTGATACTGCCCGTTTTTGCCCGCTTGACAGGCTTTATGGCCCGAATTTTCGCTCCGGTGAAGAAATTTTCAAAAAAATTTGCCGATGCCTTCAAAAAATGCTTTTCAAAAGCCTTTAACTGGTATACAATGAAAAAACAAAGCAGCACAAGGAGAAAAGGGAAGCAGGATGAAAAAATCGACAACGATTGTAGGTCTGGCATTGACGATGCTTGCCGTATATGCTATTCTGAACCTGATAAGTCTCAAACGAGACCTCGCCGACGCAATGGAGCAGACAAGCGCCCTGCGGGCGGAGATCGAGCAGGCACAGGCAGAGGGCGCGTATCTTGAAAAGCAGATGCGGGACATTGATACAGACGACGGAATAGAGAGTCTGGCAGAACACCGGCTGAGACTTATCGGCGCGGATGAAAAGATATTCAGAGATATAAGGGGATAAAATATGCAGCCTGAAGTGGGAGCGGTGCTGGAAGGCAAGGTGAGCGGCGTAACGAAGTTCGGCGCTTTCGTCAATCTGCCCGGAGGCAAGAGCGGTCTCGTGCATATTTCTGAGATCGCAAATACCTTTGTAAGCGACGTTGCGCAGTTTGTAAGCGTCGGTCAGACTGTTAAGGTCAAGGTAATCGGCATAAACGGAGATAAGATAAATCTCTCGATAAAGCGCGCAGAGGAAACTCAGGAAGCGCCGCGAAAGCGTGCGCCTTCCCAGCCGCGCCCAGCCGCGCCGAGACCGCAGCAGTCCGCCCAAGCGATCGGACAGGTCGCAGCGCCCACGGAGGATCAGGCCTTCGAGGATAAGCTCAAGCAGTTCATGAAGGAATCCGACAGCCGCATTGCGGACAACCGCATGTATGCCGACCGCGGCCGCTCACGCAGAAGAAAATAGGTATATTATCATCAGTCGCCTTTACGCGGCTGATTTTTTGCATTTAAAAGCATCCCGTCGGCTATAAAAGCGGAAAATGCATCGCAGGGCGATGCGTGATGCAAGCCGCAATAGGTGTACGGCGCAAAGCCGCGCACATTTTTGCTCGGAGCTTATCCGCGCCTGTGCTGTTTTAACGAAATTCTTAACACATCTTAATAAACGCGGCGGTTTTGACCGCCGCGTTTTTACTCTGCCGGCTTGCGCCATAAGCAAAAATGCAGTTTTTCCAGCTGCAAAATCGCAGATGATTGCAAGCAGACTTTCATAATAACCGCCGATTTTGCATCACACATGCATGTAAACTTGCAAAAAATGAGTCTTTGCCAACAGCCAAAGCCGTAAAACGAATAATGAAGCTATGCGTTATGCAAACTGCAAAACACTTGGCAAGGCCGTTCTGCAAGTTTTAAAAATGCGGCTGCAAAACGCAAAACATTGTGCAATTTTCACAAAATACAAAACTCGTTTTTGTGAAAAACAGTTGATTTTCTCGGCGAAATGACTATAATGAAAAATGCAAAGAGGAAATAAACTCAAGGCCCGAATTTGAAAGGAGCGCACAACAATGTTAGCAGGCATCGGTATTTTCACAGCAGCATATCTCACCGGAATGGTTTGGATGACCGTTAAGGGCATGCAGAAGGCTTAATTGAGTAATGAATATAACGCCAAGTCCCCGAGATTTCTCGGGGGCTTGATTTTTTGTGTTTCCGGCGTGTATAATATCACATATGAAGGAACTGACCGTAAGGCGAAACGACGCAGGTCAGCGGCTAGACCGCTTTGTCGGCAAGGCTGTGCCGCTGCTGCCGGAAACGCTGCTGCAAAAGTACATACGGCTAAAGCGCATAAAGCTCAACGGCAAAGGCGCAAAGCGCGATACGCGCCTTAACGAGGGCGACGTGCTCAGCCTTTATATAAACGACGAGTTTTTTGAAAAGCCGCGTGAGGAGAACGCATATCTCAAGATCGGAAAGCCGAGGATAAATATCGTCTATGAGGACGAGAACATTCTGCTTGCCGATAAAAAGCCGGGTGTGTTGTGCCACAGCGCCGGCGCTTGGGATTATAACACGCTCATCGCAAACATCCAGGCCTACCTTGCACAGAAGGGTGAGTGGAATCCCAGGGGCGAAAACTCCTTTGCTCCGGCGCTGTGCAACCGCATAGACCGCAACACGGGCGGTATAGTGATCGCTGCGAAAAACGCCGAGACGCTGAGAATATTAAATGACAAGATACGCGACAGGGAGATCGAAAAATACTATCTCTGCGCCGTTCAGGGAAAGCCGCGGCAGCCTCGAGGCAGACTGGAAAATTATCTTTTCAAGGACACGGCCAAAAATCAGGTATATGTCAAAAACCGCCCCGAGCCCGGCGCAAAGACCGCCGTTACGGAGTACAGGCTCATAAAAACATCGGGCATGCTCTCGCTTGTGGAGTGCAGACTCCTTACCGGCCGCACGCATCAGATACGTGCACAGATGGCTCACGCCGGTATGCCGCTTCTCGGCGACGGGAAATACGGCAGCGAGCGCTTCAACAAAAGCTTCGGCGAAAAGGGGCAGGCACTTTACTCATATAAGCTCGAGTTTGCATTCCCGACGGATGCCGGTATTCTGGAGTATTTAAGAGGTAAAGCGTTCACCGTCGAAGGCGTTGAATTTGCGGAAAAATACTTCGGCGTTACCTGTCTTGACGGCATTTGAAAAAATATCGCAAAAAATACGGAAAGTTGTTGACTTTCCGGGACATATTATGTATATTGTTCACGATGCAAAGGGCACTCCGGACGCAGGTCCGAGGTGTCCTTTCTCATATTTTTCATTATTTTATGAAATGGGGGAGGATAAATGTCCAAAGAACTCATTCGCCTTGTGAATTGTCAAATGGCGTTTGACGACGAGATCGTTTTAGACGATATTAACCTGTATTTTAATGATAAGGAATTCCTCACGCTTTTAGGCCCCTCCGGCTGCGGCAAGACCACAACGCTCAGGATCATCGGTGGTTTTATAAAGCCCACCGGCGGCGACGTGCTTTTTGACGGCGTGAGGATAAATGATGTCCCGCCTCACAAACGTAAGGTCAACACGGTATTCCAGAAGTATGCGCTGTTTCCGCACCTTGATGTGTATGAAAACGTGGCTTTCGGTCTGCGTCTTGCAAAGCTTCCTGAGGAGGAGATCGACGAGCGTGTTACAGAAATGCTCGAGATCGTCAGTCTTAAGGGCTTTGAAAACCGTAAGGTATCGCAGCTGTCCGGCGGCCAGCAGCAGCGTGTCGCCATTGCGCGCGCTCTTGTCAACCGCCCTAAGGTGCTGCTGCTCGACGAGCCGCTCGGCGCTCTCGACCTGCGGCTTCGCAAGGATATGCAGAACGAGCTCAAGCATATCCAGCAGGCGATGGGCATCACTTTTATATATGTAACTCACGATCAGGAGGAGGCACTTTCCATGTCCGACACTGTCGTTGTCATGGACAAGGGCCGCATCCAGCAGATCGGCACGCCAGAGGATATCTATAACGAGCCGAAAAACGCCTTCGTTGCGGATTTTATCGGCGAAAGCAACATCCTCGACGGCGTTATGCTTGAAGACAGACTGGTCAAATTCTTCGGCAGGAAGTTTAAATGCGTAGACTCCGGCTTTGAGAAGAACGAGCCCGTCGACGTCGTTATCCGCCCTGAGGATATCGACATTGTCGCTCCCGATGACGGACTTCTGTGCGGCACGGTCACATCAGTGACGTTCAAGGGCGTGCATTATGATACGATAGTTGATTTCAAGGGCTTTAAGTGGCTTATCCAGACAACCGATTTCTACGAGGTCGGCTCGTATATTGGGATCCGACTTGAGCCTGAGGATATCCACATCATGCATAAGAGCGAGTATTCCGGCATGTTCGGTGACTACAGCTCCTATTCCGCCGAGTACGATGAGATGGACGACCCCGAGCTCTACCCGGAAGATACCGAAGAGAGCGAGGAGGCCTCGGAGGGCGGCGAAGATGAAGAATAAAGCTCTCGCAGCCCCGTATCTCGTGTGGATGGCGCTGTTTACGATAGTGCCGCTTGCGATAGTCGCCTACTATGCGTTCACGGACGCCTCCACGGGTGAGTTTACCCTGGCAAACCTCGCAAATCTCGGCAACTATATGCCGATACTCATAAAAAGCATATGGCTTGCGCTCATATCCTCGCTTATCTGTATCGTTATCGGCTACCCCGTGGCGTATTTCATCGCAAATTGCAAGGAGACAACGCAGCGCTTTCTGTATATGCTCGTTATGCTGCCGATGTGCATAAGCTTCCTTCTGCGCACCCTCGCCTGGGTCGCTCTCACGGAGGATACCGGCATCATAAATAATTTCATAACCTCACTCGGACTCCAGCCTCTGCCTCTTATACGAAATAACGGCGCTGTCGTGCTCGGCATGGTGTATAACTATCTGCCGTACATGATAATGCCGCTGTACACGGTCATCATGAAGATCGACCGCCGCCTCATCGAGGCTGCGCAGGATCTCGGCTGCAACGGCGTGAACGTTTTCAGGCGCGTTATCCTGCCGCTGTCCGTGCCCGGCATAATTTCGGGCTTTACCATGGTGTTCGTGCCCGCCGTTTCAACGTTTTATATCTCGCAGAAGCTCGGCTCGTCGGGAACGACGCTCATCGGTGACGTTATCGAAAGCCAGTTCAAAACGGCGTACAACCCAAACCTCGGTGCGGCGCTCAGCCTTATCCTGATGGTGATGATATTCATCTGCATCGGAGTCATGAACCGCTTCGGCGATGAGGAAGAGGAGGTCGTGACGCTGTGAAAAATTTTAACAAGGTCTTTACCGTCATCGTCCTGCTGTTTCTGTATATCCCGATGATCGTCCTTGCCGTCGGCTCATTCAACAGCGGCATGGACATCGCGGTGTTCAAGGGCTTTACGCTGGATAACTACTCCGAGCTTTTTAGCGACGGCGTTTTGCTGCCGCTTCTGTTAAACTCCGTTATCGTTGCGCTTTTGTCCTCGATATTTGCAACGATCCTCGGCACATGTGCCGCCCTCGGCATACACTCTATGGGGCCGCGCCTTCGCCGCTTCACCATGGGAGTTACGAATATTCCGCTGACTAATCCGGAGATCGTAACCGGCGTATCGCTTGCTCTGCTGTTTGCCTTTGTCGGAACAATGCTGAAGATAAACAACATCCTCGGCTTTGCGACGCTGCTCATAGCGCACATTACCTTCAATCTGCCGTATGTCATTCTCTCGGTCATGCCGAAGCTCAAGCAGATGGACCCGAATCTGCGCGAGGCGGCGCTCGATCTCGGCTGCACGCCGTGGCAGGCTTTTTACAAGGTCGTTATCCACGAGATAACGCCGGGCATCGTATCCGGCGCGCTCATGGCCTTTACCATGAGCCTTGACGATTTCGTAATCAGCTATTTCGTTTACGGTCCTCGCTTCGTGACCCTGCCGGTCGAGATATATAACTACACAAAAAAGCCTCTGCAGCCGAAGATCTATGCGCTGTTTACTCTGCTGTTTGCCGTGATACTCATCGTAATGGTTCTTATGAACCTCCTGCAGGAGCGTGACGCAAGGCGCTCACGCGAAAATCGCCGTGCGTTCCGACGCGGAAAGAAGGTGGGCGCATGAAAAGAATAGTACCGCTGCTGCTGTGCGCCCTTGTGATATTCACCATGCTCCCCGTGCAGGCCAAGGCCGACGATGTTACCATAAATGTCTACAACTGGGGACAGTATATCTCCGACGGCACCGACGGATACATTGACGTCAATAAGGCATTCACCGAGAAAACCGGCATCAAGGTAAACTACATGACCTTCGACTCGAACGAGACCATGTACACCAAACTCAAGACCGGCGGCAGCAGCTATGACGTAATTATTCCCTCGGACTATATGATAGCGCGCCTGATCGAAGAAGATATGCTCGAGGAGCTTGACTATTCGAACATCCCAAACTACGCTCTCGTAGACGATGCGTATAAAAACACGTCCTACGACCCGGAGAATAAATACTCCGTGCCCTACACATGGGGAACGGTCGGCATTATCTACAACAAAAAGTACGTTTCCGAGTCTGATCTCGGCTCATGGGATCTTTTGTGGAATGATAAGTATTCCGGCAAGATACTCATGTTCGACAACCCGCGCGACGCGTATGCAATATCCGAGCTGCTGCTCGGTATTGACATAAACTCCGAGGATCAGGACGAGCTGCGCTCTGCGGCATACAAACTCATCGAGCAGAAGCCTCTCGTACAGGGCTATGTCATGGATCAGATATTCTCCGCAATGGAGCGCGAGGAGGCGTGGATAGCGCCGTACTATGCCGGCGACTATCTGCTGATGGTGCAGGAGAATCCCGATCTCGGCTTTTACTTCCCGAAGGAGGGCTTCAACCTCTTTATCGACGCCGCCTGCATCCCGAAGGGATGCCAGAACAAGGCCGCAGCCGAGGCATATATAAACTTCCTGTGCGACCCTGAGATATCGGGCGAGAACCTCGATTACCTCGGCTACTCAACGCCGATATCCGAGGCAAAGCAGTACATGGACCCCGACACTGCCGCAAGCGAGATCGCCTACCCCACGCAGGAGACGCTCAAAAACGGCAGAGCGTTCATTAACCTCTCGGAGGAAACGAGCCGCTTCACCGATTCGCTCTGGCTCCAGGTCAAAACTCAGGGCGGCGTGGACACCTACGCGATAGTCTGCATGTGCGCCGTCGTCGTGCTGTTGGCAGCGTACTTCGTCATCCACAGCGTGCGGAAGAAAAAGCGCATAGCGAACCGCTGTAAAAAGTGGAAGCAATAGAAAAATCGACCCGAAAGGGTCGATTTTTCTATATAATATACTCTCAGTTATTATCCAAATGAAATATCGGATGGTCGTAAGGATAATCCCCGTAGCCTATCAGTATAACGCGGCACTTCGGACAGTTGTACGCCTTGGCAGCTGTGCTGCTGTCCGATAGATAAAGCTCATCCTTCGCAAGGCCGGGGAGCGCCGGGACGAGCTTTCTTTTCATGCTCCAGCATACGCCGTCGCGGCTTTGCATGTACCCTGGCAGCATCTCGCCGCCGCAGTAGGGGCAGGCTTTATCCATTTTGTGACCTCCTTAATATGCTGTGTATACTGACAGCTTAGCATTGCTTTTCATCGTTGTCAATCGAAGGTATTGTCTGCAAACTATTGAACCTCCTGCCGGCAACAAAACGGGAAAGAATCCGAAAACTTTTATTCCTTATCCTGCGGATCGTCCTTATAGTGGATGCGCTTGCCGCAATAGGGGCAGAACTCCATTACCGCAAAGGGCAGCCCCTTCTTGCAGTACGGGCACTTCCAATAGATGATGACATAGATGCAGAGCGCGATAAGAACGACGGAGCTTAAGCCGTAGCATATGTAGTAGGCCGCTGTGCTCTTGATTGCACCGCCGATGATGGTAAGCGCCAAAATTATACTGACTGCTATGACAGCCGCCTTTCCGCAAAGCTTTACAGGATCTTTCATGTCCGAAAACCTCCATTAGAAATGTCATTCAAAACAGTTCACGCGGCGCGTTTTGCGATCAGTCTCCGCGATGCGGCAAAGCCAATGAGAGCGCCGATGATGTTCAGAAGGTAATCTTCAATATCGCAAGCGCCGAGCAGGGTGAACAGCTGGACAAGTTCAATGCAGATAATGACCGCCGAGGTCACCGCGAAAAAACGCTTTGCGCTGCGCATTTTCTCGCTGATGCACGGGAGCAGAAGCCCCCACGGCAGAAACAGAAGCAGATTACCGAACAGATTCACAAAAAAACCGCGCACGACTATGCCTGTCTTCACCGGCATAGCTATAAAATTATAGAAGCTGAAGAACGGGATCAGGTTCAGGTTTGCGCTCAGCAGCTCGTGATAGCTCATGAAGCCGTCCGTGCCAAGCATGCCGAATGTATCGAATACGGCTGACGCGCTGCGCGCAAGAGTAACATACGCCACCGCCGCGCAGTAAACGATAAATATTGTGATAAGCAGCGGCTTTTTGCTTTTCAAGCTCGTGTTCTCCTTTTGGGGTATAGCTAAATGTAAAATAAAGTGATGTTTTGATTTACTGTTGACTATATTATACACGAAAAGTCATGGCATCGGAACAAACATTCTGCAAAACTGAAAAATTCTGCATGTCGCACAAAGGGGAAAGCGGATAGCTGGTAAAATTGACATGGAGTTTATCGGAAAAACGCGGTTTTTGTTGTGCCCGGACGTGAAAGCTGATATAATTAAACTTCAGTATGAGCCTGCGGTGCGGCGAAGGCCGCCTAACAAGGAATTCGGTGCAAATCCGAAGCAGTCCCGCTGCCGTGAATGGCGACGAGGGCGCATTGGCCACTGCTTTTTATGCGGGAAGGCGCGCCCGAGATTGACCCATGAGCCGGAAGACTTGCCGCATGCATCAATTCAAGGAGGTGGGATATATGCGCGAGGACGCATGGACGCTCAACATCACCTACGAGTAGGGCGCAAAATACGAGAGAAACAAACAACTTACTTGGAGGTAAAATATGAAAAAGAGATCACTGAGCCTGCTTCTGGCTCTTTTAATGGTACTGAGCCTCATTGTGCCCGGTACGGCGGCATTTGCCGACGACGCCGCGCAGTGGCCGAGCTTCCGCGGCAGCGATGTTAATATGGCAATAAGCGCGGCCAAGACTCCGGCCGACGCGCAGCACACCACGCTCAAATGGGCAAACAAGCTCGGAACGGACTGGTCAATGTCGCCCGGCGCTCCGATAATCGTGGGCGACACGCTCGTCACCATGGCCGGCGATACGCTGAACATGCTCTCTCTCGCCGACGGCAGCGTCGTGAAGTCCGCGAAAATGCAGGCCTCCTCAGGCTACGGCCTGACTGCGCCGACCTATGCCGACGGAATGATAATCGCGCCGCTTTCAAAGGGTACGATCGAGGCCTTCGACGCTGCAACGCTCGAAAGCAAGTGGGTCTACACCGATAAGCTCGGCGGCCAGTCGCTGTCTCCGGTGCTGTACGCCGACGGCAAGCTCTATGTCGGCTTCTGGAACGATGAGGCCAAGGACGCAAGCTTCGTCTGCCTTGACGTTAAGACCGGCAAATGCGACTGGAGCTATGCCGTCAAGGGCGGCTTCTACTTTGCAGGAGCTGTCGCTGTGGGCGACTACATCTTTGTCGGCACCGACGACGGCGCAAAGGGCTCTGCCGGCGACGGTATGCTGCTGGCATTTAAAAAGACCTACGCCGAAAACGAAGAGCTTAAGCCCGTATCGAGCGCGGCGCTCACCGGCTGCGGCGACGTGCGCAGCAGCCTCGCTTACGCAGACGGCAAGGTCTATTTCACCGCAAAGGGCGGCTATCTGTGTTCTGCATCCGTTGACGGCGCAAGCGGCGCGATAAGCGGCGTTAAGACCGTCGCGCTCGGCGCTCAGAGCACCTCGACTCCTGTTGTTTACGGCGGCTATGTCTACATCGGCGCGGGTCTGGGCTTTGACGATCCTGGCAGATTCATCATTGCCGACAAGAACACTCTTGAGGTCAGGAACACCGTGCAGCTCAAGGGCTATGCCCAGTGCTCGATGCTCCTGTCAACGGCATATCTCGAATCCGAGGGCTATCTGTATTTCTACAGCACCTATAACACCGAGCCCGGCGGCGTTTCGCTGATAAAGGTCAAGGCCGACGACGTCGGCAAGACCGAGCTTATTGAGCTCTTCGACGCAAAGGGCTATGAAAACTACTGCGTTTGCAGCGTTATCTGTGATGCCGGCGGCAATCTCTATTACAAAAACGACAGCGGCAGCGTATTCTGCCTGAGCAATGAGTACAGCGAGGACGTGCTTGTCAGCATCGCAAGCAAGGGCAGCATTGCGCTCAGCTACGCACCCGTGACAGCAGCCGACCGCAACGGCGACGGCGCTGTTGACATTGACGAGGTAATGTATGCCGCGCACGAGAAGTATTACGAGGGCGGCGCAGCCAAGGGCTATGCCACGGCAAGCAACGAATACGGCGCGTACATTTCAAGGCTCTGGGGCGACGAAAGCGGCAACTTCGGCTACTTTGTCGACAACAAAATGTCCATGGGTCTGGGCGACAAGGTTGCTGACGGTCAGCACGTTTATGCCTACATAAACGCGAACGCATACCCCAACAATGACGCATACGCATACTTTGAAAACACCGATATCGACGCTACGGCACATGTGAAAACGACTGTTAAGCTCACAGCTCAGAACGGCTATGATGAGAATTGGATGCCCAAATTCGAGGGCTGTGAAAAAGCAGCGCTCAAGGCGTACTCCGCCGACCTCAAGTCCGAGATTGCGGACTTCAAGGCAGTCTCTCAAGGCGGCGGCGAATACAGCGTCAGCTTTAAGCACGCGGGCGAGTACCGCATAGTTGCGACGGCAGAGAATAGCGCCATCATCCCCGCCGTGTGTAAGGTCAGCGTTAAGGCTGCCGACGGCTTTGCAGATGTAAAGGCGACCGATTTTTATTACGATGCAACGCTGTGGGGCAATGCCAACAAGGTAGTGCAGGGCATAGGAAACAATGTCTTTGCACCCGGCGGAAAGTGCACCCGCGCTCAGGTCGTGACCTTCCTTTACCGTTTGGCCGGCAGCCCCGAGGTGAGCGGAAAATGCAGCTTCACCGACGTTCCTGACAGCTATTACAGAAACGCCGTAATTTGGGCGTCCGAGAATAAGATAACCAGCGGCACGAGCGCGACTACCTTCTCACCGGACGAGACCTGCACCCGCGCCCAGGCAGTGACGTTTCTGTATCGCTATATGGGAAGTCCTGCGGCCGAAAAGACTCCGAGCTTTACCGATGTGACCGACACAAACGCGTTCTACTACGATGCCGTCATGTGGGCGGCCGAAAACGGTGTGGCGCTCGGCCTGCCTGACGGAAGATTTCTTCCCGCCGCCGAGTGCTCACGCGGTGAGATTGTAACGTTTATCTATCGCGCGGCAGCGTAAACCGATGAAAAAAAGACCATCTGCACTGATTCTGTGCGTCCTTATGATATGCAGCCTGCTTGCGGGCTGCATGAAGAACGCAGAAGCCGTAAACTTCGCCGGGGACATTGACCTCGGCGAAGACGGCATCATAAAAAAAGAGCTTTTCGAGCAGCTTTCAGAGCAGGGCGAGATAGCCTCCATATGCGGAAAAAGCGGAGAGTACGGCTATAGGTGGACGGTCGCGGGTGCTGATATAAAGCAGCCGTGCGAGCTGTGCATGGCGGTGGATATTGCGGTCAATTCCGACGGCAGCGTTACCGTTAAGCTCAGAAGCGGCGAGAGCTTCGGTTTCCTCCCGACGCTGTCGGTAACGCTTACCGACAAGTGGGAGGCTCAAAGCGCAGGCGTTTACGACGCCGAGGGCAACAGGCTTTGCGCCGCATCCGTCACGGGAAGCGAGCGCACCGTCATGAGCTTCAGGATAAAGGGCGGCGTTTTTAGCTATGTTATCCGCGCCGAGGATGAGACGCCGGCGCCCGAAAGCAGTGCAAAGCTATCCGACGGCAGCCGTACACAGCAGGATAAATATAAAACAGATCCCGTTCCGGAGGGAAAGCCCGAGCCCGTTGAGCCGGAGGATAAGCCCGATGATACGGCACGCAAAAGCTATTGTACGTTTTCGATAGACTGCGCGACGATACTTAATAATCTCGAAGATCTCAAGCCCTCAAAGCTCGATGTTCTGCCCTCAGACGGAGTTATCCTCGGCGCGTTGAGGGTCGAGATATACGAAGGCGAGTCGGTGTTCGACGTTTTGCAGCGCGTGTGCCGCAGTAACGGTATTCAGCTTGAAGCCTCGTGGACGCCGGGGTATAACAGCGCCTATGTTGAGGGTATAGGAAATCTTTACGAAAAGGACTGCGGCGAGCTGTCGGGCTGGACCTACAGCGTAAACGGCTGGCAGCCCAACTACGGATGCAGCCGCTATGCGCTGCATAACGGCGATGTCGTGCAGTGGCGATATACCTGCGACCTCGGCGCGGACGTCGGAGGAGGTGTGGCGGCGTGAGCATGAAGGACGCTTTTTCAAGTCTCCACCCCGCGGTGAGCTTTTGCTTTTTCGCCGCGGTGATAACGCTTACGATGCTGTATATGCACCCGGTGCTGCTCACTGTGAGCCTAACAGCGTCGGCAGGCTATGTATGCATTCTCAAGGGTGTGCGGCATTTTGCCAAAACGCTTTTGTGTCTTGTGCCGTTTGTGCTGCTCATGTCGCTGATAAACGCCCTGTTTAACCATGCGGGCGTAACGCCGATCCTTTATCTTTCAAACGGCAACGCGATAACGAAGGAGGCGCTGACGTTCGGCTTGTTCGCATCGGTCATGTTCTGCGCGGTCATACTGTGGTTTGACTGCTTCAACGTCATAATGACATCGGACAGGCTGCTGCTTTTGTTCGGTAGACTGAGCCCGTCAGTGTCTCTGCTTATTTCAATGTCTCTGCGCTTCGTGCCGAAGCTCGGGCGGAAGATACGCAGCATCGACGCCGCTCGCTCGCAGATTGGGCGGGGCAGCGCGCAGGGCGGAATCCTCCGGCGCGTAAAAAACAGCATTGGCGTACTGTCCGTCACCCTTACCTGGGCGCTTGAGAGCTCCGTTACGGCGGCAAATTCAATGAAAAGCCGCGGCTACGGCGCGGCTCGACGCACCAGCTTTTCGATATACCGCTTTGACGGGCGTGATGCGTTGACGCTCGCTGTCTTCGTCCTGACAGCGGGAGTTACCGTCGCCTGTGTTGTGAGCGGAGGAATATACGCCCGCTATTATCCCTCTATAATAATAAGCGGCTTCGGCGGCGTACCGGCGCTCGGAACGGCGGCATTTGCGCTGCTTTGCTTCGCTCCGCACCTTTTTGACGCAAAGGAGGCCCTTGTATGGCGGCGTTTGAGATCCGCGATCTGAGCTTTACATATCCTGATGAAACCGCACCGGCTCTCCGGCATATCCGCATGGATATCCCCGAGGGTAAGATTACTCTTATCTGCGGCGCGAGCGGCAGCGGAAAGAGTACGCTCCTGCGCAGGCTTAAGACATGTCTTGCCGACCATGGCGAAGCCGAAGGAGATGTTCTGTTTTTCGGTAAACCGCTCGGCGAGGTCGCACAGGCAGAGCAGGCAAGGCGCATAGGCTTTGTCTTTCAGCACCCGGATGACCAGATAGTCACCGACAAGGTGTTCCACGAGCTTGCCTTCGGCCCTGAAAGCCTCGGCTGGGATCAGCGAAAAATGCGCCTTGCCGTTGCAGAGATGGCAAGCTATTTCGGCCTGTCCGAGCTTTTTATGAAAAACGTTTCGGAGCTCTCCGGAGGTCAGAAGCAGCTCGTGAATCTGGCATCGGTCGCAGTAATGCGGCCGGATGTGCTCATCCTTGATGAGCCGACAAGCCGGCTTGACCCCGTTGCCGCCTCGGATTTTCTCGCCGCGCTGCGCAAGCTCAATGAGGATCTCGGCCTTACAATCGTCCTTACAGAGCACAGACTCGATGAGGCGCTACCCATGGCGGATATGCTCGCCGTTTTGGACAACGGCAGGCTCATAGCGTATGACGAGCCGAGAAAGGCCGCAATGCAGATAAAAGACAGCGCCGCTTTTGAATCAATGCCGTCGGCGGTCAGAATATTCGCAGCTCTCGGCGGCGAGGGTGATGCTCCGCTCACAGTCAGCGAGGGCAGGGCGTTTATTGCCTCACGAGCGCGAAAGTCGGTTGACATAATGCGTAGCTCGGATAATAAGCCCGGCGACCTGGCGGTCGAGATAAAAAACTGCTGGTTCAGATATGAAAAAAACGCTCCCGACGTACTGTGCGGCCTTGAGCTTAAGCTTTACAGGGGAGAGCTCTGCGCGCTTTTGGGCGGAAACGGCTCGGGCAAGAGCACGAGCGTCGGACTTATCTCCGGCAGACTCAAGCCATATCGCGGCAGGGTTAAAGGCGCTGGAGCGCGTATAGCGGCGCTGCCGCAGGATCCGCGTGAGCTTTTTGTGAAGGACACTGTGTCCGATGAGCTTGCAGAGCTCGGCAGCAATGAGGCCGAGACAGCGCGGCTTGTGAAGCTTCTTGAGCTTGAAGGCATTCTTGGGCGCCATCCGTTTGATATTTCCGGAGGTGAACAGCAGTGTCTTGCACTGGGCAAGGTGCTGCTCACGCACCCCGACGTTCTGCTGCTCGACGAGCCTACAAAGGGCATGGACGGACAGCTCAAGCGCCGCCTCGGAGAGCTCTTATTAAAACTGCGCAATGATGGGAAGACCGTATTTCTGGTAAGCCATGACGTTGAGTTCTGCGCGCGCTATGCCGATCGATGCGTCCTGCTTTTCCGTGGCGAAACTGTGACAGAGGGTGTGCCGAGTGAGTTTTTCTCCGGCAATTATTTTTACACGACGGCGGCCGCAAAGCTCAGCCGAGGCATGCTCGACGGAGCAGTGCTGGCCGAGGAGGTGGTAGAGTGCCTCAAACGGTGAAAAGAAAGAGAATGACCAATGCCGCGGCCGCGCTCATATTGTCTGCCGCAGTCGTCGTTATCGAGACATACCTTTGGAACAGCCGCAAGTACTACCTGACATCTGTTATCATGATACTGCTTGCGATGCTGCCGTTTTTCACGCGCTTTGAGAGAAAGCGGCCTCAGGTTTGCGAGATCGTGCTGCTTGCCGTGATGACGGCACTTGCCGTAGCCGGTCGCGCCGCGTTTTACTGGGCTCCGCAGTTTAAGCCCGTTTGCGCCATAGTTATCCTCACGGCGGCGGCCTTCAATGCCGAGGCAGGGTTTATAACGGGCGCAGCCTCCGGACTCATATCCAATATGTTCTTCGGACAGGGGCCGTGGACGCCGTGGCAGATGCTCGGCTTCGGGCTTGTCGGCTTTTTAGGCGGACTGTTGTTTTATAACAGGGAGGTCAGGACCGCGCCTCTTATCGCTTACGGCTTTTTATCGGTGCTCGTCATTTACGGCGTTCTGCTTGACACGGCCTCACTTTTGATGTACTCACAGAGCGTAACCTGGAATGCGCTGCTTGCCGTATACGCATCGGGATTCCCGTTCAATCTTATCCACGCCGCGGGTACGGCAGTGTTTTTGCTTTTACTAAAAAAACCTGTTCTTTCCAAGCTCAGGCGTATAAAAATCAAATACGGTATGATGGATTAATAAATGTGCAGATATGGGAATAACCGTGTCTGCACATTTTAAGCATCAAAATGAATTGAAGCATGCTGAAATTGCATTTTTCAGAATGGCGGCACAGAATTCAACATTACCGCGAATGATGCACTTTTTTAGATTCAAAATGAACGGCAAAATATTTCGTTTGACTAAATCCACAAAAAATATGCTTAAATTTTGTGGATTATTGCGAGCGATAATTTCAATATTAACGAGTAAAAATGTTGACTGAAAAATTGCAGGATGCTACAATATATAAGAGTTTAAATGCGTTCATATAATGAACGGAGGTTACTTTCGATGAAGAACGTTAAGGTCCTTATCGGCAACTACGGCAGCGGTAAGAGCGAGCTGGCTCTGAACTTTGCTATTCAGGCCGCCGCCCGCGGAGAGAGGACAGAGCTTATAGACCTTGATATGGTCAATACATATTTCAGACTTACAGAGCGCGGTAAGCTTGTTGAGCAGAAGGAGATAAGGCTAGTATCGCCTAACTATGCCTGCTCGGGTATCGAAACGCTCTCGCTTCCGGCTGAGGTCGCCTCGGCCTTCGTTCTTGAGTGGGACACGGTCGTGTTCGACGTCGGCGGCGATGACGTCGGCGCAACTGCGCTGGGCCGCTATCATCAGGACTTTGTGGATCTTGAGCCGGGTGCTTTGGAGGTGCTCAATGTCGTAAATATACGCAGGCCGCTGTCCGGCACCGTTGAAAAGCTTATAAGACTTCAGGAGGGAATGCAGGCGCATTCAAGACTCCAAATAACAGGTATGATAAATAATGCAAATCTGGCAACCGAAACGACGGTCGAGGAGCTGCGCGACGGATATAAGATGCTCAAGGAGGTCTCCGACAGGACGGGTATCCCCGTTGCGTATACCACCGGCAAAAAAGACCTGCTTGACCAGTTCCTGTCCGAGGGACACGATCCGAAGTATATCGGCAAGCCCATCCCCATAGATGTGTACATGCACCGTGACTGGGATTCGTACATCAAATACGGACTGCACACGGTAGACCCGCAGAAGAATTTCAAGCATTAATTGCGCGATCCCGCTTTATGCGGATTAAATAAAATGGCAAAAAGCAAAAATAAAGAAAAGAGGTAGCAACATGGTAAAGGTAACCATCAATGAGAACCTGTGCAAGGGCTGCGGTCTCTGTGCAAGAGCTTGCCCCAAGGGTTGCATTGAACTTTCCAAGGCAAAAATCAACGCAAAAGGCTATCACCCGGCAGAGGTTGTAAAACCTGAAGAGTGCATCGGCTGCGCATCCTGCGCACGCACTTGCCCCGACGTGGTAATCCACATCGAGAAGGATTAAGGAGGAAATTATAATGGCAAAAACTCTTATGAAGGGTAGCGAAGCTATTGCAGAGGCAGCCATCAGAGCCGGCGCTCGTTATTTCTTCGGCTATCCCATTACCCCGCAGACTGAGATTCCTGAATACATGTCCGCGCGTATGTTCGATCCCGACGTAAACGGCTGCTTCCTGCAGGCGGAATCCGAAGTCGCGGCGATCAACATGATCTACGGCGCAGCCGGCACCGGCGCCCGTGCGATCACTTCCTCCTCAAGCCCCGGCATCTCCCTGAAGCAGGAGGGTATCTCCTACTGCGCAGGCGCAATGCTTCCCTGCGTTATCCTGAACGTAATGCGCGGCGGCCCCGGCCTCGGCAACATTCAGGCTTCCCAGGGCGACTACTTCCAGGCTGTCAAGGGCGGCGGCAACGGTGACTATCACCTGCTGACCTATGCACCCTCCTCCGTACAGGAAGCTGTCGACATCATGATGTTCGCATACGATAAGGCGGAGCAGTACCGTATCCCCGTGCTGTTCATCGCAGACGGCATCATCGCTCAGATGATGGAGCCCGTTGAGATGCCCGATATGGTCGATTTCAAGATCGATCCCGAGAAGAAGCCCTGGGCATGCACCGGCTGGAAGCCCGGCGACGATCCCGCAAAGCGCGCCGAGATCAACTCCATCTTCATCGACACCGAGTCTCTGTCCATACATAACGCGGAGCTTCAGGCAATGTACGCAGAGGTCACCAAGAACGAGCAGATGTGGGAAAACTACAACTGCGAAGGCGCAGAGTACATTATCACCGCGTTCGGCACTGTCGCACGTATCGCAAAGTCCGCTATTGATCAGCTCAAGGCTGAGGGCATTAACGTCGGTCTGGTACGTCCCATCACCGTATGGCCGTTCCCGTACGAGGCTGTCAAGAAGGCAGCTTGCGCTGACGGCGTAAAGGCGGTTCTCGACGTAGAGCTGAACGAAGGCCAGATGCTCGAAGACGTTAAGATCGCAATAAACGGCGCAAAGCCCATTGATTTCTTCGGTCACTGCGGCTCCCAGATGCCCACCACCGACGAGATCGTTGCAAAGATCAAGAGCATGAAGGAGGGTAAATAAATGTCCGTAGTATTTGAGAGAACCAAACTCCTTACCGACAAGACTTTCCATTACTGCCCCGGCTGCAACCACGGCATCATCCATCGCCTGGTAGCAGAGTCCATTGAGGAGCTCGAAAAGGAAGGCGTTATCGAAGAAGGTAAGGTCATCGGCGTAGCACCTGTCGGCTGCTCCGTATTTGCATATGAGTACTTTAACTGCGATATGTATGAAGCTGCACACGGCCGTGCACCCGCAGTCGCAACCGGCGCAAAGCGCGTTGTCGGCAAAGATACCCTCGTATTCACCTACCAGGGCGACGGCGACCTCGCTTCCATCGGTACTGCCGAGATCGTTCACGCTGCACACCGCGGCGAGCACATCTGCACCATTTTCGTCAACAATGCCATTTACGGCATGACCGGCGGCCAGATGGCTCCTACCACCCTCGTTGGTCAGAAGACCACCACCTCCCCCAAGGGCCGTGACGAGGCATGGTGCGGCGCACCTATCCGCGTTTCGGAGATGCTCGCTACCATCCCCGGCTCCTACTACATCGAGCGCTGCGCTGTCAACAACAACGCAAACATCATGAAGACCAAGAAGGCCATCAAGAAGGCATTCACCTATCAGATGCAGGGCAAGGGCTTCTGCCTGATAGAGGTTCTTTCCACCTGCCCCACCAACTGGGGTCTCAGCCCGATCGAGGCTATGAAGTGGCTCGAAGAGAATATGATTCCTTACTATCCTCTCGGTGTTAAGAAAGACAAGGAGGCCGAATAATATGAAAAAAGAGTTTATATTCGCCGGTTTCGGCGGTCAGGGCATGCTCCTGATCGGTAAGTTCCTTGCAATGGCTTGCATGCTCGACGGCAAGCATGTCTCATGGCTGCCTTCCTACGGCCCTGAGATGCGCGGCGGTACCGCAAACTGCTCGGTCATCGTTTCCGATGATCCCGTTGCCTCCCCGCTGGTCGATATGGCAGATGTCGTTGTCGCCATGAACCGTCCTTCTCTGGACAAGTTCGAGCCTCACGTTAAGCCCGGCGGCGTTCTGGTCATCAACAGCTCTCTGATCGACCGCAAGGCAGAGCGCAATGATATCCAGGTCGTTTACTGCGACGCAAACCGCATTGCCGAGGAAGTCGGCAACCCCAAGGGCGCAAACGTCGCCATCCTGGGCGCACTGCTTGCAAAGGCTCCCGTCGTTGACGACGATAAGATGAGCGAGGCAATCCGCATTGAGCTCGGCGAGCGCAAGGCAAAGTTCCTCCCCGGCAACATGAAGGCACTCCAGGCCGGCAAGGACGACGCTGCAAAGCAGTAATACAAGCATAATTTTAACAGGTACGATCTTTTGGTCGTACCTGTTTTTTGCATCCCGAACGCCGCGGACTTATTTCTCTGTATTTCCCATGCGCAAATAACATTTCTCAACAGCACCGAGTGACACACTTCGGAGAATTACATAAGTATAATAATTATTACTTTATGTAAACTATCGGAGGCTGAAAATGGACATGAAAGGCTCATTCGCGGCGATAAGGGGCGCGATAGAAAAAAGTGCGGCGGAGTGCAGCTCTCAGAAGGTAATAAGCGTGGCATACGCCGTTGTGCATCTGATCGGAGGAGTGCTTCTGTCATCTGCGAGGCTCCTCGGCTCGGCAGGTCCGTTCGGTATTGCCGCTGTCGCTGCGTCGGGCGCCGGGCTTAACGGTGTCGGCTGCCTTATAGGAGCGGCGATCGGTTACATAATAAGCAGCGGTCTTGCAGGGAGCATACGCTACCTCGCGGCAATAGTGCTGGTGTACACCGTAAGCTTTGCCTTTCAAGACACGAAGCTTTCAAGGAAAAGCATCTTTGCACCGAGCGTTGCCGCGATAGCCGCACTATCGACCGGCATACTGTCAAGCTTCACATCGGTGTTTACTCAGGCTCCGGCTGCGGCGGTCGTTTTGGCAGAGACGGTTTTCTCCTTCGGCGGATGCAGCTTTTTCCGTGAGGCGCTGAGCGATACCGAACGCACGACGGAGGCTGAGGAGTTAAGGTATGCCGGCAGCGTTCTTATAACGGCGGCGGTGCTCCTCATGGCAGTGTCGCAGATAGAGATATTCGGCGCAATATCGCTCGGCAGGCTATTGGCGCTGCTGATCGTTATGACCTGCACGCTGCGCTGCGGTATTATGACCGGCTGCACCATAGGCACGGCCTTCGGCATTGCCATGGATCTCACAGCTGGCGGTATGCCGTTTTACACAATGGCCTATGCGTTCGCTGGGCTGCTGTCGGGCATGTTCAACCGCCACGGCAGACTTCTGTTTCTGCTTGCATTCATTGCCGCCGATGCCGCTGCGGTGGCATGCGCATGGTCATTTCAGACCGAGATAAATTCGCTGTTTGAGGTCTTTGCCGCGTCGGTAATATTCATGCTTCTGCCCTCGGGCTTTTTAAATCGCGCAGGCTCAATGGTGCAGCCGGTTATCGGCGGCAGCGGAGAATCCGGGCTGCGGCGATACGTTGCACGCAGGGTCATGGGCCTGAGCAATGCCTACGGCAGCCTTTACGAGATAGTCCGGCGCAATGTTGACGAGCAGTATAACGATTCTGACCCCGCTAAGGTCTTCGACCGAGCGGCCGACAGTGTGTGCCTTAAGTGCAGGGAGAAAAACCGCTGCTGGAACAGAGATTATATCGACACGCTCTCCGCGCTCAACGACGCGACGGGAAAAATGATCAGCCGCGGAACGCTCGAGATGAGTGATATACCGCACCGCTTCATCGAGAAGTGCAAAACCCCCGAGGCATTCGTTACGGCAGTCAACGCCGAGCTGAGAGCCGCGGCATATCGCCGTCAGTTCTCCGAATCCCTGCGCGAGAGCCGAAATACGGCATGGGGGCAGTATTCCGATATGGCCGAGATACTGGGCTCTGTTTCAAAGGAGCTTGCCGGTACCAACGGAGCCGATCATCTGGCCGAAAGGCGGCTTATCCGCTATCTTCTCTCGCAGGATATCGACGCCGATGCAGCCGTTTACCGCGATGCACGCGGCAGACTGCGCGCCGTGATTGAAAGCGGTGCGCTCCCGCGCCTTACTAAGCAGGACGACTATCTCGATAAGCTGTCCGGAGTTCTCGGCGTGCGCCTGTGCAGGCTCAAAAGCCAGAACGACAGCGAGGCAAAGCTTGTGCTCATGGAGGCAGAGCCCCTGGCCGTGTCTGTCGGTATAGCTGCGCTCAAGAAAAAAGGGGAGAAGGTAAGCGGCGATAAGGGTACATACTTCAAGACCGATGCGGGCGTTTTATGTGTTATTCTCTCCGACGGAATGGGCTGCGGCGAGGCCGCCGCTAGCGAGAGCCGAGAGGTAATTGATATCCTCGAGGGCTTCCTGAGAGCCGGAGTAGATCCTGCGGTTGCTATGAAAACATTGAACTCCGTTATGCTGCTCAAGTGCGGCGATAATTGGGGCTTTGCTACGGTCGATCTCATGTGTGTCGATCTGTTTTCCGGTGAGACCTGCTTTTACAAATACGGTGCCGCGCCAAGCTACGTCAGCGGCAGCCGCGGCATACGCCGTATAAAGTGCGAAAGCTTCGCGCCGGGGCTGAGCGGCGTCTCCGGAGCCGCACCGGATATCGTGCGTATGCGCTTAAAGCCCGGCAGCACCGCGATCATAGCCTCAGACGGAGTCGTCGGCGACTCTAATGATGCCTGGCTGCGCGATATGCTGCTTTCCTGCGGCAAAGATATGAAGGCTCTCGCACGCGACACGCTCAAGGCCGCCGAGCGCAATTGCAGCTACTCGGACGATATGACCGTTCTTGCCGTTCGCGTCGAAGAGCGCGCTTGAGGTATAAAAGTATGCTCAGACGGTTAAGCTATAGGCAGAAAACTGACGACAGGGAGGCTTTCGACGTGGTGAAGGGAGTTGCAAAAAGGGTCATAGTCGTTAAATCGCCAGATCCCAAGGTGTTCGAGGAGGCGATATTCATCGTTCGAGAGGACTACATGAAAACCGCCGGAGTTACGCGCTCGCAGCTTCTGAGCGAGGCAAAGCAGGCGGCCGGAGCTTATACCGGCTCACTGCGGGGAGGGAAAATATCGACCGTCCTTGTGGCCGCTCTGTCAACACTCCTCGGCAGCGGAGCCGTGGCGGCTATAATGTATTTCGTAATGTGAACAAATTCCCACAGCGTCATATGCGCTGTGGGAATGACTTTTTGTCGAAAATATCACTTTATTTTTAAGAGTGCTTGGTATAATATATGTATAGATTTAATTAGCGAGCGCTAACTGAAGGTGATACAATGACAGAAAAAACTTTTAAAATAAGCGGAATGCACTGCGCCGCGTGCTCGGCGAGTCTTGAACGCTTTATGCAGCGGCAGGAGGGCGTTCAGAGCGTATCCGTAAACCTCACGACCGAAAAAATGGACATCGTCTATGACGATACGCTCGACGTTCCCAAGATATGCGAGCTAGTCTCTCGTCTGAGCTTCAGTGCGCAGGAGTATGTCTCGGCCGATGCCATCGCGGCGGAAAACCGCAGAAAAGAGGACGCCGAGAAGCAGGCGGAGCTCAATGCAATGAAGAGGCGCGTCATCCTGTGCATATGCTTTGCCGTGCCGCTTTTATATGTCTCGATGGGGCACATGGCAGGGCTTCCGCTTCCTATGTTCATGATGCCGCACCATGCGCCGCTGACCTTTGCGCTCGTGCAGCTTATACTCACGCTGCCCATCGTCACAGGCGGGCGCAATTTCTACATTAACGGCTTCGGCAGCCTCGTCAAGGGGCATCCGAATATGGACACGCTCGTTGCGGTCGGCACGTTTTCCGCGCTGGCCTACGGCCTGTACGCCGTGGTAAAGATAGCCCTCGGCGACACCAGCTATTCCGAAAACCTGTTCTTTGAGAGCGCGGCGGTCGTAATAACGCTCGTCATGCTGGGCAAATACCTTGAAGCGCGCAGCAAGCGCCACACCTCGGATGCGATCCGCGCCCTGACAGAGCTTGCGCCTGAGACCGCGCTCGTCACGCGCCATGGAGAGACCGGCGAGGTGCCCGTATCCGAGCTGCGCGAGGGTGACGTGATAACCGTCCGTCCGGGCGAGCGCTTCCCCTGCGACGGTACGGTCACCTCCGGCGCGTCGAGCGCCGACCTCAGTATGCTCACCGGCGAGAGCCTGCCGGTCACACTTGACGTCGGAAGCGGCGTCACCGGCGGCAGCATAAACGGCGAGGGCCTTATCGTGTTCACGGCCACAAAGGTCGGCGGAGATACGGCGCTTGCGCAGATAATCCGCATGGTCGAGGATGCCCAGGGCAAAAAGGCGCCTATTGCAAAGCTGGCAGATAAAGTCGCGGGAGTTTTCGTGCCTGTCGTAATGGTCATAGCGGTCGTCTCGGCGATTATCTGGGCGCTGTGCGGCAAGGATATTGAGTTTGTTTTAAATATATTCGTCTCCGTTCTCGTGGTCGCTTGCCCCTGCTCGCTCGGCCTTGCGACTCCGACAGCGATAATGGTCGGTACCGGCCGCGGCGCGGAGCTCGGCGTTTTGTATAAAAGCGGCGAGGCGCTGCAGGCAATGGCCTTTGCCGACACCGTCGTTCTCGACAAGACCGGAACGGTAACAGAGGGTAAGCCCAAGCTCAGCAGCATTTACTCAGTCTCACTTCACGAGTCCGAGCTTCTCGGCATATGCGCCGCTGCAGAATCCGGCTCGGAGCATCCCGTCGCAAAGGCGATAACTCAGGCAGCCGAGGAGCGTGGACTCAGCCTGCCGACAGTCGAGAGAGTAACCGCAGTGCCCGGACGCGGCATAAAAGCAATGATTTCCGGACGCGAGGTGCTCATCGGAAATGCACTGCTCATGCAGGAAAACGGAGTTGAAATAACGGCTGCCGACGAGCAGGCAAAGCTCGAAAACAGCGGCTGCATGCTCATGTTTGCTGCCATTGACGGCAGCTTTGCCGGACTTTTCGGTGCAGTCGATACCATAAAGAGCGACAGCCCCGAGGCAATAGCCGAGTTGCATAATCTCGGGATTAATACAATTATGTTAACCGGAGACAACGAAAAGACCGCTCACTTGATCGCCGACAAGGCTAATATCGACCGCGTACTCGCAGGCGTACTGCCCGAGGGCAAGGCGGGCGAGATAGAAAAGCTCAAGGCGGCCGGAAAGAAGGTATGCATGGTCGGCGACGGCATAAACGATGCGCCGGCACTTGCTGCTGCCGATATCGGCGCGGCTATCGGCAGCGGAACAGACGTTGCGATAGAATCTGCCGATGTTGTGCTCATGGGCTCGCAGCTCGGTACGCTTGTGACGGCGCTGCGCCTGAGCAGGGCCGTTATCCGCAACATTAAGCAGAATCTGTTCTGGGCGTTTTTCTATAACAGCGTCGGCATACCCTTTGCCGCCGGTCTGTTCTACGCATTCGGAGGTCCGCTCCTGAGTCCGATGCTTGCCGGCGCGGCAATGGCGCTCAGCTCCATCTCCGTCGTCTCCAACGCGCTGAGACTGAAGCGCTTTAAATAAATATATAAGCTATAAAAAATCACCGCAGGAAACATCCTGCGGTGAAAACTTTATATACTACTGAATGATGCGCTTTGCGCCGGTGTAGTGATTTGCGTAGTAGCTGGCGCTCAGTGAGGTTATCACGACGCAGCCCTTTCCGGACGAGGCATGGATAAACTGATTATCGCCGATGTACATGCCGACGTGCCCGATGGGATCGACGCTGTCGGAGAAGAACACGAGGTCGCCGGGCTGAAGCTCACTTTTTTCGACCTTAGTGCCGTTGTGGTTCCACTGGCCGCCGGCTCCGCGCCAAAGCTTATAGCCGTACTGACCGTAGAGATAGTACATAAAGCCGGAGCAGTCGAAGCCTCGCGGAGAAGAACCGCCGTAAACATAGGGAGTTCCGAGGTACTGCTTTGCGGTTGCGACTATCTGATTTGCGACGGTGCTGCCTGTGCTGAGCTTTACATAGTCTGTGCTCATGTAGCCGCTCAATCCGTTATAGCTGACAGCATACCATGAGCCTGTCTTGCCTGTGACCTTGACCTGTATACCTTTATCGTAGTAGCCGACGGTCGAGTAGCTCATACCCGCACCGCTGCGCATACGCACACCGTTGCCGGTGACTATGCCGATCCTGTCCATCTTTTCAACGGTGTCAGCCGATGCAGTGTCTACTATCTTTATGTAGTCCTTGCTCATGTAGCCGTACTTGCCGTTTGCGCTTATCTCGTACCAGGAGCCGGCCTCGCCGCTTATCTTTACGTTTGCGCCCTTATTAAGAGTGCCGATTGCCGCAAAGTCGGTGCTCGGTCCCATTCTCATGCGCACGCTGTCGCCGCTGACGGTGCCGCTTTTCGCGGCGCTGTAGCTGTTTGCCGGCGTTATGCGGACATACTGCGCGGCCATATAGCCGACCTTGCCGTTATAGGCTACCTTGTACCAGTCCTTGACCGAGCCGAGTGCCGTCAGGCTAACGCCGTTGGAGTAGTAGCCGAGGGTGTCGGAGCTTGTGTTTGCCTGACTTCTGAGCCTTACGCTTGTTCCGATGACGCTTGCCTTGAAGCCTCCCGATACTGTCGCTGTGTTCGACGGAGCAGGGGTGGGCGCTGCCGGTGTGCCGGAGCTTGCATTTCTGACGGACAGCTTCATATAGTCTGCGCTGACATAGCCGGTCTTGCCGTTATAGCTGACCTCATACCAGTTGCCCGCCGCACCGATGACGGACATTTTCGTGCCCTTATCATAGGTTCCGACAACAGAGCTGCCGGTTCCCGCGCCGCTTCTCATGCGCACGTCATCGCCGGATACCGTACCGGTCCCGAAATTGCCGCTGACCTTGCCGACAGTCTTGAGGTATTCCGCCGAGGCGTAGCCGACGGTGCTGTTATAAACGACCTTGCACCAGCCGTTCTGCGTCATGCCGACAATGACCTCCGCTCCGGCGGGCATTGTCATGATTATGGATTTGCTTGTGCCCGCGCCGCTTCTGAGATTCAGGGCGCTTGTCGTCTTTGCTCCGCTTATTCCGGAGGCGTCGGCAGGTACGGCAAGCAGCGAAACGCACATTATTACTGCCAGCAGTGAACTGATAAGTCGTTTTTTCATCTTTGAACTCTCCGTAGAATATTTCAATATGTAATCAAATTGTAACACACAAGTCGGATTATGTCAACACCGGCAAGCGATTGGAGTCGTAAAACGGCGTAAACAATCTGTAAATTGAGCATTTTGCCGCGAGCTACTATATATTGTACCTGTTGCCACTTTCAACAAACAGTTATAGTATGCATGTTGACCGGAGGGTACAAAATTTCGGTTTTCAATTGCCGCTTTGTATGTTATACTTATAAAATAAATATTACAGTAAAACTCCGAGGATAAAATATGAGGCGCTTTTTTGTAAAAAGGACGGTCGCGGTGCTGCTGTGCGTGTGCCTGCTGCTGCCGCTGTGCGCATGCTCGAGGAACGAGCCTGTGCAGAAGCAGATATTCGCAATGGATACGGTCATGAACCTGACCGCCTACGGAAAATACGCAAATGACGGTATCAGTGCCGCTGTCGGCGTTATAAACGCCATGGACGATATGCTCGACCCGAACAATGAGGGCAGCTACACCACGCTTATAAACAACGCCGAGGGGAAGAACGTCATTGTGACCCCGCAGGTAAACGAGATGCTCTCGACGGCGCTGAGCGTATATAAGCTATCGGGCGGCGCGCTCGATCTGTCGGTGTACCCGCTTTACGAGGCCTGGGGCGAATTCAAGGAAGAAACAGGACGTATTCCCTCGGATGACGAAATCAAGGAGCTGAGACAAAAGCTCGGCTTCGGGAAGACCGAGATCACCGACTTTGAGGGGGAGGCAAACTATTCCGTGCGTATGCCCGCCGGGACGCAGATAAGCTTCGGCGCGGTTGCCAAGGGCTGCGCGTCGAAGTATGCCATTGACGCGATGCGCAAAAACGGAGTTACAAGCGGCATAGTCTCACTCGGCGGCAACGTGCAGACCCTCGGCACAAAGCCCGACGGAAGCAACTGGACAGTTGCGGTGGAGGATCCCAACGACACCGGCTCTTACGTCGGAACGCTTACCGTCGGTGAGACGGCTATCATCACAAGCGGCAGCTATCAGCGCTATTTCATCGGCCCCGACGGAATGAAGTATCATCACCTGGTAGACCCAAGCACCGGAAAGCCGGCGGACAATGATCTCGTTTCCGTAACGATAGTCTGCTCTGACGGAACGCTGGCAGACTGCCTGTCGACCGCGATGTTCATCCTCGGTGAGAGCGCTGCGCTCAAATACTGGCGCGAAAACGGCGGCTTTGATATGATAATGATAACAAAGGATAACGAGATCCTGTGTACAACCGGCCTGCTTGAGATGTTCACACTAACAAACAGCACCGATTACACTCTTAAGATGGTGGAGTGATGCCAAACCGTGAATTTTTCCGTGCCGACGCTCTGACCCTTGCGCCCGCACTCGTCGGAAAGCTTCTCGTGCGCCGCTTTCCCGACGGAAGCGAAAAGCGCCTTAGGATAACGGAAACCGAGGCGTACTGCGGAGCTGAGGATACCGCCTGCCACGCCCACAAGGGCAAAACAAAGCGCGCCGGGATACTCTGGCGCGACGGCGGTACGATATACGTTTACCTCTGCTATGGGATGCACGAGATGCTCAACATCGTGTCCGGCTCCGAAAATGATCCGCAGGCCGTGCTCATTCGCTGCTGCGAGGGCTTTGAAGGGCCGGGAAAGCTCACAAAAGAGCTTGGCATCGACCGCAGCTTCAACGGACTCGATATCCTCTCCTGCGACGGGCTGCACATTGAGGACGACGGCACAAAGGTTAACATAACACAACTACCGCGCGTCGGCATAGCATATGCAGAGCCTGCCGACCGCGAGGCATTGTGGAGATTTAAGATTCAAAAATGAACTATCTTGAAACCGATATACGATACTGCAAAGGCATAGGCGAAAAAAAGGCGCTGCTTTTCAATAAGCTCGGCGTCTTTAACGTCCGTGACCTTGTTTCGTATTTTCCGAGGAAATATGAGGATCGCAGCAGCTTTAAGCCCATCGGCCTGACCTGCGACGGCGAGACTGTCTGCATAAATGCCCTTGCCGCCGAGGATGCGCACCTCGTGCGTATCCGCCGGGGTCTGGAGCTTGTGAAGTTCCGCGTGGTGGATGAAAGCGGTTCGGTTGACATAACATTTTTCAATCAGCCGTATATCAAAAACAGCGTACGCCGAGGCGACAGCCTGAACATCTACGGCAAGATAATAGCTGTCGGCGGCAAAAGAACAATGACGAATCCCGTGATTGAGCGCGAGGGCACGGTCGGCGGCGTAACGGGGCGCATCGTTCCCTTGTATAAGCTGACGACCGGGCTTTCGCAGAAGCTCATCATGAGCGCTGTGCGTCAGGCACTGGATGCGTGTGCGTCCGAGCTGCCCGAGGCGCTGCCGGATAGCCTGCGCGAAAAATATCATCTTGCGCAGACAGACTATGCCTATGAGAACATTCACTTTCCCGCAAGCTTTGAGGATCTTGAGCTTGCGCGGCGCAGACTCGTGTTCGAGGAGCTTTTCCTGCTCGCCTGCGCCCTCGGCAAAATGAAGGGCAGTCACTCAAAGCAGAGCGGCATACTCATGCACGAGCAGGATATCGAGGAGTTTTTTTCAAGCCTGCCCTTTGCTCCGACGGGCGCACAGAGACGCGCCGTTTCGGACGCTGTGCACGATATGCAGTCGGGCATTGCGATGAACAGACTTGTTCAGGGCGACGTCGGCAGCGGCAAAACGCTCGTTGCAGCGGCGCTTATCTGGTATGTGTGGAAAAACGGATATTCGTCCGCCTTTATGACACCGACCGAAATACTCGCCGGGCAGCATTTTAAAACGCTCAGCTCGTTTCTCGCACCCTTCGGACTGCGCATCGGAAGGCTCACAGGCTCTATGACCGCAAAGCAAAAACGCGAGGTCAAGGCCGAGCTCGCCGCCGGAGAGCTTGACCTTATAATCGGAACGCACGCGCTGTTTTCCGAGGATGTCGAGTATTCCGATCTCGCCCTTGTTATTACCGACGAGCAGCACCGCTTCGGTGTTAATCAGCGCTCAAGCCTCATATCCAAGGGCGAAAAGCCGCATGTTCTCGTCATGTCCGCAACGCCGATACCGCGCACTCTGGCGCTTATAATCTACGGCGACCTCGATATCTCGGTCATAGACGAGATGCCGCCGGGCAGGCAGAAGGTCGATACCTTTGCCGTCACCGAAAGCTACCGCACGCGCTTAAACGGCTTTATCCGCAAGCTCGTTTCCGAGGGACGGCAGGTGTTTGTCGTCTGCCCGATGATAGAGGAAAACGAGGAGCTTCCGCCGAACGTCAAATCCGCGCAGGAGCACGCTGCCGAGCTGCAAAAATATTTCCCGGACCTCAGGGTAGCGTGTATTCACGGCAAAATGAAGGCCAAGGAAAAGAACGATATTATGTCGACCTTTGTAGCCGGAGATATCGACATCCTTGTCTCGACAACGGTCATCGAGGTCGGCGTTGACGTGCCGAACGCGGCGCTGATGATAGTCGAAAACGCCGACCGCTTCGGCCTGAGCCAGCTGCACCAGCTGCGCGGCCGCGTCGGTCGAGGGGAGCATAAGAGCTACTGCGTGCTTGTTTCCGACAGCGATAACGAGGCGACGCAGGCGCGGCTCAAGATCATGACCAAAACCAACGACGGCTTCAAGATATCCGAGGAGGATCTCAAGCTGCGCGGGCCGGGCGACTTCTTCGGCTCGCGCCAGCACGGACTTCCGGCGATGCATGTTGCAGACCTGTGCTCCGATATGAATGTCCTGCAAACCGCACAGCAGGCGGCGCATGAGCTTTTGACCTCAGACCCTGAGCTTTCCGCGCCGGAGCACACGCAATTAAAGACAGCCGTCGAGCGGCTGTTTACCATGAATGCAGATACTCTGAATTAAAAAAGACTTGCCTGTTGGCAAGTCTTTTTCAGCTGAGCGGGTCTTTCATTGCGCCTCTTATCGTGACATTACGGTGCAAAGCAACAAAAACTAATCTTCAACCGGCGGCTTTATGATATCCGGCAGACGCAGGGCTATAAGATAGTCTACAGATATTTGAACGGAAATATCTCTTATCGAGCCGATATCAAGCGTGATAGGGGAGATGTCCTGGATAAGGTGTTTTCTGACGCGCCCGTCGGCATCTGTTATTGTTTCATTCTCGTCCAGCAGGGCTACCCTCATGCGCATTTCGTTCTGCCACGCATAGCTGTCATGCTTGCAGAACTCGTCAAGCTCGCCGTAGTAATCGGGTGGGTAATAGTGAACCTCATCCAGCTTGAAATTGCAGTTGTCGCCATACTTATTATAGAGTGCATGCAGAACGCGGTTTAAAAACTCATTTGGGTCATAAATGATGACCGCGCTGTCGCCAAATTCGCGCAGACGCTCGTCGGGCTGTTCAAATCTCCGTTCATCGATTAAATACGTCAGACCGTACATACAGTATATTTTGCAGAATTGAAATATGTCCTCTTCAATGTAGAACATACCTTTAATGGCTGAGCGTACCTCCGGATCAAAGCTGTTGAAAAAAACATCTCCTACCTTGGGATCGACGCGCCTGACTATACCCTCGCCGATATCGCCCTGTACTCCGTCCTTCATCTGTCCGTTGCCGCTGTTATGACGCTTTATTGCGCTCCATGAACCGAAGTCGTGCAGCGAACGCATGAAGACCGAGCCGTCCTGCAATTTGTCGGCCCACTTTTTTGCCGTTATTTTTACGGGCAGACAGGGTTGCTTATCCATGCTATACCTCCAATGCTTTAATATTACATATCCTGATGTCAGTATAGCACAAATTATCTTGAAATGGAAATAGAAAAGGAGCGGCATATCCGCTCCTTTTGTCATTAAACAATTTTGCTCATTCTTCGATTTTTACGATATTGATAGCCGATTCGATCAGAATGTTTATAAGCTCGTTGCGCGAGCGGTTTGTTTTTGCCGAAAGGACATCCAATTTTTCAACAGTCTCGTCCTTCATGCGCACGGATACGACCTTGTAGCCGTCATCTCCCTTTCGGGCTGATTTCTTTGTGATTTTGATTTCTTCTGCCATAAGCACACCTCATTTATATTTGTAGTTTAACTTGACAGAAGTAGTTTGTGTATATTATAATTTTATAGTGTTTATACCACTATAAAATTATAATAAGAAAGAGGAGAGACGATGAAGAAAAAGACAGTACTTTTGCTTCTGTTATTTGCAATGCTTTTCAGCCTATGCTCTTGCGGGGCACCGAAAACTTTAGATGAAGCATGCCAAAAAGCGGACCAGCTTGTGGGAAAATGGGATAGAAAGGGAACGAATGTTAGTGGATATGAAGGCCACTATAGCGAAAATTCCAATGCTTATATCGTAACAACATATTCATTAACGGCGGCAGACGAAACAGAGTCCGCTAAAGAATTCGTTGCCCGAAGGAACTGTGAATTTGTCTATGATGGGCTAAAAGATATTTTTTCGGATTTTGATGTTCATATAGCGGTCATAATGGTTGACGAAAACCAAAATGCATACTATGCAACGATTGATGGGGCATATGTTAATGTCGGAGGATAAAGATGGAGAAAAAACGTTTTAATATTGCAGAAATAATTATATATATAATAGTGCTTGTCCTTTGTTGGGTAGATGGTACATATAATAATATTGCTAGGTCTATGCAGGGGAGCTTTAGCAGCTCAACCAGTTTATCATTTGTTGATTGTTCCATAGACTGTCTTACAATGGACGATATTATTTTCCCTGTCGGATGGATATTTATAGCGTTGGTATTAATAACTCTTGTTATGTTTTTTATGGAAACGCTTCAGATTAAAAAAGTCAAAAAAGAGATTTTGGTAGCATTACCGATTATCTCACTTATAGCATTTTTGGCGATTTCAGCTTATGTTGACTCTCTATCCGGAGGCAGCTTCTGGTATAACGGCGATTTAAGAAGAAGTCATTTGGAAATGGGAATATTATTCTATATCGAAGTTATATTGCTGTTAATATGCTTTGCGTTTTCTGTTTTGAGTAACTTCCCCAATAGCAAAGTGTTAATGCGTTTCAGGGCAAAAGGTCTGACCGTAAAGAGAGACAGCGCTGAAAATGGTGTTAGATTAGAAACTGCGGATGAACTTAAAGAATTAAAAGACTTGTTGGATGCAGGAGTTATTACGCAAGAGGAATTTGAGACAAAGAAAAAGCAATTATAAAGAAAGTAACAGAGGTAGAATAATGAAGAGAATATTAGCGTTTGTTTTGTCATTGCTTATGGTGTTGCCGCTGTGCGCCTGCGGTGGAGAAGATAAAGGCGTTGAGGTTACGCTTGATAATTATTCTGAATACTTAGAAGTTAAAGTGTTTATTGAGCCACCGGATTGGGGTGCACCGTTCGAAAAAGGTGAGGAAGATGATGTACTTAATGTAAGCTCTATAAACAATGGAAAAGGTATCTCACTTCCCGGCTTAAACTGCACAACACTTTATGTGTATAAATGTGTGCACCCGTTTGTCAACGTTGCAGCCGTTTCGCAAGACTATAATTTTAAAGACCTAACTGTTACCGTAAAAATCAATGGCACATATCAAACAGTAGGTCAGAACAGTAACTGGGAATGGATAGAAGCAGGGATGATAGACATACCTATAACTGTAAAATGCGATACTGCCGGAAAAGGTTACTCAAGAATGTCAATTTATCCCAATGATTACCCTGATAATGATGGATATATGCATGAAAAAATGATGGATTATGATTGGGAAATAGTCGAAATAACTGGCACTGTTGTACCCGCAAAAGCATAAAAAACAAAGGGGAAGCTGATATCAGCTTCCCCTTAAAATTTTGCTTCTTACTTAAAGTATCTTGCCAGCAGGCCTTCGAAGGCCTTGCCGTGGCGGGCCTCGTCGCGGGCCATCTCGTGGACGGTGTCGTGGATGGCATCGAGGTTATACTGCTTTGCGAGCTTTGCAAGCTCGAACTTGCCGGCGGTCGCGCCGTTTTCGGCATCGACGCGCATCTCAAGGTTCTTCTTGGTCGAATCGGTGATAACCTCGCCGAGGAGCTCTGCGAACTTTGCAGCATGCTCTGCCTCCTCGTAAGCTGCCTTCTCCCAGTAAAGGCCGATCTCGGGATAGCCTTCACGGTGAGCGACGCGAGCCATTGCCAGGTACATGCCGACCTCGGAGCACTCGCCCTCGAAGTTTGCGCGCAGGCCGCTGATGATCTCCTCGCGGACGCTTTCGGGAACGTCTGCGCCGAAGCTCTTGCCGACGCCGACTATATGCTCAGCTGCCCAGGACTTCTCCTCGGACTGCTTGATGAACTTGCTGCCGGGGACATTGCAGATGGGGCACTTCTCCGGGGGAGTGTCGCCTTCGTGAACGTAACCACATACGGGGCATACCCATTTTGCCATAATAATTTACCTCCTAAAATAATAAATACACTTTATGCTTTGATTTTATTAATGAATGACGTGTTCCGTCTTTCTGTATTCATTATAATAGGGTTGAAAGCTTGCAACTGTAGCATACGCTACACTCTGCGAATGTTTTTCGAAATTTCGCAAAGTGCTTCGGCGGCCTCGGTGTCGCAGTCAGTGCTGCGCGCAAGATCGGCAAGCGACAGCATGCCGACAAGCTGTCCGTTTCTGCACACCGGCAGTCTGCGTATCTGCGCGTCGGCCATCAGCCGCGCCGCGTCGCCGATATAGGCGTTGTCGTTTATCGTGATAACGCCGCGTGTCATGATGTCGCCGGTCTTCGTCTCCGCCGGCGACAGTCCGTTTGCTACGCACCTGACGGCGATGTCGCGGTCGGTTATCATGCCGCGCAGATTGCCGCGAGCGTCGCACACCGGCACCGCGCCGATGTTATACTGCTTTAAAAGCCTTGCCGCCGCTGCCACAGGTTCGCCGAGGCCGACCGTCACAATGTGCTCGCTCATGATATCGAATACCTTCATTCAGCATCCCTCCTGACTTAATAATAGCCAAACGAGTGGATGTCCTATACATTATATAATGTAATATATTCACTCAACGAGCGCAGCTATCGCCGGCCCCGCCGCATTGCCGAACAGCCGTATCGCGGCCAGCGCCTCCTGCAGGGTGTTTCCGTTGCTGCCGACCTCTATTATCATAGAGCCGGGGGAGAGGTGCTGGTTGTAGCGATACTTTGTCAGCGTTATCGGCCGCATGAGGCTGGGGTAGGATTGGCATACCGCGTTTTGCAGATAGAGAGCAAGGCTCAGATTCTGCCGCCAGTTCGGGTGCTCGAGTCCGCTCGCGTCGCTTCCGACGAAAAGCATCACCTGACTTGCGCACACGCCCTGCTCGGTGGCGGTGGTCTTGTACGTCACCGTATCCGAGCACAGCGCGTCCCGGTGCAGATCAATGACGATCTTTATACTCGGGTAGTCTGCCAGATATTTTTCGACAGCCTCGCAGCTGCGGTTATATGAGCCTGTGTAGCTCGGGTAGTCGAACACCTGGGTATCGTGGATAACGTTAAGGCCGCAGTCCTCGAAAATTTTCGCAAGCTCCTTGCCGATGCGGATAACGTTCAGGTTCTGGTCAAGCGTGCGGTTCGTGCCGAGGTCGTCATATTTGTCCAGCCCGGCAGGGGAGTAGGCCTCGCTCGAATGGGTGTGGATTATAAGTATCTGCGGCTTTCCGGTCTCCAGCCGTATCGGACATCCCGCGCTCAGTACGGAATCTATATCAATATCATAGCCTGATGTATTTTTGATCGACAGACCGCCGGATATTGTGGTAGGTATTATAGTCGGCATCACGGGTGCGGTGCTTGACTCCGGAGCGGGCGTATCAAGCGGAGTGCCGGTGGGATAGCCCGTCTCCACGGCGTCGTCCGTCAAGGATATGGTGCTTTTTATGCCCTCGCCGCCGTCCGTGCGCAGATACACGGCGAAAAGATACAGGCAGCACAGGGCAAGTCCGCCCACAAGGATCACTTTGAGTTTTTTCAACATACCGAGCCCTCCCGTCAGACAATTATATTGCCGCGAGGGATAAAATATGCTGTACTTGAAGAGCGGACTGTGGTATGATTTATATACGGTTGTATACAGCATTATGTAAACCGCGAATATTCAAAAAATGAGGTGTGATTATGCATATTACTTATCGTCCGAAGGGGGTCTGCTCGCAGCTTTTTGAGATAGATATCGAAGACGGACGCATCGAAAAAGTGGAGGTAAAAGGCGGCTGTGACGGCAATTTGCAAGGTATTTCGCGGCTGCTGGTGGGGATGAAGGTCGAGGATGCCGTGGAGCGCTTGGAGGGTATACGCTGCGGATATAAGAAAACCTCCTGCCCCGATCAGCTATCCAAGGCACTGAAAAAATGCATATAAAAACAGCAATTTAGTTTACATAATTTTATTTCATAACGCAATTGATTTACATAACGTTATACACGTGATTAATATTTGTAATAATTTTTACGGTTTTTTAAGAAATTGTTGTCGAATTTCGACTTTTGTGCAAGCTGCCCAAGACACAAAATGATGTGTTTTAGCCTTACAAAGGCTCTAAATCTTGCGGTTTTTGAAGTTGTTATGTGAAATATGCACAATTCGACACAAGCTCGTTTGTGCAAAACAACTATTTACTCAATTGCAAATGTTCCGCTATAATAAATATGCCTGAGAGTTATAGGGCGACATTCGGTGTTTTGCCGAATATATTTTTTATGACAGGAGCGTTATATGAGTAAACTGAAAAAGTATAGTTTTGCACTCGTGTTCGTTATCTGTCTGCTGTGCGTTTTCCTCTGCGGCTCCGCGCTGGCTGAGGAAACTGACAACGGCGTAAGCTATACCGAAACTCCGGTATATGTCGACGGACTGCTTTCCTGCCGCGGCTATATGATAGGCGACGAATCCTACGTTTCGCTTGAAGCCGCCTGCGCGGTCCTTGGCTACAACGCCGATGTCAACTATGACAAAGAGATAAATAAACTGACCGTCGAGGTTGCCGGCATAACGATCGAGGCCGGCTTTGAGGACGAATATCTGTGCGCAAACGGCAGATACCTCTATCTTCCTGACGGCTATATGGAGGTTGACGGCTCTTTCATCATCCCGAGCGAGGCCCTGGCGAAGATATTCACGCTGGATGTTACGCAGGATGAAGAGCTCGGAGCTATTAATTTCAGCACGGCAGACGAACAGATCCTCCAAAGCGGGGATGAGTATTACAACGAGGATGATCTCTACTGGATGAGCAGGATCATCACATGGGAGTCAGGCAACCAGCCCATTGAGGGTCAGATCGGAGTCGGAAATGTTATCCTCAACCGCACGGGCGATGCACGCTTCGGCGAGACGATAAAGGATGTTATCTTCCAGCCGGGTCAGTTCAGCGTCGTATATGCGGGCACCATATACGGTGAGCCGTATGACATAAGCGTAGTGTGCGCAAAGCTCGTCCTGGAGGGCTACAATACCGTCGGCGATGCGCTGTTTTTCCAGGTTGGACGATACTGGGGCAGCGGCATGATCGAAACGACATGGCTCGGACAGATCGGCGACCACAATTTCTTTATCTGATTGATAAACAAAAACGAATGTGCTAAAATGAGTCGGGCAGCTGCCCGACTCATTTTTCTTCGGAGCTTTTATGGATAAGATTTTAAACGACGGCTTTGCCGCTCTCGGCATTACGCCCGACTCCAAAGCGGCCTGCAGGCTTAAAACGTATTATGAATATCTTGAGGAGCGCAACCGCGTCATGAATCTCACCGCAATAAGCGGTGCAGAGGATGTTGCGCGTCTGCATTTTCTCGACTGCGCGGCGCTTTTGACGGTCTGCGATTTTGCAGATAAAAAGGTAATTGACGTCGGAACGGGCGCCGGGTTCCCGGGAATGGTGCTTAAAATCGTGCAGCCGGACATGGACATAACGCTGCTCGACAGCCTCAATAAGCGCATTGATTTTTTAAGCGAGCTATGTGCAAGGCTTAAGCTTGAGAATGTACAGTGTGTACATGTGCGCGCCGAGGAGATATCAGAGGAGCGCAGAGCCGCTTACGACATTGCCGTCTCACGCGCTGTTGCACGCCTCGGCACGCTCTGCGAGCTGTGCCTGCCGTATCTGCGCGTCGGGGGGCTGTTTATAGCCATGAAGGGTCCCGACTGCGGCTCCGAGGTCGAGGAGGCGGAAAGCGCCATGCAGCTGCTCGGCGCGCAGCTGAAGGAAACGCTGCGCTATACGATACCGGGAACAGATATAAGCCACGCCGCCGTTATAATAGAAAAAATAAAGCCCACGCACCCGAAATACCCGCGCAAATGGGCGCAGATAAAAAAGCAGCCGCTGTAAAGCGTGAATAAGAAAACAGCTCAGACCGTTTGGCCTGAGCTGTTTTGCTTATACCGCATAGAAGAATCCGAGCATCGCGTCGATGTTATCCTCAAGCGGGGAGGATATGGTGATTATGGCTACATATTTGCCGGCCTTGACGAAGGCCTGAAGCTGATACATATCGCTGCCGTTTATCGTGCTGTGGATGAGTATGCCGGCGTGATCCGCCCCGGCAAACTCGACGACTACCTGCTCGCAGGACTGAACGTCCATGGAAGCCGCCGCGAGCTGCTCCGGCATGACCTCTGCGGTCTGCTCGGCTATCGCGTCCTCGTCGAGCAGTGCGCCGTACGCCGCGCCGATGTTCTGAACTATGACGTTCATGTTTGTGACGCCGTCGTAGAAATAAGTCATCATGTCATAGAACATGTCGGCCTTCAGAAGCTCATCCTTGAAGTTTTCATCGTCTACGAGATCGGCCGTGGCCTGCACCATACTCAGAAGCTGCTCCTCGTTTGCGTAGGTCCACAGCTCGCCAAGCTCACAGCCGAAGCCGAAATAGGCGTTTTCGTATTTGCCGCCGCTGATATTGCCGAGCTCAAGCTCCTTTTCGGGGGCTGCTGTCTCGGCGACGCCGGGATCTGTCTTGCCCTTTACGTCGTCATCGCTCGTGCAGGCGCACAGAGCAAAAACCATAGTGAGCGCCAGAACGAGCGCAAGTATTCTCTTTGTGTTTTTCATCTTTATCCTCCGTTTGTTGATCAGTCGTATTCTCCACCGCCGATGAACTCGCGTATAAGTGCGTCGGGGGCAACGTATTTCTCATCTATCACTCCGAACAGCTGCAGCGCAGGAAGCACCGTGCGCAGCTCGTCATATCGCTCTATGCCCTCCGGAATCGTGGAGAAGAGTCTGGTGGCGGTATCGTTCATGACTGCCATCTCGTAGGGAAAGGCCGAGTCGAACATAAAGTCCGCCTTGTTCTTAAACGGCGATATGTAGGACTTTTCACCTCTGCGGACGTTTGCCCACATTTTGAGCGTCTGCGCGGGATCGGCGCCGCGGAAGTTATAGTCGCGCACCGTGCGCCGAACAAGCCTGAACCATGTTCCCTTGAAGCATACCTCGCCGTTGAACTCAACGCTGCTGCGCGCGGAGATATACAGCTTGAACGCATCCGGATGCTTTTCGGTTATCATGTCGTTGAGCGCGTGTATGCCCTCGAAAACGACGATCTCGTCCTTTTTGAGCTTTATGGACTTGGACGGCTCGAGCACGCGCATCTGGCGCGAAAACTCATACTTGGGTACGAATATGCGCTTGCCCTCGGCGAGCATGGTGAAATGCTCGTTTAAAAGCTCCATATCGAGGCACAGGGGGGACTCAAGATCTATGTCGCCCTCGGGAGTCCTGGGCGCGGTGGCCGGATCGACGGACTTGAAATAGTCGTCCATGCCGACATAGTGCGCGTGAACGCCGCGGCGCTCAAGCTCCTCGCTTATCTTGCGAGCTGTCGTCGTCTTGCCCGAGCCGGAGGGGCCGGACATAAGGACGATAGGGCTTTTTCTGCTGTTTTCGATAATCTTATCCGCCGCATCTCTGACGCGGCCTTCGTACACCTCGTCGCATTCCTCGATGAAGCCCTTGGGATCGGCCACCGTGCGAAAATTGATTTCCTTCAGATCAAATGCCATTATTTTTTGCTCTCCTTACTGTAGAAGTCTATTATACCCTGCTTGTCATCGCAGGTCTTTTGTATACCGCTTATGTACTCCGACGGGTACTTGGGCGCGAAAAAGCGTATATTCCGGCCTCCGTCGGGGGAGATGAGCTTTGTTGAGCCGCCGCCGCCGAGCGCGACGATGGAGCACAGCTCCTCCATGATGCATATGTTGTAGATATTCTCGCTGCCGGGCTTTGCCCAGCCGACGTTTTCAAAGCCGCCGGACATGAACTTCTGCCTGTACAGATAATACGGCGCCCAGCCTCCGCTGCGCAGTCTTTCGGCCGCCGTGTCAAGCATTCTGCCGACCTCTGACTCACCGGGGAGCGTGCTGCCCTCCAGCGTTATGCGCGAGCCCTTTTTCAGCGACAGCGTGTGGACGGTTATATTCTCCGGCTCAAGGCCGATGACCGTGTCGAGAGTTTTCTCAAAGCCCTCGGCGCTGTCTGAGGGAAGCCCGGCGATGAGGTCCATGTTGACCGCCATGCCGCCGACGCTGCGCACAGCGCTGAACGCGTCGATTATGTCCTGCGCCGAGTGCCTTCGGCCGATGACATTCAGAACCTCGTCGCTCATGGTCTGCGGATTTACGCTTATCCTGTCAACGCCGTGCACACGCAGGGTGCGCAGCTTATCGAGCGTTATCGTGTCGGGGCGTCCTGCCTCGACGGTGTATTCGCGAAGATGCGAAAGGTCAAAGCTGTCTTCAAGCCTTGAGCACAGCCTGTCAAGCTGCTGAGCACTTAAGGTCGTAGGCGTTCCGCCGCCCATGTAGATAGATATGACCGAAAGCTGCAGCTTATTTACGGCCTCTGCCGCGGCGTCTATCTCCCGCATGAGTGCGTCCAGAAAAGGAGGGATGAGCTTCATGCTCTTTTCCGTCGATTGACTGACAAAGCTGCAATATGAGCATCTTGTAGGGCAAAACGGTATGCCGACATACAGACATATATCGCGCTTATCCAAACTTTTTATAATACTCTCTGTCACGAGCGCCGTATCGCGGCAGAGCACCGCACGCGGCTCGGTAACATCGTAGCCGGCGATGAATTTTCCGAGCGCGGCGTCCGGGCTCTTGTTCTCAAGCTCCTCGCGGAAAAGCTTTCCCGGCCTCACGCCCGTGAGCATCCCCCAGGCCGGCTGCTTATGCCCCGCCCGTCGGGCGGCGCGGTAAAACGAGGTCTTTATCACGCGGCTGCAAAGCTTATCGCGTGCGATATCATCCGTCATCAGCTCGGTTTTCACGGAGCTTTTTGCCCTGAACTCGCTGCCGTTTAAGATAAGGCGGCAGCTTGCCGTCGTGTACGTTTTGCTGTGCGATAAGCGCAGCTCGACCCTGTCGCCCGCGGGCTCTCCAACGGGGTATTCCGGGCGCTCTGAGGGGTAGAGCGAGAGCAGCATCTGCTCGGCGGCGTATTTATAATCATGTCCGTAAAAATAAAGTCTCACGGCGCATCTCCTTAAACGATGTAATTTTAAATTATAGCATAAACGAAAAACTATTACAACGATTTGAAAGAATACCTGCAAAAACAATTTTGCAGTTGTAATCGGGCTGATACTTTGTTATAATTTAATATCTATAAGTTTTGCTATAGGAAGTCGGAAATGAAAAATTCACAGAGACTGTTTGAACCGAATACAAGACCGTTCGTATTTTTCCTTATCGTGTTCGCGGTGGCGACGCTGGTGCTTAAAAACTACTATCTCGCCGCGGCGGAGGGTGTGGTCATTCTCGGGCTTATCATCTACTCGGTGATCACGCGCTCGCGCAGAAGAAAGGCGCTGCTGGCGTATATCGAGTCTGTCACCTACGATGCGGAGACGGCTAAGAACAACACGCTTTTGAATTTTCCTCTGCCCATAGTCGTTTTCAGACTTGATGATTCACGCATCATCTGGGGCAACGAGATGTTCTTTTCGATAAGCGGTCTGTCCGGCTCGCGCACGGATATAAGCCTTGCCGAGCTCATTCCGGAGTTTTCCGGCAAGTGGCTCATGGAGGGTAAGACGAAAAGCCCCGACCTTTTTGAGCTCAAGGATAGGAAGTATCAGATATGCGGCAACATCGTCCGCTCCGGCGCCGGTGACGGGAACGACCGGCATTTCATGGCGATAGCGTACTGGATCGATGTGACCGAGTATGAGAATATCCGCGATGAGCATGAGCTCTCCAAGCCCGTAGCCGCGATTCTTACGATCGACAACTACGAGGAGCTCATGAAAAACCAGCCCGAGCGCGTCAGAAACGATCTGCGCGACGCGGTCGGCGATAAGCTCGATCAGTGGGGCGCGGATACAAATGGTATCATTATCCGCTATGACCGCGACAGGTATCTGTTTCTTTTCGAGGAACGCTATATGCAGGGCATCCTCGATAAAAAGTGCGATATCTTAAGCGAGGTGCACCAGGTCGTGAGCCCGAGCGGCATCCACGCCACACTGTCCATAGGTATAGGACGAAACGGCGAAAACCTCAGCGAGGCGCTCCAGTTTGCGTCCCTGGCCGTCGAAATGGCGCTCTCACGCGGAGGCGACCAGGCCGTTATCAAGAACAAATTCAGCTTTGATTTCATCGGCGGCAAGTCCGGAGAGGTCGAGTCGAGCAACAAGGTCCGCTCGCGTGTTATGGCAAACGCGCTCGAATCGCTCATAAAGGATGCGTCACGCGTTCTGGTCATGGGACACAAATTCAGCGATATGGACAGCATTGGCGGCGCCGTCGGCGTGTGCAGCCTTGCCCGCAAAAACGGTAAGAGCGCACTGATCGTTGCGGATGTGGAAAAAAGCTCGGCAAAGCCGCTTATAAAGCTCCTGCGCGAAAGCCCAGAGTATAAGGAGGCGTTTATAAGTGCCCGCGAGGCCATCATGATAGCCGACGGCAAGACGCTTCTGGTCGTTGTCGATACCAACCGACCCGAGCAGGTCGAGGATCTGCGGCTTTTGCAGTCGTGCAATCACGTTGCGGTCATCGATCATCACCGCCGCGCAGCTACCTACATAGACAGGGCGGATCTGAGCTTTATAGAGCCATATGCCTCGTCCGTGTGCGAACTGATGACGGAGATACTCGAAATGTGCAGCGACGAGCCGAAGCTCCTGCGCTGTGAGGCCGAGGCAATACTTGCAGGCATCGTTCTCGATACGAAGAGCTTCACCATGCGCACCGGTGATCGTACCTTTGACGCAGCGGCGTATCTGCGCCGTGCCGGGGCGGACACGGTGGCCGTCAAAAAGCTCATGCAGAACGGCATGGAGCAGACAGTCGCAAAGTACAGAATACTCCAGCGTGCAAGGCTTTACCGGAGCATTACGGCCATTGCCGTTCCGGAAACGCCGCAGAGCAGGATAGTTGCCGCGCAGGCGGCGGACGAGCTGCTCAATGTGGCAGGCGTCGACGCGTCCATGGTCATGTATCCGACCGAGGACGGCGGCGTGTTCGTCTCGGCGCGATCCATAGGCGAGGTGAACGTTCAGCTTATAATGGAAAAGCTCGGCGGCGGCGGAAACCGTGCGGCCGCCGCAGCGCAGATAAACGGGCTGACGCTGGAGCAGGCGGTTCAAAAGCTGTATGCCGCCATAGATGAGTATATTGATTCGTGATTTATTCACGGGAAAGGAATTGATTATGAAAGTTATTTTTAACGTTGATGTCAGGGGACAAGGCAAAAAGGGAGAGCTGAAGGAGGTCTCCGACGGCTACGCACGCAATTACCTTTTGCCGCGCAAGCTTGCAAGCGAAGCGACGGCCGACAATATAAATGCGCTCAAGCTCAAGGAAAAAGCAAAGGCCGCTCAGATAGCTCGCGAAAAGGCCGAGGCTGAGGCAAATGCAAAGAAGCTCGGCGAGATTACCGTCACCGTGCGTGCAAAGGCCGGCGATAAGGGCAAGCTGTTCGGCTCTGTCACCTCGCAGGAGATAAGCGATGCGCTCAGGCAGCAGCACGAAATAGAGATTGAAAAGAACAAGATCGTCCAGCCCGAGCCCATAAAGACATTCGGCTCATTCCAGGTCAAGGCGAAGCTCGGCTATGAGATATCCGGCACGATAAACGTGCTCGTCATCGAGGCATAAGAGAAGCATTTCAGTAAGCGGCAGGAGTTGAAGCATGGAAGAATTATTGGGCAGACAGGCGCCGCACTCGGCAACGGCAGAGCAGGCGGTCATAGGCTCGATGCTGATAGACACGCGCTGCATACCGGACGTTATCGAGCGTCTGCGCGGCGCGGAGTTCTATATAAAGCAGAACAGAGACATATTTGAGACCATATACACCATGTTCTCCTATGGGCAGACCATTGACCCCGTCACGGTTCTTGACCAGATGAAGGTGCGCGGCGTTTACAGTGAGGCTAGCACAGAGTATATTGCCGAGCTCATGCGCATAACACCGACGGCGGCAAACGTTCTTGAGTATGCCGCTATTGTGCGCGACAGGGCACTGCTCAGAAATCTTGCGTCCGCGGCGGATGAGATAAACAATCTTGTCTACGAGGGCTCGGGAGAGGCGGAGAATATCCTCGAAGCGGCAGAGAGCAAGATCTACGCCCTGCGTCAGGGACGCAATATAGGCGGACTTCTGCCGATATCCGCCGTCGTCCAGACCGTGTACGAGAATATATCAGAGGCTGCGTCCAGCGGCAAGACCATCCCCGGTCTCTCCACGGGACTTAAGGATCTCGACAAATTCATCCTCGGCCTGAATAAGGGTGAGCTTGTACTCATTGCCGCACGTCCGGCAATGGGCAAAACCAGCATCGCGCTCAATATAGCAATGGACGTTGCGAAGAATTCGGACAAGACCGTCGCCGTGTTCTCATTGGAAATGAGCCGCGAGCAGCTTGTAAGCAGGCTCCTTGCACGCGAAGCCTCCGTTCCGTCGCAGAATATGCTGACAGGGCAGCTGAGCCCCGATGAGTGGCGGCGTCTGGCCTCCGCTGCTCAGATGGTCAGCGCAACGGATATGCGCATTGACGATAATTCCATGCTCACCGTTGCGGATATGAATGCTCAGTGCCGCAGATTATCAAACCTGGGACTTGTCGTTATAGACTATCTTCAGCTCATGCAGTCTGCCGGCGGCAAGAGCAGCTATAACGAAAATCGTCAGCAGGTGGTCAGCGACATAAGCCGTATGCTCAAGATCATGGCCAAGGAGCTCAATGTTCCGGTCATATGCTTAAGTCAGCTCAACCGCGCCGCCGTCGGCAGAAGCGACAAGCGGCCAATGCTCAACGACCTGCGCGATTCAGGCGCCATAGAGCAGGACGCCGACGTTGTCATCGGACTGCACCGCGAGGGCTATTACGATCAGGAGAGCTCCGATCCGTACCTTGCCGAGGCCATAGTCCTCAAAAACCGCAAGGGACAGACGGGAACGGTGTATCTGCAATGGCTGCCCGAATTTACGAGCTTCGGCAACCGCTCGTCAAAAACCGATGACGATTATTGATTTTATTAAGGAAAATGCTCTGATATCGCCCGGCGACCGCGTCCTGTGCGCCGTCTCCGGCGGAGCCGACTCCATGTGCCTGCTGCATTATCTGAGCGTAAATGCGAAAAAGCTCGACATCACCGTGTGCGCCGCGAGCTTTGACCATATGCTGCGCGGCGAGGCTTCGGCCTCGGACTGCCGCTTTGTTGCCGAATGGTGTGAAAATCACTCAATAGAATGTCTTACCGGCAGCGGCGATGTTCGCGCCCTTGCAAGGAGCGGCGGACTTAGCGAGGAGGAGGCGGCGCGCTCCCTCAGATATGATTTTTTGAACGACGCTGCGCAAAAGCTCGGCTGCGGCGTCATTGCGACTGCGCATAACGCAAACGATAACGCTGAGACGCTGCTTCTGAACCTCACCCGCGGCGGCGGACTGAAGGGTCTGTGCGGCATACCGCCGAGGCGCGGCAGCATCGTCCGTCCTCTGCTGGGGACAACACGGCGCGCGATCGAGGACTACAACGCCGCAAACGGTATCGAATATGTAAGCGATGCAACGAATGAAAGCGACGATTACACACGGAATGTTATTCGCCATCATGTAGCGCCGGTGCTCGAGGGCATAAACCCCGCATTTTTTGAAGCATGCATTCGCACGACTCAGCTTCTCAGGGAGGATGAGGAGTGCCTGGACGCTATGGCGCAAAGGGCGTATTATGCGAACTATAAATCCGGCACATTTCCGGCGGATGTGCTGATGTCGCTTCCGAAACCCGTTGCCATGCGCGTTTTGCGTATTATCTGCGGCAGAGCGCTGAGCTTTAAACATGCGCAGGCTGTGTATGATATTGCATCGTCGACCGAGCTCAAATATGCGGACATAAGCGGTATGCGCGTTGTGTGCGACCACGGGGTGCTGTGTTTCGACAGAAAGGAAAGCTGCGATATTGAGCCGATTAAGCTCAATATCGGCTCAGTTGAGCTCATTTGCGGCGGGGAGCTTGAGGTAAAAAGCGAAATTATTGAGCCCTGCGGCAAAATTTTCGGCTCATTTAATATTTTATACTTTAATTACGACAGTATTTGTGGTAGCATATCCCTTACGTCACGAAGAGCAGGAGATAAGATACGCCTTCACGGCAGAGGCTGCACGAAAAGTCTCAAGGATCTTTTTTGCGAGGCAAAGCTCAGCCATGCCGAGCGTGAGCGGACGCCGGTGCTCAGGGACGAAAAAGGCATCATAGCCGTCTGCGGCTTCGGTGTCGCGGAAAGATGTATTGCACGCCCTGGGGACAGGGTTCTTCGGGTGACAATAAATAAAACCAAGCTTATGGGGGACAATTGAAAGATGATAAACGATATAGAGAGTGTGTTCTTCACGGCAGAGGAGATCGAGGAAAAGGTATCCGCTCTCGGTGAGCAGATATCAAAAGACTTCGAGGGGAAAAATCCGCTGTTTGTCGGTGTGCTGAAGGGCTGCTTTGTTTTTATGGCAGATCTCATGCGCCACGTCAGCATTCCCTGCTCGATGGACTTTATGGCCGTTTCGTCCTATAAGGGCGGCACGAGCTCAACCGGCGCCGTCGAGATACAGAAGGATCTCGGACAGAACATCGAAGGCCGCCATATCATAATCGTCGAGGATATACTCGACAGCGGCAACACTCTCAACTATTTACAAAGCTATCTCATGACGAGAAAGCCGGCTTCCATAACCATTGCAACGCTTATGGATAAGCCATCCCGCAGAGCGGCTCCCGTTTACGCGAAATATTCATGCTTCGAGGTACCCGATGAGTTCGTTGTAGGCTATGGTCTCGATTATAACGAACTGTACCGCAATCTGCCATTTATCGGTGTGCTCAAGCCCGAAATATATATGAAATAATCAGATACGGATGAAATACTCGTGTCTGGAAGGACGTGATTAATTGAAACCTCAGCGCAACAGAGCGAGAGATATAGGCTTTTATGTTCTGATACTGGTGCTGCTTGCATGCACTCTGTTCACTCTGCTCAACCAGGAACCTGAGAATAATCAGCTCAGCTATGCTCAGGTCAGGGACCTTTTCAAGGAGGAAAAGGTTCAGGAATTCACTTATAACGGTTCAAAGAACATCCTTGAAATGAAGGTCAGGGATTCGAGTGCTCAGGGCGGCACAAAGACCGTTTATTATAAGATGTACAGCTTCTCGCTGTTTTATGAAGAGTTCGGCGAGCTTATCGATCAGCAGTACGATAAGGGCATAATCAAGGACTATCAGATTGAGCCCGTACAGTCGACATGGTGGCTTCAGCTTATACCGTATGTTCTGTTCATCGGCTTCATGGTGTTCTGGATTGTCATGATGCAGCGTGCTCAGGGCGGCGGAGGCGCAGGCGGCGCGATGAAGTTCGGCAAGGCCAGAACGCGCCTCGGCAGCGAGGAGAAAAACCGCAAGACATTTAACGACGTTGCGGGCGCCGATGAGGAAAAGGCCGAGCTACAGGAGCTTGTCGAGTTTCTTAAGGACCCGAAATCGTTCACTAAAATGGGCGCAAGGATACCCAAGGGCGTTTTGCTCGTAGGCCCTCCGGGAACAGGTAAGACTCTGCTGGCAAAAGCCGTTGCAGGCGAGGCGGGAGTGCAGTTCCTGTCAATTTCCGGCTCGGACTTTGTCGAGCTGTATGTCGGTGTCGGTGCGTCGCGTGTGCGCGATCTGTTCGATCAGGCAAAGAAGGTCGCACCGGCCATCATATTCATCGACGAGATCGACGCTGTCGGCCGTCAGCGCGGCTCCGGACTCGGCGGCGGACACGATGAGCGTGAGCAGACCCTCAACCAGCTGCTTGTTGAGATGGACGGCTTCGGCAACAACGAGGGAGTCATCGTCATGGCGGCGACCAACCGTGCGGATATCCTCGATAATGCGCTTCTGCGTCCCGGCCGCTTCGACCGTCAGGTCTATGTCGGTATGCCCGATATAAAGGGCAGGGAGGCGATACTGAAGATCCACGCGCGCGGCAAGCCCCTGGGCGACGATGTTGACCTTAAGTCGCTTGCCAAGGGCACGCCCGGCTTCTCCGGTGCAGACCTTGAAAACCTCATGAACGAGGCGGCGCTGCTGGCAGTTCGCCGCAAGCATCGCTTCATTACCATGTCCGACTGCGACGAGGCGATACTCAAGGTCGAGATGGGCCCCGAGAAGAAGAGCCGCAAGATGTCGGACAAGGCAAAGCGACTGACCGCCTACCATGAGTCCGGCCACGCGATTGCCTCAAAGTACCTGCTGCACACGGATCCGGTGCACTATATCACCATCATTCCGCGCGGCATGGCCGGCGGCTTCACGCTGTACCGTCCCGACGAGGACGCGGAGGACTTCACCTCCCAGGCGCAGATGTTCGAGCGCATCGTCGCCTGCCTCGGCGGACGTATCGCCGAGAAGCTGTTCCTTGACGATATCTCGACCGGCGCGTCCGGCGATATCCAGCAGGCAACGAGCATCGCCCGCAACATGGTCACCCGCTACGGCATGAGCGAAAAGCTCGGTCCCATCCAGTATGACAGCTCCGACCACAGCATTTTCATCGGCCGCGATTTCGGCACGACCAAGAGCTACTCGGAGGAGACCGCCGCCCTCATAGACGAGGAGGTCAAGCGCATATTCGACGAGGCCTCGGCGCTGTGCGAAAAGATACTCACCGAGCACCGCGACACGCTCATAGGCGTTGCCGAGTACCTGCTTGAGAACGAGTCGATGGATCGCGAGACCTTCGACTACTACTGCCTGCACGGTACCTTCCCCGAGCCGAAGCCTGCGCCCGCGATGCAGGACGATACCATCGAGCGCCCGGCGCGCAAGATATCACGCTTTGACGATCCCCCTGCGGAGGACGCCTCGGCAGGCATGGCCGACGCGCCCGACGATAAAAAAGACGAATAATAAGCAAAAGCTCCCGTCCTCGGACGGGAGCTTTTAAGTTTTCTCAAAGCGCATAATATCCTCGACCCGGCAGTCGAGTATGCTGCAAAAGACATCTATCGTGTGCGTGCTGACGCTTTCGTTGCGCTTCAGGCGCGTTATCTGCGCGGGGCTGACCCCGTGCTTTTTTATCAGCATATATTGCGTAACACCCTTGCGCTTCATCGTTTCCCAAAGCGGTTCGTAAGAAATCATAACATTCAAGCCTCACTTTCTACTTGAATGTTAACCGAAAATAGTATATACTGATATTAACCAATATCGGTTAATATATTAAAAGGAGAAAAATAATGAAGAAAAAAATACTGAGCATGCTGCTCGTGCTGCTGATGGTAGTGACGCTTGTGCCGACCGCGGCAATGGCGGATGATATTCTGAGCGGAACATGGCAGGACAATGAACGTGGCCACATTACGTATAGAGTAGACAGTAACAATGTTCTACATATTGAAGGCTCAGGGGAATGTTACAGTGTAACAGTGAGGTATATAGGCGGATATTATAGTATGCGAACAGATGTGACTGCGATAGAGATCAGCCCGGAAATAAGTTATTTCCCCTGCGAATTCCTAGATAATTATATCAATGTGCAGAACATAAATGATTCAGGGTATTATTATCACTCTGTAGATGGAATCCTGTACGATCTTACAATAGGGCCTCTCTTCACAACACAAAAACTCGCGGCGTTTCCGACCGGAAGAGGAGGGACGTTCAATAGCGGCGAGACATGGTGCATTGGCGAACGGGCATTCTCTAATAACAAAAATATTAGCAAGGTAGAACTCCCAAAAGTAAACACTATTGAAGCCATGGCTTTTAGCAAGTGTACAAGCCTTGAAAGTGTGACATTGTCTAAGAACATAGAAAGCATTTCGCCTTCTGCGTTTGGCGGCTGCACAAGCTTAAAAGATGTATACTATGACGGCACCGAGGCGCAGTGGAAGAATATATCGGGTATAGAGGGCTGCTTCGACGGCGTGACAATACACTTCGGAAAGGAAGATCATAAACACAGCTATAAAAACGGCAAGTGCACGGTGTGCAGCGCAATTTCTCCGAACATAACTCAGCAGGACGTCTACAACGCGATAATCGCGATGAAGGAAAAATACCCGGAGGGTACTCCTTGGAACGGTGATTATACTAAATATGTATGGAATACAACTCCTGAAGAGGACGTTACTTTTATTGGATATGATTGCACGGCATTTGCATATATGATGAGTGATGAAGCTTTTGGCGACAGCCCTGTATATTATGTGCGAGACTCAAAAGAATTGCGAATTGGTGATATAGTGCATTTTGCGGAATATGATGATAAGCCGGCGCATGACGCTGTCATAATCGGCATAAGCAGCGATGGCTACACTTTGGCAGAGGGCAACTATAATAAGACCGTACATTGGGGACGCACCATAACTCGCAACTGGATGGAACAGCACTTTGGCTACGGCTACTCAAGATATCCCGAGCTGGCTGACGGCCAGTTCACCGACATTCCCTCCGACGCGTTCTACGCAAACGCCGTCAAGTGGGCGGTCGAGAATGAGATAACCACCGGCGTGGGCAATAATCGCTTTGACCCCAACGGACAGTGCACGCGTGGACAGGTCGTGACCTTCCTGTGGCGCGCGGCAGGTAAGCCGATAGTGAGCGCGAATGTGAGCTTTTCCGACGTTCAGCCAGGCGCATTCTACTACGAGGCGGTCAAATGGGCGGTCGCAAACGGCATCACCACCGGCGTCGGCGGCAACCGCTTTGCGCCCAACGACACCTGCACCCGCGGTCAAGTAGTGACATTCCTGCACCGTGCGGAAAATTCACCGGGCGTGAGCTCCGTGAGCAGCTTCACCGACGTTCCGTCGACCGCGTTCTACTACAACGCCGTCAACTGGGCAGTCGCAAACGGCATAACCAACGGCACAGGTAACGGCCTCTTCTCGCCCAACGACACCTGCACCCGCGCACAGGTCGTCACTTTCCTGTACAGAGCACAGTAAGCAGCAGCATAACAGGACATAACCCAAAGCGCAGATGTATTGCCCCGGCGCTTTGCCTGTATGCCCGGAAATTCGTGCGAAAATTAATGTTTTTGTGTAAAACGCATAAATATTTATAGACGGGTTTGGAAGTAATACATATTTAAGGAATGCGAAAAATATGTTATAATAAATTAGCTTGATGCTACAGGAAAGGGCGAAGCAGCGCCCCACAAAATACGCCGCACCGCATGGGAAACCATGCGGTGCATTTTTCATATCTTTGTGCTTGACAACAGTACGAAATCGTACTATGATACCCAAGTATGATTTCGGACTAAAGGTGAAATGAGCATGATACATCAGTCAAAACAGCTTCGGCGCTTTAACCGTCTTGTAGGCGAAACGGACGCGCTGTATCACGAGCTTGCGCAGCGGCTCGGCCTGTCGGACAGCGCATTTCAGATACTTTACACCCTGCACGTCGAGGGCGGAGTATGCCCCCTGCGCGATATCTGCGACTTCTCGGGACTCACGAAGCAGACGGTCAATTCCGCTCTGCGTAAGCTCGAGGCCGGGGGCAGCGTCACCACAGCGAGCAGCGGTGCAAGGCATAAGACCGTTGTTCTGACGCCTGAGGGAACGGCACTTGCCGAGCGCACCGTTGCGCAGGTGATTGCTGTCGAAAACGACGTTCTCGGCTCATGGCCACCGGACGAGCTGGAGAGATATCTCCGGCTTACCGAGGATTATCTTTCGGCAATGCGCGCCCGCGTCGGGGAGGTCAAGGCATGAATGCTATAAAGCTTTCCGATCACTTTGATTATAAACGTCTGCTGCGCTACTGCCTGCCGTCTATCATCATGATGCTGTTCACGTCGATCTACTACATCGTTGACGGCTTCTTTGTTTCTAACTTTGCCGGCAAAACTCCGTTTGCGGCGGTCAATCTGATCATGCCGCTGCTGCTCGTGCTCGGATGCATCGGCTTTATGTTCGGAACCGGCGGCGGCGCGCTCATCGCAAAAACCATGGGCGAGCGCAGATCCGACAAGGCAAACGAGATATTCACTCTCATCATCGTCGTGTCGGCGGCCTGCGGCGTGGTGCTTGCGGCGCTCGGATTTTTCCTGCTGCGCCCCGTGGCAAGGCTCATGGGTGCGGAGGGCGAGCTTCTGGAGCAGAGCATTATCTACGGCCGTATAATCCTGCTGGCTCTGCCGTTTTACATTTTGCAGTTTGAGTTCCAGTGCCTTTTTTCAACGGCGGAAAAGCCGAAGCTCGGCCTGTATGTCACCGTGGCCTCCGGCGTTGCGAACATGATACTTGACGCACTGCTCGTCGCGGTCATCCCGCTCGGTGTGACCGGAGCAGCTGCCGCAACTGCGATCAGCGAGTTTATAGGCGGCGTGATACCGCTCGTATATTTTTCGCGCGAGAACACGAGCCGGCTGCGCCTTGTGAAATTCAAGTTTGACGGCAGGGCGCTCCTGAAGACCTGCGGCAACGGCTCGTCGGAGTTTATGAGCAACGTCTCCATGTCGATCGTGAGCATGCTCTATAATGTCCAGCTGATGAAATACGCGGGCGAGGACGGCGTTGCGGCCTACGGCGTTCTCATGTACGTCAGTATGATATTCCAGGCGATCTTTATCGGCTATGCCGTCGGCACAGCGCCGATAATCGGCTTTAACTACGGTGCACAGAACAGGGAGGAGCTCAAGGGGCTGCTGTCGCGCAGTCTGCGCATAATCTCTGTGTGCGCGGTGTGCATGTTCGCTGCCGGTCAGCTGCTTGCCGAGCCCTTGGGAAGACTCTTCGTCGGCTACGACGATAAGCTGCTTGACATGACGGTGCATGCCTTCGGCATATTTTCGTTTGCGTTTCTGTTCTCGGGCTTTTCGATCTTCGGCTCATCATTCTTCACCGCGCTCAACGACGGCCTTACCAGTGCGCTGATATCCTTCCTTCGAACGCTTGTGTTCCAGCTTGCGGCGGTGATGCTGTTCCCGCTCATCTGGGAGCTTGACGGCATATGGCTGTCCATCGTCGGAGCGGAGATCATGTCAATCATCGCAACGGTATTGTTCCTGATAGGTAAGAGAAAGAGGTACGGTTATTAATGAAAAGACGCATTGCACTTTTGCTGGCGGCGCTTATGATGCTTATGCTGCTGACCGCCTGTGCCGATAGTATAGAGCACCCGTCGCCGGCGCCGACGATCGCACCGGCTCGGACACCGGCACCCACGCTGACGCCTGCTCCTGCGCCGACTCCGGTCCCGGCGGACGATGAGCTCGTAAGGGTAAAAGACTACATCCCGGATATCATCACCGACCTGAAATACGCGACGACCGACAACTTCACGGGAGTTGTCATTTACGATGACGGCACGGCGTATCTGCGATACGGCACGGTGAAAAAGCTCGCCGCCGTGCAGCGCGAGCTTGCGGAGGATGGCTACAGCCTGCTCATATGGGACGCTTACCGCCCCGTGAGCGCGCAATACCGCCTGTGGAAAGTCTGCCCGAACCCCGTGTATGTTGCCGATCCTACAAAGGGATTTTCAAAGCACAGCAGGGGAAATACCGTCGATATAAGCCTCGTGAACACAAACGGCGACCCGGTCGAGATGCCCTCCGGCTTTGATGACTTTACCTCGCGTGCCGACCGCGATTACAGCGACGTATCACAGACCGCGGGGGAGAACGCACGCTATCTCGAAGCTGTCATGACCGCCGCAGGCTTTGTCGGCTACTCCGGCGAGTGGTGGCACTACAGCGACAGCACAGCCTACCCCGTTGTGCGGTGATTTGATTTATAACAAGCCCGCTCGGTTTTTGAGCGGGCTTTGCGCATATGCCGGCGGTTCTATCTTGACATACCGGGCATATATGTTATAATCTAACTATCGATTGCCGTTACAGGAAAGTGCGGCATAAAAATCCAACATAATGAAATATTACAGGAGGAAACATGAAAAAGAGACTTATCAGCATGCTGATGGCGGTTCTCATGATCGCGTCCCTGCTGCCGGCTTCCGCTGTTTTTGCGGCGGAGACGACGGCATGTGCGCATACGAACAAGGAAACCGTCACAGTTGAGAAAGACGCCAAGAATAAGGTCGCTGGTGTTAGTGCCACGATCTGTAAGGACTGCGGTGAGGTTGTTGGAGATGTCACGATCACTCCGTTTGCCAACAAATGGATTCATACGTGCAAGACCAACAAGATAGTTGTAGTGCAGAAGGCCGGTTGTGACAAGGTCGGTCTGACCGTCAGCTACTGTGTGGATTGCGGTAAGGCATTTAATGTCAAGGATTTCAAAGACAAAGACGGCAAGAATACATACTTTGAGAGCGAAAAAGCCCTTGTGCATAATTACTCTGACTTCCATGTCGAAGTAGCTCCCACCTGCCTGTATGATGGCTGGGGCTATGTTCTCTGCAAGCTCTGTGGCGCTGGAAAGTTTGTTGCCAACACAGACGCGGCACTGGATATAGTAAAAGATAATAAAGCACTCAGCCTTGCTGAGCGTAATACGCTGTCCACAACGGTTACTAAAATGTTCTCCGCTACAAATCCTGGCCACGAGGATAAATCAGGCTTCAAGTTTGTTACCGAAGAAACCTACGCAAAAGATTATAACGGTGATTATAAGTATGAAGATGGCCAGATGATCAAGCTGATGCCTAAGACGGATACCGTTCATGTCAAAACTATCGGCGGCGATGTATATAAGTTCGACGTTGAAAGCGGTAACTATGTAAAAGCAGCTGATCAGAATACTATTATCCCCGGCTATAGCGGAGATAAGGTTTGCCCCGTCTGCGGCGAAGGCTTCAAAGTTGGAGAGCCTGACAAGGCAACACATACGATAGATCTTGACAAGACTGGCACAAAAAAGGGCACAGTACCGACAGTTGATGCAGCCGGTGCATACGACAGAGTTTACTGCAAGGACTGCGGCTGGATAGGCGGCGATAAAATTGATAAGCTTTCAAATACCTGGACTGTTCCTGCAAAGGCCGCTACCTGCACTGAGGATGGTACCTACAAAGCCGTATACACGAAGGATAAAGACGGAAATGTCACTGAAAAGTGGTATGACGGATATAAAGAAGTAGAAAGCACCAATGGTGTAATCAAGGCTAAAGGCCATACTCCGGGCGCAGCATACATTGTGAATGCGACCTGTACTGAAGATGGATGCATTTATGCAGAAAAGAAGATATGCAGCGTTTGCGGCGAGGTAGTCGGCGCTGTAAGCGCTAAGGATAAGATTATAACTGCTCCCGGTCACAAGTATGTTGAGAAAGAGATCGTTGCTGCAACCTGCAACCATCCTGGCGTTATGGTCAAGCAGTGCTCCGAATGTGACAAGTATCAGCTTATAAACGATGCTCTGCCTTTCAGCGATACCAACGGCGTATATCACGATACTACAAAACAGAAGACCAAACACGTCGCATCCGACAAGCTCGCAAACGTCAAGGAAGCCACCTGCACAGAGGAAGGCTACACCGGCGATGTCGTCTGCAAGTTCTGCGGCGAGGTCATGAAGCCCGGCGAGAAGACCAAGATGGTCGACCACACCCCCGTTGCTGTCGAAGCAAAGGCTCCCACCTGCACCGAGCCCGGCATAAGCAAGGGTACCGTCTGCAAGGTCTGTGAGAAAGTTCTCTCCGGTCAGGAGACCGTTCCCGCTCTCGGCCACGATCCCAAGCTCGTTAACGCCAAGGACGCGACCTGCACCGAGGCCGGCTACACCGGCGATAAGGTCTGCACCCGCTGCAATGTGACCCTCGAAAAGGGCAAGGATATCAAGGCTCTTGGCCACAACTTCGTCAAGGGCGTCTGCTCACGCTGCGACGCAAAGCAGCCCGGCTACAATCCGTTTTCCGACGTTAAGTCCACCGACCGGTTCTACAGCGACATCATGTGGGCATGGGAGAACGGCATTGTCGAGGGCGACGATACCGGCATGTTCCGCGCCGACGGCAAGCTCACCCGCGCACAGGTCGTCACCATGCTTTGGCGCATGAACGACAAGCCCACCGCAAAGAATGCCGCCACCTTCACCGACCTGACTCAGGATTGGTACAAGGCAGCAGTCGCATGGGCGGTCGAAAAGGGCATCGTCAACGGCGTCGGCAACAACAAGTTTGCTCCCAACGAGACCTGCACCCGCGCACAGATCGTCACCATGCTGTGGCGTCTTGACGGCGAGAAGAAGGTCACCCCGACCATCAACTTCACCGACCTGACCCAGAACTGGTACAAGGATGCGGTCGCATGGGCTGCCAACAACGGCATCACCAAGGGCGACGGCGCAGGCCACTTCTATCCCGCAAACGATTGCACCCGCGGCGAGGCAGTTGCGTTCATCCACCGCACCGCCATGCTCGGCAAGTGATCAGGCAATGATTTTAATAACTCCACGTCCCCGACGTGGAGTTATTTTTACAGGGAGATTCAAATGAAAAAACGAACACTGAGCGCAGTGCTTGCACTTTTAATGCTCTGCGCGCTGCTCCCGGCTTCCGCGCTGGCCGACGGCTCGTGCGGCGAAAATGTCCGCTGGGAGATAAGCTCTGCGGGAGTGCTGACGGTATCCGGAACAGGCGACATGGCCGATTTTGAATCGGGCGACGCGCCGTGGTACGATAAGCGCGGCGAGGTGAGAAAGCTTGTAGTTTCCGAGGGCGTGACCGCCGTCGGCAGCGGCGCTTTCTCCGGCTGCGGCCTTATCGAAACGATTACCCTGCCGAGGAGCTTACAGCGCATCGGCGACAGCGCCCTTGACGATGTTTACGCTCTAAAAAGCGTTTACTACGCAGGTTCCGTTGCCGGCTGGAAGGCGATAGAGATCGGCGTCGGCGTGAGCTTCGGCTCGGCCGAGCTCATATGCGCCAATAAAACCGAGCCCTTTTCCGATATCTCCGGCTGGTATCACGACTATATCATAACCTGCTACATGGCCGATATCGTAAACGGCTGCGGCGACGGGACGTTTCGCCCGGAAAATAACGTCACCCGTGCGCAGTTTATCATGATGCTCTACAACATGGGCGGCCGCCCTGCGGTGTCCGATACCTCGCTTGCCTTTGCGGACGCGGCACATATATCGACGGTCTACGCTGCGGCCGTAAAGTGGGGCACAAGGGCCGGTATCATCATGGGCTACGGCGACAATACCTTCAGGCCGGATGAAAACATCAGCCGCGCACAGATGGCGGCGTTCGCGTATCGTTTCCTGCGTCTCGGCGTGAGCGAGGCAACGCTCGACGGCCTCAAGGGTCACAACGATTTCCGTGATTACGGCAGCATCCCGGAGTATTTCCGCGAGGCCGTCGATGTGATGGCGAATATCGGCGTCATACAGGGCTATCCCGGCGGAGCCTTCGACCCCGACGGAATAGCGACACGCGGCCAATCGGCTGCCATAATGTCGCGCCTGCTCGTTGCCCTGACCGAGCTCAGGGAGCAATAGAATTGAAAATGCATAAAAAATGCTCTGCCCAACGGCAGAGCATTTTTGCGGTATATCAGCGCTTTTCCTGGGCTCGTATGAGGTTTTTGTAAAAGCTCACAGCGCCGGGCAGGCAGTTGTACTCAATATTTTCGTTCAGCCCGTGCATGCCCTTCATCTGCTCCGGACCGTATATTACCGGCGCAAAGCGAATGCAGCTTTTGCACACGGGCTGATAAAACTGCGCGTCTGTAGCGCCCGTCATGATGTACGGGCTCACCGGCAGACCTGGGAAGGTATCATTTATCACGGCCTCGACCTGGCGGAATGCATCGCCGTTTATATCGACGGCGGGGGTGTAGTCATTCGAGTGGATGACCTCCATCTCAAGTCCGTGCTTCTCGGCGAGCCTTCGGATTATATCGAGGCTCTCCTTCTCGCCCTGATGCGGGATAAAGCGCATGTTCGCGCTCACCGTCGCCTCCTGCGGCAAAACGTTGCACGCGTCCGAGCCCGACTGCATGGTGAATGCAATCGTTGTTTGCAGCATCGCACCGGCCTGGGCGCTGATCCTGCCGAGCACGGGCTTGAGCAGCGGAGCAAACAGCCACAGATTGCCCATGACGAGCTTGAGCGGAAACGCGGCGTACGGCGCAAGCTTCCCGAACATTGCCGCTACCTCGGGAGGGAACTCGCGGCGGAAATAGTTGTGCGTCTCAACGTCGTTAACGAAGGCCGCAAGCCGCGCAATGGGGGTGTTCCTCGTCGGAGCGCTTGCGTGTCCTCCGGTGGAGCGCGCCGTAAATTTAACGTCGCCCTTGCCCTTTTCGAACACGCCGACCATGGCGAAGTTGCCCTTCACGCCGCCGATGGGCTCGGAGATTATGCCGCCGCCCTCGTCGCAGACAAGAAACAGCTCAACGCCGCGCCTTTGCAGCTCCCTGACTATCTTCGGCGCACCGTCGCCGGCCCACTCCTCTGTGCAGGACGAGGCGAGGTACACGTCGCATTTGGGCGTGTAGCCCTCCTTGAGCAGCTCCTCGACCGCCTGGAAGAACGCCATGACGGAGGCTTTGGTATCCGACGTTCCGCGGCCCCAGACCTTGCCGTCGGCGATATCGCCCGAGAACGGCTCATGCTCCCACTTGCCCTCGGCGGGAACAACGTCCTGATGGCTCATCAGAAGTATCGGGGCCCCGTCGCCCGTGCCCTTCCAGCGGAACAGGAGGTTCCCGTCGATGACGGTTTTCTCCAGATTTTTGTGCACCAGCGGGAACAGCTTCTCCAAAAGCTTATGGAAGCCGAGGAATTTCTCGGCCTCGTTGACATTCGCGTGCGACACCGTTTCGTACTGTACCATTTCCGACAGCTTGTGCGCAAGCTCGAGAGCGTAGTCGCCGGCCTTTGGCGCGACATAGTCCGAGCGCTTGTTCGGCGTAAGAACAGTGTGCATAACGGCGGCCGCCGGCAGCGCCAGCGCCGCGGCAGCGGGGATCATAAATATGCATTTTTTCATTATCATGCACCGGCTTTCTTATAAAACTTGTATGCTATGCCGATGGCGAGCGCACCGGCGGGGATTATCATGAAGCTCGTCGAGCCCGTGAGCGAGGGCACGAGGATGAACAGTATGCTCATAACGATCAGCGGCGCTGCCGCGATCTTCATATTGCCGCGGAAATACTTATATGCCATCGCGCCGAACAGCGCGGGCACGACGTTTTCAAACGCGGGCTGAAGCGTCGGGCTCTGCAAAACCGGCTGCAGTGGCACCAGCAGCGCAACGCCGAGCGCGAGCACGATTATCGTCACCAGTGAGGACGTGGCGATTGACAGGGTGGACACGATCTCGTTTTCGGGTGTGCCGGTCTTCGCGCCGACGATGTCGCGCGCGTTGACGGCGCAGGGGATCTTCATATTTATAAGGTTGCCCGTAATAAACGCAAGATAGCCGCCGCCCGCGCCGAGCATCGGCGTATAGACGAGAAATTCGACCACGCTGCTGACCGTCCACACAAGGCCGACGGACAGGAATGCCTTACCGGCAGCGCCGATATCGGGCATTGCGCCGAGTATCTTTCCGATGAGAAACGGAGCACCAACGAGCATTATAAGAACGATGGCCGAGCTTATGCGGCCGATGACGTGCGTGCGCTTGTTATAGCCTTCAAAATAATTATTCATTGTCCTGCCTCCTTACACAAACAGCTTGACGACGACCGCTGCGGCCATACCGATGAGCATGCTTCCGGCGATCGAGAAGCTCTCGACCCAGGCAAGCTTTTTCTTCTCCGCAAGGTAGATAAAGCCTGCCATCACGAGGCCGGAGACGAATACGACGATCAGCGGCATGAAGCTTCCGGAGAACGAAAACAGACCTCCGCCGGAGACAAAGCCGCCTATGTAGCTGCCGATGTAGGCCGAGACGAGGCCGATGAACATCGCGGTCATGGCCGTGTCGCCGAAGCCCGCGCTGCCGGAGCTCTTTTTGCCGCTGCCGAGCCTGTTCAGATAGCGTTTATTGAAGAATATCGACAGTACCATGCCCCACATGATGCAAACGCTCATCAGAAGCGCGATGGTGGCAAAGCCCGAGGGCGTCATCTCGGCCGCCGAGAGGGAGGACATGCCGACCTGCTCGGCCGCGGTCTGGGCGACCTGCGTTTCATAGTGCAGCGCACCGATGACCGAAAGCCTCAGCCACGGCCACGGAGTGCCCAGGCTGCCCGACAGGGCGATAACGCCCAGCAGAATGCCGACGCTCGGCAGAAGCGAAAACGTAGCGCTCGAGGTGATGGCTCGCCTGAGCTTCGTGCGGTCGATGCCCATTGCGAGCCCCGCACGGTAAGCGCGCACCATAAACACGGCGCACACCACGGCGACGAACGCGATGATGCCGCCGCATATGGCGTACATAGGCGCGCTGTTTAACAGTGAAAGTATGTTCATATCCGTCTCTCCTTTATGTCATGTGTTTAACATTATATTTCCTGCCGGGCGATAAGTCAATCACGCGGCAAATAAAATAACCGGCGGCATTCATGTACCGTCTCGCCCAGCTCGCAAAATAAACCCGAATAAAGTCTCAGCTCCCCGCGGTATCCGCGGGGAGCTGTTTTTGTGCCATGATTTTCTTGCCGAAAAATGTTGCCGCTGCATAGCTGGTATGGTATTATTAGCTCACAAAGGTAAAGGAGGAGAAATCAATGAAGAAACGATTTCTTAGTATGCTGCTTGCTGTGCTCATGGTATTGACGCTCTTGCCGACTGCCGCGTTTGCCGACGGTGAGCTCAGCGGCAAGTGCGGAGAAAATGTGACCTGGAAGCTCGAGGGCGATACGCTGACTATAAGCGGATCCGGCCCGATGGATAATTATCGCACATCACCCTGGATGGCATACAGTGACAGGCTCACAAGGATCGTTGTTGAAGAGGGCATTACAGGAATCGGAGCTAATTCGTTTGCGCCATTGAATATGGGAGGCAATTTGATCGGCGCACTGAGCAATGTGAGCTCAGTCAGCTTGCCGCAGAGCCTAAAAAGCATAGGTGACGGCGCATTCTCGTTTTGCTCCGGTTTGGAGAGCATAGTGCTGCCAGCTGCTGTTGAAAGCATAGGAATTTCGGCCTTCAAGGGCTGCGCTGCACTTATAGAGATCAGTATACCCAACAGTGTAAATAATATTGGCGTTGGGGCATTCGAGCAGTGCAGCAGTCTTAAGAGTGTTGTTGTTCCAACCGGCGTTTTGTCGATAAGCGAGTGGACTTTTAGTTTATGTGAGCAGTTAGAAAGCGTGGAGCTGCCTGAAAACCTGACGGAAATTGGCGGGAATGCTTTCAAAGGCTGCAAAGCTTTGCGAGCTATCGCACTGCCCGCAAGGCTAAAAAGTATAGGCAGCGAAGCCTTTAGTGATTGCTCCAGCCTGCTCTCGGTCACTCTCCCTGATGGCTTGACCGCTATCGGCTACCATGCTTTTTTCAAGTGTGAAAAGCTCGCGGAAGTTAAAATCCCAAGCGGCCTTACACAAATCGGCGGAGGAGTATTTGCTGACTGCGGATCTCTCGAAAGTATTGAAATACCGAGTGACTGGACCTCACTGCGAGGTATTTACAATGGCTGCACCGGAATCAAAGAGATGGTTGTTCCGGATGGCTTTGTTGAGCTCGTTAGCGGAGAGTTTTACGGCTGCACAAACCTTAAAAGCGTAGTATTGCCTGACAGTATAAAGGCAATAGGCAAAAAAGCTTTTGGCTGCTGCTCCTCGCTTGAAAGCATCATTATACCGGAGGGAGTTATGACAATCGGCGAATACAGCTTTGAAGCCTGTATTTCGCTCACTGAAATATACCTGCCGAAGAGCATGAAAACTATCGATGTATGCTCGATGAACGGCTGCGAAGCACTTGAAAGCATATACTACGGCGGCTCATTGCGTCAGTGGAAGGAAGGAGTAGCCTTCACAGGAGAATACCCCTCTGACTATGACAGCGCCAAGGATGGATTAGTAAATGCTCAGCTCTACTTCCTCGATGGGTCTGATCCCTTTACGGATATCGATATCGACTGGTGCCATGATGAGATCTGCCTGGCGTACATGCTCAATATCGTAAACGGCACAAGCGAAACCACCTTCAGCCCCAACGATTCCGTTACCCGCGAGCAGTATCTGACCATGCTGTGGCGCATGGTCGCATCTCCCATGAGCCAGGACGAGCTCAGCTTTGCAGACAGCGCAAAGATAAGCGCTTATGCCAAGGCCGCGGTCGCATGGGCAGTCAGAACGGGCATCGTTAAGGGTTATCCCGACAATACCTTTCGCCCCGGCAGCAAGATAAGCCGTGCCGAAATGGCGACCATGACCTACCGCTTTATTACGAGCATAGAGGGGATCAGGCTCGACGACGGCCTCAAGGCCGACTTCGGCTTCAAGGATGTTGCCGCCAATCAGTATTATGCCGAGGCAGTCAACGTCATGGCAAACCTTGAGATCATTAAGGGCATGACCGCTACGACCTTCGCTCCCAACGATACCGCGACCCGCGCGCAGGCAGCGGTCATCATGATGAGAACTCTCGCAGCGCTCTTGACATGACCCCGCCCATGCAATGGCCGGCAGCTAAAATAATTGACAGGAGCAGCAAATGAGCAAAACGGCACTTATAATGATAGATATGCAGCGCGGATTTATTGACCCCGCGTCGCCGCTGTGTATAGCCGGTGCGGCCGCGACGGTTCCGGCCTGCGCCGAGGCGATACGCTTTTTCCACGGAAACGGGCAGCCGCTGGTCTACGCCGTGCGGCATTACCGTGCCGACGGCAGCGACATCGAAAAGGCGCGGGCAAAAATTTGGACGGAGGGCGGCAAGCCCCTGTCGGAGAGCTGCGCAGAGCGCCTGTCGGATGCCTTCCCGGACGAGTTTGAGCGGCTCGAGAGCGATTACACCATCGTAAAGCCCCGCTTCTCGGCATTTTTCGCAACGAGCCTTGACCTCATTTTGCGCAGGCTCGGTGTGCAGACCGTCGTTCTGGCAGGCACGACCACGCCCAACTGCATCCGCACGACCTGCTACGACGCGCTTTCGCTCGACTACGACGTCATCGTCCTGAGTGACTGCACCTCGTCCGTGAGCGAGGCCGTCCAGCGCGCAAACCTTGAGGATATGCAGCGCGTAGGCGCAAAAATCATGACGCTCGATTAACTGAAAAAGCACGGCTGAAAGGCCGGCTGAGATAAGAAAGCACACGGTTTTGAACGGCTCTTTTCCGCCCATGCTTCATAAAAAATCTCGGTAATACACAAAGTGTTGCCGAGATTTTGTTATTTTGCCTGAACAGAAAACAGCTCGCCCAAAACTGCGCAGCACCTAAAAAGTCAGAGCGTGTGCGAGGCATACTTTGTGTCTGGCAAGCCGTCGCAACGATGACATTCGTGCACACTATGGCTTTTTAGGCGTTTGTTTTCTTGTCTCAGCCGGCCTAAGCCGTGCTTTTTTTATGCTTATTCGTCTTTTGATATCATCTGGAGCGCGTGCTCAAGGACGCCGAGGACAGCGCTGAGATTTTGCCTTGCGCCGGTCTCATTGCCGGGGAGGTTGAGGATCAGGCTCTTGCCGCGCATTCCGGCGACGCCTCGCGTGAGCATCGCGCGGGGAGTTATCCCGAGGCTGTAATGCAGCATCGCCTGCGGGATGGCGGGTATCTCGCGCGAAATGACGTCGCGCGTTGCCTCGGGAGTGATGTCGCGCTTGCCGAAGCCCGTGCCGCCGGTGGAGATTATAAGATCCGCGCCCAGCTCGTAGGAGCACTTTATAAACTCGGCCGATATCTCATGCCGCTCGTCGGGGACAAGCCCCCTGTATATGACGCGAAAGCCCGCTTCCTCAAGCATCTGAGCGACGGCGGGGCCGCTTTTATCGGCTCTTTCTCCGGCAGAGCATCTGTCGCTGACCGTTATTACCGCAGCTTTGTAGTCCATGTGAACCTCCTTATTTCCTGAAGCTGTCCTTGAGGGCGACGGCGCGGTTGAATACAAGGTGCTCGGGGGAGGAATCCTTGCTGTCAACGCAGAAGTAGCCCATGCGCAGGAACTGGAACTGTGTGGGAGCGACCGCGCCCGCAAGCATTTTCTCAAGCTTGCAGCCGGTGAGTATCTCAAGCGACTCGGGGTTCAGGCAGCTTATATAATCCTTGTCCGCCGCGTCCGGATCGGAGTCGGAGAACAGATTGCTGTACAGCCTTACCTCGGCGTCGGCGCAGTTATTGGCATCGACCCAGTGTATCGTCGCGCCCTTGACCTTGCGCCCGTCGGCAGGATCTCCGCCGCGGCTTTCGGGATCGTAGGTGGCGAGGATCTCTGTAACATTGCCGTTTTCGTCCTTGACGCAGCCGGTGCACTTAATGAGATACGCGCCCTTTAAGCGGCACTCGGGACCGTCGGGATAGAGCCTTTTGTACTTGGGGACCGGAGCTTCGAGAAAATCCTCGGCCTCAATCCACAAATTGCGCGAGAAGGTCACCTTTCTCGTCCCGGCGTTCGGATCATTTGGGTTGTTTTCAACATCGAGCTCCTCGCTCTGCCCTGCGGGATAATTTGTTATTGTGAGCTTCACGGGGCGCAAAACGGCCATGGCGCGCTGAGCATGATCGTTGAGATCCTCACGCAGGCAGTGCTCAAGGAACGCAAACTCGACGGTGTTCGGGACCTTGGCAACGCCGATCCTCTCACAGAAATTGCGGATTGAAGCAGGCGTATAGCCGCGGCGGCGCAGACCGCACAGCGTCGGCATGCGCGGATCGTCCCAGCCGGAGACAAGGCCTTCCTCCACAAGCCTTCTGAGCTTGCGTTTGCTGAGCACGGTGTAGTTTATGCCCAGGCGCGCAAACTCGATCTGCCGCGGCCTGGAGGGAACGGAGACATTGTTAATCACCCAGTCGTACAGTGGACGGTGATCTTCGTACTCAAGCGAGCACAGCGAGTGGGTTATACCCTCGAGCGCGTCCTGAATCGGATGAGCAAAATCGTACATGGGGAAGATGCACCACTTCGTGCCCTGACGGTGATGCTCGATATATCTGATGCGGTACAGCACGGGGTCGCGCATATTGAAATTGCCGGAGGCAAGGTCGATTTTAGCGCGCAGCGTGTACCTGCCCTCGGGGAATTCGCCGTTTTTCATGCGCTCGAAGAGCTCAAGGCTCTCCTCGACGGGTCTGTCGCGGTAGGGGCTTACGGCGGGCTTTGTCGTATCTCCGCGGTATTCCTTAAACTGCTCGGGTGTGAGCTCACAGACATAGGCAAGACCCTTTTTTATGAGCTCAACAGCATATTCGTAGGTTTTTTCGAAATAATCCGAACCGTAGAAGAAGCGTTCGCCCCAGTCAAAGCCTAGCCAGTGTATGTCCTCCTGAATGGCGTCTACGTACTCGGTATCCTCCTTGGCGGGGTTGGTATCGTCCATGCGCAGGTTGCAGATACCGCCGTACTTCTCGGCAGTGCCGAAATCTATGATAAGCGCCTTGCAGTGGCCGATGTGCAGATAGCCGTTCGGCTCGGGCGGAAAACGGGTGTGCACCTGCATCCCGGCAAATCTGCCGCCCTCGGAAAGGTCCTCATCAATAAAGTTTTCAATAAAGTTTTTGCTTATCTCTTCCATGGTTCATACTCCTGTTTGAATGGGTAGTAAAATTATAAACGAATTCTCACGCAATTACAATATAAAAAATTAATTTGAGAGATGTTGTATATGCCGTTGAGAAAACGCGAAAGCTGTGATAATATGATTACAGGTGATAAAAATGGACAATAAGTTTGACATACTCATCATCGGCGCAGGACCTGCCGGAGTATCGGCGGCGCTCACGGCCTGCAATCGCGGCAAAAAGACCGGAGTTATCGCAAACCCGCCCGAGAGCAGCAAGCTGTACCCTGCCGAAAGCGTCACGAATTACCCCGGCATATCGGGAACGGGTGCGGATATAATAAAAGCAATGACAAGGCAGCTTGATGGAAGCGACGCCGTTATTATAAAAGGACGTGCGCTGAGTGTCGTGCCGCTCGGAAAAACAATTGGCGTTGCCGTCGGGCGCGAGTTTTACGAGGCAGGCGCAGTTATAGTCGCAAGCGGCATAAGCCGCCGCCCGATATGCCCGGGTGAGACGGAGTTTCTCGGCAGGGGAGTGAGCTATTGCGCTACCTGTGACGGAATGCTTTATAAGGGCAAGACCGTCGCCGTCATAGGCGACAGCGAGGAAGCCGCGCACGATGCGCAGCTTCTGCGCGATATCGGCTGCCGGGTGCTGCCCTTCACAGGTAAGGAGAAATTTGATATCCGCGGCGGAATGAAGGCCGATACGCTTGTCGTTAACGGGCAGGAGCATAAGGTTGACTGTGTTTTTATTCTTAAAGACACGCTTACAGCCGAGAGTCTTGTTTCCGGTATAGAGTCCGAGCGCGGCATAATAAAAACAGACCGCAGCGGAAAAACTAACATAAGGGGCGTTTACGCCGCCGGCGACTGCACGGGAGCACCGTATCAGATAGCAAAGGCCGTGGGCGAGGGCAACGTCACCGCGCTTTCTGCCTGCGAATATATAAACACCATCGAAAAGGAGATATAAATCATGATAATGCATCTTACGAAGGATAATTTTGATTCCGTCACTTCCTCAGGCCTCGTGCTGGTCGATTTCTGGGCGACCTGGTGCGGCCCCTGCCGCATGCAGACCCCGATACTTGAGGAGTTTGACAAGCAGATGGAGGGCCGCGTCAAGGTCTGCAAGCTCGATGTCGATCAGGTGCCGTCTGTCGCACAGCGCTTCGGCGTTATGAGCATCCCGACACTCATCGCATTTAAGGACGGAAAGCAGATCGGTAAAGAGGTCGGCGTGACAAGCTGCGAGGAGCTTATTCGCATGTTCGGCTAAAAAAGTTTTAATATTTGTTGCAATTCATTTTCTGCCCGTATATAATGGGTTATCCGTTGTATACGGGCATATTTATTGATTATTGGAGGAAATTATGTCTGACTATATAATAAGCTGCTGCTCGACGGCAGACCTTTCGAAGGAGCATTTCCAAGCGCGCGATATCAAATATGTCTGCTTCCACTATATTCTCAACGGCGAGGACTACAGCGATGACCTCGGCCAGAGCATTCCGTTTGAGGAGTTTTACAAGAAAATGGCCGAGGGTGCGGAGACCAAGACCAGTCAGGTTAACGTTTCCGAGTACATCGATTTCTTTACTCCTTTTCTTAAAGAGGGCAAGGACATCCTGCATGTAACGCTCTCCAGCGGTATCTCCGGTACAATTAACTCCGCACGCAGCGCAGCCGAGATACTCGCTCAGGATTTCCCCGAGCGCAAGATATACATAGTCGATTCTCTCGGCGCATCCTCCGGCTACGGCCTTTTGATGGACACGCTTGCCGACAAACGCGACGAGGGTCTGAGCGTTGACGAGGCTCGCGAATGGGTCGAAGCCAACAAGCTGCATCTGCACCACTGGTTCTTCTCCACGGATCTCAGCTTCTACGTCAAGGGCGGCAGAATTTCCAAGGCGGCAGGCTTCTTCGGAACGATGCTCAACATCTGCCCGCTGCTGAATATGGACAACCTCGGCAGGCTTATTCCCAGGGAAAAGATCCGCACTAAGAAAAAGGTCATAAAGACCATCGTCGAGCGCATGGAGCAGTGCGCAAACGACGGACTCGACTACTCCGGCAAGTGCTACATCTCGCAGTCGGGCTGTGTTGAGGACGCGAAGGAAGTCGCCGCTCTCGTCGAGGAGCGCTTCCCCAAGCTCAACGGCAAGGTCGAGATAAACTATGTCGGAACGACCATCGGCAGCCACACCGGCCCCGGCACGGTCGCACTGTTTTTCTGGGGCATCGAGCGCGGCGAATAATTCCCGGCTTGACTTTTCGGGTAAAAAGTGCATATAATAAGATTTATTAAAGGCAATGACGGACAGGAGTAAGCGTAGCTTGCTTTTCAGAGAGGGAGCGGCCGGTGAAAGCTCCTAAGCATGCCGCCGAAGGTCGGTCCCGAGCAGCCGTGCCGAAATTCAAGTAGGCCGGACGGGAGCTCCCGTTACAGAGCGTTGAGTGCCGCGCACAGCGCGGAATTCAGGTGGTACCGCGTAATACTGCGTCCTGATTTTTCGGGGCGCAGTTTTTTATTTGTTAAGGAGGATAAGATATGAAAGAACTGCCGAAGGTGTACGACCCCGGTACGGTGGAAAAGAGAATATATGATATGTGGCAGTCGCACGGCTGCTTCAAGGGCGTCATAGACCCCGACAAAAAGCCGTTTTCGATAGTTATGCCGCCCCCCAACGTAACAGGCCAGCTTCACATGGGTCATGCGCTCGACTCGACCCTGCAGGATATCCTGATCCGCTATAAGCGCATGCAGGGCTATGCTGCGCTGTGGCTTCCCGGCACCGATCATGCCGGCATAGCAACACAGATCAAGGTCGAGGAGGAGCTGCGCGTCAAGGAGGGACTTACGCGCTACGATCTCGGCCGCGAGAAATTTCTCGAGCGCGTCTGGGACTGGAAAAATAAATACGGTGACCGCATCGTCGAGCAGCAGAAGGTGCTCGGCGCGTCCTGCGATTGGGACAGAAGCGCCTTTACCATGGATGAAACGCGCGCAAAGAGCGTGCGCGAGACCTTCTGCGAGCTGTACGAAAAGGGACTTATCTACAAGGGCAGCCGTATCATAAACTGGTGCCCGAAGTGCCGCACGGCGCTTTCCGACGCCGAGGTCGAGTATAAGGAAATGCCCGGATCGTTCTGGCATATTAGATATCCCATCGAGGATTCCGACGAGGAGTTTATCATCGCGACTACCCGTCCGGAGACCATGCTCGGCGACTCCGGCGTTGCGGTGCACCCCGACGATGAGCGCTATAAGCACCTTGTCGGCAAGAACGCCATACTGCCGCTGGTCGGAAGAAGGCTCCCCATCGTCGCCGACGAATATGTCGAGCTCGGCTTCGGCACCGGTGCCGTCAAGATGACGCCCTGCCACGACCCGAACGACTATGAGGTCGGACTCAGGCACAACCTTGAGCAGATACTCTGTATTGACGAGGACGCGAAGATCATAAACGGCGGAAAGTATAACGGCATGGACCGCTATGAGGCGCGCAAGGCCATCGTCGCCGATCTTGAGGAGCAGGGCTATCTCGTCAAGGTCGAGCCGTATAACCACAATGTCGGCTGCTGCTACCGCTGCGGCACCGTCGTTGAGCCGCTTACGAGCCCTCAGTGGTTTGTCAGGATGAAGCCTCTTGCCAAAGCAGCCATTGACGTTGTGAAGGACGGAAGGATAAAGTTCGTTCCCGAGCGCTTCACAAAGACCTATATGAACTGGATGGAGAATGTACACGACTGGTGCATCTCCCGTCAGCTCTGGTGGGGACACAGAATACCGGCATGGTACTGCGACGACTGCGGAAAAATAACCGTTGCACGCGAGGATCCCTGCGAGTGCGAATACTGCCACAGCAAAAATATCCGTCAGGAAGAGGATGTTCTCGACACATGGTTCTCCTCCGCGCTCTGGCCGTTTTCGACCATGGGCTGGCCGGACAAGACCCCGGAGCTTGACTACTGGTATCCTACCTCGGTCATGGTAACGGGCTATGATATTATCTTCTTCTGGGTCGCAAGAATGATCTTCTCCGGCATGGAGCAGATGAAAAAGGAGCCGTTCCACACTGTGTTCATCCACGGCCTTGTGCGCGACAGTCAGGGAAGAAAAATGTCCAAGAGCCTCGGCAACGGCATAGACCCGCTGGAGATGGCCGAAAAGTACGGCGCTGACGCACTGCGCTTTAACCTCATAACCGGCAACAGCCCCGGCAACGACATGCGCTTTTACGTTGAAAAGTGCGAGGCGATGCGCAACTTCTGCAATAAGATATGGAACGCGTCGCGTTTTGTAATGATGAACCTTACCGTTGAGGACAATCACCTGCCCGAAAAGCTCGAAACCGAGGATAAGTGGATACTGTCAAAGCTTGATCGCGTTATTAAAGAGGTCTGCGACAATATGGACAGCTTTGAGCTCGGCGTCGCGGCCGGCAAGATATACGACTTCATTTGGGACGACTACTGCGACTGGTATATCGAGCTTACAAAGCCGCGCCTTAACGGCGACGACGAGACGGCAAAGGAGGGTGCGCAGCGCGTTCTGCTGTACGTCCTTGTCGAGATACTCAAGCTTCTGCACCCGTTCATGCCGTTTATCACCGAGGAGATATGGCAGGCGCTGCCGCACGAGGGCTACGCGCTGATGATGCAGTCCTACCCCGTGTACGACGGGAGCCTCAACTTCCCCGAGGACGAGACGAGCTTCGGCATGGTCATGGACGCCATAAAGGCCGTGCGCGCCCGCAGAGCAGAGATGAACGTGCCCCCGTCCAGGAAGAGCCGCCTCATTATAGTCACCGACAAGGCCAAGGCGTTTAACGACGGTGAAAAATTCATCTGCAAGCTCGCCTATGCCTCCGGTATTGAGGTAAGAGCCGAGCTTCCCGAGTCGACCGACGGCATGGTATCGGTCATAACCGATAACGCACGCATGTTCATGCCCATGGCAGAGCTCGTCGACCTTGAAAAGGAGCGAACCCGCATGGAAAAGGAGCTTGCAAACGCCAAAAAGCAGCTCGACGGACAGATAGCAAAGCTTGCAAACGAGAATTTCGTCTCCCGCGCACCGGAGAAGGTCGTCAATGTCGAGCGTGAAAAGAAGGCAAAGCTCGAAGCGCTTATCGAAAATCTTGAGGAAAGCCTCAAAAATCTCGGATAAGTCCGACGGGCTTCTGCAAAAACTGCACATATAAACATTTAAACTGATGTCAAGCATAGCTTGACATCAGTTTTTTAACATTGGGGTGATAAAAATGAAAATAGCATCGGAATACTCCGACGGCAGGCTGACAGTGTACCTTGCGGGGGAGCTTGATCATCACAGCGCGAAAATGGCGGTCTCCGGCATTGCCGAGGGCATCGACAGATATCTTCCGCGAGACCTTGTGCTCGACCTGACGCAGCTGGGCTTTATGGATTCGTCCGGCATTGCCGTCATCGTGCGCAGCTATAGGAAAATGCGGAATGCCGGAGGACGGATGTATATTGAAAATCCTCAGTCTCAGCCGCTCAAGGTGCTCGACGCCTCAGGCATTGACAGACTGATACCGATTGCCGCAAAAAGGGAGGTAACGACATGACGGTGACAAACTACATAAAGCTTGAATTTCCAAGCTGCAGCTCGAACGAGAGCTTTGCCCGCGCCGCTGCGGCCGGCTTTGCCGCGCAGCTTGACCCGACGCTTGATGAGCTGGGCGATATCAAGACATCGGTCAGTGAGGCAGTGACAAACTGCATCGTTCACGCTTACCCGGACAGCATAGGGACGATAATGATGCGTCTGCGTATTCTCGACGGGGAAAAGCTGGAGATAACCGTCCGCGACAAGGGGCGCGGCATAGCCGATCTCCAGCAGGCGATGCTGCCGATGTATACGACAGGCGGCGAGGAGCGCAGCGGCATGGGCTTTACCATTATGGAGAGCTTCATGGACAAGCTCAAGGTGAAAAGTGTGCCCGGCAAGGGCACAACGGTCACAATGCTGCGCACCATTCGACAGCGCAGAGCCTTTCGATGACTGAGCGCATGCTCAATGACCTCCGTTTGGCTCAAGCGGGGGACAAGGCCGCTGCCGAGCGGCTTGTTGAGGAAAACTCGGGACTGATATGGAGCGTCGCCCGCCGCTTTTTCGGCCGCGGCGCTGAGCCGGACGATCTTTACCAGCTCGGCTGTCTCGGCTTTCTTAAAGCTATAGCCGGATTTGATCCGGACTTCGGAACGCAGTTTTCAACCTATGCCGTGCCGAAGATAACTGGCGAGATACGCCGCTTTCTGCGCGATGACGGAACGGTAAAGGTAAGCCGAAGCATAAAAGAGCGCTCGCAGCGTATAAAAAACTCTCGAGGATTGCTTGAGCAGCGCCTGGGCCGGGCACCGCTTTTATCTGAGCTTGCCGCAGAGCTCGGCCTTACACCTGAGGAGATAGCCTTTGCCGAAACGGCCACCGGCCCTGCCGAGAGCCTTCAGCGCGAAACCGGCGAGGAGGGCTTCACCCTGGAGCATATACTGTGCGACCTGTACGGCGAGGAACGCATGATAGAGCATATCGCCCTGCGATGCGCCATTGAGAGCCTGCCTGAAAAGGAGCGAAAAACACTGTATCTGCGGTATTATCATGGTTTCACGCAGGAGAAAACGGCAAGGGTGCTGGGCGTATCTCAGGTGCAGATATCGCGCCTTGAGCGCAAGGCCATAAATCAGCTTAGGGAAATACTTTCATAGTTTGAAAAGCCGCACGGGAATTGTTCCCGTGCGGTTCTGTTCTTATTGCACACGGATAATGCACTTTGACCAAAACTTATTAATAATTTATTAAATAAAGTATGAGGCCTTGAAATCCGTAAAGTTTGCGTTAAAATATCATGGTGCTTTCAGAATAGGGTGGGTGTGTATATGGAAAAAAGAAAAAGAAGCCTTGCGATAGACATGCTCAACGGCTCAATGTGGGATAAGATACTGCTCTATGCTCTGCCGGTTGCGGCAACAGGCATTTTGGGGCAGCTTTTTAATGCATCCGACGTTGCAATAGTCGGCAATTTCGCCTCGACCGACAGAGTCGCGGCAGTCGCTGCGGTCGGTGCGAACGGCCCTGTCATAGGCCTTGTACTCAACCTGTTTATAGGCATAGCTCTCGGAGCTAACGTCGTCATAGCAAACGCCATAGGCAGGGGAGACAGGGAAACGGTTTCCCGTGCGGTGCACACATCCGTCGTCGCATCCGTGCTCGGCGGCTTTATCGTCATGCTAATAGGCCAGCTGCTTGCAAGGCCGGTGCTTATGATGCTCAACGTCCCCGATGATGTTTTTCCGCTTGCCATGACCTATATGCGCATTTATCTGCTCGGTTTGCCCGTTATATTCCTTTATAACTTTGAATCCGCGATATTCCGCAGCGCAGGCGATACTAAAACTCCGCTCATAGCGCTTGCGGTGTCCGGTATTCTGAACGTTATACTCAATATATTTTTCGTTACCGTTCTGGATATGACGGTCGACGGTGTTGCCATCGCAACTGTCATTGCAAACCTTGTAAGCTCAATTATCCTCGGAAGGAAGCTTTTAAAAAGCAAGCTTTCAGTTCACATTGAGCTCAATGAGCTGCGTATTGACTGGAAAATACTTTGGCGCATACTGAAAATAGGCCTTCCGGCCGGCATCCAAAGCGCTGTATTTTCACTTTCGAACATCATCATATCGTCGGCGATAAACAGCCTCGGCAAGGTGACGATGGCGGCGTCATCGGCGGCGTTCAACGTTGAGATCATGGCATATTATATCCTCAACTCCTTCGGCCAGGCCTGCACGACCTTTGTCGGCCAGAACTACGGCGCGGCGCAGATAGACCGCTGCCGCAAGACGCTCAAGCTCTGCATTATCGAGGATATCATCATTACGGGAACGACGATGCTTATCATGCTGCTTACCGGAAAATATCTCATAGGACTGTTCAACAACGACCCGGAGGTCATTGAGATCGGCTTTACGCGCCTGAAGATAGTCTATACCTCGTATATATTCTCGCTCCTGTACGAGGTCATGTCGTCATATATGCGCGGCTACGGCATATCCCTTGTGCCGGCGATCCTGACGATGCTCGGTGTGTGCGGAATACGCATTGCGTGGATATACACCGTGTTCCCCATGAGCAGGACCTTTGCGACGATAATGACCGTATATCCCATAAGCCTTGCGGCGACGGCTGTTCTTATTTTTATAGCGCTCATTATCTACCGCCCGTCCAAACGATACGACCACATCGTGCTCGACAGCGCCCACACTTGAAAGAGCCATGCGTTCGTGGTAAAATGACACGTCATGAATAAAAGTTTTGAAGAAAGATACCTTGAAGCGAGAAAAAAAGTAATAGAGACCGATTTTGCCGGGCTTAATCCCATGCAGAGAAAGGCTGTCATGGCGACTGAGGGCGCACTGCTCATTCTGGCGGGCGCCGGCAGCGGCAAAACAACGGTTCTCATAAACAGGATAGCAAATCTCATGCGCTACGGCAAGGCCGCCGACAGCGACGTGATACCGGAAAATGCGAGCGCTGAGGATATTGACAAAATGGCGCGGCTTGACGACGAGGCTCGACGCACGGCGGCTCTTGAGCCGGTAGAGCCCTGGCGCATCCTCGCCATCACGTTTACGAACAAGGCGGCAGATGAGCTGAAAACGAGGCTATCGAAAATGCTCGGCGAGGCCGGCGCGGATGTGTGGGCCTCGACCTTCCACTCTGCATGTGTGCGCATACTTCGGCGCGATGCGGAGCGTCTGGGCTTTACTCCGAGCTTCACGATATATGACAGCTCCGACAGTCAGAGCCTTATAAAGCACATCCTGCGTGATTTTGACCTTGATGATAAGAAATACCCGCCGCGTATGCTGCTTTCCGAGATAAGCCGCGCGAAGGACGATTACTGCTCGCCCGAGCACTACTATGCCCGCGCAAAGGCGACGGGAGACGTGCGCAGAGTCAAAATAGCGGAGATATACGCCGAGTATTCCCTACGCGCCTTTGCCGCCGGAGCAATGGATTTTGACGATCTTATATATTACACCGTAAAACTTCTCGACGAAAACGAGGACGTCTGCCGATACTGGCAGAAGCGGTTTAAATACATACTTATCGACGAATATCAGGACACGAACAAGCTCCAGTATATGCTCGCGTCCAGGCTTGCCGAGGGTTGGGGCAATATCTGTGTCGTCGGCGACGACGATCAGAGCATATATAAATTCCGCGGCGCTACGATTGAGAACATCCTCTCGTTCGAGGATGAACATAGGGGCTGCCGCGTCATACGCCTTGAGCAGAACTATCGCAGCACGGGGCACATCCTCGGCGCTGCCAACGCGGTCATTAAAAACAATCTCGGCCGCAAGGGCAAGGAGCTGTGGACAAAGGGCGATATGGGCGAAAAGCCCGAGCTGTATGTGGCCGACAACGAGCATGATGAGGCGAGCTTCGTCGCCTCTCAGATACTGGGACTCTACGGCAAGGGCGCTTCCTGGGGCGATAACGCAGTGCTGTACCGCATGAACGCACAGTCGCACCAGATAGAGCAGGCATTCAAGCGCAACGGCATACCATATAAAATATTTGGCGGCACGGGCTTCTTTGACCGCGCCGAGATTAAGGATATGCTGGCATACCTGTGCGTCATAGCCTCACCGGACGACGATCTGCGACTTGGCAGGATCATAAATAATCCTCCTCGCGGCATCGGAGCCAAAAGCATCGAGACCGCGTCCGCAATAGCGCATGAAAATAACTGCTCGCTGTTTTCCGTCATAAGCAAGGCGGAGCTTTATCCCGACCTCAGCCGCGCCGCGCCGCGTATGCTGCTGTTTGCCGGAATGATTAACGAGCTTGCGTCTCAGAAGGACGAGCTTGCGCCCGATCTGCTGTACGATCAGCTTGTCGAGCGCACGGGCTATCTGCGAATGCTCGAGGAAAAGCACACGGTTGAGGACGATGCCCGTGCGCAGAATATAAGAGAGCTCAAGTCCAGCATCATAAGCTACAAGGGCGAGACCGATTCTCCCTCGCTCGAGGGCTATCTTGCCGATGTTGCGCTGTATACAGATATGGATAACTACGACAAGGATGCCGACTGCGTCGTCATGATGACCATGCACTCGGCAAAGGGACTGGAGTTTTCCAACGTCTTTGTCGTCGGCTGCGAGGAGGGCATTTTTCCCGGAATAAAGGCCATCGGCGAGGCCGACGAGATGGAGGAGGAGCGCAGACTCTGCTACGTTGCCATAACGCGTGCAAAAAAGCGCCTGTTCCTTTCCGGCGCACGTCAGAGAATGCTCTTCGGCCGCACGACTGCAAACCGCGTCTCGCGCTTTATCGACGAGATACCGGAGGAGCATCTTGAAAAGCGCAATATCCCCAGAGGCTACGGCTATTCCGAGCGCTCGCAGGTGCAGAGGGAGTTTGCCTTCCGTGCACAGTCCGGCCAAAGCCTTAAGAAGCCTGTTGCGCCGCCCGCCGCGCCTAAGCCCAAAACGGCCGGGAAGCCGCAGTTCTCCGTCGGCGACCGGGTGCGCCATAAGGCCTTTGGCGACGGTAAGCTCATAAAAATGACCCCGATGGGCAACGACTATCTTATAGAAATCGAATTTGACAGCGGCACGGTAAAGAAGCTAATGCTGCGCGCCGCCGCACTGCATATGGTAAAAATATAATCAAAATGAAAAACAACAAAGCAAATATAGGGCGAGTCTGCCTCATCGGTACAACGCTCATATGGGGCAGTTCGTTTGTCATTTTAAAGTCAGCGCTCGACAGCATTACACCGATGTGGGTGCTTGCCATCCGCTTTGTCGGAGCGGCGCTTATGATGCTCATAGCCTGCCTGCCGCGCCTTAAAAAGATAGACAGGGGCTATATAAAGGGCGGCATGCTCATGGGCACCTGCCTTGCGCTTGCCTACATCGTGCAGACCTACGGCCTTGTGTACACGACGCCTGGCAAAAACGCGTTTCTGACGGCTACATACTGCATTCTCGTCCCGTTTCTGTACTGGGCGATAGCGCACAAAAAGCCGGACAGATATAATATTCTCGCGGCCGTCGTCTGCCTTATCGGAATGGGCTTCGTGTGCCTTAATAACGACCTGAGTGTAAATATCGGCGATATGCTCACTATCTGCTGCGGCCTGTTTTACGGACTGCACATCATCGTAACGGCGCGCTCTGTCGAGGATCGAGATCCTCTTATCGTGACGATGATCCAGTTTGCCGTCGGAGGCATTATCTGTCTTATCGGCGCTGCCGTTTTCGAGCCGGTGCCGCACGATATCCCGAACGGCACATGGTGGAGCATTGCTTACATGACCTTTATATGCACCGGCCTGTGCTTTTTCCTCCAGACCATCGGACAGAAGTACACGCCGCCGGCTCAGGCCGCAGTTATCCTGACGCTTGAGTCCGTTTTCGGAACAGCAATATCTGTTATTCTCGGCGAAGAGGTGCTTACATTTAACATCGCTCTCGGCTTCTGTCTTATCTTCCTTGCTATCATAACAAGCGAAACAAAGCTGAAATTTCTTAAAAAGCGCAGCTGAGGCTGCGCTTTTTTGCCGATATGATGCCGAAATGTGTTATGATTTATACGGCGGGTGATGAAAATGATTAAAATTCTCGTTGTTGAAGATGAGAAACCCATATCCGATCTGATTAAGCTCAGCCTCGGCAAGCTTGGCTACAGCTGCGACTGCGCCTTTGACGGCATGACAGCTGCCGATATGTTCGACGAAAACGTGTATGACCTCGTGCTGCTCGATATCATGCTGCCGGAGGTCGACGGCTTTGAGCTTTTGGAGTATATGAGGCCGCTGGGTGTGCCGGTCATATTCATAACGGCAATGGGCTCTGTGAACGATCGCGTGCGCGGACTGCGCATGGGCGCGGAGGATTACATAGTAAAGCCCTTTGAGGTGCTCGAGCTTCAGGCACGGGTTGATGTCGTCCTGCGCAGATACAATAAAAAGGACAGCGTAATAACAATAGACGACCTCACCATAGACACCGATGCGATGCAGGTCGTGCGCAATAACGAGGTCGTGCCGCTCACGCGAAAGGAGTATGATATACTTTTACTTTTTGCGCGCAACCCCGGCACGGCACTCTACCGCGAGACGATATACGAGCGCGTGTGGGGAGGGGACTATGTCTGCGGCTCAAAGACCGTGGATATCCACGTTCAGCGCATGCGCAAAAAGGTCGGCTGGGAGCATAAGCTCGTTGCCGTAAGCAAGGTCGGCTACCGCCTGGAGGAATAGAATGAAATTTCGCCTGAAGATAACGCTGTGCATGATATGGCTTCTGTCAATTTCCTTCGGTATCGGAGGGAGCCTTATGATAGGAAGCTCCTTTTCCTCGGCGCTTTCTCAGGAAAAGGCCGCTGCCGAGGACTCATATCGTTTTCTTATCCGTACGATAGAAATGGTAAACAGCATAAGCACATTGCCGAACACCTCGGATATTGCCGGCATACTCAAGGAGATGGACGGCATGGGCATGACAAATTTTGATGCGCTCCGTCTGCTGAGCGGAGATGAGCTTGCGTACACGGTCGGAAATGCCGGGCTTTCATCGGATGCAAAGGAGACCGGTATAAGCATTGAGAGCACGGCCGACGGCAAGCGCTACTATAAGCTGTGCAGCGTCGTCGGCACGGAATCAACACCGCTGACGTTGGTTGCGTTTTACGATATATCCGATGTCTTCGCAATGCGAAGCGCACAATATAAGGCCTATGTGCTTATATTTGCAGCAACCATCGCTGTGGGAGCAGCCGTGTCCTATGTCATTTCAAAGTGGCTGACAAAGCCCCTGGATAAGCTCACAACGGCGACAAGGAAGCTTGCCGGGGGCGAGCTTTCGTACATGGCGGATATAAAAACGCACGACGAGATAGGCCAGCTCTCCGAAAGCTTTGATGCAATGGCACAGAGGCTTGAGGAGAACGTCTCCGAGCTTCAGGACTCCATGCGCCGCCAGGAGGAATTCATGGGCAGCTTTGCTCACGAAATGAAAACGCCCATGACCTCAATAATCGGCTATGCCGATCTCATGCGTACACAGTCATTAAGCGATGACGAGCATACTGCGGCTGTAAACTACATTTTCTCAGAGGGTAAGCGCCTCGAAAGCCTGTCGCTGAAGCTTCTGGATATAATTGTTCTTAAAAATACCGAGCTTGATATGAAGCTCGTTTCACTCGATGAGCTAATATGCCAAACAGCGGATTATCTACGCCCGGTGTACGCCAAAAGCGATATCGGCATAGAGTGCTCGTGCGAGACGGGACAATGCCTGTTAGAGCCCGAGCTCGTAAAGTCGCTGCTGTTTAATCTTCTCGATAACGCGCGCAAGGCCATAGGTCACGCCGGGCTTATCCGTGTATCGTCACGCCTTACGGACACCGGCTGCATTATCCGCGTGCGCGATAACGGGCCGGGCATACCGCAGAATGCCATGGCGCACCTGACGGAGGCGTTTTACAGAGTCGATAAGTCGCGCTCGCGCGCGCAGGGCGGCGTGGGGCTCGGCCTTTCGCTGTGCAGCGATATTGCTCATCTTCACGGCGGCAGCATCGAGTTTGAAAACTGCCCCGAGGGCGGCGCATGCGTGACGGTTTATTTGAACGGAGGTGCAAAATGAAACGGAGGTGCAAAATGAAAAAGAAAGTGATAGTTATATGCTCGATCGTCCTTGCCGTGTGCATCGGCCTCGGCATACCGCTCGTGACGGCCAGTATTCAGGACAGTGCCGTTTTGAACAGGAAAGAGAGCCTTTCAGATGCCGATGCCGCTCTCAGGCTCAACGGCCGCGGCAGCACGAGCCTCGCGGATAAGTACAGGCTCGTAGCATCGGAAACTCAATATGAATCCGAGCTCAGCTCCGGCAAATATATGCTGGCTGACGAGGTGCAGTCAAAAGCCGAGGAGTATAACGCGATGCTGCGGCTCTACGGTGCGCGCAGCGTTGACGCACAGTCGGAGGATTATTTCTTCACAAGTTCTCAGCCTGTGATGATAGTCGACGAGAGTGCGCAGCTGCCGTCTGTAGTAGTGTGGAAGGTACTTATGCACGATGCCGACGGTATCGTTAAAATGATGATCGACGACGAGACCGGGCTGCTCCTCAGCCTGCAATATCGGGACATTGAGTATCTCGGCTGGGAAAAAGTTTCGAGCATTGAGCCTCGCTTTGACATAATATGCACTATTGCAGCCGAGCTTGCCGCGCAGGGCGGAGCTGAACTGGTGGGTGCCTACGAAGATGACCGTTATAGTTCCAAGCATATGAATTTCGTGTACATTGAACTCCAATTTCCTGTCAGTGAAGGTGAGCAGCAGGAAAATGCGCAGGATGACGGAGTCGTAAAGCTCGGGCTCAGGCTCAATAACGGAAAGTATGCCTTTAACGACCTGTCTTCATTCTGACAGATGTGAAAAATCACCCACGCAGAAATTCCTGCGTGGGTGATTTGCGTGTATATGGAGAGATTCGTTATGCTTCGATTTTCTTTTCCGCGTCCTTTGCGAGCTTCTTCTGAAGCCAATCCTTGCCGTTGACAAAGCGCTCGACGATGAAGGAGACAACATAGTCGCCCGCCGCGTTTACCATCGTTGCGGGAGGATCGACGAGGTTGCCGATTGCCAGCGCGATGGGGAAGGCGATAGCAAGCTGATCGGGGAAGAACAGGGTGCACAGCACCAGCTCGCCCGTACCGCCGCCGCCGGGGATACCGCTCATTGCAACGGATGAGAACACCGCAACGATGATTGCCAGTATCGCCTGACCCGTGCCGAAGTCCATGCCGAATATGCCGAACAGGAATGCGACCTTGATAATGGCGCTCATTGCCGAGCCGTCCATGTGCATAGTTGCTCCGAGGGGAACGACTATGTTCGAGACCTCCTTGGAGATGCCGGTTTCCTCCGCGACCTCAAGGTTCGTGGGGATTGTAGCCACAGACGAGCAGGTGCCGAAGGACACTGCCGCCGGACGGAACAGGTGCTTCCACATGACCTTTGCGCCGCCCTTGCCGCCGCCGAAGCGGGCGTAGATCGGGAAGAAGATGAGCATGTATGCAAAGCACAGCACATAGTAGATGATAAGCGTGCGGCTGTAGTCGCCGATGAGATCGGGACCGTAGGTGGCAACAAGGTACGCGAAGAAGCCGAAGAAGCCGATGGGGGCGTAGTAGGTGATGATCTTGACCACGTTCATGAGAACGGCAGTCAGATTATCGAGGAACTTTGCGACCATACTGTCCTTGCCGCCGGTCATCTGAATTCCGAAGCCGAAGAAGACAGCGGCGATGATGAGCGGCAGGATAGCCTTACGGCTCCACAGCTCGCCGAAGTCGGGCTTGGTAAAGAAATTGATAATCATGTCGGTTACGCTCAGGGTCGAGCTGACCTCTCCCTCGACAACGGTGTAATCACCGGTAACAACGGGGAAGAAGCGAACGATGACGTACATGATGACCGCCGCTATTGCGGCGGTGGTAAGAAAGGTTCCGATGGTGAGGCCCATTACCCTTCCCGCACGTCTTGCGCTGGACATATTTGCGATAGCCGATGCTATCGAGCAGAAAACCATGGGAACGACGACGCAGAACATGAGGTTTATGAAAACCGTTCCGATGGGCTCAAGGACGGTAGCTCCCCTGGAGATGACCTCACCGGAGGCGTCCTTGACGACGGGGTTGAGCGCACCGACGATACAGCCGCCGATGATACCGGCCAGCATGAATATTATAAATCCGTAGGTGTTGAAAAATGATTTCTTCTTTGCCATGACATGACTCCTTATAAGTTTTTCTGAAGCAATTATATTCGCATGTAATTGCCAAGTAAATTGATATAAGTGCTTGAAACATTGCAAACAGTGCTATATAATCTACTGCAAGAACATTTCGGAGGCATTATGATGACAGAGCGGTATAAATACTCAAATGACGGCTATCTTAACGAGAATTTTCGCCTTTTTCACTTAAATGACAGCTCGGGACAGGAAAAGGACTTCCACTTTCACGAATTTGACAAGCTCGTAATTCTCATATCAGGTAAGGTTGATTACACCGTTGAGGGTACGACATACAAGCTCGAGCCCTGGGACATCCTGCTGGTGCGCCATCATATGATCCACAAGGCGGCTATTGACCTTTCCGTTCCCTACGAGCGGATAATAATATACCTTGACTCCGCGTATGTCGAGCGCTTTGCGCCCGAGTCCGGACTTATGGACTGCTTTGCCGCAGCGGAAAAGCGGAGATACTGCCTTATGCGACCGGACGCAGACGGAGTTGGGCGACTGAAGGATGCGCTGCACCGACTTGAAAAAACGCAGGGCGATGAGCTTTTCGGCGCACAGCTCCTTCGCGGAACTATGCTTGTACAGCTTTTGGTTTTGATTAATCGCATAATGCTCAGCGACAACAGCCACGAGGCGGATTCCGCCGAGACAGGGGGGAAGATCGCCACTGCGCTGTCATATATAAACGAAAACCTGACGCGGGAGCTGAATATCGACGATATGGCCGCCATGTGCTACATTAGCCGCTATCATTTCATGCGCCTTTTCAAGGCGCAGACAGGCTGCACGGTACACAATTATATACGGCAAAAGAGACTCGTTCTTGCAGCACGCCTTATCCGTGAGGGGATGAGCGCGTCGGCTGCTGCCGCAGAATGCGGCTTTTCCGACTATTCGGCTTTCCACCGTGCATTTACAAAGACATTTTGTATAAGCCCCGGAAAAATTAAAAAGCAATAGAGTTATGTAAACCGCAGTCCTTTGCCTGCGGCTTTGCATATTATGATTATGCCATGGAAGTGGAGAATTTCTGCTTAACCTGATCTATGCGCTGCTGCTGCGCCTGCTCGACGGAGTACCAGCCGTGGCCGGACATCTCCTTATAAATACTGTCCTGCATGCTCAGACTGTTGCCGAGAGCTGAGCAGAATGCCTGATGAACGTTTGCGGTGCTCGATTCTATGGCGCCGTGCATGAACAGATCGCACACGCCCTTGGTCGTAAGCAGCAGGTTTTCCATGATGTCTCTGTCGTTCATTCCGTTCCCTCCTCAGACAAGGTCATAAAACTGCGTGAACAGCTTCTGGTTTCCGTTAATGAGCTGCTGCACCCGGCGCTTAAGCTCCGGGTCGGTCAACTGGTTTGCAGCCATACTGCACTGGGTCATGAGAAATCTTGTGTGACCCAGCGCGTCTTCGATATACAATAATTCCTTTGGCGTCATTTATTGAACCTCCCATAAAATTTGTCCGCTATTATTATCTGAACTGTAGGCCGTGTTATTCATGGAGGTAAAATCTTTTAACAAATTGACATTTTAACCTGCTCGTCAGTCTTGAATTTGACAAGCACTTGTGATATCCTATACTCAAATCAAAAAACATACAGGGGGTATAGTTTTATGTTCAGCGCAATAGTTTACAAGTCTACGACCGGTTCCTGCAAAAGATATGCAGAGCTTCTCTCGGCACGCCTGCACATTCCGGCATTCCCTCTCGGCAAAGAATACATTCCTGCCGATACGAAGATAATTTTCGTCGGCTGGCTGTTTGCCGGCAAGATAATGGGCTACGAAAAGGCAGAGAAGAAGTATGATATCGGTGCCGTAGTTCAGGTTGGCATGAGCCCGGCTTCCGCAAAGAGCGAGGAGATCGGCCGCAAGAAGAATGCGATAAGTCCCGATGTTCCTCTCTTCACGCGTCAGGGAGGATTTAATATCAACAAGCTGCCGCCGCACTTCAGATTCATCATGAAGATCAAAAACAAGGAGATCGCCGCGCGCTTCGAGGGCAAGACCGACCTTACCGATGCGCAGAAGGCGACCTACAAGATGGCATCCACCGGCGTTGGCGAGCCGCCCTGCTGGTGCGTTGACGATATCGTCAAATGGTGTGAGCAGCACTGATAAAGCAGTATTTCATTTATTGGGAGGGCGCGAGCCCGACCTGTTATTGAGATAGCCGTCATGCGCGTTTGCGGATCGTTTTCGGAGCTGTGATACCCCGGAGCCCACATCGGAGTATCTGCTTCCCGGTTTCGGAACGAACAGCGGCACGTTTGGCAAGACCTGTTTCGGAATTGATGCGGGGGGACTGACGCAGACTGTCCGCAGCGTCATCTGCGAAACTAAATAGCGAGCGCCGAAAGCACGGCGCCGGGAGGAATTGAGCACTCCGCCCGGCAAAACGCTTTCGGCGCAAGGGTACAATAAAGCAGGAGTCAACGACTCCTGCTTTATTCTTACCTTCGGGTTCGAATCCTGTGTATCTGCAAAAAATGTTCCCACCTGACGGTGAGAACATTTTTTTGGCGGAGAGTGTGGGATTCGAACCCACGTGGGCGTAAGCCCAAACGGTTTTCAAGACCGCCTCGTTATGACCACTTCGATAACTCTCCTTATTGAAAAGAGCACACATAAGTGTGCTCTTTTCATGGCGCAGAAGGAGGGATTTGAACCCTCGCGCGCTTTTTACACGCCTACTCCCTTAGCAGGGGAGCCCCTTCGGCCTCTTGGGTACTTCTGCACATAGCCGCTGAAATATAATAGCATAGCCGACCGCCTATGTCAAGAAGTTTATTAACCGAAAAGAGCTGTGTTCAGCTTCAATAAATTGCCTTGCGCAGGGCAATCACTTTTTCCGCAATGGACGCAAACTGCGCCGGGGTTATGGCCTGCGCCGCGTCGCATTTCGATTGTGCAGGATTGTCGTGTACCTCTATCATTAGACCGTCCGCGCCCGCGGCGGCAGCGGCCAGCGCCATGGGCTCAACGTATTTTGCGTGCCCCGTCGCGTGGCTGGGATCGACGATTACCGGCAGACGGCTCAGATCCTTTATCACCGCCACAGCAGACAGATCGAGCGTGTTGCGCGTTGCTGTTTCAAATGTACGGATGCCGCGCTCACAGAGAATAACGCGCTCATTTCCGCCGCTCATTATGTACTCTGCCGAGGTCAGCAGTTCCTTGACTGTGTTTGCCCAGCCTCGCTTCAAAAGTATGGGCTTGTTTAGCCTGCTGAGCGACTTCAGAAGCTCATAATTCTGCATGTTGCGTGCACCTACCTGTATTATGTCAACCTCGCCGAACAGCGGCAGCTGCTCCTTGTCGGTCACCTCACTGACTATCGGCATGCCGCACTCGCGTCCGGCCGCAATAAGAGGCGGCAGACCGTCGGCGCGCATGCCCTGAAAGCTGTACGGCGATGTGCGCGGCTTGAACGCGCCGCCGCGAAGCATTTGAGCTCCGGCCGATTTGACCTCATGCGCGATGCCGACTATCTGTTCGGCGCTCTCGACCGAGCAGGGACCTGCTATCATAGTAAACGTGCCGCCGCCGATTTTAACGCCACCGACATCAATAATGCTTGCGTCGTCCGGTGAATTGCGCCCGGAGAGCTTATATGGCTGCGTTATCGCCCTGACGTATTCGACAATCTCCATGTCTTCAATATACGACTCATCGAGTCTGCTTGCGTCGCCGATGACGACGAGTACTGTCTGATTTTCGCCGCGTGTCGTCTGGACCTCGAGATTGTGGCAGCGGATCCAACATCTGAGCTCCTCGGCCTGTTCGGGTGATGCGCCTCGCTTTAGTACGATTATCATGGCGTAGACCTCCGAAAGAGATATATTGCACCACAGTATACAACATAATATGATAATTTTCAATTTATACTTGACAAAGCCCGTCTATCTGCTATAATTCATACGAAAACTGAACACCTTATCAAGAGTGGCGGAGGGAACGGCCCTGTGAAGCCCGGCAACCTGCGAAGGCAAGGTGCCAAATCCGGCGGTGATTATCGAAAGATGAGGTTTATGACCAAACTTGTTGCTCCGTCGGCTCGACGGAGCTTTTTAATTGCCTGAGTGTTCGGAAATACTATTTTTCGGAGGAAATAAAAATGAGCAAAAGACTGTTTACATCGGAATCGGTGACCGAAGGACATCCCGATAAGATCTGCGACCAGATCTCGGACGCGATACTTGACGCGATACTCGAAAAAGACCCCAACGGCCGCGTCGCCTGCGAAACGACCGTTTCCACCGGCCTTGTCCACATCATGGGAGAGATCAGCACAGAGTGCTACATTGACATAGCAAAGATTGCGCGCGGCGTCATCCGCGATATAGGCTACGACAGAGCCAAGTACGGCTTCGACTGCGACACCTGCGGCATCATTACCAATATCGACGAGCAATCGGCGGATATAGCCCTCGGCGTTGACAAATCCCTTGAGGCAAAGGAAAGCGGCGACTCGGAGCTCGACAACGGTGCGGGAGATCAGGGCATGATGTTCGGATATGCCTGCCGCGAGACCGAGGAGCTCATGCCCCTGGCCATAAGTCTTTCACATAAGATAGCAAAGCGCCTTGCCGAGGTCAGAAAGTCCGGTCTTGTAGACTATCTGCGCCCCGACGGAAAAACTCAGGTCACCGTTGAGTATGACGATGACGGCAAGCCCACCCGTGTCGATACCGTCGTTCTCTCGACCCAGCATTCGCCGGAGGTGAGCCTTGAGCAGATTCGCCGCGATATGGTCGAGCTCGTCATAAAGCCGGGCATTCCGGAGAAGCTTATAGATGAGAACACCAAGTATTATGTTAACCCGACCGGACGCTTTGTCATCGGCGGGCCGCAGGGCGACTCCGGCCTTACCGGAAGAAAGATCATTGTCGATACCTACGGCGGCAGCGCACCTCACGGCGGCGGCGCTTTCTCAGGCAAGGATCCCACTAAGGTAGACCGCAGCGCGGCCTACGCGTCCCGCTATGTTGCGAAGAACATCGTCGCGGCAGGCCTTGCAGATAAGTGCCTTGTTCAGCTTGCCTACGCAATCGGCATTGCCCGTCCCGTCTCCGTTATGGTAGATACCTACGGCACCGGCAAGGTGTCCGACGAAAAGCTTGCTCAGGCGGTAAACAAGGTTTTCGACCTGCGCCCTACCGCTATCATCCGCGACCTTGAGCTCACCAGGCCCATTTACAGAAAGCTCGCTGCCTACGGTCATATGGGTCGTACCGACCTCGGCGTCCGCTGGGAGGATACCGACAGAGTCGAGGCCCTGCTTGAGGCTGTCAAGTAATGCATATCCCGACCTGCGAAAGCAGCCTTCTTGATATCGTGAGCTTTGACGAGGCACTCGCGGCATCCGGCAGCAGTGGAGACTATGACTCGGACAAGTGGCTGTATGTTCCCGACTATTACACAGACTACCGATACATACTCGGTACACGCGGAAAGGATCCGCTTATCTGCATCGGAATAAATCCGTCCACCGCAGCGCCCGGCGATCTTGACAACACGCTCAAAAGCGTATCGCGCATCGCTGCCGGCAACGGCTATGACAGCTGGATAATGTTCAACGTCTATGCTCAGCGTGCCACTGATCCCGACGATATGGATACGGTCCTCAACGAGAGGCTGCACCGCGAGAATATGCGCGCTTTCGAGTACATATTAAAGAACGTGGGTGAGGGCGTATCGCCCGCCGTATGGGCGGCATGGGGCACGATAATCGAAAAGCGCCCGTATCTCAAGGACTGCGTCCTCGACATGGTGCGCCTCGGCCGCGAATACGGTGCGAAGTGGTACAGCGTGGGAAAGCGCTCCGTCAAGGGCCATCCGCATCATCCGCTGTACTTACGTAGGGACGCGCCCACCGAGGAGCTCGACATAGTGAGTTATCTTGAAAATTGCCTGTGAGGTGTTGAAAATGAAGCCCGAATTCAAGCTTGCCGTCGTTCAGATACGCACGGAGACAGACCAGATCCAAACCATGCATAAAGCGAAGCGCATGATAGCGCAGGCCGCGTCGAACGGAGCCGAGCTTGTCGTGCTGCCGGAAATGTGGAACTGCCCGTACTCCAAAAAGTATTTTCACGCCGTTGCCGATAACGATAAGGGAGAGAGCAGAGATGCCATGTCGCGCTGGGCACAGGAAAACGGCATCATCCTCGTCGGAGGCTCGGTGCCCGAAAAGTGCGGCGATAAGCTGTACAACACCTGCTATGTCTTTGACGAGACCGGGCGGGAGATCGCACGCCACCGCAAGATACATCTGTTTGACGTCGATATAAAGGGCGGCGTAAGATTCAAGGAGTCGCACAGCTTTGCGCCCGGCGAGGACATCACGGTGTTTGACACGCGCTTCGGGAGGATGGGCGTTGAGATATGCTTTGATATCCGCTTCCCGGAGCTGACACGCGCTATGGCAAAAAGGGGGGCAGAGGTCATACTGTGCCCTGCGCAGTTCAACATGACCACCGGCCCCAGACACTGGGAGCTGAGCGTTCGTGCCCGTGCCATGGATAACGAGCTGTTCTTTGTCGGAGCGTCGGCAGCGCGGTACAATGGCTTTGACTATGAGTGCTGGGGGCATTCGACCGTCGCCGATCCCTTCGGTATGGTCAGGGCCGCCTGCGATGAAACAGAGCAGATACTTTATTGTAATATCGACTTAAACGAGGTGGATTCCGTCCGTGAGCAGCTGCCTACCTTCCTGCATCTCAGAGAAGATGTGTATAATGTAGCTAAATAAGCAGAAAACCCGAGGCATTTTGCCTCGGGTTTTGTCACGTTTTCCGAAAATGCCAGAAAAGCAAAAAAGGTGTTGCAAAATTGTGAATGAGCAAGTATAATCGCATGGAAAAGATTTTTAAGACGGTTCAGAGAAGCCGGCAAAATCGCAGATATTGTGCATCTCTCCGAAGGGAGAGTCATGCTCTTGTGCGTCTTGCCGATTCTCGGCAGGGCGATTTTCTTTTGTTCGGGGTGATAATGTGAAGCTCAAGGCAAGACTTATGGATGAGGCGGCAATGAGCCGCGCACTTATGAGAATATCTCACGAGATAACCGAAAAGAACAAGGGCGTCGATGATGTTGTGCTTGTCGGTATCCGCAGAAGGGGAGTACCCATATCCGAGCGCATCCGCGATAACATTAAGAAGATTGAAAATACCGAGCTTCCCTGCGGCAGCGTTGATATCCGCTTTTACCGCGACGATCTCACACACGAAAGTGAGCAGCCTGTCATAACGAAGGCCGATATAGGCGCGGATGTGAACGATAAAAATGTTGTCCTCGTTGATGACGTGCTCTACACCGGCCGCACGGCGAGAGCCGCCATTGAAGCCGTATTCACGGCGGGGCGTCCGCGCAGCATCCAGTTTGCGGTGCTGGTAGACCGCGGCCATCGCGAGCTGCCCATAAGGGCCGATTATGTCGGCAAAAACGTTCCCACCTCGCGAGCCGAGCTCATCGAGGTCCGCCTGCCGGAGTTTGACGGCGAAACGGGCGTGTATCTTATGGAGACAGATCAATAAGTTAGCAAAGATCCTTAATATAAAACTACAAACTACACAAAGAGAGGTACAATCACTAATGAAAGAAAAAACCGTGATTAATGGACCCGTGTACGACGCACGCACCCTTGGCACTCCCAGAATGCTGATTCTCGGACTTCAGCACATGTTCGCAATGTTCGGCGCAACCGTTCTCGTTCCGCTCCTTACGGGACTTGATATCGCAACGACGCTGCTGTTTGCCGGTCTCGGCACTCTGCTGTTCCACGTGCTGACAAAGCGCAAGGTTCCCGCATTTCTCGGATCTTCGTTCGCCTTCATCGGCGGCTACAATGCGATCCGCACCATAGGTACAGACGCATCCGGTCACCCCATATATAATAACGACCTCCTCGTTTACGCATGCTTCGGCGTCGCCTGCGCAGGACTTATGTATGTCATCCTGTCGGCGCTGTTCAAGGCATTCGGCGTAAAAAAGGTCATGAAGTTCTTCCCCCCGATAGTCACAGGCCCCATCATCATTTCCATCGGCCTTATCCTGTCCTCCTCGGCTATCAAAAACTGCAACGCCAACTGGCTCGTAGCCGCAGCGGCCATCATCATCGTCGTCTGCTTCAACATCTGGGGCAAGGGCATGACCAAGATCATCCCCATCCTCCTCGGCGTACTCGGCTCCTACCTCATCTCCATGCTCATAGACCCCGCCTCCCGTACCGCTGTTGCGGAAAAGGTCGCGGAGGCCAAGTGGGTCGGTCTGCCCATCGTGTGGGAAAACAGCGTGTTCCACCTGTTCAATATGAATGTTGACACCGGCATGCTCCTGAGCGCAATATTCACCATAGTGCCTCTGTCCCTGGCGACCATGGTCGAGCATATCGGCGATATCTGTGCGATATCCTCCACCGTCGGCAAGAACTTTGTTGCTGACCCCGGACTGCACCGCACTCTCCTCGGCGACGGCCTTGCGACCACTCTCGCGGCACTCTTCGGCGCACCCGCAAACACTACCTACGGCGAGAACACCGGCGTCCTCGCTCTCAGCAAGGTCTATGATCCCCGCGTTATCCGCATTGCGGCATGCTTTGCGATAATCTTCTCCTTCTGCCCGAAGTTCGCGGCCCTCATAACAGCAATGCCCACCGCGACCATCGGCGGCATCTCCCTGATCCTCTACGGTATGATCTCCGCAGTCGGTGTCCGCAACGTCGTTGAGAACAAGGTCGACTTCACCAACAGCCGCAATGTCATCGTTGCAGCACTCATCCTCGTTCTTGCGATCGGCATCAACTACTCCGTCGGCAGCATCCAGATCGGTATAGTATCCCTCTCCGGCCTCGCGGTCGCATCCCTCGTCGGCATCATCGTAAACGCGATCCTCCCCGGCAAGGACTACGAGTTCGGCGTTGACGAGCAGGGCGATACCTCCGTCAACTTCATCGTGCGATAAAAATAAGGATACAGATAACAGACAGGCGGTCGATTTTGACCGCCTGTTTTCTTAAAAAAGTGCTGCTTAGGTATTGACAAATTCCGATTTTACGGTATAATAGCTCTTGCGCTTAGCGGATTTGTGTAATGGTAGCACACCGGACTCTGACTCCGTTTGTGAGGGTTCGAATCCTTCATCCGCTGCCAAAGGCAGCTTGCCGGTTCAGGCAGGCTGCCTTTTTTATTTGCCGGGAAGCTTTAGAACCCGAACACAAATTCAAATCAGTGCACGAAGTGCCGCAGGCGCTTCGAGGGTTCGAATCCTTCATCCGTTGCCAAAGGCAGCTTGCCGGTTCAGGCAGGCTGCCTTTTTTATTTTACGGCTTACAGCGACCGCAGGGCGAATATCCGGCGGAAACGGCCTCATCGCGTGTCGAAAACCAAACGCGGTTATCCTCCGATATTCTCGCTGCCGACGGGCAGAAGGGCATATGGAATTTATCCGATCTGCTGCTGGCCGTATAAGAGCCTTGAAGCTGCACGGGAGCCGGCGTCTGATCAGCCGGAGTATCCGTCTCCGCCGGGGCGGAGGTGTCCCTGACAGGGCTCACGGTGACATGTACGGCGCTGACGGCTTCCGCCATCTCATTCGGCGTCGAAATAACAAAGCCCACAGTCGAAACGGCGAGTATGCAGCAGCATATGACCGCACGGCCGACATGCGCCCTGTGCCTGCTTTTTATTGCAAACACAGCGAACACCGCCGCCGCGGCAAAAGCCGTTATTGAAATTGCAGCAAATAATACCTTCATGCGGATATAATATATCCGCAAGCAAAATATGTCAATGCATAAATGCAAAAAAGGCCTCCTGTCGGGAGGCCTTTAAGCTTGATACTATGCATTTTGTTCTTTTATCTTGCCGTTTATTATGCTCATCTCGCCGATTATCAGGATAGCGACGGTTATTGCCGCGAGCGTATCGCCCACGGGACCTGCGTACAGCAAACCGTCGATGCCCATGATGCTTGAGAGAAAATAGGCTCCGGGCAGGAAGTAGAGAAGCTGCCTTGTCAGCGTGCAGATCATAGCCTTTGCGGGCTTGCCGATCGATTGAAAGAAGATGCCGGAGGGTATCAGGAAGCCGACAAGGAATATAGCACCGAGGAAGATGTGGAAGCACTTGAGCGCAAAATCGTTGTACAGCTCATTTTCCTGACCGAAGATGTTGATGATCTCCTGCGTAAACAGCTGGAAGCAGCCCCAGCCGATAAAGCCGACAATGAGTCCGACGATGATGGTCCGCAGATATGTTGCCTTAACGCGGCGGAAGTTCTTCGCACCGTAGTTGTATCCGACGATGGGCTGACTGCCTATTCCGAGGCCTACCATGACGCTGATTATAATGGAGTTTACCTTCATGACAATGCCGAAGGCAGCAAGCGGGATATCCGGACCGTAAACGCTCTGCAGGCCGTATTTTACAGTGAGGTTATTCATGCAGATAACGACGATGGTCGAGCCAAACTGTGTAAAAAAGCTTGATATTCCGAGCGGCAGGAACGAAAACAGCGTCTTTCCGTTCAGCATAGCGTACTCGCGCCTGAATTCAATACCCTTGAGTCGGGGAATGTATGCAACCGCGAGAACGAAGTTAAGTATCTGACCGATTATCGTTGCCCAGGCAGCGCCTGCGACGCCCCAGCCAAGGCCGAGGACGAACCACGCGTCGAGCACAACATTCAGCAGACAGCCGGATATATTCGATATCATGGCGTAGCGCGGATTGCCCTGCGCACGGATAATGCTGTTGACCGTCATGCTTATGCAGACAAACGGTATGCCGATGAGCGTTATTCTCGCATACTCGGTGGCATATCTGAACGTTTCCTCTGCGACCTTCGCGCCTCCGCAGAGATTCAGCACCGGCGTGAGCAGAAGCTCCATGGAAAGCGTAATGAAAAGACCCGCTAGAAGCGATATAGTTATGCCGTTTCCCATGGTGCGCGCGGCCTCGTCGTAGTTCTTCTGGCCGAGCTTTAGGCTGAAATACGCAACGCAGCCGTCGGCTATGAGAGTGCCTATGGCCATCGCTATCGTGACGAGAGGGAAGGTGAGGTTCGTTGCTGCGTTGCCGTACATGCCGACACCCTGACCGATAAATATCTGGTCAACTATATTGTATATGGAGTTTACGACCATCGACGCTATGGCCGGCAGGGAAAATTTAAGCATAAGCTTGCCGATTGACTCATTCTCAAACATGGCAAGCGAATTGTTCTGACTCATTTTATCACCTGTATAATGTATAAATTCAAAACGGTGTTGATTATAGCATAACAAATTTATAAAGTAAATGTATATAAAATTAAGATTTAAAATTTGTGCATTATGCGGCAAAATCAGTCCTCATGAGCCTCTATAATAAACTGGTTTACAGAGGCTCCGAGCAGAATGATGTACATGCACCAGTACATCCAGAGAAGGGATATGACTATCGTTGCAAGGCTGCCGTAGGTGGAATAGTTGGCATAGCGGATAAAAAGCGAAAACAGCCATGTGAACAGCAGCCACGCTGCCGCGGCTACTGCGGCTCCCGGCAGCAGATGCAGAAGCTTTATTTTAACTCCGGGAATGCCCTTGTATATCGCGAGGAAGACCACCGCCAGTATCAGAAAAGCGACGACGAACCTGAGCTTGAGAAGCAGGACCAGGGCCGGTGAGACCGCCGGCAGATGGATGCTTATAAGGTCATATATCTCCTTGCTGAAGACCATCAGTGCAAGCACGATTATCGCAACGGCTATCATACTGATCGTGTAAAAGCATGCGATCAGACTGCGGCGCAGGAAGGTAGAGTACTTCGGCGAGTGGAAAATATCCTCGATTCCGCGGATGAGCGCCGAAAATGCACGGCTTGAAAGCCATATCGTCAGCAATATCGAAAGCGGCAAAACAGCACCCGGGGCAAAGTATATATCGTCGACGACCGATTCGATTATCGCTTGCAGAGCTGCCGGTATGTAGCGCTCGATCGCGTCAAAAAGCGTTTCCTGCGAAAGACCTGTGTAGGGTATTATCGCCGTCAAAAGCGCTACAAACGGAACGAGTGATAAAAACATGTAAAACGCGCTCGCCGCGGCGTGGGCGTTTATGTTGTCCTCGCTTATTTCAATCATGAAATTGTTTATTGTGTTAAAGATTTTTTTCATAGATCCCCATGAAAAATTACCGCCCAAAGCGGTAATTTTTCAGCATATAAGAGTTAGTCTGCCTGCGAGATTTTCAATCTCGTGCCTTTCTGCGCCCTTTCCGCGCTCACCGTCGAGTGACCAGTCGAGATCCTCCGGTGCCTCTATCTTCAGCGACTGAGCCTGAAAGAAATCAAGGAAGGGGGAGGAGTAGTCCTGCGTAAAAATGCCGAGAAGAATATTCTGAAAGTCTATAATCGTCTGCGGCTCATGGACAAGTAGTATCTCAAACTTCCCATCGCCTGTATCTACAACGGCCTTCGGAAGAGATATCGTCCCTGCGACAGAGGTCGAATTGCATACAGCGCCGAATATATAGTCACCCTCGCAGGTGAATTCACCGATATCGAGCCTCAAATGATGAGCCCGGATCTTCGGAAGATCCTTCACCGCATCAAGCAGGTATGCCGAGTGCCCCAGCATATTTTTGAGGTTCTGCGGCGTGGTATATGACAGCCAGGAAAACGCGCCGAAGGCCGCAACATATGAAAAATACTGCTCTCCGAATTTCCCGATGTCGATCCTTTTCGGCCTGCCGCCGACTATGCTCCGCGCAGCCTCGAGCATATCCGAGGATATTCCGTGGCAGGCGGCAAAATCATTTGTGCTGCCCGACGGAATGTAGCCGAGCGGCGTACGGCAATCGCCGCGTATGATGCCGCTTATCACCTCGTTGAGCGTACCGTCGCCGCCTATGCAGACGATAAGGTCAAATTCCTTTCCGTAGTACATCGCAAAATCCGTTGCGTCACCGCTTTTAGTGGTCGGAAAAACCGTCACTGCATAGTCGTTTGCCGAGAATATCCCTATTATATCCGGCAGAAAGCGCAGGGAGGTGCGCCGCCCCGAAACGGGGTTTATTATTAGCATGAGCTTTTTAAGCTGAGAAAAGTTCTTCATTAGATTTTACTCCGCAGGGTTCAGATGATGCCCGCAATAATAAGGCAGAAGTACGCCGAGGGGATGGAGAAGAGCAGACTGTCTACCCTGTCCATAACGCCGCCGTGACCGGGGATGAGATTGCTGTAATCCTTAAGGCCGGCCATGCGCTTTATCAGCGAGGCCGCAAGGTCGCCGACCTGGCCGAAGCTCGAGCAGATAAGCGCGGTCAGAGTGCAGCCGAGAATGCTTACATTAAACCACTGCTTGAGCACGAAGAAAAGTATAACGCCTGCAGCGACTGCGCTTATCGCGCCGCAGACGCTGCCCTCGACGGTCTTATGGGGGCTGACCTCGGGCGCGAGCTTATGCTTTCCGAATCTTCTGCCGCCAAACAGCGCAAAGCTGTCGCACACCCAGGTGGATATGCATGCGATAGAAAACACCGGGATCCAAACGCCGCTGTCCATAAGCGCAAGCTTACACACAATGATAAACGGAATGACCGGGTATGCCAGAACGCCCAGTGTAGCAAGCGCGCCCGCGCCGCGGATCTTTTTTGAAACGATACCGGCCGTCATAACGGCAAATACGGCAAGGAAAAAGGTAATCTCAAATACTAAAGCGTCGGCATTGAACCAAAGCTCTGCGACAGTTGCGGCGCAGTAAGCGTACAGTATCCAGGGAGAGCATACGACGTTTTTATATCCTATGGCGCGGCAGGTCTCCCATACGGCCATTATCATCGCCGCCAGCAGGAACAGCGCTCTCGTCACGGGACCCAGTGCAAAACATGTAACGACCAGTATTATAAGCACCGTCGCCGATATAACTCTTGTTTTCAAGACAGTTACCCTCTTTCGTTAAAAGTACATATTTAACACCTAATATAACATATTAATATGCCGTCTACAACAACAAATGGTTTCAATTATCGTAAAATGGCCTTGATGGAAAAATAATTCTTGTGTTTTTCGCAAAAAAATGTGATACTTAATCTAAACATCCGTCTTTATAGTTAGAGTTAGGAGTTTGTTGTGGACGATCGGCGTATTGTTGAGCTTTTTCTGGCGCGTTCCGAGGAAGCTCTTTTACAAATAGATATTAAATACGGCCGCTATTGTCACCGCGTGGCATTCAATGTTCTCGGAAATGCCGAGGACAGCGAAGAGTGCGTGAATGATGCCTATATGAGGGCCTGGGGAAGCATCCCGCCGAACGAACCGGATTCGCTTTCGGCCTACATAGGGAAGATAACCCGCAATATCGCGCTCGATAAACTGCGGCGGAAAAACAGCTCAAAGCGCGGAAACGGCGAGGTGCCGGTGCTGCTTGATGAGCTTGCCGAGTGTGTATCGGGCGTCGACGAGTTCGAGAGACGGCAGGATTCCGAGGATATAACGAACGCGCTGAACAGCTTTCTTGAAACGCTCAGCGCCGTGGAGCGAGGAGTTTTTATGCGGCGATACTGGATGATGGAGCCCATTGCCGATGTCGCCGAGCGGTATGACATATCGGTTTCAAAAACAACTACGATGCTTTTCAGACTGCGCGGCAGACTGAAAAAACATTTCATGAAAGAAGGAATATCTCTTTGAAGAGCGACAGATTGCTCAGAGCCATGGGCTCTGTAAAAGATGAATATATTGAAGAGATAATGACCGAAAGCGTGAAAACGGCGCGCAGGCGCTCCGGCTCACGCAATGTCATCGCGTCCATAGCCGCGAGCCTTGCCATAGTCATACTCGGTACGGGTGTGATAGCCGCAAACGGCCCGCGAGTGGATAAGGACGAGATGACGCTCACCTCCGTTGTGCAGAGCGTCAGCATGGCGCACAACAGCGTTATTATGATCGACGTTAACCCCAGCATACGCATCGAGGTAAACGACCGTGACATCGTAGTGAATGTTGAAGGACTCAATGAAGAATCGCAGCCGGTGCTCGAAGGACTTGAGCTCAAGGGCAAGGACTATAAGACAGCCGTTACGGAGATCGTGACCTCGCTTCAGGAGAAGGAGTATATAACGAACCTTAAAAATTCGATACTCATAAGTGTTGCCGCGTCGAGCGACGATATGGCACGGGGGATACTCAAGAGCACGGTCGAAACCGTCGAACAGATAGACAAGGCCGTCGATTACGGCTTCTCGATACTTGGTCAGATAATAAGCCGCGACGCTGCCTCTGCCGCGACGGCTGAGAAATTCGGTATCTCCGAGGGACGCGTCAATATCATAAACAGGTTTATCTCCGAGCATGGAGACTACAGCTTTGACAAGCTTGTTAAGAATAATATCCAGCTTTTGAACCAGCTGTTCGAGTATGTCGGTCTGCCCGAGGGCGTTGAGCGTATCGGCTCGGTCGCGGGGGTCATTCCGGAGGAGTATGAGGAAAAGCTCAAGCTCAATGAGCTCAGCTGCGACGAGCTTGTGAGCTTCACCAGCGCCATCAGCGATTTCTATGATAAGCTCAGTGAGTACTATAAGCCCGGTGATGTTGTCAAGCGCATAGGCTATGAGTTCAGCATTGCCGAGAGCAGCACCGAGGACGGACAGAAGCTTTGGGCCGTACTGGCTGAGAGCCTGACGAAGAATATCGGAAACCACGGCGCTCTTATCGGCCTGGGGCAGAGCACGGTGACCGACTGGATAAGCCAGAGCGAGATCTCAAGAGTTATAAAGCATATCGGAGCGGCAATAATACCGGCCGCGTGATATTCTTTCCTATATAAACTAAGCCCACATATGACGTGAAACGGCAGGAGCTATTGCCCCTGCCGTTTTGCTCGGCCACAAGCTATATGCATCTTATGTACGCATCGACACAATGCGGTTGAAAACGACGGGAAAATGTGATATAAAAGCTATGTAAAATCAAAATGTCCGGTATTGACCGGGCAAAAAGGAACGGGAAATGTCAAAGATCAAGTATAAGCTCGCAATTGCGGCGGCTCTGGTGCTGCTGCTCGGCGGCGTAATATACATATACTTTGCCCATTATGCGCCGTTTAAGCCCGATGAGCAGCAGACGCTGAGCGTTTGGTATGTAAACGACGACGCGATGTGGTCCGGCTTTTACGCCATGTGCGGCGAGTATAACGAAACTGATGGTGCCGATTGCGGCATCAAAATAAATGCCAAGTCCTTCGACACTCAGGAGCAGCTTTATGAAAGCGTTGAGGATGCGCTCGCAGGCGGCGGAGAAAAGCCGGATATCCTTGCCTGCGATACGGACTTTGCGGCATGGCTCGACGATCAGGATAAGCTTGCCGATATGGACAAATATTTCGGCAGCTGGGAGACCTCAGGTTATGATAAGAGCATGACGGCCGAAGCGAAAGGCTCAAAGGGGCTTTCCTCCGTACCGATAGCGGCGGAGACGAATGTTTTTGTTGTAAACACCACGCTTTTTGCCGATTTCGAGGCAATATCCAGCTTCGAGAAGCTCTGCTCGGTTGCCGATGAGTACTATAAGCGCAGCTCGAAGAGCTTTTTCACGATATCGGACTACTCGCTGTTCTTCCGCGACGCCGTAGCGCAGCTCGGCGAGACATTTGACGGCGTGAGCCCTCACGATACCGAAAGCGATAACTGCAAATACATATATAAGCTCCTTGCTGAAACAGCATATGACAGAGGCTTCACCTCATCCGGCGGTCAGGCGGCAAAAAAGCTGGCCGACGGAGACGTCGCCGCGGCGATAGTATCATCGGCAGACCTCATGAAATACGCCGATAAGCTCAGCGGCGACGACTTTGAGTTTATAAGCTTCCCGTATATGAAGGACGGTAAGCCCGCGTATACGCAGAAGGTCACCGGCATGACCGTTCTCGCGTCGGATAATACGCACGAAAGGTCGGCAGTAGAGTTTCTGCGCTGGTTCACCTCGCAGAAGAATAACAGTAGCTTTGTCGGAGACACGGGCTACCTTGCAGCCATCGGCAAGGAGAGCTCGTCGTCAGAGCTTTCGCTTTATGATAAGCTCATGGACGCAGTAGACACGATGCGCAAAAAGGGCGAGGGCACGACAAGAGCTGCCAGTGCCGAATACTCGGTAAACAGCAGGAATTTCGATAATGTCCTGAACACAATAATGAATTCACTAAACTAATAAAGACAGAGGTGCATCGAAAATGGAAGGCTTCAGAGTACTGGAAATTAAAAAAAGCGTATTTGAAAACAACGACAGGGAAGCGGATAAGCTCAGACAGGAGCTCAAGCGTGAGAAAACATTCCTGCTTAATCTCATGTCATCCCCCGGCTCGGGCAAAACTACCACACTAAAGGCGACAATCGCGGCGCTCAAGGATGAGATGCGCATAGGTGTTATGGAGGCGGATATCGACTCGGATGTCGACGCTCATACGATCGCGGAGACAGGCGCGAAGGTCATCCAGCTGCACACGGGCGGCATGTGCCACCTCGACGCGGGCATGACAAAGCAGGGGCTTGAGGGCCTCGGCACGGAGAATATCGACTTTGCGATACTCGAAAACGTAGGCAATCTCGTCTGCCCCGCGGAATTTGACACGGGCGCTGTGAAAAACGCGATGATCCTCTCAGTTCCCGAGGGTCATGACAAGCCCCTGAAGTACCCCCTGATGTTCTCGATCTGCGACGTACTGCTCGTCAATAAGATAGACGTCATGCCGTACTTCGACTTTGACCTTGAAAAGTGCAGGGAATACGTCAAAAAGCTCAATCCCAACATCACCATCATCCCCATCTCCGCAAGAACGGGCGAGGGTATCGATCAGTGGGCAGACTGGCTGCGCACTCAGGTCGCCGAGTGGAATAAGTAATCTTTAACAAAAAAGCGCAGGCTCACGACCCTGAGCCTGCGCTTTTTATTGGTAATAGTGCTACATTTTTTTGAAACTGTAAAAACACATTGTGCAGAGTGCGTTCAATGTGCTATAATATATTTACAAATTTAACTTAGGAGGGAACTACTGTGGAAACCCGTAAAAAACGCCAATGGTGGGCTTATGCCGCGCTGTTTTGCCTCTGCGGGATCAGTCTTGCTGCGCAGCGGATAGGCGGCGGACCGATGATACCTCCCGATACGATATACGGAATATGGTATCTGTATATCCTGCCCGTTCTCGGCGCCGTCGTTTTGACGATAGCCGCAAAAAAACGCGGAAAGTATGATTTCCTGCTGCTCCTTGCTTTTGAATTTTTCCTTCTCGCTTGGTTTATTGTTCCCGAGGGATTTAACAACATACCGTTCGAGCTGTCTGCATTGCTGTTCTACGGCATGATACTCTCGATCCCCGCCATCGCGGCATTCATCCTCAGCGGCATAGCATACCTGGTGATAAGGAATAAATAAGTACTAAGAATCAAAAAAACAGGTTCACATTTGTGAACCTGTTTTTTCATCACGCCGGCTCGTAAGCCTTGCCGGTGGGATTGCCGTCGGCGTCATAGTCGATGCACTCCATGAGCTTGGGATCGACATGGCTCTGGCGCTTTATCGTCATGCCGACGCCCTGATTATTGAACACCCAGATGTAGTTGTTCCAGACCGTTGGGTCTTTTTTCTTGAATACCGTGGTTTCGTTTATGCGGCAGAACTTTGCTCTGCCCTCGGCGGTGTCGAGCAGATCGCCCTCGCCGGTGTAGAACAGCTCGTCGCTGTATTTATATCCGTCCTGCTCCTCGATCTCTTTTTTCAGATCGAGCCTTTCGTCGTTTGTCATATCATGGCCTCCGGTTGAGTTTTCGCTAATTGTATCACGATATACGGCTCCTTGCAAGGGGTGAAAGCTGACACATTTAAAAACTAATTGTCCTATTACTGTTGACCGGGATAAAAAAAGTTGGTAAAATAAATATTATTAAATTTCAGAAAGAGTAACGCCGCACCGCGGCCGAAAGACAGACAGAGGTGTTTTTGTGTATAAAACTATTATCGTAGAGGACGACCTGATGGTATGCTCCATTCTTGAAAAGCAGCTGGGTAAATTTACCCAGCTTAGGCTTGAGGGCAATTACCGCCGCTGCGCCGATGCGCTGGAATATCTCAAACAGACGCCCGACGGCGCGGATCTCATAGTGCTCGACTATTTCATGCCCGGAATGAACGGCGTTGAGTTTCTTACTCAGCTGAGGAGGTTCAACACCGATGTTCAGGTCATCATGATAACCTCGGCAGACGACTATGAGGTCATACGCTCCGCCATGTGCTGCGGCATCTGCGACTATATCCTCAAGCCCTTTAATGCCGCACGCCTCGAGAAGGCCGTGGCCAGATTTGATACGGTCATGAAGCTCGTCAGGACCACCCGTGTCTGGACGCAGGATAAGGTCGACACGCTCCTTTGCCCGCACAGGAACTATAACACCGATCCGCAGTCCGCTCAGGGAGGTGCGAACCCCGGCAAGATAAATAAGACGACGCTGGAGACGGTCAGAGGCTTCATGCGCGAAAATGCGGGAAAGAAAATGCCTCTTACCGAGATAAGCGACGGTCTCGGTCTTTCAACTGTTACCTCGCGCAGATATCTTAAATACATGCACTCTCTCGGCGAGGTCGGCATAACGCTCGACTGCAAGACAGGCGGCCGCCCGTCCGAGATATTCGAATATAAGGAGGGCGCAAATGTCTGAGATCAAATTCGCATACGCAGCGCACGGGTATGATTATGCCGGCGCCATAGAGCGCTGCGCGGGAGATGAGGAGCTTCTGCGAAGCCTTTTGGAGATGTTCCTTGCGGATACGAATTACGTACAGCTAATGCATGCGCTCGATGCAGGCGATGTATGCAGCGGCTTTCAAGCGGCGCACTCGCTCAAGGGCTGCTCCGGTATGCTGGGGCTCACCGGGCTTTTCGACGCGATGAAGGGCATAACTGAGCCTCTGCGGCACGGAGACGCCTCTCAAGCGCTTGGATATCGTGTCGATGTCGAGCGCGAGTACGCCGCCGCGATCGACATGATAAAAAGCCTATGATTCTCCTTGGGTTGGCGGCATTTTTGCTGATGCTGCTGGGGGATATAAACGATGCTTTGTGGCATAAGAAAGCCATGCGCCTGTGCTTTCCGCTGGGGATTATTGTGCTTGCGGCAGCAACAGCGGCGAGACTGAGCTTTAAGGCTCCCGATGCCGCCTGGTGCGCCGTCTCGGCGGCTTTTCTGCTCGTTTTGCTTTATGCGCTGTTCGGCTCGTTTTCCGTCAAGGACGCATATGTAAGCCAGAAAAGCGGACGTCAGGTGTATGATAAGGGCTTTTACGCTTTGTGCCGTCACCCGGGTGTAATATTCTTTACGGGACTTTATTTTTCGCTTCACTATGCTCTTTCACTGCCATGGGAGGAAGTCTTGGCGTACGCGGTGTTTAATATGCTGCTTGCGGCATTTGAGGATAAGTGGCTGTTCCCGCGCTCCATAGGCGGCTACGACGAGTATAAAAAGCGCGTGCCATTTTTGCTCCCGACCCCGGCGGAGATAAAAAAGATATTAAAAAGATAGATTTTTTCGGACGGAAGATATGACATTTCAACAGAAATTGCGTAAATTCAGTAAGCAGCAGCTTTGGAACGAATACTGCGGCTACCTGGATCTCAACATAAAAGAATATATGTACATTCAGCGCCGCCTCATGCAGGAGCAGATAAACTTATGGTGCGCGTCCGAGCTCGGAAAGAGCATATACAGGGCCGACGTGCCCGATAGCATCGAGGAGTTCCTGCAAATTATGCCGCTGACGAGCTATGAAAGCTATGCCGACGTGTTGTTTCGCCGTGACCCGGATACACTTCCCGAAGCTCCGGTGATATGGATAGAAACGACATGGGAGGGCGGCCTGCGACCGATAAAGATTGCGCCTTATACGCGAAGGATGCTCGATTCGTATAAGCACAATATCATGGCGATGGCCATGCTTGTGTCGGGTCACGGGAAAGCCGACTTCAATATTCGTCCGGGGCACCGCTTCCTGTACGGCGGCGCGCCGCTTCCTTATGAAACAGGACTTATCCCGAGCCTCATGAACGAGGAGATGCGCTTTGAGTGGCTGCCCGACAGCGACGAGTATTCAGACCTCAGCTTCAGTCAGCGCATGAAAAAGGGCTTCAAAATGGCCTTTAACGGCGGCATAGACTATTTCTTCGCCATGGGCAGCGTCGCAAATTACATAACGGAGAATTTCGATAAGCAGATATCCTCGGGCGGAGGCGGCGGGGGGGTGCAGATATCACCGGTCATCGCTGCACGGTATATAAAGGCAAAATATAACTGCCGAAGGGAGCATCGCAAGATACGTCCGGTAGACCTTTTCCGCATAACGGGCTTTGCATGTACCGGAACCGATGGCAAGTGCTACCGTGATAAGCTCGCCGAGGCATGGGGCGTAACGCCGGTTGAGGTAGCCGCCGGAACGGAATCAACCTGTGTCGGCTGCGACACATGGGAGCAGCGCGGCATGGTGCTGTTTCCGGACTCCTGCTTTTATGAATTTATCCCGGAAAGCGAGATGCACAGGAATCTTGCCGATCCGAGCTGCACGCCGCTCACCTGCTTGATGGACGAGGTGCGCCCCGGTGCAAGGTACGAGCTCGTCATAAGCGTACTGCACGGCGGTGCGTTCATGCGTTATCGCATCGGCGATGTGTACAGATGCACCGAGATTGATAAGGTGACCGGTGTTCCGCGCTTTACATATGTAGACCGCATCCCGACAGTTATTGACATTGCGGGCTTTACGCGCATAACCGAAAAATCCATCACCGAGGTAATTCGCATGTCAAAGCTCGGCATAGGCGACTGGATAGCGGCAAAGGAGTATGACGAATACAATACGCCGTTTCTGCACATATACCTTGAGGTAACTCCCGAGGCAAGGGCAAACGACGTCGTAACAAAGCAGGTGCTCACCGAGCATCTGTCGGTGTATTTCAGATATTTTGACAGCGATTATAAGGATCTTAAGAAACTGCTTAACATAGAGCCCCTGCAAATAAGCATACTGCCGTATAAAACAATAGATAGCTTTGAAAAAAAGCAGGGGATTAAAATGAGCCGCATAAACCCCGATTCCCTGTGGCTCAAGGCCATGCTCAGCGAAGCCAGAACCGCAAAGTATACGGAGGAAAGAGCATGAACGTATCATACATATATATAAATATTGCGGCGTTTTTGTGCTTTGCGCTTATGTTCGTTGCCTTCTGCGCGGCAGAGCGCAGCCGTGAGATGCGAGCCTGGCTCATACTGCTGGGCGACCTCGTGCTGTGGACGGGCGGAACGGTTTTCATGCGCCTGAATGTTTTCCCGAGCTACGAGTTCTGGTACTATGTTTCTCTGCTTGCACTGTTCTCCATAGCATTTCTGGTCTATAACTATGTCTACCAGTTTGCAAATGTGAAAAACAGCCTTGAGCGGATGATCTGGTTTTTCGGTACGCTCATCATACTGATTATTTCCGCGACCGGCTTTTTCCTCGCACCGCCTAAGCTGTCAGTCGGCAGCAACGGCATGGCGGTATATACCTATGCGATGGACTGGAGGATCGGAATACCGACGGTATTTTTCATGTTCATTGTCGGCTCCATACTGAAGCTGTTTCGCAGGATACTTGCTGCCAAGGGCAAAAAAGCCCCCGGAGTTGCCGAGCTAATAATAGGCTGCTTTCTTATGGCCTTCGGCAACATTGTGCAGATACTCCCGGGAAATACCTTCCCCTGGGATACGCTGTTCGGCCTTGCATTTGCCATTTTGTTCATCCGCTCGCTTTATAAGCGCAGAATGTTCAACACAACGCCGGTCATTTCGAGCAGCATACTCATGCTCGTTTCGTCTGCACTGTGCGTAGGCGTAGCCGCGCTGTTTTTTGAAAAGATAGTTTCGCTGTTCAAAAAAATCGGCGGACATCTGGGAAACCCGGAGATAGAGGCATTCCTCTTTCTTGCCATTATTCTTTTTGCTGCCATATCCGCGTTCAGAAAGCTTTTAAACTCAATCTTTTCTGATGAAGAACGCCAGGGCAGCAGAATAAAGCAGTACAGCGACAGCGTCTCCAAGACTCTGGATATTGACAGCATACTGCGTCAGACCGTAAAGGTCATAAAAAACGAGATACATGTAAATCAGCTGTATATTTGTCTGCTGCAAAACGGAAAATACGTTCCGATGTGCAGTGCTATGCCATTGAAGCCGGCGGCGTTCACAATCGCGTCCGATCATCCCTGCGTAAAATACTTTGAAGAAGACGATTCGGGCAGAAACCATATAGTAATAAAGGAATTTGAAGCCGATTCCCTGTACAGATCCATGTGGGGCTCGGAGAAGGAGCTGTTTTCAGATTACGGCATCTCCTGCATCTGCGCGCTCAAGGACGGCAGCAGCGTCGTAGGACTTCTGCTGCTTGCCGAAAAGGAAAAGGGCGTGGGCTATACCTATGCCGATTTCTCGTTTCTGAGCACGGTATCTGCGATAGCATCCATCGCCATCAAAAACGCGGCGCTGTATGAGCAGGTTTCAGAGCGCGAGCACCTGTTTTCGAGTATGACCGCGTTTATACCGAACGTCATTCTGATCAAGCCCAAGGGCGAGAGCAAATATTGCTTTATAAGCGCCAACACCGAGAAGGTTCTGGGACTTCCTGCCGACTATTTTACCGAGCGCTCAGCCATACAGACGTTGCGTGAAAATGTTGATAAGGAAACTGCCGAAAAGGTCGTATCGGCGCTGTCGGCATCCGACGGCAGCGGCGGATATATGGTAGATATCCCGTTTAAGACAGGCGACGGCAGAGATATTACGCTCAGATGCGCGTTTTCCCCCATTGTGACGGGCGGCATAAAGTCGCACTATGTCTGCGTCGCAACGGACATAACGCAGGATATTGAGGCGCAGCTCCTTCTGCGCAATTCCGTTGAGCTTGCGCAGGATTCCAGCCGCGCAAAGGGCGAGTTCCTATCGCACATGTCGCATGAGATACGCACGCCCATGAACTCCATAGCGGGTCTTACATATCTTGCGCGTGAAATGGTCGGCGAGGGACACGATGATGAGCTGCGCGATTATCTTAACCAGATCGATCAGGCCTCGCAGTATCTTTTGAGCCTGCTCAACAACATAATGGATATGAGCAAGATAGAAAGCAGCAAGTATGAGATAAACACAAAGCCCTTCGATATCTCCGTCGTGCTTGACGAGGTGTATTCCGTGTTCAGCGCGACAATGAGCACCAAGGGCGTAAAATTTATAATCAACACCGACGGGCTTAATGCCCCCAACGTCCTCGGAGACGAGCTTTCCCTGCGCAAGATACTCAATAACCTGCTGTCTAACGCAAATAAGTTTACAAAAGCGGGCGGCAGCGTGACTCTGATCGCTTCACAGAGGCTGATGAGCGAAAAATCGTCCATGCTTCACCTTGAGGTGTCCGACACCGGCGTCGGCATAAGCGAGGACTTTATCGGCCACCTCTTCGAGCCGTACACGCAGGAGCAGAGCGCAAACGGCGGCAGAGCGGCCGGCAGCGGCCTGGGCATGGCGATATGCAAGAGTATGATCGACCTCCAGGGCGGCACTATATCCGTAAAAAGCAAGCTCGGCGCAGGAACGACGTTCTTCGTCGATATTCCGTATCTGATCGGCACAGCGTCGGTCAGGGATACTGCGAGCGTCGACTGCTCGGCGATAAACGGACGGCGCATCATGGTAGTCGACGATGTCGCAATAAACACGACCATTACCTGCCGTCTGCTCGAGAGGCACGGCGCGGTCGTAGACTGCGCGGAAAACGGCAGGGAGGCGGTGGAGCTTTTCCGCTCAAAGCCCGATTATTATTACGACTGCATCCTTATGGATATCCAGATGCCGGAGATGAACGGCATAGAGGCGACCTCGCGCATCCGCGCCTCCGGCAAGCGGTGCAGCCCGGTGATTCCCATACTTGCCATGACGGCGGACGCCTTCATAAACGAGCAGGGAGGAGCGCTCAGCGATTTTTCGGGCTATATCCTAAAGCCCGTAAAGCCCGATGAGCTTTACGCCAAGCTCGTCGGCATATTTGAAAATCAAAGAGGTATACATGCTTAGATCACTTTTCCAAAAAGGCCAGAGCGCGGTCAGCGCAATGTGGAGCAGCAAATACTATCTGCCGGTGCTGCTGATAATGGCAGCTGCCGCGACGGTAACGCAGACCTCGTTTGAGTGTATGTGCCTGTTTGTGCTCGTCGCTATTCTGATGCTTATATTCTGCGACGATATGATGTCTATTCTCGCACCGATCTGCTTCATTTTGCAGATATCGGTCGAATACTACAGGGACTATTCTCAGCTCGTGCCGTATATGATGTACGCGATAGTGCCGTTTACGCTGGCGCTTATATTTAACCTCATATACTATCGCCGCCCTGTGAGAGCCGGTATGCTCAAATACCCTCTCGCGGCGGTATCGCTTGCACTTATCCTCGGCGGCGTCGGGACAATTTCTGCACAAGATTATTTAAAACCCATCAGCATGTATTATATGATTGCCCTTGGGCTTGCACAGCTTGTGCTTTATGTCCTGTTCTGTACCCGTCTTGAGAATAAGCGCGATTATGACAGAGTCGAGCGCGTTGCTCAGACAGTCTACGCGGCGGGAATACTGTTCGCTGTTGTGATATTCAGCTTTTATATTCAAAACCTAGATAAATTCCTCGAAAAGGGCGGAGTGCTGTTTTATAAGCCGCGTAATTATTTGACGACGATGTTTCTTATGTGCTTGCCAATGACCTGCATTCTCGTTCGCCGCAGCAATCTCTATCTTATCGGCACGGCCTTTATGTACATCGCCATGGTCATGACCGGCTCGCGCAGCGGACTGCTGTTCGGCTCGGTGCTGCTTGTGATGTGCGCTATATACATTTACATTACCAACAAGAAAAGCCGCAGACTGTATAATCTGCTGTTCGGCTGCGCCGCGCTGCTCGCGGTGGCGGCGGCTGTCGTTATAGTGCCGGAGCTGTACGCCGCACGCATAGAAAACGCCGCTGCCGGCGATAAGACGCGCATAGAATTTATAAGGCGCGGCATAAGCAATTTCCTCAGCCATCCCGTATTAGGCATAGGTATCGGCAGCACTAAGGATATTGAGATATTCAAGGCCTACGTTCCGGGAAGTCTTGTGTTTTATCATAATGCCGTTATTCAGGTCATTAGCTCAATGGGGCTGGCCGGTGCAGCAGCCTACGGCTGGATATTTATCAAGCGCCTTAAAATGCTGTGGCAGGGCAGAAAAAGCACCGGAGTATGCGCCTTTGCCCTGTCTTACATCGGCATACTCATGATGAGCATGACAAACCCCGGCATATTCTGCCCGTTCCCCGAGGTGGGACTTCTGACGCTTATGTTTGCAATGATCGAAAAGGAAGAATCAATATAATAAATATGGAGGAAGAAAAAATGAAAAGAGGACTCAGTATCGTGCTGGTGCTCATGCTGCTTGTCTCGCTTGTGCCGCTCCCGGCATTGGCGGCCGGCGAGGGCTACGAGACCATCACAGGCAGCATCATGTTCAACGCCGGGCATGATGACATGGAGACGGATCACCCGTGCCCGTTCACCTACAGCGACGGCTACTTCACCGACACGGCGTATCGGTACAGGCAGGATCTTGCCGCGGTGACCATGGCAATGTGCCTTGCCTCCGGCAACGTCGCCGACCCCGAGCGCTACCGCGAGGGTCCCGCAAACCTTGAGGATTTCTTCAGGCAGATCGGCTTTTCCGGCTTCGAGGCAAACGCGGACTTCGTCACGCGTCCCGGCCGCAACACCTTCGGCGTCGGCATTGCGAACAAGGAGATCCGCGTAAACGGCGAGAAGTACACCGTCATCGCCGTCGGTCTGCGCGGCTGCGGCTACTACGCCGAGTGGGCGGGCGACTTAAACGTCGGTCTTGAGGGTGAGCACACAGGCTTTGCCATCTGCCGCGACAAGGCGCTCGACTTTTTGCAGAGCTATCTTGCAAAGCACAGCGAGATCACAGGCAGGATCAAGCTCTGGTGCACAGGCTACAGCCGCGGCGCGGCTGGAGCAAACCTCCTCGGCGGCGCGCTCGACGATATGTTCATGTCCGGCGCCTCCGTCGGCAAGAACGTCACACTCTCCCCGAAGGATATGTATATCTACACCTTTGAAGCTCCCAAGGGCGCGGATATCAACAAGGTCGGCGGCAGGATATACGAAAACATCCACAACGTCATCAACTACAACGACCTCGTCGTGCGCGTAGCGCCCGAGTGCATGGGCTTTGCCCGCTACGGCGTTGACCACGTCATGCCCTCGGCAAAGCTCGATACAAACTACGCCCGGCTGAAGGAGAACATGCTCAAGGTCTTTGCAACCTTTGAAAATGCTGGCAAATACCGCATTGACGACTTCAAATACGTCACCGTGACCCCGGGCGCGACCGCAGATAAGATCATCAGGAGCATCCGCGGCGACGTCATGACCCAGGGCGAATTCCTTGACATCTTCGTCGAAAAGCTCTTCACAGAGGTATTCACCACCCGCGCCGAGGTCTACGCCGCTCAGGACGACATTCAGGAGCTCGTCCTGCCGCTCATCGGCACCTATCCCGACCAGTGGGAGACTGTCAAGCAGAGCCTTGCGGTCAACGCCAAGGACAACATGGCGCGGCTCATATCGGCGCTTTTAAAGGGCGAGGACAGCGCGGTCGCCGTCGTCGCCGACATATTCCTTGACACGATGCGCGACGCGGGCATCACCGAGTATAACGCCTCTCAGGTCAAGGAGATGGTGCGTCCGCTGGTCAAGATGCTCATGAAGATCGTGACCGCCTGCCCGGACGAGATGGCGACGCTGCTGTACAACATCGTCGGCATCATGAGCGCGCACTACGGTGAGCTGGGCATGTCGTGGATGCTGAGCATCCCGGCCGACTACATGAGCTCCAAGCAGTCGGGCGCCCCGTACGAGCCGCTGCCGTTTACCGACGTGCCCGACGACGCATGGTACCGTGCAGACCTCGTCAATACCTATGAGCGCGGCCTCATAAACGGCACAGGCGCGAACACCTTCACGCCGAATGCGATCGTCACCCGCGCACAGGTCGTGACGGTGCTCTACCGCATGGCCGGCTCGCCATCGGTCGCCGGAAAGACCTGCCCGTTCACGGACAACACAGCCGCCTGGAGCCGCGACGCGATCACCTGGGCGTACAGCACCGGCGTCGCCAAGGGCTACACCGACACGCGCTTTGCCGGCACCGACACCGTCACGCGTGAGCAGCTTGCCTCGTTCCTGTACCGCTACGCCGACAAGATCGTATCCGGCGGCACGCTCAAGGCGCCGATATCCTATGCCGGCACGTTCTCCGATGCCGGACTGGTGAGCGACTATGCCGTACCGGCCATGCGCTGGGCGAATGTAAACGGCATCATCACCGGCAAGCCCGGCGGCCTGCTCGACCCCCTCGGCGGCGCGACCCGCGCAGAGTTTGCCGTCATGATATCGCGTTTTGTGCAGCTGTAATATCCCCCTTGGCTCCCCTGCGTAAGGGGAGCTGTCGGCGAAGCCGGCTGAGGGGTCGCTTCCGGCAAAACCTGCACGACGGGCGACCAATGGTCGCCCCTACGGCATAGTCGGAACAAAAATCAATAACGTAGGGGCGGGCATTGCCCGCCCATTTTTTACGGTTTGGTCGGCAGCTTCCGGTCGGGCAACCGCAATATACGCATCGGTACAATTTTAAATCGCCGCTGAAGAAGCAACCCCACCGGCTCGGCCGCAAGCGTCCGACCCACCTCCCCTTGCACAGGGGAGGCAATCGCACCCGATAACACTGCCGCCCCCCCTTGGCTCCCCTGCGTAAGGGGAGCTGTCGGCGCAGCCGACTGAGGGGTCGCCGCTATCAGATGTCAGCTATCTACTAAAACCAAGTCAACATAACATTTGCCAAATCCGCACTGCGCCGCAGTGCGGATATTTTCACGCCATTATGACAAGACACCTTGCTGTACAAAACGGCTCAAACCGTATATTTTGCGCCGCGAAACGACAATACCATACAATATGTATGGACGATGAACGAAAAAAATCGTGAAAAACATCAATTTGCCATTGCATTTCTCATAATTGTTTAGTACAATAAAGTCACACGGGAAAGTGTGCCCATGGCAGCAAATAACAATAATGTAAGCTGCCGACGGCAAATGGAATTGATTTATTTAAGGAGGAAAAACAATGAATGTAAGAAAACGCGGACTTGCGCTTTTGATGTGCATCTGCATGATCTTCACGCTCCTGCCGTTCTCTGTGCTGGCAGATAACGGGGTAGCGTCTGATGCAGAGCCTCCAGTAAGCGTTGAGAGCTCCGGTGATAATGGCGTCAAGCTCAAGAAAACCGTCACAAAGCAGGACGATGACACCTATAAGGTCACCCTTGAGCAGTACGTCACAGGTACGGTAACTCAGGGCAAGGTCACTCCCATTGACGTTGTCCTCGTCCTCGACGTTTCCGGCTCGATGGATGACCCATTTAATTCAACAACCTATGTTCCCACATTCAAGACTGAAAAGAACTGGTGGAAAACCTATTATGTCCTTGACTCAAATGATAATTACAAAGATGTTTCTTGGTGTGATGAATGCAGTGCTTTCACAAATGGTTGTGAATGGAATGGTTGGAAACACACCAAAGCTGGGGTTGCATACACTCCAAAGTCGAGTGAAAGTGATACTGCTACCGGAGTAGTCCAGTTCTATCAGCAGCAGACCACCTCTGCATCTCGAATCAGTGCGCTGAAATCTGCTGTAAACAGATTTATTGACACCATCGCAAAGGATAATTCTGATAGCAATATTGCAATTGTCAAATTTGCAGGCAAAACAACTGATGATGTCGGCGATGAGACCTATAAAGACGGCATATATACTTATAATTACACTCAGATAGTCAAAGAACTCACCCCTGTAAAAACTGGAGCGAGCGACCTAAAAACTGCTGTAAACAAGCTTAGTGCTGCCGGTGCGACCTCGGCAGACTACGGCCTTGAAAAAGCTAAAAAAGTATTTGATAAAACATCTGCATCCGATGGCCGCCAGCGCGTTGTTATAATGTTTACCGACGGTCAACCGAATCACCATAAGAACTTTGATTCGACCGTAGCAAATGATGCAATCTCCAATGCAAACACCCTCAAGAGCGCTGCGTATGGCGCAAAGGTTTACACCATTGGCATCTTCAGCGGTGCGTCCATAGGCACCAGCTTGCCGGAATACAATAATGCTGGCAGAACCAACCGCTACATGCACCTTGTGTCGTCAAACTATCCCAATGCAACCGATTTGAGTACGCCGGGAAAAGACGGCGCAGTTACAAACGGTTATTACAAAGTCGCAGCAAATGCTGATGAGCTCAGCAAGGCATTTACCGATATCGGTGATGCAGAGGGCACACCTGACATCACCCTCGGCAGCACTGCTGTCCTGACCGATGTTGTAGCAGGCAACTTCAAAGCACCTGCAAATGCAAACGAGGTAAAGCTCTACACCGCAGCTTACAACGGCACAACAAATGAATTCGCAGCTCCCGTGCCGATAACGGACACTAATGTTAAGGCTGAAATTTCGGGTCAGAATGTCACAGTCACGGGCTTTGACTATAGCGCGAACTTTGTATCTGATACTGAAAAAAATGATGGCACTTACGGCAAGAAGCTGATCGTTGAGTTCACCATCACTGTTGACCGCACAAAGACCTACGGCGGCACTCAGCCGACCAACGCAGGCGCGAATATCAAGCTTGGTGATGATGTTGTAGCTTCTGTGGATAACCCCAAAGTGCCCGTAAGCATTGATTACGAATTCAAGGCAATTGCCGATAAAACCAAGACCTACGACGGCAGCGGCTTTGATATCGGTGCTGAAATAGGCGGCATGCTTACGAATAATCCCCCTGTCGGCACCAAGAATGGACATGTTACCATCACCTATACCATTACCGATAGTGATGGTAAAAAAATCGGCACATACACCATCCTCGCCGGACAAGCAACCGGCACATGGCAAGCAGCCGAAGGCGTAACTGATACAACAACCCCCGCCGACGCCGGAGAGTATACGTACAAAGTAACGTGCACCATGAGCGACGCCTACGGTTCTGCTGCTGAAAAAACTGCAACCGGCACCGCAGAGTTTGTAATCAATAAGCGCAGCGTAACGCTGACGTCCGCGAGTGACAGCAAAGTCTACGACGGCACAGCGCTGACTAACGACACGGTCACAGTAACCGGCGACGGCTTTGTAGAAGGCGAAGGCGCGACCTACAATGTCACGGGCAGCCAGACCGATGTAGGCGAAAGCGACAATGAGTTTACCTACACGCTCAATGAGGGTACAAAGGCAGCCAACTACGAAATCAAAACGTTCAAAGGAAACCTCAAAGTCACGCCCATAACCGATGAAGTAGTAGTGACGATCACCGGCAACCACGATAGAAAGTTGTATAACGGCAAAGAGCAGAGTGTCACCGGCTTTACAACCGACGTAGGCGATAAGGACATCACTGTAGCGCTGAAAGAGGGCAGTAAAGCAGAGGCCAAGGGCACTGACGTTAATAAATATGACATGGGTCTTACGGCGGGAGATTTCACCGTAACATCCAAGAACTACAGCAACATCAAGGTGGTTGTAGTTGACGGTTATCTTGATATCACGCCGATAATGACCGAAGTTACAGTCAAGATCACGGGCAACAATAAAACTGTCACCTATAATGGCAAGGAACAGAAGGTAGAGGGCTACGATTACACTGTTACTGAGGGCATTGATAAGAGTCAAATTACTGTAGCGCTCATTGAAGGTAAGACCGCAGAGGCCAAGGGTATCAATCCCGATACCTATTACATGGGCCTGTCTAAGGAAACTTTCACTGTAGCATCCAAAAACTATGGCAACATAGCAGTCATAGTAGAAGACGGTTGGCTCAAGATCAATCGCCGCCCCATGCCTCCCGTCAACCCCGGCATCGGCGACGAGATCATCGTCGAGATAACGGGCAACAGCGACAGCGTGGTGTATGACGGCACTGAGCACAGCGTCAAGGGCTACACCGTGAAGATAAGCGATCCGCGCTACACGGAGGCAGACTTCACCTTCACAGGCAAGGCCGAGGCCAGCGGCGTGAACGCCGGCACTTACGAGATGGGACTCAAGGCCGAGCAGTTTAAGAACACAAACGCCCGCTTCACGAACGTCAAGTTCGTCATCAAGGCCGACGGTGTCCTGACCATCACCCCGAAGGATCTGACGATCACCGCCGGCAGCAGGACCGAGTACGGCCCGACGCCCGTGACCTGCGGTGAGTGGACGGTTTCCGGCCTCGCGGCAGGCGACAAGGTCGAATCCGTCAAGATAACCGGCATCCAGTCCGTCCCCGGCTCGTCCCCGAACGTGCCCTCCGACGCGGTGATCAAGAACGCCAAGGGCGAGGACGTGACGAAGAACTACGCCATCAAGTACGTCAACGGTACGCTGACGATGCTCGAGGTGCTCAATAAGGAAGACCACTTCAACTACATCATCGGCACACCCGAGGGACTGTCCCTGCCGACGGCAAACGTGACCCGCGCCGAGGTAGCGACGATATTCTTCCGCCTGATGACCGACGATGCGCGCGCGAAGTTTGATTCTCTCGATAATAACTTCAGCGACGTAGCCAAGGGCAAGTGGTACAACCGTGCGATCTCGACGCTTGCAAAGGCGGGCATCATCAAGGGCGATCCTGCCGGAACCTACCGTCCGGGCGACCCGATCACCCGCGCAGAGATGGCGGCGATCATAGCCCGCTTCGGCGACTTCAAGGAGGGCGGCAAGACCTTCAACGACATCAGCGGGCACTGGGCACAGAAGTACATCGAGCTTGCGGCCAGCAACGGCTGGATAAACGGCAACCCCGACGGTACGTTCAAGCCCAACAATAACATCACCCGTGCCGAGACCGTGGCAATGATAAACCGCGTGCTCGATCGTCAGACTAAGGATGTGTCCGACCTCCTTCCGGTCAGCCAGATGACCAACTGGAGCGATAATATGGACACCGCAAAGTGGTACTACCGCGATATGCAGGAAGCGACGAACAATCATAAGGCTGAGCGCGTAGGCAACAGCATTTATGAGAAGTGGACGGAAAAGCTCCCCGACATCGACTGGGCGTCCTACCAGATCTGATCTAAGCAAACCTACTCAAAACCTCCGGCTTCGGCCGGAGGTTTTCTTATCTTGCCGATGCGCTGCGCACGTGGTATAATATAATGTAAAACTGTTGCGAGGAGCGTAGCCTTGGATAAATTTGTATTGAAATCTTCATATTCTCCTACGGGCGATCAGCCCGAGGCTATCGACACGCTCGTGCGAGGCATCGAAAACGGCCTTGACGAGCAGGTGCTCCTCGGCGTTACGGGTTCGGGCAAGACGTTTACGATGGCAAGCGTAATCGAAAGGCTCAACCGCCCGACGCTCGTGCTCGCGCATAATAAGACGCTTGCGGCGCAGCTGTGCTCGGAGTTCCGCGAGTTCTTCCCCGATAACGCGGTCGAGTACTTCGTCTCGTACTACGACTATTACCAGCCAGAGGCGTACATCCCGCACACCGATACCTTTATCGAAAAGGACAGCTCCATAAACGACGAGATCGAGCGTCTGCGCCACAGCGCAACGTCCAGCCTGTTTGAGCGGCGCGACGTGATCGTCGTAGCGTCCGTGTCGTGCATCTACGGCCTCGGCGACCCTATAGACTATAAAAACATGGTCATATCCCTGCGCCCGGGGCAGACGCGCAGCTTTGACGAGCTGCTGCGCAAGCTCATCGAGATTCGCTATGAGCGCAACGATATCGCCTTCGAGCGCAATATGTTCCGCGTCCGCGGCGACACGGTCGAGATATTTCCGGCCTACTCTAACGATAAGGCCATCCGCGTCGAGTTCTTCGGCGACGAGGTTGACAGGATAAGCGAGGTCAACGTCGTGACGGGCGCACCGCTTCGTTATCTGAACCACGCCGCGATATATCCTGCCAGCCACTACGTCGTAAGCCGCGACAAGATGGCACGTGCCATTGAGGATATCCGCGCCGAGTGCGCTGAGAGAGTTAAGTATTTTCAGGATAACGGAAAGCTTCTGGAGGCTCAGCGTATATCTCAGCGTACGAATTATGATATTGAGATGATGCAGGAGCTCGGCTACTGCTCCGGCATCGAGAACTACTCTCGAATAATCTCAAACCGTCCGGCAGGCTCGGCACCGATGACTCTGCTCGACTATTTCCCGAAGGATTTTCTGCTGTTTGTTGATGAAAGTCACGTCACGCTGCCGCAGGTCAGGGCGATGTACCGCGGCGACAGGGCACGCAAGGAGTCGCTGGTCGAGTACGGCTTCCGCCTGCCCTCGGCATATGATAACAGACCATTGAAATTCGAAGAATTTCAGGAGCGCATAAATCAGGCGGTGTACGTCTCCGCAACGCCCGGCGACTACGAGCGCGAGAGGGCGGGGCAGATAGCCGAGCAGATAATACGTCCGACGGGGCTGCTTGACCCGGAAATATCCGTTCGTCCGATCGAGGGGCAGATCGACGATCTGATAAGTGAAATAAATCTGCGCATTGCAAAGGGGCAGCGCACGCTTGTGACGACGCTCACGAAGAAAATGGCCGAGGATCTCACCGAATATCTCGGCGCGGCCGGCATAAAATGCCGCTATATGCACCACGATATCGGTGCAATAGAGCGCATGGAGATCATCCGCAGTCTGCGCCTGGGCGACTTCGACGTGCTTGTCGGCATAAACCTCCTGCGCGAGGGACTTGATCTGCCGGAGGTCAGTCTTGTAGCTATCCTTGACGCGGATAAGGAGGGCTTCCTGCGAAGTGAGACGAGCCTTATCCAGACCATCGGCCGTGCCGCACGCAATGCAGAGGGCATGGTCATAATGTATGCCGACACGGTGACGCGCTCGATGCGCCTTGCCATAGACGAGACGGAGCGAAGGCGTGCAAGGCAGTCGGCGTATAACGACGAGCACGGCATCGTGCCGAAAACAATCGTGAAAGGCGTCCGCGAGCTTATTGAGATATCCGGAGAGAGCGAGAGGGCACTGCGCCGCGCCGACGGCGTGAAGCTCACGAGAAGCGAGCGCAGGGAGCTCATAGAAAAGCTGGAAAAGGAAATGAAGGCCGCGGCAAAAATGCTGGAGTTTGAGCTTGCAGCTCAGCTGAGGGACGAGATAGTCCGCCTGCGCGGTGAGGTGAAATGATGAAACTGATGATACTTGACGGCAACAGTATAGTAAACCGGGCCTTTTACGGCATCCGCATGCTCAACGCGCCGGACGGTACGCCCACAAACGGCGTGTACGGATTTCTTTCGATACTCCGCAAGCTGCTTGATGATCAAAAGCCCGAGGCCGTATGCGTCGCGTTTGACCTCAAGGCGCCCACGTTCCGCCACATGAGATACGAGGGCTATAAGGCGCAGCGCAAGGCGATGCCCGAGGAGCTTGCCGTTCAGATGCCCATACTCAAGCAGGTGCTTGACGCAATGGGAGTACTGCGCCTTGAGCTCGAAAGCTTTGAGGCCGACGACCTGCTCGGCACGGTTGCAGCCAAATGCCGTGACAGCGGCTGGGAGTGCCGCATCGTCACCGGTGATAAGGACAGCTTCCAGCTTATAAGCGACACGACGCATGTCTGTCACGTCAAAAGCCGCATGGGTCAGACCACAACGACCGAATACACGCCGGAGCTCTTTTTTGATGAGTACGGCTTTGAGCCGAGAAGCATCATCGATCTCAAGGCGCTCATGGGTGACGCATCGGATAATATCCCCGGTGTCCCCGGAGTGGGCGAGAAAACGGCGATGGCTCTTGTGCAGAGGTATAAGCATCTTGAGACTATATATGCCGATATCAATACGCTTGATGTGAAGGAGGGCGTGCGCAAAAAGCTGCGCGAGGGCCGGGAAAGCGCATTTTTGTCCTTTGAGCTTGCGACGATACACACCGATGCACCAATAGAGTTTTCACCCGAGGACGCTGTCTGGCAAGACAACTACAGACCCGAGCTGTACGACATTTTCAAAAAGCTCGGCTTTAACAAATTTATTGAAAAGTGGGGTCTGAGTGAAAGAGCAGAGAGCACGGAAGCGGCAAAGACAGAGCACATGCCGTACATTGAGGACGCGTCGTCGGACGATATCATGAGTGCCGTCAATGCTGCCGGCACTGTCGCCGTCACGGCAGACTATAGCTTTGACAGCCTTGAGATCTGCGATGGAAAGACAGTGTATCTTGCTCGCTGGAACGCTCTCGGTGATGATTACACGCGCCTTACGGAATACATTTTCTCTGACAAGGTGAAAAAAATCGGCCACAATGTTAAGAATCTCATGACGCAGCTTATTGCAGAAAAGCTGCCGATTGACGGCTTTGAGTACGATACTGCACTTGCCTGTTATCTGCTCGATGCAACTGCCAGCGACTACGGCCTTAGCCGCATGAGCATCGGCTATTGCGGCACGGAGCTTGCTGGAGCGGAGGCTGTGTACAGACTGCGCGAATCTACGGAGAAAAAGCTCACGCAGCTCGGCATGACGAAGCTTTTTTATGACATCGAAATGCCGCTGTGCCGTGTGCTTGCCGATATGCAGGAGTACGGCTTCATGATAGACAGAGCGGCGCTTTCAAGCTTTGGCGAGAGTCTTACGGGCACAATACTCAAGCTCGAACGGGAAATATACGCCCAGTCGGGCTGCGAGTTCAACATCAATTCGCCCAAGCAGCTCGGTGAGGTGCTTTTTGATAAGCTCATGCTTCCGGCAGGGAAAAAGACGAAGACCGGCTGGAGCACGAATGCCGACGTTCTTGAAAAGCTGCGCGGCAAGCACCCGATAGTGCAGATGGTGCTGGATTACCGCATGCTGACAAAGCTCAAATCCACCTACGCCGACGGGCTTTTAAAGCTCATAGATCCCGACGGCAGGATAAGGACTAAATTCCAGATGACCGTCACAGCTACAGGCAGGCTTTCGAGCACCGATCCCAATTTGCAGAATATTCCCATCCGAAGAGAGCTCGGCAGCCACATCCGCGAGATGTTCATCGCCTCAAAGGGCAATGTCCTCGTTGATGCGGACTACAGCCAGATAGAGCTCAGACTGCTTGCGCACATATCAGGCGATAAGCACATGCAGGAGGCGTTTTTGTCGGGCGAGGATATTCATACGGTTACGGCATCACAGGTGTTCAATACGCCGATAGACGAGGTAACGCCGCTACAGCGAAGCCGGGCCAAGGCAGTAAACTTCGGCATAGTCTACGGAATATCGGCATGGTCGCTCGCGCAGGATATTGGCGTAATGCAGTCCGAGGCTAAGGCCTATATGGAGGCATATCTCAATAAATACGACGGTGTGCGCGAGTATATGAAGACTATCGTCGAAAAAGCAAAGCAGGACGGCTATGTCGAGACGCTTTACGCACGCCGCCGCTATCTGCCGGAGCTGAAGTCGTCAAACTTCAACACACGCTCGTTCGGCGAACGAGTTGCGCTGAACATGCCCATTCAGGGAACGGCTGCGGATATAATAAAGCTTGCCATGGTGAATGTATATAACAGATTTAAAGCCGAAGGGCTCAAGGCAAAGCTGATTTTGCAGGTGCATGATGAGCTGATATGCGAGTGCCCCGAGGGAGAGACTCAGCGGGTTTCCGATATCCTGCGCGAGGAGATGAGCGGAGCGGCTAAGCTCAGCGTGCCGCTAACGGTAGACGTAAAAACAGGACACAGCTGGGCGGAGGCGCACTGATGCTGACTTATGAACAGGCAGGGGATGTTCTCGACGAGCTTGTCGATGAGCTTCCCGGAGAAATATTCAAAAATTTAAACGGCGGCGTGAGCTTCGTTGAAGACGCCGTGCGCGACGAAGACGGAAGATACACGCTCGGCATGTACTTTCACGATAAAATGGGCCGGCATATCGAGCTGTACTACGGCTCGTTTGTCGAGCTCTACGGCGATATGGACGACGAGACCTTCCATCGCCGCTTAAAAAGCACGCTTCATCATGAGCTTACCCACCATATCGAGAATCAGGCCGGGGACCGCAGTCTTGAGCGCTGGGACGAGCGTCAGGCGGAGCTGTGCGGCTTTAACGGCATAAACGTTAAAAGCATACTGTTTGTATGCGACGATAATAGCCTGTCGGCCGTCGCGGAGGCTGTCTTTAATTCCTCAAAGGGTGATTATTGTCCGGAGGTCATGGCCTATTCCTGCGGAATAAGCGCAAAGGATGAGATAAATCCGCGTGTAAAAAAGTGCTGCGAGGCGCTGGATATAAGACTGCCGCACAGCTATGCCGTTCCTGTCACACGCGAGATACTCGAGCGCTGCGACGTTGTGCTGTGCATGACTGCTCTGCAGGCGCAGAAGCTGTCCGACGAATATCAGGATCTCGACGAGCGCATAATGTGCCTTGCCGATGAGGATATCTATCCGCCGACTCTGCCGATCGGCTGGAAGAAGTGCATTCTGCGTATCGAGGATGAGACTCTTGCCGTTATTGATGAGCTGCGCGAGGAGGACATGTGATGGTTCGCATTGTCGATACCCGCCCCGAGCAGCTTGACGATATCCTGCTAATGGAGCAGCAATGCTTTTCCGTTCCGTGGACGCATGAGCAGCTTATGGCTCAGTTGTCCGACTTCATGCACATATTCCTTGCCGCCGAGGATGAAAACGGCAGGGCAGTGGGCTATGCAGGGCTCATGTATGTTCTCGACGAGGGCTACATCTCCAATGTTGCCGTGTCGCCGGACAGACGGCGCGAGGGCATTGCGGATATGCTGCTGACCGAGCTTTATGAGAGGGCAAAAGCGAAGAAGCTGAGCTTTCTGACGCTTGAGGTGCGCGAGAGTAATATCCCGGCGCAGAGCTTATATAAAAAACACGGCTACACCGAGGTCGGCAGGCGAAAAGCCTATTACAGCCGGCCGAAGGAGGACGCCGTTTTGATGACTTGTTTTCTGAGTGAGGAAGAGAAATGAAAATACTTGCCTTTGAATCATCCTGTGACGAGACCGCCGTGGCCGTGGTCGAGGACGGGAGAAACGTTCTGACAGATCAGATATTCTCTCAGGCCGACCTTCATGCAATATATGGCGGAGTAGTGCCCGAGATCGCGTCCAGAAGCCATGTCGAGGTCATTTCGCGCCTTGCCGAGCGCGCAGTCCGGGCCGCCGGTATTGAAAAATGCGATATCGACGCAGTAGCTGTGACCTACGCTCCCGGACTTATCGGTACCGTTCTTGTCGGCCTTAATTTTGCGAAAGCCGCGGCCATGAGCCTCAATGTTCCGCTTATACCGGTGCACCACATAAAAGGTCACGTAGCTGCAAACTACATAGCCTATCCCGAGCTTGAACCGCCGTTTCTCTGTCTTGCAATATCCGGCGGCAATACGCTTATAATTGACGTGCGCAGCTACACCGAGCTCAAGGTCATCGGCGCAACGCGAGACGATGCGGCCGGAGAGTGCTTCGATAAGACCGCACGCGTGCTCGGCCTGCCGTATCCCGGCGGTAAGCCGATCGACGAGCTGTCTCAGGGCGGCGACGACAAAAAATACCACCTGCCGAGAACGCACATTGAGGGACATCCCTATGAGATGAGCTTCTCCGGCCTCAAAACGGCAGTCATAAATATCGTCCACAACGCCGAGCAGAAGGGCGAGGAGCTCGACCGTAGCTCGCTGGCAGCGTCCTTCACCGCAGCTGTAAGCGATGCTCTCGTTCCGCGCACCATGATGGCGGCTCGGGAGCTGGGCTATAAAAAAATTGCAATAGCCGGCGGCGTGGCGGCAAATTCACGCATCCGCGCAGACTTCAGGGCTGCTGCCGGGAAAGCGGGCTGCAAGCTGTTCGTCCCGCCTCTTAGACTCTGCGGAGACAACGCCGCGATGATAGGCTGCCAGGGCTATTACGAGTACCTCGCCGGAAATACAGCCGGCTGGGATCTCAACGCCTACGCGAATATGGAGCTGTAAGGAGAGGGAACACATGGGCGTACACGACGGACACAGAGAGCGAATGAAAAGCCGCTTTGTAGAGGCCGGACTGGACGGCTTTAACGATCACAACGCGCTGGAGATGCTGCTGTTTTATGCCGTGCCTCGCAAGGACACAAATGAGCTTGCACACAGGCTTTTAAAGCACTTCGGCTCGCTGGCGGCAGTGTTCGAGGCAAGTCATGCCGAGCTCATGCGCGTTGACGGCATAGGCGAGAACGCGGCGACACTCATAAAGTTCATTCCCGAGATCAGCCGCCGCTATCTGCTCACAAAAAGCCTGCCTAACAAGGTTATTCGCCGCAACGAGGACGCGGGAGAGTATTTTGTCGCAAAATTCATGTATGAGGTCAACGAGGTCTGTTATGCGCTGCTGCTCAATTCATCAAACGGTATAATTGCCTGCAAGCAGATAAGCCGAGGCGTCGTTAATGCAACGGAGGTCGGCATAAGAATGCTGGTCGAAGCGGCAATAAAAAATAACGCCGTGAGCGTTATAATTGCCCATAATCACCCCGGTGCACTGCCGCTTCCGTCCAAGGAAGACGAGTACTGCACACGGCTCGTGAAAAAGGCGCTGGAGCTTGTGGACATAAAGCTTCTGGATCATATCATTGTCGGCGGTAAAGAATTTCAATCTCTCAACAAACATGGACTTATGTAAACGAGATTTTGTTTCCGGCTTGTAACAAAAATCGACTTCAAGCTTTTGAAATTGCTGACATATTGACAAGATTCATTGATATTAAACGTAATTTTAGTGTTGAAAACTCTGTTGGAAATGTTGATAACTATTTGCATAATAATTTTCAGAAATAATTATGTAAACAAATTGAGCTGAAAGTGCAACAGGTAAAGACCTTGAATTTTCTACGCTTTTCTTATACAGAGAATTCCGCTAAGCGGATAACAAATATGCACATATACGAACAGTTATTACTTTTTGTGTTTGACTTTATTGCCGGCATGTGCTAAAATGCGAAATGTCCTTTGCTGGTGTGGCTCAATGGCAGAGCATCTCACTCGTAATGAGAAGGTTGTGAGTTCGATTCTCACCACCAGCTCCAAAGGAAAAAACCACTGCCTAACGGGGCGGTGGTTTTTTGCATTTAACTATATTTTTTAATTACGTATATTCTCTTATACGTTTATTTCAAATTTGATTTTAATATCATTTACGCAAAGCTCCGCCGAGCCGGAGCTGCCGCAGGTTTTCACATAGCAGCCGCCGGAGCCGCCCTTGAGTGATATAATCTCCGGGCCTATGAGCATAATTGGGCCTGAGCACTTTAATATAACAGGCTCCTGCCAGTAGGGAGCGAGGTTGCCGTGCTCGTCAACGGCGCGGATGCGCACGGCGGCGGCATCGTAGGTATCGCTCTCGCAGAGCTTCGTTTTGCTCGTGCTTACCTCAAGATGCACTCTCTGACCGGGCGAGCGAGTTACCGAGCAGATAAGCTTTCCGCCTTTTACAGCGTCAAAGCGCCATTTTGTTGCCTCTCCGCCCCAGTTGCCGATGTATTTGCCGTATAGCTCAACACCGTCGGAGAACTTAAAGCCCTTGAGCAGCATCAGCCGTGCGAACTTGGCAAGTATCTTAGGCGGCAGCGAGCTCGGCCCGAACTTTGCAACCGCAAGCAGACACTCCTTCACGGCCGCGGCCGTTTTTTCATCAAAGCCCTCCTGCGTTATGAGGAGCTCGCCGATAAAGTCGTCGATTATAACGGGCGGATGCGGCAGAGCAGGGTACTCCTCACGGCTTGGGGCAAACTCGCGGACGAACACACCATCCTTATAAAGCCTCACGCAGTCGGCGTTTGTGAAAACATACACCCTGCCTATATCGCCTGCCGGATGCTCGCCTATATCCATGGACGAGGACACGACGCAGCAGGGCTTATCCTCACTTTGACTTGCATACACGGCCGAGGCAAGCTTTGGGTTGCGGAACATGTCCATAACACCGTGATAGCATATCCCGTCTCCGCTGCCGAAATCCTGATGAGTGTTGTAGTCGAACATGCACCAGGGGAATATGCCGCTGATATCGTTGTCGGCGTACATAGCGTCGAGCACCTTAGCGTGCCGCAGTGCGTGGTCGAGTCTGTGGCGCTCGTCGTCAAAGGCTTTTGTTGGGAACATGTGTCCGTTGCACTCGGAAACGAGATATCCGTTATGCTTTTTCGCTGTGACCGATTTTTTAGGCTTGAGCCCGGCATTATCGCCGCAGTGCGAGAAATCGTTGTACGCGTAAACATCCTCAAGCAGACGGCTTTTTTCTATATATCTCACGCCGCTTGTCTGGCGGCCGGAATCGAGCGTATGCGCAACGGCATTTGTGCGCCTGTAAAGCTCGTCGCAGTCCTGCGATTCATTTATCCTAACGCCCCAAAGCATGATCGACGGGTGATGCATGTACTGCCGAACCATCTCGTCGGTGTTTTTGACGGCCTGCCGCTTCCAGTCCTCGTCGCCGATGTGCTGCCAGCCGGGTATCTCAGTGAACACGAGAAGTCCGAGCTCATCACAGCGCGATATGAAGTGCTGTGACTGCGGATAGTGCGAGGTGCGCACGGCATTTACGCCGAGCTCATTTTTCAGTATCTCCGCGTCGAGCTCCTGCACCGACCTCGGCATAGCGTAGCCGACATAGGCGTAAGACTGATGACGGTTGAGCCCGCGTATTTTCAGCCTTTCTCCGTTTAGATAAAAGCCGTCGCTTTTAAATTTCACCGTTCTGAAGCCGAATCTCAGGCGCTTTTCGTCGACGCACTCGCCTCCGCGCATGGCGCGAACCCGTGCGGTGTACAGGGCGGGGGAGTCGACAGACCAGAGCTCGGCCTCGGGAACATTGAGCTCAAACGCCTTGCCGACAGCCGAGGATATGACCGCGCCGCTGTTATCAACTATGTCGGTGACAAGGCTTCCGCACTCGGAGGCTATCCTTACGCGTATCTCGCGCAGCCCGGTGTTTTCAATGAGCACTTCCTTAATATACTCAGGTTCTTTTACCTCAAGCGTCACCTCGCGGTACAGGCCGCCGTAGCACAGATAGTCAATAACAAAGCCGAACGGGGGAATGTTCAGGCTCTCTCGCGTGTCGAGCCGCACATCAATGACGTTCTCGCCGCCGAGCCGTACAAGGTCTGTGATATCAACGCAAAACGCCGTGTAGCCGCAGGCGTGATATCCGACCCTTTCGCCGTTGCAGAACACCGTCGCCTCGTGCGCAGCGCCGTCAAAGCGCAGGATAAGCTTTTTGCCCTGCCAATCGCCTGGCGCGGTAAAGATCTTTCTGTAGCCGCAGACCATCTGATAGTCCCGGCAGTTTATATAGTTGTAGGGTATCTCCTTTGCCGTGTGCGGAAGGCGGACGGAAACGGCCTCATCAAAGCCCGCGTCGAAATTCTCGGTGAACAGCCAGTCGTTATTGAAAGCAATATCCATATAATAGCTCCTTGGAGTTTTTGTTTTAAGTAATTGTATCATATTCGCCCGTCAATTCAAGATATGTTGTTGATTTTAAGCGCATGAAACTATATAATATATCCGACATTTTAAGATCGGAGTTTTATAATGGATAAGATTCTTAACACAAAACTATTTCTTTTGGATATGGACGGTACGCTGTACCTCGGCGATGAGGTGTTTGACGGCGCCGTTGATTTTATAAATACCGTCAGGAAAAGCGGCAGAGAATACATATATCTGACCAATAACTCATCGCGTGCAGGCGTTGACTATATAACCCGCCTGAGAAAGCTGGGCTTTCCCTGCGAAAAGGAGAATGTTTTCACCTCCGGCATGGCAACGGCGATGTATTTAAACAGCCGCCACCCCGGAGCGCTCGTCTATCCGGTCGGAACTCCGGCGTTTTTGGGCGAGCTCGAGAGCTACGGCGTCGCCCTTGGTGACAGCGAGGAGGTAAGCGTCGTTTGTGTCGGCTTTGACACGACGCTTACCTATGAAAAGCTCGATAAGGCTGTGCATTATCTGCGCCGCGGTGCGGCATTTGTTGCCGCAAATCCCGACTGGGTCTGCCCTATGCCGGCAAACGAGGTGCTGCCAGACTGCGGCAGCATCTGTGCGCTGCTGACTGCAGCCAGCGGGGTAGAGCCTGTGTTTATCGGAAAGCCCAATCGCAATATGGTTGACATAATATCAGAGCAGACCGGCGTTCCCAACGAGAACATCTGCTGTGTGGGCGACAGGCTTTATACCGACATCGCGGTAGCGCAGAACGCCGGAGCGGTGTCCGTTTGCGTACTGTCGGGCGAGAGCAGCCTTGATGATATCGAAAAAGCCGAGCGCAAGCCGGATTACGTCCTCAAGGATGTTACCGAGATCGCGGACATTCTCAAAGCCAATATGTGAATACATTTACAAATTATTATTTAATTCTTGAACATAGTGTGGTATAATATACTGACGGTCGGGAGGTGAGCGAATGCCGAAGCAGACCGGAACAAAGCAGATAGCGTCAAACCGTAAGGCTTTTCACGATTATTTCGTGCTCGACAGGTTTGAAGCCGGCATAGAGCTTGCCGGAACGGAGGTAAAATCGCTCAGAGCGGGCACGGTCAATATGAAGGACTGCTACTGCACGATAAAAAACGGCGAGCTTTTCGTTAGATCGCTGCATATAAGCCCATATGAAAAGGGCAACATTTTCAATAAAGACCCCGTGCGGCCGAGAAGACTTCTCATGCACAAGCGCGAGATAGTAAAGCTCAATGCACGTGTGATGCAGGAGGGCGTGGCGCTCATTCCGCTGTCGCTGTATTTTAAGGACAGCAGGGTGAAGGTCGAGCTCGGCCTGTGCAAGGGCAAAAAGCTGTATGATAAACGAAATGACGATGCAAAGCGTGAGGCTGTGCGCGACATTGAAAGAACATTGAAGGAGAGACACTGATGAGCAATCCCATAGTAACCATCGAAATGGAAAACGGCGATATCATAAAGGCGGAGCTTTACCCCGAAGTAGCTCCCAACACGGTTAACAATTTCATCTCGCTGGTAAAGAACAGGTTTTATGACGGCGTTATCTTCCACCGCGTCATCCGCGGCTTTATGATCCAGGGCGGCGACCCACAGGGCATCGGCGTCGGCGGCCCGGGCTACTCGATAAAGGGAGAGTTCAAAATGAACGGCGTACCCAACGACCTCAAGCATACGCGCGGCGTCCTGTCCATGGCGCGTGCGATGGCTCCGAACTCCGCCGGCAGCCAGTTCTTCATCATGCACGAGGACGCGCCCCACCTTGACGGCCAGTACGCCGCCTTCGGCAAGGTCATCGAGGGCATGGAAAACGTCGATAAGATAGCCAAATGCATGACCGGCAGAAACGATAAGCCCATTCACCGCCAGGCAATGAAGAAGGTCACAGTCGATACCTTCGGCGTGGACTATCCCGAACCTGAGAAAATGTAAAGTCTACAGGGGTGCGGAAAACCGCACCCCCGTATGAAAAATGCCTCAGCCCACCACAGCTTAGGTTTGTACGGCAATGCATCAGAAAGTTTTGTAGTCCTACAGGGTTGCAAACAAATTTTCACCGCACTGCTCGGTGTGCATAAAATTTAGCACCGCACCCTTGGATTGCGCAAGCAGTACACTACAGTATCAATGTAAAGGCCGGGCACCTGTAGTACCGGCCATATCCAGACCCAAAGCGCCTCTGAAAATATGGGGATGTACCGGTTTCGACGGGGGTATGGAGGCAGGAATAGCGAGCGGATGCGCCTACCATCCTAAAAATGGGCGACTTATAAATTAAAGAACAACAACGATACTGTTCTTCTCGCTGCTTAATTAGCGAGCGTTCCCTCCGGGAGGACCACGGCCCGGAACGGAGCGTCGATCAGTGGTGCCCGTGAGTGCGCAAAGCTTTGAGCGCACCACGCATAATGAAGCTACCGACTCTGCGAGCCTGACGGCCGGCGCGCAGGGAAGGGAATGCAGTTGACCGTATGCGCTCGGAGAAGTTCCTGTTAAAGTGCTTTCGGACGGGGGTTCAACTCCCCCCATCTCCACCAAGCCAAATCGGCAAGTATCATGTGATGCTTGTCGATTCTTTTGCATTTATGCAGATGCGGTTTCAGATGCAAATTGCGATTTTGCACAATTTCGTAACTTTTGTTTGGTAAAATTGCAAAATTTTATCCCCCCGGGGAGCTTGCGCGTTTGGCAGATCCATGAGAAAATCAGACATGTTAAATCGGGTTTTGACAGAGGCGGCAGATGTGCCGTATATGAAATCTGATTAAATCCATGATATCGTGAAAGGAAGAACCCCAAATGAATCTGAAAAAACTCATTGCTCTGCTTCTTGCGGTGCTCATGGTCATAGGCGTGACTGCCTGCGGAAAGGGAAATGACCAGCCCGAAGCCAAGAAGGACAGCGTTGTCATTGCGATCGGCTCCGAACCGGAGACGCTCGACCCGACACAGGGCTGGGGCCACGGCAACTCCCCGATCGTGCAGAGCACGCTCGTCAGATACAAATCTGACCTGACCTTCGAAAATGACCTTGCGACCAAGTATGAGCTGTCTCCCGACGGCCTCGTCTGGACGTTCAACATCCGCGACGATGCGAAGTTCACGGACGGCAAGCCGGTCACAGCGGAGGACGTTGCTTTCACGCTCGAGACCGCCAAGACCGCACAGGGCTCGGTCGACCTCACGTACATGAAGAGCGCCGTTGCCAAGGACGCCACGACCGTGGAGATCACGCTCTCGAGGCCGACGTCTATCTTCCTTAACACACTCGCTTCCGTCGGTATCGTGCCCAAGCACGCCTACGGTGCGGACTACGGCAGAAACCCGATTGGTTCCGGCCCGTATAAGTTCGTCGAGTGGCAGCCGCAGGAGAAGCTCGTCTTTGTCGCCAATGAGGATTACTACGGCGGCGCGCCTGCGATCAAGAACGTGACAGTCGTCTTTATGTCCGAGGATGCTGCCCTTGCCGCCGTGCAGGCGGGCGAGGTGGATGTTGCGTACTCCACCGCGACCCTCGGCACCACCAAGGTAAACGGCTACCATGTCGAAGCCATCGCCTCCGCCGATAACCGCGGCTTCACTCTGCCGATGCTTCCCAACGAGGGCAAGACTAACGAAGCCGGCATTCCTTACGGCAATGACGTGACCTGCAACCTCGAGATCCGTCAGGCTATCGCATACGCCGTTGACCGTCAGGCAATAGCGGACGCAGTCCTCAACGGCTTCGGCAAACCCGCATACTCCGAGAACGACGGTATGCCTTGGAACAACCCCGAGGTCAAGATCGACACCAACGTCGAGTACGCGAAGAAGCTCCTCGCCGATGCCGGTTGGAAGGATACCGACGGTGACGGCATTGTCGAAAAGGACGGCCTGAAGGCTGAGTTCACCTGCATCTATCCCTCCGGCGACTCCGTGCGTCAGGCAGTCGGCATGGCCGCTGCGGAGCAGGTCAAGGATATCGGCATCAAAATCAACATCGAAGGTGTCAGCTGGGACGAGATCGAGCAGCGCCAGTTCACCGATGCCGTTGTCATGGGCTGGGGCTCTGCGATTCCGAACGAGACCTACTACCTGTACCGCTCCGAGGGTGCTCTCGTTGACTACTACAACCCCGAGGGCTACATGAGCGACGTCACCGACGCTTACCTTGCAGCTGCAATGGCGGCACTCACCGTTGACGAAGCCAACAAGAACTGGAAGAATGTTCAGTGGGACGGCACCACCGGCACCGCCATGCAGGGCGAATGCCCCTGGGTGTGGCTCGTAAACCTTGACCACGTCACCTACGTCCGCGACGGTCTTTCCATCGGCGATCAGCCCATCCACGGCCACGGTCACGGTCTGCCCCTCATCCAGAACCTGAACGAGTGGGCTTGGGCAGAATAAGTTCCTTTACATCACACGGCAAAAATTCTATAATGTATCAGCCTGCTGCATCATTGCGGTGCGGCAGGCTGCAAGTATTTTTCGCTGTCGGTTTTTGTAAGAAAACTTGCCGGCGTTCTTTTATAAAAGCCGATTGAAAGAGGTGTTTAAATGAGTGGAGCAACGAAGCGGCTTGCCCGCATCTTTGTGACATACAGTATAAAAATACTGTCGCTGCTGCTTGCTGTCAGCGTAATTTCCTTTATTCTTGTGACCGCATCGCCGGTCGATCCCGTACAGCAGTATATATTGGGGCTCGGTACGGCGGTATCTCCGGAGCAGCGCGCGGAAATTGAGGAGTATTGGGGCGTTAACGAGCCTCCCGTGGAGAGATTTTTCTCGTGGCTCAACGAGCTTCTGCACGGCAACCTCGGTGAATCCGCAATATTTCGCCGTCCGGTAGCGGATATTATAGGAGAGCGATTTGTAAATTCACTTGCATTGATGTTGTGCGCATGGCTATTGGCGGGGCTGATAGGCTTTGCGCTTGGCTGCGTTATGGGAATGTACAGAAACAGGTGGCCGGACAAGATACTGAAAAAAGTGTGCTATATCCTCAGCTCCGTTCCGACCTTCTGGCTCGGACTGCTGTTTTTGCTGATCTTCGGCGTCTGGCTCAAGTGGTTTCCCATCGGCTTCTCGTCGCCCATCGGCGTGCTGAGCGCGGATGTGACCTTCTGGCAGAAGCTCTACCACATGGTGCTGCCCGCATTCACTCTCAGCCTCATGTCCTTTGCCAATATTGCTCTGCATACCCGTCAGAAGCTCGTTGACGTTCTCAACAGCGAGTACGTGCTCTTTGCCAAGGCAAGAGGTGAGGGCAACTGGACGATACTGCGCCGTCACGGCCTGAGAAACATTCTTTTCCCGGCACTGACGCTTCAGTTTGCGTCCTTTGCCGAGCTTTTCGGCGGCTCCGTTATGGCGGAAAATGTGTTCAGCTACCCCGGTCTCGGCAGTGCGGTGTCCGCGGCGGGACTTCGCGGCGACGTGCCCCTGCTTCTCGGAATAACCCTCTTTTCCGCGCTGTTTGTCTGCGTGGGCAATATGATAGCAAACCTGCTTTACGGCGTAATTGACCCGCAGGTAAAGGAGGTCGGAGAATGAAGAAATTAAACCACAGAACCAAAGTCGTCATTCTGACCGTCGTTATCTTCCTCCTGCTCGCAGCCATCTACGCCTGCGGCATACTCATCCCCGACGACGCCATAACCGGCAGCTTTCTCAACGCAAAGCAGTCGCCCGGCTTTAAGCACCCCTTCGGCACGGACGCCTTGGGACGCGACCTTTTCCTGCGCACGCTCAAGGGTCTGTCCGTGAGCATCACGGTCGGTCTTGCCGCCTCCGTCATCAGCGCCGTGGTCGCCGTTTTGGTCGGCATCGTGGCAGCTACCGGTTCAAAGCGCATAGACGCCGTCATAAACTGGGTCATCGACCTCGTCATGGGCGTACCGCATACGATACTCATAATCCTGATCTCGTTCTCCCTCGGCAGAGGACTCAAGGGACTTCTCATAGGCATCGCGTCAACGCACTGGTGCTTCCTTGCGAGGCTTATACGAGGCGAGGTCCTGCAGCTTCGCTCCCAGCAGTATGTTGCCGTTTCCCGCAAACTCGGCAAATCAAGCGGCTGGATCCTCACGCACCATCTGCTTCCGCATCTCGTCCCGCAGTTTATTGTAGGACTTATATTGCTCTTCCCTCATGCAATTTTGCATGAAGCGTCCGTTTCGTTTTTGGGCTTCGGACTTCCTCCGGAGCAGGCGGCTATCGGCATCATCCTGTCCGAGAGTATGCGCTATCTTTCCACCGGTATGTGGTGGACAGCTGTGCTGCCCGGTTTGACGCTTGTGCTTATAGTGCTGCTCGTCGATAAGCTCGGAGATTATCTGCGCATGATAATCGACCCGTACAGCGCACAGGAATAAGGAGTTTGCAATGATACAAAAAAACGAAACAATACTTGAAATACATAACCTGTCCGTGAGCTTTCGAATGTATGAAAGCGGCTTGGAGCAGAAGGAGCTTAAGGTCATATCGGATCTGCATCTGACGGTGCGCCCGGGCGAGATAGTCGCAATAGCCGGCTCCTCGGGCTCGGGCAAGAGCCTGCTCGCCTCGGCAATCTTGGGCATTCTCCCCGAAAATGCAACGGTCAGGGGACACCTGCACTATAAGGGCAGCGAGCTCACACCGCAGCGCCAAAAGGAGCTGCGCGGCACTGAGATCGCCTTGGTGCCGCAGTCGGTCGCCTATCTCGATCCCCTCATGAAAATAGGGGAGCAGGCGGACGGACACACTAAGCCCAAGCCCAGCGAAAAAAGAAAAAAGCTCTTTGAGCGCCTTAACCTGCCCGAGCGCACGGAGCAGCTTTATCCGTTCCAGCTCTCCGGTGGTATGGCAAGACGCGTTCTGGTGTCAACGGCTCTTATTACGGACGCGCAGCTCATAATCGCGGACGAGCCCACGCCGGGCATGAGTCTTGACCAGGCGCTTGAGGCTCTGAAAATGTTCCGCGAGATGGCGGACGAGGGGAAGGCGGTCATACTTATAACGCATGACATTGACCTTGCGTTCGAGTTTGCCGACCGTGTAGCCGTTTTTTACGCAGGCACTACCGTTGAAACCGCGCCCGCCGCGGATTTCAAAGCCGGCCCCGACGCGCTCAGACACCCGTATTCCAAGGCGCTTTGGAGAGCTCTCCCTCAAAACGGATTTCAGCCGATCGAGGGCTTCCAGCCCTATGCCGGGCATTTGCCGCAGGGCTGCCTGTTTGCGCCGCGCTGCCCGTATAAAACGGAGGAGTGCGAAAAAGAGGTCCCGCCGGTGCGCGAGATTAGAGGCGGAGAGGTGAGGTGTTATCATGGCTCTTGAAGCAAAAAACGTCTATTTTAAATATGAGCGTAAGCAGCCGTGGATACTTGAGGACAGAAGCGTCAAGATCGAAAAAGGCGAACGCCTTGCGATATTCGCCCCCAGCGGCTACGGCAAAACTACCATTGCCATGATGCTTGCCGGTTACCTTGAGCCATCAAAGGGCGAAATTCTTCTTGACGGCAAGCCGTTGCCTAAAAACGGAGTATGCCCCGTGCAGCTTATCTATCAGCACCCGGAAAAGGCCATCAATCCCCGCTGGCGCCTGAAGAGGGTGCTTGAGGAAAGCGGTGAGCTGCGCGAGGATGTGCTTGCGGCATTCGGAATTGAGAATGCGTGGCTCAACCGTTTCCCGCGTGAGCTCTCCGGCGGCGAGCTGCAGCGCTTTTGCGTTGCGCGAGCCCTTATGAGCGGCGCGGACTATCTCATATGCGACGAGATCAGCACCATGCTCGATGTGATCACGCAGGCGCAGATCTGGCATGTTGTTCTGGCGGAGGCCGAAAAGCGCAACATGGGCATCATTGCCGTAACTCACAATAAACATTTAGCTGAGCGAATTGCGACAAGAACCATCGACCTGTCAGCAGTATAATTCAATATAAGACCACAGCGCCGGAGAACCCCTCGTATAAGCGCCTGTATGATGAATATGTGAAGTTCTATATACAAAATCAATGCACCCCCTCAAATTAAAAATTGCACCCCCTCTAAATCAAAGTTGCACCCCCTTACACGGTTTCTATCAAAATTACGGCTCTTTGCCACGTCGGAGCAAGCGTTGTATCGCTTGCTCCGACTTATTTTATAAGTCAGCGCGCACTCGCGCCGCTGGCCTCGCAGATGAATCGGACAGTATCCGGCAGCAGGACGTGGCCCTTTGCTTTCTCCGCTTTGTATTTCTGCCACTCTTCTTATTCCTTATTTGTGATTTGCTTCATGGCGGTTACCTCTTGATTTTCAGCTCACAGTTGACTTGCTCTTCTGTTTGATATTTTTTATGGCAAAGCCAATGAAGAATCCTGCCACGATGCCGATAAAGTTACAGATCAAGTCGTCAATATCGAAGCTTCTGCCAAATACCATCTGCAACAGTTCTACAATGAATGGAACAGCGATGGCTACCACAAAGATGTTTTTTCTGTTGACTCTTTCTGTGATAAACGGGAGGAAAAAACCCAATGGTAAAAACATCGCAATGTTCCCTATGAGCATTGTTTTTACCCAACTGCCGATATTAAGCTCACCTGATAATGCCTTTATGAATGATGGTACTAAATTGAACCCGCTAAAGCTAAAAAACGGGAGCATCTCATCCCACCAGCCCAAGAAAACACCATCAAAAAAGTCTAACCAGAAGTTTGCAGGTAATACAACAAGGCTAATTAATCCCGTAAGATAACAGGAGAAAAGCAGCCTCATTATCTCTTTCAACCATTCAACCGTAAGATTATTTCTCTTTATAATGACTACTCTGATTATCACATATATGATTCCTACAACACAGGTTATTGGCACGGCTTGAAAGAAATAACCCAGCACCGAGCCTGAGTTCATTATTGATCTCAACCAGTTAAGCATATCAAGTGTCTCCATAAATCTCGATTTCCCGTCGTCTATTATACCGACAAAGTATGAACATTTCTACCGATAAAAACAGCCGGGACACCCCGACTTCCACAACTTGCCCCTCAAACGCCAACTTATCCCTCAAGCGGCAAAACCGGCGGAGAAATAATTAAATTGTATCAATCTCGGTGCTTTTATATCATTGTTGTTTAGTCTTCAGCGTCCTTTTTCTCATAACCGATGCCGTTGTTAGATTTACCAAGCGGTTTAACGCTTTTTGCAAGCCCTTCCTGCTTTGACGCCCACTGCTTACAGGTTAAGCTGACGGGAGTCGAACACCTACCGGTTTTGGCAGGCTGATTTTCACCCATGCTGCGTTAAAACCCTTGAAAATACGTCAGTATTCTCTGCGGCTTTGCCTTGCCTGAGCAAAAATCAGCTCTGCCAAAACTGCAAGGCACCTGTCGGTGTCAATTTTCAGGTGATTTTCGTCTTTCTTCGATGAAGATGGGCTGTCGCCCATCAAAGAGAAAAAGGCGAAAAGCGCCGAAAAGGGGCATTGGCAGGCGGCAGGGGTTCGGCTCCCGTCAGCTTATGCTGCCCGTTTGGGGACCTAGCTACCGTCTCCTCAGGCGCGTACCGCAGGGGCGCTCGCGCAGCGGCGCGGCGGCGTAGGCGAGTATGAGCGTACGCCCGTTATATGTAAAAATATCGGCCTGAATGCCTTCGGTACAGCTCAAGTGAGCGTCGTGAACGATGCTTATAAGCTCGTCGTTTGAAAGCTCCTCGCCGTCGCGAACAAGCGCTGCAATCTTATCTGAAAGGGTTTCAGATGACATAACATTTGACTCCTGAATTTAACATATTTGCACAGCGGAAACAAAAAATGTTCAAACTGAATAATGTTCTGAAAAATTTCGTTAACAACACATAGTTTAACGGATTTTTTTTTGATTTTCTATACAAAAATTATGGAATAATTACGAACAAGGTGCTATACTGTATGAGCATTATGTAAAGTAGATAATTATTTTTTGCGAGGCGAATTATGAGCTGTTTTGAGAGGAGAATAGATAGCGAGGAGAAGTACCGCGGCGTCCTTGTGAATGTGCGTCTTGACCACGCTGAGCTGTGCGACGGGAGCATTGTAAAGCGCGAGGTCGTCGAGCATCCTGGCGGAGCGACAATACTGCCTATTGACGATGACGGCTATTGCTACTGCGTTCGTCAGTTCCGCTATCCTTACCAAAAGGAGCTGCTTGAAGCGCCGGCAGGCAAGCTTGAGCCGGGAGAGGACCCCATGGAATGTGCCGTGCGGGAGCTTTCCGAGGAAACGGGCTTCACAGCCGACGAGATCATAAGCCTCGGCGAGGACTACACGTCGCCCGGCTTTTCGACCGAAACTCTGCATATCTATCTCGCCCGCGGCCTCCATACAGGCAAGAGCCACCTTGACGAGGGTGAGTTTTTGAGCGTTGAAAAGCACCATATAGACGAGCTGACAAAGCTCGTAATGGACGGAAAGATAGCCGACGGCAAGACTGTTATCGCTGTTTTGAAGGCAAAACGCCTTTTGGAGAGCGAGGAATAGTTACGATTTGTTTACATTGCTAATTGCCTTCGCATATGCGCTGTGCTATAATAACAAACCGGTGCGTGAGTACCTACGAAAGGTGTAATATATGGAAAAGTACGTCATAAACGGTGGAAAACCGCTTCAGGGCGAGGTCGAAATAAGCGGAGCAAAAAATGCCGCGGTCGCAATAATCCCGGCCGCATTGATGGTAGACGGGGTCTGCCGCATAGAGAATATGCCTCAGATCAGCGATACCGACATGCTCCTTACCATATTGACTCAGCTCGGCGCCGAGGTCAGAATGATCTGCCCCGGCACTATAGAAATAGACAGCCGCAATGTCCGCTTCTGCGACGCTCCGTTTGAGCTCATGCGCAAGATCCGCGCATCGTATTATCTTATCGGCGCTATGCTCGGCAGATTCGGCAGCGCGAAGACAACTATGCCCGGCGGCTGCAACTTCGGCGTCCGTCCCATCGACCAGCACATTAAGGGCATGAACGCCCTCGGTGCGGTAGTCGATGTACGCAACGGATTTGTGTATGCCGAGGCGGAGGACGGTAAGCTGCACGGTGCTAAGATATATCTTGATAAGGTATCTGTCGGCGCAACAATGAATATCATTCTCGCCGCGACCATGGCCGGCGGCAGAACGATAATCGAAAACGCGGCGAGAGAGCCGCACATAGTTGACCTTGCAAACTTCTTAAACTCTATGGGCGCGGACATTCGCGGCGCGGGCACCGACACCGTCAAGGTCAAAGGCGTTGAGCGCCTGCACGGCGGCAGCTATTCCATCATACCCGACCAGATCGAGGCCGGAACATATATGGTGGCAGCAGCGGCTACCGGCGGTGAGGTTCTTGTTAAGAACGTTATCCCAAAGCATCTTGAGTGCATATCGGCAAAGCTGCGCGAGACGGGCACCATCGTCCAGGAGTATGAGGATTCCGTTCTCGTAAAGGGCAACGGCCACCTGCGCAAGGCAAATATAAAGACTCTGCCGTATCCCGGCTTCCCGACGGATATGCAGCCGCAGATGGGCGCACTCCTGTGTATGGCAAACGGAACAAGCGTCATAACCGAGGGCATTTACGATAACCGCTTTAAGTATGTAAACGAGCTGCGCAAAATGGGCGCTGATATTCAGGTCGATGGCCGCATCGCGATATTCGAGGGCGGCGCAAAGCTCACGGGAGCTCCGGTCATGGCCTGCGACCTGCGGGCGGGCGCGGCAATGGTCATCGCCGGCATGTGCGCCAGCGGCAGGACCGAGATAGAGGATATACATTTCATTGAGCGCGGCTACGAGAATTTTGTCGGCAAGCTCAGAAAGCTCGGCGCGGATATCAGCATCGTCGATTACCCCGACGAGCCGGAGCTGCGCGAAAAAGTGATATCGATAGGATAAAAACATGCGTATAGTAACTTTTGCCAGCGGTTCCTCGGGCAATTGCAGCCTCGTTTCTGAGGGCAAAGCGAATATACTTATAGACGCGGGTATCTCCATGCGCAGGACCGTCGCGGCCCTGACTCAGCTTGGACTTACTCCGCAGGATCTGTGCGGAGTGCTCATAACACATGAGCACTCCGATCACATTTCCGGCCTTTCAATGCTCGTTAAGCATCACGGCCTGAGTGTATTCGCTCCAAAGCCACTGTGCGAGGAGCTCAGCCGGGTAAAGCCGGATATAAAACAAAATCTGGAATACATACCCGAGGACGATAAGCTCGGTCTCGGCGGCGTTGAAATTAGCTGCTTCAGGACAATGCACGATGCTGCCTACAGCGTCGGATACCGCTTTGAGGGCGACGGCATTCTCGGCTTCGCGACCGATACAGGCAGCATAAACGATGAGCTCATAGAAGGCCTTGAGGGGGCGGACATTGCCCTCATCGAGGCAAACCATGATGTTGCCATGCTCAGAAACGGCGCGTACCCTTATTTTCTGAAGCGCCGAATACTCGCGCCAACCGGACATCTTTCCAATGATGACAGCGGAGCTTTGGCGGAATATCTTGCAAAGCACGGCACGGGGAATATAATATTAGGGCATCTCAGCCGCGAAAATGATACGCCGGAGCTTGCTCTGAAGACGGTGAGTGACGCCGTTTCCGTTAAAAACGTGCAAATTAGTGTCGCTCCGGCAAATAATATGCTTGCAGTAGAGGCGGGAGAGAGGTTAAAATGCTCAGTATAAGGTTAGTGTGCGTCGGAAAGCTCAGGGAACAGTTTTTTGTCGATGCGTTCAACGAATACTCGAAGCGCCTGTCGGCTTACTGTAAATTTGAATGTGCAGAGCTAAATGAAACAAAGCTTGGCTCATCGCCGTCAGATAAGGAGATTGCCGCAGCTCTGGATAAGGAGGCGGCGGATATTGAGCGCGCTTTAGGCAAGGATGCCTATGTTATTGCAATGTGCGTCGAGGGCATACAGCTTAAAAGCGAGGACCTTGCGCAGAGGATAAGCTCCCTTGCCGTGGCCGGACGTGGCAGGATATGCTTTGTCATCGGCGGTTCGTTCGGCATATCGCCGAGAATTAAGCAGCGTGCGGACATGCGCCTTAGTATGAGCGAAATGACATTTCCGCACCACCTTGCGCGTGTCATGCTCGCAGAGCAGATCTATCGGGCCTTCAAGATATCAGAGGGCTCTAAATATCATAAATAACGGAGGGAAATATGGACGAGAAAGCAAAGCTCGAATGGGGCAGACGCCTTACGGGGGAGCTTCTTAAAAAATGGCCGAAGGATGAAAACGGTGAGCCGGTCGAGCCCGTTTTCCTCACCCACTGCAAATGCCTTGACATCAATGATGAGATGATAGTAAACTTGCTTGAGGCATATGGTATTCCGTGCATACGCAGATACCCGAATGACGGCGATTTCGGCCGGCTGATCCTCGGAACGAGCGGCACGGGTGTTGAAATATTTGTCCCCAAAACCATGTATGAGGACGCTGTCAATTTAAGTGAAGGGAGCGCAGAATATGATGAGGAATTATAAGGAAGAGTACCGGCGCTGGCTGGACAGTCCCGCACTGAGCGAATCCGAATGGGAGGAGCTCAACTCAATAGCAAACGATGAAAAGGAAATAGAAAGCCGCTTTTTCGCGCCGCTCGAGTTCGGCACGGCCGGACTGCGCGGAACGATGAAGCTCGGCCTGCATCAGATGAACGTTCACATCATACGTCATGCGACTCAGGCCTTTGCGAATGTCATTAAGGCCGAGGGCGGGGATGCGATGAAAAAGGGCATAGTCATCTGCTTTGACTGCCGCAATAACAGTGAGCTTTTTGCTCATGAGGCTGCTTGCGTCATGGCTGCCAACGGTATACATGTCCGCATTTTTGACGCTCTGCGTCCGACACCGGAGCTGAGCTTTGCCGTGCGCCATTACGGGACGTGCGCGGGTCTTAACATAACCGCGTCGCACAATCCCAAGGAGTATAACGGCTATAAGGTCTACTGGTCAGACGGCGCTCAGCTGCCCCCGAAGCATGCGGCGGCTATTGCAGAGCAGATGGAGAAGATAGACATATTTGACGATTTTGTCAGCTGTGATTTTGACGAGGCTCTATCCGAGGGCCGAATCGAAATGATTGGCTCCGAGACGGACGAGGCCTACCTTGAGCAGGTGCTCGGACAGGCTGTCAACAGGGCTGTTGTGGCAAAGGTCGCGCCGGAGTTTAAGATAGTTTACACTCCGTTCCACGGTGCGGGATATAAGCTCGTTCCCGAGGCGCTGCACAGACTGGGCATAACACAACTGTATCCCGTACCCGAGCAGATGGTTATTGACGGCAATTTCCCCACGGTAGCAAGCCCCAACCCCGAAAATCCCGAGGGCTTTTATCTCGCAGTCGACCTTGCAAGGAAGGTAGGCAGCGACCTCATAATCGGCACAGACCCCGACTCTGACCGCATAGGCGTTATGGTGCGTTCGGGCGAAGACTATATATCCATTACCGGCAACCAGCTCGGCGTTCTGCTGCTGGACTATATAATAAGTGCCCGCAAGGCGGCGGGAACTCTGCCGGATAATGCCGGCGCTGTCAAAAGTATAGTCACTACCGAAATGGCCAAGGCGGTCGCTGAGACGAACGGAGTGCATTTCGAGGATACCTTCACCGGCTTTAAATTCATGGCCGAGCGCATTGCTCAGTGGGAGAAAGCCGGAAGCTATAAATATATTTTCGCCTATGAGGAAAGCTACGGATATATGATGGGCGACTATGTACGCGATAAGGATGCCGTCACGGCGTCGATGATGGTTGCGGAGATGGCGGCTTACTATTACGATAAGGGCATGAACCTCAGTCAGGCGATGGAGAGCCTGTACGAAAAGTACGGCCGCTATGCCGAAAAGACCCTTAATCTTGTAATGCCCGGCCTTGACGGGCTTGTCAAGATGAAAAAGCTCATGGACGAGCTGCGCGGCAATCCTCCCAAGGAAATTGCCGGTGTCGAGGTGTTCAAGCTGCGCGACTATTCCGACGGCAGCATAAAGGTACCCGAGCTCGGAGTTATGGGTCAGACGCCCATAAAGGGCTCGAATGTTCTGTACTTTGAGCTTGCCGACGCAACAAGCTTTATAGTCCGCCCCTCCGGCACGGAGCCCAAGGTCAAGGTCTACATTCTCTGCAAGGGCGTGAATAAGGCCGAGTGCGATGCCAAGATCAAAAAGTATTCCGAGTATGCGGAAGGCCTCAGAAAATGAAAGATAAGCTCAGCCGGCTCGGCAAGCTGTTTTACACCTTTGCCGTAGTCGGCGTGACGACCTTCGGCGGCGGTTACGCCATGCTCCCGGCCTTGCAGCGCGAGGTTGTCGAAAAGCGCCGCTGGGCGACCGACGAGGAGGTAATGGACTGGTACGCCATAGGTCAGTGCACCCCCGGCGTTATCGCGGTCAACACGGCTACCTTTGTCGGGCAGAAGCAGGCAGGTGTGCTCGGCGGCATATTCGCAACGCTCGGCGTTGTGTTCCCGTCACTTGTGATCATAACGATCATTGCGGCTTTTATCCGGAACTTTGCACACCTTCCCGCGGTGCAGAGCGCCTTTGCCGGTATCCGCGTGTGCGTGTGCGTGCTCATCCTCAACGCCGTCGTGAAGCTGTGGAAAAAGTCCGTTGTGGATTGGAAAACGCTCCTTATATTCATGGCTGTGTTTGTGTGCAGCGTATTTTTGAGCGTATCGCCTGTCATTTACGTCATTGCCGCTGCGCTTGCCGGTATTATCGTCAAGGAACTGGAGGCGCGTAAGTCATGATATATCTGCGCCTTTTCTGGGAGTTTTTCAAGACCGGTCTTTTTGCTGTCGGCGGAGGACTGGCTACGCTCCCGTTTATCTATGATATGTCCGACCGCACGGGATGGTTCAGCTATCAGCAGATTGCGGATATGATCGCCGTTTCCGAGTCCACGCCAGGCCCTATAGGCGTTAATACCGCCACCTACGTCGGCTATATAACCGGCGGCCTGCCGGGAGCGCTTGCTGCAACGCTCGGGCTCGTGACTCCGGACATTATCATCATCCTTATCATCGCTTCCTGCCTGAAAAAATTCAGGGAGAACCGATTTGTCGATCACGCGTTTTACGGCCTTCGTCCTGCCTCTGCCGGACTTATCGCGGCGGCCGGCTTTTCGGTCGTGATGCTCGCGCTCGTGCGCGAGGACGCATTCAAGGCAAGCGGAAATATCCTCGACCTGTTCTCATGGAAGGGGCTTGCGCTCGCGGCGGTGATATGGGTACTCACAAATCTCGTCAAAAAGACAAAGGATCTGCACCCGATATTCTATATCGCGGCCTCGGCCGTCGTCGGAATTCTTGCATTTTAAAAAATAATAGCCGCGCCGAGCAGCGCAAGCGCCGCTGCCATTAGCGCAATTATCAGCCGCCCGATCATATATCGGGCGGTTTTTATATCCGTGCCGGAGATTATGGCATAGGTCTGGAAATGCACCGATAAGCCGCCCCAGGACAGAATAAACGCCGCAAGCGCAGTATTTTCAGGGCGTATATCGAGCCCTGCCATGCATCCGATGCCGTTTCCGAGCTCAAGCATACCGGTCAAAAGCGCCCTGCACCAGCCGAGCTCCGCACCCAGCCGATAGGATAGCTCACCGGCAAGCATCTGCGTTATATCCATGCCGTCGAGCACACCGTTCAAGGCGGAGAACGCGACGACAAATGAGCAGACTCCGATTACCGAATCGGCAGAGCGCCGCACAGAGGCGGTTATAGCTCCGGAAAAGCTCACGGGCGCGAACATATCCTCGTCGTAGCAGATATCGCAGGGCACCTTAGGACAGGATACAGTCCAAAGGATAAGCGCCGCGAGAATATGCACCGCGTACAAAAGAAAGCCGACGGCGGCGGAGGAGAACACACCTATACCGGCGGCTCCGACGATAAACGCAGGCCCTGAGTTGTTGCAGAAAACAAGCAGACGAGACGCCTCGTCCCGGCCTATAAGCCCCTGCGACCTCAGCCGCGCTATGTATGCCGCACCAAGAGGATACCCGCCCGTCACGCCTATTATAAAGGCCGACACGCCCTGCCCCGATATGCCGAGCCGTGCACCGAACGGAGCAAGCGCATTTGAAATGAGCCTTGACGCTCCCAGCTCGTTTAAAAGATTTACAGCTATGAAAAACGGAAACAGCGATGGGATTATCATCTGCCCGCACGTCATAAGGCCTTCTTTCACTGCCTCTGCTGCGGCCTTCGGAAAGATAAGCAGTGCGGCGAATATCCCGAGCGATGCGAGAATATACAGCAGCTTTTTCAAGATATCAGCTCCTTGTCCATGTATTAAGCTATGCCTCCCGGCATAGGTTTAGACTGCGGAGGTGAGCATATGAAGTCAAAACGCGATAAGGCCGAGCTGCTTGCCGACAGGCTCGATATTCCGGCGGACGCTCTCGGCCTTACGAAGCTCAGCCTCTGCGGAAGAAGCCGTCTGCTTATTGAAAATCACTGCGGCATAATAAGCTACGGCGACGCGCTTATCGAGATAAGCTGCGGCAAAACAAGGCTGATTGTCCGCGGCGATAAGCTGCTGCTTAAAGCCATGACCGGCAGAGATATGCTTATCTGCGGGAGAATTATTTCATTGGAGCTTGAATGATGAGAAAGCTATATGATCTTGCACGCGGAACGGTTAAGCTCAGGGTGAGCGGCCCGCAGCCCGAGCGTATACTGAATTTCTGTGCCGAGCACGGTATTGAGTTCTGGTCGGCAAGTCCCTGCAGGGATTTTTCGATGACGTTTTTCGCTTTTTCGTCCGACTGCCCGGCCATCATGTCCCAAAACGGAAAAAACGGGCTTGAGATAGAGCTTTTGGCCGAAAAGGGCGGCAAAAAGCTTGTACAAAACGCAAAAAGACGAGTAGCGCTCGTCGTTTTTACTGTGGTCGGAGTGACACTTGCGGCCATATCCTCGTTGTTTTTGTGGAATATTGAGATCGAGGGCAACGATAAGCTCAGCGATGCGCAGATACTGCGTGTTTTATCCGATTGCGGAGTTGACTACGGCGCATTCTGGCCATCACTTTCTTCGGATGAGGTTCGGAGCTATGTGGTGTCCGTAATGCCTGAGATAGCGTGGCTGAGCCTGAACGTGCGCTCGTCAAGGGCGCAGATAGTCGTTCATGAAAGAGTTGATAAGCCCGAGATAGTAAACGAAAAGGCGCCATGCGATATAATTGCTTCAAAAAGCGGAGTTATAAAGCGCATGTCCGTTTTAGAGGGCGAAAGCGCCGTCTCGCCGGGAAGCGCCGCTGCACAGGGCGATGTGCTTGTGCGCGGGCTTATGAGCAGTGAAACGGGGGATGAGCGATATGTTCACTCCATGGCTCAGGTCATAGCTGACACATGGTACGAGATAAGCGCCCAAACACCGCTCACAGAGGAGCGAAAAATTAAAAAAGGGCATACAGACACGGCATTTTCACTCGTTATCGGGAAAAAGCGGATAAATTTTTTCTCCGACAGTAGAAATAAATACACAAGTTGTGATAAAATAAATAAATTAAAATACATATCCTTGGGCGACGTTTTCACGCTGCCGCTCGGATATGCAATAGAGCGCACAACGCAGTATGAAACAAAGACCGTGCCCATTGATGAAGCTAAGGCGGTCGCACGCATGAAGGCTGAGCTCAGATCGGAATTGCAGCGCCGAATCGGCAACGGGCATATAGCATCCGAGGAATATTCCGTTTCAGAAACGGAGGGTACGCTTACGGTCACACTGCGTGCTCAGTGTACAGAGAATATTGCCAAGGAGTCACAATATGATTGAAAGAACAATAGAAGTCGAAAGAATGGAGCATGTCATAAGCGTGTTCGGGTCCTTCGACAGAAATTTGAGCATAATTGAGTCCGAGCTCGGCGTAAAGGTGCTTGACCGCGAGAATAAGATTCACATCTGCGGTGAGGAGGAGAGCGTCATGCTCGCCGAAAAGGCCATAAACGGTCTGCTCACGCTGGCAGCACGCGGCGAGAATATCGACGCGCAGAGCGTAAGATATATCCTGAAGCTCGTTTCCGAGGGCAAGGAATCAAAAATAAACGAGCTTGCAAGCGATGTCGTATGTATAACGGCAAAGGGTAAGCCCGTAAAGGCCAAGACACTCGGTCAGAAAACCTATTGCGACGCTATTGCAAATAATACGATAACCCTCGGCATCGGCCCTGCCGGTACGGGCAAGACCTATCTCGCGGTTGCTGCCGCCGTTGCCGCCTTCAGAGCCGAGGAGGTAAACCGCATCATTCTGACGCGTCCGGCCGTTGAAGCCGGTGAGCGCCTCGGCTTTCTGCCGGGCGATCTGCAAAGCAAGGTGGACCCGTATCTGCGCCCGCTGTACGATGCATTGTTTGATATGCTCGGAGCGGACACATATCAGAAATACCTTGAGCGCGGCAATATCGAGGTCGCGCCGCTTGCATATATGCGAGGCCGAACGCTCGATGACAGCTTTATCATTCTCGACGAGGCGCAGAACACCTCGCGCGAGCAGATGAAAATGTTCCTGACCCGAATAGGCTTCGGCTCTAAGGTCGTCATAACCGGCGATATCACGCAGATAGACCTGCCCGAGGATAAGGTCAGCGGACTGAAGATAGCCATGAAGGTGCTCGACGGCATCGAGGATATATCCATATGTCATCTCACAGGAGCGGACGGTGTGCGCCATCGCCTTGTTCAGAGAATAATCGAGGCCTACGAGGTCTACGATAAGAAAAATCCGCCAGAGCCAATAAAAAAGGCCGGAGCGTACAAGAGGAAAAAACAATGATAAAGCACGAGATATATGTAAGCCGCGAAAAAAGCGGCATGGGACACAATAATGCGGCCGCTCTCATAAAAAAAGCCGCCTCCATGGCGCTTGAGGCCGAGGGAGTGGACAGGCCCTGTCTTATAAGCGTTATGCTCACCGATAACGAGGGCATACGCGAAACCAACCGCGACTTTCGCGGCATAGACGCGGCGACGGACGTTCTGTCCTTTCCGCTGAGCGAGCTCACACCCGGAAAGTTTGACCCTTCCGTGTGTGATACGGACCCATACACAGGCGCAATAATGCTCGGCGACATGATGATATCGCTTGAGCGCTGCGCCGAGCAGGGCGAGGAGCTCGGCCACGGCTTTGACAGGGAAGTGAGCTATCTCACGGTGCACAGCGTTCTGCACCTTCTCGGCTACGACCATACCGACGAGGGAGAAATGAAAAAGCAGATGCGCGCAAGAGAAAAAGAGATTATGGGAGATAAATGATATGATAAGCAAAACAGCTATGGTAACGATATGCGGCCGCCCGAACGTCGGGAAATCGACGCTTACAAACGCCCTTGTAGGCGAGAAGATAGCGATAGTTTCGAACAAGCCGCAGACAACAAGAAATCGCATCAGCGCCGTCGTAAACCGCGGAGATACGCAGTTTATCATAATAGACACGCCGGGCTTTCACAAGCCGAAAACGCGCCTGGGAGACTATATGGTGAACGTCGTGAAGGAAAGTGTTGCCGATGTTGACGCCGTGATGCTGCTCGTTGAGCCTATCGCCAACATAGGCCGCCAGGAGGAAGAGCTCATTGCCCGCATAAAGGAGACGGGTGTTCCCGCAATACTCGTTATAAATAAGATAGATACAGTTGAAAAGACAGAGCTTTTGGAGGTCATGGCGACGTATTCCGCCGCGCATGAGTTTGACGCCGTTATCCCCGTCTCGGCCAAAAACGGAGAGGGTCTGGACGAGCTTGTTTACGAGCTCGGCAAATATGCGCAGCCCGGCCCTCAGCTTTTCCCGGACGATATGATATGCGACCAGCCGGAGAAGCAGATCTGCGCCGAGCTCGTGCGCGAAAAGCTGCTTTTGTGCCTTGATAAGGAGATACCGCACGGCACGGCCGTTGAGGTAACACGCTTTACAGAGCGAGATAACGGCATAATAGACCTTGACGTCACAATCTACTGCGAAAAGGCAAGCCACAAGGGCATAATCATCGGCAGACAGGGCGTGATGCTCAAGAGGATAGGCGAGCTTGCGCGAAAAGATATCGAAGCCTTCATGGGCACGAAGGTCTTCCTTCAGACATGGGTAAAGGTCAAGGAAAACTGGCGCGACAGCACAGCACAGCTCAGAAATTTCGGATTTACGGAATAATTACCACACATACTTGCCCGTACCTCACCCGATACTAAAGCCATCGGAGGCAGCGGAAAATGAGCGATGAAATTTTGTGGCAGGTCTTTGCCGACACGGGTGAACCGATTAGCTGGCTGATGTACAGAGCGTCGGAGAGACGAAAGAAAAACGAAAAATCGGCGGAGGACACTCCTTCGCCGGAGAGCTGAAAGATTACATATGTTTAAAACGACAAAGGGACTCATTCTGCGTGAGGTCCGCTATAAGGAAGCCGACAGGATACTCACGGTCCTGACGGAGGATATGGGCAAGATGACAGTCAAGGCTCGCGGAGCGCTGCGCAAAAACAGCAAGACCGCGGCCTCAACACAGCTTCTCGCGTTTTCCGAGCTCACACTGCTCGAGCGCAACGGCTTCTGGTCAGTCAGCGAGGGCTCGACGATTGAGGAGTTCAAGGGACTGCGCGGCGACATAACGGCTCTTTCACTGGCAAGCTATTTTGCCGAGTGCGTCGAGGCGCTCTCGGAGGAGGGAAACCCCGATACGCTGCTCCTGCAGCTTATATTAAACTGCCTGTTCGCCCTAGCAAACGGGATGTATTCGCAGACGCATATAAAAACTGCGTTTGAAATGCGGCTTATGGCTCTATCCGGCTACGAGCCGAACCTGACAGCCTGCTGCGTGTGCGGCTCATCCGAGCCGGTTTCACCGCGCTTCAGCACGCAAAACGGCGTCATCTGCTGCCGCGAGTGCAATAATGCGCAGGTGCAGGCAAACTACGAGCTTTGTACGGCCTCATTGCAGGCACTTCGCTATATGATCTACGCTCCGGCACGCAAAATGCTTGCATTTACGCTAACAGACGATGCGCTCAAGCGTGCGTCAAAGGCGTCCGAGGCATATCTTTTGACCCGGACCGAAAGAAAGTTTTCAACACTCGATTATTGGAGACAGATAAAATAATGGATTTCTACGAAAAATCACTTAACATACTGGAGCTTCCCATCGTGCTGGACATGCTTGCGGCCGAGGCCGTGACCGAGGGAGGCAAGGAGGCCTGCCTCAAGCTGCGTCCGAGCGCGGACAGGCTTGAGGTCAAAAACCGCCTCAGCGAGACGAGCGCCGCAAAGAACATGATGGTCGTGCGCGGAAGCCCGTCGCTTTCGGGCATAAAGGATATCCGCCCGTCGCTGAGCCGGGCAGACCTCGGAGGAAGCCTCAATACCATAGAGCTTTTGAGCATCGCACGCGTCTTGCAGTGCGCGCGCCTTGTAAAGGGCTATACGTCCGATGATAAGCTCGGCAAGAGCTGCATCGACCATCTTTTTGCCGCGCTGCACGCTAACAGATTTCTTGAAGAGAAGATCACAGGCTCAATAGTAGGCGAGGACGAGATAGCCGACAGCGCTTCGAGTGAGCTTGCAAACATCCGCCGTAAGATTCGTGCGGCGAGCGCCAGAGTGCGCGACTGCCTGCAAAAAATAATTTCATCTCCGTCCTATGCAAAGGTCCTGCAGGAGCCCATCATAACCATGCGCTCGGATCGCTTTGTCGTTCCCGTAAAGGCCGAGTGCAAGGGCGCTGTCCCCGGTCTCGTGCACGATATTTCGGCATCAGGCGCTACGCTTTTCATTGAGCCGATGGCTGCGGTAAAGGCAAATAACGAGCTGCGCGAGCTCACCGCAAAGGAAAAAACAGAGATAGAGCGCATCCTCTCCGAGCTTTCGGCAGACTGTGCCTCTCACGCCGAGGATATAGCGTCGGACTATTCCTATCTCATAACGCTCGACGGTATATTTGCCCGCGCCAAGCTTTCGTATAAGCTCAACGGCATAGAGCCGGAGCTCCGGGAAAAGGGAGTCGTGCTGCACCGTGCGCGTCATCCTCTGCTTCCCAAGGACAAGGCCGTGCCCATAAGCCTTGAGCTCGGCGATGATTTTGATACGCTCATTATCACAGGCCCAAATACCGGCGGCAAAACAGTTACGCTCAAGACCATAGGGCTTTTAAACGTTATGGCGCAGTGCGGCCTGCATATCCCGGCCGACGACGGCAGCGGAGTGCCGGTTTACCGCCATGTACTGGCCGATATAGGCGATGAGCAGTCGATAGAGCAGAATCTGTCTACCTTCTCGGCACACATGACGAACATTGTGCATATCCTAAATGAGTGCGACTCGAATTCACTTTTACTGTTTGACGAGCTCGGAGCCGGCACCGATCCGACAGAGGGCGCGGCTCTTGCCATCGCCGTGATCGAGCACGCACGCAAAATGGGCGCGATGGTCGCCGCGACAACGCATTACGCGGAGCTCAAGGTCTATGCCACGAACGAAAACGGCATCCAGAACGCCTCCTGCGAGTTTGATGTTGAAACGCTCAGCCCTACCTACAGGCTGCTCGTCGGTGTCCCCGGCAAGTCAAACGCCTTTGCAATATCCGAACGCCTTGGGCTCAGTAAGGATATAATCGACGACGCAAAGGCGCGTATCGGTGTTCAGAACGAAAGCTTTGAGGCGACTATCGAAAAGCTTGAGCAGACGAGGGCTCTGCTCGAGCGCGACAGAGCGGAAGCGGCAAAAAAACTGCGTGAGGCGGAGGATAATGCAAAAAAAGCGGCGTTTTTGCGCGCCGAGCTCTCCGTCAGGCTCGAAAAAGCCGATGAGAAGGCTCGCCGCGAGGCAGAACGCATAATAGCCGAAGCCCGCGAGACTGCCGAGAGCACCTTTGCCGAGCTTGACGATATGCGCCGCAGAATAAATGAGGATGAGCAGGCGCAGGAGGTAAACAGCGCCCGAAGCGAGCTCCGGCGCAGGCTCAACGAATCTCAGGGCAGGCTCAAGGCCAGGGAGCCGGAAAAGCCGAAGGAGGAAAAAAAGTCCGCGCGCGACGTTCGACCGGGCGATACGGTCGAAATAAAGTCAATGGGCGTAAAGGCCGAGGTGATTGACATTAACCCCGACGGAACGCTCAACCTGCGTGCCGGCATAATGAATGTCAAGCTAAAGCCCGACGAGGTATATCTCATAGAAGGCCACGCGGCAAAGCAGAAGAAGCAAAGCGTAACTCTTGCCGGGAGCTCAGCTCCGCGAGCGGCCGTCAGCCATGAGATAGACCTCAGAGGAATGGAGAGCATCGAGGCTGTCAATGCAGCCGAGCAGTATATCGACAGCGCCGTAATGGGCAAGCTCAAAACCGTGACCATCATCCACGGCAAGGGCACCGGCGCTCTGCGCGCTGCCGTGCAGCAGATGCTCAAGCGCAACAAGGCCGTAAAAAGCTTCAGACTGGGGCGTTTCGGCGAGGGCGAAAGCGGCGTGACAATAGTCGAATTGAAATAAAAGCAATCGATAAATTTTATTAATAATGTGTAAATCTACGAAATAGACAAAAGCAGTTGACCTTTTTTAAATAATTTGCTAAAGTAGGATTAATCTTTTGTGATTAAGAGGAGTGGCGAGAATGGTAACCAAAGAAGTAGTTATTAATAATCAGGTGGGGCTCCACGCAAGACCTGCTACTTTCTTCATTCAGAAGGCTAATGAATTCAAGAGCAGCATTTGGATTGAAAAAGAGGACAGACGCGTCAATGCCAAGAGCTTGCTCGGCGTTCTCTCTTTGGGCATCGTAAAGGGCACTGCTGTCAACCTCATTGCCGACGGTGCCGACGAGGCTACTGCTGTCGATACGCTTTCTGAGCTTATCGCATCCGACTTTACCGAGTGATATTTGAAACGAAGCTAAGGGCGTGTTTTTAACACGCCCTTATTCGCTGTGTACGGAGATTTATATGAAAAAAGAAAACAGGGCAATGCTCGAGATGCTCATGTGCGCCGCTCTTTGGAGCATTGCCGGAATATTCATAAAGCTCATACCGTGGAATTCATTCGTCATATCCGCTCTGCGAAGCCTTTTTGCCGGACTGACGGTGCTTGCATATATACGCATAAAAGGCTACAGAATAATCCTGAATCGCCAAACGATAGTCCCCGGACTTCTGCTCGGCCTTGTTTACATCGCCTTTGTCGCGGCAAACAAGCTCACGACCGCCGCAAACGCGATCGTTCTGCAGTTTACCGACCCCATATTCATTGTCATATTCTCGGCGCTTTTCTTCGGCCAGCGCTTTAAAAAACGCGATTTCATTGCCGTTATATGCACATTTGCCGGTATTGGAATGTTCTTCCTTGACCAGCTGTCGGAGGGTTATCTTCTCGGCAACTTCGTCGCCATCTTTGCCGGCGCGTGCCTCGGCGGGATGTTCATAGCCATGGGAAAGGCCGAAACACAGGAGCGCTTTTCTGCAATGCTCGTCGGTCAGGCTGTAGCATTCATATTCGGTCTGCCGTTTATTATAACGACAAAGCCGGAGATATCGGCTCTGCCGGTTCTGTATATTATCATACTCGGCGTATTGCAGCTTGGCATACCTTATATCCTCTACGGCAGAGCGGCAGAGCACTGCCCGCCGCTCGCATGCAGCCTCCTCGGCGCAGTGGAGCCGCTTTTAAATCCCGTGTGGGTGCTTATATTTGACGGCGAAAAGCCGGGGCTGTTCGCGCTCATCGGAGGAGTTATAGTTATTGTATCCGTAACGGTCTGGTGCATTGCAGGAAGTAAAGACAGCGAGGGAGCAGATGCGCGAGAAGCTTCTTGAAAAAGCAAATAAGCTGCCCATGCTGCCCGGCGTTTATATCATGCTCGACGAGTCGGGACAGGTCATATACGTCGGTAAGGCAAAAAAGCTCAAAAACCGGGTAACGAGCTATTTTCGCGGCTCTCACCTTCCTAAGGTCGAGGCCATGGTGCAAAAGGTCGCGGACTTCAATGTTATAGTCGTTAATTCGGAGTTTGAGTCGCTCATTCTTGAAAACTCGCTAATTAAGCAGCATCAGCCGCACTATAATATTCTCTTAAAGGACGATAAGGGCTATCCGTTTATAAGACTTGATAAGAAAGCGCCGTATCCGCGATTTATGATCGTCGGTAGTGCGAAAAAGGACGGCGCGGTATACTTCGGCCCCTTCGGCGGCAGAAGCGTTACGCGCAATATAATTGACGCTGCGTCCAAGGCCGTAGGTCTTGCGACATGCTCAAAGCGCTTCCCGCGCGATATCGGCAGGGACAGGCCGTGTCTTAATTACCACATGGGTAATTGCCGCGGCTGGTGCAGGGGAGAGCTTTCGGCTGAAGAGTACCGGCTTGCAGTTGAGCAGGTGTGCCTCATCCTCGGCGGCAAGACGGCGGAGCTAATCGACGAGCTGACGGCGAAGATGCAGGAGGCCTCCGAGCAGCTTCGGTTTGAGGCCGCCGCAGAGCTGCGCGACAGGATATGCGCCATTCAAAGCGTATCAAATAAGCAGAAGGTCATAGCCACGGCATTTTCCGATACCGACGCCGTCGGCTTTGTGCGCGGAGCAAAAAGCTGCTTTGTCGTTTTGCATTTTAACGACGGTTCACTCACAGGCAAGGACTTTGAGCTCGTGCCGGAGCCGCTTGAGAGCGACGGTGAGGCGGTATCGGCGTACATGCGTCAGTATTACGCTTCACGCGGCGTTATGCCGAAAAACATTCTCCTGCGCGAAATGCCGGAGGATGCCGATGCTCTAAGTCAAATGCTTGCTCAGATGGCAGGCCGCAGGGTGAGCATCGAAGCGCCTCAGCGAGGCGACAGGCTGCGCCTTGTCGAGCGCGCTGAGATGAACGCCTCCGAGGAAATACTGCGCGCAACTACCGCCCAGCAGCGCAGAACGAATACGCTTCTGTGGCTTCAAAAATCGCTGGAGCTGCCCGAGTACCCGGAGCGTATAGAGGCCTTCGACGTTTCAAACCTCGGCGATACCGGCATTGTGGCCGCAATGACCGTGCATAAGGACGGCAAGCCCTATAAAAAGGACTATCGCAAGTTTAAGATACGCGAGCTTGATATACGCGACGACTATGCAAGCATGTCACAGGCTGTCTATCGCCGCTTTGCGCATTTAAAAAACGGTGACGGCGGCTTCACGGAAATGCCGCAGCTGCTGCTGATTGACGGAGGAATAACTCACGCTGCAGCGGCCGAGCGCTCGCTTGGTGAGCTTGGCATAAGTGTGCCCGTGTTCGGCATGGTAAAGGACGACAGACACAGGACTCGAGCTCTGGTCACAAGCGCGGGACATGAGATATGCATAAACGGCAACCCGGCGGTATTTGCGCTTATCGGCAATATTCAGGAGGAGACGCACCGCTTTGCCATCGAGTATCAGCGCTCGCTGCGAAACGTTAGCTTTGGCTCGGAGCTTAACTCTATCCCCGGAGTAGGCAGCGTCAGAAAAAACGAACTGCTGCGCCATTTCAAGACGCTCAAGGCGATAAGAGCTGCGAGCATGGACGAGCTCACCGTAGTTGTTCCGAAGAATACGGCCAAAGCGGTTTTTGACCATTATCATAAAAATGAGGACAAGAAATGAGGATAATAAGCGGTATAAAACGCGGAAAAAAGCTCAAAGAACCGGATAACTATGATATTCGCCCGACGACCGATATGGTCAAGGAGGCGATGTTCAATATAATCCAGTTTGATATCGAGGGCAGGAAGGTGCTCGATCTCTTCGCGGGCACCGGTCAGCTCGGTCTCGAGTGTCTCAGCCGCGGCGCAGGAGAAGTGACCTTTGTCGACCAGAGCAGGGAAGCGATAGCCCTCGTAAAGCAGAATATAAAAAGCTGCGGCCTTGAAGCACGCGTCGTGCAGAGCGATTCAATAGCGTTTCTCGAGCGCGGCGCAAAGTTCGATCTGATATTGATAGATCCCCCTTATGCGACAAATCTTATAGATAAAGCGCTGCAAATCATCAATTCCGTTGACATTTTGACGGATAGTGGTATAATTATGTGCGAAAGTGGGCGCGAAAAGCCCATGCCGGAGATGAATATGCCTTACTTTAAGTGTAAGGAGTACAATTACGGCAAAGTTAAGCTTACAACCTACAGCAGGGAGACAAATAAATGAGTCTTGCTATATGCCCCGGCAGCTTTGATCCGATAACGCTCGGCCATCTTGATATAATAAGACGTGCAGCTAATATATTCGATAAGGTCATAGTTTGCATTATGTATAATGCGACTAAAACTAAGCCCATGTTTAAGATAGATGAGCGAGTCGAGATGGTCAAAAAAGTTGTCAGGAGCTACCCGAATATCGAAGTGGACACTTATGACGGGCTGCTTGCCGAATACGCGAAGCGGCTTAACGGTGCGGTATTGGTAAAGGGAATGAGAGCTACATCTGATTTTGAATACGAATTTCAGATGAACCTTATAAATAAGAAAATAAATCCCGCCCTTGAAACAATGTTTCTTGCAGCAAGCGAAAAATATACCTTTCTTAGCTCGTCTGTTGTTCGCGAAATGGCATCGTACGGAGCCGATCTTACGGGATTCGTTCCGCCGGAAATAATGGACGAAATTTCTGAGAAGGCAAAGCTGTGGAGATAGCAGTGAAAATGTGCGCTGCTGATAATCAAAAACTTTGTGTGCGGCATAACCGCATGGAGGATCAATATGAGCGAGAAAAATGTTGAGGTAATGGAGCTTATCGAAACTCTCTACACCATGGTGACAGAAGCCTGGGGCGTTCCTCTCGGAAACGACAAATGCATAGTCGAGCGGGAAAACGTTTTGGAGATATTAAACGAGATCAAAACGCGCATTCCCGTCGAGCTTGCCGAGGCAAAGCGCCTTGTGTCCGCACGCGACGAGTTTATCGGCAACGCCAAGCGCGAGGCGGAGTCTATTCGCAAGAATGCCGAGGATAAGGCACGCGCAATGCTTGAGGAGCAGGAAATAGTGCGCGTTGCAAAGCAGCACAGCGCCGAGCTCGTAAACAATGCAGAGTACAAATCCAAGGAGCTGCGCCGCGTTGCAAACGAGTATGTTGATGAGATACTTCGCCGCACGGAGGAGACCGTGGGCTCCGCGCTCAAGTCCATAAACCAGTCGAGAGCGAGCTTCCGCAGTCTCGCAGGCTCGGCCGCTCCCGCTCAGCCCATAACTCAGGAGGACGACGAGGATACCGAGTGAGAAATCATATAAGCGAATAACATAAAAAATCAGGAGTCCGTAAGGGCTCCTTAGCATGTCAAAGAACCTCCGTTTTCAGCTGCGAAAACGGAGGTTCTGCTATAAAGCGGTTCTCCCCAAACATTTATTTTAGAGCACCTTTTTAACAGGCTAAATCAGGCCCTGCCGGGAATGAGCTGCACCCCATTTGTTAGACAGCATGGTATACTGTTTAGGAAATGGGGTGTTATTATATGCCGAAAGGGTACCGCAAGTACAAAGGAACGCAGAAAGTAGAAATCATATGAGCTTTCACGAAGCATCCAAGGAGTACGACATTCCCAGACAAACACTTCAAGACTGGGAACAAATCTATTTGGAAGAAGGAAAGGTGAGATTGGCGAGGTAGCTCCAAACCTGCTGGAACGGAACTTCAAAACAAATGCGCCAAACCGCAAATGGGTTACAGACGTCACTGAATTCAAGGTCAATGAACAGAAGCTCTACCTGTCGCCGATTATTGATTTGTTTAATGGAGAAGTGGTCAGTTACAACCTTAGCCGTCATCCTGATTTCAAGCAGATCACGGATATGCTTGAAAAGGCTATTATTGAGTATATCGACTATTACAACAACCGCCGAATCAAATTAAAGCTAAACGGCCTGAGCCCTGTGCAGTACAGGATTCAGACCGTTCAGGTTGCTTAATTTTAAATTTTGTCTAACTTTTGGGGTTCACTTCAATATTGTGGGATAAAGAAGGTGTATCACATAGAAGAAGCCTTATTTGTAAAGCTTTTTAAGGGGAGATTTCGCGACCGCAATGAGTATTAGCACAAGACCAAGTACTGCCGCTCCGCCGAATACCGCCCAGGAGATGGCGAAACCGTTCTCCTTTGCCAGGAAGATGGACATAACAGGGGCACACAGGAACTGACCGAGATAAACAGCGGTCATTAAGGTCGCAGATATCGACGCAAAGTCCTTGCCGCCGAATATTGACTGACCAACCATGCTGGGGACGCTTGCATTCAGCGGATAGCTCAAACCGAGCAGTAGGACGATGAGGAGCATCATGACGGTGGTTGCGCCGGAGCTGAGCTTTATCATAATCACCATGCAGGCAACAAACGCAACACATAGAATTGAAGTGAATGCGGAGGGACCGATCTTTACGAACAGGGAGCCTGCGACCAGTAAGAACAGAGCCGCGATTATGAGTTGTGCGGCATTCCAGTTAGCGGCATCTGTACTGGAAAGACCGTTCATCTGCCACCAAGTAGGACCATAGGAGAGAATCGCGGTGTAGGCGACGCAGACGAACAGCATAGCGACTGCGAACAGCCAGAAGGATGGACTCTTGAGCGCTTCGGCCTTGCTTACGCCGATTGCGCCCACTTCGGTGGTACTCTTGTTTTCGACCTTGTCCCAACCGAGCGGCTTCTGACCAAGCTCCTCGGGAGTCTTGACAAGGAATATCAGAGCCAGACCTCCGATGATGAGGGCAAGACAGGAGATGACGCGGTAGCACATCTTGAAATCATAGAATTTGAAGAGCTGACCGGCGAGGAAAACCCACAGCGCCGCGCCGAAGCCCGCGCCGGAAAGAACGATACCGGTTATTTTTTCGCGCTTCTCTATGAACCATTTCGCGATGAGAGTGGAGCAGGTCGCGTGAGTGCCGAAGGTGATGGCGAATGAGCAGATAAGTCCGCCGAGATAATAGAACACAAGACTCATGACATTCTGCCCCGGAGTTGCGAAGGTGTAGAGCCATGCATGCAGCACGATGCCGATTATTGAAATAAACATGCATTTCCTGACACCTATCTTGGGCAGAGCTTTTGCGACAACCATGCTGAGGACTATGTTGCCTATGGTATTTGCGGTGCCGATATAGCCGCACATTGCGACGGACCAGCCACTGTACTCGGACAGGCTTGCTAGAAAAATACCGAGGGTTGAAGCAACGCCGAGATTAACAAAGATAATAAGAAACGCACCGACGGCGGCCTTATATCCGAAAAATTTTTTCTCCATAAATTAGCTCCCTTCTTAGGATTCAGAATTAGGATATCAGCTCTCCGAGCTCTAAGCCGATTAAATTTACTCTATGCTCATCGCGGCGTAAAAGCCTTCGCGAATGGCATGCCCTGCCTTCGCGGGGGTCATGCAGTCGCCGATGATAGTGGTTTTGGTAGGATATTTGATCTGCACGGCGTCGGCAAGCTCCAGATTGCGGCCGCGCCCGAATGCGCCGACAACAACATCTGCGGGAATGACCTTATGGCCTTCTGCATTCTCGACCTCGACTCCCTCGTCGGTAATGCCGATGACCTTGGTGCTTGTAAGCTGCTTGACGTCGTACTTCTTGAGCAGACGGTCAATGCTTATCTTATTGACGACCATGACGTCGTTGCCGATGGCGGACTGCATCTCGACGATAGTGATGTCGCGGCCTTCGTTCTTCTCGCCATACTCAATGGCGGTGTCGCAGGCGGACAGTCCGCCGCCGCAGATGACGACGCGCTTGCCCTCGGGCATGCCGTTGCGGTGGATTTCTTCGACGTCGATAACTTTTTCAATGCCGGGAATAGATGGCATAATGGCCTTGGAACCGGTAGCGACGAATATCTTGTCGGCACCTGCAAGAGCGGGATCATCGACATGTATTTCGGTATTCAGCACGACCTTGACGCCAAGCTTTTTTAATTGCACGCCGTACCACTCGATGAGCTGCGGCATACGCCACTTGAAGCTGCCAGTGGAAATGGTGAGGAAGGTGCCGCCAATGTGATCGGCCTTTTCATAAACGGTGACGGAGCAGCCGCGCTCTGCCGCACAGCGTGCAGCCTCAAGACCGCCAGGGCCTGCGCCGATAACGACAACGTTCTCGGGCTTGGTGACGGGCTTAACTTCCATGTAACTCTCAAGTCCGGTCGCTGGGTTGACGGTGCAGCTAAGCTGGGTTAGTCTACCGAAGATACGCCCTATGCATTCCTCATTGCAGACGATGCAGGGACGGACATCCTCACGGCGACCGTCGCGCAGCTTGTTGGCAAACTGTGGGTCGGCGATGGACTGACGTCCGAACTGCACGATATCGGCGTTCCCGCTCTTGAGCAGGGTGACGGCGCTCTCCATGCTGTGGTTGCCGGTGTTGATAATGGGCTTGGTAAGGTGCTTGCGCGCTTCCTCACAGACATATGCCATGCATGCCTCGCCTGTGTAGCGGGTCGGGAATATGTAGTCCATGGTCTCATAGCAGCCGGAGTCTATGTCGAAGGCATCGATGCCGCACTTATCAAGCACGTCTAGTATCTTCATGGACTCATCGATGGTGCGGCCGCCGGGGAAGCCGTGATCAAGGGAAATACGGTAGGTAATAGGGACCTTTGGGCCGACAACGCTTCTTATGGCGTCTACGGTCTCCATGGTGAAGCGGCAGCGGTTTTCAAAGCTTCCGCCGTACTTGTCAGTGCGATGGTTCCAGACCTCGGACATGAACTGATCCATCAGGTAGCCTGCATGGGCGTGGATCTGAATTCCGTCAAAGCCCATCATCATCGCATTGTGTGCGGCGACCTTCCAGGTTTCCATCATCTGCTCTATCTCATCGGTGGTGAGGGGACGGCAGATCATATCGGGATTGTAGAAGGAGGGGTTTGCAGAGGATGAGATAGGGACGCGCTCACCGATTTGGGGCATGCCGTTGCGTCCTGTGCCGCAACTAAGTTGAGCGAACATCTTTGCACCCCAACGGTGTACACGCTCGGTAAGTACCGTGCCGCTCGGAATGGACTTGTCGGTGGAAAAGTCCAGCGTGCGGCCACCCTGTGCGGTCATGGAATCGATGAAGTATGCGCCAGTATGGAGAAGGCCGATACCGCCTCTTGCGCGCTCCTCGTAGTAGCGCAAACCAGACTCGGTTTCGTACTGCTCATTAAGGGTCGGTGTAAAGGTTCCCATGCCGGACATGCTGATTCTGTTGCGGATACGGCAGCCGTTTATATCGATAGGCTGCCAAAGCAGCTCGTATTCGTAGCTCATTTTTTCATTCTCCTAAATTTGCAAAGTTATTTAACGGAAATATGTGCATGATTATTTTATCTCCGTACCCTGTGTGAGAGTACGGAGAAAGACGAAAAATTTACGGTCTGGAAACGTCCATGCCGCCGTCCATGTGTATCTGACCTGCGTTGAGGTGCGAGCAGTAGTCGGAAGCGAGGAACATAATGACGTCTGCGACTTCCTTCGCTTCAGCGTAGCGCTTGTCCAGATAGGAAGATGCGAATATCTCGTAGGCTTCTTCCTTTGTTTTGGTATCGCCGAAAGTGTTGCGCTCGATACGGCGCATCATACCGGTGTCGACGGCACCGGGGTTGACGCTGTTGACATGAATGCCGTGGGGGCCAAGCTCTGCAGCCGCGGTCTTTACTATTGCCTGAACGGCGTGCTTGGAGGCGCAGTAGACGCCCATGCCGGCACAGCCGAGGAGAGCGCCGTTGGAGGAGGTGACGACGACGGCACCGTGGCCGTTTGCCTTGAGATAGGGAGCGGCGTACTTTATCATGTACAGGACGCCAAGAACGTTGACGCCGAAGACATAGTTGAAATTTTCGGTGGTGACGTCCTCCAGCAGAGCGTAATTGCCTTCATAACCGGCATTGGGGACAATAATGTCGATCTTGCCGAAGTGCTTGTAAGCACCGTCGACAAAAGCCTTGACCTCGTCCTCCTTGGAAACGTCGGCGACGTTTGCGTAAACGCGATCCTCGCCATAGCCAAGTTCCTTGACCAGAGCGTCAACCTTTTCCTTGTTTCTGCCGGTGAGAGCGACCTTGCAGCCTTCCTTCAGAAACTCCTCGCAGCATGCTTTGCCGATGCCTCCGGTTGCACCGGTAATAAGAACGACTTTGTTTTCAAGATTGAGTTTCATGATAGTTTCTCCTTACTATTAAAGATTTTTAGTTGTTTTATTTAACGGTCCGTCCGCTGTGGGACGAATATATCAGACTGCCGTCCAGCCACCGTCGCAGGAAACGATGGAGCCGGTAACATAGGACGACTCATGTGCTGCGAGGAAAACGACCGTGGTATCAAGTTCACCGGCGCGTCCGGGACGGCCCATTGGGGTGCGAGCGGTGATGAAGCCGTTCATGGCCTCCATGGCTTCGGGAGAGTTGGCTTCGGAAGCAAAGAAGCCTGGACAGATGGCGTTGCAGGTCACGCCGGTCTTTGCCCACTCGGCAGCTGCGTGACGGGTCATGTTTATGACGCCGCCCTTACATGCTGTATAGCCGACGATAGGCAGCTCGGGCAGACCGCCCTTTCCGAGTATAGACGCTATGTTTATAACGCGGCCATAACCCTGCTCGAGCATGGGCTGGCAGAAGAAATGCATGCAGTAGAAAACACCGTCAAAGTCGAGAGCTCGGTTGGTTGCCCAATCCTCTGGGGAGAGCTGATCTATGGGGCCTGCAATGCCGCCGCCGGCATTGTTGACCAGAATATCTACCTTGCCCCATCGTGCAATGACTGCGTCGCGCGCGGCTTCGACCTGAGACGGAACCGTAACATCGCAAGTCACGGGATAGGCTTCGCCTCCGATGTCCTCAATCATCTTTGCAGTGATATTGAGCTTTTCTATGCGTCTGCCAAGCAGGGCGACCTTTGCGCCTTGCTTGGCAAGCGCAAGCGCATACTGCTGGCCAAGGCCGGTGCCAGCACCGGTTACTACGGCAACGTCGCCGTGAAGATCAAACAACATTTTCATGCCTCCTGTATAAATAAATTTTTAAATATGTCAGTTAGTTCGCGATCAATCTGATCCGTTTCCCTGTGTCACTATATTAGCATGCACTTTGACAATAAACTATCAACCTTTTGAGGAAACGACATAGAGCGCTTTCACCGTTTTTGCGATTTATACAAAAAAATCTCCATGTATCAACGATTTTTAGCGTCACGCACAAAATAGACCATTTGTGAATTTTGTAACGCCTTTTTCCGCGTTAGTTGAGAGCAATGACAACTAAGCTGTTTGACAAACTCGGTGAAGTTATTTATACTGTTATTTATAAAGGTATATTGGCCTACAAAATCAGAAAGAGGGAAGCTATGTTGAAAAGATTGCAGCTTGAGAGAATTCACACTGTTCTGCTGGACTCAGTAATCGCCAAAGCGGACGTGCAGACCATCTTCGACCGGCTATACGAAGTAACTAATCTGCCCGCAATTTGCTTTGACCCGACCTTTTCCCTCATTGCCTATTCATTCCGGCGTCCGTTTTATTTTGTTCATTGGGAAATGATCGCCGCCAACGGTCGTTCGCCCGACGGAATTATTAAGGAATACGACTATCTGACCGACCAGGAGAAAATGGTCCGCTGCGGCAGCGCGTCCATTTTTAATGACCGCGCGTCCGCCGGATATCCGCAGGCATGCGGACCCGTATTTGTTAACGGACAGCTGTGCTGCTACTGCGGCATCATGGTCGAGGACGCCGAGCAAAGCGACGTTATCGCCGCGTCAGACATGCTTGCGCAGGCCATTGCCGCCACGATGCGACGGGAAATGCGCAGCCAATTTGACTTGTCGTTCCTTGCAGGGAAAGAGATAAACCCGCGTGTGTGCGCCGCAATAGAGAAGGACGGCGGTGCATATCTTTTTTCCGTACTCACATGTCGGAAACACAGCACGTCCGTTCTGCAATTTATCCGGCAGTCGATAGAATCCCGCAACAGTCACTGTATCACGCATATCCATAACGACGGCTGCCTGTATATGCTTTTCAGCTGCCTTGGACGGAGAGAGGAGCTTGAAGCGGTCACGGCACTGCTCTCGCGGCTGTGTGCTGAGCATATGCTGTTTGCCGGCGTTTCAGATTATTTTTATGATATAAAGTCACTGCCGCTACACCGGCAGCAGGCGGAGGTCACGCTGAGTATCGCACGGGCGCTTGAGCAGGAGCCAAAGGCGTATCACTTTCTGGAGATGTATTGCAGCGTGATATGGCAGGCCGCTATAGAACGGCTCGGCTGCGATGTATGTACATATCCTGCCATCACAATGCTTGACAGGCAGGACGCCGCATATAATACAGACTATCTAAAAACGCTGGACGTATGGCTCGGTAACTTCAACCGGAAATCTGTTGCGGCAACTATACTCGGCACGCATAAAACAACGGTTACGAACCGCCTGATGAAAATAAGCGAACTGTCGGGCGTGGACGTATTCGAACATCCATATGAGTTTCAGACGGGGATCGAGATGTACCGCTTTATGAGGCAGATCGGGGGCAGGGAGAAGCAGAAATGAGCATGAAAACAAAAAGACAGGCCTTTGAGCCTGATCTGCCGAAGCACCTGTCCTATGCGGACAGCTTTACGCGGCTGCTTGATGACATTGCGGAGGAGAACGGACTTGATATTGCGCTTGTCGGAGCCGATCTTGCCCAGATATACAGGACGCCGGAGCAGAACTTCGCTGAGCTGCCGCCGGTAGATACGTTGCTGTCGGCTGTCTTGCAAAATCGTACGGTGATAACAGAGCTTCCGGGCGGCGCGACTGCGGCAGTATTTCCGATAAGCGATGATGCCTTCAATGTCGCCGTTGTTGTATCGTACCAGACGGAGTACGATACCGATGATGTGCTGCGCTTCGGCTATGAGCTCGTGCGGCTTCAGGCGTATTTCCGAGAGAACAACAGTGGCGAACAGGCGGTCAGCCTGAATAATGCCATCATTGCGCAGCATTTGTTCGTAGAGGACAGAAAGTCGGTATTTGCGCTGCTAACGGACAAATTCAGAATAGGCCAGTTTTCGGGAGAACCGTTATTCCGACCTGACTATGTCGTCGCGTCGATATGCACACTGGAGGACGGAGTAACGGCAGAGATGCAGCAGGCGCTGAGTCGCTATGTACCGAGTGCATTTTGTATGGAGAAAAACGGTAGTATATGTGCATTCATTCATGGGTTAAAGCCGGGCGGGCTGAATAGTAACCCAGTGCTTGTTGAAGCGCTGAAAAACTATTGCGGAGCGTACGAACTGCGCTGCGTGCTGTCATCTCCGTTTTCCGAGCTTAATATGCGCTTTAAGTATATGGCGCAAGCAGAGCTGCTTTCGGCATCTTTTGCCGAGGAGGGACGCTTGGGGCTGATCTGTGCGAGCGACGAGTTCACGCGGATGGTATTGTCCGGAGCAATCGACAAGCTCGGCACCGAGATGCTGTGCCTTACCGATATTCGGCGTATTGCTGATTATGACCGCGAGAATGGGACAAATTATCTTGACACGTTGGAAAAATATCTTTCCTGCGCCAACCGCTTTAGCGAGGCGTCAAAGGAGTTGTACATAGACCGCGGCACGCTGAAATACAGGCTGAACAAGATACGCTCACTGATATTCTGTGACCCGGAGCAGCCGAGAATCGCACAGCGGCTGAGATATGCAGCATATATTTACCGTAAGAACAGTGGAAAAACTGGCAGTGACTGAATCCCTGTAGGTTTACATATTTTATATCTGAAACGCAGGCGTGTTGGGTATGCTTTCTTGACAGACTAAAAAATCAGGAGCCTTTTCGGGCTTCTGATTTTCTTTGGGGAATGAATCATTAAAAAGAAAAAGGAATTAAGGAAGGAGAATAATAAACTGGTGAATTGATTGGCAGGCTTGGGGACTCGGAAGCCCGGCGCATCTGATACCGTACTTCTGGGAATACGAGGGAGGAAGATTATGATAAACAGACCGTGGGATTATCTGTATCCTGACCAAGCCTCGGAGCGCCGCGCCATACCCGACCGGGGGCGTCGGACTGGCCGATCTGCTCCTCGTGGGACAACCAATCGTTGTCAACTACATGAAGCCAACGGACTGCCGGTTGATTTTGAGGTCGACCGCAGCTTCCGCGACGCGCAGATGCTTACCATTGCCGAGGACACCTCGGAGATATGTAAGATAATCATCTCAAACGCGGTCATAAACTCGGCAAACAAATAAGCGCATACAGATGTAAAAGCAGCAGTTCATGCAAACTGCTGCTTTAAAATTTTATATGTTACCAAAATGTTCTTGAATTTTCGCCTGCCGGCATCTATAATCAAAGGTAAAGTGGCGCAAAGTGGTGCAAAGTGCATCGAAAATGCGCGAAAACCGGAGGTGAACGCGTTGACGGGCGAATATAAACACAGTATCGACAGCAAGGGCCGCCTTTTTATTCCGGCAAAGCTGCGCGATGAGCTTGGCGACGTGTTTTACATCACGCTTTCCATGGATGACTGTCTTTCGGTGTACAGCGCCGAGAGCTGGAGGGAGTTTTCCGATAAGGTAAACGCCATGAGCTATGCAAAGCAGCGCAAAATGCGCCCGCTTTTTGCGTATGCGGCAAGGTGCGAGCTTGACAATCAGGGGCGCACGCTAATCCCGGCGCATCTGCGTGAGTATGCTCATCTCGGCAAAGGCGTCGCTGTCATCGGCTGCAATAACCATGCCGAGATATGGGACGAGGAGAGCTGGAGAAGGATTTCCGAAAGCGAGATAACGCCGGAGAATATCGCATCCGTTATGGATCAACTGGAGTTTTGATATGCCAAACGAAGCAAAGCACATACCGGTGCTTTTAAATGAATGTATAGAAAATCTCGACGTAAAGCCCGACGGCATATATGTTGACGGGACGCTGGGCCTCGGAGGACACTCTGAGCAGATATTAAAGCGCCTCGACACCGGCAGGCTTATTGGCATCGACCGCGACGAAAGTGCCATCAGGCGTACCGGCGAGCGCCTTGCACAATATGCAGATAAAATGACGCTCGTACACGGAAACTTCTGCGACGTTTCGCAGATACTCGATGAGCTCGGCATAGACGCAGTCGACGGGATGCTTTTTGACCTCGGTGTGTCGTCGCCTCAGCTTGATGAGGCGGAGCGCGGCTTTTCGTATATGAGCGACGCCCCGCTGGACATGCGCATGGACAATACAAGTGTATTGACGGCATACAACGTCGTAAATGACTGGAGCGAAGCGGAGCTTGCACGTATCCTGCGCGATTTCGGTGAGGAGCGCTACGCACGGCGCATTGCCTCGCGCATAGTCGAGCGCAGAAACGCAAAGCCGATAGAAACGACGCTTGAACTTGTCGATGTGATCCGCTCTGCCATGCCCGCCGCGGCGCTGCGCGAAAAGCAGCACCCGGCAAAGCGCAGCTTTCAGGCGATAAGGATCGCCGTCAACGACGAGCTCGGTGCGGTGGATAAAATGATGAAAACAGCGCCGGACAGATTAAAGCCCGGCGGCAGACTGTGTGTCATTAGCTTCCACTCACTTGAGGACAGAATAGTAAAGACGGGCATAGCCGCAAGGGAAAACGGCTGCACCTGTCCGAGAGAGGCTCCGATATGCGTCTGCGGCTTTAAGCAGACACTAAGGAGCGTGTACAGAAAGCCAATACTGCCGGATGAGGATGAGCTGAATTTCAATCCGCGTGCGAGAAGCGCAAAGCTCCGCGTCGCCGAAAGGGTGTAGTATCTCTTGAAAAGCTCCGGCTGTGAATATCAATACGGCTCAAAGCAAAAAATAAAGCGCGCTGCAGTCTCCGGACGGAGACTGCGAACCGCGGTGCCGACTGCACTGCTGATTATCCTTGCACTCATGAGTGCCGCAATGCTCATTTTCTCACTTTTTACGCGTGCTGAGCTCACGGCGGTAAGCGACGAAAATTTAGAGCTAAGTCATAAGCTCGACTCACTTCTGGAGGAAAACAGGCGGCTGCACATAGAGTATGAATTCGCTCAGAACCTTGATGAGCTGGAAAAGGACGCAAAGGAGAGGCTCGGAATGCAGAGCTCACTTCAGCGCCGCGAGCAGACAATAGATACAGAGCCCGAGGATAAGGCTGTGGTGATCGATAACGGATAAGCTGCATATTTCACGCGGCAAAAATATAGTATGTACTGATGTATTTTTGCCTGGAAGGAGCAGCTATGCGCAAAACAGAAAGTAAAAAGACAGTAAGCAGCCCGAATCGGACGATGGTGCGCCGCACACTATTTCTCATGGCAGTGTGCGGCATACTTGCATTTGCGGTGCTCGCGGCGAGGCTTTATATTCTGCAGGTGCGCGACCATGACAAGTATGAGGAGCTTGCCATAAGCCAGCAGCTGCGCGAAACCGGAAGCTCTGCCGAGCGCGGAACGATATACGACTGCAACATGAACATCCTCGCAATGAGCGCGAATGTGGACAATGTCTACCTCAGTCCCGCAGAGATCGCCATGTACAAGGAGGACAGGGAGCTCATCGCCGATAAGCTGTCCGAGATACTGGGGCTTGACCGCAATGATATACTCAAAAAGACCGAAAATAACGGCTCGTGGTATGTCACCGTTGCCCGCAAGGTCGAAAAGGAGACGGCCGATAAGGTGCGCGCATTTAAAAATGAATATAAGCTCAAGGGTGTGCGCCTTGAAAGCGATACAAAGAGGTACTACCCCTACTCATCGCTTGCCTGTCATGTCATAGGCTTTGTCGGAACAGATAACTACGGCCTTGACGGAGTCGAGGCGCAGTATGATTCCGCTCTGCGCGGAACGGCCGGTAAGTATATGCGCCTTGCAAACGCCTACGGCACGGATCTGCTCTTCGACCAGTTCGAGGGATATATGGGAGCGGAAGACGGCCTTGATCTTGTGACGACTATCGACCTTACGATACAGCATTATGTTGAGAAGACGCTTTACCAGGCGGTCGAGGACTATGATATCCAAAACGGAGCGGGCGCTATCGCAATGGACGTAAATACCGGAAAGATACTTGCCATGGCATCCATCGGCGGCTATGATCTCAATAATTTCCTGGATGTCGGCGATGAGGCGAAGAGATCCATAGATGAGGCCTCGACTCAGGAGGAAAAGGACCGGCTGCTTGCCGATGCTCAGCGCCTGCAATGGCGCAATAAAACGCTGTCGGATACATATGAGCCGGGCTCTACGTTCAAGATAATAACGCTGTCCATGGCTCTCGAGGAGGGCAGGGTCAGCCTTGATGACAGCTTTTTCTGCGGAGGCAGCGTCAGCGTTCCGGGCAGAACAAATCCTGTGCGCTGCTGGAAAACAACTGGTCACGGCTCACAGAGCCTCACTCAGGCCGTACAGCACTCATGCAACGCAGCGTTTGTGAACATAGGCATGCGCGTCGGTGCGCAGACCTTCTATAAATACTGCGATGCCTTTGGCTTTCTGGAGCTTACGGGCGACAGCTCGCAGCAGCTGACCGCAAAGACCGGTATAGACCTTGGCGGCGAGAGCGGCAGCATATGGTGGAGCGAGGATACATTTTACAGTGAAAAAAACAAATCTCAGCTTGCGGCGGCCTCCTTCGGCCAAACATTCACCATAACGCCGCTTCAGCTAATTACAGCCGTGAGCGCCTGCGTAAACGGCGGAAACCTCATGCAGCCGTATGTAGTTGAAAGTTTACTGGACTCTGACGGGCAGTCGGTGTATAATCATAAGCCGACAGTTGTGCGCAGAGTCATAAGCGAGGAAACCAGTAAAACCGTGTGTTCTATCTTAGAGCAGGTCGTCGGCGACCCGAACGAGGGCACAGGGCGCAACGCAGCTGTAGCAGGCTACCGTATCGGCGGCAAGACCGGCACGTCCGAAAAGGTAAGCTACGAGGCGCAGACCGGCAAAAAGGAATACATCGTGTCGTTTATCGGCTTTGCTCCGGCCGACGATCCGCAGATCGCGCTTCTCGTTATGCTCGATACTCCGGGCAGCAGTTCGGGAGTTTATGTCTCCGGCGGCCAGATGGCGGCGCCGACTGTCGGCAAAATATTTGCCGATATCCTGCCGTATATGGGCATAGAGCCCGTGTACGACGATACTTCCGAAAAAGCGGATAAAGCCGTGCCGAAGCTTGACGGCATGAGCATTGACGAGGCGAAAAAAACGCTTGCGGACGCAGGCTTTGAGTGCCGCGTCATAGGCTCCGGCGCAACGGTGACGGCTCAGCTGCCGCTTACGGGAACCGTTATTGCCGAGGGCAGCACGGTCATAGCTTATGCCGGCGCAAGCCCGTCGGCGGCGCTTGAAATAATGCCGGGCGTAAGAGGACTTAGCTACGCCGAGGCTGTTGAGGAGCTTGGGAAATACGGAGTCTTTGTTCGCAGCAGCAACGTTGTGCAAGACCCTGAAGCTCAAAGGGTGCTCACGCAGAGCGTCAAGGCCGGAGCCGATGTAAAGCACGGAACGGTCGTTGAGGTAACTCTCGTTTCTGACGATGAAAGCATACTCGGACGATACTGAAAGATATGAGGATGATGTACAGATGAAATTGTCACAGCTTATAAAAAATATAGACGTGATAAAGCTTGCCGCTTCACCTGAATGCGAGATAGGCGGAATAAGCTACGATTCGCGCACGACAAAGCATGGTGATTTATTTGTTGCTATATCAGGCTTTGCTACCGACGGATACAAATACATCCCGTCGGCCGCCCAAAATGGCGCGGCGGTCGTGGTCTGCGACAGAGTGCCGCAGGTTGAGGTGCCGTATGTTCTGGTCGGAGACTGCCGCAGGGCGCTTGCGCTTATAAGCCGCGAATTCTTCGGCGATCCGGCAGGTAAAATGAAGATCATCGGCATCACCGGAACAAACGGAAAAACCACGACGACGTATCTGCTCAAGCATTTGCTGGAAAAGTCGCTCGGCGCGAAGGTCGGCCTTGTCGGAACTAACGGGAATATGATAGGCGACGAGTTTATCCACACCGAGCGTACAACTCCCGAAAGCCTTGAGCTCCAGCAGCTTTTCGCGCAGATGCATGAGGCAGGATGCACTCATGTCGTAATGGAGGTCTCGTCTCACTCACTGGTGCTCAGCCGCGTCGCGGGGATAGACTTTGCCGTCGGCGCGTTTACGAATCTTACGCAGGATCATCTTGATTTCCATCACACCATGCAGGAGTACGCGCACGCCAAGGCGAAGCTGTTCAAGACCTGCCGCGTCGGATGCATAAACATCGACGATGCGTGGGCAGACGCAATGATGAAAAACGCCACGTGCAGGCTCATGACATATTCGGCGGAGGATAAGGATGCATTGCTTACCGCGCATGATATAAAGCTCTCGGCAAAGGGAGTTTCCTTCACAGCCCGTTTTGACGGAGAGAGCGCAGCCGTGAGACTTGCGATACCGGGACGCTTTTCGGTCTATAATGCGCTCAATACCATAGCCGTCGGCCTTGCTCTGGGCATAAGCCTTGCTGACTGCGCAAAGGCGATGGAAACGGCGCACGGCGTAAAGGGCCGCATGGAGCTCGTTCCGACCGACGGAGACTATACCATCGTTATCGACTATGCCCATACGCCGGATGCGCTGGAGAATGCGCTCAAGGCGCTCAGAGCCGATCACGCAGGCCGGCTCGTCGCCCTTTTCGGCTGCGGCGGAGACAGAGACAGGACAAAGCGTCCCATAATGGGAGCAATAGCGGCCGATAACGCAGATTTTGTCATCGTAACGAGCGATAATCCCCGCACGGAGGAGCCGCAGGCGATAATCGATGAGATACTCGCCGGACTTGAGGGAAAGAAAACGGAGCATGTCACGATATGCGACCGCGCCGAGGCAATAAAATGGGCGATTGACAACCACAGGGCAAATGATGTAATATTGCTTGCCGGCAAAGGCCATGAGGACTATCAGGTCGTCGGCCATGAAAAGCATCACATGGATGAACGTGAGATAGTCGCAGAACATATAGAGAAGAGGAGCAAAAAATGACTCTTAAGCTGACCCTTGCGCTGGTTATGGCGTTCATAACCGCGGTCATTGTAGGCAGATTTTATGTGCCCTGGCTCAAAAAAATCAAAGCGGGGCAGGAGATAAAGGAAAACGGACCGACCTGGCATATGTCAAAATCGGGAACGCCTACGATGGGCGGAGTCATCTTCATAAGCGCCTGCACCCTCGTCTGCCTGACGGTAGGCTTTGATTCCATGCGCAGCGGAGATTTTACGCATATATTTGTTTTGCTGTTTGCACTCGTCTTCGGTGCCATCGGCTTTCTTGACGACTGGGAGAAGCTGCGCAAGAAGCAGAACCTCGGCCTGAGCGCCAAGGCAAAATTTATGCTGCAGCTCGTCGCGGCACTTGTCTTTGTACTGCTGCTGCGCAGGATGGGCTATATATCGACGCATCTTTATATCCCGTTCTGGAACACCGAGGTCTATATCCCGGAGGTCATCTATTTAATCCTCGCGGCGTTTATTATTGTCGGAACGGTCAACGCAGTCAATATAACCGACGGTGTCGACGGCCTTGCCAGCGGAACGAGCATCCCCGTATGCCTGTTCTTTGCGGCGGTAAGCTTCCTTTGGGGAGATAAATATATGGCGCTCGGTATATTCGCCTCGGCGCTTCTCGGCGGTCTTATGGGCTTTCTCGTTTATAACTTCAACCCTGCCAAGGTGTTTATGGGAGACACCGGCTCGCTGTTTCTCGGCGGAGCTATAGCCGCTCTCGCCTTTGCATACGATATGCCGCTTATCCTGATAACCCTCGGTATAATATATATAATTGAAACGCTTTCCGATATAATTCAGGTAACGTATTTTAAGCTTACCCACGGAAAGCGCGTGTTTAAAATGGCGCCGTTTCATCATCACCTCGAAATGGGAGGATGGACAGGCAAAAAGTGGAAAGAAAAAGAGCTCTTTGCGCTCTTTACTTCCATATCCCTTGTTTTTGCAATTATTTCATTCATAGGAGTATATAATCGTTTCCAGCTCTGATAACGGAGGATGCGCCTATGCAGTACGGCAGTGCCGAGCTCAGGATAAGGGAAGCGAAGGATAAAACCAAGCGCACGGGAATGGATATATCCTTCCTAGCGCTTGTTATGATACTTTTGACTATCGGAGTTACGATGGTGCTGTCGGCAAGCTTTGCCAGGGCGTATTTTGATCCCGGCGGCGTTACCGGAGGAAAGCCTGCATACTATTTCATAAGGCAGCTTATATTTGCCGCGCTGGGAGTTGCGGCGATGATAGTGTGCTCGCGTCTGCCGGTAGGCTTTTATAAGCGCTTTTCCGTGCCTCTTCTTATCGCGGCCATTGTGCTTCTTATGCTCGTTCCTGTAATAGGAACGAATGCAAACGGAGCAAGGCGCTGGATAGGCCTCGGCGCGTTTACGATCCAGCCGTCGGAGATCGCAAAGATCGGCATAATACTGTCCTTTGCATTGATGATATGCGCACGCCGCGGCAGGATGAGAAGCTTTCGCCGCGGCATACTGCCGTTTGCGGCGATCCTTGCCGTAATCGTCGGACTTCTGGTACTTGAGCCGCATTTTTCGGCGTCTATAATTATCGTCGCCATAGGCGGTGTTATGCTGTTTCTGGGCGGTGCGCGCCTGGGCTGGTTCATAGCGGCCGCTGTTGCGGCGGGCGGAGGTATAGCCGTGCTGCTGACGCTGTTCCCATATGCCTCGACCCGAATAACGACATGGCGCGATCCATTTGCCTCCACCTCGGACGAGGGATATCAGATAGTCCAGTCACTGTATTCCATCGGCTCGGGAGGACTTACGGGCCTCGGACTGGGTCAGAGCAGACAGAAATATCTGTACCTGCCTGAGGAGCACAACGATTTTATCTTTTCTGTTGTGTGTGAGGAGCTCGGTTTTATAGGTGCGCTCCTCATACTTACGCTATTTGCGCTTCTTATTATCCGCGGCTATTGGATAGCACTCCACTGTGCCGACAGATACAGCTTTCTGGTCTCAGCCGGAATAACTACGCTTTTGGCCATACAGGTTATACTTAACGTTGCGGTAGTCACCAATCTTGTGCCCTGCACGGGCATTTCTCTCCCGTTTTTCAGCTACGGAGGAACGGCGCTGCTTATGCAGATGGCCGAGATGGGGATAGTGCTCAGCATATCAAGAAATATACCGGCAGGACGTGCGGGAGGATAGAATATGAGAATAATTTTTGCCTGCGGAGGCACAGCGGGGCATATAAATCCCGCGCTTGCTGTCGCCGGACGGATAAAGGAGCTCATGCCCGACAGCGAGTTTCTTTTCATCGGTGCTGTCGGTCAAATGGAATCCGACCTTGTCCCCCGTGCGGGCTATAAGATAGAGACCGTTCGCGTCAGGGGACTCAGCCGTGAAAAAACGATCGCAGGATTTTTCCATAACATAAGCGCAGCATGGCATCTTATACTGTCTACGATGAAAGCAAAGCGGATAATAAAGCGCTTTAAGCCCGACGTCGTGGTCGGAACGGGCGGCTATGTGTGCTTTCCCGTGCTCAAGGCCGCGTCAAGACTCGGCATACCGACGGCCGTGCACGAGAGCAACGCAGATCCCGGACTTACGACCCGCATGCTCTCGGGCATTGTCGATACGATAATGCTCGGCTTTGAGGAGAGCCGTAAATACTATAAAAACCCCGAAAAAACTGTTGTTACCGGCACCCCTGTGCGCGGCGAGTTCGGCGAATATTCAAAGAAAACGGCAAAGGCAGAGCTCGGTATACCGATGGATAAGCCGCTGGTCGTTTCCGTATGGGGCTCGCTGGGCGCGGAGAACATGAACGAGGTCATGTGCAGCTTCATTGAGCTTGCCGGCAAAAAGCCCGGATTTATGCTCATCCACTCGGCCGGTGTTGAGGGATATGAGAAGATGGTGACGCATCTGCGTGATACCGTTCCCGACTACGAAAAAAACGGGATGGACGTCAGAGAGTACATATACGATATGCCGCGCGTCATGGCGGCGGCGGATCTTGTGCTATGCCGCGCCGGAGCGTCCACGATATCCGAGCTTACATATATGCACAAGCCCACGATATTCGTGCCCTCTCCGTTTGTCACAAATAACCATCAGTTCAAAAACGCTAAGGTAGTTGAGGATGCCGGCGGAGCACTTATATTTGAGGAGGGCTGGTTTGAGCCAAAGGAGCTCCTAAAAGCGGTGAAGGATATACTCTCCTCGGACGATAAGATGGAAAAAATGTCTGCTGCTATGGCAAAGCTTGCAAAGCCCGGGGCTACAGATATGATATGCGACAGAATTTTCTCTCTCGTTGAGGAAAACGGCAAATAACAAAAAATCACCTTGCAGCATAGAATGGCGTGATCAAAGTTCTTTCTGCGAGGTTTTTTATGGCAATATGGCATTGTAACGGAGGAAAACGCCTTGAGGGAGCGTGTTTTGTACAGGGGGCAAAGAATGCGGTCCTGCCTATCCTGGCGGCCTCGATCGTGTGCCCGATCGAAACAGACCTGCTGAACGTTCCTCAGCTGAGCGATGTTGACGCTTCACTGAGAATACTTCGCAGCCTCGGCTGCACTGCCCAACAGCAGGAAAATGACGTCTACATAGATTCGCACGCTTTGTATTCAAGCCAGATACCGCATAGCATGATGGAGAGCATGCGCTCATCTGTGCTGTTTATGGGCGCACTCCTGGCTCGATGCGGAGAGGCACGTCTTACGCTGCCGGGCGGCTGCAAGCTCGGCGCACGACCGATCGATATGCACCTTGACGCGATGAAAGCGCTGGGCGCGAAGATAGAGGAGAACGGCTGCGAAATCATCTGCACCGCGCCTAAGCTCACGGGCACTGACATACGACTGCCGTACCCGAGCGTCGGCGCGACGGAAAACGCGATGATAGCAGCGTGTGCAGCGGAAGGTGAAACAGTCATAGTCGGCGCGGCGAGAGAGCCTGAGATCGAGGATCTTCAAGAATATCTGCGCAAGGCCGGAGCGTATATATCCGGCGCCGGAACCGGTACGATAAGAATATCGGGCTTTGAGCCCGAGAGCCATGTCGGGCATCGTATAATCCCCGACAGGATAGCCTCGGCAACATTTTTGTGCGCCGCTGCCGCCACGGGAGGAGATATAGAGCTGCGCGGAGTTGATCTGCGGCAATTTTCGCGCCTTCAGCACTTCCTAAAGCAGTCCGGCTGTGATATAATATCGTCACGCCGAAGCGTGAGACTTATATCCGACGGCAAGCTGAGCTCCGCAGGCCGTGTTTCGACGGGGCCGTACCCCGAGTTTCCGACGGATATGCAGCCGCTTCTTATGGCGGCGCTTTTGAAAGCTGGCGGCAGAACTGATTTTATCGAGAATGTTTTTGACTCGCGCTTTGGCCACGCAAGTGAGCTCAGACGCTTTGGAGCGGATATTTCCGTTGAGGGGCGCAAAGCATCGGTATGGGGCGTGCGCAGTCTCAAGGGCGCCGTTGTGAGCGCAGGCGATCTGCGCGGCGGCGCGGCAATGATAATCGCGGCCCTGACCGCCGAGGGTGAAAGCCTTATAGTCGACTCGGGACATATAGCCCGCGGCTATGAACATCTTGACCATAAGCTCCGCTATCTCGGAGCGGATATATTTTTGGAGTTATAAAAATGGCAAATGCTAATGATTATTACCGCAAGCGCGAGGATCCTTATAAGCCGAAGCTCACGCGCAATGTGAATCGACCGCTTACGTTTTTTCTTGTTGTCGTTGCGCTGATCTTCATAATGAGTGTGTTCTTCAAGGTCTCACGCATTGAGGTGAAGGGAAACTCTATCTACACTGCCGACGAGGTGATAAAGGCTTCCGGCATTGAAAAGGGCGATAACCTGTTTTTCATAAACGGTATCGCCGCCGGAAGCCGCGTCGCGGTAAAGCTGCCGTATGTGGACTCTGTCCGTATAAATCGCGGTCTGCCGAATCTTGTCATCATCGAAGTCACAGAGAGCAAGGCCGTCGGCTGCGTAAAGGTCGGGGACGAGCTGTGGTCGCTCAGCAGCAGCGGCAAGCTTCTGAGCAATATAAGCCTTGAGGACAGCGCACATATAGCCATTATAAGCGGCATAAGCGTTTCGGATGCGGCGACGGGTGAGTATATAAAGGCCGCCTCCGGCGAGGAGAATAAGCTTGCCTATTTAACGGATATACTCTATCAGGTGCAGGCACGCGGCCTTGTCGGCAAGGTCACGGCTATCGATATGAGCGACGCTGCAAATCCGACGCTTGAGTATGACGGACGTTTTCTGGTCAAGCTCGGAGCTACAGACAATACCGAATACAAGTTCGGAAAGATGCTGTCGGCGGCCTCGCAGCTTTCGGCCGATGATGCCGGAACGCTTGACGTGTCTGAGGGCGACAAGGTTATTTTCAACCCGAATTAATACTTTGTTTACATAGCGGTGTAAAAATCTATTGACCTTGCGGCCAAAAAGTTATAAAATGTTACATATCGCGAAAAACGACTGCGGCGCATGCCGCATCTTCAAATAACAGTACTGGAGGAAACAAAATGGATTTCAAAGCCGAAGTAGGCCCTGAAAATGTTGTAACTATAAAGGTCGTTGGTATCGGCGGCGCCGGTAACAACGTCGTAAATAGAATGGTCAAGTCCGGAACTCAGGGCGTTGAGTTCATAGCAGTCAACACCGATAAACAGGCGCTCGCAGGCTCAAATGCGGATCAGAAAATTCAGATAGGCGAAAAGCTGACCCATGGTCAGGGCGCCGGCTCTGATCCAGAGGTCGGCAAGAAAAGCGCGGAGGAGAGCCGCAACAATATCGCCAAGTCTGTTGAAGAGTCCGATATGGTGTTCATCACCGCCGGTATGGGCGGCGGCACGGGCACGGGAGCCGCTCCCACAGTTGCGGATATCGCACGCGAGGCCGGAATACTCACCGTCGGTGTCGTAACAAAGCCCTTCAAGTTCGAGGGTAAGCGCCGCATGGATCAGGCAAACGAGGGCATTAAGGAGCTGCTCGGCAAGGTCGACTCTCTGCTGATAATCCCCAACGACCGCCTTAAGTATGCGACCGATCAGAAGGTCACTTTAGCGAATGCGTTTGAGATAGCCGACGATGTGCTCCGTCAGGCCGTCACCAGCATTTCCGATCTTATCAAGAACACAGGATTTATAAACCTCGACTTCGCCGATGTCACCTGCATCATGAAGAACGCCGGCTTTGCTCACATGGGCGTCGGCCGCGCAGCAGGCAAGGGCAAGGCGGAGGACGCCGCCCGTATGGCAGTCGCAAGCCCGCTTATGGAGACCTCGATAAACGGCGCACACGGCGTGCTCATTAACATCACCGGCTCCGAGGATATGGGACTTGAGGACGTCGAGGCGGCTGCAAACCTCGTTCAGGAGGCCGCTCATCCCGACGCGAACATCATCTTCGGCGCAACGTTTGATGAGTCCATGCAGGACGAGATCCGCGTTACCGTCATAGCCACCGGCTTTGAGGAAGCGCCCACCGCCAAGCAGCCTGCCCAGCAGGCAGCAGCCCCCAAGAAGGCCGAACCCGCATTTGAAAAGCAGCAGGGCATGTTCACCGCGGCAAGCGAAAAGGCAGCCGAGAAGAAGCCCGAGGAGGCCGCAAAGCCCGCCGGCGAGGAAGACCCCTTCGACAGCATCTTTAAGATATTCAACGCAAACAATTAAAATATCAATAGCAACATAAAAGGCTGAGGAGATGCTCCTTAGCCTTTCAACATGTCAATAGAAAAGAGCTAAGCAGTGCCCCACAAAATACGCCGCACCGCACGGAGAACCCGTGCGGTGCATCTTGCTTCTATCAGATCCTGCTGTTTATCCAGCTCAGGATATCGGCGTAGACCTCCTGATTGTTTATCTCGTTTAACATCTCGTGGCGGCCGTCCTTGTAGAGCTTAATACTGACATCCTTCATGCCGGCCTTCTTGAAATTCTCATACGCAAGCTTCACGCCCTTGCCGCACTCGCCGACAGGGTCCTTGTCGCCGGACATGAAGTAAACGGGTATATCCTTTTTCATCGCCCTGAGATTATCGACGTTTGTAATGAACTTAACGCCGGTCATCATATCTCTGAACAGGCTGCACGAGGGGATAAAGCCGCACAGCGGATCGGCTATGTACTTGTCAACGGCCTCGGTGTTTCTCGTAAGCCAGTCATACTCCGTGCGCGGGCTATCGTATATCTTGTTGTAGCTTCCAAATGCAAGATTGTTGAGAAACTTGCTGTAGTGATGAGGTCCCTTGAGGGAGGTCACGAGGTTTCCCATAAAAAGACCGCCGTTAACGAGCGCCGCGCCCTGATTGCCCGTGCCGCTGATGATGGCCGCGTCAAACGCGCTGGGATAGCGGATAAGATGTGTGCGTGCCATGAAGCTGCCCATGCTGTGACCGAACAGGATAAACGGAACGCCGGGGTAGGTATGCTTCATCGCAAGACGGAGTATCTCCTCGTCCTTAATGATATAGTCCCAGCCATTTTTCTCGGCGAAAAAGCCCTTCTGCTCGGGCTTTTCAATGCTTTTGCCGTGACCGAGATGGTCTGTGCCGAGGGCGACAAAGCCGTTGGACGCCAAAAAGGACATGAAATCATCATATCTGTTGATGTACTCGGCAATGCCGTGCATTATCTGAACGACGCCTCTGATATCTCCGTCTGGAACGCAGCGGCGGACATGGATGCGGTTCTTGCCGGTGCTTGAATTAAAATAAAAATCATTGAAACTAGGCATGGAAAATCCCCTCCGTATATGTTATTATTAAATTATAGCATAATTGCGGCAAATTGCAACGAAATCAGCAGAATGAGTATGGAGGTAGGCTAATGAACGGTTATGTTGTCGCGCTCGATCAGGGAACGACGAGCTCGCGAGCCATAGTTTTTGACGCAAAGGGTAAGCCTGTCACGATAGCGCAGTACCCTTTCCCACAGATTTACCCCAAGCCCGGCTGGGTCGAGCACGACCCCATGGTCATATTGGAGACTCAGCTTCGCGCCTTTGCAGAGGCCTTTGAAAAAAGCGGGCTTTCACCGACCGACATAGCCGGTATAGGCATAACAAATCAGCGCGAGACGGCAATCGTCTGGGACAAGAATACCGGAAAGCCCATATATAACGCCATCGTCTGGCAGTGCAGAAGAACAGCACCGATCTGCGATGAACTCGAGGCAGAGGGCATCGGTGATTACATCCGCGATAAGACCGGACTTCTCATCGACGCGTACTTTTCCGGCACGAAGATCAAGTGGATACTCGACAATGTAGACGGTGCACGCGAAAAGGCCGAGCGCGGCGAGCTGCTGTTCGGAAACGTAGACTCCTGGCTCATATGGAATCTTACCGGCGGCAAGGCGCATGTGTCCGATTACTCAAACTGCTCACGCACGATGCTGTTTGACATAAACGAGCTCAAGTGGGACGAAACGCTGTGTAGCAGGCTCGGTATACCCATGTCCATGCTCCCGACGCCTGTACCGTCGTCAATGATCTACGGCAAGGTAGCACCCGGAATAACGGGGCTTGAAATGCTTGCGGGAATTCCGGTGTGCGGCTCAGCCGGAGATCAGGCAGCGGCGCTCATAGGCCAGGGCTGTATTGAAAAGGGTCAGGCGAAGAATACATACGGAACAGGCTGCTTCACGCTTCTGAACACGGGCGAGCAGTCCGTGCGCAGCGCAAGCGGACTTGTTACGAGCGTCGCGTGGTCAATAGGCGGCAAAACGACATACGCCCTTGAGGGCAGCGTATTTAATGCCGGAAGCTCCATTCAGTGGCTTCGCGACGAGGTCGGCCTTTTAAACACGAGCTCCGAGTGCGAGGCGCTTGCGACCTCCGTGGCCGACAACGGCGGCGTGTACCTCGTCTCGGCCTTTACGGGTCTCGGCGCACCGCGCTGGGATATGTACGCCCGCGGAGCTATCGTCGGCCTTACCCGCGGCTCTACAAAGGCACATATCGTCCGTGCCGCGCTTGAGGGCATAACCTATCAGGTCAAGGACCTGCTCGACGCGATGGAGCAGGATGCGGGAGAGCCACTGAGCGTTCTGCGAGTAGACGGCGGAGCATCGGTCAATAATTTTATGATGCAGTTCCAGTCGGATATTCTCCGCAAGCCGATCGACCGCCCCAAGATGGTCGAGACCACGGCCTTCGGCGCGGCGTTCCTCGCCGGTCTTGCAGTCGGCGTGTGGAGCGATATAAGGGATATCGCTGATATCCGCGAGTCGGACAGAGTGTTTACTCCGCAGATGTTCGAGGGCGAGGCGCAGGCGCTGTATAAGAATTGGCTGCGTGCAGTTGAAAGAGCGGCAAAGTGGGAAGAATAATGGAACAGGTATTGGTTGTACAGCGAGAAAAAATCGAGCAGTATATATCCGGCCGCAACGGTCTTATAACCGAACGCACTGGGGAGCTTTTTGATATCATCAAAAAGGAGCATGAGTTTATGCTGCGCCCCGAGGCCGAGGAGCGCCCGGACTTCAAGCAGATCATACCATATGTGATCCTTCGCCGCGGCAATGAGATTTTTGTGACCCGCAGGCTCAATAAGGGCGGCGAGTCGCGCCTTCACGGCAAAATATCCATCGGCATCGGCGGTCACATCAATCCGGTTGACGAGCAGGGAGACCTGCTCATGCGCGGCCTCTGGCGCGAAATACATGAGGAGGTCGAGCTGGATACTCACGGCGAGCTCACTCCCTGCGGTTTTATAAACGACGACTCCAACGCCGTCGGAAGCGTCCACCTCGGCGCATGCTTTACTTTGCCCGTCGAGGGAGAGGTTTCCGTCAAGGAGACGGAAAAGCTCGAGGGCCTGTGGATGACAAAGCGTGAGCTGCAAGAGAATTTCGACAGTATGGAGACATGGACGCAGATAGCCCTGGAGGTGCTGTAATGATAATATTCAAACCGGCCGACATCCTTTTGCCCATCGGAGATATGCACCGCTGGAGCGTTGTCGCCTGCGATCAGTTCACGTCTGAGCCCGAATACTGGCAGCAGGTGCGAGCCATAGTCGGCGATGCGCCGTCTACGCTCAATATGATACTGCCGGAGGCTGAGCTCAGCACGAAGGATCCGGAGACGGAGAGCGTAAAAATTAACACCACAATGCAGCGATATCTCAACACCGGTGTTTTCAAAGCATATCCCGACAGCTACATCTATCTTGAGCGCACACTCAAAAACGGCGCAGTACGCCGCGGAATAGTGGGTATGTTCGACCTCGAAGCCTATGAATGGGCAGAAGGTACTCACAGCCCCATCCGCGCGACCGAGCACACGGTTGAGGACAGGCTCCCGCCGCGCGTGAAGATACGTCGAAATGCACCGCTTGAGATGCCGCATATCATGATATTCATGGACGATCCCGACAATATAGTCTTTTCCTCTGTAACAAAAGGGGAGAGGGTATACGATTTTGAGCTCATGCAGGACGGCGGCAGCATCGTCGGCTGGCTTGTTAAGGATAACGATAAGCTCGCAAGGGCGGCTGAGAAGCTTGGCGAGGAGGATGTTCTGCGCCGCAAATACGCAACTGCGGATAATGCAATAGTCTTTGCCATGGGCGACGGGAACCACAGCCTTGCCGCGGCAAAGCTCCACTGGGAGGAGGTCAAAAAGACCCTCCCCGAGGCAGAACGTGAGAGTGCCCCGGCTCGCTATGCGCTCGCCGAGCTTGTTAATATCCACGATGCGGCAATAAGCTTTGAACCCATACACAAGGTCATTTTCGACACTGACCCGGTTGACTTTTTCGCCGAGGCAAAAGCATTTTTCACCGAGAATGAGGGTGAGGGCAGGAGCATTGACCTTGTGACCGGCGAGGGTATAGAGCGCTTTAATATATCCGGTCTCACTATAGGCCAGCTTATCGGCAGGTGCGAGGATTTCTGCAAGGCGTACACCGAGCGTCACGGCGGATATATTGACTATATCCACGGCGACTGCGAGTGCGTCGAAATGGCTCAGCGCTTCGGCTGCGCGGGCATACTTCTGCCGCGCATGGAAAAGTCGGAGCTGTTCGGCTCGGTCATGAAAAGCGGACCGTTTCCGAAAAAAAGCTTTTCCATCGGCCACGGCAACGATAAGCGCTATTATCTCGAGTGCCGTAAGATACAGTGATTCAATTTATCCTTGTCATGAACGTGAGTTTGTGGTAAAATAATTGCCGTTAATTCGCAATAATACTATTAGAGGAGCTGTTTTATATGTCCGGACATTCCAAATGGCATAATATACAGAAAACCAAGGGCGCGGCTGACGCAAAGCGCGCTCAGGCGTTTACTAAGATCGCCCGTGAAATGATCGTCGCCGTCAAGGAAGGCGGCAGCGGCGACCCGAATAACAACTCGCGCCTTGCAGCGGTCATTACCAAGGCAAAGGCGGCGAATATGCCCAACGATAACATAAAGCGCACCATAGATAAAGCGCTGGGTGCAGGCAACACCGATAACTACGAGAAGATCGTTTACGAAGGCTACGGTCCCTCCGGCGTCGCCGTCATAGTTGAGACAATGACAGATAACCGCAACCGCACGGCAGGCGAGATACGCCACTATTTCGACAAGTACGGCGGAAACCTCGGCGCTGCCAACTGCGTTTCCTGGTCATTTGATAAAAAGGGCGTTATCGTTATAGACAATGAGGACGAAGAGCTCGACGAGGACGAGGTGATGATGGAGGTACTGGACTGCGGCGCGGATGATTTCGAGCCCGACGGCGAGACCTTTATCGTCTACACCGCTCCCGACGATGTAGCCCCCGTTGCGGATAAGATCACCGCCGCAGGCTATAAGCTCCTTTCGGCGCAGGTCGAAATGCTGCCCCAGAACGGCTACATAAAGCTCACGAATGAGGACGATATCAAGAATATGCAGAAAATGCTCGATATGTTCGAGGATAACGACGATGTTCAGAACGTCTGGCACAACTGGGAAGAGTAAGCAAAATAAGGGCAATACTCTCTGACAAGCTGAAAAGACAGAGGCAAGCGTTTGCTTGCCTCTGTCTTTTTAGCTTTGAGTATGGAAATACCGGCGCATGATGTGGGACATGCGCCGGTACT
>ULQM01039792.1_pt1 | contig 201612 bp, 191 predicted proteins | sample 1954451 | NCBI WGS metagenome assembly ULQM01 (sample SAMEA4835655, study PRJEB28245) | human gut metagenome | biome: gut microbiome; material: fecal sample | place: Denmark | collected 2008 | reverse complement strand
GAGCTTTTTTTGAAGTGTGTCCATTTTGGGGTTCACTTCATTGGCTAGGACTTATAAACCTAATTAGTTAGCTTTATTCAGCTTTTTTATCGTCTTTAGGCTCTTCTTTGACTTCCGGTTTTTCTTCGGTCTTTTCTTCGACTTTAGTTTCAGCAGGCGTTTCTTCACCCGCATCATAGGCACTGAAATCCCAAGTCGGTTGAGCTTTGATAACGATTCTTAAGGCTTCTCTCACTAAGTCTTCTTCGATGCTTCTTTGATCTTTATCGGTTTTCTTAAGTAAAGCATCTGCTTTATCTAAGGCCGCTTTGGTTTCTGTTTCGTTATTATCAATTAAACCATTGATTAAGACGTAACCCCTTAAGGCGACAATGCTTCTCATCTGAGCGATGTATTTCTTAACATCGACCGGCGTTAAAACATAGTATTCCTTAGCTTCATCAAGTTTTCCCATAAAGATGAGAAGGCTGATTTTGTTAGTAACCGCGGTTAAATAAATGTTTTCGTTGACCGTGTCTTTACAAGCGATGGTTTTTTCAACGATATCTAATGCTCCTGCATAATCTTTTTTAGCGAGTCTTGCATAATAAGTGATGTCATTGACTTGGCTCGTGAAATTGGTGACTTTGTCATAGACAGGCAGCTCTGGAGCTTGCCCACCTTTCGCTAAGATATCTTGGCCTAATAACATTTGGTTATAGGCTTCTTTGTTGGTTTGGTTAGTGAGGATGGTTAAAAGATAACCGTCATTCTTACTTCCGATAGCGGCCGGGAAGTAATCATAGAGATAAATGCCCGCTGCAATCGCGAGAATGATAACCGCTAAACCTCTCCACCAGACCCAGCCGGTTAAAGCGTTCTGCGGAAGCGTCCCCATGACGATTAATGGCACTAAGGCACAAACTTCGATTAAAAGGAATAATAACGGGAAATAGCTATAAGCTTTCGGTGAACTCTTTTTGATGTCCTTTGGAACAATCTTCGTTTCCCCGAATAAGCCGTCATATTTCTTAAAACCAAAGGAAATTTTCCCGTTTTCGTTCTTTTGGAAGTGGCAATAGATGACGTTGACACTTCTGACGTTATAACGACCAATCTTGGCTCCAATTAAATGCCCAACTTCGATGAAGACGGCATTTAAAATCCAACCGATGACAATCCCTAATAGGATGATTAACACCGGATGCATCGGAGCGACGGCTTGTAGTTCGCTATTGCTCATGATGGGGAAATAGAATCCCAACAAGAAAATTAAGCCGACAACGACGATAGCCGCTATAAAGGCTATCCAATCCCAAACTTCATTCTTTTTCATACTTCTTCTCCTATAAAACTAAGCGATAGATGGCTTGAACATCGCTCGCTTTCAGCGACAGGCTTCCTTGGCCAATCACATGTGTGCCGTCTTCTGTCGCGATGCGGACAATTTCATTGATATCGTCACCAGTAATCCCTAGCTCTCTAAGAGAGGTGGGAGCTTGAAGTTCTTTGAGGAAGTTCTCCCAAGCTTTAATGCCCATTATACTGGATTCCATTTTATCTTCTATCGTTAGATTAAAAACCTCATGACTAAAGGTACTAAATTTATCAAGTTGGCTGAGGTAAACATACTTAGCCCAGCCTAAGAACACCACTCCAACCCCAAGGCCATGGGTAATTTCCGGTTTTAAAGCCGATAAAGCGTGTTCTAAGGGATGAATAATGAAGCTGAACTTCTTCCCAAAGGAGGTTAAACCATTGTGGGAGAAGAAAGAGTCCGCCATTAAGGAGGCTCTCGCTTCTTTATCTTCTTTATCTTTAAAGAGCCTAAGCCCATTATTCATCGCGTTCTTAATGACCGAAAAAGCGAAAGCATCGCTCAAAGCGAATTCATTGCCGGTGAAATATCTTTCCATCGAGTGCATCATCATATCGATGATACCGGCCGCTAATTGTCTTTCTGGGACTGTCGCGGTCAGTTCAGGATCTAAGATACAGAACTTCGGTCTGACTAAAGGTGAATTGAAACCTTGCTTAAAATCATCTTCATAGGAAGAAATGACGCAGGAGTCACTTCCTTCTGATCCTGAACCGAAGATAGTGGGAATACAGGCGACTGGCAAAGCTTTTGTTGGAACCGCTAAATGTTTAGAAAAATCTAAAGGATCACCATCATAGAAATAGTTGACCGCAATACTTTTTGCGACGTCCATGACGGAGCCACCGCCGCAAGCTAAAAGGATATCGACGTGTTTCCCACCGATTTTCTCGAGAGTTTTTAATTTTTCTAATCCTTCTTTCACATAAGAAATATCCGGATTAGGTTTAACTCCTTCATAAAGGATATAAGTGATATTGTGCTTGGTTAAAGAACCAACTAAGCGGTCGAAAGCTCCACTCTTTTTTAAGGATTTAGAACCGGTGACTAAAAAGATAGTCTTATAACCATAGTTATTTAAGATATCACCGATATCATCGATTCTTCCCGGGCCAAAGTAAACTTTAGTCGGAAGGGTAAAGTCAAAGGTGTTCATTTTTTCTTTTCCTCTTTCGCTAATTTGATGAGAGCGGGATAAACTGTTTCTAAGCTGGAAATTAAGAATTTCTTCATCGCTCTTTCAAACTTCTGGGGGGTGATGTTTTTATCGCGGAAATTAAAGCCGAATTCATCACCGACCATCTTAGCGTATCTTCTCGCGATTTTCCGGTAACCATCTTTCGTGAGACCATCTTGATTTTTCTTCGAGATAATCGAATAGATTTTAGTCATCGCTTTATTGAAGAAGAAATCTTCAACTAAATCGTGAGCGGAGCTATTATAGGCAGCTTTTAAGAAAGCGAAACGATTACTTGCATAATCCACTAACGAAAGAAGCGCTCCTTTGACTTCGGTCGTTTGATCGAGTTCCGGGGTTTTCTCATTTAAAAGGATAGCGGCCAACAGGTCATAGATATCCTGAAAGTGATAATAGAACGTTTGCCTATGATACCCGCAGCGTTCACAAAGAGCAGTCACGTTGATGTCCTCAAGTGGCTTCTCTTTCATCATCTCGATCAAAGCATATTTGAATTTCGCTTCTGCTGTCATCTTAATCCTCTACTAGGCTGCAACTGATTTTACTACCCATCCTAGCGTTATTCAAAATTAAAGCGATGTTAGTCTCTAAACTCTTACCGCCGGTTTTCTCAACAATTTCTTTGAGTAAGTAGGGGGTAATATCCTTACCTTTAATCCCTTGTTTTTCACAGTCCTTAAGGGCTTCTTCAATAATGGGTTCAATGAAGCTGGTCGGTAAGGAATCTTCTTCTGGGCAGGGATTAGAAATCAAAATACCGCTGCAAAGCCCCGCTTTTCTTTGCAATTTTATGATATCAGCGGCTTCTTTGGGGTCATTGAAGACAAAATCGACAGGATAAGAAGAGCTTCTGGTATAAAACTGTGCAAAACCATTTTCTTTATATGATAAAACTGGTACCCCTAAGGTTTCTAAAACCTCTAAGGTCTTAGGAATATCTAAGATAGCTTTTGCTCCGCTACAGACGACAGTGATGGGGTTTTCCGCTATTTCAAATAAGTCCCGGGAAATATCGAAGGTTGTCTCCGCACCCCGGTGGACCCCACCGATACCGCCGGTCACAAAAACTTCGATGCCGGCTTTACAAGCTAACACAATCGTGCCGCTCACCGTTGTCGCACCCCATTCTTTTGTGTGTTCGACAATCGCTAAATCTCTTTTAGAGACTTTTCTAATGCCTTTTCTTTTTCCGAAGAGTTCAATTTCGTCTTTCGAAAGACCGATAACTGGTTCCCCGTCAATAATTCCAATGGTAGCCGGAACGGCCCCATTATCTCTCACCACTTGTTCCACTTTTAAAGCTGTTTCCACATTCTTTGGGTAAGGCATCCCGTGAGAAATAATCGTCGTTTCTAAAGCGACTACTGGTTTATGATTTTTTAAAGCTTCTTTAACTTCTTTACTTATTCGCATACTTTATTCTCACTTTCTTTCCTAGATATATCGTCAAGGCATTAAGCCCCGCATAAACACCGATAGAGATTGCGAGCATCAAACAAGCGAAACCATAAAGCTGGAGCCTTAGACCTTTTAAGTCGATGCCAAACAAATCGACCGGGAATAATAAATCACTCATCAGTAAGAAAAGGCTGATAACTATTAAGCACACCAGAACAATCGTCCGGTAACGATCGAAGGGATAGGAAACCCTAATGAAGGTATAGAAGGACATTAAGCTAAAGACGATGACCGACACTGTTACCGCTTGTTCACTGTTGATAAAGTTAGGCGCTACAAGAGCGATGATGTAAACAATAGTGACCGCAATAACAGATACTAAGCCGGATGGTAGAGCTTTCTCAATAACATTGGACATAAAGGAACCTCTGAGGGGTTCTTTGGAAGGTTGTAAGGCTAAAAGGAAACCGCCGAGCCCAATGGTCACCATTTCCCAGATGATCATGTTCTTGGTACTGAAGGGATAAGTTGATCCGCCGCAGAGACTTGCGATAAAGAAAACGACAGAAAGAATAATCGCGAAAATATTCTTCGCTAAGAAAAGGGAAGCCGCTCTTTGAAGGTTATTGATAACTCTTCTCCCTTCTCCGACAACTAAGGGGAGTTTAGAAAAATCGTTATCCAGTGATACGATGTGGCTGACGTTACGGGCGGCGCTACTGCCGCTTCCCATCGCGATTGAACAATCTGCTTTCTTTAAAGCGATAATATCATTGACACCATCTCCGGTCATCGCGACCTTATGCCCTTCATTTTGAAGTGCTTCGATAATTAAAGCTTTTTGTTGAGGTTTAACTCTTCCAAATACCGCGTATTTATTCACAATATCTGGAATTTCTTCATCCTTAACATCCACCATTGAAATATAGTGTTCCGCTCCGATGACTCCAGCTTGTTGAGCAATGTAACTGACTGTTTGAGGGTTATCACCGCTGATGATTTTGGTGGTAACTTTATTTTTTTGAAACCATTCAATATTGGCTTTCGCATCCGCTTTAATGTGGTCACTTAAAACAATAAAACCTAAGAGCTTAGGCGCTTTAAAACTTTCATATTCTTCAATCTCATGTTTATCGAGATAGAAACCTAAAACTCTCACACCTTTAGCAATTAACGATTTGAGTTCGTTTTGCTGTTCTTCGGTCAATTTAGCATTGATAAATTCTGGCGCGCCTAAGATTAAAGTTCCGGTCCCCTTAAAAGTGGCAGCTGATAATTTTTTGGCACTATCAAAGGGGAATTTAACCCGCGGGGTAATGACTTGTTGACCACCATAATTGAGGATCGCTTCCGCAGTTTGGTTATGGTCACCAAGGCCTAAAACTAATGAATATAAATAATTTTGCAGGGTTTTTGCGTCGATTTTTGAATAATTGATTATTTGATTAACTTCTAAATTACCATCAGTGAGTGTGCCGGTTTTATCGAAGCAAATAACATCGACTCTCGCTAACATTTCGATGCAATAGAGCTCTTGAACATTCATTCGCTTTTTCGCTAAATAAAGAACCCCAATACCTAAGGTTAAAGAAGTTAATAAATATAAGCCGGCCGGAATCATCGCCACTAAGCTTCCGGAGAAACCTTCCACGAAATCTTGATAACTCGCGTACGTCAAAGTTCCATTAACTAAGTCGGAAATTAACCATTGGAGGAGCATCGCTATCCCCATCACCACCGCAATTAACCCAGTCACAAAGAAAATCTTTAACGTACTTCTCTTTAAGTCGCTTTTCGGTCTTTCAAAGCGTTTAGCTTCGTCTTGCAAAGTTTCAGCGTAAGAGGCTAAACCAATCTTTTCTACCCGCATATAGAGCTGACCAGCCGTTAAGAAACTTCCGGAATAAACGGTTATCCCGTTAGTTTTATGGATGGGTTCTGGTTCCCCGGTTAATAACGATTCATCGACCGTCGCTTGCCCTTCAATAACCATCCCGTCAGCGGGCACCTGATCCCCGGCTTTTAAATAAACAACATCATCAAGAACAATCTCTTTGGTGGAGATTTCTTGTTTCTTGCCGTCCCTTACAACCGTGATTTTTGGATCAGTTAAAACTCTCAGTTTATCGACTAGTTTTCTCGCCCGAATGTCAGTTGCGAGGCCAATAACAATATTGCAAATAATCGGTAAGGTGAAGAAAAAGAATGTGATGTCTTTTTGAGCCGCAATCATCATCAGGGTGATGGCTAAAAAGATGAGGTTAAAGAATGAAAATAAGTTATCGCAGAGGATTCGCCAATAGGTTTTAGTAACCTTTTTAGGGGTCTTGTTATAGAGCTTTTGTTCAACCCTTTCGGTAACTTGAATCGTGCTTAAACCGGAAACAAAATCCGGGTAAAAACGTTTGGCTTTTTCAATCCGTGTCTCTATCTCTTCCCGTTTTTTATTTCTGATCATAGGTAACTATCATTTGAGATTATAAAAATCTCAAACTTATACCAAATATTATAAAAAATTAAAGCTCCCTTGGGAGGGTCAATTATTCTATATCGGTGTTACTTCGTTTCTTCTTAAAGAAACGTTGAAGTAATTCTTCGCTATTAATGACGTCATCGACAATTCTAATTAAGGGCCTTGGATACCTAGAAGGTTCATCGAATACTCGATATTTACTGACGATAGCGCCTTCTCGCGGGTCTTTTAAACAGAAAACAACTTCACTTATAAAACTATGAAGTATAGCGCCCGAACACATTAAACACGGCTCTAAAGTGACGTATAAAGTACAATCTTTTAGCTTGATGCTATCAAGCTTTTGTTCCGCTTTTTGAATAGCGACAATTTCCGCATGACGGGTGACATCTTTCGTCTTTTCTTTCTCATTATGTCCACGAGAAATGATTTCGTTATCTTTTACAATAACGCAGCCGACGGGGATTTCGCCTTCTTCAAATGCTAAAAGAGCTTCCTTATAAGCTTCCTTTAAAAAGTAGATGTCATCTTTTTCCATAAAAATAAACCATCGCACAAGAGAGCAAATCTTAAGGCTGCTCGGTTCCCCGCCTGACCTGGTTCGAACGCTCATCCTCGCGATGGCTTTATTATTGTAGCAAATTTAATTATTTAGTAGGTTTAATAATTTCTCGCCCACCGAAGAAAGGCTGTAAAGCTTTCGGAATCCAAACCGACCCATCTTCTCTTTGATGTTGTTCAAGAAGAGCGGGGAAAATTCTTGAAGTCGCTAAGCCGGAACCATTTAAGGTGTGGCAGAAATGAATCTTGCCGTTTTCATCCCGGTAACGGATGTTACCTCTTCGAGCTTGGTAGCTTCTCGCGTTGCTCACCGAGCTAACTTCCTTAAAGATTTTCATCGATGGGATGTAGACTTCAATGTCGTAGGTTCTCGCCATCGAGTGGGAACAATCGCCAGCCGCTAATTTGTCGACTTGGTAACAGAGTTCAAGGCCATCAACTAAGGCTCTGGCTTTTTTTACTAATTCATCGAAAGCGACATCGCTCTTATCGTCTTCGGTATACTGGACCATCTCGACTTTGTTGAATTGGTAACCTCTGATCATTCCTCTTTCTTCCGTTCTATAGCTCCCGGCTTCTTTCCGGTAACAAGGAGTATAGGCGAAGTATTTCTTCGGTAAATCTTTGTAACTTAAGATTTCGTTCCGGTGGAGATTCACTAAGGCCGTTTCCGCGGTCGGAAGGAGGAACTTATCTTCTCCTTTCAGCCAGAATACATCATCGATGAATTTTGGGAATTGACCAGCGGTGAAGCCACTTTCGTAGTTTAAAAGGTGCGGCGGAAGAATGAACATATAACCGTCTTTTAAGTGTGTGCTGATGAAATAATTAATGAGCGCCCATTCGAGTTCCGCTCCAAGACCGGTATAGACCCAGGTGCCACTTCCACTGATCTTAGCCGCTCTCTTATAATCGATGAGCCCTAAGCTTTCCGCGAGTTCGACGTGGTCTTTCGCTTTGAAAGAGAAGGTTGGAATGCTTTCTGGACGATAGATAGGGTGGTTATTTTCTTTAAAACCGGCCGCTAAGTCTTCATCAGGAAGGTTCGGAAGAACCGCTACTTCCGTATTGATTTCTTCTTGGACTTTCTTGAGTTCTTCTTCTTTATCTTTGACGCTACTAGCGAGTTCTTTAACTTTCTTAAAGATTTCGCTCGGATCTTTGCCTTCTTTCTTTAAGCCTGGCACCATCGCAGTCAATTTGTTTTGCTCCGCTTTACTGCCTTCGACTTCTTTAAGTAAGGCCCGTCTTTTATTAAATAAGGCGATTAACGGGAGGGGGTCAAAATCCCATCCTTTTCTTTTGAGAAGTTCCTTTACTTTTTCTGGTTCTTCTTCGATAAGCTTAAGATCAATCATCTTAATCCTCCTATTTCAATATCTTTTCATAATTGGTTTTTAAGATTTGCCCAATTTCGCCAAAACTATTTTTTCTAGCGACCGAATAGGCTTCTCTTAACAATGGCTTTAATTTACCGCTCTCTAGGTCTTCGATGCCTTTAGCTAGCTCTTCTATTGTGTCGAAGTTATAGCAAGTTTTCTTATTTTCTAAGAGCCCTTCAATCTCTGATCTTCCGACACAGAGAGTTTGACATTGGCCCGCAAAAGCTTCGAGAGCGAGCATGGAACTGGCGGTATAACTATTTAAGAAGACTAAGTAACTGCAGTTCATAATCGCGCTCCGATAGATGTCATCTGCCACCAGGGAAGAAAAATGGCAGTTTGGCGGGGTTTTCTTAGATATTTTTTTCAAAAACGGCGTAATCTTCATACCTTTTTTCGAATATCCTAAATAAAGAAAATCGAAATTTGGCAGGAGTTTTGCAAGGTTTCTGAATTCTTCGAGTTCTTCCATCTCTTCTAAATTACCGACAGCAAGGATCGCTTTTCGTCTCCTATCGAGCCTAAAATAACGATGGAAGATTTCTTTCTCCAAGGGCTCATCCTTTTCAAACCTGGTGAGGTTAACCCCTGGGGAACAAATAGCGATATTCGGGTTCTTGATGCCCGCGCCTTTTAAGGCCCCGCGGGCTTTGGTAGAAGGGACGAAAATCAGGTCGCTATTCTCCAAGAGATTAATCGCCTTATTCTTGAGAGTGAGAGCGCCTAGATCATCTTTTAAGAAGTAGCAGGCTTTCTCGTCTTCCTCACAATATAAGGCACTTGTTACAATCTTCACCCCTTCTTTTTTAAATTCTTTGACTTTGCCTTCATCGTCCGGCGAAATGAAATGCACGATATCCGGGAGAGCGTAAATACTCTCAACCCATTTGATGCCGTTTAATTCCAAGGCCCCTTTGATATTCTTTCTCAGGCGCGTGCCTTCAAAGTTATCGAAGCGGTCGCCGGGCGAAAAGTAGACAAAGACTTTCATAATTATTCTTCAGTGTTAATTGGTTGTTCGTCGGTTACTTCCGGTGCATCCGTCGCGTCGACGAGCTCTGTATCTTCGACTTCTTCCTCTTCATCCGAATGCGGAATAATCGCGATAGCAGCGACTTTTTGCCGACCATCAAGGCGGATAATCTTCACCCCTTGAGTGTTTCTTCCAGCGACTTTGATGCCGCTGATGGCGGTTCTAATAGCGGTGCCGTGGGTGGTGATGACCATTAAATCTTCATCCCCATTGACCGCTCTCATCGCGGTTAATTCACCATTCTTCGGTCCCATCTTAAGGGTGAGGACGCCTTTCGCGCCTCTATGTGATAAGCGGTAACCATCATAATGTCTGACGGTTCCGTCTTCTTCTTTAATATCGGTATCTTTCGCGTACGAAATCTTCCCGAAGCCTAAGGTGGTTAAGACTAAGATCTTATCCCCTTCTAAGGAACTGGTGACGTCGACAAGGTGAGACCCATCGCTGAGATCCATACCTTTAACACCAGCTGCTCCCCGGCCCATAACACGGACATCTTCTTCATTGAAGGAACAGACTTTACCGTTATTGCTCGCTAAAGAGATAATCGTGTGCCCATCGGTCTTTTTGACATCAAGGAGACTATCGCCTTCTTTGAGGACGAGAGCCCGTTTACCGTTGCTGTTGATGTTTTCAAATTCCTTGAGGCTGGTCCGTTTGACGGTCCCGTTAACGGTCACGAAGAAGAGATAATTATCTTCTGGATATTCATCGCACGAAACAATCGCGACCACCTTTTCATCGCTTTCTAACTTCAAGAGATTAACAGCGGGGATGCCGCGGCTTTCCCGTGTACCTTCCGGAACTTGGTAACCTCTCATCCGGTAAATCTTTCCGTAGGTCGTAAAGAAGAGTAAGTCGGTATGGGTTTCCGTGTGGAGCATGATGTTAACCATATCTCCAGCGGTGGTTGAAATACCTCTCACGCCCTTTCCGCCTCTCTTTTGCGAACGGAATTCTTTTTCGTTCATCCGTTTTAAATAGCCGTTCTTGGTGAGGACGACAATGATATCTTCCTGCGGACGTAAGTCTTCATCATCAATGGAAGAACTTTCGTTACTGATTTCGGTCATCCGTTTATCACCGAACTTGTTCTTGATGTCGGTGAGTTCTTTGACCATTTGTTCAATCAAATTGTCCCGGCTACTGAGTAAGCGTTTGTATTCCGCGATAGCGGCCTCTAAGGCTTTATGTTCATCTTCGAGCTTCCCTCTTTCGAGCGCTTGGAGTTGTCTTAAACGCATTTCAATGATAGCCGCTGCTTGTTTTTCATTAAATCCGAACAACTTTTGCAGAGATAATGAGCTTTCGGTAGCGTCCTTCGAAGCTCTAATCGCCTCAATGATATCGTGGATAATCTCGGTCGCTTTGATTAAACCGACGACGATGTTATCCCGTTCACTATCCCGGTTGAGTAAGAATTGGGTTCTTCTCTTAATGACATCGACTTGGAAATCAATGTAATACTTGATGAGGTCACAGATACCTAAAACTTTCGGTTCACCATTCACCAAGCAGAGATTGATGACGCTGAAATTGCTTTGAAGAGGAGTTCTCTTAAGGATGTTGTTAACCACGACTTCCGGAATGAAGTCTTTCTTAACTTCGATGACAATCTTGATACCATTCCGGTTACTTTCGTCACGGATATCGCTGATACCTTCGAGTTCCTTTTCCCGGACGAGCTCCGCGATCTTTTTGACCATTTCGCTCTTATTAACCCGGTAAGGAATTTCAGTGATGATGATTTCACTCTTCCCGTTTTGGTGGTGATCAATGGTATATTTCCCTCTGACCGGAATCGTTCCCCGACCCGTTTTATAGGCTTCTAAGATGCCTTTTCGGCCGAGAATAACCCCACCGGTGGGAAAATCGGGACCCGGAAGATACTTTTGCATGATTTCTTCCGGTGTAATGTCATTATTTTTGGTGTAAGCGACAATCGCGTCGATCACTTCCCCTAAATTATGGGGTGCCATCGAGGTGGTCATCCCGACCGCGATACCTTCACTTCCGTTGACTAAGAGGTTCGGAATTCTGGAAGGTAAAACAGCCGGTTCTTGAAGTGAGCCATCGTAGTTATCGACAAAATCAATGGTGTTCTTATCGATATCCCTCACCATTTCCAAAGCCAGTTTGGTCATTCTCGCTTCGGTATACCGCATAGCAGCGGCTTCTTCCCCGTCGATATCCCCGAAGTTCCCGTGACCATCGACTAAGGTATAACGCATATTGAAAGGTTGGGCTAAGTGGACGAGAGCGCCGTAAATTGCGCTATCGCCGTGCGGGTGATATTTACCCATGACGTCCCCGACAATTCTCGCGCATTTGAGGTGCGGCGAGGTGGGATACATATGGGTTTCGTTCATCCCGAAGATAATTCTCCGGTGAACCGGTTTTAAACCATCTCTGACGTCAGGGATGGCTCTCGATTCAATAACCGACATCGCGTAGTTAAGGAAGGCGGTTTTGACTTCATTAGTGATTTCTCTATCCGTTAAACCCGGAACGATACCAGCGGTCGCTTGGTTAGCGTTTTCGCTCGTTTTTTGTTCGGGTAAATCTTTATTTTCGTTATCCATACTTCCTCCTTTTAGATATCGAGATTAGTGACAAATTTCGCGTTATCGTAGATGAAATTCTTCCGTGGTTCGACTTCATCACCCATTAAATCAGAGAAGATTTGTTCAGCGGTGATCGCATCTTCGACCGTGATTCTAATCATCTTCCGGTTAGCGGGGTCCATAGTGGTTTCCCAAAGTTGTTGCGGGTCCATTTCCCCTAACCCTTTGTACCGTTGGAAGGGGTAACCGGGTTTTAACTGTAAGGCTTTCTTTAAAGCTTCCAGTTGTTCATCGTTATAAGCATAATAGGCTTGGCCTTTATATTGGACCTTGTAGAGCGGCGGTTGGGCGATATAGACGTTTCCGTTCTCTAAAAGCGGTCGCATGTAACGATAGAAGAAAGTTAAAAGAAGGATTCTGATGTGATCGCCGTCGACATCAGCATCGGTCATGATGACGATTTTGTGATATCGGATTTTGCTGATATCGAAGCTGGAAGAAATCCCGGCTCCGATAGCGGTGATCATGTTCCCGATTTCCGCGTTAGCGTATATTCTATCTTCGCTCGCCTTTTCAACATTTAAAATCTTCCCTCTTAAAGGAAGGACCGCTTGAATCTTGCTATCCCGGCCGTTTTTGGCACTGCCACCGGCCGAGTTACCTTCGACGATGTAGAGTTCGCATTCTTCCGGGTTCTTGCTGGAACAATCGGTTAATTTACCCGGTAAGGTGGTGAGTTCTAAGGCGTTCTTCCGAGAAGTTTCCCGAGCTTTACTCGCTGCAATTCTCGCGTTCATCGCCTTTTTGGCTTTATTGAGAACTAGCTTTAATTGAGCGGGATTTTCTAAGAAATATTGGTCGAGTTGCCGTCCGACAATCGTGCTAACAACTTTTCTCACTTCTTCATTACCGAGTTTACCCTTCGTCTGCCCTTCATATTGAGGGTTCGGGTGCTTGATTGATAAAACGCAGGTTAAACCTTCCCGGCAGTCATCAGTGGTGAAGTTGCCGGTTTTATCATCGAGGAACTTAAGTTCTTTCCCGTATTTATTTAAAATCCGGTTTAAGGCTAAGTTTAAACCTTCTAAGTGCGTTCCACCTTCTTTGGTGGAAATGTTGTTACAGAAGGTATAAACACCATTTTGATCATAGTATTCGGTCCACTGCATCGCGGCTTCGACTCTGATGTCATAGGTGGTGTTTTGCACCATCGTGACACGTTCAGTGCCGTGACAATAGATGATGTCTTGGTTGACCGGGGTTTTACTGGCATTGATCGCTTTAACGTAATCGAGGATACCGCCCGGATAGCAATATTTTTCCGTGACCGGTTCTTCCCCTCTTAAATCGGTGACCGATAAGGTCATCCCAGCATTTAAGAAAGCCGATTGCCGTAAGTGTTTCTTGATGATATCGAAATCAAATCTCGTCCCTTCGGTGAAGATGGTCGGGTCAGGAAGGAAAGTAACCTTCGTTCCGTGGCCTTCCGCATCGCCAATCCGTTTGAGGTGTTCTTTGATTTTGCCACCATTTTCAAAGCGGACATAATAAAGACCGCCGTCCTTTTTGACGGTGACTTCGCACCAGGTGCTAAGAGCGTTCACGACGCTGGCCCCGACCCCGTGGAGACCACCAGAGACTTTATATGCTCCGTCGCCCCCGAACTTACCGCCGGCGTGAAGGACGGTATAAGCTGTTTCTACGCCCGATAAACCGGAATCTTTAACGATGTCGACCGGAATGCCCCGCCCGTTATCAATGACGGTCACACTGCCGTCTTTATTGAGGGTGATTGAAGCTTCGGTACAATAGCCCGCTAAGGCTTCGTCAATCGCGTTATCGACGATTTCCCATACTAAGTGATGGAGCCCGGTAGGACCAGTGGATCCGATATACATCCCCGGCCGCATTCTGACCCCTTCCAAATCTTTTAAGACCCGGAAGTTTTTAGCGGTATAGGAAGCATCCGCTTTCGTCGCGGTTTCTTCTTTAACTTCCACCATCCCGAGAATCGTGTTGTCAGCAGGATCGGTATTGGCTTCAGGATTTTCTTCCGTTATTTCCTTCTTTTCTTCTTCCATATATTCCTTTCTAGCTGCGCGTTACATCGAAGTAGGCAGCATTTTTGATTTTGATGTTAGTGCTGGTGATGAATGTTTGATTGAATTTCTGTAAGAGAGTCGTCAAGTTGTTTTGATGCTCATAATCGAGCTCGCTATAGACGTCATCGAGGATGACAATCGGTCTTTTATCTTCATCTTCGATGATGAAGTAAGGGGTGACCTTTAAAGCGAGAGCCATTAAGCGGTTTTCCCCTTGGCTACCATAGATAGCGATATCTTTATCGTTGAGGTAGAGAGTGAAATCCTCCCGGTGAATCCCGATGGAGGTGCTTTTCTTTAAATAATCGAGCTCTTCGTTTTTTAGGTAGAGCTTTTCAGCGTCACTCTTGAAGTTTTGCCCACTTTTGAGGAAGGGATGATATTCAAGCCTTACCTTCACATCTTTTCCAAACAAGTGATTAGCGATGACTTGAAGCTTTTCTCCGAGCTTCTTAATTAAGGAAGCTCGATATTTCACGATGTACTCTTCTTGGTCGATCATTTGGCTGGTGATGACGCGCAAGAGATTCCTTGAATAATCTTTGTTTTTAAGCAAGAGATTCCGTTCGCTGAGCAAGTGGTTATAGCGGCTCAAGAGGTTATAGTAATCAAGTGACTGTTTCCCAAGAGTAATGTCGAGGAAATTCCTTCTTTTTCCAGGGCTTCCCCGGAAGAGATCAACATCCTCTGGGGTGAATAAGATAGCGTTCATTTTGTCGGTCAGTTCGCTTAACCTGACAATTCCTTTGAGGTTGATAGCCATCTTTTTCTCACTCGGGCTAATAAAGGCATCCAGACGATAGCTTTTATTATTTTGGGCGAGAGATGCGCTGATCATCGCTCGGTCACTTCCGTCTTTAATCAGATGTTTCTGCTCACGGGTCCGCCACGAACGGCCAAGGGAGAGGAAATAGAGTGCTTCAACAACATTCGTTTTTCCAGATCCATTTGGACCGGTGATGATATTGACTCCTTTCTGAAATTCAAAGTCCTTTAGGTTGTAAGACCGAAAACCATACAACCGAAGATGTTTAACGATCATTGGTTGCTGATAAGGTAGACTTTCTTGGAATAGGTAACTTTATCACCAGGGTAAAGTTTTCTTCCTCGCCGGTTTTCGGGTTCACCGTTGACCAAAATCACTTCGCTCATTAAAAAAGCCTTTGCTTCACCACCATTGCTGATGATGTCGGTAAGCTTTAAAAATTGCCCGAGGGTAATGTAGGGAGTGTGGATTTTGATTTCGTTTTCCATAGGTAAAGAACTCACGGGTATATTTTACTACATAGTAGTAAAAAAGGGAAACATTCGTTTCCCTGGTGAACCATTAATTTTTAAAGGCCTCTACCGCGTCCGTAAAGGGGTCAAAACTTCAATGATTGAGTCGTCTTTAGGATTTTTGATGGTGAAGGGGGTGTTGAAGTCATTAAAGCAGATTTGGACGTCTTCCGAACCGACCGCTTTGATGGCTTGGGTTAAATAAATAGCGTTGATAAAAATATCTAACGGATCCCCGTTGAGTTGGAAAGTTGGAAGATCTTCGGAACAAGAACCAATCTGTTCACTGACGCAACTGATTTTAACCCGATCAGGATTCATCGATAACTTAATCCGGCTATCGTGGTCACTGGCTAAAAGGCTAACCCGGTCGATAGTCGATAAGATTTGGGAAGCACTGACTTCTAAGACTGTTTTATGTTGTTGGGTGAACAATCTACTCGGAAGGTTCGGGTAAGGTCCGTCAACTAAGCTGGAACTTAAGAGAGTGTTACCGAAAACAAAGATGCATTTTCTTTGAAGAGCGCTGAATCTAACTTCACTGACTCCTTCCAACAATTTACAAACTTCTAAGAGAGTATTAGCTGGAACGTTAACGCTGAAATCGACTACATCTTCATCTAAAGAAAGGGTCTTTCTCGACATGATAGCGGTATTCGTCGCAGTCGCGATAAGCTTTTGGCTTTCAACTTTTAAGTTGATAGCTTGAAGAATCTTATCGAAGTTCTTATCAGCTGCAAAAGCGGTTTGCTCAGTTAAACGAATGAGGTCGATAGCTTTGATGGTTAAAGGATTCATCCCTTCATCGAGAATGATGTCCGGATATTCTTCTGCATCGATGCAATTCAAGTTATAGAGTGATTTCCCATCTTCAATCTTCGCGTTCACTTCATCGACGATGGTGATCGACACTTCTTCCCCTTCGAGTTTTCTTACCATATCAAGGAGAATTCTGGCGTTTAAGAGAATAGCGCCCGGTACCGCGTCCCTAACATAAGTTTGATCATTCATCATAAAGGGAACTTTCGTAAGAATAGTGATTGTTCCGTTAGAAGATGTGATGCAGATATTGTTATCTTTAACTTCGATTTTGAAGCACATTAAGGCTGGAATTGAGACCTTAGAACCGATACCGTGACTTGCGATATTTAAGGCGTTTAGGAATTGGCTTTTCTTGATGGTGAATTGCATATTTATTTCCTCATTCTTTTTATTATTTATTTATTATAATAATAGTGATTGTGGATTTGTGGATAACTCTTGTTTTTCTTGTAGTTTTCTTTGAATCCTCATTTTAAATTCTTTCGATGAACGCTTAACTTAATCGAGATTGAAGGGCATTTATAGCTTCCTTCAAATCTTCATCAGTTTTCAACATTTTTTCCACCTTATTCACCGCGTTAATCACAGTGGTGTGGTCTTTGCCTCCGAAGTAGGAACCAATTTTGGTAAATGGAGCGTTTAAAACGGTCCTCGAAAGGTACATAGCGATATGCCTGGCGTGGGCGATTTGACTGGTTCTAATTTTCCCAGTCAATTGGTTAGGAGCAAGGTTAAAATAGTCCGCTACAACTTTAACAATTTTATCGAGCGAAAGCTTAGTCCTATCGTCTTGAACATCCAATAAACTTCTCACCGAATCCATCGCAGTCTCTAAATCGACTGTTTTTACCGGTTTGATATTAACTATATAGAATAAGAGACGATCGAAGGCTCCTTCTAATTCCCTGATATTTTTTCTAAATTTCTCTGCAAAATACGGGATAACTTCCGGGGCGAACTTTTCTAAAGAGAGACCGTTAGATTGAATTCTTTGTTTAAGAATTGATTCACACATCGCTTGATCAGGCTGCTCAATCGATAAAGGTAGACCCTGAACAAATCTTGTTTTCAATCGTTCATCTAAACCGTTTAATTTACTGGGGTGTTGGTCAGAGGTGATGACAACTTGTTTCGATGAAGTATAGAAATTATCGTAAATTGAGAAGAAAGTTTCTTCCGTTTTTTGCTTATTTACTAAGAATTGAACATCGTCCACTAAGAGAACATCGACGCTAGATTTAAACCAATCGACGATATTTTCTCCACTTTTATCGGAAGTGACATATTTAACGTATTCATTTAAGAAATCTTGAGCGTGAACATAGAGAACTCTTAAGTTCGGATGTTTCTCTTTTATCGCGTTTCCAATCGCGTGTAACAGGTGTGTTTTTCCTAAACCTGAGTTCCCGTAAATTAAGACCGGATTAAAGAATCGCCCAGGGTTAGTAGCCACTCCCACCGAAGCTTGGTAGGCTTCTCTATTACTCGTTCCGACAACAAAATTTTTAAAGGTAAAATTAGGGTTAATATAACTGTCAGCGAAATAAAGAGGCTTGATTTGTTTAGATTTTGCGTTTTTTTGCAAATCTTTTTCTTCAACAAAAGTGACGTGATAATTGGTTTCGGTAATCTCTAAAAGCACCGCGTTAACCAGGTTGGTATAGCTTGGTGTACTGAGAATAGAAGCAGCGAGTTTCGTGGAAGTTGCTACCACAATTTCATCATTTTCAACCGAATTAATATAAGAGCCATCAAAGAAAGCGTTGAAGGCCGTCTGGTCGTCGAGTTTTCGTTCAATTTTCTTTAAAGCCTTATCCCAGATAGCGGCCATTTCACTGATCGTACTCATAGCACGCATAATTTAGCATATCCACACTCATAAATCACGATTAAAAGAGCGAAAAATAAGTTTTCCACAATTTGAATATGTATTTTACTTCGATAAAAACTTAACAATTTAAAATTGAACTTTTTTCATTGTGGATAACTTTGCGGTTTTACCCGATTTTACCAAAAGTCGGTGGAAAACTACCTATTTACAATTTTTGTCCACCTGGCCTGTTGAAAAATTTATGACTGTTTATCGAACAAATTCATAGTTGTACACCGCTATGTGGAAAACTTTCCACACCACTGTGGAAACTGTGGACAAAATGTGGAAAAGTCAATTTTGACATTATTCATCCCTTAATTTGTTTTCTCTATTTTCCCTCACACATATATGTGTGTTGTTCAGTTTTTGTTGTTTAAAGGTGCCTTAAAACTTATAATCTTTGAGCATACTTGTTAATCACGGAGGAAAAACAATGAAAAGAACGTATCAAGCTTCGAAAATCAAACACGCTCATATGGCTGGTTTCCGCGCCAGAATGGCCAATCACAATGGCCGCAAGGTTTTAGCGAGAAGAAGACAAAAAGGCAGAGCCAGGATCGCTGCTTAATTTTTAATGAAAAAGCGTTTTCGCCTTTTAACATATTCTGATTTTCAAAAAACGATCAAACACGGCACCCCTTTCCCGTCAAAAAATCTCATCGTCTTTGCCTTAAAGAACGACACCGACCAATCACTCATCGGTATAAGAGTTAGCAAAAAGAACGGGAAAGCGGTTGTGAGGAATAAAATCAAAAGGCAAATCCGGGCTATCGTCGATAAGTATTGGTCCTACCAACTTCCTATTACTTTAGTAATTATCGCTCGCCCATCCTATAATGTTCTTGAATTCTCAAAGATTGAAGAAGAGCTTAAAGGACTTTTGATAGAAACGGAGAAAAAACTTTGAAAAAAGCAACAAAAATAAAACTCTTAGGTGCGCTGGGGCTCGTAATGGGGGCCGTCGTTTTAAGTAGCTGCACCGCCTCGTTTTGTACGAACCTCGACCGGGCACATATCGCGTATGCTTACGAACAAGGCGTCACCGTCTATTGTAACCAAGAGGATATCCCGGAAGAATATACTGATTTAGCTTGGAAAGTCTTCGACGATAACGAAGATATTTATGCTTATATTCCGGTCAATACCGACGGAAGTTACACCGCTAAAAAAGCCCAACGACTCCATGATGAAATTATCCCGAACGCTATCAGTAATAACGTTACTATTCCGTCTTACGATTATTTCAAAATGATGGACCAAAAGGTCTTAGAAGCGGCTTTAGAAGCTTCTGATTTTACTAGCGCCACCATCACAATTGATCAAATTAACCCCTTCAATTTACCGGATGTCACTGGTAATGAACCGGGGGTCACAGTCAATAAAGACAGCATTTTAAGAAACTATGGTTATTTAAAGTTCTATGGTGAAGATGGAAACCTCTACACCAACTGGAATAAATGGAATAACGAAATTGCTACGGTGATCGGAGCAGCTAATATCCCGAGCCAAGACTTCATCAATATCTATCAAAATAACATGGCCTACGTTATCAACAACGCGAGAGGCTGTGCAGCCACGGTTACCGGAAATTATGGACACTATGGTCAACAAAATAACTGGAGTGTTTCGATTGAAGGTAAGGATTGGGGCTTTGCCTGGAGTAAGGGTTTCTTAGAAGGTTTAATTGTTTACCCAGTTTCTTGGCTCATCGACAATATCGCGTTAGGAATCGACCCTGCTTTATCGGGTTTAGGCCAGATTTTATCGATTGTTATTGTCACTATTATCGTTCGGCTCGTCGTTATGGGCCTTACCTTAAAATCGACGATGGATCAACAAAAGACGCAGGCTATACAACCGCAGCTAGCGAAGTTACAGGCGAAATATCCGAACTCCAACACTAGCCAAGCTGAAAAGACCAGATTAGCGCAAGAGCAGATGGCACTTTATAAACGTAACCACATCAGCCCCTTCAGTATGATTTTGGTCGCGGTTGTTCAATTCCCTGTTTTCATCGCGGTCTGGGGTGCCTTAAGTGGCAACGCTATTCTTACTAGCGGTGAACTTTTGAACATGCCGTTAAGCACGCCGCTCAGTTCTATTCTCTTCAACTTTAGCGGAGAGTGGTATCTTAATAGTACAGGGTTCTGGACAGCCTTAGTCCTCTTTATATTAATGGCGGTTGGCCAATGGGTCGCGATGATGCTTCCGCAGTGGATCAATAAGCGGAGAATCAAAAAAGCCGTTACGAGAACCACCGCTAACCCCGCCCAAGATAAGAATACGAGAAGGATGAAGATTTTCACCTACGTCATGCTCGGTGTTACGATCCTCATGGGCTTCGCTCTCCCGTCAGCGATGGGTATATACTGGTTCATCGGGGCGATTGTCTCGATGCTTCAAACTATCTTCACCCAACTCTGGATTGCTAAGAGAGAAAAGAAATCCAAGAACTTATAATGAAAGAAGGTTATATACATGAAGGAATTTACCAACAAAACTCTAGAAGATGCATTGCAAGATGCCAGCGTAGAAATGGGAACCCCGGTCGATGAATTAATCTATAAAATCATCGACGAAAAGAAGGGTTTATTCAGTAAGAAAACCACGATTGAAGTCTATTCGAAAGAAGATGCGGCTGAAAGCGCGAAAGATTACTTAGTCGCTGCTGTGGAAGCCTTAGGGGTCCATGTTGAAAGCTGCGAATACACCTTTGAAGAAGACGTCATTCGCTTAACCTTAGAAAGCGATAACAACAAGATTTTGATCGGAAGAAAAGGTAAAACCTTAGAAGCCTTAAAAGTCTTGACTAGACTCGCTATCAGCAATAAATTCCGTCACCGTTATCGGTTACTCATCGATATCGGGGGTTATAAAGAAGACCGGTATTCTCACTTGATTTACCGGGCGAGAAGGGAAGCGCATATGGTTCAAAAAACCCACGTTTCCGCTAAACTCAGTCCGATGACCGCCGATGAACGTCGGCAGGTTCACCAAGCCCTCAATGATATGGATAATATCACCACCGAGAGCGAAGGTGACGGACAAGAAAGACACATCGTCATCAAGTACGTTGACTAATCCAAAAAGCGGATTGATCCGCTTTTTTCTTAAGGAGGTTATGAAATGAGAAAGACTTATCACTCCATATCACTAGCCATCAATTCCGTACTTTTTGTTGGGTCTTTGCTGGTGATATTTAATTTATTCTTTCACTTTTTAGGGAATGATTTTGCTTATCAAAACGGTTGGCAAGCTTTTACATCCTTCGATGTCGTAGCTAATGTCATCTTAGTTTTAGCGTCCCTTTTAACCTTGATTTGTGACATTGTCGCGATTGCTACTCCCAAGGAAACTCCTTGGGGCGTAAGAGTTATTAAACTCTTAGCGGTCACCTCGCTTTTGACTGGTTTCTTAATCGCTTATGTCTATATCTTCCCCTTCGGAAGTAAAGGCGACATCAAAGAAATCGCTGCTTTAGGAGACACCCTTTGGCTTAGAACTGTTTTCCCAATTGTAGCCCTAGTTTCTTATCTCTTATTTGAAAACGAAACCAAGGTGGGAATCCTCTCTTCCTTATTCACTTTGATTCCGGGCGCTATCTTCTTAACCGTGATTTTTACACTAGGGCACGCCGGACAAATTGAGCCGATTTATCTCTTCTTAGATCCGGATGCGGAGATTGGTGACTTCTGGTTCCTCTGGGGCATTATCCCACTTTTTGTGACGTTTTTGCTGGGATTTTGCATTATTCCGTTACGGAACAAGCTCGGTTCTATCATGAATAAAACCAACACTCAAGCGGTTGCAATTAACTTTAATAACACCGTTGTTAATCTTCCTTTAATTCAAAAAGAAACCCTTAAGAAGGAAGAAAAAGAAAAGGAAGAACCGATTAAAGAAGAACCACTTCCACCGGCTTTAGAAACCCCTGTGGCGGAACAAACTCCCACTGAAGAAGAATTCATCAAAGCCGGACCCCGGGTTTACCACATCACTAAATCGACCAAGGGTGAAAACTTCTGGCAAGTTAAACTCGCTAACGGCAAGCGGAGAGTGAAGAAATTCACCACTCAACAAGCCGCTATCGATTACGCTAAGAAATTAGTGGAACGTTACGGCGGTTCCATCCGGATCCATTCTGTAAGAGGGAAGATTAGAAAGGAAAAATAAGGTGAACAGCACGATTGTTGCCTTAGCGACACCCCCACTCAAAAGTGCATTAGCCATCATCCGGGTTTCCGGTGATGAAGCTTTTTCTTATACCAGTGAAATCTTTTCTAAGCCTTTAAAAGATATAAAGAAACGAACTTCTCTTGTCGGCTATATCAAAGATGATAACGAAACTATCGACCAAGTCGTTCTTATCGCTTACCCCCATCCTAATTCCATGACGGGGGAAGATGTAGTGGAAATCATTTGCCACGGCAGCATGTTAATCGCCAACGAGATTATCAATTGTTATTTAAAGAGAGGCGCCGCCATGGCAACCCGTGGGGAATTTACCATGCGGGCTTTCCTTCATAACAAAATCAATCTCCTTGAAGCGGAAGCCATCAATGATTTAATTAATGCTACAACTAAAGAATCCCAAAAACTTTCTTTAATGGCGATGCATGGTGACACCACCTCTTTAATTGAGCCCCTTAAAACGAAAGTCGCTGACCTTCTTTCTTTAATCGAAGTAAATATCGATTATCCCGAATATCAAGACATCGAACAAGCTAACGATGAAACAATCTTAAAGACAGCGAAAATCATTCGAGAAGAAGTTAAAAAACTTATTTCCCAAGGTAAGGAAGGTAAGACCATCAAAGAAGGGGTTAAAATTGCTCTAATCGGGGAACCGAATGTTGGGAAATCTTCCCTTCTTAATTCCTTGATTCATGAAGATAAAGCCATCGTCAGCGATATCCCTGGGACCACCCGTGATGTAGTGGAAGGCGAAACAAATTACCGAGGCTTAACCTTAAGATTCTTCGATACAGCCGGCATCAGAGAAAAGGCTGATAAACTCGAACAAATCGGTATCGAAAAAGCGGAGAAGATTATTAAAGACGCCGACGTTATCATCCTTGTCATCGATGCTAAAAAAGGTAGAACGGACGAAGATCCGAAAATTTTAGATGCAATAAAAGACAAAAAAGTCATCGAAGTCTATAACAAATCGGATTTAATCTCTAAGCAAGATAACGATAAATTCTATGTCTCGGCAATAAGTAAAAACATTACCCCCTTATTAGATAAAATCTACGAAGCGGTCGGTGTATCTGATGAAGCTTTCTCTATTCCTTCCTTAAATAACGTGAGACAAATCAGCACTCTTCAAAGAATTGATAAGGCTTTAAGTGAAGCCGAAAAGGACGCGAGGATGGGAATTCCAGTCGACCTAATATCTTCTAACCTCATGGTCGCGTACAATGGTTTTAGAGAGCTTCTTGGGGAAGAAATCACCAATAACTTAACGGACGAGATTTTTAGCCGTTTCTGCGTAGGAAAATAATTATGTTTGTCGATACTCACCTCCACCTAAATGATGAACAATACCAGAACGATTTAGATGAAGTTATCGCTCGGGCAAGAGAAGCTGGTGTTGGCTTTATGCTGTGTGTCGGATGGGATATCCCTAGTTCCATTAAAGCTGTTGCAATCGCTAATAAATATTCGGAAGTCTATGCCGCGATAGGTGTTCATCCTGAGAACCTAGAAGGCGTCACTTTAGATGATTTAAATAAGCTTAGAGAATTAGCTAAAGAGCCTAAGGTAATCGCGATTGGGGAGATTGGTTTTGATTTTCATTGGTACAAAAAAGAAGAAGCCTATGAGAACCAAAAGAAGTTCTTTGAAGCCCAGGTTAAGATGGCTAATGAACTAAATTTACCAATCAGCATCCACGCGAGAGAAGCGACTGAACCAACATACAAATTATTAAAAAGAGTTCCTCCGAAAGCCGGAGCAGTCCTCCACTGCTATAGCGGTTCGAAAGAAATGATCCCCAGGTTCTTAGAAATCCCTAATATCTACTTCGGCTTTGATGGCCCAACAACTTTTAAGAACGCCAAAGAGCCGAAAGAAAATGTTGCCTTTGTACCAGCCAATCGTTTGCTTAGTGAAACCGATTCCCCCTACCTCGCTCCCGTACCTTATAGAGGCAAGAGGAATGAGCCGGCGTACGTTACAGAAATCGTAAAAAATATCGCAGTTTTGCGAGGTACTTCCGATATCGAAATTTCTCGACAAATTGTTCAAAATACTGAGAAATTGTTTCACGTGAAACTATATGAATAAGCTATCATCGCCACTATTTATCGTCGAAGGTAAAACCGATACAGAAAAACTAAGAAAAATAGGCCTCTTTTGCGTAATAATTACAAACGGCCTGTCTGTTTCACGTGAAACACTTAACTATTTAAAAGCTGTTATTAAAGTAAGACCAGTAATCGCTTTATTAGACCCGGATAAACCAGGCAGTAAGATCTTCCAAAAGCTGCAAAAAGTGGTTCCTCAGATTCAGAAGATTGATCTAGATTCCACTTATTGCGTTAAACGTGGAAAACTTGGTCTAGCAGAAGCATCTGATGAATATTTAATATCTTTGCTAAAACCCTACATTTTTGAAAATAATAATGAGGATTTACAGAGATATCCGTTATTATTGAATAGGTGGAATAGCCTCGATAATGAAGAAAAAGATAGAGTGAGAAAGAAATATAGCCTCGGAACAGTTAACAACAAAACCGCTGTTAAAAGGTTACTATATTTAGGGGTAGAGCCCGAGGATATTTAGATGGACGCTAAAACGTATTTTGAGAAGATTAAAGAATATAAGCTATTAGCCAAGAAAGAAGTTGGGCAAAACTTTTTAATTGATTACTCTTTAGCGGAAAAGATAGTTGATAGTTTAGATATTCAACTGGAAGATCAAATCTTAGAGATTGGGCCTGGAGCGGGTTCCCTTACCTATTTCCTTCTTGAGAAGGGAGCGAAAGGTGTCGCTATCGATATCGATGAAGCTTTAATCACCAAACTTCAAAATGACTTCCCTGCTCCTTCTATGAAATTAGTTATCGGGAATGCTTTAGAGATTCCTTTAGAACCTTTTAATAAGATTATTGGAAATCTACCTTACTACATCACCAATAGCCTCTTGGAACGGATCCTATTAGAAGATGATAACCTTGAAACAGCTGTTGTGATGGTACAAAAAGAGGCCGCCGCTCGGCTTTTAGCTAAAGAAGGGAATAAAGATTACGGGCCTCTTAACATCATTTTAAACTACTATTTCGACGCTAAACTCATCCTGAGAGCTATTCCCGATTGCTTTACACCTAAACCCCATATCAGTTCGAGCGTTATTCTAATCAAAACTAAAGAATCAAAAGAATTAGGCCTTAAAAAAGCCTTCTATCAATTCTTAAAAGTAGTCTTTAAACATCGAAGAAAGACTATCCTCTTTAATTTAAGTGAGAGTTTATTATCTAAGGAGTTAGCCAATAAAGTTTTAATGGAAAGTAACATTGAAAAAACTACCCGAGCGGAGCAATTGAACGCTCAACAATTGTTCACCTTATTTTCTAATTGCAACACGATATCAAACTAGTAAAATCGAAAAGGAAAAAATATGCTTTTCTTCAAGAAAACAACCGCTTACTTAAAAAGCTTCTGCAAAATCAACGTCTTGCTTAAAATCGTGCGTAAACGAGACGACGGATACCATGAGTTGGAGATGGTTAATCTCCCCTTGGAACTGCACGATGCGATAGAGATTTCTCTCTTCCCTAACTCCGAAGATACCTTTGTTACGACGGATGATATTGCTTTAGGAAGTTTACATGAGAATTTATGCGAAAAATCCGTAAAAGCTCTGCAAAAAGCCTTCGGATTTCACGATAATTTCAATATTAAGATTCATAAAGAAATTCCTTTTGCGGCTGGTTTAGGGGGTGGATCTTCCAATGCTGCCGCAGTAATTAGAGGGGTTAATGATCTTTTAAAACTTAAAGCTTCCCAAGAAAAATTACTCCAAATTGCCAAAACGATTGGCGCGGATGTTCCGTTCTTCTTTTATAACGTTCCAGCCTTAGTGACAGGGATTGGGGAAAATATCACCCCTATCTATCCTAAAAATTCTTACTATTGTTTACTTGTTAAACCGAAGAGAGGACTCCACACGGTGGATGTCTTCAATCTTTCAGATAGTTGCCCCAAATTAGAAATCGACGCTCAAAGGATGATTGATGCCTTAGAGAGCGGAGATGAAGACGCAATAGCGGCGGCTTTAGGGAACGATTTACTCGCCCCTGCCCTTCAATTAGCGCCGGAAATCGGTGACATCATCAAGAAACTAAAAGGCTTTGGTTTAAAGATTGTGAACATGACCGGCAGCGGTTCCACTGTCTTTGCTTTATCTAACGACTTAAAAAAGCTTAAAGAAGCCGCTAAAAAGATTGATAATGATGATGTAACAGTCATCATCACACGAACTTTAAGTTTATAAGAGGTTTTTATGAATAAATACGCGATAATTTTAGCCGCTGGCAAGGGCTCGAGAATGAAGAGCCTCAAGGAAGATATCTCAAAAGTATCTTTTCCTATCCTCGGTAAACCCCTCGTTAAGTACGTCATCGACGTTCTTAAACCTTTAAATTTTGAACATTTGATTTCCGTCATTGGCTTTGGTGGTGAAACCAGCAAACCAATCGTTGAAAAAGATTGTGAGGTTGTCTGGCAAAGAGAACAAAAAGGTGCCGGACATGCGGTTTTAATGGCCGCCCCAATCTTAGAAGGAAAAGAAGGCTTAACCATCATCTGCTGCGGTGATACCCCTCTTTTAACGACCGAAACCATCGAAAATCTCTTTAAAGAACACGCGGCATCGCATAACGATCTAACGATTATGACGATGGTTCTCGATAACCCCTTTGGTTACGGAAGAATCGTTAAAGAAAACGGCAAAGTTGTCGCTATTTGTGAACAAAGAGACACCACCGATAAAGAAAAAGACATTAAAGAAGTCAACGCAGGCGTCTATATCTTCGATAATAAGAACCTCTTTGAATGTTTACACCTCTTAAAAACTGATAATGCGGCTGGCGAATACTATTTAACTGATGTTATCGGGCTTTTTGTTAAGAGAGGCCTAAAAGTTGGTGATTATATCGTCCAAGATATCGATGAAACATTAGGCGTTAATGATCGTTATCAATTAAGTGTCGCTGCGAAAATCCTTCAACACAGAATCAATAAAAAACACATGGTTTCCGGCGTCTCAATTGAAGATCCCGATAACACCTATATCAATCCAGACGTTAAGATTGGTCAAGATACCTTTATCTATGCTGGTTGCCACATCTTAAATGGCTGTGAAATCGGTCAAAATAACGTTATTGGACCAGATACATATTTAGAAAATACTAAGGTTGGAAATGGCAATAAAATCATCAGTTCCCACATCGTTGATTGCGTTATCGAAGACGATTGCGTCCTCGGTCCGTATCTCAGAATGAGGAACAATTGCCATATCGAAAGCGGCGCTCATATCTCTAATTTTAATGAACTAAAGAACACAAAAGTAGGTAAAAATTTCAAATGCCACCATCTAAGCTATTTAGGTGATAGCAATGTTGGCGATAACGTAAATATTGGCTGCGGAACTATCACTGCTAACTATGATGGAGTGAACAAATGGCCGACCAATATCGGTAACGATGTCTTTATCGGTTGTAACAGTGTTCTTATCGCTCCGGTTACCTTAGATGATGGTACCTTTGTAGCAGCTGGATCGGTCGTCACGAAAAATACTGCAAAAGACGATTTAGTAGTCGCTCGAGCGGAGCAAAAGAACTTAAAAGGGTACGCCCCAAAGATTAAAGAAAAAGCTCGTTCACGTAAAAAATAATTTTCATTTTTTGGGCTAGTGCTAATATGGCTTTAGGAGGCACTAAGATGGATTGGAGTAATGTCTTCGGCCACAACATATACATCGATGATGAACTGGTAGGTTATATCAGCAGCGATCACGATGGAGGGGCTATTTTGTTCGTAGGAGGCCGTCAATTCGCTGAAATAGATAATGAAGGTATTATCTACATTCAGGGCCGCGAAGTTGGCTATATCGACGATAATGGTGAACTATACATCGTTCACAAACTTATGGGCGAAGTTGATGCTTGGAACGACATTCGTCTGTACGGAGATAAGTTAAAAGTATAACTTTGTATATACAAAGTATGTAAATGGGGCACAAATGCCCCTTTTTAATTAATTTAAGTAAATGAAAAGTATATACAAAACCTATCAAAAGTGTTAATAATGTATATATGAAGAAAGCAATTATCAATTTAAGAGTGGATGAAGTTTTAAAATCCCAAGCTGATCAAGTTCTTAAAGGTATGGGTCTTACTATGTCTAGTGCTATAACGATGTTTTTAACGCAGGTGGTGAGAACTAACAGCATCCCTTTAGAACTTAAGGCTATAAACAATCCCGCTCCTGTTAAGAAAATAGAACCTATTGAAAAACCTGTTGTAATCGAAGAAAAAGAGCCGGCAAACCCCAATATTGATGGCCTTTTAAGTGTTAAAGATGGTTTTGAGGGTTTCTAAAGCATGGGAGATGTTGTTTCTAAGCTTATTTCTTTCTTATTGAAAGACAATCCAGAAGGGGAATATTACGCAAAACAGGCTTTAAAAGGTGAAAAATACCAAAAAGCATTATTGAGCGTCCTTTTAACGATTGAAAGAAATTCGGCTAGATTGCCAGAAGAATTCTTTAATTTACAAGATTTGTATATACAAGAGAATTTGTATGAGAAAGGAAGGGTTTCTCCTTTTTCTTTACCTGCTACCAAGATTCCTAATGTTTGTCTCTGGAAAGGCGATATAACTCGTCTTGAAGTCGACTGCGTCGCTTGCCCTGCTGATCCAGAACTTGAAGGTTCTTTTGTACCTGGTTTAGTCTGCGTTGATAACAAAATCCATCTTGGAGCAGGACTCGAACTCCGCCGGAAAATTTTCGAAGCAAAAAAGAAGATAAAACAACCGATAAATCCTGGATTTTCTCTTTTAACTGAAGGTTATAATTTACCGGCAAATTATATCGTTCATGTCGTTCCACCCTATGTGGGATTTCGTCCAACGAACCAAAATATACTCGCTCTCCATAAGTGCTATGAAAATGTCTTTAAATGGATGAGATTAAAGAACTTTAAAACAGTCGCTATTCCGCTATTAGGGACTGGACGTTTTAATTTTCCTCTTAAGAAAGCAGTCGACATCTCATTAAGTGAAACAAAACGATATTTCCAGATGTACGGAAAAGATGACATTAAAGAAAACCCGATAATTATTCTCATCACCGATAACGAAGAAGAACATAATGTTTATAGAGAAATATTAGAGGATAAAGAAGATGTGGCTTTTTAAAAAGAAAACTGCAGTTCCTCAAAAAAGCGTAACTGAACAAATCGAAGACGAGATTAAAGCGGGCAGGAAGAATATTGCTCTCGATATCTTAGAACGCGGCCATAGGACCGGTCAGATTTCCGACTTTGAATACCGAAAATATAAAAATCTTATCCTCAAAGAATTCTAGTATTCATCGTTATTTGCAACAAAAAAGGAGTACCCGAAGGTACTCCTATTTTATTAGCTAATTAAGCTTATTTCGAAGCCTTTTCTCTTTCGTGTAAGATGTTCGCTTGGGCCGCGGCTAAACGCGCGAGCGGAACCCGGAAGGGTGAGCAGCTGACATAATCGAGACCGACTTTGTCGTAGAACTTGATGGAAGCGGGATCGCCACCGGTTTCACCACAGACACCAACCGTTAAGTTAGCGTTGGTTTCCCGGCCACGATCGAAGGCGACTTTCACGAGTTCACCGACACCTTCTTGGTCGATGGTTTGGAACGGATCGAATTCATAGATCTTCCGATCATAGTAATACGGGAGGAATTGGCCGCTGTCGTCCCGGCTGAAGCCCATCGTAAGTTGGGTGAGGTCGTTGGTTCCAAAGCTGAAGAATTCGGCTTCTTTCGCGATATCACCAGCTCTTAAACAGGCTCTTGGGATTTCAATCATCGTACCGACGTGGTAGACGAGCTTATGTCCTTCTTTGGCCATTTCTTCTTCGACCGCTGCTTTAACAATGGAAGCCGCGAAATGGAATTCTTTAAGTTCACCAGCGAGCGGAATCATGATTTCGGGTTCGATATCGTGTCCGAGTTCTTTGCTGGCTTTTAAGGCCGCTTGAATGATAGCGGTGGCTTGCATCTTATAGATTTCCGGATAAGCAACACAGAGCCGGACGCCCCGGAAGCCCATCATCGGGTTGGCTTGATGGAGTTGGTTGATTCTGTCTTTGACTTTTTCAACCGTCACATTAAGTTGCTTCGCAATCGCTTCAATCTTCGCTTCTTCATGGATTTCCGGTAAGAATTCATGGAGCGGCGGATCTAATAAACGGATACAGACGTGGCTGTCGGGGTTGGCCATATACATCGCATAGAAGTCGCCAACTTGGTACGGCCGGAGTCTTTCGAGAGCTTCGGTTCTTTGTTCGGTGCTATCACTTAAGATCATCGCTCTCATGTTGAGAATTCTGTCATCGGCGAAGAACATCCGTTCGGTCCGACAAAGGCCGATACCTTCCGCGCCGAACTTTCTCGCATTTTCGGCATCGAGCGGGGTGTTGCAGTTCGCTCTGATTTTGAGCCGACGATATTTATCAGCCCAGCTCATGAGCCGTCCGAAGTCACCGCTTAAGTTCGCATCGACGAACTTGACGGTTCCTTCATAGACGCAACCGGTGTTGCCATCGACACTGACAACATCGTTTTCGGTGTAGACTTTGTCACCGATTGTTAAAGTCTTCTTTTCTTCATTGATGATGGCATCGGTGCAGCCGACGGTGCAGCATTTGCCCATGGATCTCGCGACGACAGCGGCGTGGCTGGTCATACCGCCTCTCGCGGTGATGATGGCTTCCGCATTGACCATCCCAATGATGTCTTCAGGGGAGGTTTCGGCTCTGGCTAAGACGACTTTGATCTTCTTATCGTGGAGTTCTTTCGCTTCTTCAGCGGTGAAGACGAGCCGGCCACTTCCCGCGCCCGGAGACGCCGGAAGACCCTTGAGGATCGGAGTATGTTTCTTTAAATCTTCAGTATCGAAGGTCGGGTGGAGAAGGTCATTTAAGGCTTTCGGTTCAACCCGTAAGCAAGCTTCTTTTTCATCGATTAAACCTTCATCGACTAAGTCGCAGGCAATCTTTAAAGCCGCTCTCGCAGTACGTTTGCCGTTTCTGGTTTGTAAGAAATAGAGCTTACCTTTTTCGATGGTGTACTCCATGTCTTGCATATCTTTGAAGTAGTTTTCCATCCGTTTGATGGTTTCGATGAATTGTTCATAAACCTTCGGCATCCGGTTCTTAAGTTCATCGATGTGGAGAGGAGTTCTGACCCCCGCGACGACGTCTTCGCCTTGCGCGTTCGGTAAGAATTCCGCATAGATCTTGTTTTCACCGGTGGAGGGGTTACGGGAGAAAGCGACACCAGTGCCGCAGTCTTCACCCATGTTACCGAAGACCATCGATTGAACGTTGACAGCGGTGCCCCATTCGTAGGGGATGCCATTCATTTGCCGATAGACGTTCGCTCTTTCGTTGTCCCAGCTCCGGAAGACGGCCGCGACCGCTTCTCTAAGTTGGCTATAAGGATCAGTCGGGAAGTCTTCCCCGAAGACGCTCTTATAATAGGCTTTGTATTTAATGACCAAGTCTTTGAGTTCATCAGTGGTGACTTCGGTGTCGAGCTTGTAGCCCTTGGAAGCCTTTAAATCATCGAGCATCCGGTCCATATCGGTTCTCGGATGGCCTTTAGCGATGTTGGTGAACATCAAGATGAACCGCCGATAGCTGTCGTAAGCAAATCTGGGGTTGTTGGTCGCTTTGGCTAAAGCTTCGACCGTGGTGTCGTTGAGACCGAGGTTAAGGATGGTATCCATCATCCCCGGCATGGAGATACGAGCGCCGCTACGGACGGAAACCAATAAAGGCATTCCAGTGCCACCGAATTCTTTGCCGACTGCTTTTTCAACCGTGTGAATGTGTTTGACAATATCATCCCAGACATAATCCGGAATCTTCTTGCCGTTTTGATAATAAAGAGTGCAAGCAGCAGTGGTGATGGTGAAACCAGCCGGAATATTGATACCAGCGGCCGTCATTTCTGCTAGACCTGCGCCCTTTCCTCCGAGAAGATCTTTGCCAAGGTGTGCCTTGTGCGCTTCTTCGAAGGAATAGACGTACTTCTTTTCTGCCATGTTTTCCTCCAATAAAGTTACGTATGAGGGTAAAAAACCCACCTGTTAGATAATATCACTCTTCGTTTATTCTTTGAATAAAAAAGCATGGCAAGATTTAAAAGCTAATCACATGTTTTTTCTTCTTTTGGGGTTTAAAACCGCGTTTTTCTTGTTAAAGTTATAGGCACTAGGAGCATTTATGGAACCTTTATTCTTAACCATGGACTTCGGAACGCAGAGCGTGCGTGTCGGTCTTTTTAATAAAAAAGGCGAGGAAGTTGCCATGGAAAAAGAGAAATATAATCCCCCTTATTTCTCAACTTTACCGAACTATGCTGAACAAAATCCTGAAGTTTATTTTGAATCATTTATCAAAGCGACTAAACGCTTAAAAGAAAAACATGGTGAAGATTTTTCTCGGGTCGTTGGAGCGGGTCTTTCTTGCTTTAGAGATTCCTCCGTTCTTTTAGATAAAGACCGGAAAGTGGTAAGACCTGTCATCTTGTGGCTCGACCAACGGATGGCGGATTGCCGGAAACCCTTACCTCTTCTTTCCAGAATCGCTTTTAAGATTGTGGGAATGAAGAACACCGTCATTTTCAACCGTAAAAGATCAATGGCCAACTGGATTAAAGAAAACGAACCAGAAAATTGGGCGAAAGTTGATAAATTTATCGCAATATCGACGTATATCACGTATCTTTTAACCGGAAATTTAGTTGACTGCGCTTCCAATTACGGCGGCCATTACCCGATTAATTTTAAGAAACGGCAATGGTATAAGAACCCGATGAAGCACTTAAAAGGGCAGATTTTCGGGATTGAAAAACGAATGCTCTGTGACCTTGTAAAAGAGGGAAGTGTCTTAGGAACTATCAGTAAAGAAGCCAGCGAAAAAACCGGCTTACCGGAAGGTTTAAAGCTGTACGCTTGTGGAAGCGATAAGAGCTGTGAAACTTTAGGCTTGGGAGTGTTGAATGATAGGGTAGCCGCGATAAGTTACGGCACCGCATCAACAGTCGAAACCACGAGAAAACGTTATACCGAATCGGAACCCTTCTTGCCCGGTTACGCCTCATGTTTACCGGAATATTACAACATGGATATCCAGGTTTACCGGGGTTATTGGATGATCAACTGGTTCATCAATGAATTCGGCGGTAAAGCCAATGGGGTCGGGGTGACCGATGTGTCGGCGGATGTCTTTGATAAAAAGTTAAGCCAAGTCCCGCCGGGCTGCGATGGCTTAGTCCTGCAACCTTACTGGGGACCATCCCTTTCTCGTCCTCTAGCGAAAGGGGCGATTATCGGTTTCAGCGATAGCATTACCCAAGAACACTTCTACCGGGCGATTATCGAAGGTATCGCGTACGCTCTTCGGGAAGGCTTAGAACATTTTGAAAAGAAAATTAAGCATGGTATTTATAACCTTAGAATCTCCGGTGGAGGTTCGAGCAGCGAAGAAATTTGTCAGATTACCGCTGATATTTTTGATAGACCCGTCCAAAAAGTTCAGACTTCGGAAACATCGTCTTTAGGAGCCGCTATCGCGGGTTTCTTAGCCTGCGGAGAATTTAAAACGCCCGAAGAAGCGGTGGAAGCGATGGTCCACCCGGGGAAGGTGTTTACCCCCAATAAAGAGATCAGTGAAAAGTATCACTATTTATACAAACACGCTTACCTTGAACTCTACCCACGGTTGAAGGGAATTTATTCCAACATCAAACGTTTCAACGTCAACGAAGAAAAGGAACGGTGGAAGAAACAAAAGTAGAGGACAACCCTTATAGGGTTTGTGATAAGATACAAGGGCTATGAAGAACTTAGTTTTATATCAATCTAAAACCGGCAATACCAAAAAATATGCGGAAGATATCGCGAAAGCGATCAACGCGGATATTTATCCTCTCAAAAGATTCCGGATTAAAAAGGTCAGAAATTATGACAACATCATTTTCGGTGGCTGGGTCATGGGTGGTAACATCCAAGGGCTCAACAAATTTTTAGCCGATTATGAGTTGTACATGAAAGACAAAAATGTCATTGTTTTCAGCGTTGGGATGAGTTATCCCAATCAACAAGGAAGAGAAGAACTCATCAGTCAAAATCTTTTAGATTTATATCACGTTCGGTTCTATCAATTCCGGGGTTCTTTCGATATCAATAAGTTGAAATTCCCCTATAGTTGGGCGATGAAACGGTCGATTGGCATGATGGCTAATGACCCCGGACAAGCCGCTAATTATGAACAGCTCCAAAAGATTTATGACCATCCGATTGAATTCTATGACCAAGCCAAAGTTGATAAGGTCATTTCGGTGATTAAGAGCCTAGAAGCGCAAGAGAATAAGGCGAGCGAAGCATGAAACTGATTGTCGGGCTTGGGAATCCAGGCCGAGAATATGAAGAAACCCGTCACAATGCCGGGTTTCAAGTCCTCGATTTATTTGCGGACCGCTTTGGTTTAACCTTCGATAAAGAAGGCTTTAAAAGCGTTTATCTAAAAATTAATCGGCTTTTTGATGAGGATAATGTGATTTTACTAAAACCTCAAACCTACATGAATAATAGTGGGGAAGCGGTTGGGGAATTTAGCCGGTACTTTAAAATTCCGGTCGAAGATATCCTCGTCGTTTATGACGAAATGAGTTTAGCTCCCGGGATGTTTAGATTAAAACCGGGCGGTTCTTCCGGTGGCCATAAAGGTATCCAAAGCATTATCAACCACTTAGGGACCGATAAGATTAAAAGACTGAAAGTCGGAATCGGGGAACCCGCGAAAGGGGAAGCTGTCGACTTTGTGTTAGGAAAACCTAAAGGCGACGAAAAAGAACGTTTCCAAAAAGCGATTGAAACATCGGTCGAGATCTTGATTGATTATTTAAAAGACGGCTTCGAAGCAGCGATGAATAAATTTAACCAAAAAGGAAAGGAGAACTAAGCACGTTACTGACCGATCTTCTCGATACTGAACAACTGCAAGATAAGATTAAGTCTTCCAAGAAGAGCTTAATCCTAAACAGTCCGATTGCAGCTGCTTTCTTTTATCTTGTTCTCTTTAAGAAGAATCCGGGAAAGTATACCTTAGTTCTTGAAAACCAATATAGCGCTCAACGGGTCTATGAGTTTCTTTTATCTTTTTTAACGGAAGATGAAGTGATTTTTTATCCCGCTGATGAATTGCTTAAAGCGGAAACCATCGCTTCTTCGCAAGAATTGGTCTCGCAGCGACTTTATGCCTTAGGAAAATTAATTGAAGATAAGCCAAGAATTTTAGTCACTCATCCGAGCGCCCTTCTCCGTTATTTACCCGCTCCTGAAACCTTTAAAGATGCCATCATCCATTTAAAACCCGGTGACAACATCACTTTAGAAGAGATGAAGGCCAAATTAACGAGATTAGGTTATAAGAGAGTTAACAAAATTGACCAGTCTCTCCAGTTCGCTATCCGGGGTGACATCGTCGATATTTTCAGCGTCAATGAAACCAATCCCATTCGGATTGAGTTCTTTGATGATGAAGTAGAATCAATCAGAAACTTTAAGATTGAAACTCAAAGCTCCTTTGAAAAACGAGATGAGGTTTTAATTCTTCCCGCTGATGAAATTGTCTTAACGCCGGAGCAAGAAAATAACTTATTAATTGAAGCTCAAAACGCAATATCTCAGCAAAAGTCCTATCTTTTGGAAGATAAACAGGAAATTTTGGAAAGCACAGTCCTTAACGATATCAGCGATATTCTCGATTATAATTTTAAACCGATCTCTTATAAGTACCTCTCTTTCATTGAAAAAGAACCTTATAACGTCCTTTCCTACTTTTCACATTCTTTAACCTTAGTTGTGGGCAAAACTGCCTTCTATAACAATTGCCAACACCTCTTTGAAGAAGCGGAACTTTATTATTTAGAACTTTTTAAACAAGGCCTCCTTTTAAGGGGCTTACATCAATATTTAGACCCGGATGAAGCTTTGGGCAGCGCTTCTAAAGTCATCTATTCTGAACCTTTCTTCGTCAGTGAAAGCGACGAACAATTCACTGTCCAAGATATCAACATCATGGCGACCGGGATGGCCAGTTTAAGACCTACTCTCGAGAGCTATTTATCAACGGAAAACAAGGTAGTGCTTGCCCTCTTTGATAAGCACCAAAAAGAAATCGTTATTAATTTTCTTAAAGAGAACAACCTGAGTTATGAGGAAGTTTCAAGTCTCACTTTACCGGAGGGAAAATTAGGGATTACCGACCTCAATATGACAGAAGGTTTCTCTTTACCAAGCTTAAAAATTACCTATTTAACGCCAAAAGAATTGTTCGGCCGAAGAAAACAAAATTCCCGCTTTTCGGCGAGGTTTAAAAACGCGACAATTTTAAGAAGTTACGAAGAATTAAATCCTGGGGATTACGTCGTCCATGAATATAAAGGCATCGGGCAATTTTTAACGATTACGACTTTGAACACTAATGGAATCAGCCGAGATTATCTAAAGTTGCTCTATAAAAACAATGAGATTCTCTATGTTCCCTTAGAGCAATTTAGGTTAGTTAGAAAATATGCCGGGAGAGAAGGAGCGGCCCCAAGGCTATCCAGTTTATCCACGAACGGATGGACGAAAACTAAACAAAAGATTCAAGAGAAGATCGACGATTTAGCGGACCGGTTGCTCGCTCTTTACCGTGACCGGCTCCATCGTCCAGGTTTCGCTTTCCCGAAAGACGATGAACTACAAAAAGAATTTGAAGCCTCTTTCCCATACCTCTTAACCGATGACCAAGAAAGTGCTTTGAATGATATTAAGAAAGATATGGAAGAGCCGTACGCGATGGACAGGCTCCTCTGCGGGGATGTCGGTTTTGGAAAAACGGAAGTGGCCTTTGAAGCGGCTTTTAAAGCCTTAGAAGTTGGAAAACAAGTTTGTTTACTTTGCCCAACAACCCTTCTTGCTAAACAACATTACGAAGTCGCCTTAGAACGGTTCAATGGTTACGGCATTAATATTGCTCTCTTCACCAGATTAGTTAAACCCTCCCTCTTAAAAGAACAACTGGAAGAGCTCAAAGAAGGGAAGGTCCATTTCGCGATTGGAACCCACAAACTTTTAGGAAAAAAAGTCGCATTTAAAGACCTCGGTTTATTGATTGTCGACGAAGAGCAAAGATTTGGAGTTGAGCAGAAAGAAACAATCAAAGAAATTAAACGGGGCGTCGATGTACTAACTTTATCAGCGACTCCGATTCCAAGAACCCTCCAGATGTCCTTAGTCGGCTTAAGAGGCTTATCCGAAATCAATACCGCTCCCCAAGGGAGAATGCCGATTCAAACTTATGTTACTCCCTATAAAGAAAGTGTCGTAGAAGAGTTGATTGGCCGGGAAGTTAAACGAGGCGGACAAGTCTATTACATCCATAACCGCATCGACTCCATTTACGGTGTAGCGGAACGTTTGGAACGTCATCTCCCTAATATAAAAGTAGGGGTGGTCCATGGCCAGATGGAAAAGGAAGATATGGAACAGGTGATGGAAAGTTTCTATGACGGGGATATCAATGTTTTAGTCGCTACTTCCATCATTGAAAACGGTATCGATGTGCCGAACGCTAATATGTTGATCGTGGAAAATGCTGATCGCTTCGGACTTTCTCAACTTTATCAAATCAAAGGTCGAGTTGGTCGGTCTGATAAAATCGCCTATGCTTATTTAACGTATAATCCCAATAAACGGATGGAAGAAGATGCAGTAAAACGTCTTAAAGCTATTCAAGAATTCGCTCAGCTTGGAAGCGGTTATAAAATCGCCCAAAGGGACTTAATGATCAGAGGGGCCGGGGATATTTTAGGGCCGGAACAAGCCGGTTTTATCGATACCGTCGGTCTTGATTTATACCTCAAGATGCTGAGGGAAGCCATGGATGAACGGCAAGGAAAGAGCGAAGCCAAACCCATCCGAAGAAATCCGATGCTAGCCCTCAACGCTTATATCCCGGAAGACTATGCTATACATAGCGACAAAATTGAGATGTACCAAGAAATTGAAAACATCGAGAATGAAAAAAAGCTCGATGAATATGTTTCCCACGTCAAGGATTTAAATGGTCCGCTTCCCACTCCGTTTAAGTTATTGATTCAAAAGAAGAAAATTGACTTACTTTTAGAGAGCGAAGAATTCGGTAGCATCACCGATTACCAGACCTTCATCGTCCTCTATCTTTCCGAGAAATTTAATTCTGTTAAATCGGCTGGAATTGTCCTCGCGGAAGCTCTTGGAAAGTACCTCAAAAAGATCAAAGCGGGCTATGACGGAAAACAGCTTCGGCTTCAAATTGAAAAGAGCAATGATTGGGTCAACCAATTAGAGGACATCATCAGAAAGATTCACAATACATATCTCGCGCACGTGAATAGTAATTTGTGATAGACTTTTATTGATGAGATTAGACAAGTTTCTCAAAGTAACGAGACTGATAAAAAGACGAGGTGTCGCCAAAGATTTATGCGTAGCGGGCCTTGTGAAAGTCAACGGTAAAGTGGCTAAACCCATGCATGAAGTCAACGTCAGTGATTTGCTTGAATTAACGATTGGAAGACGCATTATCGTTGCAAAAGTCAAGGATATTAAAGAATATTGCAAAAAAGAAGAAATCGAGAATCTCTATGAAATCGTCTCCACGACGACCCTAAGTGAAGGAGGGGTGCAAGATGAAAATGATTGATTACACGTTCGGAAAAAATAATACCTATCTCGTAGCGGTCAGCTATGGGCCAGACTCAATGGCCCTTCTCGATATGATGCAGAAGAGCGATGTTAAGCCGATTGTTTGTTTTGTTAATTACCACACCGGTTCTTTCACCGATAAAGCGCAAGAGATGCTTTTTGAATATTGTAGAAAGCACGAACTGACATTAGAAATCTGCGACTCCAATGATTACGACCAAAATGGAAAATTCAGCGATTTTGAAAACTGGTCGCGAGTCATCCGTTATGACTTCTTTCACAAGATGTTTGAAAAATATAACGCGGCGGCTATCTTCATTGCTCACCAACAAGACGACGTCATTGAAAACTATCTGACCATGAAGCAAAAAGGCATCAAAGCTATCCGTTATGGTTGGAATAAGATCAGTGAAGTGGAAGGGATGATTGTTGTTAGACCCTTACTTCACTACACTCATGATGATTTGATCGAGTATTGCCAAGTTAATGGGGTTCCTTACTTCATTGATGTCAGTAAATTCGAAGACGATAATCAACGTTCAGCGATAAGACGAAACATCGTCAGTAAATTAAACGAAGTTGAACGTGACCAAATCATCAGCGAGATGGAAAAGACGCAAGTTGAGATGAAAGGTTTAATCCAATCGGTCGATCAAACTGTCGATATCGAAAACGAATTAGAAATTAGGCCCTTAATCGCCTTGAATGACGGAGCGTATGCGGAAACCATCATTAACTTCGTCAACGAAAAGAGCCCAAAACACATCACTATCACCCCAAAAATCCTCAAAGAAATCCGAGCGATGTGTTTAGACCGAAGACCGATTATGACGCTTAAACTCCAAGGCAATTGTTACTTGGTTAAAGAATATGACATCCTCTCCCTCGATACTGATGGTCTTGGAATGCCTTATTCCTACACTTTAGAGAAACCTGGGAAGCTTAAGACCGAGGTCTTCGATCTCGACTTCTCGATGGGAGCGGAAGACCGAAATATCCATGACTATGATTACCCGATTACCATCCGAAGCCCGTTACCCCTCGACGTCACAACCTTCGGTGGCTACTTAGTCCCGGTGAGAAAAATGCTCATGGCCAGCGGCATGCCGAGAAAACTCTTAAAAGTGTGGCCGGTTTTCTTAAATAAAGATAAGAAAATTATCTACATTCCCCGCTACAAAAAGAACTTCCAAGAGTACCATACTTCCGTTTTAAAAATAAACGTGACAAATTTAGAAAAATGAGTAATGTATAGGGGCGCTCATCCTATTACATAGGATTTCGCCTCTCAATATAACGTGAAATCAGCTGCTTAGAAGCGATTTCAAAACCACGAATAAGGAGACTTAGATGAACGATAAAAATACACGCAAACGCAGCCCGTGGAGCATGTTCATTCCGTACTTGCTCATCGGCTTAGTCATCATTTTCATCGTCTACTGGGCCATCAGCAGTTTTGGAAATCAAACCACCACCTGGCAACTCGGTAGAGTCGATGCTTACTTAGGGTATGAAACAACCTTAAGACAAGAAAATAATCAAACGGTGGTCGATGAAAAAATCACCGCGACGGAAGGCAGTTACTATATCCCGGGTTATGCCGAAAGCACCTCCTACACGACGACCACCATTAGTGGTTCGGCTTATCGGTTCAATCGAGCGGATCCCGATCACCCGATTTCCACGAGTTTTAACTTCGTGATTACGATTAGTAACGCTCAATGGCAAAACCCCTTTGAAGCCTTTGTTTATGGGGAAGACGGAACGCCGATTAAATATGAACACGCTTCCTATTCCTCACTTTTTAAAGCCAAACAAGAAGAATGGAACAACGATCCCTGGATCACCAAAAATATCGGTATCGCCGGTGGCGGCCAAGTGCAAGACGCTTTCGCGGTCAGCTGGTGGGATACTTGGGGTCCAACCATCATTTATATCGTTCTTATCGTCGGTATCGGCTTCTTCTTAATCTCGATGCTTAACCGGTCGGTCAGCGGATCGAATCGGCAAGCGATGGACTTCAATAAGAGCCCAGCCAGACGAGAAGACGCGAGTAAGATTCGGTTTACCGATGTCGCGGGTTGCGACGAAGAAAAAGCCGAAATGGAAGAGCTCGTCGAATACTTAAAAGAACCGAAGAAATATTCCCAATATGGGGCACGGCTCCCGAAAGGTGTCCTCTTAATCGGGCCGCCTGGAACTGGTAAAACCCTCTTAGCGAAAGCGGTCGCCGGGGAAGCTGGTGTTCCGTTCTATAGCATCAGCGGTTCGGACTTCGTTGAAATGTTCGTCGGGGTCGGGGCTGGCCGGGTGAGAGACCTCTTTAGGAAAGCTAAACAGACCGCTCCATGTATCATCTTCATCGATGAAATCGACGCGGTCGGGCGGCAAAGAGGAGCTGGTCTCGGCGGAGGTAACGATGAACGTGAACAAACCCTCAACCAATTGCTCGTCGAAATGGACGGCTTCGATTATAACGCTGGTATCCTTGTCATCGCGGCGACTAACCGGGATGACGTCCTCGATCCCGCTCTCTTACGGCCAGGTCGGTTCGACCGAATTATTACGGTTAGTTTACCCGATAAAGTTGGTAGAGAAGCCATCTTCAAAGTCCACGCGAGAAATAAGAAGATTGACCCGAAAGTCGACTTCAAATCCTTAGCGACCAGAACTGTTGGTTTCAGCGGGGCGGATATCGAAAACATCCTCAACGAAGCTGCTATCTTAGCGGTCAGGTTCCATAAAGATTGTGTCGGAATGGCGGAAATTGATGAAGCCATCGACCGAAGAATCGCGGGGCCTGCTAAGAGTGGACGGGGGATGAATGAAAAAGAAAGACGACAAGTCGCCTATCACGAAAGTGGACACGCGGTTATCGGGCTTTATCTCCCGCATTCGGAAAAGGTCCAAAAGATTACGATTATTCCTCGTGGTCAAACCGGTGGTCACGTCTTAATGACGCCGGAAGATGACCGCTTCTTACTTACGAGAAATGAACTTCTCGCGGAAATTACCGGTCTCTTAGGTGGTCGGTCAAGCGAAGAACTCTTCTTCGATGACATCTCCACCGGTGCCGAAAACGACATCCAAAGAGCCACCCAAATCGCGAGAAGCATGGTCACCAACTACGGGATGAGTGAACTCGGTCCGATCCAATATGAAAGAAGCAATACTTCTGTCTTCTTAGGACGGGATTACACCGATACCACCAAGAACTTCTCGACCCAAGTCGCTTATGAAATCGATAAAGCGGTCCGGGAAATCGTGGAAACGGCTCACCAAAAAGCTCTCGCCCTTCTCCGTGAACATAAAGCGGAAGTGGACTTAATCGCTAATACCTTATTAGAGAAAGAAACCATCACCGCGGAAGAAATCGATGCCTTAATCAAGACCGGGAAACTCCCAGGCGCGAATGGGCCGACCCTCGATAAGGAAGAAGAAAAGGCTGAACAAGAAGCAAACGCGGAAGTGAAGAAAGAAGAAGCTGCCGAGACGAAAGCTCCGGAAGAGCCTAAAAAAGAAGACGAAGTCAAAAAGGACTAAGTCAGCTTCTTAAATGAATAATTAAGGTTAGATTGCGGTAAGTGGTCTAACCTTTTTCTTTGGCTTATTTCTCTCGCTTTTCAGTATAATTGTGAGGCATGAAAGAGATTAAAGGAATCAAGTTAGATGGAAGAGTGCTGCTCGCTCCGATGGCGGGCGTGACGTTCCTTCCTTACCGGGAATTTATGAAACCCTTTGGGGTGGCGATGTCGTTCAGTGAAATGATTTCCGATATGGGTCTCTGTTATGGAAATAAGGAAACGTTTACTTACCTTAAAACCTCTCAGAAAGATAAGCCAGTCGCTCTTCAATTATTCGGGCACGATGTCAATTACACCAAGAAAGCTATCATGATTTTAGAAGAGCAAGCCGATTACGACATGCTCGATTTAAACTTCGGTTGTCCGGTTCCAAAAGTCACCAAAACTGGAGCGGGATCTGCTTGGCTTAAGCATCCCTCTGATCTCTATTTCTATGTTCGTGAAATCGTTAAAGTCTCCCATAAACCGGTCAGTTGTAAGATTCGTTTAGGTTGGGATAGTCAACATATTAACTTCAAAGAAGTTTCAAAACTCTTAGAAGAAGCAGGGGCTTCCCTTTTAACCATCCACGGAAGAACAACCTCCGAACTATATCGAGGGAAAGCTCATTACGATTTACTTAAGGACTTCGGGGATAGCCTCAATATTCCTCTTGCGATATCCGGAGACATCTATGACCCCGCTTTCGCGGTTGAGATGATGAACTACACGAAAGCAAGTTACATCATGGTTGCGAGAGGCGGCATCGGAAACCCTGTTCTCATCTCTAATATAAATAGGATACTAAAGGGTGAGCCTTTGTTACCCTCATATGACAAAAAACAACAAGCGGAAGCGGCTTTAAAACTCTTAGAAATGATGGAAAACTATTACCAAAATGAACGGAAAACCATCAGCATTTCAAGAGGATTACTTCCCCATTTCTTCACCGGGTTCAAGGGATACCACGCATTAAGAGACGAATTGATTAAATCTTCAATATCCCTAGCAAATCTTCAGTCTTTTTTGCGTAATTTAATTAATGAATAATTGACGCTTTTTCTTTAGAGAAAAAAGTTTTAATTAGTATATTGACTATCTTTTTTATTTGATTAAGATTACTAACGCAAACGATAGTTCGTTAACTTACTTTTTAAAAATTATGATCAACAAGTCCGTATCCTTCTTTGGAGCGATCAGAACCTGCTCCAACATCCTCAAAAAGAACTTAGATGCCCTTTGCGAGGAGCATTTTAAAGTCAAAATCACCGGTATTGAGATGATTGTCCTCTCCTACTGCTTAGATAGGAAAGGTAAACCGATCGTCAGTAACACGATCCGGGATTTAACGAAAGTTAGTAAAGCCACGATGTCACAAACGCTTACATCGCTGGTAAACAAAGGCTTATTATGGATGAGGTGTTCGCAGACCGACCACCGGACCAAGAACATCTATTTAACTCCAAGAGGCATCAAGGTGACGGAAACCTTAGAAAGCTTCGTAAAAGAAACGAGAAAAGCCTTCGAAGAAGGGATCAGTCAAGAAGAAAAAGAAGTGACCCTTCGAGTGTTGAAGAAAATGCAAGATAACGCGGAAGCCTTAGTAAAGAAAGAAACCGAGGAATGATATGAAAAAAGAAGAAACTGTTACTTTCACCCACCAAGACGCTAACGAAGAATACGATGAAAAGGGCAATATTATCTACAAAGATAAATTGTTCTCGACCATCCATAAACTCAATCAAAACCTTGGCCATTACAAAAAAGACCTATTTTTAACTTGGTTATTTGTCGCTCTCGAAACCTTGTGTGAAATCTTAATTCCTTTCATCATGCAGTACTTGATTGATGAAATTAACGTTCAAAATGGTTTACCGAATTTAACCAACGTCGCTCTTTGGGCCTTATTAATGCTCTTCTTAGCGGTCTGCGGCGTCGTGTTTGGTATCTTAGCCGGTTATTGGGCGGCCAGCTGTAGTAGCGGTTTAGGCCATAACCTTAGGAAGAATATGTATTACCACATCCAGGATTTCTCCTTCTATAACATCGATAAATTCTCATCTTCTTCCATCGTGACCCGGATGACCACCGACGTCACTAACGTCCAATTCGCTTACCAAATGACCATCAGAGCCTTGCTTAGAGCCCCGATGCTTATGATCTTTGCTTTGATCATGAGCTTTATCTCGTCTTGGCAATTGGCTTTCGTCTTCTTAGCCATCATTCCGTTCATCGGTATTTGCCTTATCCTCTTAGCGAATAAAGCTCACCCATATTTCATTAAAATCTTTAGAAAGTACGATGACTTAAATGAAGATGTCCAAGAAAACGTCACCGGTATCAGAACCGTCAAAGCTTTTGGACGGCAGCAACAACAGATTGAAAAATTCGAAGGTTCTTCGAGTTTCATCTATCGGATGTTTATCAAGGTTGAAAGACTTTTAGCTTTGAACGCTCCGATCATGAGCGTTGCTTCTTATGCTACGATGTTAATCATCTGTTACGTCGGGGCGGTCCTTATCACGACCGGTGTTAGCCCGACTAACCCAGTGGGTGTGATGACCACTGGTCAAATCACCACCTTACTCTCTTACAGTATGCAAATTTTACTGGCGATGATGTTAATCATGATGGTGTACGTCATGATCATCATGGCGAGAAACAGCGCGGAACGTATCATCCACGTTCTCGAAGAAGAAACCGATATCTATTCGCCGGCTGATGCGGTGATGGAAGTGAAAGACGGGGAAGTCACCTATGACCACGTTTGCTTCCACTTTAAAGATAACCCAGAACACGATGTCTTAAAGGACATCAACCTCCACTTTAAGAGTGGGGAAGTGGTCGGGATTGTCGGTTCCACCGGTAGCTCTAAATCGACTTTAATGAGCTTATTAGCCCGGCTTTATGATGTCACCTCCGGTAGCGTCCAAGTCGGCGGGGTTGATGTTAGAAAATATGATTTAACCGCTCTTAGAGAAGCGGTAGCGGTTGTTCTCCAAAAGAACACTCTCTTCACCGGCACTATCAAAGATAACCTCCGGTGGGGTAATTTAAACGCGACCGATGAAGAAATCGTGGTGGCCTGTAAGATGGCGCAAGCCGATAGCTTCATCCAAAGCTTCCCCGATAAATATGACACTCAAATCGTCGAAGGTGGGAAGAACGTCAGCGGTGGGCAAAAGCAAAGATTATGTATCGCGAGAGCCCTCCTTAAAAAACCGAAGATTTTAATCCTCGATGATAGTACTTCCGCGGTCGATACCCATACGGATAGCTTACTGAGAAAGGCTCTTCAAGAAGCGATTCCGGGGACCACGAAATTCATCATCGCTGAGCGTGTTCTCAGCGTTAAAGATGCTGATACCATCTTAGTTATGGATGATGGGAAAGTCATTGCCCAAGGTGACCATGAAACCTTGTTAAATACTTGCCCGATGTATAAAGAGTTGGTCGACAGTCAACTCGGAGGAGGTGATTTCGATGCCACAGGAGAATAAAACCATGGAAGCAGCTCAAACGAAAACTAACCAAAAACCCCCTCATCGCGATTTAAAGCAAATCGGAAAAGCGGTCAAAAGAATCTTCGCTTACGAAATTAAGTACGCTCCAGTCGCGTTCTTTGTTTCCTTCCTTTGCATTATCATCAGCGCCGTCGCTAACGTCAGCGCTTCGATGTTCATCGCCAGCGTCATCGATAACTACGTCACCCCGCAACTCGAGGGCTTGATTGTCGGCACTCTTACGACCCCTGACTTCAGTCAATTAGGTATCGCCTGCGGGATGATGGCGATTATCCTTGTCATCGGGATTACCGCTAGCTATTTCTATAACTATTTAATGGCTTATGTCGCCCAAAAGAGCCAAATGGCGATTAGAAACGACTTATTCACCCACATGCAAAACTTACCGGTCAGTTATTTCGACCAAAGAACGACCGGGGATATCATGAGTATCTACACCAATGACGTCGATACTTTACGGGAAGCGGTCAGCCGTAGCTGGCCCGCGGTTGTTAATAGCGTCGTCACCGTCATCGCGGTTACCATCGCGATGTTCATCATGAACTGGCTCTTAGCCATTACGACCTTAGTCCTTTGTATTCCGATTATCTTCGCGGCGAAAGGCTTAGCCTCCAAGAGCGGTAAATACTTCGTTGCCCAACAAATCACCTTAGGTAAAACCAATGGTTACGTCGAAGAAATGATCACTGGTCAACGGGTGGTTAAGGTCTTTAATTACGAAGAAGAAGCCGAAAGAAAATTCAACGAAATCAATGACCGTCTCTGCGTGGAAAACACCAGAGCTAATAGATACGCTAACATCTTGATGCCGACCGTCAACCAAATCGGGAACGTCGTCTTCATCATCTTAGCGGTCGTTGGAGCTGTTCTTACATATTATTCGGAAAACTTAATGTTCATCGGTGTTAACACCACCATCGGTGTCATCATCGCTTTCCTTAACCTCTGCCGGAGCTTCACTCAACCGATCGGGAACATGGCTCAACAAACGAACTCCATCATCATGGCCTTCGCTGGGGCGAGAAGAATCTTTGAACTCATCGATAGTCCTCTTGAACAAGATAACGGCTATGTCCGCTTAGTGAACGCGAAAGAAGGGCCGGATGGAAATCCTATCCCCGTTCCCGAAAGAACTGGCAAGTGGGCGTGGGAACACCCGCATACCGATGGTTCTAAGACCACCTATACTTGGCTCAGAGGGAAGATTAATTTCTACGATGTGGACTTCGGTTATGTCCCCAACAAGATTGTTCTTCATAACATTACTCTCTACGCGGAACCTGGGCAAAAAGTAGCCTTTGTCGGTCCTACTGGTGCGGGTAAAACCACCATCACCAACTTAATCAACCGGTTCTACGATATCGCAGATGGCAAGATTCGTTATGACGATATCAATATCAATAAGATTAAGAAAGCCGATTTACGGCGTTCTCTCGGGATGGTTCTTCAAGACACTGAACTCTTCACTGGTACCGTCAAAGACAACATTAAGTTTGGGAAACTTGACGCGACAGATGAAGAAGTGATTGAAGCGGCGAAGCTCGCTAACGCGCACCGGTTCATCATGCAACTTCCGAATGGTTACGATACCATGCTTGTTAAAGCCGGTACTAACCTCTCGCAAGGGCAAAGGCAGCTAATTGCCATCGCTCGATGTGCTATCGCTAACCCGCCGGTCATGATTCTCGACGAAGCGACTAGCTCCATCGATAGCCGGACCGAAGAAATGGTTCAACAAGGGATGGATGCGATCATGAAAGGCCGAACCGTCTTCGTCATCGCTCATCGTCTCTCCACCGTTAAGAACAGTGACGTTATCATGGTCATCGATGGTGGTCGAATCATCGAACGGGGATCGCACGAAGAACTCCTTGCGAAGAAGGGTAAGTATTATCAACTTTACACCGGAAACGCGATTAAATAATTGAGTTTTAAAAGGATATTTGGATATTTGAAAGTCTAGATATCCTTTTTTCTTTGTCTTTTAAGTCAAATTTTTGCAATGATTTATTAATTTTCTTGGTAATTTGAGGTTAAAAATTAAGGTATTTTTCTTACCTTTCGTTTTAAGGTAAAAACAAAACATGGTAAACTTTTTAAGGTGAAAATTATGGAAGAAATTAAACTGAACGATCAAGAAGAAGCGAGAATAAACAAGCTCGCCAAATACAAAGAATTAGGAGTCGAACCTTTTGGTTCCCGTTATGAATGGAAAGACCATATCGGTGACTTAATCGCTAAAGGAAAAGAACTAACGGAAGAACAATTAGCGGCCACTCCGATTGAATGCAATGTCGCGGGTCGTCTTTTAGCTTTAAGAAGAATGGGGAAGGCCTCCTTCCTTAAAATCAAAGACTCGACCGGAAGCATCCAAGGGTGGATTGGGATGAACGTCGTCGGGGAACACGCTTATAACGTCTTTAAATTAGCGGACCTCGGGGACATCGTCGGCCTCAAAGGCACCTTAATGAAAACGAGAACCGGTGAATTAACCATCAGAATCACCGAATACACCCATTTAACCAAGTGTTTAAAACCGCTTCCCGAAAAGTGGCACGGTTTAACCGATACCGAAGAAAGATTTAGAAAACGGTACTTAGATTTAATCGTCAACGATGAAGCGATGAAAGTTGCTTTAACCAGACCCAAAATTATTCGGGGCATTCAAAAGTACTGCGATGATCAAGGTTTCGTGGAAGTGGAAACTTCCATCCTTTCCCCAATCCTAGGGGGCGCGTCGGCAAGACCTTTCATCACCCATCACAATGCCTTAGATAAAGATTTCTATCTTAGAATCGCAACTGAACTTAGCCTTAAGAAATGTATGGTCGGGGGTATCGACCGGGTCTATGAAATCGGACGGATCTTTAGAAATGAAGGTATCGATAGTAAACATAATCCGGAATTCACGACCATTGAGCTTTACCAAGCTTACGCGGATTTAAGCGATATGATTAAATGGATTGAAGGACTCTTTCACTATTTAGCGGATGAAGTGGTCCATCAACATGTTTTCCACTGGGGCGGACATGAAATCGATATCAGTAAGCCCTTTAGAGTCGCGAAGATGACCGATTTAATCAAAGAAAAGATTGGGGTTGACTTTGAAAAGGAAGATATGCCTTTCGATAAGGCCTTAGAAATCGCGAAAAAATATAACATCGAAATCAATAAAGCCTGGAATACGACTGGTTACATCATCAACGCGATTTTCGATGAATTAATCAGCGATAATCTCGTTGAACCGACGATCGTCCATACTTACCCCTTAGAAGTTTCCCCATTAACTAAGAACGCGAAAGATCCGCGGTTCGTCGAAAGATTTGAACTCTTCATCGGGGGGACAGAATTCTGTAACGCTTATAGTGAACTCAATGATCCCTTTGAACAAAAGAAGAGATTCGATTTACAGCTCGCCGCCCGGCAACGGGGCGATGATGAAGCGGCTGACATCGATTATTCCTTCTTAAATGCCTTATCCTACGGGATGCCGCCGGCCGGTGGTATCGGGGTTGGCATCGACCGTTTAACGATGTTCTTAACCGAACAAAACACTATCCGGGAAGTCTTACTTTTCCCGACGATGAAAGACGAAAAATAAATTTTCGGAACTTTCTTTCATTTGCTTCCTAAAAAAGAATAGAGAGGGAACAACCTCTGACACAAACTAAAAGTTTGAACATTGGCGTTCTTCATTTTATAATGAAGCGCTCTCGGAAGGAGAGAGCACTCTTATGGTTGCCTCAGAGGCAATCCTTAGACCGAATTAGGAGGTAAACAATGAAGAAGTACGAAATTATGTACATCCTCAACGCGAGTCTTGATGAAGAAACGCGGAAGGGCGTCATGAACAAACTCCAAACTTTGATTGAGAGCTTACATGGTAAGGTTCTCGAAACCAAAGAGTGGGGAAGCCGTGACTTAGCATCTCCGATTAACAAACAAACCAAGGGTTATTATGTGATTCTCAAAGCGAATCTTGATAACGCTGGGTTAAATGAATTTAATCGGGTTATCAAACTTGATAACAATGTTCTTCGGCATTTAGTCACTGTGGCAGTCGACTAGTACCGCAAGGAGGAAATTATGATTAATCGTGTTACTTTAATGGGTCGGTTATCTCGGGACCCGGAAAATAGACGGTCGGCGACAGGGACAGCTATTTTATCCTTCGGAATTGCTGTCAGTGATTACCGGAAACGGGACAACAGCCAACCGGCGAATAATCAAAACGATGATACGATGTTCTTCGATATCAGCGTCTTTGGGAACCGAGCGGAATCCTTAACGAAACTCAACCTCAAAAAAGGTGACAAAGTCATTGTGGAAGGAAGACTCAATCAGCATAGATATGCGAGAAAGACCGACAACGTGTTGGTGACGAAAATCGACATCATCGCGGACAATGTGGAACTCATTAATCGTAAACGGCAGGATGAAAACGGAAATAGTGGGTATACGTCTGATGATATCCCGCAGGAGCCTGCCGAAGAAAAAAATATGGACTCCCTCAACGTCATGGACGATGAGCTTCCGTTTTAGAAAGGAACTTCAACATGGCATTCAAAAAGCTTCGCCCACGGAAAAAAGTTTGTTACTTCACCAAGAATCATATTAAACATATCGATTACAAGGACGTCGAACTTCTCAGCCGGTTCATCAATCCTGATGGCAAGATCGCGTCGAGAAGTCAAACCGGTACCAGCGCGAAATACAAAAGACAACTCGCGAAAGCGATTAAAAACGCGAGATTTATGGCGCTTCTTCCGGAACCTGGACAAAGATAAAAAACAAACTGTAGTTTCCCGGGCTTGATTGCCCCGGAAATTACTGCAAGAACCGTTCTCTATGGGCCTCCTCGGCGAGGCCTTTTTCTTATGCCTTGGCGAATTCCTTAGCCTACGAGAAACGCTTCCCAGGCAAACCCGGATCGCTTCGTGGCAAGCTCGGATAAGCCAGACAGTGCCTGCGTTTTCCCGTCGCCCGGTTGCCTGGGCATGGGCAAAGGATATTTTGAAAAAGTCGTTCGCGGATTGGGGGAAACGCGGACTGCTGCGCAATGGGGATTCCAACTATATTTCCCCGTGTGGCTGCCCCAGCCTAGTAACCCGTCGTTGACCGCCGGCGCCTTCGCCGGATGCGAAGAGGACGAAATCGTGGCCTACGGTCCCGATGGACGGATGATGGGGCGGTTCGATTCGCTTTTTAGTCTCGAATTCGTACGTTCCGATTTCGTGGCATCTTCAATTCCGGTAATCCTTTCCGACTACAAAGGCGGTCTCGTCGAGGTATATGGCAAATTTCCGCTACCTCGGTAATTGCTACGAGACGGTTGGCGATGCTGATTTTTCCTCGTTGCTGGAGGATTTATGGTAGAATTCCCCGGGGAGAACATGGAGAAGAGGAACAACCTGCTTGATGCCGTCAAGGCTCTATTGGCCCTCGGCGTGGTTTTCGCTCATTATCAGTTTCCGGGGTATTTCGGGAAGATAATGGGGAGTTTTGGTACCATGGGCGTCATCGTCTTCTTCTTGATAACCGGTTACCAGTCCTCGACTGCGGACGGCAGCAGTCCGGACAAGCTGCTCGTGCGGGCCAAGCGGAACCTCATCATCACCGCGGTCGCCTTCGTGGTGTATTTCATCTACTCCATGGTAAGCGCCTATGCCCTTGGGACCTCTTCTTCGTATTGGGAACAATATAAAGACCCCTACGTTTACCTCAAGGCCGTCTACCTGATGAATTTTTCCTTCATCAGGGCTGGGCACCTCTGGTTCATGGTAAACCTGCTGATATGCTATCCGATACTTTACCTGATGGAGAAATACCGTCTCCAGAAGATCTTCTATTGGCTGTTGCCGCTTCTGCTTATTGGCAAGATAACGGTCGAGATATACATAAGTATCTACCCTTCGGGGGAATGGTTCGACTACCACGCCGGCAACATATTCCTTTTCGGCGGCTTGCCCATCGTCATATTGGGTTCAGCTCTCCGCCGATATAAGGAACTTACCGACAGGGTTCCGACTTGGCCGTTATTGCTGTCGTTGGCCGCCTCTTTCGGGTTGCTCTTCCTGACCGTCTGCCTGAAGGTTGACGCAGCGGACATTTCCATGATCTTCAAGATAACAACGGGTTCGTTGCTCTTGCTATGCTGCCTCAGGTCGAATGTGCGCCGTCCCGTCCCGGTGCTCGGCTATCTAGGCAGGTACTGCCCGGTGTACGTCTATCTTTACCACCATCTCGTTGGCTATACGGTTAGGTCGCTGAACTCTACCGTTTGGCCTTGGCCGGAATTCGCGGTGGAGTGGCTTCGCCCGTTGTTGGTTGCCGTGCTTTCCTTCCTTTTGGCCTATTTGATTTCGCTTGTTCTAAGATCAATTGGCAGGAAGAGGGAAAATCCCGGCTTGAAGGCCGGGTAATGGCCGATTCCATCGGCGAGGCCTTTTTCTTTTCCTTGGCGAATTCCTTAGCCTGCGAGAAACGCTTCCCAGGCAAGCACAGATCGCTTCGTGGCAAGCCCGGATAAGCCAGACGGCGCCTGCGTTTTCCCGTTGCCCGGTTGCCTGGGCATGAGCAAAGGATATTTTGAAAAAGTCGTTCGCTGATTTAGGGAAACGCGGCATGATCGCCTTGGAACGGAGAAGATCGTAGTTTCGGGGACGGATGGGTCCGTGCGGCGACACAAAGGGCCTTCGGGCCGTTTTCTTTTAGGCAATTTACCTCAAGACGAATATTTAGTATAGTTAAGGCATGAACTTAATCCATTCTGTACCCCTTGAAAAACAGACGGCATCTTCCTTTATGGCCGTCATTGAAATCAGCGCTGGTAGCAGCGCTAAATACGAGATCGACCATGAAAGTGGAGCCTTAGTCCTCGATCGTTTCCTTTATACTTCCACCCATTACCCTCATAACTATGGTTTTATTCCGAGAACCTGGGGCGAAGATGATGACCCCTTAGATGTTTTAGTTATCAGCAGTGGTCCCATTGTGCCGCTTGCGATGGTCCGGTGCCGACCGATCGGTGTTCTTAAGATGAATGACTCTGGGAAAGGGGACGAAAAGATTCTCGCCGTTCCGGAGAAAGACCCATTATACGGGAAAATCTATTCGATTGAAGAACTCCCTCGGCATGTTGAAGAAGAAGTTACTCACTTCTTTAAGGTTTATAAAGAGTTGGAACATGGAAAAAGCACGACGGTGGAAGGTTATTTTGGACCGGATGCCGCGAAAGATTGTATCAAGCAAGCTCTTGCGAGATACAAGAAACTTTTCCCCAATGAGTGCCTTAAAAAATAAAGATTTATAATTCTTTATTCATATTTATTAGATGATTATTGAGCCCGAATCTATCGGGCTTTTTGTTTCTTTTAAAATGGTAATAACAGTTATCTATGACTCATCACAATTTGCTAAAAGTCCTAGATTTGGTATAATTTCCTTCGTTATGGACCCGGATTCGTGTAGTCACCTGTGCAACATTCTCAATCTCAGCGCCCAATATAATGGAGATATGACCGTTTGGGGGATGCCCCAATACGTGGTTTGGATATTGATTGTCGTCCTGCTTTTAATCAGCGGACTTTTTAGCGCGTCTGAAAACGCCTATAGTAACTGCAATAAATACCATTTCCAGGTTTTAGCCAATAAGGGCAATCGAACCGCTAAACTCGTCGTGAGATTAGTAGAGAAGTTTGATAATACCTTAATTACTTCGCTCGTCGGAAACAATATCGTTCAAACCTTGATGACCGCGATGAGCGCGATTCTTTTCTTAAATTTATGTAACGCGATGGGAATCAATAACGGGGTGGAAGCCATCATTTCCACCGTCGTCATGGCCCTTTTAATCTATATCGTCAGCGATACTGTTCCGAAGATTCTTTCCAAAGCTCTTCCGAACAAAATGGCGGTCTTTTTAGCTTACCCCTTAACCTTCGTCGGCATCATCCTTTTCCCGGTCGTCTGGCTCTTCCACATGATTCTTAAAGGTATCTATAAACTCTTCCACATCAAGAGTGACAACATCTTTAGTAAGGAAGACCTTTTAGAATCGGTTGATAATGCGGTGAACCTTGAAGAAAAGGATTTAGCGAAAGAAGAAAGCGAAGCTCTCTTTGAAAATGATGAAAAAGAAATCATCGATAATATCTTCTCTTTCGGTGATTTAGAAGTTAAAGATGTCTACACTCCGATTTCGAAAGTCGTGATGGTAGATATCAACCGCTTAACGACTAAGAAACTCAATAACCAATTAACGAGAATCCCATTCTCTCGTCTTCCGGTTTTTGACCGGACTAAGAACGATATCATCGGTATCCTAGTCATGAAGAATTATTTTGAAGAGTATGCGAAAGACGAGCACCTCGATATTAAACAGATTCTAGTTTCTCCCATCTTTGTAGAACCCCATGCGAAACTTGGGGATACCTTTAGACTGCTCAACAAAGAAAAGACCCATTTAGCGATGGTAAAAGACGGGAAAAACATCATTGGTATCATCACCATGGACGATATCTTAGAAGAAATCATGGACGATACTGACACGGTAGAAAAGACCCAAAAGGCCAAGGAGGCAACGCATGACTGAGAATCAAATCATGATCATCGTCTACTCCGTCGTCCTTTTAATCTTGCTCTGTTTATCCTTCTTCTTCAGTAGCAGCGACATGGTCTATGGTTCCGTTCCTCTTTATAAGTTAGAGAATGAGCTTTCGATTAATCCGAAAAGAAGCGTAAAAGAAGCTTATAAGTTATCGAAAGGTTACGATAAGACGATTTCGACAATTTTATTATTAAACGATACCATCAATGCTGGTCTCGACAGCGTTTCCACCCTACTCGGTGTTAATTTAGCTTATTTGATTTTAAGTGGGCAACCCAATATTTCTGAAACCGCTGAATTCTGGGGTCTAATCGCCAGTATGATTGTCTTAGTTCTTAAGATTCTCTTCGGAGAAATCTTAGCCAAGTCCTTCGGGAAGGTTAAGAACTTTAAGTTGAGCGTATTGTACGCTCCGGTGATCAATGCGTTGACCTATGTATTCTTCCCCATCACTTTTGTGGTCAGTGGCTTCGGGAATATCGTCAGTAAACCTTTCACCAAAAACATCAAAGAAGTGGAGATTGGGGAAGACGACTTACACCAAATGGTGGAAGATATTAAAAACCAAGGGGAAGTCACGGAAGAAAGAGCGAATATTCTTCATGAAACTATCCGGTACACTCATACGGAAGCTTATGAAATCATGACCCCAAGAGTCGATATCCTCGCCATCGATATCGATGACGATTTAGACGAAGTTTTAGAGAATACTGACCTCTTTACTTATAGCCGGATTCCAGTTTATAAAGACACAATCGATGATCCTTTAGGCTACGTTTTAAGCCGGGATTTAATGTTGATAAAAATCGGAAAATTGCCGGCAAATCTCAAGGATATTATTCGAAAACCGTTAAAATTCCCCCGTTCAACAGAGGTTAATGATATTTTAAAAGTCTTTAAGCGCGAACATGAACACTTCGCCTTCGTCATCGATGAATATGGGGGCTTAGAAGGAATCATCACCCGGGAAGATATCCTCGAAGAAATCGTCGGGGAAATCTATGATGAAAACGATGAAAAAGAAACCCAGATTTCCAAACGGAATGACGGGTCATACATCGTCGATGGTCAACTCAACCTCGAAGACTTCTGCGACGCTTTCCACATCGATTACGATGAAATCGATACGGAATACACGACGATCGGCGGTTACATCATTGAACTTCTTGACGATAAATTTGCGAAAAGTGGAGATGTCATCCATTTCCAAAACTTAAAAATCGAAGTTCTGGCGGTCGATGATAAACAAGTGGTGGAAAAGCTTTTAGTCACTCCCGAAAAAGAAGAAGAAGACGAAGATTAAGTCTAGCTTTGATTTTGTCACTTTTTCAGCCAAAGATTTTATTGCGAAAGACGAAATTCCTAGGTAATATATACGCGCTCTCTTTGTAGCAAAGCTACAAGGCGAAAGGAGATAGTTATGAAGAAAAACATTCATCCGGAATACCACGAATGCACCGTCACCTGTGTTTCCTGCGGAGCGACCTTTAAGACGGGTTCGACTTTAAAAGAAATCAAAGTTGAAACTTGTTCCAATTGCCACCCCTTCTATACGGGTAAGCAAAGAACGGTCATGGCCGACGGGGTTATCGACAAATTCAACCGGAAGTTGGCTAAGGCTAATCAAACAAAAACCACGAAGTAACAAAACTAGGGCCACCTCCGGGTGGCCTTTTCTATAAGAAAGCGAGGATTACCATGAGTAAGAAATTCTATATCACGACTCCCATTTATTATCCCAGCGCTGCTCCGCACCTTGGAACGGCCTACTGCACCGTTATGGCGGACGTCATTAAACGAATGAAAGAAACCATCGGTTATGACGCTTTCTTATTGAGTGGTCTCGATGAACACGGGGAAAAGATTGAAAAGAACGCTTTAGCGAACAACATGACCCCTCAACAATGGGTCGACACTTTAAGCGTGAAATTTTTATCCCTTTGGAAGACCTTAGATATTTCTTTAAATGATTTCATTAGAACAACCCAACCTCGGCATGTGGAAACCATCCAAAGTATTTTCAGTGACTTTCTTAAAAACGGGGATGTTTATTTAGCGAAATATCAAGGTTGGTACTGCGTCCATGAAGAAACCTATTGGACGGAAACCCAAGTGGGGCCGGAACATCTTTGTCCCGAATGTGGACGTCCGGTCGAACAAAAAGACGAAGAATCTTATTTCTTTAACTGTAAGAAATACCTTCCTTTCCTTTTAGATTTCTACGATAAAAACCCCGATTTCATCACCCCGATTGGTCGAAAGACAGAGATGATCAATAACTTCATTAAACCCGGTTTAACGGATTTATCGGTCACCAGAACCTCTTTCACCTGGGGCATTCAAGTTAAAGAAAATCCGAAGCACGTTATCTATGTCTGGCTTGATGCCTTATTCAACTATTTAACGGCCTTAGGTTATAGACAAAAAGACGATAGCAACTTTAAGAAATATTGGCTCGATCCGGAATGTGAAATTGTCCACCTCGTCGGAGCGGATATCAATCGTTTCCACACCATTTATTGGCCGATGTTCTTAAAAGCCTTAAACCTCAGAGAACCAAATAGAGTCATCGTCCACGGCTTAATGATGATGAAAGACGGAAAGATGAGTAAGAGTAGGGGGAACGCGGTTCCCGTTGAACCCTTAGTCGAACACTTTGGCTTAGCCGGCGTCCGTTACTATTTAGCAAGAGAAATCCTCTTCGGCCAAGATGGGCAATTTACCCCGGAACAATTTGTTGAAAGACTGAATATGGACCTCGCTAATAACTTTGGGAACTTACTCAATAGAACTCTCTCGATGATGGAAAAGTACACGAATGGTGTAGCGCCAGTCTTTACTGGTGATTATTCCTTATTCGATCAACAACTCACCAAAAAACTCCATGAAGCTATCGAAGAATATGAAAGGTTAGCGGATGAAATTAAGCCGACGGACGCGATTATCAAAGTCATGGAATTATTAGATTTAGCTAATAAATACATCCAAGACAGCGCTCCGTGGACCCTCGCTAAAGATGAAAATAAGAGAGAAGAATTGGAATCGGTATTATCGCACTTAACCGATGCTTTATATGCGTCCGCTATTATGCTGAGACCCATCATCCTCAGTAAGAGTGATGAACTCTTAGATTGTTTAGGAGTGCCGGAAGAACTTCGAACCTTTGAAAGCTTAAAGAGCATTGAAAAGCGTCCTGCTCTTCAAACCAAGAAAGGAGCGCCTCTCTTCCCGCGGCTCGACCTGAAGACGGAAGTAGAGTTCATTAAGAACTTAATGGCCGCTCCGAAAGATAAAGTGGCAGCCTAATGAAATTTAAACCTTTTGAAGTTGAAGCGGTTTGCCATGCGGTAAGTTATACCGGATTCGGCATCGCTAATACCAAAGACGGAAAAGTCTACGTTAAAGGTTTTTATCCTGGCGAAAAAGCCATTATTGAAATATCGTACAAAAGAAATGGTGTTTATAGGGGAAAAATCAAAAAATTATTAACCATAAGCCCAGATAGAATACCTTCTAAATGTGATGTGCAAACCTCCTGCGGTGGTTGTGTTTTCCAATCGCTTAACTATTTAGCGCAGGGCAAAATTAAAGAGAACATCCTTCATCAACAACTTCTTTATAATGCGGGCCTTGATATTCCTGTTCAGCCTATCGTCCAAATGAAGGATCCGTACTATTATCGGAATAAGGTTCAAGTGCCTTTTCAAAATAAGAGGGGCAAGCTAATCTATGGATTCTATCGAGAAGATTCCCACGACATCGTCGAGAGTAAGGGCTGCGTTATTCAACCCAAGAGCGCCAAAACCATCCTCGACACGATTAAGAATATTTTTCAAACCTTAGGTCTTACAGCTTATGACGAAGAAACGGGTGAAGGTCTTTTACGTCATGTCCTTATCCGTTTCAGCGAAGCCACAGGCCAAACGATGGTGGTTCTCGTTTTAAGTTCGTTAAATTTCCCCTTAAAAAACCAATTAACTTCACAATTATGCAGTCAATTGAAAGATATTACGACTTTGCTTTATAACTTAAACAATAAAAAGACCAATGTCGTCTTAGGGGACAAGAACGAATTAATCCTCGGCCCAGGGTATATCACTGACAATTTATTAGGCTTGGAATTTAAGATTTCACCCTTCTCATTTTTCCAAACCAATCACGAAATCACCGAGAAACTTTATTCAGCTTTAATTGATAATTTAGAGCTTACTAAAGACGATGTTGTTTTCGATGCCTACTGCGGAACTGGCACGATTGGTCTCTGTTTATCATCTCACGTCAAAGACGTCTTCGGAGCGGAAATTAACCCCTCTTCTATCAACGATGCCTTAGAAAATACTAAGCGAAATAACATCGATAATTATCACCCCATCTTAGGGGACGCTTTTGAGGTTTACCGGAATTTAAAAGAAGAAGGGTACGCCTTCTCTTGTATCGTTTGTGATCCCCCAAGAAAAGGCTTATCGGAAGAATTCTTAAGCTTCTTAAAACAAGAAATGCCTGCAAAAATCGGTTATGTTTCTTGTAATCCCTTAACTTTAGGCCGGGATTTAAATATTTTAAAAGAAGATTACGATATTAAAACTGTTATTCCCTTTGATATGTTCCCGTTCACTTCTTCCTTAGAAACTCTTTGTATCTTAACGAAGAAGAATTAAAGGATACCTTCTAAAAGAATTTTTAAACCAATCGCCACAAAGATTATCGCGGCTACTAAGCTCGCCCATTTTTCTAGTTTTCCGCAGAGTTTATTGCTGAAGAAAGTAGTTAAGAAGCTTAAGACGAAAGTGGTGACTCCGATGATGCTAAAGACGATTAAGGCGTTGCCCGCTGAGAGATTGAGATAAACAAAGCCGATACATAATGCATCAATGGAGCAAGCCACCCCATGGGTCAACATTTCCCCGACCTTTAATTTATAGCCGTGGATAACTTGGCAGGCGCTGCCTTCCCTTTTTATTTTTAGGTAATCCCTAATCCAGTCGATAAAGGATTTAATTCCTAATAAAGTTAATAAACCAAATGCCACCCAAGGAATAGCGGGTTCCAATTGTTCTTGAAAAGAATAACCGATGAAATAGCCGATCACAGGCATTAAAAACTGAAAGAAGCCGAAGATGAAAGCGAGCACGATCACTTTCCACACCGGCATGTTTCTTTCCTTAAGCCCGTCCGCGGCACCGACAGTCATCGCATCGACACTCATGCTGACGGAAGTTAAGGCGACATCAATCCAGTTAATCATACGGGCGCTATTTTATCACGCGTCCTTTTAATGCAAAACAAAAGAAAAGCGCTGAGATTTACCCAGCGCTCATTCTTAAGTTTTAATCGAAGCTATTTATGATTGATGAGATTGTAGAAGGCGTCCATCCCAGGATAGATAGCGTCTTCGCCAAGTTCTTCTTCAATTCTTAAAAGTTGATTGTACTTACAGATCCGGTCAGTTCTGCTCATCGAACCAGTCTTGATTTGACCAGCGTTGAGCGCGACGACTAAGTCAGCAATGGTGGTGTCTTCGGTTTCACCAGATCTATGGCTGACAACGCAGGTATAACCCGCTCTCATGGCCATTTCGCAGGTGTCGAGGGTTTCGGTTAAGGTGCCGATTTGGTTGAGTTTGATCAAGACCGAATTAGCGCAGCCGGTTTCGATACCTTTCTTGACGTAAATCTTGTTGGTGACGAAGAGGTCATCCCCGACGAGTTGAACTTTCTTACCGAGTCTGGCAGTGAGCTTTTCCCAGCCTTCCCAGTCATTTTCCGCTAAGGCGTCTTCGACGGTGATTAACGGATACTTTTCAACGAAGGAAGCGATGAGGTCAATCATTTGATCAGAAGTGAGTTCCCCGCCTTTGCTCCGTTTGAGTTCATATAAGCCGGTTTCTTTGTTGTAGAATTCGCTGCTCGCTAAATCCATACCGAGGAAGATGTCTTTGCCCGGGACGTAGCCAGCTTTGCTGATGGCTTCGACTAAGACTTCGAGCGGTTCTTCGTTGCTCTTTAAACCATTGGGAGCAAAACCACCTTCATCGCCGACAGCGGTGATATCACCACGGGCTTTTAAGATGCTTCTTAAGGCACTGAAGGTTTCGGCACCCATTCTGATGGCTTCGCTGAAGCTCTTCGCGCCGACTGGCATAATCATGTATTCTTGGAAGTCGACCGAGCTATCGGCGTGTTTCCCACCATTGATGACGTTCATCATCGGGACCGGGAGTTTCTTGGCATTCGGCCCACCGATATAGCGATAAAGCGGAAGTCCGAGATAATCGGCAGCGGCTTTAGCGACCGCAAGGCTAACACCGAGCATGGCGTTGGCGCCGAGTTTGCTCTTGGTGGGGGTGCCATCGAGAGCGATCATCTTGTTATCAATAGCGACTTGATCAAGGACGGTATATTCTCCAACGAGAGCCGGAGCGATGATTTCATTGACGTTTTTAACGGCTTTGAGAACGCCTTTTCCTCCGTAGACTTTCTTATCTCCATCACGGAGTTCGAGAGCTTCTCTTTCCCCGGTAGAAGCGCCGCTAGGAACAGCAGCCCGACCAAAATAGCCACTTTCAGTCAAAACTTCGACTTCAACGGTGGGGTTGCCACGGCTGTCGATGATTTGACGGGCATGAATAGATTCAATAATTGGCATTATGTTTCTCCTTATAAATTAAATCTTTTCCTGCTTAATCTTTTAAGCACCTAGATTATAGTCAAAAAGTTGAGAGGTAACCACCGAAACCGATAGGAGTTTTATTCCCTATTTAGAGAGTGGAGAAGAATTCTTTCCTCTGGAAAGTTTAAGATAAGGTTAAACTTTGCTATAATCGCAAAAGAAAAACCGAGGATTCCTTATGGTAAAACTAAAAAGATGGCTGAAGAATGCTAAATGGACGGAGATTTTAAGCGTGGTTTATATCTTCCTTTTACCCTTTAATCCTTGGAGTTCATTCGATGGAACTTTAGTCCTTCTTTTATCAGCGGTCTTTGTTGTCTTCTTTGCCTTTTCTTTTCTTAACAAAATAACGAAAGACGAAAGAAAATCCTTCTTACTCTTCAGTATCCCTATCTTTGTTTTATGTTTCTTTTTATCCTTCTCTCAATTCTGGTTTAATGCGGGAGGGGGGAGTTTTAACTTCTTTGTGAATGGTTTAACTTCTTTCTTAACCTTCCTTTGCCTTTATGTCTTAGGTTTCTCGTTTGCGAGAACGGATAACTTAAACTTAAAACACCTTTTATCTGGATTAATCGTTGGTTTCGCTTTAGCAACCTTCATTTCCTTAATTGGAAACTTAGCCAGCTACCCATTTATGTACGCGGAAACGATGAAGGGGCAGGTTTATTACTATGATGGTATTGCTTATCGGTATGGTACCGATACTTTGTGGTTCTCATCCTGGGGACTTCAAACTGTATCCTTAGAATACGGTTCATTTATTCCTTTCTTATTGACCTTGTTCCCGGCTTTATTCTTCTTTACAGCATTCAACAAAAAGGAAGTTTTCACCTGGATTAATATTGCTGGAGCGGCCATTGGTCTTCTTTATCTTTTATTGATTCCCAATGTGATTGCTCTCCTTTTAATAGCGGCTATCTACCTCTTACTCGTCATCCTTTATTTCGCTATCTTTAAGAAAATGAAATTAACCAAAAAGATTTATAAATACCGGAAAGTCGATTGGATTTGGCTTGGCTCGATCTTAGGGGTCATCGCGATTCTCGTTCTCTTTATCTTCATAATTGCTTTCCTCGGAAAGAACATCTATGAAGCCAACCCTGTCTTAAGAAAAATCTTCGATAACGGAAGACTTATGCATCCGATTAACCAAATGATTAACGCGGTCATGGGGAAGAATGGGAGCTTAAGTTTAGAGGGAGTGGTCCTCGGTTTCTTCTTAGGCCTCAATCCTTTTACTTCTAATGGTTACGTCACTAACACTTTCTTCGGGGGCGCGGAGGACGCGGAAGCATGGACTAACATCAATCTTCATACCTTTGAAGTACACGCGTTTAGTGAAGGCGGTATCTTCGCGTTCCTCGCTATTCTCACGATGTTTGTCTTCTTCTATTTGATGGTGAGAAAATATTTCTCAGTTGACCAAAAGAACCGATATATCCTTATCTTTGCTTGTATCTTCTTAACGGGAGTTTTAATTTACCAGAGCCTGCAAGCGGATGCTTTCCCTTATGTCTATAAGCCCTCGAGCTACAGCTCACCTTTCAGAAATAACATCGGCTTTATGTTAGGCCTTTTACTGATCGGTTTAAGTTACCAACCCTTATTTTGCAAGGAGGAAATGATCGATGAAGAATAAGCTTCTAACTTCCTTATTATTTGGAGGGCTTCTTTTAACCTCCTGCGGTTATAAGTCTCTCGCATACGGGGATGAACAATATCTCGCTGGCGACGTCAATGACCTCTATTATTCGGTGAGAGAAATTAAAGATGACCAATTGTCAAATAATCACACGGAAGTGAGTGTGGACCATAATTTCTATTTCAACGGGGAACCGGAGGAAGATTTTGTTTGGGACGACGCTCATCCGGTGCATGAAGGGCCCTACACCAAATATAAAGAGATTTTCTATTACGAACCGACGAACCAATATCTCTTAGAATATAACTACAGTAATAGTAACGTTGGTGCTTCCTCTTCCTTCATCGGAAAAGACTTTGGAAGAACTAAATGTTTAGCCACGATTGACGAAAGTTTTAAAGAAGTGGGGGTTTTAAGCAAGCTCTATAATGGGCAACTCTTATGCCATGCTTCGCATTCGCAAGCCTTGATGGCCTTACCTTCCACCGGCTTTAATACCGTTTTCCCTAAGACCTGTAATACCGGGGACTATATCCTCATTTCCTTAAGAGGGGGCTCAGACGATGAACAACCTTATGTAGCGTCTCTTGACATCACCTTTGAACTTTATTTTGAAGTCAGCGGACAGTTTGAAAAGCGGGAAGTGACGTTGAAAGACGTGTACGCTAATACAAACAGTGGGGGCAATAATGTCACCTTCGTCGGCTTTAAAGCGGAAGACGTCAGGCTCGATAATTTTAAAGGTTTAAAAGGTTTCGGTATCCATTACACCTTAAATAATCAGCAAATCGAAACCACGCCGAGCGACAGCGATAATCATTTCGGTTTAATGCTTTTAGAAGTGATGCTTCCGGATTCTACTTGGCGCTAGCTTTTAAATATTTACTGATATCGAGCCATTCACCTTGCTCGAAATCGGCTTGGTCATCATCAAAAATCAAAGTCCCTTTAGCCGGGGTAAAAGTCATTTCGTTAAAGTAAATTTTGTTATTGATTGAGAATAAATCCACCCGGACGAAGGGAAATGGTTTAGCGAGCTTTTCTGCTATCTTAACCATCTCATCAAAGTTTGCAGGTTTAGGAGGAACTTTATCGTTACTTAACCACCCGTTAAATTGACTGCCTGGGAAAGGGGTCCAATCGATATAGAATTGGTCATAACGGATATCTTTACCGCGGCCACTGACCATATAGAGGTTCTTTGCTTTCCCATTAAAAACATGGATTTTATATTCATGTGGTAATTCGTTATTTTCTAAGAGGAGTTTTTCAACGATAATTTCCGGCTTTATCTTGCTGTAATGTCGTTCAACTGTTTTCTTCCCATAATCCGTTTTCAACCATTTACTAAAGGTTTTGCGGAGATTTTCGCTTTTTAATTCTTCGGGAGAATAGACAATTTTATTAAAAGACGACGCGTGAGTGCACTTTAAAATGCAGGGGTATTCAAGCTTATCAGCTGGGATATCTTCCACTCTTTCATAAGTGCCGAAAGATGGGATTAAGTATTCTTTCCCAATCGTTTCTTTAACGTATTCTCTCGCGGTTTTTCTACCGGCAGCTTTAATGACTAAGGGGTCTTTTGGATAAACAAATAACCTTAAGTACTGGAGCTTCTCAGTATATCGAACCGGGTTGTTTAAATTACATTTATGATGGGTAATATAACGATATTCACTCTTTACGTAATGAACTGGCATCAAGCGTTTATAAACAGGACGGACGAGGAGCCCAACTGCTCGTTTGAATTTATTTTCATGGAGTCTCTTATTTAACATCTTCGAAATCCTTTTTCAGTTCTTTGATAAACTCTTCTATCTTATTACCAGTCGCATTTAAGCCAAAAGTTTCTTTCATCAAAGTTTGATCTTTATTTAATTTTACGTCTTTTAAATGTCCTTCTTGGTCTAAATGTTCTTTAAAGAAGGAGGTGAAATCTTCTTCTTTCCCATCATTTAAAAGATTAAGGCTATCTTTATAACCATCAGTAAAAGGGGGATTTTCGACAGTTAAAATGGCTTTCCCATAAGTCATATATTCCAAGAGTTTACTGGGGAAAGAATATTTTAAAAGTTCTTCGTCTTTCGGTCTGGGATTAATGACTAAAGAAGCGTTATTGATATAGGTTAAGTTTTCTTTTTCAGAAACTTGCCCCAGGTACTTAATTCTCGGGTCTTGGTCTTGCAACTTTTTAATGTCTTCCGTTAAGTGGTGTCCTGCGAGGTAGAAGTTATATTTAGCGTTACTTTTAATAAACGCGTTAAGGACATTATTTATTCCGTACCGTGGCAAAAAGGTTCCCCCATAGTAGAAGTATGGAGCATCACTTATCTTTTCTAATTTTTCATCATCATTAGCAATGCCGTTGATGACGAGGTTAGGCTTATCTTCAACGTTAAAATAGGATAAAAGGTTCTCATTTAACGCGATAAAAGCATCACCTTTTAGAGTGGTCTTTTTCACCATGTTTATGTAATAAGACGGAACATTCTGGAAGTAAATGGGACTATCGGTTAAAAGGATGATGAGGGGGATTGTAAGGCCCTTTGCAATCGAAGAAATCACTCGATTTAGAGTGAGAGATAAGTTATCGGTGATAACGCAGGAAAAGTTGTTTTCTTTTAGTAATTTCTTAACTTCTTTTTTAAAGGCTTTGCCTCGGAATAAAGGGCAACTTTCTCTTTCAATATAGTGGTAGTTGGAAGAATCTAAAAGGCGATAAGAACCAGTTCTAGGGGCTAAAGAATAAATAACGACATCTTCAGCTGTGGCGAGGGCTTTGATTAACCGGGAATGAAAATTTTGGTGGCTAGGGTTACCGGGATTGATATTCTTTTTCACAAGAAAATCATAATCTTCCGGTTTAATGGTGTCGGTTAAATAGAGGATTGCCATAAGCTTATTTTACAAGCTCCTTAAAGAAGGATAAATGGTCTTGAACCATCGCTTCTAAGGTATTCTTTTTCGCGGTTTCCACGCAGGAAAAATGCATCATTTCATCTTTTTCTTGATTGATGATTTTTAAGAGTTCGTCGGGCTTGGAATAATCGATGATAAAACCATTTTCTTTGTTTTTAATTAAATTTTTTACTGCATTACTTCCAGCTGACCCAATAACCGGTAAACCTTGTGATAACGCTTCATTCACTACGTGTCCATAGATATCGTAATGGGTTGGGAAAAGACAATATTCTGCTGCTCTAAAAAGAGTTAATAGTTCGTCATGATTAATAAATGGCAAAATTTTGACATTATTAAGTTCAAGATTTTTAGAGCTAAGCTTTAATTGATGGTTTTTATCGGTATTCCCAGCGATAAGAAGAACTTTATTGGGGTGAACGTTTTCCCAGGCTTTGAGGAGTGAATCGATATTTTTTCTTTTGCTGATTAAGGAGGGGGAAATATAGATTTGTTTTTCTTCTAAGCCATATTTCTTTTTGATTTCAAACTTCTCGTCTTCACTTAAAGGATTGTGATTGATTTCTTTTTCAAAGATGGAAGAGTAGGGGTAGAGGTGAATGTTTTGTTCTTTAGCTCCGTAATGGATGAGGTACGCCGCGCTATTTTGGTCGGGGGCTAGATAATAGGCCGCATTAGCGATATGTTTAGTCTTAAGTTTTCTTTTTACGGCATTCTCACGACGAGGAATAATCCCACCATTTATCGCAAAAACGTAAGGAATATGATATTTTTGCAAGGATTTTATGATTTTCATTTCGGTGAGAGTTCGCCAACCATTGACAACAATCACATCATATTCATTCTCTAAAAGATTTTTAACAACTCCGGGATGATAGTTATCGATGCGGCCGATATTAATACCCGGGAAATCGAGGGTCTTAAAGTTATATTGGTTTTCATAATAGAAAGAATCTGGTCGATCGTTTTCTTTGTTTCTTTCAAAATAGACCGTTAAATCGACCTCTTTCCCTAAGAGATTAAAGAAATTGACCTTGTAAGGGGCCGGATGGTTAAAGACCCAAAAGACTTTCATATTCGAAATTATACTCGATTCTCTAGTTTTTTATGTAAGGAACGAAACAAAAACAAAACTCCTTTCTTTCTGGTGTAAAATTAACCCATGCTTAAAGATTGGGACCCGTTATTTAACGAAGTAAAAAATAAGGAATATTCGAAGTCCTTAAAGAAGTTCTTGGATGAAGAATATGAGAATGAAGCAATCTTTCCCCCTAGGGATATGGTTTTCCAAGCTTTTAAATACACAAGTCCTCAAACATTAAAAGCGGTTATCATTGGACAAGACCCATACCATAATCCCGGGGAAGCGATGGGCTTATCTTTCTCGGTTCCTTTAGGGATGGATTTACCCCCCTCCCTCATCAATATCTATAAAGAAATCGAAGATGATTTAAAGATTAAGATGAACTATAGAAAAGGGGATTTAACCCCTTGGGCGAAGCAAGGTGTTCTGCTTTTAAACGCTTATCTTACCGTCAGAGCCCATCAACCTTTATCTCACAAAAGAACGGAATACCAAGCTTTCATTAAAGACGTCCTTCAATACATTGAAAAACAAGATCAGGCGATTGTTTATATGCTGTGGGGTAACTTCGCTAAACAATATAAACCCTTGATTACTAATCCCCACCATTTGGCACTTGAATCTGCTCACCCGTCACCATTGTCCGCTAATAGGGGAGGATGGTTTAAAAAGAAATTATTCAGTAAATGCAATGATTTTTTAATCGAAAATGGCCGGGAGAGCATTGACTGGACGATTAAATGATGTATAAATAAAAGCACCGGAGCTTCTATGTCGGGGCTGAGAGGGGTAGCGAACTACCCGACGGAACCTGATCCAGGTAATGCTGGCGGAGGTAACCTTTTTTGTTGCCTCCCATAATGGAGGTATTTTTTATGGAAGAAAGTCAGGAAAAGAAGTTCGATTGGAACACGATCTGGAAGTGGCTTAAGAATCCCACGGTGATTGCGATCATCCTCGGACTTTTATTTTTTGTCACCTTGGCGATGCCCTTATTTGAGGCTCATGCGGTGACGGTTAATGTTACAGCGAGCGGGGTGGAAATCTTTGAAACCCCGGACACGGACAAATATAACGTGTTCGCGAATCTCTTATTTAGAGGTTTCGGTAACTGGCCGATTTTAGCGCTTTATATTCTCGGGGTTATTGGATTAGCCTTATCAGCTTTTGGTCTTAAATGGCGGAAGTGCTTGATGGTGAGTGCTCTTCTCTACATGGTGACCGGCGTCATGTTCTTAATTTCCAATGAAATGTTCAACCTCGGGGAAGCGTGGATTGATCTCGCCTCTCTGGGTTTTGCTGATTATGTTTATGACTATATTGCGGTGTGCGATGCATCCTTGAATGCGGGTTCTGTTATCGCGGCTATCATGTGCTTTTTGACCGCGATTGTGGCCTTTAAAGCTGCTTCTTTAACCGATGAATTCACGATTAGCGATATGACCGAAATGGCGGTTTTAAGTGCCCTCGGCATCGCTCTGCAATTTATCAAAATCCCCGTTGGAGCGACCGGTGGTTCCATTAACTTAGGTTTAATTCCTCTGTTCCTCTTAGCGATGAGACAAGGACCGGTTAAAGGTTTCATCGGAGCGTCTTTAGTGTACGGTCTCATCACCTGTATCACCGATGGCTGGGGCTTCTTCCTTTACCCGTTAGATTACTTAGTTGCGTACGGCGGTATTTGCGTCCTCGGTTTCTTCCAAAAATATTATTTTCCGGAAAATGAAAAAGGCTGGTCTTGGCAAGGCTTCTTATTTATCACTATCGGTGTAATTATCGCTACGTTAATTAGATTCATTGGCTCAGGCACTTCTTCGATGGTTAACTATGGTTATGACTTTATCGGAGCGGTCATCTATAATGGCATCTACATCCCGGTCACCGGAGCGGTCTCTTTAGCCGTCCTTTTAGCTCTCTATGTGCCTCTTGCGATGCTGAACAAGGCTTATCCTAGAAGAAAGAGATAACTTCTCTTTGCTATTTACGAGTGATCGGTTAATTGGTTAAACTGACTTGAAAGGTTGGTTTAACATATGGCCTACAAATGTGAAGTGATTGAATATTCCCCGAAAGCGGACACTCTGGCTGCTCGGGTGGAAGAAAAAGCTAATGAAATGCTAAAAGACGGCTATGAATTAGTGACGTTTTCCGTCACCAATTCCGCTAAAGCGGTCCTCGTCTTTAAAAAGTAGTTTCTATTAACTTTCATCCTTGTTTAGATTATTTTTCTGAACACCCATTTAAAAACCGATAAACAGTCAATCAGGAGGAAGACTTTATGTCTTCCTTTTCTTTATCTCACTCTTTAAATGTGGTAAAGTGCATGGTTAGGAGGACGCCAGAATGGACGACAAGACCTTAAAGCCGGAAGAAGTTTCCGATAATGATTTTAGCGATAAAAAAGATGAAATAGTCACGGAAGTGAAGGAAGAAATAGTTTCTGAAGAATCTCCCGAAATAAAAGAAGAAGTAAAAGAAGAAGTTGTTGAAGAAGCGGTGGAGGAAAAGCCTGAAGAAGAACACCCGGATACCTACACTGTTCAAAAAGGGAAAAAGACAATTCTTAAATATTTCTACGATAACGATTATTTAAAGAATATCGAACTCGCGAGAGAGAAATTCAATAAAGACTTCGGGAAGTTTAATCTCTTAAAGTGGATTATCGCTTTCATCGCGATGATCGGGGTTATCTGTTCTTGGATTATTCCGATCAATATTCCGTATTTCCAAACCGAACCTGGTAATGGAGCCGTTTATTATGTTGTCTTCGGCGGTATGATTTTCTTCCTGGCAATCCTCGGGGTCTTCATGTTTATCAGCAGTAGGAAATCCCGGAAATACCTCGATGAATTCTTAAATGCTTTTTATGTGAATACCACCGATTACCTCTTTAAAGGAAGAGTGGATAACCTCGTCGGGAATTTTAAAGATAAACTTCCCGCTGAAACCTTCAATGGTGGCGCTCTCTATAAAGACGTTTTCACTGTCGGAAGCCGGAACTGCCTAAATTTTACCTATAAAGGCATCAAAGTAACCTTCAGTGAAGCGGCCGCTCAAAGTAGGGGCGATCGTTCCCTCATCGCGGTCTTTATCGGAAAGTTTGTTTGTTTCGACAATAACTACACCGGGGAAGATGTCGTCATCTACCGGAAGGGTGGAAAACTCGCTTTACCGCCTACTAACTTAGAAGCTTACCCCGTCTATGAAAATAGTAAGGATATGGTCATCTACGGCGGGAAAGATGCGAGAAGAGTGTTAACTCCCGCAGTGAAACAAGCCTTGAATTGCTTTGTGACCAACGATACTTTACTCGACGTCGCGATTAACGTCCGAGCGGGTAAGACCTACGTCTATCTCGGCTATAACGACGACTTAATGGTCCTCCCGAGATTAGATCCCTTTAACCCCAAACCCACTAAACAACTTAAAAAAGATGTCGATACTCTCTTTGATTTAATCGACGCTTTCGGGAAAATTAAATAATGCCAACCATCGAAGACCGCACGCACAAGTGGCTGTTAGTGCAAGCCTATAAGCATGACGGGAGTTTCCACCGGATGTGGAGCCCGGCTTATTTAGTTGAAGAAAATGATTGCTTCTGGGCTTTAGCGAGCAAAGCTTCCGCGGTCATCGAAGGGGACGGCAGAAACTGGGCAACCAATGAACCCGCTATTTTCTTCTTGTTTAAGAAAAGATGGCTCAACATTATCGCCATGCAGAAGACCAGCGGTATTGTCTATTACGTCAATATCGCTTCACCCACTATCAAAGATGATGGTTACCTAAGATACATCGATTATGATTTAGATTTAAAGTTATACACCGATGACACAATCAAAGAACTCGATGTCCAGGAATACCAAGAAAACACGAAGTTACTCAAGTATTCCAAAGAGTTACAAGAAAAGATCATCGAATCCTTTAAGGAAGTGGAAAAAGAGATGAAGAACCATGAGTTCCCCTTTGATCCCAATGATGTCTTAGACCTCTTCATTAAAGCGGAAGAGGAGAATCAACCTTATAATCCAACCTTTAAAAAGAATTAACGATTCGATCAGCTTCTTCAAACCCAGGCTCCATCCGCTTGGGTTTGTTTTCTTTAAAGGAACAATCACCCGCGACATAGAGGTGAGGAGCAACTTCATTTTGATTATCGCTGGTGAAACCGAATCCACCATCAGCCTTCTTAAAGTGGAAGGGGGAAGGTTCCGGCATTTGGCCAAAGTTCACGATTACCGCGTCGCATTTTAATTTAATAAGTTGCGAATCAGTGACTCTTCTTATGGTGATGTGGGTGACTTTATCGCCTTCACTATCGATATCGTATGGGACGAATGGTAGGTAGAGATCAATCTTCTTACCCTTGATGGTTTCGGGGTTACCTCTAAATTCTGTTCTTCGGTGAACTAAGGATACTTTTTTACAGATAGTGGAAAGGGTGGCCGCCCAGTCGAGCGCGCTGTCCCCGCCCCCAAAGATGACAACTTCTTTATCTTTAAAGATTTCTGGATCTTTAACCCGGTAATAGATATTGGTCATCTTATCTTCATTCGGGACTCCTAATTTGATGGGAGAATAGTAGCCTAAGCCGGTCGCGATTATCACATATTCCCCTTCAAATTGTTCCGTACCGGTCGAAAGAATATAACCGTTATCATTTTGCTTAATATCGATGATTTTCTTTTCGTAGAGAATCTTATCATCGGGCACAAAGCTCTTTAGATAATCGACAACCCCTTGAGCGGTACTTTTAATAAAAGAAACATCTTCTACCGGTTTCTTGGGGTAGAGACGATGGCATTGCCCCCCATAATGTTTAGAAGCTTCCAGGACGATATAATCGAGGCCTTTTTCTTCGATTCTTTTAGCGAGGTAGAGACCGATGGGGCCCGCTCCGACGATGATGATTTTCTTTTTTAAGCACATGAAAACATTATAAGGTGTTTCAGCGTATAATGTTTACTGTTATGGAACTGGCTTTATTAACGGATAACGAACAAGAAACAAAAGAACTGGGGAAGATGCTCAGTAAACTCTTACCGCCGAACTCGGTGGTGCTTTTAAAAGGGGATTTAGGAAGTGGGAAAACCACTCTCGTTAAGGGGGTTGCGGAAGGCTTAGGAATCAAAGAACCGGTCCTCTCTCCCACCTTCAACATTTTGAAATGTTATTTTGAAAGCAATCCCCCTCTTTACCACATCGATGCTTATCGGTTAGAGAACACCAATCTCGAGATGGGACTCGAAGAATATATCGATGGGGACGGGCTGTGTTTCATTGAATGGCCCGATCGAATTAAAGAGCTTTTGCCTCGTCAACATCTCGATATTTTCCTCTTTAGAAAAGATGAAAATACCAGAAGTGTTCTCCTCCAATCCAACGCGCCAAAATACGATGAAGTCATCAAGAAATTAACGGAGCAAATCGATGGTTAGAATTTTATTAGATACCTCCAACAATGATTTGGTGGTCGCTTTAGCGAGCGATAAAGAAATTGTCGGGCAAAAGGTTTATGCTTGCCCTCATCACCAAAGTGAATACCTAGTGGAAGAAATTGGAAAACTCTTAGATGAACATCATTTAACGAAAGATGATATCGATGGAGTGGTTTCTTCAAAAGGACCCGGAAGCTATACCGGTGTCCGGGTAGCCTTAACGGTCGCGAAAGTGATGGCTTTCGCCTTAAATGTTCCTCTCTATTTAGTCTCTTCTTTAGAGATTTTAAAGGACCCGAAGAAAGTGAGTATCTGCCTCGCTAATGCGAGAAATGAAAGAAGTTTCTTTGGGGTCTATGACGGGGATAAAGTGATTGTTAGTGACCGCATCTTAACGGATGAAGATGTTAAAAAATATATCGAAGAACATCCTGATTACGTTGTAAAAGGCGATACTAATTATCTAAATATCCCTTCAGATACGCGGTATATTTTAGAAAATTTAAAAAATAGCGCAAGAAAAGAATATCAAGTGGAAGATGTGCTTAAAGCTTCTCCCGTCTATTTAAAGGGGACCCAAACCTTATGAGTTTATCGATCCGTAAAGCTCAGAAAACGGATGTGGAACAGATTGAAGTTTTAGAGCAGGAAGCCTTCCCTACTTCTTACTGGCCCCTAAAACAAATTGAATATGAATTAACGACTAATCCGGTAGCGATCCTGCTAGTCGTTCTTGATGAAGATAAAGTAGTAGGGTATTTGGATTTCGATATTACATTTGACAGCGCCACAATATGTCGGATTGCAGTTAGGAAAGATTATCGAAAGAAAGGTATCGCCTCGTCCTTACTTCTCGCGATGGAGAACATCTTAGGGAAACAACCGGATAAAGTTTCCTTCATCACCTTAGAGGTGAGAGTGAGTAACGTTGAAGCGAGAAAACTCTATCAAAAGATGAAATACGAAGAAGTGACCATCAAAAAGAAATATTACGATGATGGGGAAGATGCGGTTTATATGGTGAGGTACTTATAATGGTAAAAATCTTAGGAATTGAATCGAGCTGTGATGAGACAGCGGTCGCGATAACTGATGGCGATAAGCTTTTAGCTAACGTCATCAGTAGCCAAGTTGATGTCCACCGGAAATACGGCGGTGTCATGCCGGAAATTGCTTCGCGTCTTCATACGGAAAACATCGCAGTTTGCTTAAAAGAAGCTTTAGCCCAAAGTGGGCTTAAGTTTGAAGATATCGACGCTTTTGCGGTTACCCGGGGCCCCGGTTTAATCGGGTGTTTACACGTTGGATTACAAGCCGCGAAAACGTTAGCGATGTTATACAAGAAACCTCTCATCCCTGTTCACCACTTAGCGGGACATGTGTACGCTAATGAGTATGTGAAGCCGTTTACTTTCCCGCTTCTTGCGGTCATCGTCAGCGGTGGTAACACCGAACTCGTTTTAATGAAGAAAGACATGGATTTCACCATCATCGGGGAAACCAAGGACGATGCGGTCGGGGAATGCTATGACAAAGTCGCGAGAGTTTTAGGCTTACCTTATCCTGGTGGTCTACCGATTGACCAAAATGCGAAACTGGGGAAGCCGGTTTACCACTTACCGAAGCCTTTAGCCCACGATGATAGTTATGACTTCTCTTATAGCGGTCTTAAGACCAGCGTCATCAATTTAGTGAACACTCTTAAGATGAAGGGCGAAGAAATCAATGTGCCGGATATTGCGTGTTCCTTCCAAGTTACCGCAATTGGGATGATCACCAGTAAAGTAGAAAAAGCTTTAGAGAATTTCGACGTTAAACAAGTTATTGTCGGTGGCGGTGTGAGCGCTAATAGCTATTTACGGGAAGAGATGAAGAAACTCTGCGAAAAGCATCATGTCGATTTAATCATTCCGCCCCTTTGGTGCACGACGGATAACGCGGCGATGATCTGTAAGGTCGCTGGTAAACTCTATGAAGAAAAAACCTTCGCGGACCTCTCGCTCGGGGTTGATCCCAACTGGCGAATTTCTGATTTTAGAAATTTTAAATAGGGTTTTGCAAAGATATTAAAATAATTAAATATTGGTAAATTAAGGAGAAAAACATTAAAAATATCGGATTTTAAGTAATAATTACTTAAAAAGTTCTTGACTATGATTTATGGTCGGGCAAGATTACCCGAGGAGGATTATTATGGATAAACAAATACTAGACATCAAAGACTTATATGAGGGTTTAAAAAATAATAATCTTCATGAACAAGAAGTCACTGTTAACGGGTGGATTAGAACCAATCGAAACAACGGTCATGTCGGCTTTATTGAGCTCCATGATGGAACTTGCTTCAAAGGTGTTCAACTCGTCTATAGTGAAGGAAATGATTTTGGAACTTATAGCCACCTTCATACCGGGGCGAGCATTGAAGCGACGGGGAAGTTAGTTTTAACGCCCAATATGCCCCAGCCATTTGAAATTCATGTTACGACTATCACTTTAATTGGGGATTGCCCGGAAGATTATCCGCTGCAAAAGAAGAGAGCGTCTTTTGAATTCTTAAGAGATAACGCTCACCTTCGCCCTAGAGCGAACACCTTCCAAGCCGTCTTTAGAGTGAGAAACGTTTTAGCGATGGCTGTTCATACTTATTTTCAAAGCCACGGCTTTATGTATGTTCATACTCCAGAAATCACCGGTAATGATGCGGAAGGAGCGGGGCAAGTCTTTAACGTGACCACTGGTCCTAAGAACGATCCCACGGATTTCTTCGGAAAGAAAGCCAGCCTCACCGTCAGCGGGCAACTGCACGTGGAAGCTTTCATGGAAGCCTTTAAGAAGGTCTATACCTTCGGCCCGACTTTTCGAGCGGAAAAGAGCAACACTCCGCGGCACGCTAGCGAATTCTGGATGATTGAACCGGAAGTTGCCTTCATCCATTTAAAAGAAGATATGGAACTCATCGAAGACTGCTTAAAGTATTGCATTAAGTATGTCCTTGAACATTGTCCGGATGAGATGAACTTCTTCGATAAATTCATCCAACCTGGCCTTAAACAAAAACTCACCGATGTCGTCAATGCTTCCTTTAAAGTTATGAAGTATGAAGAAGCTTTAGACATCTTAAAGAAAGCCTATGAAGGTGGGCATCACTTCGATAACCATGACTTCGTCTGGGGAATGGATTTCCAAAGTGAACATGAAAGATATCTCACGGAAGTAGTGGTTAATGGACCGATGTTCTTGATCGATTTCCCGAAAGAAATCAAAGCCTTCTACATGAAAGAAAATGAAGATGGGAAAACTGTCGCCGGTTGTGACCTCTTAGTCCCTGGGGAAGGCGAAATCGTCGGGGGAAGCGAAAGAGAAGTTCGTTATGACGTCCTTAAAGCCAAGATGGATAAGATTGGGAACACTCAAGGCCTTGAGTGGTATTTAAACCTTAGGAAATATGGTTCGGTTCCGCATGCTGGTTTCGGTATCGGTTTCGACCGTTTACTGATGTATGTCACCGGTATTCAAAATATTCGTGACGTTCAACCCTATCCAAGAACTTCTAATCAATTAAAATATTAGTGTATGAATGAAATCGAGACCGCTTTCAAGAAAAGAGAAAACTTGAAAGAAGAACAAAGGAAAAACATCGCGAGAAAAAGAATCATCTATACCCTAGGATTCGTCATCTTTGCGTTGTGCGCCTTAATTATCGTCTGTTTCGTCGATATGTTTATTTAGCCTCGTCCTTTTGAACCTCGGCTTTCAGCTTTTCAGCTTCCACGCTGGAAGGCTTTTTAATATCGTCATAGAAATTAAAGTCATCGAGATTCTTATCAAATACCGTTCGGCAACGTTTATTGAGTTGAAGGAAGCGAGAAACATAAGCTTGGGAAACAACGATGGTGTAGCAGATAGAAATTAACCATAAGGGAACGAGGATATAGCTCGCCCAGTATTCATTGTGCCAGGTTGGGGTATTGCTTAAGGCTGGCCACGAGGAAAGAAGGGTTAAACCGAAGAAATTGGAATAGTTATCAGGATTTCCAAAGTCCCATTGGAAGAACAAAGTTCCAAAGTGCCCGAAATAATCTTCATTCCAGTTATTGGTTAAACCCGCATAAATGAAATAGATGATGAGCGACACTAATAAAATGAGGAAGGGGATTGATATCTGTTTCATGAACAAATAGTTGTTCTTTTTAATGCCGTACTTCTTAAGTTCTCCGGCGTTTTGGACAACCCGGTAAACACAGACGTCATGGATTTCATTATCCATCCGTTTTTGAAAGAGTTTATTTACTTTTCTGATTGCCATCCCGATCAAGGCTAAAAGGATAAAAGCGATAATCAAAACAAAGATAAGGATGATCAAGAGTTTAGTATCAGTGTCATTATTAAAGAATCCCGCGAGGTTAATGTTCATCGTCACTATCCTCCTTATCTTCGGTATCATGCATCGTTTCAATCTTTAAAGGTTCCGCGTCAATTACCTTAATATCGTTAGGAAGAGGCGGGTTTTGCAGGTTATTTGGGATTTTTCCTTCCATGATCAACTTCTGCCTATAGGCTTCTGCATCCATCAGAGGCGGATTAACGTTCTGTTGATTTGGCAAGGCTTGATTGATATTAGGAATCCCCATCTGCGGATTAGGAAAGGGAGGAACATTATTATTCGGCAACGCTTGATTAGCGTTCTCCGGGTGCTGATAAAAGTTCTGTTGAATATAAACATTTTGAACCGGGGGAGTGGCTGACTTTTCTTCTTCTTTTTCTTCACTTTCCCCTAAAGCTTCTTCTATTTGTTTTTTCTTAATCTTTTCCACAAGTTCATCTTCCGGAAGTGGGGGTAAAGGTTTTTCCCCACGGAAGAACCGATAGATGACGAACGGAATCTCTTTAAACATAAAGAACAGACCGACGAAAAAGCTCGCGACTAAGATAGCGACTAAGAGAGGTAAAAGTAAGACGTAGACGAGGCCGAACCCCAGATTTTTCAAGGCTTTTCCCATGACGATATTTTACTAATGTTTTTTCTATTTACCAAACTTTCCCTTAGCTTTCTTTTTAATTAGATTGATCAAAGAAAATAAGAGTTCCGTTATCGGTATCGCAAAGAAGATCATCGAGCAACTTAAAAGTTGATAAGGTTCAGGGATTAATGGATAGATGACCGCTGTTAAATAGAGCATTCCAAAGAACATAACGACTACAACGATGTAATAGGGTATAGTCCTTTTTCTTAGTAGGTCAGGACAAGTTAACAATGAGAAATACAAAGTGAAAGCTAAAAAGAGATAAGAAGCGGTGACATTAATGTTAATTAAAGCAAAACTGATCCCACCCATCACAATCGTGGCTATCTCATTAACTAAAGGAAGTTCCTTCACTGATTCATCATGTAATTTCTTCTTAAGTTCCAAGATTAGGAAGGAAGAAGTCGTTATCGAAAGAAGCGAATAACCATAAAGGAAAATCGGAACAATATCTCTTGCATATTCTTTATTTCCTAAACCAATCAATGTTAAAGTTCTTCCGATGATATCGAAAGAAAAGACTAAGTTAACAATAATTAAAGCTAGATAGGTGAATAAGAGAAAGAAGAGAGAAGATATAAAGATGACTAATGATAACGGTAACTTCTTTTTACTTAAATAACCAAAAATCACCCCGCTGGTGAGGCTCGGTACCGCGTAAAATAAAGTATCGGATAAATTGAAGAAGCCAAAACCAATCATCAAGGCTAAAGAGCCAAAGAACAACAGAGCGATATAGCTATCTTTAATTAAACGGGTCGCTACCGCGTTCACCGCGGTAATCACTAAAGCAGTGACGATGAAGGATAAGGGGAAGAACGCTCCTACGAGAGTTAACACCGCGTTTATCCCTGAAAGCAAGGCCACAAAAGCAATATTCTGAGTAGGGGTTTTCCGTTCTTCAAAAATCATTCTTTAATTCTAATCGATAAGCGATAAATGACGAAAGAAATCAAAGAATTTCTATTGGAATGAAAAATTATAGTCAAAAGTATAATAATTCTAAGTATAACTATTTGCTCTTGTAGAAGACGTCGATGTTTAATGCCAATTCATGCTTAGAATTTTCTTGTCCGTTGTCTAAAAGAAAGCCAAAAATTGTTAAGACCTTCCCTTTTAATAAAAGGGAAATAAGGGTATTCTTAATAAGCACATGGACTTCTCACATCTTTTAAATAACAAACAATTAGAAGCGGTGGAAACGACGAGTAAAAACGTTCGGGTCATCGCTGGAGCGGGTTCAGGTAAGACCCGGGTTTTAACTTACCGTATCGCCTATCTCATCAGTGAACAACACGTATCACCGAGCAACATCTTAGCGATTACTTTCACCAATAAAGTCGCTAACGAGATGAAGGAAAGAGCCCTCAATCTCATCGAAGAGAATTATGGCTATCGCCCCTTCCTTAGAATCAGCACTTTCCATTCTTTCTGCGCGTTCTTCCTGCGCCAAGAAGCGAAGCTCATCGGCTTCCCTTCCTCTTTCACCATTTATGATGAAGATGACACCAAGAAACTGATTAAGAATATTGGGGAAGAACTCGGTTACAGTAAGGGAAGCGACGAAGTTAAAGCGGCTTTAAAATTCATCTCTTACCAAAAGGAAAGAGGTTTATATCCCAGCGATATTAACCCTAAAAACTTAAGAACCGAACAAGATAAGATTTCTTTAAAGTTCTTTACGCGTTACGAAGAAGAAAAAGATAAGAGCTTTGCCTTAGATTTCGATGATTTACTCTTAAAGACTAACCAAATCCTCGATAACTATCCGGATGTGCAAGAAAGGTGGTCGCACAAGTACACTCATGTTTTGATTGACGAATTCCAGGATACCAATGACGTCCAATATAAGCTTTTAAAGTTACTAGTTAATCCAGAAGCTAGTCTTTATGTCGTCGGTGATCCCGACCAAACGATTTATACCTGGAGAGGGGCTAACCAAAAGATCATCTTAGATTTTGACCGGAATTATAAAGATACCGAAACGATTATCCTCAATGAAAACTATCGGTCGACGAAGACGATACTCGATGCCGCTAATAAGTTGATTGAACACAATAAAGAACGGGTGAAGAAAGACCTTTTTACCAATGGTGAACAAGGGGCCGCTATCGAAACGATCCAAGAAAGCACCGATGATAAAGAAGCCAGATGGGTCGTTAAGAAAATCAAAGAAATTGGGATAAACCAAAAGGATAAAGAAGGAAAACCCCAGTATAACAACATCGCGATTCTCTACCGAAGTAGCTACTTAACCAGGCCTTTTGAACAAGCCTTAAAAGATTACGGCATTAATTACCGAATCTTCGGCGGTTTACGCTTCTATGAACGGATGGAAGTTAAGGATTTAATTTCTTATTGTTATTTGATGGTTAACCCGAAAGATAACATCTCTTTTGAAAGAATCGTCAACGTTCCGAGGAGAGGCATTGGGGATACTTCTTTAATCACCCTTAAAAAAGAAGCGGACGCTCAAAATGTATCGGAGCTTGAATACGCCTTGGATATTGAAAAATATAAGGACACGACTGACTTAGCTCCGAGGGTGGTTCGAGCGTTAGCCGTCTTCAGTAAAAATTTCATAGATACCAGAAAAGAACTCCAAGATGGGGATGAAGCGTACTCCGCAATTCTGAGAAGATTCGTCACGAAGATTGGTTACTTTGATTACTTAAAAGATATGGAAGACGTTGAAGAAGACCGAATCGGAAACGTCGAAGCTTTGTTTAATGATATTGATCATTACTTTAAAGATAATCCAGGGGATAAGTTTGAAAATTACCTTCAGAACGTCACCTTATTGACGAGCCAAGATGATTTAGAAGACGGGAACTATGTTTCTTTAATGACCGTCCACGTTGCCAAAGGCTTGGAATTTGATTATGTCTTTGTCATCGGGCTAGAAGATGGGGTTTTCCCATCCGATAGAACCATTGAAGAAAGTGATAAAGGGATGGAAGAAGAAAGACGTTTAGCCTACGTCAGTTTCACGAGAGCAAAAAAGAAACTCTTCCTTTCTTGTAATTCTTCTTATTCCTTTAAAAGAGATACTAACTTAAGTCCTTCTCCCTTCTTTAAAGAAGCGGGCTTAAAAGTAACTAAGCCCTACGGCTTTAAGACCGATGCTTATCAATTTAAGGGGTGGTCGGACCGCGATATGGGGTATGAACGGCAAGACGTCGATACTTTCGATACTTACCGGAAGAATGTTAACGTTGTTTCACCTAAGAAACAGACCAACGGAGTGACCGATTGGAAAGTTGGGGACCACGCTTCCCACATTAAATTCGGGGAAGGAGTGGTGATTAAACTTCAAGGCAATGACATCATTCTCATTGACTTTAAAGAGCATGGGATTAAGACCTTATTGGGGACTCATCCTTCGCTCACCAAGATTTATAGTAAAGGAGGACAAGCATGACCTTAGAAGAAGCTGCCGCACGAGTTAAAGAACTCACCGCATTACTTGAACGTTATAACTATGAATACTACGTTCTTAACCAAAGCTCCGTTCCCGATAGCACCTATGACCGCTTGATGGGGGAACTTCAACTTTTAGAAAAAGAATATCCCTCTTTAAAGAATAAAAACTCTCCCACCCAACGAGTGGGGGGAGCCGTTCAATCGGAATTTAAAAAGATTCCCCATAAACGTTTGATGTTATCTTTAGGTAACGTCTATAACGAAGATGAAATCTATGATTTCGATCGAAAGATCAGAGCAATCACCAAAGAAAAAGTCATCACCTATATGGGGGAAGTGAAGATTGATGGGCTCGGTATCTCTTTAGTCTACGATAAAGGGGAACTTCAGTACGCGGTAACGCGGGGTGACGGGGTGACAGGGGAAGACGTTACCCAAAACGTCATCACCATTAAAAGTATCCCTCTCCACGTTAAAGAGACCCGTCCTTTCGAAGTGCGTGGCGAAGTCTTTATGCCGAAAGCGTCCCTCCTTCAATTAAATAAAGAAAGAGAAGCAGCAGGGTTACCATTATTTGCTAATGCAAGAAATGCCGCGGCGGGTTCCATCCGTAACTTAGATTCCAGAGTCGCGGCCAGCCGGAAACTTGAAGGTTTCTGGTATTACCTGGTGAACGCGAGAGAGCTTGGGATTCATAAACACCATGAAGCTCTCGATTACTTAGCCTCCCTCGGTTTCTTAGTGAACGATAAACGTCGCCTATTAAACGGACCTGATGAACTCGTTAAATACATGGAAGAGATGACGAAAGAAAGAGAATCTCTCCCTTACGATATCGATGGCTTAGTCTTTAAGGTCGATAATATCGATGAATACGATACGATTGGCTACACCGCGAAAGAACCCAAGTGGGCGGTCGCCTATAAGTTCCCTCCGCAGGAAGTAACCACAAAATTATTAGATATCGTGATTACGATCGGGAGAACCGGAAGGGTAACCCCGAACGCGGTGTTGAGCCCGGTAAGAGTGGCGGGTAGTACCGTTCAAAGAGCGACCTTAAATAACGAAGATTTCATCAAAGAAAAAGGTTTGATGATTGGGGACACTGTCATCCTAAGAAAAGCCGCGGATGTGATTCCGGAAGTGGTTGGTCCAGTCGTCAAAGATCGAACCGGGAAAGAAGTGCCTTGGGTGATGCCAGCGTGCTGTCCTGTCTGCGGTCAACCGTTAACGAAGGTCGGGGGTTTACATTACTGCTTAAATCCCCACTGCGGTAGCCGAAAGATTGAAACAATCATTCATTTTGCGAGTAGGAACGCGATGGACATCGATGGAATGGGTGCCAGCGTGGTTGAAGAACTATTCGGTGAACACTTCCTCTACGATATCCCGGATATCTATGTCCTAAAAGATCATCGAAGTGAAATTAAAGAACTCGATGGTTGGAGCGATAGATCAATCGATAGTCTCTTACAAGGTATCGAAGAAAGTAAGGGCAGAAGCTTAGAACGGCTCCTCTTCGGTTTAGGAATCAAAGAAGTCGGGGAAAAGATGGGGAAAGTCTTAGCGAGAAACTATAAAGACCTCGATAAGTTCTTTACTTTGACGGTTGAAGATTTACTCAAGATCGATGATGTTGGGCCAGTAGCAGCGAAAAACATCTATGACTACTTCCACGATGAAAACACCAAGAAAGAAGTCGAACTATTAAGAAGCTACGGAGTGAACTTTAAATACTTAGGAACTGATAGCTTAGACCCCAACTCCTATTTCTATCACAAGACCATTGTCTTAACCGGTACTTTAGAAAAGTATAGCCGTGAACAAATGACAGAAATCTTAGAAGGGATCGGAGCGAAAGTCACTTCTAGCGTCAGTAAGAAAACCGATATCGTCATCTATGGTCCTGGAGCGGGAAGTAAGCTTCAAAAAGCCCAAGAACTCCACATCGAGACGATGGATGAACAACAAGCTTTAAATCACTTAGACAAAGTCGGGTAATAAAAAGGTAGAATGTAAGATATGAAAAAGATTACGATGGACGTCCTTAAGGATGCCGCTAATAGGCTCTTGTTCAGTATGTCAGAAGAAGAATACGAAGCCTTATTTAAAGAATTCCAAACCATGACGAAGCTCATGGGAAAAATCGCGGAGAATGAAGAAGTTGATCAGGTCGAACCAATGACTTTCCCCTTCGACTGCGAAACCACGTATTTAAGGGAAGATATTCCGGGCGAGACCTTAACCCCGGAAGAAGCGCTTAAGAACGCGGGGTCAAAAGAAGACGATCAAATTAAACTCCCGAGGGTGGTGTTATGAGTTATTTAGATTTAACGTTAAAAGAAATCCACCAAGCGTTAGTGGATAAGAAGGTCACCCCGAGTGAACTGTTAGAAGAGGCCTTAAAGAGAGCGAAAGAGAATAAAGATAACGCTTTTGAATATATCTGTGAAAAAGAAGCGAGAGAATTTGTTAAGACTTTAGGACCGGTCGAAGAAGATAACATCCTCTTCGGTATTCCCTTCTTAGCGAAAGATAACTTCTCGACCGAAGGCATTGAAACCACCGCGAGTTCCGATATTTTAAAGGGCTATGTCCCGGTGTTTAATGCGACCGTCATCCAAAAATTAAAAGATAAGAAAGCGGTGATGATTGGGAAAACCTGCCTTGATGAACTCGCGATGGGGGGAACTGGAACTTCCGGTCACTTAGGAAAGACCTATAACCCCTATGACCCCACTCACCAAAGAATGATTGGGGGGTCGTCATCGGGGAGCGCTAGTTTAACGGCCAGCGGCGTCGTTCCTTTCGCTTTAGGTAGCGATACCGGTGATAGTGTTCGTAAACCCGCTTCCTTCGGTGGCTTAGTCGGCTTTAAACCGACCTGGGGAAGAATCTCTCGTTACGGCTTATTCCCTTTCGCGTGCTCTCTTGATCACGTTGGGTATTTCACCCGTTCGGTCGAAGATAGCGCGGTTCTCTTAAATGTTTTAGCGGGCCGGGACGTCAACGACAGCACCAGCAGTACGAGAGAAGTGGAAGATTACACTTCGTTCTTAAAGAAAAACCATCCCTATAAATTAGCGGTCCTGAAAGAAGTCATAAGCGGCATCACTGACCCTTTCTTAAAAGAAAAATTCCTCAAGAGTGAAGAAGAGCTTAAGAAACGGGGTTACGTCGTTGAATACGTTAACTTCGGGGAAGAACTCTTAAAGTCCTTATACCCGACTTATATCGTTATCAGCTCCGCGGAAGCGACCAGTAACGACGCTAATCTCGATGGGATTAAGTTCGGGCCGTACCACCAAGGAAAGACTTACCAAGAAGTCATGTTTAAAGCCAGAACCGAAGGCTTTAGCACCTTAATTAAGCGGCGGTTCGTCCTTGGTTCCTACTGCCTTATGGCGGAAAACCAAGAAGAACTCTTCTTAAGAGCCCAGAGAAATAGAACCTTAATCGTGAGACGAATCAATGAAATCCTGAAAGATTACGATTTCATCTATGTGCCGGCGGCCCCGAGTATCGCCCCGAAGTTCGATGAATCAAGCGACTACTTCTCCACCGAATACTTAGTGAATGATAACTTACTAGTCTTAGGTAACTTCTCCGGTTTACCATCTATCACTGTTCCTTTAGCGATGGAAAAGGGTTTCCCCTTAGGGGTGAACTTAATGGGGAGAGCCTTTGAAGAAAAAGCCCTTTTTGAAGCCTCGGAAGTGGTGGAAGAAATCACCGGCCTTAAGGGCTTAAGCTACCTCAATAAAAAGGAGGGCAATTTATGAATTTAGAACCGGTTATCGGCTTAGAAATCCACGTCGAAATGAAGACGAAGTCGAAGATGTTTTCTTCGTCTCCTGTCACCTTTAACGCTCCGCATAATAGCAGCGTCACTCCGTATGACTTAGCCTTCCCGGGCACCATGCCAGTCGTCAACAAACAAGCGATTATTAACGGCATTCGAATGAGCCACGCTTTACACATGGAAATCGATGATACCTTGTATTTTGACCGGAAGAACTATTTCTATAGTGACCTTCCTAAGGGTTTCCAAATCACCCAGCAAAGACGGCCGATTGGGAAGAATGGATATGTGGAAATTAAAACGCCGGAAGGTATTAGGAAGATCGGTATCGAAAGACTGCACTTAGAAGAAGATACCTGTAAACAGCTCCACTTTATCGATTACACCTTGCTCGACTATAACCGGGCCGGTGTCCCTCTCGCGGAAATCGTTTCTCGTCCCGAAATTAAGAACGGCTACGAAGCGATGAAGTACGTGGAAGCGATTAGAAATATCGCGATTTACACTGAAACATCGGACGGGAAGATGGAAGAAGGTTCCTTAAGATGTGACGTTAATATTAGTCTTAAACCTTATGGAACGAGAGTCTTTGGAACGAAAGTGGAAATCAAGAACCTTAACTCTTTAAAGAATATCCAAGAAGCCATCGATTACGAAATCGTGAGGCAAAGTAAAGTTCTTTTATCTGGTGGAAAGGTTCAACAAGAAACCAGGCGTTTTGATGAAAGCAAAGGCCAAACCATCCTCATGCGGGTCAAGACGGACGCGGTCGACTATAAGTATTTCTGTGAACCGAACATCACCCCGATTAAGTTAGGACAAGCCTTTATTGACGATGCTGTTAATAGTTGCCCAGAACTTTATGACGATAAGTTTAAGCGATACTTAACCCTCGGTTTAAATGAAAAAGATTGCGAAATCATTTTAAATAACCGGGATATGGCAAGATATTTCGAAAATGCAGTGGGTGAGATGAAGAACGCTAAAGGGTTAGCGAACCTCCTCATTACCGAAATCAACGCCTATCTCAATAAACAAGGAATCACGATTACGAGTCTCACCTTAAAACCGGAAACCTTAAGAGAAATTGTTTTAATGGGTGAGAAGGAAAGCTTAAGCCATAAACAGGTGACCGATATCTTAGATGAAGTTCTTAAGAGTGGTATCACCCCGAAAGAAGCGAAAGAAAAACTCCACATTGTGCCGCAGATTTCGGATAGCTCCGCTCTCTTACCCTTAGTCACCCAAGTTCTCGATAATAATCCCCAATCGATCATCGATTTTAAAAACGGGAAAGATCGGGCGATCGGTTTCTTAATTGGGCAAGTGATGAAGCTCAGTAAAGGCAAAGCCAATGCGGCGATGGTGAGCAAACTGATGAACGAAGAATTGAGGGAACGCTGATGGAAAAGAAGACGGATCTCGATATTGAAAAGCTCATTCAATGGTTGGAAGGTGTTAAGAATTTAGACCTCCCGGAATATAAGGGTCTCCCCACCATTCCTTTATATATGGAACAGGTGACCAGCTACGTTAACGATGTCTTAACCCCTTTAACCCCGATGGGAAGTGAAAGTGGAAATCTCACCTCTTTCATGGTCAATAACTATGTTAAGGCGAAGATTATCCAAGAACCGAACGGCAAAAAGTATGACCGTGATCACATCGGCTATTTAATGGCGATCAATACCTTAAAGAACGTCTTATCGATGAACGAACTAGCCTTACTCGTCAAGATGGATAAAGAAGTCAGCACCGATAAATCCATCCTTTACCATTTCTTCCGTTTAATGGTTCAAAACGTCGGGAAGAATGTCGGGGATAAGACTTTAACCCATGTGGTAAACTTCTATAAACGGTACCAAAAAGATAAAGAAGCAGGAAATAAAGATGCTGAAAAAATGCTGAAAGATTCTTTAGGTTTAATCGCTTTTAGGTTAGGCGTTAAAGCCAGCTTAGAAGAAAGAATCAGTGAAGCTATCTTAAGTACCTTAGGGGAAAAGATGGTCGGGGAAGACGTCTTAAGAGAAGCCAAGAACCCGGGCAAGAAAGAAACTAAACTCTCCATCAAGAATAGCGAGATTGAAGCTGAAAGAGCGGCCAGAATCTTGGAAGTGGAAGAACCGAAAAAGAAGAGGGAAAAGAAATGGAAAAGATCTTAGTCACCGGCGGTCTCGGTTTTATCGGGAGCATCAGCTGTAAACAACTCTTATTAAATGGTTACGATGTCGTCATCGTCGATAACTTAGTCAATAGCAGTAAAGACGTGAAAGACATCTTAGAAAAGTTAACGGGTAAACCCGTCACTTTCTATGAGACTGATATTCGTGACGAAGAAGAGATGGACAAAATCTTTAAAAAAGAAAAACCCTCTTCCGTCATCCATTTTGCCGGCCTTAAAGCGGTCGGGGAAAGCGTGGCTAAGCCCCTTCTTTATTACGATAACAACCTCAATGGCTCCATCGTTTTATTAAAAATGATGGAGAGATATAACGTTAATGAATTAATTTTCAGTAGTTCGGCGACCGTCTACGGGGTACCGGATAAACTCCCATTAACCGAAGAATCACCGGTTAAAGAAGCGACGAATCCTTACGGGGAAACCAAGGTGATGATTGAAAAAATCATCCGTGACTACGCGTTAGTCCATGAAGATTTTAAGGCGATGCTTTTACGTTACTTTAACCCGATTGGAGCGGACGATAGTTACCTTCTCGGAGAAAAGCCAGTTGGGATTCCAAATAACCTTTTACCTTATATCTCGCAAGTGGCGACTAGGAAACGGCCGTTCTTAAAAGTATTCGGGAATGATTACCCCACCGAAGACGGAACCTGTATCCGTGACTATATCCATGTCGTTGATTTAGCTTTAGGCCATTTAGCGGCTTTAAAGAAGTTTGATGACGTTAAAGGTGTAAATATTTATAACTTAGGAACCGGAAAAGGCACTTCGGTTCTGGAACTCGTAAAAGCTTATGAAGAAGCGAATCATTTAAAAATTCCCTATGAAATTTATCCTCGTCGAGCGGGCGATGTAGTCAGTAACTACGCCTCTTGCGACAAAGCGTTAAAAGAACTCCATTGGAAAGCCGAACGGAGCATCTTAGATGCCTGCCGTTCTTCTTTTGAATTTGAAAAGAGGTTAAAAGATTATGAGTGAATTCATCATCCCTCTTCCCGATGGTTTAAGTCTTAAAGGGGAGAGTTACTTAGCGAAAGAAGAAAAAGCTTCTTTAGTCCTGATTACCGGGATGTGTGAACATGGTAAGCGTTATAAAGAACTCGCGCTTTACCTTAATACTTATGGTTTTTCGGTCTATGTCGTCGATCACTTTGGGCAAGGGTTAAATGCCGAAAGCGTTGATGATTTGCAAAAATGGCCGAAGGACGCTTTCGATATGACTTGCTTAGCCCTTAAGATGAAAGGGGAAGAACTTAAAAGCGTCACTAATAAACCTGTCTATTTATTCGGTCATTCAATGGGTTCCTTTGTTAGCCAAAGGACGGTCGCTCTTTATCCGAGTGTTTTTGATAAAGTCATCTTATGCGGGAGTAATGGCCCCGATACCTTTATTGCGACAGTTGGGAGCTTGGTAGCGAATCTCTTAACCACTAAGAAAAATTGGGATAAGAAATCCAAGTTACTAACAGGTTTAGTCTTAGGGCAATATGTGGCTGCGATAAAGAACCGGAAACATGATAACGATTGGCTGAGTATCAATGAAGATAACGTCTTCGCCTATGATAATGACCCCTACTGCGGTGCCACCCCAACTCACGGGTTCTTTAAGGAGTTCTTAAGAGGTCTAAAGAAGGTTTGGAAGAAAAAATATCTTAAAAACCTTTCAAAATCCCTCCAAGTTTTAATCATCGGTGGGGAATGCGACCCGGTCGGTCATAACGGAAAAGGACTGATTAAACTCGACAAAATGTACAAAAAGTATGGGGTAAACGATGTAACACTGGTTATTTACCCCAATTTACGTCACGAAATCCTCAACGAAAAAGAAAAGCAGGATGTCTATGAAGAAATCCTCCGCTTTTTACAAAAATAAATCGCAAAATCTTTGCAAAAATTAGTTATTTTTATCTGTTTTAAATATCCTCGCTAAAAACTGTAACGATTAACCCTTAAAAAGGGTTACAATTAATCAATCGATTTTTAGGAGAGGTTAGATGAGGCTTATCGCTAAGGGTAAATTCCATTACGCTTATCTCTTGTCTTTCCTTTTGCTTCTCTCCCTGTTTGGGAGCTTAATCTATTGCTGCAGCAACGTCATTATATTTGATGCCACAGATCCCACTAGGGCCTTTACATGGCCAGAGTTTTATTATGCTTTTACGGTGGTGTTTTTAATTGAACTCGCTGTTTGGATATTAGGGAGAAAAGCCTTCAAGATAAAGATTCATCCTGGCTTCTTTATTCTCTTTTTAATCTTACTTCTTTCAACGGCGATACTGCCGTGGTTATTTAGTGAATTTACCTTCAATGGGGTCGTTTATAAAATCGCTCTAGCGGATAAACTGCAGGGGACCTTTATGGCCCTGATCATCGCCTTTGGTTTATATGAACTTTTTGTCTATGTGCCGAAGATGTTCTATAAAGCTTCGTTCTTTAGGCTTGTGGCTTGGGCAACAATCCTTATCTGTTCCATTGCGGTCATCTATTCTTTAGCGACTGAGATGGATTCTTACCTCGCTCTTTTGGATATGGTGAACGGGAAAGCTTATACTCCGATTCAATCTTATACTGGCAATTCCAATATATACGCTTTTATGCTCTGGTTTGGGATTGCAGCCTGTATGTTCTTAGAAGTTAAGAAACCGGCCTGGTATTTATGGCTCTTTGTCTTAGTCTTCCAAATCTCCGAATTCTTTGTTCTTTCGCGTGGAATGATCGTCCTTTCCGTCTTATTCACCATACTTTATTTCTTCTACCAAGTCTTCCACTGTTTTAAAGGCCATAAGTTCCGTTCGTTCTTGTTCTTACTGGTTGGACTCGGGGTGATTGTCTTCTTTGCTTGTTTCAACCTTTATAAAGATATCGAAGGGTTAAACGCGGTCTATGCTTTAATTAACCGAGCGTTCCAAGAAATCGGGAATAATCCCGGTGGAGCGTTCGACGTGCGGTTTAGCCTCTGGGGCGGGGCATTTGACGCGGTAAAGAGTTCACCTTTAACCTTGATGATGGGCTTAGGTTTAGCGACCTGGCAAAAGGTTTTAGGCTTTGCAATGAACGGTAGCGCCACTGATGTTCCTCCCATGGATTCCACTTGGGTGGCTTCTTGGGCGAGAGGCGGTTTAGTTGACCTCGTTATTTCCATTATCCTCATCATCATTGTCTTTAGGACTATCGCGAGAGCCTTAAATGAAAAGCATCCCTTAGCCTTCCCAGCCTTACTGATGTTTATCATTTTCTTCATCCGTTCTTTCTTTGAAAACGAAGCTCTCACTTATCCTTCCACCAGCTTTATCATCCTTCTTTGTTTCACTTATTTACCGCTTCAAGTGGAAAGACAAGAAAAACGGCGAGTTGAAGAAAGAATCTTAGAAGAAAAAGGCGTAGCCTCTTCCTTAGAGTTCGACTTAGTCCATCATCAGCGAAGTCGGATTCTTCCAAAGATCAGTTTAGTGATGGTTCCGCTCTTTACATCCTTATTAGCCTTAATTCCCTTAATGAGTGGGTGGGCTAATCTCCCGATGATGTTAGGGCCGTACGCTTTAAGTTGTATGTTCGTGGTTGGCTTCTTAACCCCCATCCTCTTTAGCTTTGTCGTGGAAGCTTATTACCGGGGCTTTAAGTTCTTAACCTTCGTGATCGCTCTTTTAGTAGCGGCCTTTATGATCTTCGGCTTAGCTTCTCCCTTTATCTTCGACGTTGAAAGCTGGTCGATCATCATTACGGTGGAAATCTTTGTTTTAATCAGTATCAACGCGTTACTGATGAGATTAAGCAGTACTTTAAAAACATCTTTCTTATATCTTTTAAGACATGTCGTTCCTAACTTCTTAATCGTGATGGGCTGGTTCATCGTCTATTACTATTACCCGGTCTATAATATTTTCGCGGTCCTCGCTATCATCTTCAGCGTTATCTTCTTGAACATCATCTTGCATTTCTTCTTCACGAAGTTCGATGGAACATCGGTGACCTGGAACGGCTTAGAAGAACGTTTCTACATGATGATGGTGAAGTGGGATAGCAAGATCGAACTCCGTTACTTGACGCGGGTGAAGAACATTAAACATGCTTAGCTTTTCTAATCTTCAATATAAGGTGAATAGTGAAGATAACATCCATCACTATTCCGGCTATTTTAAAAACGGGATTAACCACTTAGAAAGTGAAGACCCCACTTTAGATGTGCTTAACCTTACTTCCATCAATATCTTTAAGGGAAAGATTATCAGTGATGATTTAACTTTAGACTTTTCGTCGCTCGATAAAGTATCGACCTATATCTTAAAGATTGAAGGGGAGAAGTTAGGTAACTTTACCGCGTTTTTCTTACACCCCTTAGATAAAGAAACCTTAGAGAACTTTACTTCTAACCTTAAGAAATTAAAAGAAGTAACCATCAATGATGAAAGAGAGAAAGAAGATAAGTTGATTCTCTTAAAAGAAGAACTCTTAAAAGTGAAACCTAGTTACCTCTTCATCGATTTAAATGATAAAGAAAATAAGGGTAATGAATTCTTGTTCTTTAAGTATTTCCAAGACTTTATCTGCCCAGTCTTTTTAAAGGAAGTTAAAGTTACGAGGAAAGTTAAAAAAACAAAGGTCGTTATTAAGAAACACCAAGTCGTTAAGACCGTCTTTAAAGATAATAGCTTTAACTTAAGTTTCTTAGGTTTCTTCTGTTTACTCTTAAGTTTCTTATTGCCCCTTTCCTTTTATTTTTTCTTAACGAACCAAGTTTTAGCCGGGGTGATTGCTATCCTCACCCCCGTTCTGGCGGTCTTTATGATTATCTACGTTAATTACACTCTCTATAAAGAAATGGTGACAAAGTTTAAGAGTAAGACGGATAGATTATCCGCGATATCACTAATTTCTTTATTCACGATGATCATCGAAGCCGTTGGCTTCTTAGTCTTTATTCTCTTAGGGAAGTTTAATATCTTGATTTCTGGTCAAGACGTTTCGTATATTTCTTACTTAGCGGGTTTAATCGGAATCCTTCTTTCCGGTTTAGTCCCTTTCCTTACTTATCTTTGGGAGAAAATTGATGCCTAAAAAATATAAGATTATGACCATCATGGGGACGCGTCCTGAGATTATCAGACTTAGTGAAACCATCAAGGCCATCGATAAGAAGTTTGATCAAATAATTGTCCATACCGGTCAAAACTATGACTATGAACTCAATGAGATTTTCTTTAAGGATTTATCTTTAAGAAAACCCGATTATTTCTTAAATGTGGTGGGAAATAATCTTGGAGAAACGATGGGGAATATCATCAGTAAAAGTTACTCATTGATGAACGCAGTTAAACCCGATGCGGTATTAGTCCTTGGGGATACGAATAGTTGTTTAAGCGTGATATCCGCAAAAAGGCATAAGATTCCTATCTTCCACATGGAAGCGGGTAACCGGTGCTGGGATCAGAATGTGCCAGAGATGACGAATAGGAAGATTGTGGATCACACGAGTGACATCAATATGCCGTATAGCCATATGGCCTACTTTAACCTCGTTCATGAAGGTTTACCCTTAGATACCTTGTTTATCACTGGTAGCCCCATTAAAGAAGTGCTTTTAGCCCATCAAAAAGAAATCGATAATTCTAAGGTTCTTGATGAACTCCATTTAGAACCTCATAAGTACATTGTCATGAGTATCCACAGGGAAGAGAACGTTGATAACCTGGATAACCTTTTAGAAGTCTTTACTTCTCTAAATTATGTCGCCGATTACTATAAGTTACCGGTCATCTTCTCTTGTCACCCAAGAAGTAAGAAGAGATTAGAAGATGCGAAATTTAAGTTCTCACCCTATATCAAGATTCATAAACCCTTTGGGTTTTTGGATTACGGGAAGCTCGAGAAAGAAGCCTTCTTAATCCTCTCCGATAGTGGGACCATCACCGAAGAAAGTAGCATCCTGAATGTCCCATCGGTGTTAGTAAGAACATCAACCGAACGGCAAGAAGGGGTAGTCAACCACGTCATCACCATCAGTGGACGGAGTAAAAATGGTATCATGGATAGTTGTAAGAGAGCCTTCCTCTTACATCAGGATAAACATCCAAAAGTACCCGAATATGAGGTGACGGATGTGAGCCGTAAGGTCTGCGAAATAATTGAAAAATATATACCGATAGTCAATAAGAAAGTGTGGCTTAAGAAGGAGTGGCAACAATGAACGAAAAAATCTTCGATGGAAAAATCTTATTAGTAACCGGGGGAACCGGGAGCTTTGGCCATGCAGTAGTGGATCGGTTTTTAAAAACCGGGATTAAGGAGATTAGGATAGTAAGCCGCGATGAAAAGAAACAGGACGATATGCGGAAAGAATATCGGTCCGATAAATTAAAGTTCTATATCGGGGACGTCAGGGACTATAACTCGATTAGAGGCGCTTTTAGAGGGGTTGATTATGTCTTCAGTGCGGCAGCCTTAAAACAAGTCCCATCCTGTGAGTTTTATCCTTTAGAAGCCGTTAAGACCAATATCTTAGGAAGCGATAACGTCATCACCGCTTGTTTAGAAAATCATGTTAAGAAAGCGGTGTTCCTTTCGACGGATAAAGCGGCATATCCGGTGAACGCGATGGGGATGAGTAAAGCTTTGATGGAAAAGAACGTCATTGCGAGAAGCCGGCAGCTCTTAGAAGGGGATACGGTTCTCTGTTTAACCAGGTACGGAAATGTTATGGCTTCTAGAGGAAGCGTTATTCCGCTCTTCTTAGAACAGATTAAAGAAAATAGACCGATTACCATCACTAATCCCAAGATGACAAGATTTATGATGACCTTAGATGATGCGGTGGATTTAGTTCTCTACGCGTTCCAACATGCATCGCAGGGTGATTTATTTGTGCAAAAAGCACCGGCCGCCACTATTGGAACTTTAGCGGATGCCGTTCTCGATTTAACGAAAGCGAAAGTCGGGGTGGAATATATTGGAACCAGGCACGGGGAAAAGCTCTTTGAAACCTTAGTAACGGAAGAAGAAATGGGGCGCGCTATCGATGAAGGCGGGTTCTATAGAATAACCGCTGATAATAGAGACTTAAACTACGATAAGTATGTGGAAAAAGGGAACGCTAACTTACCGGAATTCACATCCTATACATCTCACAATACCGAAAGATTAGATGTGGAAGGAATGAAGAAGCTCCTGTTAAAACTCGATTTATTTAAATAATCATAAAACATGAAAATCCTCATTGTTACCCCCCGTTTTTATCCTGAGCCGTTCGCGATCAATAATGTCGCGTTCTCTCTCTTTAATATGGGTCACGAGGTAACAGTGTTAACCGGAAGAGCGAGTTATGGTGACTATTCGCTCTATAACGATTACCCCTTTAAAAAAGAAGAAACCATCAATGGGGTTAAAGTGATAAGGTACAAAGAAAGAATCCGGAAGAAAGGGATTATTTCTTTAGTTTTAAATTACATCTCTACTTGGAGACAAAGTAGAAAAGCCTTTAAACACTTACCCACTGATTATGACCTGGTTATATCACACGTCATATCTCCAATCTTTATCTTGAGCGGGGTTAATAAGTTCTGTAAAAAGCATAAGATATTCCATCTCCATTTCGCAGTTGATCTTTTCCCGGAAAGTTTCGTCATCAGTGGTTACTTTAAGAAGAATTCTTTCTTCTATAAGTTACTGAAAAAGATTTCTATTTCTTATTATCAAAAGACGGATGTTATTACTTTTTCTTCCCCCTTAGGGAAAGAATACTTTAATGACTACTTAGGTTTAGATAAACCGGTGTATACGGTCTATCAACCAACTCTGATCTCGAGGCCAGAATTAAGTGAGATTAAGAAACAATATCGGTCTAATGGTAAGACTAATCTTTTATATTGCGGTTCTATCCATCCCCATAACTGTTTAGATAAGTTACTTTTAGCTTTAAGTGACTATAAAGATGATTTCACCTTAACCATCGTCGGAGGGGGTTTAAACGATAAACTAAAGAACATCATTAAAGAGAAGAAGTTAGATGGTGTTGTGAAGGTGGTGGGACGGGTTACCGCGAATGATACGCGGCCGTTTTATAAGGATGCAGATGTTATTCTTAACCTCTTAGAAGCGAATGACAGCACGAAGTACTATATCCCTCAAAAAGTGATCGAAAGTTTAATGTATGGTCGTCCCATCCTCGCCTTAATGTCTGGAGCGGGTTCCACTCTCTTAAAAGAAGCTGGGCATAATATTATCTTTAATGATTCATCTATCCCATCTTTTAAAGAAGCTCTACTTAAAGTTCGAGATTTAAAAAACGAAAAATTAGAAAAAATAGGGGAAGAAAATAGGGGATATTACGATAATCATCCGCAGTTTAAGAGTGAAGAAACCGCTAAGATATTGTTAGATATTTATGAGAAAGAAAAAGGGGTTAAGGCATGAAAGTTTTAGTATTAGGCTCTAATGGCTTTATCGGTAAGAACTTCGTCACCTGGCTTAAAGAACGAAGAATCGATACCTTAACTTATGATAAAGATAACAAACTTTCGGAACTCCCTTCTTTAATAAACGAAGCTGATTATATTTTTGATTTTATCGGAGCTAATCGAACTCCTAAGGTGGAAGAATTTAAAGAAGTGAATACGGACTTAACTAGCTATATTCTTTCTCTTTTAAAAGAATTAGATGAACCTAAACCCTTCATCTATACTTCCAGCATTCAAGCTGATAACGATACTCCTTATGGGCAAAGCAAAAAGGCTGCTGAAGATTTGATTTTTAACTTTTCTAAAGAACATCATTACCCAGTCTATGTTTACCGCCTCTATAACGTCTTTGGTAAGTGGTGTAAACCTAACTACAACTCTGTGGTCGCTACGTGGTGCTATAACGTTAGTCATCGTCTTCCCTGTGAAGTTAATGAGAATAATCCTCTTTTAAAACTCGTCTATATCGATGACATCATGGAAGAATTCTTAAGAGTCATTAAAAAAGAAGTTAAGTCAAGCTTAACTCCGCTTTACGTGGAACCCCATTATGAAATTCATCTCCATGTTTTATTAGATATCATCGAAGGATTTAAAGGTAAGAGAAAGAGCCTATTCTCACCCTTAGAAGGGGATGAATTAAAGAGAAAGCTGTACGCTACATACTTGAGTTATTTAGATAGTGTTGACTTTGGCTATGACTTAGTTTCTCATACTGATAATAGGGGTAGTTTTACTGAGTTTATTAAGACACTAGGGGATGGACAAGTATCGATTGTTACATCTCACCCTGGAGTGGTTAGAGGTAACCATTATCACCACACGAAGAATGAGAAGTTCTTAGTGGTAAAAGGGGAATGTGAAATCAGTTTTAGAAAGATTGATGAAGATAAGATTATTACCTATAAGGTCGATGGTGATCACTTAAGAGTAATCGATATTCCAGTTGGTTATACCCATGCGATAAAGAATGTGGGGAAGGATGATGCAATTATTGTGATTTGGGCGAGTGAACCATTTGATCCTAATAGGCCTGACACTATTGCATTGAATGTGGAGAAAGAACATGAATAGCGAGCCTTTAGTTACTATTATCACCCCTCTTTATAATTATGGTAAGTTTTTAGGTGATACTGTTAATAGTGTTCTCAGCCAAAATTATAAAAACTGGGAAATGATTATCATCGATGATTGCTCTACTGACGATTCTTTTGAAATTGCTAAGCAATATGCTGAAAGAGATCCACGTATTAAAGCTTTTCAATTAGAAAAGAATGGTGGCACAGCGGCAGCAAGGAATAAAGGCTTAGATTTAGCTAGAGGTGAATATATTGCCTTTCTTGATTCTGACGATCAATACGATAGTAATTATTTAGAAGAACAACTTAAGTGTATTCAAGACAACAATGCTAAAGTAGTTGTGGCAAGTTATCGAAGAAAAGCTCCTAACTCAACCACTGATTTTATTGTTCCTAAGGATATTACTTTCGATATGTTGCCTAAGGGAAATCCTATGGCACCTCTCGGCACTTTCTATAAGTTTGAACCTTATAAATCATTAAGGTTTTTAACTGATATGACAAAATGCGAGGATTTAGTCTTCTTCTTAGAGTTATTAAAAGATGGAACTCATGCGGTTGGAAATCAAAAAGTTTTAGGTACTCTAAGAATTCATGAAAATAGTAAAAGTCGAAAAAAGTATCAGCTCATTAAATGGCAACTCAAAGCCTATAAAAAAGTGGGGATTCCATTCTTTAAAAGATGGTATTGTTTAGCCTGCTGGGCAATTAATGGAGTTAAAAAATATAAGAACGTTAAATAGTTTAATTCCCATTGAAAATATCTCGTATAAACACTTTTGATTAGTATAGTTTTGGTATGCATAGTTTGCTTTAATCACCTATTTCTTTATATGTATTTTATTGCTTATAGTTTAAAATATTCTAACAATGGAAATCGCGGAGAATATTGAGAAAAAATCGAATAAAAAGATAGCAATTGGCGCTATTGTAGGTTATATCTCGCTTGCCATATCAATTTTAAGTGGGCTCTTTTTTACTCCGTGGATTAAACAAAGCGTTGGAGTCGAACTTTATGGCATATATACGCTTGCACTATCTATTCTTAATTTGTTCCTAATTGATTTTGGCCTTAGCAATGTTATTAACTCAAAAGTTTCCAAATATCGATCGGAAGGCAAAATTAAAGATGAAGAAAAATTTCTTAGTGCCACGTTAAAAATCTATCTCTTTTTAGATTTTTTAATCTTTTTAACCTTTGTAGTAGTCTTTTTCTTAATTGACTATATTTATGTTGGCTTGACAGTTGATGAACGCTCAACGTTAAAAATTGTTTATGTTATTTTAGGGGCATTTTCAATTGCTACCTTTCCTAGTGCAATTTTTACAGGGATTTTAAAATCCTATGAAGAGTTCGCCCCAATAAACATTATTAGTTTATGCCATCGTATTATTTACGTTACTTTAACTGCAATTTCCTTGTTATTAAATTTAGGCATATACGCGATTGTATTAGCCTATGCTGTGGCAAGTTTGGTCAATGTTCTTTCTTTATATCTATTTGTGAAAATTAAATTGAAGAAGACCATCCACTTGAGTATAAAAACGTCTTTTGCTGAGATAAAAGAAATCATATCGTTTTCCATTTTTGCTTTTATAGTTACTATTGCTTCTCGTTTAATTATCACAATTGTGCCAAGCGTTTTAGGTATTGTATCTGATTCAAAAAATATTGCTGTATTTGGCATTTGCTCATCGATAGAAAGTTATGTTTATAGTTTTGGTGCGGTTATGGCTGGTTTTTTTATGCCAAAAATTTCCAGGATATACACCAGCGACAACGAGGAGAATCAAGTTAAACGGATTGAAGAATTAACAATAAAAGTAGGGAGAATTCAATTTGTTTTTATCAGTCTTGTTGTAATTGGTTTTATTTCTGTCGGGCAAGATTTTATTAATATTTGGTTAAATTATGATCCTAATTTTAATCTTGCTTACTATGGGATTATATTTCTAATTTTATTTCATCTCATTTATGTGCCAATGATTGTCCCGTATACAGCAATGATGTCAAATAAAACATTTATTAAGCCATTGTCTTTTTGCGCTTTGGGTTCTGGCGTGATAAATGTTGGGCTCGTTTTCCTCCTTGGCTATTTTTGGGGCGCTCTCGGTGCATGCATTTCAATCTTTATTGCCCACATCATTCAACTTGTTGCTTATAACATTTTGTATAGAAAATATCTTAAGGTATCTTTGGTCCATATTTATAAAGGCATCTACTTAAAATTTGTTCCCTCATTATTACTAACATTAGCTGTTGGCTTATGTCTGCGTTATTTCCTTCAAATTAATCCATTAGCTAGATTTTTAATTACTGGAATCACAGTTGTTATTGTTTATTTATTAACAGTTTGGACTGGGTTTGGCATTAACAAAACTAAAATTTTTATGGAAAAACATCACTTGAATAGGTTTTTTCAATCATTTATAGATGGTATTTATTCTATTTCTTGTTTATTCAATAAAAAAAGCGCAAAAGTATTGGCCGGCCTTGTTATAGTTCTCTCAATTGGTTTAATCACCGGCGCGGCTGTATCAAGTTATTTTTATCCTGATTTTATTATTATTTCTTCAACTGAAGACTTTTATAGAATTGCCGGGAATCTAGATGGCAATTTTGTGATTCGAGATAATGGTACTTTAAGTCTTCCTGAAGATTGGGCTCCTGTCGGAACTAAAGATCGACCTTTTACAGGAACTTTAGATGGTGGCGGGGTGACCATTGATGGTTTTGATGAAAATAAACGCTTTGTAACTGGTGAAGATAGTAATTTTTACTATGGGTTAATTGGTTACAATGCCGGAACCATTAAAAATATTGATTTTTATTTAAATGGTTTTGAAATCAATACATCTAAATATGATGGCACATATTCAGAATTTACATTCGGCCAAGTGTGTGCGTATAACTCTGGAACAATTGAAAATTGCCGAGTAATTTATGGTGGCAAAGATATTGAAATTGAGACTAAGGCAAGCGAGGCTAACATTGGTTTAATTGCTGGAAAATCTGAAGGGAAAGTTATCGATTGTTGGTCAAATCGTTCACAGGAAATTTTCCAAAATACTGGAACCATTAATGCCGGCCTAATTGGCTCAACAATCGGGGGAAATGTTGAAAAATGCGAATCACAAGGGAACTTGTGGCTTAATCGCGGGGTTGATACAAAAGATGCTTTCAGTAGTGAAATTAATAGCGGTGGAATTGTAGGCAAAGCGATCGATACAACCATTACAAATTGCTTGTCTTCTATCTACTTGGAAAATGCAAATAGTTCGGTTAAAAGAAGTGGGAAAATTGTTGGGTATGCTGATGGCTCAACAATTTCTAATTGTTACTCTTTGGGAAGCTTGATGAATAGTTCAGAGTTAATTTTTGGCGGAATTGCAGGCTCTTTGTGTGGTGATAATAGTACAATCAAAAATTGTGTGTCTTCTTTAGCCATTAATGTTCCTGATCCATCTGAGAAAATAGGCCAGATTGTGGGCGAATGCGAAAAGGTTGATGAAAGTGTAACAAACTACTTTACAGAGCAAAATAATCGAATTAATGAGCTACTTGGTAAATATACTTCACTTTCTGATTTATCACTTTCTAGTTTAGGCTGGAGCTCTTCAGTTTGGGGCAAAACAAGAGGGGGGTTCTATCTATTATGAAAAAGATACTGGTCTCTCTTAAACAATATTTAAATTTAGATACTGCTTTTGCTATCCTCGCTCTTTTAACTGTTTTCTTATCGCATATCAGTACTATCTTTAAAATATACTCGATATCCTCACTATTCTTTTCTGCCTCGTTTGTTGTTTTAGTTTTATGGCTTATTGCCCATGTCCTTAAGTGGATTTATTCAGTTTATAAGGGGACTGGTGTCTTAATTCCAAGTGAAACGATTTCAACATTTTTGCTTATTTGCGCATCTTTATGGATGATGTTTACGCTGCTTTATACGACCCCATTTAGCAACTTCTCCTTAGATTATTTTAGAAAAGCAATTATTACCTTGTGTTTCTTGTATTCAATGCATTTATTTGCATTTAGCAATTTTAAAAGTAGGACCATTAAAAATGTTCTCTGCGTTGGAAGCATGCTATTTGGTTTGCTTATTCTCGGTAGCTATTTTATAGGGATTAGTAAGTCCTATATTGCTAGTGGACTTTCACTAAATTATCAAAATCCGAATTACACAGGTTTAGTATTATCATCCCTCACTTTATTTTTGCTTTATAGTTTCTACTATTACAAAAATGTGATTATTAAGCTTTTGGCAATTTTAATCGCTATTGGCATTACAATCTTAAATTATTGGACACGTTGCCGAAGCGGATTTATTGCTATTCTTTTAATTGGAATTTGCTTGATTTGGGTTTTTAGGCAGATAAACAAAAAAAACAAACATGGCGTTAGTTTTAATATAGTCTTAGTTTTGTTCCCACTTCTAATTTTGTGTATTTATATGCTTGTTGGGGAAAGAACCAATATTTTAGCGATATTAGATAAATATCTGGGTGGGATAAGTAAATCTTTTAGTACGCGCCTTTATCCATGGGAGCGAGGGTTTACTTATTTCATTATTAATCCGGCACTAGGTTCATATTATCAATCAACAATTGATTCGGTTGGAATGCTGTCGGGTTACCAAAATGGTTTGTTTGATGTATTAATTGAACAGGGCATTATCTTTTTTATCTTCTTTATTTTGGCAGTGATAAATGTGTTTCTTTATGCTTATGAAAGAGTATTTGTGAATAGATCTTTAAATAACTTTTTGTCATATGGCATTTTAACCTTTGTTATTTTCTCAATGATATTTGACTCAGGTGCTATTTTAGGCCTTAACGGGTGGTATGTTATGATGTTTGCCCCCTTATCTTTATTTGATGGATATATCGTTAAAAAACCTTTAAAAGTCAGCCTGAAATCGATTAAAATCTGAAAGGAAAAATTCAAATGACTGAACCAACACTTCAAATATTAATTCCAACAATTAAGAAAAATCATGAAGAGATGATTAAGTTATTTTTAGATAACAATATCAATTGTTCTGCTATTATTCGGAGCCAATGCGGGCGAAATTCTATTAGGGAACAAACTGTTAATGGATATACCATTAAGACTATTGAAGCAGATGATATTGGTGTAAGTGTTAATCGCAATGAGTTAATTAAAAACGCAACTGCTGATTACATTATGATTTTAGATGATGATTTTGTATTGAAAGATAGAGCAGCCAGGGAAATTCAAGCCAGAATTTTTTTGTGTAAAGAGGTTGGTGTCGTCCCGATTGACAATATATATGACAAAAATTCGATACTTAGAAAGTACTATTTAAAATACAGTGATTTAAGAGGGAAAGTAATTGGCTATTTTGTATTTAATCGTGCATGGCTTGTTGAAAGTAATCTAAAGTTTTTAGAATACATAGGCCCGGGCACTAGCATTTATTTTGGCGAGGATTCAATTTTAATTAGAAAACTGTTTAAAATTGTTAAAAGCGTGCCGTTATTAACTGATAAATTCTTTATTTCTCTTAAGGCAAATGATCGTCCATCAACCTGGTTTGAAGGATATACAAAGAGATACTTTTTCAGCCAAGGGGTTGTTTATCGAATAATGCACCCGTGTTTATATCCTCTCTATTACATTAGAAGTGCTTATAAAAAGAGGAAAGAACATAAAGGTGACAAGAAATTCAGTGCATTAAATATGCTCTTTCAGGGTGGGCATGAACTTAAGAAAGCTAAAAAATTAGGGCGACACCCTACTTATGGAGATTTTCTCAAATTAAGAGAAAAAGATTTTAGTAAGTCTAAGTTGCTTTTGATTACTCATCAATGTTTGTCAAAAGAGAGCTCAAATGGACGCACATTACTTAATTTGATTTCTAGTTTTGATAAGGATCAGATAATCAATTTTTATATTTCATCAGAAGCTCCTAATGGTCGTTATGCATCCTCATATTTTAGAGTTACGGATAAAGAAATTTTAAAATCGCCATTTCTTTTTAAAATTGGAAAGGAAATTGAACCTTTAGAGAGTGAAAACAGCCTTGTAGGAAACAAGGGAAATAAAAAAAATATATTTAAACAATTAATAAGAGATTCTCTTTGGTCAATGGCCAGAAGCCCTTATAAGAGACTAGATGCTTGGATTCAAAAAGAGAAACCTAATTGTATAATTCTTTTAGCAAGTGATTTACCATTCATGGGTAAATTAGCAGCTAAGCTTTCTAAAAAATATAAGCTTCCAATTGTTGTATTTAATGCCGAAGAATATCTTTTAAAAAAGCACGATTTTTTAAATAAAAAGCGAAAAACCAATGCAAATCTCATCTATAAAATTTATAAACGCAAATTAGAAAAAGCCTATTGGCCTCTATTTGAAAACTATCCAGTTGTTCATTTAACGGAAAATTTATTGAAAGAACATAACGATGTTTACTTCAATTCTAAAGCTATCTGGATTTGTAACTCTGCTTCAACTTGCCCTGTTAGTAGGCAAGTAGATACTATTAAAAATCTCTATTATTTCGGAAATTTAGGATTAGGACGCGCTAAGCAACTTCAACTAATTTTTGAGGCTGCGAAAGCTATTAAACCAGATATACGAATGTTCGTTTATGGCAAAGGCAGTGAAGAGGAAATTAATTTATTAAAAGATGCCGGAATTAAGTATGAAGGTTTCACTGATTATTCCAAACTAATTGAAGAAATTAGAAAAAATGCAGATTTATTGGTTCATTGTGAAAGCGATGATCCCTATTATTTATTGGATACGAGGAACGCTTTTTCAACAAAAATTCCCGACATGCTAGGTTTAGGGTTGCCCTGTTTATTTTATGGAGCTAAAAGTTTTTACTTTATTCAATATCTTAAAGACAATAACGCCAAATATGTTGCTACCTCATTCGATGAACTTAAAACTTTATTGGAATTTATTCTTAATAACGACGAACAATTTGACATGAGCAACAATATTGCTTTGGCGCAGAAGAATCATAATTTAAAAACTAATAGTGATAAATTTGAAGCTGTCGTTAAAAAGGCGGTTATTGGCAAATGAAAGTAGTTCAAATTAATCTTATTGCCGATAACGGAAGTACTGGGCGGACCATGAAGGAATTGCATGACTTTTTGGTGTCCAAATCTATTGATTCAATCATGATTTATGGACATGGGAGAAAGCCTAAAGGACCATTTGAATATCGAGTGGTGGGGTGGTTTGGCTATTATTATCATAATATTTTAGCAAGACTTTTCGGGTCTCAAGGATGGCACAGTTATTTTGCTACTAAAAAGCTAATTCGTTTTTTAAAGAAGCAAAATCCTGATGTAATTCATTTAAGAAATTTACATGGAAATTTTTTGCATCTGAAATTGTTTTTCAATTATTTAAAAGAATTTAAAGGGAAAATCTTTTGGACCACTCATGATTTTTGGCTAATTACCGGCATGTGTTATATGTGCGAATGTGATAAGTGGAAGAATAAATGTTCGATGCCCTGCCCTGATTATAAGCGTTTTCGTTTTGGTCGGAAAAAATATATCTCAAAAAACTGGAATTTAAGGAAAAATGTGTTGGCTACACTCCCTAATTTCTGTATTCAAACTAATTCGAAGTTCGCTGAGAGTGTTATTAAAAAATCTTTATTGAAAGATAAGAAAACATATCTCGTTTATAATTGGATCGACACGAATGTTTTTAGGCCAATCGATTTAAAAGATTCAAAATGCTCAAAGCCCGTCATTCAAGTTGCTTGGTCCATTTTGAGTAAAAATAGTTGGAGATTTCAAAGATTTTTAGATTTTGCAAAGGAATATAAGGATAAATATCATTTTAGAATGCTTGGTCTTCCTAAAGACTTTGATTCGAAAGATTACGATTATGTTGAATTTATTCCGCCTACCGATTCAAAACATGAATTAGCTAAATTTTATTCTGAAGGCGATGTGTTTTTTAATACTTCCGATATGGATACTTTTGGTAAAGTGGTAGCCGAATCGTTAGCTTGTGGAACTCCTGCAGTCGTATTTGATAATGGTGCTTTAACTGAGCTTATTGGACCCGGCTGTGGAATTGTTTTACAGCCAGATGTCGGAAACAAGGATATTGATAAAGCTATAGAGCAAGTTCTTAAAAACGATAAGGATTTTTATAGAAGTGCTTGCCGAAAATATATTGTTGATAATTTTAGTTATCAAAATAATTGTCAAAAGCTCCTTGATGCCTATAAAAGCTAATATTTAGCCATAGGCTCATCGAACGGGAAATCTGCAGTATAGCCGCTATTATAAAATTCGATGATATTTTTGACAGCCACTTTATAGTTATATTTTTCAGCAATAAATTTCTTTGCGTTCATCCCAATCTGTTTAATAACAGTTCGATTGTTTTTAAGTTGCTTAATAATTTTTAGAAAGTCTTTCTTGGTTTTATAAGTATATCCAGTGGTGCCATTTTGAATTAAAAGTTTTGTAGCGCCGGCGTGGATATTGGCTATTGGGCAACAAGCCGCGGACATACTTTCATAAAGGGTGGCACCAAACCCTTCTCCTACGCCACTAGTAAAAAGGAATACATCTGCTCTTTTCATCTCTTCCAATGTATCTTCATTGTTTCGATTTTTTAAAACGATTACCGGATATTTCTTTAATTGACGCTTATATTTATCTAAAAAATTATCTAATTCTTTAGATGATGGTGAAACAAAGCGAATTTCATAAGCTACGTGATTATTAGTTAACTCTTTAGCGGCAGCAAAAATCAATTCAGGGTGTTTAAGCTTAGCACAACGACCTGCCCATAAGATTATGAGTTTTGCATTATTTGGCTTTATGAACTTCTCATCAACAAGAGCTCTAGGAAAATAGCCAAATTTTCGAGAATGATTTTTAAAAAGTTGAGCCAATCCAAAATCTCTTTTGCTTTGAAAGCTATTGCAAAGAAGATAGGAACCATATTTATCGTTCTCTCTATAAATATAATGAATATGAATTAGACGTAGCAAAGATTTAGGATTGATAATATCAGTTGTTTTCCTAAAAATACGTTCTGACATTCTAAAGATTATTTTTTTTCGTTTTTTAAGTAACGTTTCATCCCCGGAACCGGTAATACAAATATCGGCGTCAATAATTTTTTGCGAAGCTAGTAAATAGTTTTTTCGGTCTTCATAAGCACGAATTACATATGGTTCATATTCAAAATTGCCTAGTTTTGTTTTATAGCCTTGAGGTTTAAATGAAGAAATAAAGGAAAAGTCAGAACCAAGTTGTTTATAAAATTCGTCCGCTAAAGCTTTTTGATGGATGGACAAATAATTTAAAACCATCACAACTTTCATATCAAAAGTTTACCACAATAGGTTAACTAGTTTCTTCCAATAATTGGTAGAATATATAAGAAAGAGCGAATCTTAGTATGAAAAATATTACTATTGTCGGAACCGGCTATGTTGGCCTTTCTCTAGCTGTCTTATTGGCTAAACATAACAGAGTTATAGCCATAGATGTAATCAAAGAGAAAGTTGAAAAAATTAATAACAAAATCTCCCCAATTCAAGATAAGGAAATTCAAGAATATTTAGCTAATAAAAATTTGAACTTGCTTGCGACACTTGATCCCTTGGTTGCCTATAAAAGCGCTGATTTTATTGTCATTGCAACTCCCACAAATTATGACAGTGAAAAAGACTTCTTTGATACCTCTCATGTTGAAGAAGCATTGATATTAGCTAATGATTTGAATCCCAAAGCGGTAGTGGTAATCAAATCAACAATACCTGTTGGTTATACTGATAACATAAGAAAGAAATTTCCTAATCTTAAAATTTTGTTTTCACCTGAATTTCTTAGAGAATCTAAAGCCTTATATGACAACCTTTATCCTTCCAGAATCATCGTAGGCACGGATAAGAATGATGAAAACTCTATTAAATATGCACAGGAGTTTGCAGATCTACTCAAAGAAGGCGCCATCAGGAAAGACATCCCCATTTTATTTATGAAGTCGACGGAAGCGGAAGCCGTGAAGCTATTTGCTAATAGCTATTTGGCTTTAAGAGTTGCTTATTTTAATGAATTAGATTCCTACGCTGAATTAAAAGGCTTAGATTCAAAAGCCATTATTGAGGGTGTTTGTTTAGACCCAAGAATCGGTTCTCATTATAACAACCCTTCTTTTGGTTATGGTGGTTATTGTTTGCCGAAAGACACCAAACAACTCAAGGCCAATTTCTCTGATGTTCCTGAAAATTTAATTACCGCAATTGTTGAGTCTAACGAAACACGCAAAGACTTCATAGCGGATGAAGTTTTAAAGACGGCCAGCTATAAACAAGATGATATAAAAGTAATTACAATCGGAATTTATCGGCTCACTATGAAGGCTGATTCAGATAATTTTCGTGAATCATCTATTCAGGGCGTTATGCATCGTTTAGAAAAGAAAAATATTAACATCATTATTTATGAACCGACTCTTGCCGCGGAAACCTTTTCTAATCATAAGGTTATAAGCGATTTTGAAGAATTTATATCTAAATCCGATGTTGTAATTGCTAATAGAATTGATGAAAAACTGCTAAATTCAAAGGCCAAAATTTATTCTCGTGACCTTTTTGGCAATAACTAACTTAAAAGTAATCAAATACCAATTTGATTTCACTGGCCGAGTAAATCCAATAAACAATTAACGAACTTTCTTTGTAATTATATCAATAATTTTGCTATCAGTATTCTCGTCAAACTTTCTTGCAAAAAAGTAGGGCGTCTGGAGGGGGACTAATTCATTTAAATCTTCTGTCTTAAAGACGACCGGGCTATTTGATCCTTGTGGGAATCTTGCGTATGTTATCCCAGGACGCAAGCTATTAGCTAATTTTTGATTAGTGTGAATTATCGTTTGAAAAAAGCATTCATCTGGTACAAGTTTGTTTTTAAAGAATTTAAGATAGTCAGGATTATTTTTTAAGTAGTTAACGATGTATGTAACCGTTTCTTGGTTATACGCGAATCACTGATAACCATAAAAGAAGTTATGGGTTTTATAGAACTTGGATTTTAAGAAGCTAAAAGTATGTTGCCTTCCGCCTGTCAGATACTTATAGATGTTCCTGAAATAGAAATCGATGCCCTCACTAGCGGTCATGCATTTAAGGTAGGGGACTTGGTTACGCTTCTCCATGAACTTTGATTTTTCAAAAGGGGTATTAAAGTTCTTATCTTGATTATTCGATAACATCGCATAAAGCTCATCTGATGTTCTAATCAATAAATCTTGACCAGAGCAAAGAATATAAAAGAGATAGGAACCAGAGGCATAGGCTTTATTTAGTAGTGATAACTCTGCATCAATCAAGGTTATATCGCCCCAATTGGTTTTGACTCTTTCTTCATTTGAAAGGAGAAAAATATTATCACTATCGAAGAGTTTTATATCGTCCTCTGTTAGTTTAGTTTTTAAATCAAAATGAAGATAAATATCGAATTTATCTTTATTAAATTGATTGATAAATTTTCTTATTTGCCCGGGGTTTTTATGGGCTAAGATGATGATTGCGACTTTAGTCATACTGCTTATAATTCAACCATAATTTTAGTGAGAGAATAAAGGGGAATAAGGTATTATATTGTTGCTATGAACCTCCCCTCCCTTAAAAAGCGGTCCAAGAAAGTTTATATATCTTTATCTCTCTATCTTTTAACTACTCTCTTTATTCTTATCTCCTCTGTTTTACCAGGCGGGTATAGTGCTCTCGAATCGGGGTTTATAAGCGACATCGGGAGTTTCTTCATCAATCTCTTCGGGGGTAACAAAACCTTAACAACTGTCGAAGCTACCTCTTTAGTCTTAGCGAGCGATTCTTCGTTTATTAAAGAAAAGAATATCGTCACTGGAACTTCTTCCAGACTAATCTTTGAAGCTCATTACCCGGAAGGTAATAGCTTTGAACAGAGTTATGAAATAAAAAGAAATGAAAACGATGATGACGCTTACGATATTGTCGTCAGTAATGGCCTTCTTAACGATGAGGTTTATTACTTAACTCTTAACGTTATCGGTTACCAAATCGGGGAATATTCTTTCACTGTTTCTTTTAATGAAGATGCATCTTATACCTATGACTTTAAGGTCATTGATTTACCGGCTCCTGTTAGTTTTGAAGTTGACGTTTCTTCTTCTTTAAAAGTTAATGAATCTATTCCTCTTAATCTCTTATTAACTGATCCCACTAATAAAGTTCTTGACCGGGTTGATACTTCTAATATGACAAGCGAAGAAAAGAAGAAGGTCATCGATTTATATCTAAGAAGAATCTATGACCCCAATAAATTAGAAGTTACGTGTTCTAATAACCTTAGTATCACCAGTGACTTAGTAATAACGGGTCTAAAGGAAGGGCCAGCATCCTTAACTATCGGTGACAATACCTATAACTTAATAGTTGAAGGAACAACTGATAAACCCACTAAGGATTGGGATATATCTTCAACTGGAGTTAGTTATATTAATGACTATGATTATGTCTTAAGTGAAGATGTCGGAACTATCATCACATCTAACTTCGAAGGAACGACTTGTTTTAATGTTAAAAGTGTCAGTGATCCTTTAGCCATTAGAACTAAAAGACTAAGTGATAATAGCCTCGCTATATATGGTTACCGAACAGAAGGTGTAGTCACAGTGGAAGCCTATTCACCCTTTGACCATAACGATAAAAGAGAAATGACAATTGAAGTAAAAGAAGCCATTCCAACTTCTTTAACTTTAAACTACAAGAGCTTAGAAGTGTCGGTTGGTAGTTACCTTTATATCACTAGCGTTACTAAGCCTATTCAAAGTTCACCTTTAATTAGAATTGTTGATGTTGAGAACCCCTCAATATTAGAAGTGAGTGAAACTCCCAGTAACGTTCTAGCCGTTAAAGGAAAAGAAATAGGAACAACAAAGATAACCATTGAAAGCGTTCTTAATCCCTCTCTCAAAGAAACCATAACCATCAAGGTTAATAAGAGACTAATCATCAATGAAGATAATGAAGGGGATTTTCATCACTTAGTACGTAAGTTTATCGGGCACTTTAGTCTCTTCTTAGTTAATGGAGTATTAGCCTCTCTCTTCTTTATGTTTTATTTTGAAAAGAATGATAAGAAAAACCTTTTATCCGTCGGAGCTTCTTCTTTATCGATCATCCTTTTATCGATCATCACCGAGTTACTGCAGTTCTTAAGTCCGGGTAGGGGACCTGCGGTAGAAGATGTCTTACTGGATATTTTCGGCGGGGTAGTTGGGATACTTGTTGTAATAATTATCTTTATGATTATTCAACTTGTTAAAAAGAAGAAAGAAAAATAAGGAGGAAGAATTTAACAAACAATCGTTCAAGTTCTAAACTAATTAAGTAAGGAGATAAAACTATGAAATTAGCCGCTTTTATCCTTGATATTCTCAGTTGCGTCAGCTGCGCTGTGTCCGCTATTGCGTTTTTTGCGATATTGCCCTTAGGACCAGTCTACGCGGGGCTTGATCCAGAAATTGACCCTGCTACCTTCATCACGGTTTATAACATTATATGTATCGTGTTTGCTTTGCTTAGCTTAGTTCCTCTTTGCTGGTCCATTCCGATGACGGTTATAACCTATCGTGGTTTTCAAAAGAAAACGAAGTTAAGTATCGCTTTTAAGGTTTGCACCTTAATCTTCGTCAACATCATCAGCGGTATCTTACTTCTCTGTGATCAAGAAGACTGGCAAGATAATAACGACAATAAACCGTTAGTTAGCCCAGAAGATCCCTTCAATAACTAAGAACAAAACCATTAAAGAGGCGAGAAGAAAGCTCGCCTTTTTCTGTTTACCGGCATGTTTAAAACAATATCGACTTCTTTATCCTGCTATTTACCCTTAATTTTTGTATAATCATTAACGGAAACAAAGGAGTTAAGAATGATTAAATTAGTTCTCATTCGGCACGGTCAATCGATGTGGAATTTAGAAAACAAATTCACCGGTTGGACGGATGTCGATCTTTCACCCAAAGGCGTTGAAGAAGCCAAAGAAGCTGGGAAGCTCTTAAAAGAAAAAGGCTACACCTTCGATGTCGCTTATACTTCCGTCCTTATGCGGGCGAACAAAACGATGGATTATGCTCTTCATGAATTAGGAGAAGATAACATCGAAAAACATTACACTTGGCGGCTCAATGAACGGCATTACGGGGCTTTACAAGGATTAAACAAAGCCGAAAGTGCTAAGAAGTGGGGCGATGAACAAGTCCATATTTGGAGAAGAAGCGCGGACGTTCAACCCCCGGCCTTAACCAAAGACGATCCCAGATGGCCAGGTAACCAACCCTTATACCAAGAACTCATTAAGAAGGGTGAAATGACCATCGAAGATTGCCCCTTAACCGAATGCTTAGTTGATACGGCCAAACGCGTTAAACCTTATTTCGATGAAGAAATCGCCCCGGCTTTAAAGAAAGGGAAAAAGGTCTTGATCGCTGCTCACGGGAATAGCTTAAGAGCCCTCGTCATGGAACTCGAACACTTAACCGCTGACCAAATTATCAGCGTCGAAATCCCGACCGGGAAACCGCTCGTCTATGAACTTGATGACAAGACTTTAGCGGTCCTTAACAAGTACTACCTTTAATCAATAACACAAACAAAAAGGGTTCCGCTGGGAACCCTTTTCTTGTTGTCTGGTTATTGGTTTAGAACGCCACTTTCCATAACCCGTGGAGGTTACAGTAGCTATAAGCTTCCCCGTGGGGGATGTCTTCAAAAGTCGCAGACGGGGTTTCTCCCGGCTTTAAGTATTTAATTTGGAAGTTCTTTCCATCAGTTACTAAAAGCCACCCGATATGATGTTCCTCGGTCATCGGATGAAGGACGCTTCCACAGGTGACGACGAGTTTTCCGTTTTCACGCGTGACAACGGGAAGATGCTTTTCGACACCAGCATCTTGGCTTTTCGCTTCTAAGAGGGCCATCTTTTCCCCGCAGCAGACGAGGGGGACTTTGTGGTCTTCCAGTTTAACGGCAATATTGCCGCAGTGATTGCAACGATAGATTTCCATTCAGTTTATCTCCTTCAATTTCTATTTCAACAATACCACATTCTTCAAGCGTGAGATATAGAAGTGCTTAATAAGGTCGGTCAAAGTTAATGACGACGTCATAAGGTGGCGTGTGTCCCTTTAAACAATCTAAGACCACCTGTTTAATTTCATCTTCTTTGCTCTTCGATTCATAGGGAATCAAGACATCAAAAATGACATTAGTGTGGCTAACCCCTTTAACTAAGCGGAAATCATGGAAAGATAAAGATGGATCAAAAGCGTGCAGTGTCTTACTGATTAAAGCCTTACAGTGTTCCGTTTCTTCGTCCCCGGTGGTGATGGGGTCAAGGTGAATCGTCACGTCATAGTGATATTTTTCTTTTAATTCTTTTTCTAAGCTATCGACGATATCATGGGCTTCCAACAATGGTAACTTCGCATCGATTTCCGCGTGGAAAGAGATAAAGAACTTATTCGGTCCATAGTTATGAGCGAGAATATCATGGACCCCTAAGATACCGTGATATTCTTTGGCTTCTTTTAAGATTTGTTTCACGACTTCCGTATCAATTCTTTCTCCGATTAACGGGGTCGCGGATTCTTTAGTTAACTTTAAGCCATTAAAGATTAAGAATAAGGACCCGACTAAACCCATATAAGGATCTAAGTAGTCGAAGTTAATAGTGTACGAAATAATGGCCCCAATAAGAATGAGAGTAGTGGAGAAGGAATCGCTTATGCTATCGATAGAAGACGCTTTTAAGGGACTGCTGGAAGTTAACTTAGAGATACTTCTATACATATACCCTTGAACGAGTTTAAGGAAAATCGAGACCGCTAAGATGATGATCGTTAAAAGCGTGTAGTGGTTAGTGACTAACGATACAGCGTTCGTAATCGATTCTTGGAGTAATTGAGCCCCTAAGACGAGGACGATGACGCTTATTATGAGGCTGGCGATATATTCAATTCGTTTATGGCCGAAAGGATGTTCTTTATCAGCCGGTTTTTCGCTGAGTTTATTAGAGATGATATTGATAAGACTTGTCACTACATCCGTCGTATTGTTTAAAGCATCCGCCAGAAGAGCTCCCGAGAAGATTTTGGTAATCTGCCACATCAATATCGCCGCGGTAAATTTAAGAACAATCAAAGCAATATTGATAAATAAACCGAAAAAACTCGCTAATTCGATGTGCTTTTTTCGGATAATTGGATTTTTTATATCTTGGTAATCTTTGATAAATAGACGTCTTAAGATGGTAACCATGCTTATATTGTATTCATTTATTTTTAAGGTGGTAAGTTTTTAATCTAGTATGCGATACTAAATTATCTTGACATTAATACCAAACCCCATAAAATGACATCATGACAGTTAAAGAGATTGATTTACCTCCATACACCAGACGGCAAGAATGGTGGAACATGCTAAGCCACGCTTTCGGGGTGATCTTTTCTTTAGTCGGGGGTATCTTCCTTTTAATTAAAGCTTCTTATACTGGTGATGCCTGGAGAATTGTAACTTCGGCTGTCTTCATGTTTTCTCTTTTAGTGCTTTATACCATCTCTTCCGTCTATCACGGCTTATACCGGAATAACGGAAAAAGAGTGTTAAGGGTCTTAGACCACGATATGGTCTTCTTCTTAATCATGGGGACCTACACTCCATATTGCTTAGTGACCTTAAGAGAATATAGTCCGGGTTGGGGATATAGCATCTGGGGAATCGTCATGGTGCTAGGTATCGTCGGTATCGTTTTAAATTCTTGTAACATTAAGAAATTCTTTATCTTCAGCATGGTCGACTACCTCCTGATGGGTTGGTGCGTCATCATTTCGATGTACCCTCTCCTGATGTCCTTAGGTTGGTGGATGGGAACGTTCTTACTCTTAATGGGTGGAGTTAGCTATACGGTTGGAGCGGTCCTCTATGCCGTAGGCAAGAAAAAGAGCCCTTGGTTCCACACGGTCTTCCATTTCTTTGTGCTTCTCGGAACCATCTTGATGTTCTTTAGCATCTATTTCTACGTCGTCTAAATAAAAGCCTAAGCTTTTTGCTATAATTTAAACGTGAAAAGTCAGCGAAAGTTATTATTCTTTTTACCCCTCTTTAGCCTTAGTTTATTGTCTTGTAGCATCTGGGATGACACTAAGGATTTTAAGTATATTGAAGCGGATACAACGTTAAAGAAAATGGATCCTTCCGTCTTTTCTTATGATTTACCTTATTCATCAGAAGGTAGAAGAACACCTTTTATGCCGGCAATAGGGGAACAAAAAGCTTTAGTGATGCCGATTGAATTTCCAGACTTTCCTTTTAACGATAACATCACTGATTATTTGGATGAAGCCTTTAATAGCGAGGCCCCTTTTTACTTTGAATCATTAAAGACTTATTACCAGAAATCGAGCTTTGGAAAGCTCAATATCACGGCAGAAGTCCTTCCAATTTACCGAATTTCGGAAAATTCATATGAGGCGATGAATAAAGTCGCGACCTATCAACACCGGTCGACCGACTTTATGCGTGAAGCCTATAGCTATTACTTAGAACAGAATTTATTTGATTCCCAGGATTATGATTTAAATGGGGATGGCTATATTGACGCGGTATACCTGATCTATAGTTCTCCCAACTATTTAAATGGTCGGGATTATTATTTAAACAATGGCTTGAGGGAAGATAGATTAACCGAGTTTTGGGCCTATACCTATTGGGATTATACGAGAACCCCAAATAAAGAGAATCCATATCCTTCTAGCTACACTTGGCTCAGCGTTGATTTCTTTTCTTTAAGCGGGGATAAGGTCATTGATAGTCGGACACTTATCCATGAAACCAGCCACCTGATGGGAATCAAGGATTATTACAATACCGATGAAAATAATCCGAACTATAAAAATCTTGATTACAAATACTATTCCCCAGTCGGGGGTCTCGATATGATGGATTTAAATCTCGGTGATCACAATATGTTCACCAAGTATATGTTAGGTTGGGCTTCCCCTTACGTGGTAACGAGTGATTTAGACTTTCCCATCACCATTGAACTCGAAGATTCTAATCATGGGTCTTTCTTAATTATTCCCACTTCCAATGACTTTAACGGTAATCCCTTCAGTGAATATCTCTTACTAGAATTCTATGTGCCAGAAGGCCTTAATAAACTCGATAGTACTTATAGATATCGTGGCAATTACCCATTACTCTACTCTTCCAGCGGCTTAAAAATCTATCACGTCGATGCGAGGCTGAAGAATCGTCACCGTTCTGGGGCGAGTTATGTGGATGGAGATATCGTTCCTTCTATTACGAAAGAAGATATCGTGAATAGTACGTCAGATAACTTCTATACGTATGCGTTTTCAAATACTCCTTCTGAAAGCAAGGAAGAAGGGAAATTATTAATTCACTTATTAGAAAGTAACGGGGTTAATACTTTCCAAAATAAAGATTACAACAAGCATCATGAAAAGTTCTTCGCTAATAACGGGAGTTTATTTAATCCCGATAGTAAGCATGGGTATTTTGATGCGGCGAAGTTTAAAGACTTCTTTAAAGAGAAAGATGAGAATGGTTTTATCTTTAATGATGGTAACTTTTTCCCATATCGCATTAAAATAAACGGCACGGAAAAGAAAGGGGATGCCTCTTTCTGTTCCTTGACCATTGAGCAAGTTAGTTATGAGTAAGAAACAAGATTCCTCCGTCCTCTTAGAAAACCGGAAAGCCCGGTACTTATATTTCTTATCGGATTTTATCACCGCTGGGCTTGTATTGACGGGTACTGAGATTAAGTCCTTAAGAAAGAGAAATGCCTCTTTAAGCGATAGCTATATCTTCTTTAAAGATGATGAAGCTTATATTGCTAATTTTCACATTGCGAGTTACAAAGAAGGGAACATCTTTAACGTTGACCATCTCCGTGACCGAAAACTCTTACTTCATAAACGAGAAATTAAGAAATATGAAGCGAAGGTGAAAGAAGATGGTTATACCTGTGTCCCGGTGAAAGTCTTTTTGTCACGCGGGAAAGCGAAAGTCGAAATTGCTTTAGCGAAAGGTAAGAAGCTTTATGATAAACGCGCGAGCATCAAAGAACGAGAACTGAAACGAAAGATTGACCGCATCAGCAAAGGAGAAAGCGATGTCTAAGACCTTTGAAGAGATTGTTCAGTTTTATAAAGACCGGGATTTAACTATGAAACGTTATACCCGGGAGAATATTGATAAATATATTCATGATTACCATTTAACTATTCCCTTTCCCTATGTCCATATCGCGGGCAGTAACGGCAAAGGGTCGACCGCGATGATGATCAATGATATTTTTGTCGCTGCTAAGTATCACGTTGGTTTATTCATTAAACCCACCCTTCATAACTTCTTAGGGATGGTGATGGTTGATAACCAAGAGATAACGGAAGAAGAATATACGGAACTCTTCAATCAACGTTATGACACGTTTAAAGATCGAGATTTAACCTCTTTTGAAATGCAGGTGATTATCGCGTATGACTATTTCGCTTTTAAGAATGTTAACCTTGCGATTATCGAATGCGGGATGGGCGGGGAGAAGGATGCGACAAACTTCTTAGATAGTAAGCCTTTCTTAAGCATCATCACGAGTTGTAGTTTAGAACACCAAAGTTTCTTAGGGAGTAATGTCAGAGAGATCGCTCTCAATAAAAGCGGCATTATCAAACAAAATATCCCCGTTTTGCTTGGAAAAATGGATATTGAAGCCGAAAAAGTCATCAAACTGGAAGCGAGAAAGAAGTCGTCAGATGTCCTTAAAGTCATGGAACTCCATGATATTGAATACCTGAATCCTGGTTTCTCTTTTGATATCACCGGTTACCAAAATTTAAGAATCTTGACCTCTGCTTATTATGAACTAAAGAACGTCGCTTTAGCGTTATCTGCGGCGTTCTATCTTAGGTTAAAATTCCCCTTCGATGAATTCGCGTTACGAAATGGTCTTCAAAATTTTTATTTACCTTGCCGCTTTGAACGGATTGGGCCGTTCCTTTTAGATGGGGCGCATAATAAGGACGCTATGAAGGAGTTAGTCTACAGCCTTAAAAAGATTAATCTCACTAATCTAAAAGTTGTGTATGCGACCTTTAAAGATAAGAGTTTTAAAGAGAACCTAAATCTCTTAAAAGATGTAGCAAAGGATATTCTTCTTACGACTTTCCCGAGTAGTAGAAGTGCGACCCGGGAAGATTATTTAGCCCAGAATGTCGATGAGCCTTATATCGAACCTTATGGTGCGGCTTTAAGCCAAACGTTAAGTGAAAGAGAAAAAGAAATTATCTTGGTGACTGGAAGTTTGAACTTTACTTACCTGGTCAAAGAATATTTAGAAGGAGTGATGAAATTATGAAACTGACGGAGACGCAAAAAATAACCTATGGGGCCCTTTTGATCGCGGTCGCGGTCGTTTTTACCTTAGTCGCGAAGTTAATCCCGACTGGGTCTTTACCATACCTTAGAATCTCTTTAACCCCGGGTGTCATTATTTTCTCTTCTCTGTTCCTTGGACCTATCTATGGTCTTGCGGTCGGGGTGTGCAGTGACTTGATACCCGCTTTTGTGTTTCCGACCGGGCCCTATAACTTCTATGTGACCATCGTTTATATGTTGCTCGGTATCTTGCCTTGGCTTTTGATGCAGCTGACGAAACGGTTTAGGAGTAAGTTACGCGCCCCATGGATATTTTATGGGTTATTACTTGCCGTATTTCTTTCCCTAATCGGCATCTTCTATGGAACGGATTTGTTGGATTCCGCTTTCGGGGATGCAGTGGTCTGGGGAAAACTGGTTATTCTTTTAATTGTTCTTCTCTTAGATGGTGGGTTAATCGTCGGGCTTTATTACTTAGACAAAACTTACCAAAAGAATCTCTTAGAACTATCTTTTAGACCATCACCGAATGAAATAGCCTTTATTTCTCTTTTAAGCGAGTTCTTTTTGATGGACCTCTTAAAGAGTTTAGCCTTCTGTCTTTACCTCGTAACGCTCGGCGGAAGTAGTGACGCGGCGTTCAGCTGGATCTTTGCGATGACCATTTTAGGTAGTCCGGCTAATTTGTTCTTAAGTTGTTTTACGGTTAATCTTTTGTATTATCTCTCGGAACTTTTAATCAAAAATCGGAGTTAAAAATGGATGAAAATAAGGAAGAAGAAAACCCGGAAAATGAGCAAAATGATTTAATAACCGAACCAAAATGGCATTTTAGTAAAGGTTGGCTCATCTTTTTTGTGGTAATTATCTCGTTGATGGCTATATGTTTAGCTGTTATTTACTATTTCCAAAATTGATAGTTCATGCTGAAACATTTTGCCTTTTAGTGTCAACTTTTGTATCTTTTGTAGTGAACATAATTTATAGTTATGTTTTAATATTAATGAAGGTGAAAAATATGGACGAAATCGTATTTTCTAGGTCAAACGCTCCGGATGTCGTCATCGATAAGAATAAACACACCCTATCATGCGGGCGTTTTGTCATTAATTTCACCCCGATTGAGTGGCGAATTCTGTATCACTTATACACTGTGCAACCCAGAGTTGTCAGCCGGACAGAACTTGTCAGCGTCGTCTGGGGTAAACAAAATGGATGGGCCACGCGGACCATCGATGTGCATGTCGGGCATATCAGAAAGAAACTCTCGATCTTAAGAGGCGCGAGAATCGACTCCGTCTATGGCGGCGGTTATCGTTTTGTCTTCCTCAACCGGGTCTAAAAATTTCTTTTCGGATATCGACAAGCAAAATTTCACAAAGTGTGACAGTGTCTAAGGTCGTCTGTTGTTGAGTTCTTTCCTAGTCTTTAGAATAAGTGAAGTTGAAGGAAACGTATGAACGATAACAAGGCGACTTATCTTAAACGAACCGAGCACGACTATGCGTGCGACTTAGAAGTCGCTTTGCAAACCGGTGATCCCATCAACCGGAAAGCCTACGAAGAAGCATGCTTCCTCAAAGATAATAAGTAAATAAACACTATCGCGACTCACCCTTTCCTTAAGAAAGGGTTTTTTTAATTTTCAGTTATATTAAAATGGTGTCATGAAAGAGAAAGCCTTTAAGACCGCGGTGGTCTACCAAATCTATCCTCGTTCTTTTAAGGATAGTAATGGTGATGGGATTGGGGATATCCCCGGTATCATCAGTAAACTCGATTACTTAAAAGATTTAGGCGTGGAAATCATCTGGCTTTCCCCGATTTACAAAACATCGAACAAAGATTATGGGTACGATATTTCGGATTACTACTCTATTAACCCGGAATATGGGACGATGGAAGATTTTGATCGTCTTTTAAAGGAAGCTAAAAAAAGAGGCTTAAGAATCGTCATGGATTTAGTGGTCAACCACACCAGCAGCGATCACCCGTGGTTTAAAGCGTCGATTGATAGAAATAGTAAGTATCACGATTACTATATCTGGCAGGACGGGAAAGATAATAACCAAAATCCTCCCAATAACTGGACCAGTAATTTTACCGGTAGCGCCTGGAAATTTTGTCCGGAGAACAATCAGTGGTACCTCCATCTGTTCCATGAAGATCAACCGGATTTAAACTGGCATAATCCCTTAGTCTTAGAAGAAGTTAAAAAGATTCTAAAGTTTTACCTCGATAAAGGGGTCTATGGTTTCCGTTGTGACGTCATTAACGAAATCTATAAAGAGACCTATAAAGATGGAAAGAAGGGGTTGTTAGTCGTGGGAGCAGAACATTACCTCAATAGCGAAGGCTGCCACAAAATCCTTAAAGAACTCTATAACGATGTTTTTTCCAAATATGATTCGGTGGTAATTGGGGAAACCTATAACATCGATTACCGGAACGCAAGAAGGTTTTTAAATGGGGAAATGGATCTCTTGTTCCAATTCGATACGATGAACTGTGACGTCATTAAAGTTCCGATTTTAAGAACCAAGAGGTGGCGGAAGAAGTTTAAAGAGAGTCTCTTCGCCTGGCAAAAGGAAGTCGATTGGAACGCGATATATTTAGAGAACCATGACCAAAGACGGTCGGTCAGCCGTTTTGGGGATGTGCAGAATTACCATAAGCAGTCGGCGAAAATGCTCGCTACCATCCTATTGACCCTAAAGGGGACACCCTTTATTTACCAAGGGGAAGAAATCGGGATGACCGATTACCCGATGTTTACCCCCTCCCAATATAAGGACCCCGTCAATCACTTCCTCTTTAAGATGATGAAGAAATATCGGGTGACCGATAAGTTAACGCTTAAACTCATTCAAAATAATAACCGGGATAATGCAAGATTACCTTTCCAGTGGGATAACTCTTTAGCGGGCGGTTTTTCGTCTAACATCGATACCTGGCTTCCCGTCAATCCGAATTATTCGGAAATCAACGCCTTAGATGAGGAAGAGGACCCTAACTCCATCTTGAACTATTACAAGAAACTCATCGCTTTAAGGCGGGCGGATCCGGTTTTATTAAAAGGCACTTTAGAGAAATGCCGCACCAGCAATAAAATCATGTGCTATTACCGGATTATTGAAAAAGATGTTCGTTTTATCTTGGTCAATCTCACTAATAAACGAATCACCTTGCCCAAGTGGATTAGAAAGATCAGGGGACAAGTGATTATCAGTAATTATGAAGGAGCGGGTTTAACCTTTAAAAAGTTCTTAAGGCCCTACGAAAGCTTAGTCGCGAAGATTAGTTAACGCTTTCTTTATGATTTATCATAAAAAACGTTTATCATTAGTTACTCGGGAGAACTTTTAAGATGGAAGAAATGCGGAAAGATAACATTAGCTGGGATGAATACTTCATGGGTATCGCCTTTTTGAGCGCGATGCGGAGTAAAGATCCTTCCACCCAAGTTGGCTGCTGCATCGTCGATGATGACCATAAGGTGGTCAGTATCGGCTATAACGGCATGCCGTCCAGGGTGGATGATTGCAAGATTCCCTGGGGGCATGGAGATGGATTGGATAGTAAGTACCTCTATGTTTGCCATGCCGAGTTGAACGCTATTCTTAATACGAGAAATGGTAGCGCTCTAAAGAACTGCACCCTTTACGTCACTCTCTTCCCGTGTAACGAATGTGCGAAAGCCATCATTCAAGCCGGGATTAAAGAAGTCGTGTACGCTAGCGATAAATATAATAACGACCTCATCTATGAAGCTTCTCGCCGTTTGTTCAATATGGCAGGGGTGAAGCTTACCCATTACGAAGGAAGGCTCCCAAATATTAAATATCTATGAAAATCCGCGGTTATTTTTATCGATTTTTCGTTTTTGCCCTGTTGTTTCTCTTTGTGGGAGCGTTAGTTTTCGCTCCCCTCAGTCAGACCAATATGGAAAGCTGGATTCTCTACCTTTTAATTGGTATTTACTGCGGACTCTTCGTCTTAGTGTACGGGGGAAACGAACTCTATATTTATTTAAAGAACAAGAAAGGCCAAGACCATAAGTGATTATCGACGTTAAAAAACTCTTCTTCGGATACAAAGAAAATCAAGACATCTTAAAGGATGTCTCTTTTCACGTTGAGGAAGGGCAGTACGTCACTTTGATCGGTCATAATGGGAGCGGGAAAAGCACCCTCAGTAAAATCTTAGCGGGCCTTTACCTCGATTACCGAGCGGAGAAATGTGAAGTCTTAGGGGTAGCTTTAGAAAAACAAAACTTACCCGAAATTAGAAAAAGAATAGGTTTAGTCTTTCAAAACCCCGATAACCAATTTGTCGCGAGCACGGTGAAAGATGATATCGCTTTCGGCTTAGAAAATAGACAAATGCCGAGAGAAGAAATGCTCACTACTATCAACAAATGGGCGAAAGAAGTGGGAATGGAAGATTACCTCAATAAAGCCCCCGAAAACTTGTCTGGTGGGCAAAAGCAACGGGTCGCGATAGCGGGCGTTCTTTCTCTTGAACCTGACTTATTAATCCTCGACGAAGCCACTTCGATGTTAGATCCCGTCGGGAAGAACGATGTTCTTAATTTGGTTAAAGAGATGAGAAAAAAGAAACCTTCTTTAACCTTAATTTCCATCACCCATGACGTTGAAGAAGCTCTCCATAGCGATTATGTCTTAGTGATGAATGAAGGACGAATCATCTTAGAAGGAACCCCGAAAGAAGTCTTTAAGCATCATGATTTATTAACTTTGGTCCATTTAAAATTACCCTTCATCTATGAAATGAAAGAAGCTTTAAAGACGGAAGGGTTTAAAGTGCCAGACGATATTGATAACGAAGAGGAGCTCGTGAATTATTTATGCCGATAAAGTTTGAAGATGTCAGCTATATCTATAACGAGAAATCTCCTTTTTCCCAAGATGCCTTAAAGGATATTAATCTCGAGTTATATAAGGACAAGTTTACCGCGATAGTGGGAAGAACCGGCAGCGGGAAAAGCACCCTTGTTCAACACTTGAACGCGTTACTTAATCCCACGAAAGGGAAAGTCATCATCGATGATTTTATCAATTCGAGCAATAAGAAAGAACGAACGAAAAAGACCTCATCCTTAAGAATGAAAGTGGGAATGGTTTTCCAGTTTCCGGAATATCAACTCTTTGAAAAAGATGTGGAAACGGATGTGAGTTTCGGTCCGAGGAACTTCGGTTTTTCGAAAGAAGAAGCTTTAAAGATGGCCCATGACGCTTTAAAAATCGTGGGGCTCGATGAAAGCTTTTATAAACGTTCCCCCTTCACTTTGTCCGGGGGTGAAAAACGTAAGGTCGCGATTGCGGGCGTCCTCGCTTCAGATCCCAAAATCCTCGTCATCGATGAACCGACCAGCGGTTTAGACCCGGAAGCGGGAGAAAACTTAATGAACCTCTTCCGTGATTACTTTAAACAAGGAAAAGCCGTTTTCTTAGTCACCCACGATATGGATTTAGTTTTGAAATACGCGGATCGAGTGATTGTCATGGAAGACGGGATGGTGGCCTTTGACGGCACTCCCGGTGCCCTCTTTCAAAAGGATTTAGCGTCCTATTCTTTAGCTAAACCCACTCTCTTTAGCTTTATGAAAAAGCTGAAAGAAAGAGGGATCGATCTGCCTTTTGAAACTTATAAAATCCCTTTGGAACTCGCGAAAGCGTTAAAGGAGAAACACGATGAGTAGTTTTTCCCTTGGCCGTTATGTTCCCTATAACTCCTTCATCCATAAGTTGGATCCGAGGACCAAGATTTTTTGTTTTATCTTGCTCATCGTTCCCATCTTCTTAGGTTATAGCACTTATAGCTTAACCTTCTTTATGGCGGGTCTTTCCCTCTTTCTTTGTTTAACCCTCTTCTTCCTTTGCAAGATGAGCCCTTTAAAACTTTTAAAGAGTTTGATGTCCTTATGGTTAGTGATCATCTTCTTATCGTTGATTTATGCGGTATATCCGAGAAGTGACCATTTAGATTGGGTTGCTTTCTATATTGGCACTTTCCCCATCTATTGGGCCAGTATCTTAGATATGTTAAAGATTCTTATCCGTCTCATGATGATGGTCGCGTTGTCCCTGGTTTTAACCGCTTCCACTAAGCCCTTAGATTTAACTTATGGCTTAGAGTGGTACTTAACGCCCTTAAAGTTTATCGGGGTCAAGATTGGGATTTGGGCGATGATTGTGAGTCTAGCCTTAAGATTTATTCCCACTATCTTAGAAGACGTCCAAAGAATCATGAAAGCTCAGTCGAGTAGAGGGGTGGACTTTAAGCATGGGAAAATCACCACCCGGGTTAGAGCGATGGTGAGTTTGATTATTCCTCTTTTTGCTAATGAAATTATGCGAAGCGATGAACTCGCGGACGCGATGGAGTGCCGGGGTTATGATCCGCGAGGAGAAAGAACGAGGCTTCAAAAGCTCACTTTCTCTTATCGGGATTTAATTGCGACCTTAGTGGTTACGGGATTTTGCGCTCTTGCGCTTTACCTCTCCATTAGCGGCTTCGATCCATTCCTTACTTGGTGGGGGTTAAATGTCCGGTGAAATATTTAGCGGTGGTAAGTTACCTAGGAACTGAATTCTACGGTTTCCAAAAGAATCCTGGGAAAAGGACAGTCCAAGCGGAACTTGAAAGAGCGATTACCTACTTAAGAGGCGAGAATACCGAGATTAAATCGTCCGGGAGAACCGATAAAGGAGTGCACGCTCACGGGCAGGCGATAACTTTTAAAATCGAAAGAAAGATTGAGGATTTACAGAGATTTCTTGATTCTTTTAATCGCTTATTGCCCCACGATATCGCTGTTCGTTCTTTAAAAGAAGTCCCCTCTTCTTTCCATCCGCGTTTCGCTTGTAAACAGAAAACTTATATTTATAAAATCTCTTTATCTCTACGTGATCCTTTAAAGTTTGATACCTATTTCTTGCAAGATAAGAATTTTGATTTAACGCTATTTAAAGAGTGTTTAAAACTCTTTATTGGTAAACATAATTTCCACGCTTTCACTACTAAAGAAAAGGATGAAGAGGGTTACATTAGAACCATCGATGATATTGAAGTTAAAGAGAATAAAGGAACACTGAAGATTATCTTTAAAGGTAAGAGCTTTATGCGTTACCAGATTCGCTTTATGGTCGGAGCGAGCCTGAAAGTAGCGAAAGGAAAATTATCGCTCGATAATATAGAACGCGCTTTATCAACAGGGGAAGCGCTGATGAATTTAAACAAAGCACCAGCTTATGGACTTACGCTTTGGAAGGTTAGTTATGGAAAGCACTAAGATGTTTGATTATTGTTACCACACCCATACCGCTCGCTGCGGTCACGCCTTTGGAACAGACGAAGAATACGTGGTTAACGCGATAAAAAACGGGGTTAAGGTTCTTGGTTTCACCGATCACGCGATGTTACCAAATATCCATGAACCCGGGATGCGAGGTGACTTTTCTTTATTGGAGGATTACATTAGTTCCATCAATAAATTAAAAGAAAAATATAAAGACCAAATCACCATCTATCTCGGTATGGAGGCGGAGTATTCCCCGTGTTTTAAGTCTTATTACCAAAGCCTTCTAAAAGAAGGAAAGATGGATTATTTAATCGACGGCCAACATTCTTTTAGTGAAGATGGACATCATATGATTTCTTTCTATAACCGTTATTGGAAAGAACATCCGGATGAATTCTTAAAGACCTATGAGAGTTTAATCATCGAAGCGATTGAATCGGGCTTATATCTCTATATCGCTCACCCGGATATTTATCTTGAGTGGTACGGGAAGTGGGATGAAAAGAGTGAACTCGTTGCAAAGCATATCATTGAAACCGCTAATAAGCATGAGATGCCTTTAGAAATTAATATGGGCCGAAGTAGGTTAGGCGGGTATTACCCTGGTAAGGACTTATCTTATATGAAGTACCCGGATAAACATTTCTGGGCTTTAGCATCTAAGATGAACGTAAAGGCGCTTTTCGGGGTGGATGCTCACGCGCCATGGGATTTCGATGAAGGAAAAACCCCCTTTGATTATTACCGAAATTTCCAAAAACAATGCGGGGTTACGATGCTGGATGGGGTAGCTTTTCAAAGTAAATTGAAGACAAAGTTAACGAAATAATGAAGAGCATCTCGCCTACGAGATTTCAGAAGCGTAAAATATTTGAGCGTATCAAGGAGAAAAACTATGGGAAGACACTTTGAAGTCAGAGCGGCGGCGATGGCCGCGACCGCGAAAGCCAAAAGCGCAATCTATATGCGGGCTTCCAAAGAAATTTATGCGGCTGCTAAAAGCGGGGTTCCGGATCCGGAAAGCAATTTAGCCCTGAGAAGCGCTATTGAAAAATATCGGAAACAATGTCCGAAAGATGTCATCGATCGGGCGATTGAAAAAGCGAAAGGTGGGGATGCTATCGCGTATTTAGCCGGACGTTATGAATTCTTCGGCCCCGGTGGTAGCTATATCGTGGTCGATACCTTAAGCGATAACCAAAATCGGGCCTTAACGGGCGTCAGAACCATCGTCACCAGAAAAGGTGGAAAAATGGGAAGCGTTCTCTATAACTTCCAAATGTTAGGGGTCCTCGATTTTAAAGCGGAAGAGAGCAAACTCCAAGAAGTGGAAGACGCGTTGATTCTCGCTGATGTCGATTTACAAGATGCCTCATATGAAGATGGGGAAATCCAAGTGACTGTCGCTCCATCCGACTTAGAAAAAGCGAAAGCTTGTTTAAAAGAAATCGGAATCAATGACTTCGAAACCGCGGAAGTGACTTATATTCCGAACGAAACCGTCGATCTCGATGATGACGACAAAGCGAAAGTCAAAGCGATGATTGAAGAACTGAACGAAAATGAAGACGTCCAAAATGTCTATCATAATGTCGAAAATCTTTAATTGATAATTGAGAATAAATAGACCGCTGATTCAGCGGTCTTTTTATATGTAATATTCTTCGTGATGCATGATTTTAGTTCGGGGATAGATGATTTTGACCGCTCTTTTGGTGCAGACGAAATTAACTTCTTTCTTCTTTCCTTTCGTGTCTTTATACCGAATGATGCAGGAAAAAGGGCCATATTGGGTTAAAGAGGTAAGGACACCTTTTAAAAAGAAACAAGAATAGAACGATACGTAATAGATGGAATCTTTTTTAATCAAATAGGACCTTTGGTATGCTAGATTTAACAATGAAGATTATGCTGAGCATTTTTACGAACAATATATAGAAGAACAGCTAGAGGGTGGGCCTGGCCATTATTATTTATTTGGCGATTCTATCGGCTTCACTAATTCTGATTTGGCTATAAGCATCTTAAACTATTAGTTTGGATTTAATCTGCGTATAGTTTTTAATAAAACCCCTTTAAATTCGAGTGGTAATATTATCGAGCATAACCTAGGTTTAAAATTGTATTATCCATGCAAATATTGAATATTTATTTCGTTATTAAATTATTTAAGGGCTAGAGATGAAAGATATTTAGGAAAGATTATCGCATGCTTCACGAGTAAAAGCCTTCTGATTCTTTTAATAACAAGGTAGCCCTCTAGCAGTATTTCTTTTCTTTCTCTAGAATATTAGGCGAGGAAAGAAATATGAAAACAGAACTCTTAAATCAAATTATTTATCAAGTTTACACTCGAAACTTTTCTGAGGAAGGTAGCTTTAAAGAAGTGGGAAAAGCCCTTCCTTATTTTAAGAAATTAGGAGTGGATATCCTTTATCTTCTCCCGGTTTCTCCCATTGGTAAATTAAACCGGAAGGGAGACTTAGGTAGTCCCTATTCGATTGAAGACTATATGAAGATTAATCCGGAATTAGGAACGGAGGATGATTTTAAGTCTTTGATTAAGAACGCTCATGGAGAGGGGATGAAAGTGATGATCGATATTGTCTTTAATCACACATCCCGTGACTCCTATTTGGTTAAGCATCATCCCGAGTGGATGTATAAGAACAAAGAAGGAAAGATGAGCAATAAAGTTGGGGATTGGTCGGATGTCTATGATTTAGAATACGACGCTCCAGGATTGGTGGACTATTTAGTCAGCGTCATCGAGCATTATTGCGCTTTAGGAGTGGATGGTTTCCGCTTCGATGTCGCGAGCTTACTCCCGAAAAAATTCTTCTTAGCCTTAAGAAAGATGCTGGACGAAAAATATCCGGAGACAATCCTGCTCGGGGAATCGGTGGAACCTTCTTTCATCACTTATTTAAGAAGCAACAATATAACCGCCTTAAGCGATAGTGAGCTCTATGACTGCGGTTTTGATTTACTCTACATGTATGACTGTTTCCCTTATCTCCGTGATTATTTAGAGGGGAAGGGAGATGAAAACCTAACTCGGTATAAATTAGCCCTCTATTTAGAGACGACTGCTAACCCGAAAGAAGGGATGAGGATTCGGGGTTTAGAGAACCATGATCAAAAGCGGTTGCTTCAATTTACAAATGATCGAACTTGTTTATTATCCTTGCTTTCTTTCTCTGTCTTTATGAAGGGTCCGATGTTTATCTATGACGGTTTAGAAACCGATAGTGATCATGCCTTAAACCTCTTCACTAAAGATGTGATGACGTGGGGTGATCCCGATAAAGTTATCCCGGGGTGGAAGGAGCACCTTCAAAAGTTAATCAGTTTTAAAAAGGAAGAAAAGAATAAACACATCTTAACTTCCGTTCCTTCCTTAAAAGAAGGGAAGTACCTCTTGATTAAAAACACCTATGATGACGGAGATATCTCGTTTGGATATTTCCCCTTAGCTCCCGGTTTAAAAGTTACCGATGAAGAATTAATCGATGACGAATATACTGACTATTTATCGAAAGAAAGGATTAAAGTTGAGCATCACCTTCTTCAAAGCGATGTTCCTCTGTTATTGTTTAAAAAGTTATGAGATTTGTTTCCTTTAATGTCAACGGGATCCGGGCGATCGTAAAAAAGAATTTCAATGAAGATTTCACGTCTTTAGATGCTGACCTTTTCTTCCTAGAAGAAACAAAATTATCCGATGATAAGTTCCCGGTTTCTTTTCCTGGTTATGATTTATATTTCACCAATTCGAAAGTTAAGAAAGGCTATTCCGGTGTCGCGGTGTTCACAAGAAAGAAACCCCTGAGTGTTCATTATGGTTTAACCAATGGGGAATACGATGAAGAAGGACGGGTTATCACCTTAGAATATCCGTCTTTCTATTTTGTCGGGGCTTACGTCCCTAATTCTGGGGAAGAATTAAAACGCTTATCCTTCAGAATGGAGTTTGAAGAACACCTTCTTAAATACCTCAAGATGTTAGACAGTAAAAAACCGGTCATCTATACCGGGGATTTAAATGTCGCTCATGAGGAAATCGATTTAAAAAATCCTTCGACTAATCACCATTCCGCGGGATTTACCGATGAAGAAAGGCAAAAGATGACTATCCTCTTAAATAATGGATTCATCGATACTTTCCGTCATTTCCACCCAGCCGAAGTCAAGTATAGTTGGTGGAGTTACCGTTTCCACGCGAGAGAAAAAGGTATCGGTTGGAGAATCGACTATTTTATCGTCAGTGAACGTTATATAAACCAAGTCACGAAATCCGAAATCTTGAACGATATCTACGGAAGCGATCACTGCCCGGTCCTTTTAGAGACGAAAGATTAAACGCTTTTTAGTTCTCTTAAGCGGTTTTCCTTTGACAAGTTACCTAAAGGTAACGATAATACCTTTCGGCACTACTTGGAAGAAGTAAACCCCGGTAAAGTTTAATTCACGAAAAGGAAGGCAAAAAATTATGGAACGTCAAACGACAATGGCAAAACCGAGCGAAGTTAAGCGGGCTTGGTATGTGGTCGATGCAAAAGACCTCCCCTTAGGACGCTTAGCCAGCAAAGTGGCCCAAATCATCATGGGCAAAAATAAGCCGATCTACACCCCCAACCAAGATGTGGGTGACTATGTTATTGTGATCAACGCGAAAGATGTCAAATTAACGGGCACCGATCCGGAACACAAGAAAAATTATTACAACGTCAGCGGTTATAACGGCGGTTTAAGAACCCGTTCGGCTGGTGTTATGAAACGGGAATTCCCGGTCGAAATGATCGAAAGAGCGGTTTGGGGCATGCTCCCGAAAGGTCCGCTCGGAAGAAAAATGATTAAGAAACTCTTCGTCTACAAAGACGAAAAGCACGCCCACGAAGCGCAAAAACCCGTGGTGATCGATTTAAAGTAAGGAGTTTAGCATGAAAGAAAAAACTAATTATTACGGAACCGGTCGCCGGAAAAAAGCGGTCGCTCGGGTGTATCTTGAAAGTGGCAATGGCCACATCACCGTCAATGGCCATCCGGTCGAAAGCTATATGCCTTATGCGACCTTGGTCCAAAACCTCAAACAACCTTTAACCCTCTTAGGTGTCGAAGATAAGTACGACGTCAAAGCGGAAGTTGTCGGTGGTGGTTTCACCGGTCAAGCTGAAGCCATCCGGCTCGGCATTGCTAGAGCTCTTCTCTTAGCGAATGAAGATCGTAAGACCCTCAAAGTTCACGGGATGTTAACTCGGAACGCAAGAGTCAAAGAAAGAAAGAAATACGGTCTCAAAGCCGCTCGGCGGGCTCCGCAATTCAGCAAGCGTTAATCTTGTTCACAAGAAACTTCCCTTCGGGGAAGTTTTTTTGTGGACTTTCCTTTTAAGAAAATCGACAATAGGGAAGTTAAAAGAGGTGACTTATGTTAGACGAAGCATTAAGAGATATTTTATTAAAGGAAACAAAGAGACAAAACGAAGGTTTAGAGTTAATTGCGAGCGAGAACTATCCTTCGATGGAAGTCCGTTATATGCAGGGCTCCATCTTTACCGCAAAATATGCGGAAGGGTACCCAGGAAAACGGTATTACGGGGGCTGCGAATACATCGATGAGGTGGAAAACTTAGCGATTGAAAGAGCGAAGAAGCTTTTTAACGCTTCCTACGTTAACGTCCAACCTCATAGCGGAAGCCAAGCGAACTTTGCGGCTTATCACGCTTTAAAAGAAGAAGGAGCGACCATCCTTTCTTTAACTCTCAACGATGGGGGCCATTTAACCCACGGAAGTCCGGTCAGTTTTTCAAGCCATTTATATCGCTTTGAACATTACCCATTAGGGGAAGACGGGAAACTTGATTACGACATTATCAAAGAAAGAATCAAGGAAATAAAACCTGATATCTTCCTCAGCGGCTATAGCGCTTATCCCTTTAAAATCGACTTTAAAAAGATTAGAGAAATCATCGATGAATATAATAAGACCAGCGATAAACCTTGTTACTTTATGGTCGATATGGCTCATATCGCCGGGCTCGTGGCGGCTGGATACTTTCAAAATCCCGTCGAGTACGCGGATGTGGTGACATCAACAACTCACAAGACTTTAAGAGGACCCAGAGGGGGCTTAATCTTAAGCAATAATGTAAGCTTATTTAAGAAACTTAACTCCGCGGTATTTCCTTATTCCCAAGGTGGTCCTTTAGAACACGTGATAGCGGGAAAAGCGGTGATGTTTTTAGAAGATAGCCAACCTAAGTTTAAGGATTACATTGCTCTAGTATTAAAGAATACAAAGGCGATGAATGATGAATTTATTAAGCTCGGGAGAAAGGCTAGCGGAACCGAAACCCATCTCTTCTTACTTAATACCTTAGATAGCTATGGTTTGACTGGTAAAGAAGCGGAAACCTTGTTAGGGGAATATGGTATCACCGTCAATAAGAATATGATCCATGGGGACACGATGCCGCCGGTCAAGACGAGCGGGATTAGAATTGGAGCAGCCGCATTAACCTCGAGAGGGTTAAAGGAAGAAACCGCTATTGAGATTGCGGATTTAATGGACACGATTCTTTCTAAAAAAGGAACCGAAGAGACGAAAGAAAAAGTTAAAGAAATCGCCAGCAAACTCTCACCGATTGAAAGTTTAACCTATCTCTAAAAATCTTATTAATCCCGTAAAACCTTTATCAAATTTATGAAATATTGATATTTTACGCGATTTTTATTAGCGGCCGAGTTTATTGTGGTAGAGGGAAGTCACCTCTCTTAAGAAGGATCGATCAGAGAAATCTTTCGGGAAAACAATATTCACTTCCCGGCTCATATTTAAATTCTCTATCGGGATGATGGCTAAGTCTTTCGCGTGCCCGTAACAGGCGCTTCGGGGGAGGACGCTGACGAAGCAGGGGTTCTCACTGATTAAGTCCTTGATGGTAGCGATGTTATCGAGTTCCATGATGATATTAAATCATCGAGCGAAAAACCATCGCTATTGAGGGTGCTTTGGAAGAGGTTACGGGTTTCGCTGTTACTGGAACGGAGAATCATTTTTTCATTCTTCAAATCTTCTATTTGCACTAAGCCCTTCTTGGCTAGTGGGTTATTTTTATTGAAGACCGCGACTAAGGTGTCGGTATCTAAAAGAATGGAGGAATATTTTTTGTTGGGTTTTCCATCGATAAAGGCTAAATCGATAGCGTACGATGAGAGTTCTTCATAAAGCTTTTTTATGGCCCCTGTCTTTATTTTTATTTTTGCTTCCGGGTGAAGAGAGGCGTAAGTAGCCAGGACTTCCGCGATAAGGTTAGTTTCGGAGGTATGGGTAATGCCGATGATATAGCTTCTGTGATTAGCTTCATTATCCTTAAGTTTTAAATCAAGTTCTTTATATAATGAAACGATTCTTTTCGCGTATTTAATAAGGATTTCCCCGTCTTTGGTCGGTTTGATTCCATTCGATGTCCGGTTAAAAATCTTGATGTTTGTTTCTTTTTCCAAGCACTTTAAATGCAAGCTCACCGCTGGTTGGGTGAGGTTTAATTCCTTAGCGGCTTCCGTGTAGCTTCCAAGGTCATTAACTTTGAGCAAGGTGAGAAGTTTTGGGTCGATCATCCGTGGGCCTCCATTATAAGTAAAACTTATGGACCTATATTGGAAAATTAAGTTTACTTATTTTCCTTTCTACTATCATATGGGCGTTTGAAAGAAAAGCAAGCGGAAAGGAAACAAAATGAATCTGAACATCTATCAATACTATGATAACTTTGGCGGGGCGACCATTTTGATTTCCTTAGCCATCATGTTTTTAGCGGGTTTTATCCTCTCGAGAATTACTAAACTGCTTCATCTTCCCAATGTCACGGGTTATATCTTAAGTGGCATCTTGATCGGGCCTTTTGTCTTAAATCTTATATCTCCCACTATCATCAACGAAATGTCCTTTTTAAGCGATCTCGCCTTAGGTTTTATCGCCTTTGGGGTCGGAAAGTTCTTTAAGAAAGAAGTGTTAAAGAGTGCCGGTTGGAATATCATCCTCATCACTTTGATGGAAGCTTTATTAGCAGGTATTCTCGTCACTATCTTTGTCGGTGTTTGTTTCCCGTCATTAGGTTGGCCGTTTGCGTTGCTTTTGGGCGCGATAGCGACCGCGACCGCTCCGGCTTCCACCTTGATGACTATCAACCAATATAAGGCGAAAGGGGAGTTCGTAGAAACTCTTCTTCAAGTGGTAGCGTTAGATGATGTCGTTTGTCTTTTAGTCTTCACTATTGTTTCGTCCATCGTTCAAGGTTTAGAACAAGGGAGTGTTGATGCTTTACAAGTCTTGCTTCCCATCATCTATAACCTTTCCTTTATTCTCTTAGGTTTTGTGGCTGGTTTCCTTTTAAAGTTCCTCGTCAAAGGACGGTCACCAAACTCCCGGCTCATCATCGCGGTCGCCTTAATCGCCGCTATCAGCGGAGCCTGTATCTTACTCGACATCTCTCCCTTACTTTCTTGTATGGTCTTCGGCGCCAGTTACATTAACTTCGCTCACGATGAAAAACTCTTCACCTATGTTGATCACTTTGATCCTCCCATTATGCTTTTGTTCTTTGTCTTAAGCGGGATGAATATGGATTTCTCCTCCTTTGCTACTATCGGTTTAGTCGGTGTCGTCTATTTCTTAATCCGGTTAGTTGGGAAATATGGTGGGGCTTATCTCGGGTGCTTAGCCACCAAAAAAGAAAAGAAGACGAGAATCTATTTAGGCTTCGCTTTAGCTCCGCAAGCGGGGGTCGCTATCGGCTTAGGTTTCCTAGGGCAAAGAATGTTACCTTCTTCGATCGGTGATACTTTCTTATCGATCATTCTCTGTTCATCTGTCCTCTACGAAATGGCGGGCCCCATCTTAGCAAAAGTCGCTTTAATTAAAACCGGCGCGATTCCAGCCGAAGCTTTCAAAAAGAAAGAAAAGCCCCAACCGACAACCAGAGTTATCGATTGTTTACCCTTAGATTTTTCAGAAATGAATGATTCTCAACAGGTGAACCCGGAAACCAATCATGAGCCTGATTTGCACGCTCCGGTGGCTCATGATTGGCGAAGGGGGAGAAGAGGCGGCTTCTCTTATACTGTCGCTCGTCACCCGAATGACGACAATTAAGACCAGCGACGATCGGGAATATTCTCGAAATGCTGGAAAATGCTTACATTATTTATCGGGCTAATCGTTATGATGTAAAGGGCAAAGAAGTATTAAAATCTTTGGAAAAATATTATTTGGCTGACACTGGGCTAAAAAACATTGTTGCGAGCTATACCCTCGAAAATTATGGTCATTCAATTGAAAATGTTGTGTATTTGGAACTTCTCTGTCGGGGATACCAGGTATATGTTGGAAAAAACGGAACTAAGGAAATTGATCTTGTCGCGATAAATAAAGAAGAAACACGTTATTTTCAAGTAATCGAAACCCTCAAAGATAAGCTGACCCAAGAAAGAGAAATATCTGCTTTTCGTTCGACTCAGGACTACTATGAGAAAACTATCCTTACGACAGACATTACTTATGTTACTACCGTTAACGGGATTAAGATTGTTAATCTCATTGATTTCCTTTTATCGTAAGGAGGATGTATCACTAGTTGCAATTGTTTCTATTGTAATCAATTCTTAAAATTAATAACCCTTTAGCCACACTTTTCCGTAAAAACTCTTGCCCTCCCTTTTAAGAGGTTGTATATTAACAAAGCGCCAAAAATTGGCGTTGGGCCTTTAGCTCAGTTGGTTAGAGCGCACGCTTGATAAGCGTGAGGTCGATGGTTCAAGCCCATTAAGGCCCACCAGTTGTAACTCACACCCCATTTATATGGGGTTTGTTTGTTCTTAAGGGGTTTGGGTGTTTAGCTCAGTGGGAGAGCGCTTCCTTCACACGGAAGAGGTCACAGGTTCGAAACCCGTAACACCCACCAGCCGTCTTAGCTCAACTGGCAGAGCAATCGCCTTGTAAGCGATAGGTTGGCGGTTCAACTCCGTTAGACGGCACCAGTTGTAAATTGAGTCTGATCAAAGTCCTTGGTCAGGCTTTTTTATTTAATTATCAATGCAAATATAGCTTATTTATTAAGATAATAAGATTTTATCTTAGTGGTTTATAAGAGGCGATTTCCTTTATAAGTAAAGGAAAAAGAGACGAAAAAGAGTGCACTTCTTTTTTAGAAGACTATAATCTCAGCGCGAGGCAAAAGCTCTATGAATATTGACATGCTGACAGATTTAGTGGGAGGGCAACCCTTCCAAGTTCTCCTTCCAGTCGCTTTGATTTTAATCATGGCGAAAGTGATTTCGATTGTTTTATCAAAATTTAAGATTCCGCAGGTTATCGGTTTCTTAATCGCCGGGCTCTTGATTGGGCTCGTCACCTTTATTCCCGGGGAAACCATTCTCACCGGGTACACTAATGAAGCGATTAATATCCTTGCCAAATTCGGGGTGGTTTTAATTCTCTTTAGCGCTGGGGTCGAAACCAACATTAAACAGATTAAATCGGTCGGTAAAGTATCAGTCATTATCACCTTGGCTGGGGTTTTAGTTCCTTTAGCTTTCGGCTTTGGAGCGGCTTCCTTATTTAGAATTTATGGAGGTTTAGAAACTTCCTTCCTCGATCCTGGCGTTAACCCGATTTATAGCGATATCTATTACGGGGTTATCTTAACGGCTACATCAGTTTCAATTACCGTTGCTACTTTAAAAGAATTAGGCAAGTTAGAAGGTAAGGTTGGGAACGCGATAGTTGCGGCCGCTATTATAGACGATATTATCGGTATCATCCTTTTATCTTTAATCATCAGTTTAAGCGGAACCACCAGTGCGGGTGGCGATTTCAACCTCCTCGCGTTCATCATTGAATCCTGCGGCGGTGTCCTTAATAGCGCTACCGAAGTCATCGTCATTGTTTGTAACATGCTCATCTTCTTCGGGTTGTCCGTCGGGGCTTATTTCGCGGTCCGGCCAATCTTCAACTGGCTCGGAAAGAAATATCCTCACCACATTCGGATTCCGATTCTTTCTTTGGCCTTCTGTTTCTTATGGGCTTATATTGCTCAAGCTTTCTTCCAAATAGCGGATATCACCGGGGCTTATATTGCTGGTCTCATCTTAGCGGGCACGCGCCCGGCTTCTTATATTGATCACCGGACTGAAACAACCGCTAATGTGTTCTTTATTCCAATCTTCTTCGCATCTGTCGCTCTTAAGATGTATAGCGCAAGCTTTGATTTCACCGATTGGTTGTTCATCGTCTTTGGTCTCGTCTGGGTTGTGCTGGGCGCTTTAGGCAAAGTCATCGGAGCTGGTAGCGGTGCTTTAATTGGGAAATTTAAGATGCGGGACTCCTTAAAAGTGGGGGTCGGGATGATGGCTCGAGCGGAAGTATTAATCGTCACCGCTCAAACTGGGGTGGATGCTCACCTCGTGAGTAGTTCCATCATTCCTTTCACCTTAATTTTGATTCTTGTCACTTCGTTCTTAACTCCGATTCTTTTAAAGATTCTCTATAAAAATGAAAAACCGGATGACACTTTAAAATTGACTGACCATAGCCAACAAGAAAGTGCTGAAAGTCAACCGGTGGAAAGTAAGTAAATTATTCGTTCTTTAAGGAACGGCCAAATAAATGATTAACCGCTTCGCTCGGCGGTAAACCTTCGTAGATTATTTTATAAATGGCCTGCGTTATCGGCATTTCGGTTTTCGTTTTAAGGGAGAGATGATAAGCCGCTTTTAAGGCGTTAAGGCCTTCAATCGCCATGCCTACCCGTGCTTTTGTTTCTTCCACGCTATAACCTTGCCCGAGATAGAGACCGGCTTCGTGGTTTCTTGAATGTTTAGATGTCGCCGTGACAACTAAATCACCGAGCCCCGCTAAACCATAGAATGTCGATGGTTTTGCCCCTAATTTGACACCTAACTTTTGAATTTCATAGAGCCCGCGAGTGATGAGAGCCGCTCTCGCGTTATCCCCGTAGCCTAAACCTTCTGCCATACCGCTCGCTAAAGCGATGATGTTTTTTAAAGCGGCCGAGATTTCCGAACCATAGATATCGTCATTGGTGTAAACCCGAAAGAAAGTATTAGAAAAGACTTCCCTTACCTTTTCTCTCGCATTTTTATCGTGCCCACAAGCGACGCAGCAAGTGGGGAGACGTTCCATCACCTCTTCGGCATGCGTGGGTCCTGTTAAACAAACCACTTTAAATTGATTAAGCGTTTCTTCTTCCAAGATTTCGCTCATCGTTAAGAAGCTTTCGTCTTCTAAACCTTTACTGACGGTTACAAGGATAGGATTACCCTTTAAATAGGGATAACTTTGTTTAACAGTATTTCGAAAATACGGGGAGGGCGTCGCATAGACTACCATTTCCGCATTATCTAAAGATTCTTGCAAATCCCCAGTAAATTTTATGCTTTTATCAATTTTGATACCGGGAAAGCGGGGGTGAAGACGAGTGGTATCATAACGTTTTCGTTCTTCTTCAAAGTGGCAGAACATCGTCACCTGATCTCTTTTCTTAGCTAAAAGATTTCCGAGGGCAATCCCCCATGTTCCGCTGCCAATGATGGATATTTTCATGCCTCAAGCATAATCAAAAGAAGAAATTTTGTAAATCTTTTCAGGTGTTCGAGATGTCTTTTTAAAGAGAAATAGAAGACTATCAAAAATATTTCATTAAATATCCCTTTTCTGACTTAACCTCACTATGGAAAAAGTGTATTCTTAACACGTGGAATACGTCTATGTTCTTCTCGTTCTTGGTTTAGTCATTGGGCTCGGGATTTTTCTTAATCGCCTGAGCTTCCGTTTTAAACTACCAGCCTTAATTTTATTCATCGGCCTAGGTCTTATTTTCGGCGCGATTTTCCGTTTGACCAATATTGGAAATTTCACAGATTATGACTTAGGAAATATTGTCTGCAGCATCGCTTTAATCTTCATTATTTTCTATGGTGGCTTTGGGACTAATATCAAAACTGCTAAGCCAGTCTTAGGTAAATCTATCGCGTTATCCTTCTTAGGGACAGCTTTAACCGCGATAATCACCGGTTTTGGCGTTTATCTCATCTTTAGAGTTTTACCCTTTATGGAAGTGGGGCTTTTAGAAAGTTTCTTAGTCGGCTCGGTCATCGCGTCAACCGATGCCGCCTCGGTCTTCGATATTTTAAGAAGAAGAAAATTAAATCTTAAATACCACACCGCTTCCCTTCTTGAAGTCGAAAGTGGGTCTAATGACCCGATGGCCTATATTCTCACCTTCTTATTCGTTGTTTTAATCGCCTCGGAAAAAGGACTCCAGGGATTTGAAAATATCGGTGTCGGGTCAGTGGTTTTAAGTTTCTTTATGCAGCTAATCTTAGGGATTGCTTTCGGTTTAATCTTTGGTTTCGGCGGGGCGTGGATTTTAAAAAGATTCGGGAACCGCTTTAAACAGATGAGTAGTTTATTCATCTTAGCGATTGCGGTCCTTTCTTTCGCGGTCCCTCAGAGCATACCGATGCTCTATTCCGGGAATGGTTATTTATCGGCCTATTTAGCGGGGATTATCATCGGGAACACCAAACTCAACAACAAGAAAGAAAGCGTCATTTTCTTCGATAGCCTCACCTCGATCGCTCAGATGTTAATCTTCTTCTTGCTCGGCTTACTCGCGACTCCGGAATGGTTGATTCAACCGGAAGTTATCGTTCCGGCGATCTTGATTTTCTTAGTTATCACCTTAATTTCCCGTCCTCTTTCCGTCTTCGGGGTTCTCGCTCCCTTTAAGAGTAAAGTCAGGCAGATGGCCTTAGTCAGCTCCTGCGGTTTACGGGGCGTCGCTTCTATCGTCTTCGCGATTTTTGCGATGAGTAACCTCGGGCAAGATAACCTTCCCTATGATTTATTCTCGATTGTTTTCTTAGTGTGTCTCTTTAGCTTAATCTTCCAAGGTTCTATCCTTCCCTTCTTAAGCGAGAAACTAAAAATGATTAGCCCCCACGATGACGTCATGAAAACCTTCAGTGATTATTCCGATGAAACAAACATTTCTTTCATCGAAATGGATATCAATAAAAACCATCCGTATTGCGATAAAGCCCTTAAAGACTGTGTAACGTCGAAAGAATTTTTAATTGTTTTAGTCGTGAGAAATGGAACGGCTTTTGTCCCAAACGGCAATACCGTCATTCAAGAAAACGATAAACTCATCTGCAGCGCTCCGTCGTTTAGTAACGCTAAGGGAGTGGAGATGGAAGAGGTGGATGTCACCAGAAACCATCCCTTCTGCAAGAAAGAAATCAAAGAATTATCCTTACCGAAGGGTGAACTTATCGCCTTAATTAAACGAAAAGAAAATAACGTCGTCCCGGACGGGAATACGAAGATTCTTCCGGGCGACGTCCTTGTGACCATTAAGGTCAATAAAGTTAATTGATTTCCGTTAAATTGTCAGGAATGAAGGTATTGAGGTCTTCTTCTTTGACATTGGTGTCAGGGGAGATTTGTTCTTTCTTTAAGAACATATATAAGCCGTTACCTTTGCAGAGCATCTGTCCATCCATCGTCTGCAGTTCCGCGTGACCTTTAAAGGCGATTTTATCGACGTGATCAATCTTGGCTACACATTTAAGTGGGACATCATAAGGCACCCCTTTATGGTATTCGATGTTGAGCTTTAAAGTGCAAGCGTATTCCCCGGGGTTGGTGAGCCAGATCGCCCGCCCGATTGTTTCATCAATCATAGCCGCAATCATGCCACCGTGGACACGTTCCGGATAACTTTGGTGATATTTTTGGTAAGTGAATAAGCTGACGACTGTATTGTCTTCCATTTCATAGAAAGAAGCGTGGACACCATAGGGATTATCGACCCCACAGATTAAGCAATCATGAGCGTTTGTTTGTTTCTTTTGAATTTTCATAACGGGTCTATTATAAACACATTTCTTTCTCTCTATAATATTAATCATGAAAGATCCTTTAGCTTATCGGGTGAGACCGAAAACCTTAGAAGATGTCTTAGGGCAAGAGGCCCTGGTTGGAAAAGACGGGTTTTTAACCTTGAGCGCTGAAAAGAAGATGCCGTTTTCTTTTATCCTCTTTGGCCCTCCGGGAACGGGAAAAACCACGATAGCGGAAGCCTATAGCCGTTCGATTAAACTTCCGTACTTTAAACTAAATGCGGTGACGACATCCAAAAAGGAGATGGAAAGCACGATTGAAATCGCTAAACTCAGTCGACCAGCTTTAATCATCATGGATGAAGTCCACCGCTTAGATAAGGTGAAGCAAGATTTACTTTTACCTTACGTGGAAGAGGGGAGTTTCTTTCTGATTGGAGCGACAACCGCTAATCCGTATATCGCGATAAACCGGGCGATTAGATCAAGAACAAGAATTTTTGAAGTTAAACCCTTAAATGATGAACAAGTCATTCAAGGCTTAAAAAGAGCTATAAAAGAAAAAGATGGGTTAAATGATACCTATAAATTAGATGACGAAGCTTTATCTTATATCGCTAAATTATCCGGTGGGGACTTAAGATTCGCCTTAAATCTCTTAGAAGCTTTAACCATTAAATATGATGGAAAAGAAGTGATCACCAGAGAAATGGTTATGGCTCTAGAACGGGTGCCGAATTTCATGAGTGATAAGGATGAAGAAGAACACTATGATAGCGTCAGCGCTTTACAGAAATCTGTTAGGGGAAGTGATGTCGATGCCGCTTTATATTATCTTTCCCGTTTAATGATTGCAGGTGACCTAGATTCTATTAAAAGAAGATTGCTTGTAACCGCTTATGAAGATGTTGGGCTCGCTAACCCGATGGCGGTCCTCCGGTGCCAAATGGCGCTTCAAGCCGCTGAACAAGTGGGGTTCCCAGAAGCGACAATTCCTCTCGGCTTTACGGTCTGTGAACTCGCTTTAAGCCCGAAAAGTAAGAACGCGACTCTAGCGGTTCAAGCCGCGATGAGCTTCGCTTCAACCACCCCTTTCTCCGTTCAAGATTATTTAAAACTCACCCCGGTCAATATGAAGGAAGAAGATAAATATCCTTACGACCGACCCGATATCTGGGAAAAGATTCAATACCTCCCTGAACAATATAAAAATAAGGAATTCTATCACCCAAAAACCGATACCTTGAGTAATTACGAAAAGGGCTTAAACGAGAACTATTATCGCTTAAAGAAACAGGGGAGAACGTCCGACCTCGCTAAACTTAAAGCTAAGAAATAATTGGAACCGCTTTCAAGGGGGTTAAAACTTGCCATAGTTGGTCATTTTCATTATCTTATTCGACTACCCAAAAAGGGGCAGAGAAAGGAGATAAATTATGATCAACAAATTCTTAAAAGACATGGAAGAATATAACGAAGAAATCCATGATGAAAAGTTATCGAAAGAACAAGAAGTTGGCAATGACCTCTTCGTCACTTACCTCAACGATTTAGTTTCTTCCGATAACTAAGAAACCGCCCCTCATCCGGCGGTTTTCTTTTAGCCATTTTAGTATATAATCTTCACGCGGGCCCATGGTGGAACGGTAGACACGTTAGACTTAGGATCTAATGCTTACGCGTGGGAGTTCAAATCTCCCTGGGCCCACCATTCGTACAGTATGCCTAAATTGAACCAAGATTTCGGCTTTTATTATATAAAAAAGTTTTAATACAAAATTAGATGAGTTGTCTTCAATTTGTGGACAACTGAATATTAATGTGTTATCAAATTAATATGATAAAACACTCAATTAGATATTTTAATAAGAAAGAAGTTAGAGCGGTTTGGGATAATGAACAATCGATGTGGTGGTATTCTGCGGTTGATTTTATTAATATTCTCATTGAACCGAATTCACCAAGAAGATATTGGAATAATGTTAAGGTGAGAAATCCGGAGTTGTCTCCTTTTTGTGGACAACTAAAATTATATGCAGATGATGGAAAAAAATATGTTTCTGATGTCATAAATGAGAGTGGTGTTAGATTACTTTTAACCATCATTCCATCTAAATACAAAAAGCAAGTATTAGATTGGATAACAGGTATGCTTGATCCAATTGATGAACAAAGCAAAAGAAAAGCACATCAGCTTTATAAAACAAATTTGATTAGCGAAGACGAAGTTGGAAAAACTATTTCTCTTCAAAAGATTCATGCATATATATTTGAAGGATTATATGATTTTGCCGGAAAAATAAGAACAAAAACAATCTCTAAAGGTGGATTTATATTTGCTAATGGTGATTTCTTACCTCAAACCTTATTACAAATTGATAAAATGCCTCAATCCACATTTGATGAAATAGTGGAAAAGTATGTAGAGATGAATATTGCTCATCCATTCATGGAAGGAAATGGACGTGCAACCAGGATTTGGCTTGATTTAATCTTTATTAAAGAACTTAAAGAATGCATCGATTGGTCTAAGATTGACAAAAAAGATTATTTCGACGCAATGATGTTGGGCTCTAATTCTGATGTAAAGATTAAAGAGTTATTAAAAGACGCTTTAACTGATGAAATCGATAATAGGGAATTATTCCTAAAAGGAATTGATACCTCTTACTATTATGAAGAAGTTGAATAGCGGAGTATCACTTTAGTTGTAAGCACCCCCGATTTTTTTATGGATTTGTCTCATTTAAGTAGCAAACACTGTCAATCACGGATTATTTTTGTACAAAAGGGAGTGCAGACAAAAAATTAAACAGGGTAGCAAAAACAAACCGTTCTGATAATTACCTTGAAGTTATAAGTAAAGATTATAAAAATGCAGGAATTGAAATTGCTGAGTGGAACAAAGATTAAAGATAGTTTTAAAGCTCTATTGCTAGCGATGTGATGAGGAATGCTAAATCAAATACGATGACTACAATTCCTGATATGAGGTCATTTTTTGATTTTAAATGATTTGTTTAATAAGGCTAGCAAACAGTAATAGAAGATGAGGTAACTTAAGAAGATGGTTAATTTTATTTGTGTACAATTATTAGAAAAGTTGAATCAAATATCATTCTAGCTTTTTTAGGCATTTTATTTTCTCTCTTGTATAGTCGGGTATTCATTACCCCGAATTACATCGTTTTGTCAGTATTTTTTTGAGTTATTTAATTGCTGTCAATGTCAAGTAAGAAATATTGATAAAATCGGCATTTTGTAGGGGTATCGTTTTTCTAGTAATGGTGTCGTTTTGCTAGTAGGGGTGTCATTTTGTATTAAAGCGATAGTACAAAAACATATTGAAAGCCAGTGGAAACGCATAGAAGTGCTTTAGTGTCATTTCGTGCGTGTTTTTGCATTTCATGTTTGAATGTGAAATCATTGTCACTTAACAAGAAAATAATTTTTGTTTTGCAATTCTTGTGTGTATATATTTAAATTTCGATATAAAGATTTTCAAAATTAGGGGGTATTGAATATGGCATATATCTTAAGTGATGATTCAGTTAAATTAATAAAAGAAATTCAAAAAGATGATAAAAACCATTCTAAGATTACTAATAAAAATGAATTATTACAGTTTGCTATGGGTGTCAGTTTTCTTATGATGTTTCAAGGATTAAAGGGAAAAAATAAAGTATCTCCTGAAGATGAAACTAAATTAGGGAAACTTACAGCTTTAATGGATGAATTAAAAGAACATCAAGATGATATTGATTACGAAGATTTAAATAGGCGCCTATTAGATTAAAATAATGAATTTGAGACCATTAAGGTCTCTTTTTTATTTTTGAGATGAAAGGATTTTTCAAAAAGGGATTTAGTCCTAAAGTCAAGGATGAAGTTAAGAAAGTAGAAGAATAGCCTGAGACTATATCTAATAGCTTAGTCTCTATCCTAGAGATGAGTTGGATAGCTATGCTCCTTCAAGTGAACAAGTATTTGGCAAAACTTACTTTGCTAAAGATTGACAGGGGTTGCATATCGTAAATAGGGGTCGCAAGTGCATCACAATAGGTTAGTTTTACCATTTATGACGAATACCTGTAATGTCCGACCATTGTAGGTTATTTTTTTCCAAATCTTACTGATTTGTGCTCGCTATGTCGTAACTTAAAATTTTAGGGTAATCCCAATCTTGTTAGCTAATTCTTCTTGGGTTAAATTTCTTTCTTTTCTTAAAGCTATTAATCTTTCTTCAAATTTAGGCATGGCTTATATCTCCTCTTTTAGATTAAAAGATGAATGAAACTTTTCAATAACGCAGTGGGAGAGTTCTCCACTCAATGGTTGAATTTGTTAAACTGTGAGTTGAAATCTATTTCAATTTTGAAATATTAACAAGGGATTTAGAAGGATTTTTCGCTTTTTAGATTTTGTAGATGATAAGTATCTAATATCTTTATACTGATATTTCTTTTAGAAAATTATGATTTAGGATAGTCTTGATATATGGATACCTTACAATCACGTTACAAATTAGAGAAGAATTTTATCTATTACTATGGCCTGAGAAATCGTGACCATCTTTTTGAAAACAAAATCAAAGTTAATAAAAAACAATTAGCGATTCTTAAAATCCTTCCGAAAGAGCTAACAGATGAAGAAAAGAAAATTCTCGGACCCAAAATCTATGGAGTAGCGGTCGTCAATGAAAAGGATTTAACGAAGGTGCCCACCTCCTTTAAAGAGGCGAGGTTTTGTGCGAAGTGCGCCGCGAATGATTTTATGATTCCGGGCTTAGAATTCGATGAAGAAGGAAAATGTCCCATCTGTCAATGCGAAGAAGACACCAAAGATTTTAAAGCGGTGGTTCCAGTTTTAAATTCCTTCCCGAGAAGTAAAAAGTCTCGTTTTGATGTTGCGGTCTTCTATACCGGAGGTAAAGATTCTACCTATCTTTTGTATTACCTTTCAAAAGTTAAAGGTTATCGTGTTTTAGCTTTAACTTGGGAAATCCCATATATCTCTTTAAGTGCGAAAAAGAGCATCGAAGGGGCAAAGAAGATGCTTCCAAAAGTCGAATTCATGACCCGGAAGATGGATGACGATGATTTAAGAAAAATTTATAACAAACTCTACTCTCTAGCGGAAAACACTTGTGCGTGTCCCTCTTTAGCCTACGCTCTTTTCTATCCCGAACTCGTGAATTTAAGAGTTCCCTACTTTGTCGCCGGTAACGAACCCGCTCAGATGGTGGGTTTATATTTCAACCACATGGCCCCGAAGATGGCCTATAAGTTCGGGCAAAAAAAGTTTCTTAATTTCCTGGTCAATGTCGGGCGAATATTAACTCTTCACCCACCCCTTAAAAAGGGACAAATTCAAACTTTGATGACGATGAAACAGTTAGCGTACGGCGATAACCCTTTTAAGAATCTAGCTGGTTACCGGAATGATTTAGTGAGTAACGTAGTAACTGCTATTCATGAAGTGCCATCCATCCTTAAGCCCTTAAAAAGAGCGATTCGCTATTCTTCCTGGACGAGACATATCCCCGCTTTTGTGCAAGTCGATTTAGATGATATCTCTGGGGGTCACTATGATTGGAGAAAAGTGATGAAACTCCTGGTCGATGAATGTGGCTATTGTCCTCCTGAAAGCATCGATAAGGGTCTCCACACTTCTTGCCAGATTGAAAAGTGCAAAGAATATAGCCAATTCATCAGGTTCTATGAAATGCGGTCCACGATGATTCCTTTTTCGGCTTTAGAAATATCGATCGCCAGCGCTCATAAGAACTTAACGCGTGAACAGGCGATTAAGGAATGTGAACAAGAGCTTGGCTTTTCTTTAAAAGAAGTCAAAGAATGCATGATTATGAAAGCGTACCTGGAAGAATGAACGTCATCCTTTATCTTTCCTATACCGGTTTTAGTAAAGCGGCCGCCGAATACCTAAGTAAGAAAACTACTTACCCTCTTTATTCCATTAGCGATGCAAAAGAAAAGGTCTTTGACCGAGTGTATTTTTTCTTTCCAGTTCATGCCGAACGCGCACCGAAAACCGCTTATGATTTTTTAAAGACCATTAAATATAAATCCCTTGTTTTAATCGCGACATTTGGAAGAAAACATCACGGGGATGCCTTAAATGATTTAATCTCTACATGTAATTTAAAAATTAATGCTGGGATGTATTTCCCCGCTAAACACAGTTACATAGTGGATGATGACTTTAATCCTCCCTATGAAGCTTTAGATGAACTCATTGATATTGATGACGATAAATTTATAACTATACCTAAGGTGAAAACCACCTTTGGAGCAACTTTTAAACCAACGTTTAGAGCGAAATTAGCTATCAAAATTCTTTGCTCATCCTCATGTATTAAATGCAACACATGTCACAATGTTTGCCCCACTAAAGCCATTAAATATGGAAAGATTGATAACCGCTGTATTCGCTGCGGTTCCTGCGTTTATAATTGCCCCGTTAAGGCTTTAAGTTTTAAATTATCTTTTCCCTTAAAGAAGTATCTACAAGACCGGAAAGAAGACAAACCGATCATCTATAAATAAGCTATTACTCAATGATTGGCGCTTTAAGTTTTGTGACTTTAATTTCTTTTATATTAGGGGAAGTGAACGATAGTAATTTATCGATGGGTTCTAAGTTATAGAAACGGAAACTTAAGGTAGTATCCCCGTTAATAATCATCTCTGTTATGGTGTTATCTCTAATCATTTCCACATGATTTTCTTTTTCTAAGAGGGGGCAAGATAACGATCTTAGGTCAGAAGGATTAAACAAACTCTTTCGGACGATTTCTAATTTATTCTCTTTAAAAATTAAAGTTACTCCTTCTTTAGCGTTCGTTAAGAAATATAGTGTCGCTTCACCTTTAACATTGAAAGTGATTCTCGCTTGCTCACAGTCTTTGACGTAATATTTATCATCTTTTTTAAGAATGGGGAGCCCTTCCAGATTTAAGCTTTGAAGACTATGAACAAAATGGAAAGATGGTTTATAGCCGTTTAAAGTGATGACTCTTGGGAGAGCGAGGCAACCGCTATAGAGGCCGTCAGGGGAAGCTAGATTATTTAAGCTTTCTCTTTGCCACGCAAAAAGAATGACATTGTTATCTTTATCTATCGCTATATTTGAGGCGTAGTAACAATTTACCCCATAATCGATGATGCCTTTTTGTTTAACAATTAAGTTTTCATCGATAAAATCACCCGATACGTATTTGATGAGGTTATCGTGGATTGAGGAATAGATGAGTAGCATCTTATTTCCAAACATTACGGCATTCGGGCATTCTAAGATGTCGGAATTGATAGGAACACTATAGAGGGGTTTTAAAAATTCCCAATCATTTAAACTTTCGTCTTTTGCGCGGTAAAGATAGACGGAACTCAGGTTATTAGCTTGCCCAACCAAAAGAAGATAAGTTTTATTTTGGTGACGAAAGATGAAGGGATCCCGCCACTCGAAGATGAAGTAGGGGTTAATGTCATTAGTCAAAACACTGCTATTTCCTTTAACGTGATTAAAATCTTTATCGATATCCTTAATTACTTGCGAGGCGTGTTTTTGCACCGCATCTTTTTCAAAACCAATGGAAGTGTAGAAACATTTGTATCCATCTTTCCCTTTAGCAGTGCAACCGGAGAAGCAATGCTGTTCATCATCTTTTTTATCAGGTGATAAAAAGATATCCTGCCTTTTCCAGTTCACTAAGTCTTTTGTTACCGCGTGGCCCCAGTGAATATCACCCCAGGAAGGACCGTGTGGGTTATATTGATAAAAGACGTGGTAAACTCCATCGACAAAGATTGTTCCATTTGGATCATTCATCCAGTTCTTTTCGGGAGCGAAATGAAGTAAAGGTTTCTTCATATAATAATTTTAACAATTTTAATCAGGATAAAAGTGGTCTTTTCATTAAGGAAGACTAAAGGTTCTTTTTAAACTGATAGGAAAGAGGTTAGCGTATAAATAGAGGTACGAAGGTGCTACAAGCGGGTATTCTTCTTTCTATCATCAGCTTTCTTTTCAGCGCTTTGTCACTCATCCCTGATTGGGGCTGGTTACCTTTTGTCACGATTCCGCTCGGTGTCTTAGCCATCATCTATATCGTCACCGCGGTTCGAAACTATGATTATAGCTATGACTGGAAAATTATCACTTCTCTTGTTTTAGCTTCGTTAGGGCTCGTTAGCCTGATAGTGTTCCCCAAGCCATCTATTGTTTCTTAATTTCTAAAGACGAAGAAGATGCGTTAAAGAACGGCATCTTAATCGACGGGATACAGACACTATCGGTTGTATGTGCGGAGCGATTTCCGAAGCGTACTACGCTAATGAATATCTTTCGAAGTTTGAAGACGAATATCTTTACTGGATGGTCGACCCTGATGTCGTTGATTTATTGCGACGTTTCTATGGTTTATTCGGCTTTAAGAAATTCATGAAACAAGCGAATAACTAAGCAAAAACTCAATATTTATTTCTATTTTTAGATTTTTAGATAATTTTAGATTTTACATTTTTTGTTATTTTTATTGAACTATCAAACTAGGAAAAATATAGTGTTTTTGGAGAAAAACTATGAAAGCGAAAGTTTACTTTACCCGGGACATTACCCCGGAAAATGTCTTAAAACTTTATGAAGCCTTAGGAATTAAGTTACCCGGCAAGATTGCGATGAAGGTCCATTCCGGTGAAAAGGGAAATCAAAACTTTTTACATCCGGAATTCTGGAGGCCGATTGTTGATCATCTTCATGGAACGATTGTTGAATGTAATACCGCTTATGGCGATGCGACCGTCGGCGTTAGAGATAACACTGATAGCCACTTAAAACTTTTAGAAGAACATGATTGGAATAAATACTTTAAGGTTGATTTAATGGACGCGGAAGGACCCGATATGGTGCTTCCGATTCCTAACGGCAAGATTCTTAAAACCAACTTAGTTGGTAAGAACATAAAGAATTATGATTCCATGGTCGTTCTAGCTCACTTTAAAGGCCATCCGATGGGCGGTTACGGGGGAGCATTAAAACAATTAGCCATCGGCTGCGCATCAAGAACTGGAAAGGCCCTCATCCACAGTGGTGGAAGAACCGATGACCGTTATTTAACGTGGAAAGAACATGCTGACCAAAATGTTTTCTTAGAAGCGATGGCGGATGCGGCGGAAAGCATCGTTAACTTCTTTAAGGGCAATATGGCTTATATCAATGTCATGAAGAATTTATCGGTCGACTGCGATTGCTGCGCGGTAGCGGAAGACCCGTGTATGAAAGATATCGGTATCTTAGCTTCGCTTGATCCGGTCGCGATCGATCAAGCTTGCATCGATTTAGTCCTTAAGAGCGATGACCCCGGTAAAGAACACTTTATGGAACGGGTTAATAGCCGGAACGGCATCCATACAATTGAAGCTGCCGCAGACCTTGGTATTGGCACCCGGGAATACGAACTTATTGAACTAAAATAAGCGCCATTAAACCAATAAAAAACACCTCAATTTTTGAACTGAACCCAATTTAGTTCACAGGAAAAGAAAAAGCCTTCTATCGTATACTTACGGTAGGAGGTTTTCTTTTTAAAAATCGATTAATTATTGCAGAAAGCCAATATTTTATTTGGTTTCGGGATTTTCTTTATGTAAGACCACATAGACTTCATAGGGTCTAAGAGCGTTTTCTTTTTGGTCTTCATAGTTATGGAGGAGGATTTCCCCATCGACTTTCGGTGACCATTGTTCTTGGTTACTGAAGTTCCCGATGACTTCGATAGTCCGTCCCCGATATTGTCTTAAGTAATGGAAGAGATATTCCGAATCTTTATCCAAGGGGGTGAAGCTCCCATTCTTAAGAAGTGCCCGGTATTTCTTGCTCTTCCAGAGCCGGATAGCTTTTTGGTAATAACGAAGGACGGAGGTGGGATCCTTCATCTCGTTTTTGACGGTGAATTGGTCGTTTTCCGTATCGACATCGAGCCAGGGGGTGGCTTTTGAGAACCCATGGTTCTTTTTGTTATTCCATTGGAAGGGGATTCTTGCGTTATCCCGTCCGGTGTTTTGAATCGCTTGTAAGGCTTCTTCTTTTGTTAAGCCCTTATCTTGTAAGTCTCTTAAGGCATTAATTTCTTCGATATCCCGGTAATCTTTTTCATCTTTGAAAATCGGGTTCTTCATTCCGAGTTCATCGCCTTGATAGATGAAGGGAGTGCCTCTAAAGAAGAGGGTGATGGTGAATAAAAATTTACCCGCTTCTTTCCGGTAAGCTAAATCAGTGTACCGGTTGAGAGCCCTAGGGAGGTCATGGTTATTCCAGAATATCGCGTCCCACGTTTTCTTAGGATCAGTCAATTGCCGTTTAAAGAGAGCTTCTCTTAATAGTTTCGCCGAGAATGGTTTTCTCACCCATTTCCCATACTTTTCGGTGCAGAACTGCATGAAGTCATTGAAGAGGAAGACCATGTTGAGTTCTTTCCGTTTGGGGTCAGTGTAGAGGAGTCTCGTTACTTCATTACTGGACCACGTTTCCCCGATGGTGATTGAATCAAAACGGCCGAAGGTTTCTCTCGCCATTTCATGAAGAATCGGGTGAAGAGTGGGGCCATTGACGACAATTTCTTTATCGGGTTCTTTCCCGAGGTTTTCGATGACGTCCATTCTAAAGCCGTAAACCCCGTGTTCGAGCCAATAATTCATCATCTTGTAGATTTCTTCATGGACCTTCGGGTTTTGCCAGTTTAAGTCCGGTTGCCCGACCGCGAAGAGGTGGAGGTAATATTCGTTGGTCGGTTCGTTATATTCCCAGGCCGTACCCCCGAAAGTGCTCATTAAGCCGTTCGGATAATCACGGAAAATATAATAATCGTGGTAGGGGTTATCTTTGCTCTTAATGGCTTCCTTAAACCAAGCATGTTCTTTGGAAGTGTGGTTAACGACTAAATCGAGGACGATATGGATGCCCATTTCCTTAGCTTTTTCGATTAAAGTGAATAAATCTTCATCGGTGCCAAAAGTGGGATCGACGTGGTAGTAATCGCTGACATCGTAGCCATTATCTTCCATTGGGCTTTTGAAAATCGGGGAAAGCCAAAGAGTGGTGACCCCTAATTTCTTGAGGTATGGGAGTTTTTTGATGATACCTTTTAAGTCGCCGACACCGTTTCCATCGGTATCGAGGAAGCTTTTAGGATAGATTTGATAGACGATTTGATTTTGGAAGGATTTTTTATTCATAGTTAACTCCTGAAGAGCCTTAGTATTATAGCGATTTTCCTCTCCCTTATGGGAGAAGGAAAGTGCTTTCTTTATTTTCTCACCTCTTTTGGTAGAATAAAGAGCGATGAACAACAACGATGTCGCTTTAACTTCGGAAGAAAAGAAGAAAAGAAAGAACCGCCGAAATTATATCATTTCCGTTTCCTTAGTTTTAATTTTGACGGTTGGAAGTTTGATATACACTCTTCTTTCGGCTGGGAATTGGAACATCGTCGAAGGGGCGAATCAAATTTGGAACGCGATAAGGGGCTGTAACCCCTGGTACTTAGTTTTAGTTCTAAGTTTAGTTATCATCACGTACCTGATCGATGGGCTCATCATCTATGTTTTTGCGAGACTTTATACTAGGAGATATCACTATTACCAAGGGGTATGTACGAGCGCTATCGGTGCGTTTTATAACAACGTCAGCCCCGCTAATACCGGTGGACAAGTCATGCAGGTGTTCACTCTTAAGAGCCAAGGGATTGAAGTCAGTAACGGCGCTTCCATCATGGTCATGTGGTTCATCCTTTACCAAGCCACTTTGATTCTTTTTGGAGCGGTGTCGATTGGTGTCGAATGGGGAACGATTTGGGAACTCCAAGCGATTCCGGGTTTAAATATCGGCGGTTGGAGCGGTAACGGGGTCCTAGGGGTTTTAATCGCTCTCGGTTTTGCCCTTAACGTCAGCTTGATTCTTCTTTTACTCTTCATGAGCTATAGTCACCGGTTCCATAACTTGATTTTAAACCATGCGATAAGCTTTTTAGGGAGAATCCATATATTGAAAAATCCTGACAAAACCCGGGAGAATTTACGGGTCCAAGTCGAAAACTTTAAGATCGAACTCAAACGTTTACAGTCCAATATTCCAGTCACGATTCTCATCGTTGTCTTGATGTTCTTGATGATTTTTATTCGGTTCTCCATCCCTTATTTCTCGGGTTTAGCCTTAGATGCCTATGGAGAAAATTACGTCTTTAATTTCATCGATGTTTTCCATTTCTGTTTTAGAAGTAGCTTCCACCAAATGGTAGCTGGTCTCTTCCCGATTCCTGGGCAAGCGGGGATCAGTGAATTAATTTATAATGCGATGTTCATGGACCAATTTAAACCGACCATGTTGAATGGTGTAGAGATCCGTTCTCAGCAAGTCAATATGAACACTTCCCAACTTATTTGGCGGGTCAGCACCTTCCACTTTGTCCTCTTTGTCGGCGGCATGATTTCGGCTTTCTATCGTTCACGGCCGAAAGAAGCTTATCACTACGCTAATAGGCAGACTTTCGTCGATTTACAGCTCGAAACCTTCAATGAACGAAAGAAAACAATCGATACGATATATGAGACTAAACAGCTATCGAGGAAAGAGATTGAGAAACGTTTAAAGTACCTCGATGAAGGGCAAGAAACCGGGGACGATATCTACGGGAAACCCTTGCCGAAAAAGAAGCCGGCTAAAAAGGCCACCAAAGCCCCGAAAGCGAGCAAAACTTCTAAGAAAGAATAATTATGCGGATCGTCATTTTTTCTGATACATATCCCCCGGAAGTCAACGGGGTGGCCACCTCAACGAGGAACCTTTACCGGACGCTAAAAGCCCACGGGGACGAAGTTTTAGTGGTAACCACTAATCCCTATAACCAAGAGCTCGCTCAAGACGGGGATATCGTTCGAGTTAAGGGGGTTAAGTTAAAGTGGCTCTACGATTACCGGATGGCGGGCATCGTTCACCACGGCGCCTTAAAAATCATCACCGAATTTAAACCCGATGTCGCGCATATTCAAACCGATTTCGGGGTCGGGCAATTCGGTTTCTTAACCGTCAATCGACTTCAGTTACCCTGCGTTTATACCTTCCACACGATGATTGAAGACTATACCTATTACGTCACCAAGGGGCACCTTGATCGAGCAGCGAAAGGGGTAGTGAGATTTTACGTTAGAAACAAAAGCCGGAAGGTCGATGAATTTATTACCCCCAGCGACAAAATTAAAGACTACATGCGTTCAATCGGAGTGGATGCTTATCTCTCGGTCATTCCTACCGGTATTGATTTTGATATTTTTAGACCACAGAACAATGACCCGAAAGTCGTGAAAGAGTTAAAAACTAAATATCACTTAAATGATGGGAGTTACATCTTCTTATCAATCGGAAGAGTCGCCAAAGAAAAGTCCTTAGATATCTGCTTGAAGGGTTACGCGGAATTCTTAAAAGGGAAACCCCAAAGAAAGACGAAGTTCGTCATCGTTGGGGGTGGTCCAGCTTTAGATGAATTAAAGCTTTTAACGAAAGAACTCGGCATTGAAAAGAATGTCGTCTTTGTCGGTCCGGTTTCCCCGGATGACGTCCATTATTACTATCAATTAGGGCAGTGCTTCTTAAGCGCGTCCGTCACCGAAACGCAAGGCTTAACCTTCATGGAAGCGATGGCGAGCGGTCTGGTACTTTTAGTTCGGTACGATAACGCGTTACTGCAGACCATCCAAGATGGCTCTAATGGCTATTTCTATCTCGATGAACATGACATGGCTAATAAACTCGCCTCCGTGATGGAGCTTCCAGAAGATAAAATAAAAGAGCTAAGGAAACAAATGGACATCGCTATTGAGCCCTATAGCCTTGAGAAGTTCTATCAAAACATTCATGTCACATACCAAAGAGCTATCCGGAAGAACTGGTAAAATCGTCGAAAGCGTCACCCGCGTTAAAGGTGACACCATCGTCATCGTCATCAGCGGTGAACGTTTTAAGGTCGGTTTAGATACTTATCTCAATCACTATTTTTATCAAGGTAAAAAATTAACTTCAAAAGAATATAATACTTTCTTAGAAGAAGTTAAAAATGAGAAAGATTATAAGTATTTATCGAAACTTCTTCTTAAAGGTACTGTCAGTGAGAAAGAGGCGTTCTTTAAGCTTTTAAAAAGAAAAGTGGAACCACATCAAGCCTCCATCCTTCTTAAAAAAGCGAAAGATGCTGGCTTGATTGATGACGATCCTGTCCTTACTAATTTAGTTGATGATTATCTTTACCGGGGATTGGGGAATCGAGGTATCAAAGAAAAGCTCAAGCTGGAGCATAACTTTGAAAACGATAAGTTAACAGAAATTGATTTACCCACTGAACAAGAACGAGTGGAGAAACTTTTTCCAAATGTTTTAAAGAAATACCAAAACGAAAACTACGAGATGAAGAAACGAAAAATCACCGATTTCTTCCTCCGTCATGGGTATAGTGATAGTTCGGTTAAAGGCTTAGTAGAATCTATTCCATATGACGAAAAGAAAGAAAGAACGCTTTTAAAGGAAGAATTAAGGCGATACCTATGCAAGAAAGGCCACCCGAAAGAGAGAAAAGAGTATTATAAGTTAACGGATTATTTTTTAAGAAAAGGTTATAAATTAACGATGATCAGAGAGGAGATAAACGATGAGCAAGAAGATTAGAGAATTTGAAGAAAACGATAAAGTGTTTGGTTCTTATTTAGTGACCAATGTCGTAAAAGGGGTGACCGCTAATTCGAGGAACTATATGACCATTACCCTCCAAGATGATTCTGGCAGTATCGAAGGGAAGAAATGGGATAGCGATAAAGAAGATGAAGAAGTGTTCGCGATTGGAAATGTCGTCAGCATTAACGCGGATGTGATTCTTTATAAGACTTCTCTTCAACTGAAGATTTATAACGGGGAAGTGGTCCCGATGAATCTGGTGGATCTCAGCCGTTTCTTAATCATGGCTCCGGAAAGCTTAGAAAGCTTAACGGCTCAGATTAATGAATATGTCTCTTCTTTTAAAAACAAAGATTTAAAACTCATCACCGAAACTTTACTTAAAAAGCATTGGAAAGCTTATACCGAATATCCAGCCGCGACAAAGTTTCACCACGCGTTCGGCAGGGGTTTAATGTATCACTCCGTTTCGATGGCACGGCTCGCGGAAAAAGTTTGTTCTTGTTACCCGGTTATTCAAAGAGATTTATTGATTGCGGGCGCCCTTCTCCATGACTTAGGTAAGACAGAAGAATTAAGTGGACCTATCGCCCCTCACTACACGACGGAAGGCCGGCTTTTAGGCCATATCAACATTCTCGCAGGAGAAATTCAAGAAGAAGCGAAAAAGCTCAATATCGATCCGGAAGTCGGGTATCTCTTAGAACACTTAGTTCTTTCTCACCATGGGAAACCGGAATTCGGTAGCGCCGTCCAACCGATGATTAGAGAAGCCTTCGTCCTCAATATGATCGACGATTTAGATGCCAAAATGAATGTCCTCGATAAGGCTTTTGACGGGGTGAAAAAAGGGGAATGGACCCAAAAGATCTTCCCCCTTGATGACCGGTCTTTCTATTTACCTGTTTACGACGAAAAGAAATAAAAAGAGTGGACTTTTAAAAAGATAATTAGATTTTTAAAGTTTATTTTTCCTTTACTTTATCCGAAATTTGTCTCGCTAAAAGGGGTAAATCCATGCCGCTGGTATCTTGCCCTTTCATCGCGATCATAAAGCCGTCCATGTGGTAACGAGGAATGACGTGGACGTGGAAGTGAGGGATTGATTGTCCGGCTTCTTTTCCGACGTTGGTTAAGATGTTCACCCCTTCCGCTCCGAGGACCGCAACTTCCGCTTGCCCGATTCTTTGAGCGACATCAAAAACCTTGTGCATAAGTTCCTGCGGACAGGTTAAGTAGTTTTCATAATGCTCTTTCGGGATGACTAAGGTATGGCCTCTCGTCACTTGACTGATATCGAGAATCGCGATGACATCATCATCTTCATATATCTTATTAGAGGGGATTTCCCCATCGATAATCTTGCAAAAAATATCTTTCATTCTTCTGCCTCTTTTCGGTTTAATTATAAATATTTTCTCGGAAAGAAAAAGAGCGGTCCCGTAAGGAACCGCTCAAACTTTTCTATTTTTCCTTAATCGAAGAGATCAGGGAAGGTGGTCTTGAAGTAGTCGAAGACATAGTCATCGTGATAGACGATAGCCATTTGTTCGACATAGTAACTGTTGGACGATTGTGTCCAAGTATCACCGCTGGCTAAGAGGTAGGCCATCTTTCTCGCGACATTTTCCGCGTAGTTATGGTCACCTTCATGGGCCGCCATGTTGTCATAGTAGTCAGCTTTGACGCTGGCGGACGCATTAGCGTTCGGCGGGGTAATCTTCGCCGCTTTAACCGCTTCATCGACCCGGACGATATAGAAGGTGTCATTGGCATCATCGTAATAAGCGTAGGGGTAATCGGTGCCGGTTTGGTAGCTGGCCGGAGTTAAGTAGTAGCTTCCGCCGCGGTAATGACCATATTCGAAGTAGTCACTGGCCACGTCATTAGCGTACTTCCCAGTATTGGGATCGTATTCGGTGCTATCGACTTCGTTCGCGACTTGGACCCGGAAGAGCCGGTTTTGGAGGCTGTCGTTTCCAAGGGTAAGGGTGCTACTGGTGAACCAACCGTGGTTAGTGTTATTTTCCGCGATTAAGGCGTTTTCCTTGATGAGGAAGCCCGTTTCAATCGTGTACGCCCCATTATTGGTGTAGTCGTTTCTAATATCGGTGTTATCGTCGAACCGGCTATCGGTGATGTGACGATATCTTTCGATATCAGTTCCGAGCTTACTTTCTTGGTAGAAATCGATGGTTTCTTCACCGACCATGATGCTGTCTTTCGTCCATTGGGCATCTTTTAAGATGGTTTCCGCCATCGCCTTTTGATCTTCAGTGAAGTAGTCCATCGTGCCCTTATAGAGGCTATCTAAGAAGGTGAAACCATAGATAGAACTATCTTTACCCTTTTCGATAACGTGTTCACAGTAAGCATCGACGAGGTTACGGACCGCACTCGGTTTACTCGCGTTGTCCTTTAAAGAGATATAGTCGATCTTTCTCGCCGCGGTCAATCTGATTTGCCCGAAGTTTTGGCTATAGAGATATTGGCTGGTTAATTCATCCCGGTAAATATCCGGTAAGATTTCCATTTCAATATAGGTTTGATAGGTGCCAAAGATATCTTTGAAGTAGGCATTCTTGATGTCACCATCGTAGTCCTTATTCCCACCATCGAGGATGAAGCCTTCTTCATCTTCTTTGATGTCTTCCGTTAAGCGGAAGGAACCTTGGATTTGGGTATAGTCTTCATTATAAGGATATATACCATCGTGTTCTTGGGCTAAGGAGTGGTAATTTCCGATTTGGGCTTCATAGAACTTCCGTTCGCTGAATTCCGACCGGTTATTGGTGTAGTCAGCATTGCTGACGTAACCTAAGAAGACGCTTCTAATCCGGTAGAGAACTTCCGAATAGAAACTGACGACTTTGTTGATGTCGCCTTTGCCTTCCTCGTCGTGATAGACAGCATAGGCATCCGCGAAAGCTTGGATTTCCGCCGTGTCATTGGTGCTGAGGTAATTTTCAACGACCGTTCTTAAGCCTTTGACATTACCGACATCGAAGAAGTTTCCATAGATCGTCGTGCTATAGAGATAGAGGACGTTATTTAAGACTTGTTCACTGTTGGAAGTGCCAGGGGTGACGAGAGCATCATAGATTTCTTCCATGGTGTTGTTGACGACCCCATCGAGGTTGAGAATCGGGGCATTTTCGATATCTCCTTGCGGACGAGCTTCGACGGTGCCGCAGCTCGCGAGGCCCATGATACCGGCGACGGAGAGAGTTAATAACGCTAAGATATTTTTCTTTTTCATATTCTTTTCTCCTTAGTCATTGCCTCTGGTCGAGTAGTAGAGGGAGCCACCGACATTCCATAAGGAAGCGTATTCCCCGGTGCTCTTGTTAGGATTGCTGTAGTCGAGAGCGGCGATTTCGCTGATCAAGCTACCAGTCATGGTGTCCGCGCCTTGGGCTCTGGCTTGTTCTTGTGACGCGATCATTTCCGCGTAAGAGGTCCAGTTGTCCGACCAAGTTTCGAAGTTACTATTGGAAGTCTTCATCCGGCTAGTTTGGACGTAGGTTTCCATTTCGCTTTCGATTTTCTTGTTGGCAAAGACGATATTGCCATCTTCGACGAGTCTCTGGAATTGATAGGTCGAAAGGCTATCGTTATAACCCCGGATATCGTCGCTGACGGTGTTGGCTCTCGTGTTGAAGGAAGAGGTGGTTTGGGTGTTGTAGTTGACGTAAGTGGTCATCGGAACATTTTCATCCCCTTCGGTATAGGTCGGGTAACGGCTCATCGACGGCGTAGCGGTGGTGTAGTATTCGCTTAAGGTCGCGATGTTTTGATCGTTAACTTCCGCTGCATTTTCGGTGATGGGATCAGTTCCGTGGACCGGGCTTAAACCATATTGCGAGAGCGCGCTTCTTTGAACCACGATGAAGTGGATACCTTGATAGGAGCTCGTTCCAGCTCTCACAGCGAGGACGATTTGCCCTTCGCTATCGGTGAGGACGTTATGGGTAAATTGCGGTAAGACGTTGGTCGTATCGATTTGGAAACCCGGGAGGTTTTCAAATTGTTCGGCCGGAAGTCCGACATAATCTTCACCGGTGACGTGGTTACCAGTGATATCGTTAGTGACGTTTGCGGCAACAGCCTTGGTTTCTTCACTGAGAATATTGCTGATGCTATTGGTTTGGATGACGTTCGGCGTGATGACGCAGACGTTATGTTTATTGAAATACTTGTTATAAATAACGTTCCGCGGGAAGAAGGCGTCGTTGCTTTCATTGACCGGGTTACCATTGGCATCGGTGGTGATGTCAGCCATCTCGAGCAAAGCGACAGCCGCCCCGAACGGAATTTGTCCAATTCCGAGGTCATTGAAGTAGTCGTAAACGGTGACTTCTTCATTGCCATTATGGATGGTTTGGGTGGTATCGATCATGTCGGAGGTGATGGCTTCGCTGTTTCCAGCCACATCATATTCGGCATCTTCTCTTAACCCTGGCGCAATCCGATAGAGATTTTCTTTCCCGTATTTGGTTTCGCTATTTCTTTGGTTGTAGAGGGATTCATAAGCGTAAATCCCAAGTTTGAATTCGGGAACCAGGTCGTTTTCGCCCATGACCTTGGTCATTAAATTGATTTCCCCGAAGTTGCTCGCGCTGGTGTCATCGCTATATTGTTGCGCGACCGTTCCAAAGTCCCATCTTCTGGAAAGGGGAGTGATGTCGCTGGTGTTCGCACCGGCTAAAGCGAGGATGACGTTAGCGAGGGTCGTGGTTTCACCACCTTCCCCCGGTGTCGAGCTTTCCCCGATCTTGTCTTGGGTGTAAGCGTTGCTGGTAGCGCTATCGAGTTGGACAAGGATGTGACGGATGTGGTAGGGCATTTGTTCTTTAAGCCAACCATCATCGCCGATGCCCCATTGTTCGCTTTCCGGGAACGAAACTTTCGTTTCCCCGTTTTGAACATAGGTGCCATCGCGCATCGCGTCTAACCCATTGACGTTAGAATCACCAGTTCCAAAGTTTTGATAGATATCTTCTTGGAATCTCTCTTGTTCGAGGTTGTAGAGGTGATATTGATAAAGTTCATCGACGTTTTTGACACCAGCATTGTTTAAGATGGTTTCGAATTCTTCTTCGTAAGAAGTGTTATTGTTACGAGAATTGTTCGTCGCTGTTTGCTTATCTTCAATCACCTGTTGCGTCGCTTGGTCTTGTAAATCGCTGAGAACCGAAGCTTGGCTCGGATCTTGGTAATAGTTACGAATTAAAACTTCGTAGACGCAATCGAATTCGGTGCTGAGAGAATCGCCAGATTGTTGGTAATAATTCATTAAATCCTCGGCCGTGTAGCTCACCCTATTACCTTGGGCATCGGTATAGGTGAAAATAGCGCCGCTCGGGCTGTATGACGGACGATCGCAACTTGCGAGGCCGCCAGCTACCGCTACGACTGCTACTAAACCGAGAGCACATTTTCTTGCATTCATAATTGTGGACTCGTTCCTCCTTCAACAAAACGTTGCGTGAAAATGATATTCTCTAAAGAGAATCTATGCAAGACATTCTTATCTGCAAGATTTCTTCGAAAGTCTTTTATCGAAAAATTTGAACGCAGGGTTAACTTGCCCTAAAATTGTTGAGCCTTGGAGGAGTTATGAACGAATTAGTTATAAAAAATCTGAATGTTGAGATTGGGGATACCCCAATTCTGAAAAATTTAAATCTTGAAATTAAACCCGGGGAAATTGTTGCTTTACTCGGTCCTAATGGGCATGGTAAATCCACCTTATTAAACGCGATAATGGGCAATCCATCGTATAAAATCATCGGTGGGCAAATCTTATTAAATGGAGAAGATATCACCAATCTCACCCCGGATAAACGGAGCAAAGCTGGCCTCTTTTTAGCCATGCAAAACCCGATGGAAGTTCCAGGGCTCAACTCCTTAGATTTCTTTAAGGCCATGATCAACGCTCACCGGGAAAAACCGATGAATTTGTTCCAACTCTACAGCAGCCTCGAAAAAGCCTACAAAGCGATGGAAATTCCTTTTGAAATGTCGCAACGAAATCTCAATGAAGGTTTTTCCGGCGGGGAAAAGAAAAAGAATGAAATCCTCCAGATGTTACTTTTAAATCCTCCGTATGCTTTAGTCGATGAAATCGATTCAGGCTTAGATGTTGATGCTATTCAAGTGGTCGCTAAAAACTTAGTCGAACAAAAGGAAAGAGGCACCGGTTTCTTAGTGGTCAGCCACTACGCGAGACTCTATCACTTAATCCACCCGACCAAAGCCGTCATTTTAGTCAACGGCCAAATCGTCATGGAAGGGGGTCCGGACTTAATTGAACGGGTCGATAAAGAAGGCTATGAATGGCTTAAAACTGAACACGGAATTTCATTAGAAAAAGACTTTGGCAATTCCTTAAATGTCACCTCAATCGGGGTCTGCGCGACCAAAGTTTTGACTGAGGATAAATGATGACTGAGCTTATCCAAGAAGAAATAAATACCGAGACTTATGAAGTCAAACCCTGCGATACCTTGACCTTAAATATCGCTAGTTTTGATGATTTCAAAAATCGCAAAATCCTTGTAGTTTTACATGAAAATTCAACATTAGACTTAGCTTTTGCGGACTTTTCACGAAATTCAGGTTTTGTGAATATCGATGTAAAACTCAAAGAAAAAGGTGCAAAAGCCTACATCGATATCGCCTCTTTATGCAAAGAAAAAGATAAGAAAAAATTCGAAGTTGAAGTCACCCATGAAGTCGGGGAAACTATCGCCTACGTAAATATGAACGGCATCGTCACCGAAGCCGGCCACTTAGCTTTCTTAGGGAAAAATATCATCCTTAAAGGCGCTAAAAAAGCGGCCACCCGGCAAGATGATAAAGTGGTGATTTTCAATAAAGACGGCACCGCTCAAGCTAACCCGATGTTAGTCATCGATGAGAACGATGTGCAAGCTGGTCACGGAGCAGCGGTCGGTCGGTTAAATGATCGAGAACTTTTCTACTTTACCTGCCGTGGGATATCGGAAGATGAAGCGCGAAAACTCTTAGCGTTCAGCTATTTAAAGCCGATTACTAGACATTTCAAAGAAAGTGAAAAAGAAGAAATTCTCAATAAGATAGAAGGGAGTTTAAGCCATGTTTAATCCCAATGATTTTCGTAAAGATTTTCCGATGTTTCGGAATAACACTTTAATGCAAGGTCAGCCCTTAGTCTTTTTAGATAACGCGAGCACGACCTTTAAACCTGACTGCGTCGTCCAAGCGGTCACGGATTATTACACCAAATATACCTCCAATTCCCATCGGGGTGACTATGACCTTTGCTACCACATGGATGAAATGGTCTTAGAGAGCCGGAAAGAAATTGCTTCTTTCATCAACTGTAAGCCGGAAGAAGTGGTCTTTACCTCTGGTACGACTGGTTCCTTAAACCTTGTAGCGTTCGGGTACGGAGCAAAATATTTAAAAGAAGGGGACGAAATCCTTTTAACGCAAGCGGAACACGCTTCAAATGTCCTTCCGTGGTTTAAAGTCCACGAAATGACCGGTGCGAAAGTTAACTATATCCCCTTAGATGAACACGGGAGATTAACGGTTGAAAACCTTAAGAAAGCTATCACTCCAAGAACTAAGATTGTTGCGGTCGCTCATGTGACTAATGTTTTAGGTTATATCGCTCCCATCAAAGAAATCGCAAAGGTGGTCCATGAACATGGCGCCATCTTAGTGGTCGATGGAGCGCAGTCAGTTCCCCACGTTCCCACGGACGTTCAAGATATGGACTGCGACTTCTTAGCCTTTAGCGGTCACAAGATGTTAGGCCCGACCGGTATCGGGGTCCTCTACGGAAAATTCCCGTTACTAGTTAAGACCGATCCCTTCATGACCGGTGGCGGCATGAACGCGAAATTTGATATGTGCGGGGATGTGAATTATCTTCAACCCCCTCTTAAATTTGAAGCGGGTACCCAGAATTTAGCTGGTATTGTCGGATTAAAAGCCGCTGTTCAATATTTAAAGAAGGTCGATTTAAAAGCGCTTCGGGAATATGAACAAAGCTTAAAAAAATACGCGGTGGAAGAGTTAGAAAAAACCGGTAACGCGAAAATTTATAATGCCGAAAGCGAAAGCGGCATCGTAACTTTTAACATCAAAGGGGTTTTCGCCCAAGACGCAGCGACTTTCCTTAATTCCCGCGGTATCGCCTGCCGAAGCGGCAACCACTGCGCTAAAATTTTGATTGATTATCTCCATGAAGTGGCCACTGTGAGAGCCAGCTTCTACCTCTATACAACCAAAGAAGATATTGACCGCTTAGTTGATGCGGTTAAACACGGAAAGGAGTTCCTCGATGCCTACTTTTGAAATGATCCCGTTAATGATGCGGGAAATTATTATGGATCACTATTCGAATCCTCGTCACAAGGGGGTTCCAACTGACCTTTCTTCCTACAAGAAAATCCACACCGATAGTGTTAATTGTATCGATGATTTCGATGTTTATTTAAAGACGAAAGACGGCATTGTCGTCGATGCGATGTGGGATGGTGTAGCGTGCACGATTTCTTCCAGCTCCACCGATATTTTGCTCGACCAAGCCATCGGGCAAAAAGAGGAAGATGTCCTCAAGATGATCGATAACTACATGAAAATGATCAATGAACAACCCTATGATGAGAGTGCTCTTCAAGAAGCTTTAGCTTTTAAAAACACTTCAAAGCAAGCAGCCCGTATTCACTGCGCTACCATGGGGTGGACGGCTCTTAAAGAATTGATCGAAGAGGAGCACCATGAGCACAAATAAGGATAAGGACTTCTTAAATAACGAATATAAGTACGACTTTAAAGACCAAGCCAAAGTCATTTATTCAACCGGTAAAGGTTTAAATGAAGAAGTTGTCAGAAAGATTTCTGAACTTAAACATGAACCGGAATGGATGACGGAATATCGTTTAAAGTCCTTAAAGGCTTTTGAAAAGATGCCGCTTCCGAGCTATGGACCGGATCTTTCCTTTTTAGATTTTTCGTCTTACACATATTTCACCCGGGTAATTCAAGAAGAAGAAAATAGTTGGGATAAAGTTCCTTCCGAAGTTAAGAACACCTTTAAACGGTTAGGGATTCCGGAAGCGGAAGCCAAATATTTAAGCGGCGTCACCACGCAATATGAGAGTGAAGTCGTCTACCATAACATGTTAGAAGAAGTGGGAAAGAAAGGTGTCATCTTCCTTTCCACCGATATGGGGCTACAAATGTGTCCCGATATCTTTAAGAAATATTTCGGTACAGTTGTTCCTTACCTCGATAACAAATTCGCGGCTTTAAATGGGGCCGTCTGGAGCGGCGGTAGCTTTATCTATGTTCCAAAAGGTGTCCATTTAGAGAAACCCTTACAATCGTACTTTAGAATTAATAACGAAAAGACCGGGCAATTTGAAAGAACTTTGATCGTCGTCGATGAAGGAGCCTCCATCCATTATGTGGAAGGATGCACCGCTCCGATTTATAGCAAAGAAAGTTTACATGCTGCAGTGGTGGAAATCGTCGTTTTAAAAGGGGCGACTTGCCGCTATACGACGGTTCAAAATTGGTCGACCAATATTGTTAATTTAGTCACCCAAAGAGCCTTAGTCATGGATGATGGCTTAATGGAATGGGTCGACGGGAATATCGGTTCTTACCGGAATATGAAATACCCGGCTTGCATCTTAAAAGGGGACAACGCGAAAGGGAGAACTATCTCGATTGCGGTCGGTGGTCATAATCAATTTCAAGATAATGGAGCGAGAATGATCCATATCGGGAAGAACACCAGTTCCACGATTATCAGTAAATCGATCGTCCACGATGGCGGGGTCGCTAATTACCGGGGAACGGTGAGAATGATGAAAACGGCGGAGAACGCTCATAGTCACGTCGAATGCGATACTTTAATCATCGACGATAAGAGTAAGAGCGACACCTATCCTAAGAATGATGTTCAAAATGGCACTAGCTTCATTGAACACGAAGCGACGGTCAGTAAAATTAACGAAGAACAACTTTTCTATTTGATGAGTAGAGGTTTAAGCAAAGAAGAAGCCACCCAAATGATCGTCATGGGCTTCATCGAACCTTTCAGCAAAGAACTTCCGATGGAATACGCAGTAGAACTTAATCAACTTATCAAGCTCGATATGGAGGGTTCAATCGGTTAATGAAATCTTTCGATGTCATCGTCATTGGTGGTGGTCATGCCGGGGTGGAAGCCAGCCGTAGTGCTGCTTTACTCGGGCACAAGACCTTACTTTTAACGTTGAACAAAAAGATGATAGCGAACACGCCATGTAATCCTCATATCGGTGGAAGCGCGAAAGGGGTGGTCGTTAGAGAAATCGATGCCTTAGGTGGTCTCATGGGTATCGCAGCGGACCATGATCCCCTTCAAATCAAGATGCTCAATACGGGGAAGGGTCCTGGTATTCAATGTTTAAGAGCCCAGGTTGATAAAAAAGCCTATCCCGCTTATGTGCAGGAATGTTTAGATAAGGTTCCGAATCTCGAAATCCAAGAACATGAAGTCAAAGAAATCATCGTTGAAAACCATAAAGTTACCAGTGTTAGATTAGAAAATAACGAAATCATCAGCTGTAAAGCGGTTATTTTAACCACCGGCACCTATATGGATAGTACGGTCATTCAAGGAAACGAAGTTCGGGAAGAAGGACCGGACGGAGAAAAATCATCCATAGGTTTAGCCTCTTCTTTAAGGAAGCTAGGTTTAAAACTTTTTAGACTTAAGACCGGTACTCCTCCGAGAATTAAAAAATCTTCTATCGACTTCTCAAAAGCGGAGTTAGAACCTGGGCAAGATGGGGAATTAGCTTTTTCATATCAAACCGAGAAGTTTAAGCCCTTAAAAGATCAACTTCCTTGTTACTTAATCTATACCTCGGATGAAACCTTAAAGTTGATCCGTGAGCATATCGATGAAAGCCCCGTCTTTAATGGCACAATCAAAGGGCAAGGGCCAAGATATTGCCCGAGCATTGAAAGCAAGGTTAAAAGATTCCCGGATAAAACCCGTCATCAGCTATTCTTAGAACCGGAATTTAAAGAAGGGGAAAGCATCTACCTCCAAGGTTTTTCCACTGGCTTCGGTCGGGATTTCCAAGAAGTCTTAGTCCATACTTTACCCGGCTTAGAACATGCGGAAATCTTAAAGTACGCTTATCAAATTGAATATGAAGCGATCGACCCCTTAGAGTTTAAACCCAGCTTAATGTTAAAGAAGGTGGAAGGTTTCTTTGGAGCTGGTCAAATCCTTGGGACCAGTGGTTATGAAGAGGCAGCGTCCCTCGGTTTAATGGCGGGGATTAATGCTTGTTTATACATTGAAAACAAGCCTCCCTTTATCCTTAAAAGAAACGAAGCCTATATCGGTGTGATGATTGATGACCTCGTCACTAAAGGGACGGAAGAACCATATCGCTTAATGTCCTCGAGAGCGGAATACCGCCTCTTATTAAGGCACGATAACGCGGATACGCGGCTTATGAAGTACGGCCATGAATTAGGATTGATAAATGATGAGGTATTTTCGAAATATCAGGAAAAATATCAAAGAATTAACAAGATAATTGATATTTTAAAAACGACTACCATACCCAATAATAACCAAGAATTCAATGATTATTTGGTCAGCAAAGGCTATACCGATACTTCTGTCGGTCACCGGGCGATTGAGCTTTTAAAACGGCCTTTCGTCACCTTTGAAGCGTTAAGAAAATATTTCCCTGATCTCGATCCATTGCACCTCAATCAAAGGGAAATACTCTCTCTCGAAATCATGGTGAAATACGAAGGCTATTTAGCGAAAGAAAAAGAAGAAGCTCATAAATTAGATGAATTAGAAGACGTTCTTCTCCCTGATGATTTAGACTATCTTCATCTCGATGGTTTAGCCTTAGAAGCGAGAGAAAAACTTGATCAAGTGCGGCCGAGAACCCTAGCCCAAGCGGGGCGAATCAGTGGGGTAAACCCCGCTGATATTTCAGTTCTCTATTTAACTCTTAAACGGAGGGGCATCTTATGACGATGGAAGAGCTTATTCTTAAGACCCAAGATTTTTTAAAAATTAGCGATGAACAAAAAGCCCAATTCGTTGCGTATTTAAATTTGATCTTTGAAAAGAATAAGGTCATGAATTTAACTTCCATCACCGATATGGAAGAGGCAATCGATAAACATCTTTTTGATTGTTTGTTGCCCTTAAAAATCATCCCACAAGGCGTTAAAGAAATCTTAGACGTCGGAAGCGGGGCGGGTTTTCCGGGTATCGTTTGGGCGATCGCGATGCCTAACGCAAAATTAACTTTAATTGATGCGACCAAAAAGAAATGTGATTTCTTAAACGAAGTAGCTACTGCTTTAAACCTTAAAAATGTCCGTATTCTTAACCTCAGAGCGGAAGACTATAAACAAAAAGAAAAGTATGATTTAGTGACCGCAAGAGCGGTTTCCTCCCTCCCCATTTTACTCGAGATTACCGCGCCATTTTGTAAGGTGAACGGCTACGTTTTAACTTTAAAAGGTAAGAACGGCAGAAATGAACTGGAAGAAAGCTTAAACGCGAGAAAGATGTTAAAGCTTGAAGTCGTCACCATTCAAGAAGAAAAACTCTTCGATGACGATACGAGAATCAATATTCTCTTTAAAAAGAAAGAAAAAACCGCTCATAGGTACCCCAGAGCCTGGGGAATTATTCAAAAAAGCCCGCTTTAACTTTGGAAAATATTCCGAGTGTTTTAGAATATGTGCTATGGCAAAGACGATTGCGATTTGTAACCAAAAAGGCGGGGTGGGAAAAACGACGACCGCTATCAATTTAAGTAGCGCCCTCGCTCATTTTGGAAACAAAGTATTATTAGTGGATTTTGACCCGCAAGGTAACGCGGGACGCGGTTTAGGCTGCGACGTTTCCACCTTAGAAAAAACGATTTTTGAAGGGCTTTTAGATAATCTCAATTGGAAAGAAATTGCGAGACCCACCAGTGAAAGTAACCTCTATATTCTCCCGTCTAATTTACGCTTAGCATCTTTAGATTCCGTGATGCCGAGAATCAGTAGCAATCGGCCTTTTTACGTCTTACAAGAATATTTAAAGCAGGCCCAAGATAGCTTCGATTACATCATCATTGATTGCCCTCCGAGCTTGGGGCTTTTAAGCATCAATGCCTTAGTCAGTTCCGATAGTGTGATCATCCCCATCCAATGCGAATACTTTGCGATGGAAGCGGTCGCGCCCGTCCTTTCTTCCATCAGTAAAATCCAAGATTCCTATAATCCCAAACTTAAAATTGAAGGTTTCTTACTCACGATGTATGACCCGAGGACAACCTTAGGGACAGAAGTGGTAACGACTGTCAGAGGTCTATTTAAAGAAGATACTTTCTTAACGACGATACCGAGAAATATTTCGATTCCGGAAGCCTCCGCTCGGGGTTTAGCGGTCACCTCTTTTAGGCCCTCCGCTCAAGGGAGTTTAGCGTATTTTGCCTTAGCTCGTGAGGTATTAGATCATGCCTAAAAAGACCTTTAATACCGATTTAACCGCCTTGATTAAGAAGTTCAAAAAGAACGATGTCATCGCGGAAATCGAAAAGGAATACCAAAGGCAAGCGGCGACGACCGTCCCTCTTTCTTTAATTGACGATAATAGTTTTATTAAACGCGTTCCTTTAAAGAAAGAAGTCGTCGAACGGATGGCGAAGAGCCTAGAAGAAAAAGGAATCTATAACCCCTTAGTTATCAGGCCGCGTTCTCATCATTATGAATTGATTTTAGGTCGGAGAAGATATTTCGGAGCGAAGAAAGCTAATTTAAAAACCGTGCCAGTCGTTATCACCGAAGCGGAAGATGAAGAAGTTCTTTTAATGCTTCTGGCCGATAACCGGGACATGCGGGACGGAAATATGATTGAAATGGGTTATATCTATGAAGCTCTCGTCACGAAGTTCCATTATACCCAACAAATGTTAGGGGAACTTTCCCATCAATCGAGGTCACAAGTCACCAATACTTTAAGACTTTTAAAACTTCCGGATAACGTCATTAGAGAAGTAGCGGTTGGTAAATTAAGTTATGGGCACGCGCGAGCGCTCGCTCCGCTTTCCGAAGACGAAATTAACGAGATGGTCTCTTTAATTCATAAGAACCATCTTTCGGTGAGAGATACGGAAATCTTAAGTAAGAAATCCTTAGATAAAACTGATTTCATCAAACCAAAAGTAGAGGAAAACCCTCTACTTAAAACCTTTGGTATCACCAATATTATCCAAGAAAAAGAAAGACTTCTGTTCACTTTTAAGAGTGAAGAATTGCAGAAGTCGTTCTTGGAGCAAATTAAGAAGCTTACCGATAAATAACGAAGCCGTATTTCGTTAAGACCTCATCCTTTAAGTTATGACTGATAAGGATGTTTTTATTTTTAAGGAGGTCTTTAACGTTGATGTCTTTTTCGGTGGGTACTAATTCATGTAAGACTGGTTCTTCCGTCTTATGATCCTTTAAGGTAATCTGTAAGCAACCATCAACGTACTTGATTTCAAAGTCTAAATCATTGATGTGATAGTCCTTATGGAGTTTGATCAAGTTTTGAATCATGTGGTAACGGTCCATGTTCCAAGTGGTTTTATCCCAGATGAACATCTTCCGGCAGTCGGGGTCTTGGCCACCGGTTAAACCGATTTCATCCCCGTAATAGACCATCGGGATACCGGGATACATGAATAAGAAGCTAAAGGCTAATAAGGTCTTATCTTCATCGAAACCACATTCAGTGATGAACCGGGCTTTATCGTGGCTATCGATAAGGTTCATGACGTTATGATTGACTTGGTCCTTATACTTCATTTGAAGTAAGGTCACCCGGTCAGCATAGTCTTGCGCGGTCTGGGTTTTATTAGCGAGGAAATCAAGGACCGCCGCGGTAAACGGATAGTTCATGATGGAATCAAATTCATCTTGATGGTCAAGGAAAGCGTGCCCATCATGCCAGTTTTCAGCGATGAGGAAGATATCCGGTTTGATGGCTAAGAGTCTTTCTCTCAGTTTTCTCCAGAAAGCGTGGGGGATTTCATCCGCGACATCCATCCGATAACCATCGATATGGTAGTTCTTTAAATAATGTTCACAGATTTTGATGACATATTCTTGCGCGTCTGGATTATTGAGATTGAGTTTTGGCATGTATTTCCCGATGCCGAAGGATTCATAGGTCAATTCATCAGTGTTCTTCGCGGTGTCATAGTTATGGAAGATGAACCAATCGAAGTAGGGGCTCTTCTTGCCGTTCTTAACCGCATCGACAAACATCGGGCAATAATACGCGACATGGTTAAAGACTCCGTCGAGGACGATGAGAATATCCTTTTCATGAGCTTTTTTGATTAAGTCATGAAGGTCTTCTTCATTCCCGAAGTCTTCCGCTATTTTGTAGTAGTCATAAGTTTCGTATTTGTGATTACTGACCGCTTCAAAGACCGGAGTGAGATAAAGAGCGTTCACCCCTAAATCTTCTAAATGATCTAAGTGTTTAGTGATGCCTTTTAAGTTTCCACCAGCGTAGGTCATCCGGGTGATGTTGCTATTGTCACCCCATTTGACGTTAACTTTCTTGTTGATTGGATGGTCTTCTCCATCGCAGAACCGATCGACGAAGATTTGGTAGAAAATCCGGTCTTTAAATTTTGGGTTAACAGTTAAAACATCGACCGGGTTAATGTAGGGCATCTGGAAGTAGTCATAGTGGCAGGCTTTAAAGTCATAATCACCTTCGGTAATCTTATTTTCACTGTAGAAATAAGTCTTCCCATCTTTGGCGATAATCTTAAATACATAGCCTAATCTCACATCGTCAGTGTGGAGATAGATGTAATAAAAATCGTGGTATTTTGTGGATATTTTTTTCGTTATTTCGATTTCTTTATGTTTATCGAGAATGAAGTATTTGCATTCATATAAGAGATAAACTTTAGCTATATCATCATCCTTTTTGGTTCGAAGGGTGATTTTCATGGTATGAGGATCCACTGGATAGCTATACAGGGACTCATTTCGGTGATAAAGGGCGGAAAAATCCATATATTTTTAAACCTCACCTATAGGATACTAGGTCTTTTTAGTTTTAAAAGGGGTATCGCACCTTTTAGTATCAATGTCTGTATTGTTAAGTTTGCGGAGAGGGTCTTTACATCTTCAAATTTATGATTAAAATATAAGCAACTTCAGGGCGACGAGAATTACGTCGACTGGCGGTATAGCCCGCGAGCGGAAACGCATGATTTGGTGAAATTCCAAGGCCAACGGTAAAGTCCGGATGTTAGAAGGAGACGGGTATCCCCTGGAGTATGGGGATATTTTTTATGTCTTGGGAAACATGGCTTACCTTAATACTCTTAATCCTCTTGATTATTTTTACTGTCTTATTAGTCGGAAAATATAACGTTAAACCTAGATATAGCTCTGGAAAATTAGTGGCGAGAATCGCGATTTTTGCGGCTATATCTTCCATTCTTTATATCGTTCCAATCTTCAATTTTAATCTTCCTTTTTTGCCATCGTTCCTTTCGATTCACTTCGACGAAATACCTTTATTTATTTGTGGTTTTGCCTACGGCCCTTGGGCGGGTATCGCCGCGACGATTGTTAAAACTTTATTAAAGCTTCCGTTCACCAGCACCTTAGGTGTCGGAGAACTGAGCGATTTAATCTTTACTGCCGCCTTCCTACTTCCGACGACTTTAATCTACCGGAAAATGCGGAACCTTAAAGGAGTGGGAATCGGCTTTGCGGTCGGAATGGTCTGCCAACTCATCGTCAGCGTCCTCATGAATATCTATGTGATGTTACCCTTCTATATGTTCGTGATGGGACTCCCATATGAGGCGATCCTTTCGATGTGCCAACTCGTTAATCCGATGGTGACCGATCTCTCTTGGCCGTACGCGTTGTTCTGCGTTCTACCGCTGAACCTTATTAAAGATGCCGCGGTTATTCTCGTCACCTTTATTGTTTACCGAAAGATTCATATTGTCCTTCGTTTTGAAACAAAAAAAGCTGAGCAATAAGCTCAGCCTTTATGTTCTTTTATATCGCGTTATTCTTCGACTTCGATCGCCGCGACCGGGCAGCTCGCAACCACATCCATGATAGCGGCTTGGTCGGTCACTTCACCGATAACTTCGCTCTTGCCGTCCGCCGAGAAGGCAAAGACATCCGGAGCGGCCGAAATGCAAACACCACATCCGATGCAAGCATCAGCATTAATTTTAACTTTCATTCTGAAAAACCTCCAAATTTTTCGTAAGTTAATTATAATCAATCCCCGCTTGATATTCAAAGGAAAGTTTGGGAAGGGATGAGGGGATAAAAAGTTCAGTGCTCATCAATCTTTTTTTGCATTTAATTAAGGAACAATGGGAGGTATTAAAAATCTTTTAAAAGAAGGTTCATCAACTTCTTTAACACATGCTAGAATTCTTGTGAGGAGACTCATTTATGAAAGGAAAATTCTTAGCCTTATTAGTCTTGCCGCTCCTTAGTTTGGCAGGCTGCACAGAACCCGTCGATACTAGTGAAACTTCTACTTCGACTAGTGGTCAGACGTCTATCAATAGTTCAACCATCAGTTCCACCAGCGTGAAAACGTGGGTAGAAAAGGATCAGGATGGTGACGTGACTGTGTCTTCTGTCCCGTCGGAAATCGTCATCGGCGCGACCAATTCTTATGCCGTTAATTTAACATTCTCTAGAATGGTTATAAACTCGGAAGCCGAATTCAGTGTTTCTGATGAAACTATTCTTCCTTTAGAGGCCTTAAATTACGAAGGAATCGGGGACGGCAGCCAGACAACGAGCGGCGTTGTTTATATCGACGCTACTAAACTCACAAAAGCGGGAGAAGTGTATCTCGAAATCGCGGTGTCTTCCCCCAACACCAGCGGTCAAGGGGGAACAGTGACGGTTAAACTCAATGTCGTTGAAACTCCGGACGTTACTTACTGGAAAGAAACATTGAACTTTGAAGGGACTTCTGATTTCTTAAAGATTAAACTTGAAGAAGGGCAAAAACTCGTGGTTCAATTTACCGATGATGACCATGTTCTCGGGACTCCGAACCCCAATTTAGCTGGGGAAGAGAATGATGGCTACAACTGGTTTACCAGAGACATTTCACCCTTACTTCAAGGGGAAGATAGTGTTCCGGTCACCTTTGATTATGCGGTAGGGCACCATACCCGCCTGACTGTTTATATTCAAGGTGCTGATGGGAGAGTTGTTAATTTCTACCGCCTCTTGAACACGATGGGTAGTGGAAGTACGCAAACTGGCTTCAATCAATTTGATGCGAAAAGTGGTCTTCTCACCTTTATCAATGAAAACATCAGCCTCGATTTAACAATCACTGACGAAACCTATAGTTAATCGCTAAAAGAAGAATTTATCTAATTTTTCTTTCTTGTTGGCTTTCCTTTTAGCTAATTCATTTAGAAGATAAAGTTTGTTTAATGCCCAATAAATTTCTCTCTCATTTCGCCTTTTTAAGGTGGAGAAGAAAGCCGATAAGGGTTAAAATCTTAAGTATGAAAACTCGATACGAAAAATGGCGTCATTATCGAAAGAGAATTGAGAATACTCCCGATAGTGGTTTTGAGGTCGAGAAAAATATCAGTGAACGGCCCCAAACTCCGGAGGATGTTTTAGAGCTTTCGAAGACTATTCGAAGCGATAACGCGATAAGTTTGGATCAGTATGGAGTGAAGAAGAAAAAGCCCACCCTTTTCTTAGCTTATGAAAAGCAAAAACGCTTATTCCTTCTTTTGAAATTTGGTCTTTTATTGTTAGCCATCGTCGGGTTGATTTTGGTATATTTCTTTTGGGTCATTTAGGAGTAGTTATGGATAAAAATATCGCGATAGCCATTGATGGACCGGCCGCTGCCGGAAAGAGTACGGTCGCTAAAATTGTTGCTAAGCTCTTAAATTTTACCTATATCGATACCGGAGCGATGTACCGGGCTTTTACCCAAGCTGTTATTAAGAAAGGCTTAGACCCGAAAAGCGAAGAGCAAGCGGTCACTTTAATCGATGGAATTTCGATTGAACTCAATGAAGATGGAACCGTTATCTGTAATGGGGAAGATGTTACTAAAATTATTAGGGAACCTTTGATTTCTGGGAATGTTAGCTATATCGCTGCGATGAAACCTGTCCGGCTCGCTTTAGTGGAGCTTCAAAGAAAGATGGCGGCTAAAAAGAGTGTCGTCATGGATGGGCGGGATATCGGAACTTATGTCCTTCCGAACGCGGATGTGAAAATCTATCAGATTGCCAGCGTGGAAACCAGAGCCATCCGCCGTTACGAAGAAAACTTAGAAAAAGGCATTAAATGTACCTTAGAAGATGTGCAAGCGGATGTGAGAAAACGTGATTATATCGATTCTCACCGGGAATTTGCTCCTTTAAAAGCCGCTCCCGATTCCGTTCTCATCGATACGTCCTTCATGACCATTAATCAAGCTGTGGAGGCGGTTTTACAAGTTGTTTACGAGAAAACCGGCATTAAACCATGCCGTTAGGAACAGTTGCCTTAGTCGGGTCCCCATCCAGCGGTAAATCCACGATTTTTAATCGTATCGTCGGGGACCGGCGTTCTATCGTTGAAGAAACCCCTGGCATCACTCGTGACCGGCTCTATAGCAAAGCCAACTGGTTAGGGCACGATTTTACAATTATCGATACCGGTGGTCTTCAGATTAAAGACGCTCCGTTCCAAGAAGAAATTCGAGCGCAAGTGGAAGTGGCGATTAAAGAAAGCGACCTCATCGTTTTTGTCGTTGATGGGAAGCTTGGCTTAACTTCTAACGACCGCTATATCGCTTCCATCCTTCAAAAAACGAATAAGCCTATCATTTTGGTTTGTAACAAAATCGATAGCATTCAAGAGATTGCTAACCAATCGGAATTCTATGCTTTAGGGATGGGGGAGCCGATGGTTGTCAGCGGGGCTCATGGTATCGGAATCGGTGATTTATTAGACGAAATTATCAAAAAACTGCCGCAAAAAGAGGATATTATTTATGATAATGCGATTTCTTTTAGCTTGATTGGACGTCCGAACGTCGGGAAATCTTCCTTAGCAAACTGTATCTTAAAACAAGATAGATCCATCGTCAGTAACATCAGTGGAACAACCAGAGACTCTGTTGATACTCCCTTCAGCTATGAAGGACAAAACTTCGTCGCGATTGATACAGCGGGCCTCGTTAAACGGGGCAAGATTTATGAAGCCATTGATAAATATGCTGCCTTAAGAGCCGTTAAAGCGGTCGAACGAAGCGAAATTGCTCTTTTAGTGTTAGACGGGGAAACTGGTATTGTTGAACAAGATAAACATGTTTCCTCTTTAGCAACGGACAGTAAAAAAGCCGTTATCATCATCGTCAATAAATGGGACATGAAAAAGAAAGACGAAAATAAGAACGAATATACTGAACAAATTAGGAAAGAATTTAAGTTCTTGGAGTACGCTCCAATTCTATTTGTCAGCGCGAAAACCAAAGAAGGTACCAATAAAATCCTTCCGATGTTAATGACGATTCATGAAGCATTCAATCGAAGAATTCCTACTTCCTTATTAAATCAAATTATTAGAGAAGCCCAGGACATGAATCCATCGCCCTATTTCCATCACAATCGTTTAAAGATTTCTTATGCCTCGCAAGTAGCAGTGGCTCCGCCGACCTTCGTGATGTTCTGTAACGACCCTAAGAGCGCTCACTTTTCCTATACCCGTTACCTCGAAAACCAAATTCGGGAGAAGTTTGATTTCAGCGGAACCCCAATCAATATCATCTATCGTTTTAAGAAATAATTCGGTATAGAACTTTCTCTTGATTATTGAATAGGGAAAAATTTTCTAAATAATTTTTTGTTAGTTATTTTCAAGACTTTTACAATAAAAATAAGAAAAGCCTTGAAATGTAAATATGATATAAAAACCCAAAACATTCGATGAAATCGAGATTTTTTCATTTCTAAACCATGAAAGCGCTTTCTTTTTTCTATCTTTAAGGGTAATTTTAATATTTACAAATTTATATTTTCTTCGAATATTACTAAACTTTTTTGTAAAATTTTATTTGAAAATTTATTAATGTAATGATACCTTAAAGTCACAATTAACCAGAATATAGGAGGACACTCATGAATAAGGCTGAATTAATTGAAAAAGTTGCAGCAGCAGCGGAACTTTCCAAAAGAGATGCTGATGCGGCGGTCAACGCTTTGATCAATGTGATCGAAGAAGCCCTCGTCAAAGGGGAAGAAGTCAAGATTACTGGCTTCGGGATCTTCCAAAAGAAACATCGGGCGGAAAGAAAAGGGACCAATCCTTCTAACCAAGAAGAAATCACCATCCCGGCCAGCACCACTGTTGCTTTCAAACTTAGCAAAACTCTTAAAGAAAAACTCAACTAATTATTCCTTAAGAAATAAGGCTCTCCCTCGGGAGAGCTTTTTTATGCTATTGTAGACAAGGAAATATTATGAAAAACCAAGTCCAAATTGAAAAAGTTATCTCCTTCCGTCTCGCCTTGCTGGATTCTTATAAAAAGCTCGGCCTCAATGAAAATGAAACGATGGTTATCCTTCTCATCGATTATCTTTTAAGCCAGGGTAATTCTTTGATTACTTCTGACCTTTTAAGTCTAAAGATGACCCTGCAACCAGAAGAAATCGATGGTATCTTAGTAGAACTCTTAAATAAGAAATATCTCTCTTACAAAACTGAAGAGGGAAAGCTCGTCACTTCCATTGAAAATATTAGAAAGATTGTCTATTCCGAGATGAAAAAGACCTTAACCTGGGAAGTTAAGAAAGAAAGTGTCCAAAAGGATGAAAGCTTAATTAGTGACCTTTATTCCCTCTATGAAGATAAAGCTTCGCAGCCCTTATCACCCTTAGAAAAAGACACGATCGTTTCCTGGCTTAAGAATGGCTATAGCGAAGAAGAGATTAAAAATGCGGTGCTTGATACTGCTAGATTAAAAAAACTAACGATTAGAGAAGTGGAAAGAACTTTAAAAGCTAAAAGACGTGCGAAAGATCTTTCAGAAGAAGGCGTGAGCGCGGTAAAGGATAATTACGATAAATCGATTGCGGAGACCTTAGAAAATGCCAAGAAACTCTGGGGCGATTGATATCAATCTTTTAATCAATTTCCTAAAGCAACGTTACCCCGATAGTAAATGTGCGTTAATCTTTCATAATGATTATCAGCTTTTGGTTTCGATTATCTTATCCGCTCAGACGACCGATAAAGCCGTCAATAAAGTAACGCCGGCTTTATATGCGAAATATCCGGATTTTCACGCTTTAGGTTTAGCGACCCCTGAGGAAATTGCCCCTTATATTAAGTCATTAGGCCTCTATAAAAATAAGAGCGAGAACCTCTCTAACCTCGGGAAAATTGTCGATGCTAAGCCTCTTCCCTTAGATTTTAATGAACTGGTTAAACTACCAGGTGTTGGACGAAAAACTGCGGGAGTCTTCCTTTTAGAAAAGGGTATCGCGAGCATTTTCCCGGTCGATACCCACATTAAAAGAATCAGCAATCGTTTGAAATTAAGCACTTCCAGTGACGTCAATAAAATCAGCCAAAGATTAAGCAAGATTATCCTGAAACCGGAATGGTTTTTCTTGCATCACGCGTTAATTACCTTTGGGAGAGATTTATGCTCTGCACAAAAACCGAAGTGCGAGGAATGTGACTTAAAAGAACATTGCCCTTTTTATTTAAAGAAAACTTCGTCGACAACTTTTAAATAATCGTAACGGGGGGATAAACCTTCCGGGACTTCATAGCCTTCTTTTTGAATTAGTTCCATCGGGATTGATTTCCTAGGTTTTTCTCGGTAGAACTTACAGATGAAATCCGCTTTTAGGAGATAAGTCTTTTTTAAGGTGTAGCAATCGATAAGAAAGAACGCGATACCGCCGTGGAAGATGATTCTTTCTAAGTGCTCAATCTGCTGGATGGGAATATTGTGAAGCGGGAAGGAAGTTTTACTCTTCACGCTCTTGGCTTCGAAATCGACGTAACGACCTTTATAGATCCCGTTATAGTCGGTGGTGGATTGTTTTTCAAAGTAAGCTTGGGTGATTAAAGCGCCTCGGCTATAGTCGACTCTGACGACATTAATCGGAGTGGGTCTTTTATAGATGACCGCGATATTGTGGAGCAAATAAAAGTCATTGCTTTCATTTAAGTCCTTTTCAAAATCCATCCCGAGATTAGCTAAAGCTAAATTCTTCTTATGGATCTTCGGCGCTTTTTCTTTCTCAGTTTTTGGGAAAATCCCTTTTGGATAATTAACCATTGATGTCTTTTTCGATTTCGTCCTTTAAATCGCTTAACGTGATCGCTTCCCCTTGACTTAATTTTAAAAGAAGATTTTTAACTGGGAACGGCATCTTGCGATTTCGGATGATGGTTTTTAAATATTCTTCTTTAACGAGCTCGACGTCTTTTAAGAAATGATCATAGAGGTGGAGTAAATCTAAAGCATCGTTTTTAGCGTCATGGCTTTTTCCAACTTCCTCAATTTTGAAGAGTTCTAAGTAGTGCTTAAGCGAGAGATATTGTCCGTAATCATCGGTGATATATTGGCCTAAGTAACTTGCGAAATCCCAATGGTTTTTTAGTAAATGATGGGTCCAAGGATGATTGCAATCGTCATTAGCTAAAGTTGTCGCGTTCAAGATATCTCTATCACTCGAACTAAAAGTCACGAACAAGGCTTGGCCAAATTCATAACCGACATATTTTTTAAAAAGTTTCTGAGCTTCTTTAAAAGGAACACCTTCTTTTTTAATGATTTCATCGGTGATGCCGGTCAACTTAGTTACATATTTTCCCACTGGTTCTTTGGGGATGACGTAAAGGGAGAAGGGTTTAGAGATTTTAGTGATGCGATAGTCTTCCCCGATCGTCGCTTTAACCGCTCCAATCTGGATGAGGTGATGATGGATTTGGGTGGCTTCAAAATCTAAAAATACCAGCGTTTCTCTGTTGTTTAAGATCTTTTTTAAATTTTTCATCGGGCATATATTAGCATGTTTACAAATATAAACAGGACTAAATACGAATATTTCCTTTTAAAATCAGAGAATAAATTCTGAAATATTCCTTCTTACTCTCGCTTTAATTTAAGAACTTTTTTCCATATAATGGAAAGCGGTATGAAGTACGAGCTGAGATTATCGCCCAAAATCATTTTGGACAAAAAATTCACCAAAGGGGTTAAAGGCTATAAAGCGGTCGAGGTTGATGAATTCCTCGATATGGTCATCCAAGACTACGCGACATTCGAACAATACCAAAAAGATGTCGCTCTTCATATCGATAAATTAGAAGAGGCTCTAAGGAAAGCAAAAGAAGAGAAAGAGGAGAAGGTCTCGGACCTGGATCTCAAAACGAGAATTCGGGACTTAGAAGTGGAAAATGCTTCCCTTCATAAAAAGCTCGACGGCATTAAACCCGGGGATAATCCGAGCATTGAAAACCTTCAATACATTCAACGCATCAACCGCTTAGAGCAATATCTACATATGATCGGCGTTGACCCGACCACCATTCGATAGTAACCCGGTCTAAGCAGCTACTAGGCCTTCGGCTTAGAGGAAAGTCCATGCTCGCATAGCCTGCGATGGCTATAACGTTTGCGCTGAGGGAAAAGATAACCTCAGGTACGCGGGAGCGCGTAACGGCGGTGAATAGTCTCCTCGAGACTAGAAGCCTGAAAGTGCCACAGAGACGAGACCGTCAGCGATGACGGGATGAAACGCGGTAAACCCCACAAGCGAGAAACCCAAATTTGGTAGGGGAAGGAGCCACCTGAATTGAAGGGGACGCTCCCAGAGAAATCTGAGATTAATTGCTGCCTAATACAAAACATGGCTTACTGGACCGGGACTCACTGAGGAAACATTATGAACATTCCCACTAAGATTACTTTTAGCCGCATCGTGCTGGTGATTCTTTTGATTACGGGTTTATTCGTCCTTGATTACATCCCGCAGGAATACACCAATATCATGCTGGGGAATAGTCAAATCAATATCATTTATTTTGTATCGTTCTTTATTTTCTTTATCGCTTCCAGCACGGATTTCTTAGATGGCTATCTCGCAAGAAAATGGCACCAAGTCACTAATCTCGGGAAGTTCTTAGACCCGATCGCTGATAAGCTTTTAGTCGATTCGATGCTGATTTTCTTGCTCCTTCCCCATTATGGAAGCAGCAATTTAACCTTCCCCATCTTCGCTGTCGTCATCATGATTGCGAGGGACCTTGTCGTTGATGCTTTACGGAGTATCGCGGCGAGTAAAGGTGTGGTTTTGGCCGCTAATATATTTGGGAAGATTAAGACGGTCTTACAGATGTTATCGATTTCCTTAGTCTTACTGAACGGCTGGCCGTTCTCCTATTTCGATAGCGCTTGGAACCCAGCCTTAAGAATTACCAGCTTTATCATTTATTTAACGACCTTAGTTAGCCTTTTATCCGGGGTAATTTATGTCGTCCAGAACTTCAAAGTTTTAAAGGAGGATAAACATGATTGATTTTGAAAAATGCAGGAGGGCTCTTAAAGCCTTAGAGCTTCATCACTTAACTTTAGGAAGCGTTGAAAGCATCACCGGCGGCTTATTTGCCAGTAGCTTAACCACCATTCCTGGGTCTAGCGAAGTCTTTAAAGGCGCTTACGTCACTTATTCTTCAGAACTGAAAGAAAAGTTACTCGGAGTTCCGAGCCAACTCATTGAAAAACATGGAGTGGTCAGCCAAGAAGTCGCCAATGAAATGGCGATTAGAGGTAGAAAGAAGCTCGGAGTCGATGTCGCGGTGGCTTTTACGGGAAATGCTGGTCCAACCGCCGAACCTGGCCGAGCGGGGGTTGGGGTCGTCTGCATGGCGATTTCCACCAAATACGGTCTCATTGAACTTCAACAAGAATTTCAAGGATCCCGGCAAGAAGTTCGGGAACGAAGTGTCGATATGATGCTCGACCAATTAATTGCGATTTTTTCTTGAGACTTTTTTCAAGTTTTGCGCCTATAAACTATTGAGAGGTGAATTATGGTTAAAGAAAAAAGCGACGGGCTCATCGATAAAGAGGATGCCTTAAAAGAAGCCTTAAAAGCGATTGAAAGAACGTACGGAAAAGGATCGGTAATGTTGATGGGGGAAAAGGCCCACGTCGACGTCGACGCTATTCCCAGCGGTTCTTTGCTTTTAGATGAAGTTTTAGGTGTTGGGGGCTATCCAAGAGGAAGAATAATTGAAATTTATGGTCCGGAAAGTAGCGGTAAAACGACCTTAGCGCTCCACGCGGTAGCGGAAGCTCAAAAGAAGGGTGGAAGAGCCGCTTACGTGGATGCGGAACACGCTATTGATCCGGAATATGCTGCTAAATTGGGAGTCGATATCGATGAACTCATTCTTTCCCAACCCGATAGCGGTGAACAAGCCTTAGAAATCGTCGATATGTTAGCCCAAAGTGGGGCGATCGATATCATCATCGTCGATAGTGTCGCCGCCTTAGTACCCCAAGCGGAACTTGACGGTGTGATGAGTGATAACCAAGTAGGGCTTCAAGCCCGGTTAATGTCCAAGGGGATGAGGAAGCTGGCCGCTATTCTCGATAAGAGCGGGTGCCTGGTCATCTTCATTAACCAATTAAGAGAAAAGGTCGGGGTTATTTACGGGAATCCGGAAACGACACCCGGTGGAAGAGCCTTAAAGTTCTACGCGACCATCCGATTGGATTTAAGACGAGCGGAAGCCATCAAAGCCGGAGCGGACCTCATCGGTAACTCCGTGAAAGTTAAAGTGGTTAAGAATAAAGTTGCCCCGCCCTTTAAAACGTGCCAAATCGATATCATCTACGGAAAAGGCATCAGTAAAGAAGGGGAAATTCTCGACTTAGCGGTCGAACATAATTTCGTCAATAAAACCGGTAACTGGTATGAATATAACGGGGAAAAGATCGGTAATGGCCGGGAAGCCGGAAAGAGCTGGCTTAAAGAGCACCCCGATATCAGCCAAGAACTAGAGAATAAAATCCGAGCATTCTTTAAAGAAGATGCGAAATAAAAATAACGTTATCTTTTGATATATTTTAGTTTTGCAGGGATATTCTGATATTCCGAAATCTCAGTTAGCCTAATCTGACATTTTGGTGTGGCAAAAGTTTCTAAAAAGGTTAAACTTTCCTTGTGCAATAGCACAACGGACTATGGCAAAGGTCCCGCTAAACTCTGAATCTACAACAAAATAGATGAAGTACCCCTTTCTTAGCGGTGCTTTTACGTAGGACGTCGATATACAGGAGAGAAAAATGAATCTTTTTAAATCTTTACCTCTCTTGGCGAGTCCTTTGGATACCAGCTATTGGATTATCATTGTCGTCGCAGCCCTCATCGTTGGGATGGCGGCGGCTGCCCTCATTCTGCTTTTAATTCCCACGTTCAAGAAAAAAACTTCCAACCGGGAAGCCAAAAAAATCTTAGCGGAAGCGGAAACGAAAGCAGAAAGAATCGTCAAGAATGCGCAGTTAGATGCCAAACAAGAAACTTACGAAGCCAAACAACAAGCCCAAGCCGAAATTCGGCAGATGAAGCAAGAAGTCTTAGCCCAACAAGCGAAACTCGATGCTCGGGAACAATCGTTAGATAATCGGGATAACGCTTTAATCAATAAAGAGAACGCTCTCGATAGCAAGAACGATTTCTTAACCCAAAAAATCGCGGCGACCGATAAGAAATCTCAGGAATTAGACGCCAAGATCAATTCCATCATCACCGAACTTGAAAAAGTCAGCGGGATGTCGGTCAAAGAAGCTCATGACGAAATCATGAAGCGGGTGGAAAGCAAGATGACGACCGAAATCGCCGTCTATATCAAGAACGCCGAAGATGAAGCGGAAGCGCAAGCGGAAGAAAAGGCCAAGAACCTTTTAGCTTTAGCCTGCGATAAATACGCGCAAGAAGTTACCACCGAAAGAACAGTGCAAGTTATCAACCTACCGAACGATGAACTCAAAGGGCGGATCATCGGCCGGGAAGGAAGAAACATTCGGGTCTTAGAACAAACCTTAGGGGTCGATTTAAATATCGATGATACCCCGGAAGTCATCACGATTAGCTGCTTCGATCCCATTCGGAGAGAAATCGCCAGAAGAACAATGGACATCCTCGTTAAAGATGGCCGGATTCAACCGGGAAGAATCGAAGAAATCGCGGCTAAGATGAAGAAAGAGGTCATGAATGACGCTCAAAAAGCCGGTGAACAAGCCGCTCAAAGCTTAGGACTTTCGAGAATTAATAGAGAACTCTTAGGTTACTTAGGGAGACTTAAATACCGGACCTCTTACGGGCAAAATGCCTTAGATCACTCGATGGAAGTCGCTCATTTAACCGGCATCATGGCCGCCGAAATGGGCTTAGATCAAAACCTCGCGAAACGAGCGGGTTTACTCCACGATATCGGTAAGGCGGTGTCCTTTGAAAAAGAAGGAAGCCACGTCGAACTTGGGGCCGAACTCGCTAGACGTTACAACGAACCGGAAGTTGTCATCAATAGTATTGAAAGTCACCACGGTGACGTTGAAGCGACATCCATCATCAGTAATTTAGTCGCGGCCGCTGATACCTTAAGCGCCGCGCGTCCCGGAGCGAGAAGTGAAACCCTTGAAAGCTATATCAAGCGGATCAGCAAACTCGAAGAAATCGCTAATAGCTTTGAAGGAGTGGAAAAGAGCTTCGCGATGCAAGCGGGCCGGGAACTCCGAGTCATGGTTATTCCGGACAAAGTCAGCGATGAAAACACTGTTGTTTTAGCGCAAAAGATCAAAGACGAAGTCGAAAAGAATCTTACTTATCCGGGACAAATTAAGATCTCAGTCATCCGGGAATACCGGGCGATCGAAACGGCTAAGTAATATGCGAATTCTCTTTTTTGGGGATATCGTCGGGAGGGTAGGGCTCAAAGCCCTATTCTCCTTTTTACGTAAACCGGAGTATGCTTCTGCGGATTTAATAATCGCGAACGGGGAAAATATCACCGATGGTAAGGGTATTTCGAAGGAAGACTATTTCTCAATGACCAATCATGACATCGCTTTCTTTACCTTAGGTAACCACTATGATTCCAAGAAGAGCATCCGGCCGATGTTTAATAACGCGGAAGACTTAGTATTTCCTGCAAATCTTTTGGAACAAGACCCTTTAAAACAGGTGAGGACAGTGAAGATTGGGAACACCCATATTGTTATCACCTCTCTCTTAGGACAAGGGTTCAGTAGCTATGAAGTGAAGAATCCCCTCTACGTCTTCGATGAGATTTATAAGGCATATCCCAATAGTTTCCACTTTGTGGATTTTCATGGGGAAAGTACGTCTGAAAAAAAGATCTTTGGTTTCTATGTGAGGGATAGAGCGAAGGTCGTGGTCGGTACCCATACACATGTCCAGACTAATGATTTACAGCTCTTATCACCATCGACTTTGTTTATGAGCGACGTCGGGATGTGTGGTGCTTCAAAGAGCGTTATCGGCTTTAACTTCGAAAGCGTTTATAATCGTCTTTACCTCAATGAGGGAAGGTTTAAGGTTGAAGAAGAAGGAGCGATGTTGATAAATGGTCTCGACATTTCTTTTGACCCAGATAAGCAGTGTTTCATAGAATACCACGTGATTAAGGAGGAAATTAATGATGTTGAAAGATAAATTACCTAATAAATTAGAAGCGGTGAAGAGGAATAATCTTTCCTATACCTCCAGTAAAAAAGCCGTACCCGAGAATGTTAAAAAGTTCTTAACGGGTAAAAAATATTTTATTAGAACCTTTGGCTGCCAAGCCAATGTCCGTGATGAAGAAATCATGGCTGGCTATTTAAAAGAAGCCGGAATGGCAAAAACTGATGATAAAGCCTTAGCGGATGTCGCGATTATCAACACCTGCGCGGTGCGGGAGAATGCGGAAGATAAAGTATACGGCGAAATCGGAAGCTATAAAGCCAATTACGAAAAGAATAAAGATTTTATCCTCATCGTCAGTGGCTGCGTGATTCAAGAAGAAGGAATCCCCAGCAGTTTAAAGAAAAGTTATCCTTGGGTTTCTCTTTTCTTAGGAACTCATGAATTAAATAACCTACTAGACTATTTATCGCAATACTTAAGAGACCATAAAACCTTGATTCAAGCCGGTTCTTTAGTGAAAGAAGTGGTGGAAAATCTTCCTTCGGTAAGACTTTCTTCTTACACCTCTTACGTCAATATATCCTATGGCTGCGATAAATATTGCACCTACTGCATCGTCCCTTATACCCGGGGTCATGAACGAAGTCGAAAGATGGAAGATATCTTAAAAGAATGCCGTTCTTTAGTAGAAGATGGGTATAAAGAAGTCACCTTATTAGGGCAAAACGTCAATAGCTACGGCTTAGATTTTAAAGATGGTACGAACTTTGCGGCCCTTTTAGAAGAAGTAGCCAAACTCGGATTCTACCGGGTAAGGTTTTTAACTTCTTACCCTTCCCAATTCACAAAAGAAATGATGGAAGTGATGGCGAAATATCCGAATATCTGTAAGTGTCTCCACCTACCCGTCCAAAGCGGTTCCACTTCCTGCTTAAAAAGAATGGGCAGACGTTACACGCGGGAAGAATATTTAGCCTTAGTTAAACAGCTCAAAACCTTGATGCCGGATTTAGCTTTAACGACGGATATCATCGTCGGTTTTCCCGGTGAAACAGAAGAAGAATTTAAAGATACTTTGAGCTTAGTGAAAGAAGTCGGATATAGCTCCGCGTTTACGTTCATTTATTCTCCGAGACCTGGAACACCGGCCGCTTTGATGGAACAAGTGCCATCGGAGATTAGTCACCGTAGGTTTGATAAACTTAAAGAAGTGGTGGAAGAATGCACGAAAAAAGCTTCCGACGAAATGGTCGGCAAAGTCTATAGTGTTCTCATCACCGGACCCAGTAAGAAGAATAGCGAAATTGTTTCTTCCTACACTGAAAACGGGAAACTCATTAACTGCCCCGGACCGGAATATTTAACCGGCATGGTAGCGGGCGTCCACATTGATGCTTCTCACGTCTATAGCCTTCAAGGAACCTTCCTTAAGAAGCCTTGGGAAATCGCTTTTGATAATCAAAGATTCATCTTCCAAAGACAGAAGGATTTAATTGAAGAATTAAGAAAAGTTGAAGATCAAGATAAGTGGATTGAAGGCTACATTAAAAACGAAAAAACTTTGCAGAAAGTCATGCAAAAAGAAGATATTGCGTTATTTGATGCGGTAAAATACCTGAAAAATGTCATTGCGGGTATTCCTTACCCTTTAAGCCATGAATAAGAAAACAGTCATTGTTTTAGCCGGTCCGACCGCTAGCGGAAAGAGTGAGATGGGGCTCGCTTTTCATAAGCTTTTTCCGGAGATAGAAATCGTTAATGGCGACCCTTTTCAATGCTATAAAGAGTTAGAATTACCGACCTGCGCGCCATCCGAAACTGATAAATTCCAAGCCCCTCATCACTTGTATTCTTTCCTTCCGGTCACCCAAGCTTATGACATCCATGCTTATCAAAAAGATGCGAGAGAAACAATTGATAAACTTTTGAGTGAAAATAAAATTCCCCTCTTAATCAGCGGAAGTGGGCTCTATTTAAGGAGCGCTCTTTATTCTTATAACTTCCTTTTAGAAGAGGAAGATAAATCGGATGATTTAGATACTAAAAGTGATGAAGAACTCTTTAAACTTCTAGAAGAAATCGATCCGGAAGAAAGTAAGAAACTTCACCCTAATAATAGGGTCAGAGTTTTAAGAGCCATCCGTTTTTATAATTATCACCACATATCTAAAACCGATTATTTAAAAGATAATAAAGCCGAGCCCATCTACGATATCATCGGGCTTTATGTGTCGAGAGATCGGGACGAACTCTATCGTCGAGCGGACCTTCGAGTTGATAAACTCTTTGATGAAAATCTTCCTGACTATGTGTTTAATCTCTTTGAAAAACATGGAACGGAGTGCCCGGCTTTTAAGGCGATCGGAGTAAAAGAATTTATTCCCTGGTACAAGGGTGAACGCTCTTTAGAAGAAGTTAAGAACAACATTAAGCTAAACACTCGACACTACATTAAGCGGCAAGAAACCTTTTTCCGTCATCAGTTTCACTTTCAAAGTATCCACAACTTTGAAGAAGCCGTAAAATATCTTCGTGGAACAAAGATTAGTGAGAAATAGTCTTCTTTACTCGGAAGATGTGATGAAAACTTTCAGCGAAGTGAGAGTTTTAGTCTGCGGTCTTGGGGGCGTCGGAGGAACCTGTTTCGCTGCTCTCTTAAGAAGCGGCTTCAATCATTTGGTGATTGTAGATTTTGATACGGTGGAAGAAAGTAACCTCAATCGTCAGATTCTTTTTAACGTTGACTCTTTAGGAAAAAGAAAGACGGATGAAGCGGTTAATTATGCGAAGAAAATAAATCCCAATATCGAAATATCTCCTTATTTCATGAATATTTCGAAAGATAATATCAATGATTTACCATGGAAAGATATCGATTACATTGTCGACTGCATCGATGATGTTGAAGCGAAAATCCTCTTGATTGAGAAGAGCCGAGAGTTAAATATTCCTCTAATAATTTCTTTAGGAACAGGAAATCGTTATAACCCTTTAGCCTTAAAAGTAGTATCTTTAAATCAAACTCATGATGATCCGTTAGCGAGGAAGCTCCGTGTTGAGCTAAAAAAGCGGGGTATTCCGTTAACCGGTCTTCAAGTTGTTTTCTCGGAAGAAAAACCCAAAGTCATCGGGAAAGTTGTTGGTTCCACAATGATTGTCCCGAGCGCGGCTGGTTTACTATTAGCTTCCGAAGTCATGAAATACTTTGAAAGGATGAGCTATGTTAAAGATTGAAACGATTGCGAAAAAAGCCGGTATTCCTAAGAAATACCTTGAACCTTATGGCTTTTATAAAGCTAAGATTTCTCCTGACTATTATTCTTCGATTAAGAACAATAAAGATGGTAAGTTAATCTTGATGACCGCGATAACTCCGACGAAAGCCGGGGAAGGAAAAACCACGAGCGCTATTGCGTTAGCCGACGGCATGAAAAAAATCGGAGAACAAGCCATGCTCTGTTTACGGGAACCTGCCTTAGGACCAGTCTTCGGCCTTAAAGGTGGGGCGACTGGTGGTGGCAAAGCCACTGTTGAACCATCGAACGAAATCAATCTTCACTTCACCGGTGACATGCACGCTTTAACCTCATCCATCAGTTTAATCAACGCGATAATTGATAATTATTTATATCAAGGTAATCCCTTAAATATTGATCCGAATAGAATCATCTTTAAAAGAGCGGTCGATATGAATGACCGGGATTTAAGAGAAATCACGGTTGCGGAAGGCGAGAAGAATGGTGTTCAACATCAAAGCGGTTTTCAAATTACAGTCGCTAATGAATTGATGGCTATCCTTTGTTTAGCCTTAGATGAAAATGATTTCTTAAGACGCTTAGAAAAGGTGGTTGTCGCTTATACCTACGACAATAAACCGGTGACTGTCAAAGATTTAAAAGTCACTCATGCGGTGATGAGGTTAATGAAAGAAGCGTTAAAAGTTAACCTCGTTCAAACGAAAGAGAATAACCCCGTGTTCATTCATGGTGGACCATTTGCTAATATCGCTCATGGATGCAACTCCTTAATTGCCACGAGAACCGCCTTAAAGATGGCTCCATACGTCATCACCGAAGCGGGTTTCGCCTCTGACTTAGGAGCGGAAAAATTCTTCGATATTGCCTGTCCTAATGGAAATCTTCACCCCGATTTAGCGGTCCTTGTTTGTTCCATTAGAGCCCTTAAACTCCACGGGGGTCAACTCTTTAAAGATTTAAATGATGAAAACTTAGAAGCGTTAGAAACAGGTTTACCTAATCTATTCGTTCATTATGAGAATCTTCAAAAGTTTAAGTTACCGGTGGTAATCGCGATTAACCATTTCCCCGGTGACACTGATAACGAAGTTAAGCTCTTAGAAAAAGTTTTAACGGAAAAGAACATCCCCTATGCTTTCTTAGATGGCTATTTAAAAGGCGGGGAAGGCAGCAAAGACTTAGCGAGATTAGTTGTTAAAACTTTAAAAGAAAAAGAAAGCTACTATGAACCTCTTTATACCGATGACATGCCTTTAGAAAAGAAGATTGAAATCGTTGCCAAAGAAATCTATCGGTCAAAAGATGTCGTTTATTCTGATAAAGCTCTTGAACAACTAAAAGAGTTCAAAGAAGAAGGACTTGATGATTTAAAGGTTTGTATCGCTAAAACCCCGAATAGTTTAAGCGATGACCCGAAACTGTTAGGCGCTCCGCTAGGAAATACTCTTCATATCCGGGAAATTAATCTCTCAGCTGGAGCGGGTTTCATCGTCCCTTTAACCGGGGAAGTGATGACGATGCCGGGCCTTCCTAAAAATCCTTTAGCGGTCAAGATGGAGGATGAACCATGATAACTGATTACCAACTTTACGACATCGTGGAGATGAAAAAGCCCCATCCCTGCGATAAAAGGAGCAAGAAATTCCAGATTATCCGGGTCGGCGCGGATATTAAAATCAAGTGCCTCGGCTGCGGGCGAGTGATCATGCTTGACCGAGCGGACTTCAATGAGCGCATCCAAAAAGTTATCTCTCATGAAACAGGTCTCCTAAATTAAGGGGACTTTTTTCATTTTCCCTCCTAGAAATAAGTGGAGGGAGTCATGCTGAAGCTTAGAAATACTTTGAAAGAATACACAACCACTGGGGAGACGAAAGTCCTCCTCAACAATGTTTCGTATGACTTCCCTCCTTCCGGTTTCGTCACCATCCTCGGGGAAAGTGGAAGCGGGAAAAGCACCTTGCTTAATCTTTTAAGTTTGAACGAAAAGCCGACGAGTGGCGAGATTCTCTATGACGGGGAAGATATCAGCCATTTTAAGGAACACGAAATCGAAGCCTTCCGACGAGAAGAGATTGGATTTCTCTATCAAAAATTCAATCTCTTCCCTGAATTAACTGCGTTCGAAAATATCGTTATTCCCTTAAAGATTAAAGGAACGAAAAAGAAAGAGATGGAAAATCTCGCTTCATCCTTTATTCATAAATTTAACTTAGTAGAAGTGCAGGACACTCTCGCGAAAGATTTATCGGGCGGAGAACTCGAAAGAGTAGCCTTTATCCGTTCGATTATTGGCTCGCCGTCTATTCTGCTCGCTGATGAACCGACAGGGAGTTTAGATGATGAAAATGGGGAAATTTTACTTAAAGAACTCAAAGAATATAGTAAGAGAAGGTTGGTGATTATGGTTACCCATGACCGGGAGAACGCGGAGAAATATAGCGATATTGTTTTAAGGCTAGAAAAGGGGAGACTGATTGAAGAATATAAACGTGATGGGCCGTTTCTTTTTTACCCGAACGAAAAAGAAAAGAGCCATCCTAACCAGAAATGGGTAAGCCTCTTTACAAAAGACTTAATAAGGAAAAATAAAAAAGAATATCTTTTTCTATTTTTAGCTTCTTCTTTGGTCTTTTTAACCTTATTTTTATCTCTTGGGTTCTTTAACGGAAAAGACATTCTATTGAATGATCAAATGCTCAATAGCGTGAGCATCTATCATTCATACGTCACTAAACAAAAAGCTGTCACTTTAGAGGGCAGCCCTTTATCTTTAGTGCAAGATAAAAGACCAAGCCTCGAAGAAGTATATAAGACGATCGGAACAGATGATTATATCGTGGAAACTGATCTTTCCTATGCTTTCCCTATGGATAATATCGTCGATGTTAATGGTTTTAAATTAGGACCGGTCAGTTTCGTGCCTCTCCATAGTTTTCCCGAGGATTTAGTATTTACTAGTGGGGAAAATATCATAGCCCCCACCTTTGATTACGTTCTGGTCAATCAAGCCTTTGTTGACCTTTTGCCTTCCTTAAGTGATCCCTTGAAAGTCGACTTAAAATATGAGGCTATATCCATTTACCGAAGAGGCTCAAACGGAGAAGAATTTAACTTGACCCATTCTTTTAAAATATCCGGTGTCATCGATGAATATCAATTGATTAAGAAACCAACAATTTATTACAGTTACCCGGCTTTAAAGTTTTATTTTTCAAGATGTATTTTAAATACTTTTTCTTCGCTTGATGAGAAAGTGACGGTCCTCGATTTTATTCAAGAGTGCAAAGAAGATAATGAATGTTCTTCTTACCGAAGGATCATCTTCTCTAAAGATAAAGTTTCCGCTGAAAAACTTTTAAAAATGCCTAATGACGAACTGAAATTTACCTCACCTTTTCGAGATAGCTATGAGAGTTTTCAAAGCTTGAGCGACAGCATTTCGAACGCTTTAATTCCCTTCCTGATTGGGGAAGTTTTTGTATCGTGTTTTATCATCGCTTCGTTTGCGCAAACCATCTTTCTTAAACGGAAGAAGGAGAGCGCGATTCTTCGAAGTTTAGGAGCGAGTAAAAGCAATCTCTTCTGGCTTTATAGCAGCGGAAATTATCTCGGTGGCTTCGCTTCTTTACTTATTTGTTTCGCTCTCGCCTATCCTTTCGCTTTACTGGTAAACGCTTTGCTTGGTTCGATCATTGGTATCAATAATTTCATTGTCATTCCTTTTACTACTTTCTTAGGAGTGCCTTTCTTACTCTATCCTTTATCCCTCTTATTTATGTTGGTGTTAACCGGCTTATCGCTTGGGATACCTCTCTTCCTTTTCTTAAGAACTCCTTTAGTGGAGGAGCTCCGTGATGAATAAGATAAAAATCGAAAATCTTTCGAAATCCTATAAAAATATAGAGATATTTCGAAATTTTGATTTTGAATTCCCGGCTAAAGGAATCGTTACTATCATTGGAAAAAGCGGTCAAGGCAAATCAACCTTACTGGAAATCATCAGTGGTTTGACCTCCTTTGAAAAAGGAAAAGTAACCCTTTTTGATAAAGATCTCTCAACAATGACGGAAGAAGAACTAGGGGAATTTCGACTTTTAAATATCGGTTTCATCCGTCAACGTTATGACTTATTAGAATTAGAGAATGTCATCGATAATGTCCTGTGGCCAACGAAGAAAATTGAAGGTAAGAAGATTAATCTTGAGCAACGGGCGTTAGATCTTTTAACCCTTTTCAAGCTTGAAGACAAAGCTAAGCAAAAGGTCAATCTATTGAGCGGTGGGGAACAACAAAGAGTAGCCTGGGCGAGAGCCTTAATCCTTGACCCGCCCATCCTCTTGCTCGATGAACCAACCGGGGCCTTAGATCAAGAAAATGTCGCTTTATTGATTGATACCTTAAATAGTTTAAGTGAGAAAAAACTCATTATCCTTGTAACTCACGACCGAAATATGGCTGTTCGGTGTCCCGGAAAGGTGTATGAGTTAAAGAATGGACAGTTAATTTTAAAAAGAGAAAATCCCAAAACACCTTCTAAGCACCTCAAGGTTAATCACCTTGTAAAATTCTCACCTAAGAAAGCGAGAATTAAGGATTTCTTATTCCATGCTTTTCATATTTTTCGGGCCAAAAAGTGGAGGTCCACTCTGGCGGTAACTTTACTCACTTTAGCCTCTTCTTTTTTATGTTTATCCCTTTTTATTGCCCAAGATTTAGAAGGGTCATTAACATCATCCCTTTCATCTTTAACGGGGAAGAACGAAATAGTCGTTACAAAGGAAGGTAGTGGTTCACCAATCATCTCATCTGTCGGAGTGGATGAGGACTTGATTAAGACCGTAAATGAAGCCTTGCCAAAGGTCACTGATGGCTACGGCGCGACTTATCTCGCTGATTTTGAAAACTACTTTCCAGAAGAAAATAATGGCTACATTTTGCTGAATGGTAATAGACGATTATTAATACCAAATTTGACAGTCAGGACTTTCAACGATTACCAGTGGCTCGAGGATTATAAAGAACAAACTTTTTATCCCGCTCGGCCGGAAGTTTTAGAAATGGATCAAATTGTTTTAGGCGTGCCCAATGATTTAATGATCAATATCTGTTATAACCTCCAAATACTTCGGACGTTCGATGATTTAGGTTTCTATCTTTCACAAAAACCGGTGCCCTTGCTTTTAAAAATGCAAAACGATTATTGGACATATGAAGATGAACAACTCTTCTCTATCCGAGCGGTCACCTATTCCCAGGTCGTCACGATTTACCATACATCAAGGCTTTGGAATGAATGGGTGATTGAAACTAAGATGCGGTTCCCGACATCCATCGAAGATGATGATACCTATCCCTGGATTATGAAGAAGACTTATTACCTCCATTTAATTTCTTCGTTCGATGAATTTTTTAAAGAGGCGAGAAAACTAAATCGTTATGAAGACTTTATTTTTGACCGAGCTTCCTTTTCTTATTTGTCGTCTTTGACCATCGATAACGAACTTCTCGATATCCCACGGGTCTATGTTTATCTCGCGGATAAAGACATCATCCCGAAAGATTTAGGGAGCGAAATATTAAAAGAAATCGAAGGTTTAAAAGGTGTAACAAGACTGATTTCCGGCGTCTATATTTCTTATCCCTCTTCCTTCATGGAAGGCTTTATTCATCCTCTCATTTTAGCGAAGGATGTAGCGAGTTTAGAAGAAGTTAAAATGACCTTTGATTATGTTCGGGGAATTGAAGATATTGTCGGGCTGTCGCTTCCGGATAAATGCAAGATGGGAAGCTGTATTTTTCCGCGGGATAGCAACTTGATTTACCGAGATTATTTAAATGAAAATGTGGCAGGTAAACCACCGATATCGCCCGATGAAATATGTGTTTCTAAGTCTCTCGCGGATTATTTTCTAAACACCGATGTTCTCTACACGATGGTGATGAAGATGAGCACCATGAATGACGGAAGGTTAATTTTTTCGCCTATGAAAAGTAAGGTCAAGGTGGCAGGAGTGATCGATGAGCCGGGTTACATCATCTATGGGCGGAAAGATTGGCAAGTCGATTATTTTCGTGATTACTTTGGTTTTTCTTCCTTCGATTTAGAGAGCCGGCAATTTGTTTTTAAACACCAGGAAAAGATAGATGCAAAAGCGCTTCAAGATAAGCTTTTGAATCATTTTCCAGATTGCACAATAGTGTCGCCTCAAAAGATTATCCAAGAAAGCGTGGCCAGCATCATGCTTCTTTTAAAAACCATTGTCTATGTCTTAACTTTTTTCGCGGTAATCCTCTCGATTTTCTTACTGTTTTCCACCTCCCATTTTGCGGTTACGGAACTTAAAAATGAGGGTAGAACCTTGTTCAATTTAGGTTTCTCTTTTAAGGAAATCTTTTCGATGTATTTCGCTTTCTCGCTTTTACTTATGGGCATCTCTTCCGTCTTCAGTTTCTTAATGGCGATTTTCCTTCAAAATACTCTTCAAAATGAGATTGGAGCCTTGTTCGGTGGACAATCGTCCTTCACGATTGACCCGATATCGATATTGACTGTCCTCATCTTTTTCCTCGTTGGTGCGGCTTTTTCCTACCTCAGCATTACCCTTTGGCTCAAGAAAAGAAGCTTCGAAAATGAAGAACGAACCTAAAAGGTTCGACATGCTCTTTGCTAAGTGTTATATTTTGTGGGGAAATTTTAGCAATGAATGGCATGATTAAAATGTATAACCGGGAAAAAGGCTACGGCTTTATCCACGGAGAAGATAAACAAGATTATTTTTTCCACGTTAGTTCGCTTCAAAATATCGAACCGCACAATGTGGTAACCGGCCTCGAAGTATTCTTCGAAGTCACGGAGTCAGAAAGAGGGTTTCGGGCAGAAAACGTCCGAAAAATTTAAAGATGGGATTAAAAGCGGGCATTGTCGGTCTTCCTAACGTCGGGAAGAGTACCTTATTTAACGCTATAACGAATAACCACGTATTAGCGGAAAATTATCCGTTCGCGACCATCAAACCCAACACCGGGGTGGTGACCGTTCCGGATAAACGTTTAGACTTTTTAACTGATCTTTTTAAACCGGAAAGAAAGATCAATGCGACCTTTGAATTCTATGATATTGCGGGTCTGGTTAAAGGGGCGAGCAAAGGCGAAGGTTTAGGTAACCAATTCTTAGGCGCTATCAGGGAATGCGACGCGATAGTGGAAGTGGTCAGATGCTTTGAAAACGCTGATATTGTCCACGTTGAGAATACTGTCGATCCAGCCAGAGACATCGATATCATCAATCTCGAGCTCGCGATGGCGGACCTCGAAACCGTCAATAACCGTCTCGCTAAAATTGAGCCGAAAGTGAGAGTCGCCAAAGATAAAGTAGCCCTCGAAGAAAAAGCGATTTTAGTGCCTTTAAAAGAAACCTTAGAACAAGGTTTACCAGCCAGATTAACCAAAGGATTAACAAGTGACCAAATCGCGTATGCGAGAAAGAATTTCTTTCTTTTAACGTTAAAGCCGATATTGTACGTCGCTAATGTCAGCGATAGCGATTATGCTTCTCTCGACACCTGTAAGTATTATCAAATCGTTAAAGAAATCGCCGAAAAAGAAGGCACTGTCTGCATTCCGGTCAGCTGCGAAATTGAGTATGAAATCTCCACTCTTCCGTTAAGCGAAAGAGCGGATTTCCTCTCTTCCATCGGAGCGGAAGAAAGCGGTCTTGATAAGTTAGTCAAAGCTAGCTATAAACTCTTGAATCTTTCGACCTTCTTTACAGTCGGAAGCGATGAATGCCGGGCTTGGACCTTCAAAAACGGGATGACCGCTCCTGAATGCGCCGGTATCATCCACACCGACTTCCAACGCGGCTTCATTAAAGCGGAAGTTTATGATTTCCAAGATATCGAAACTTTAGGAAGTGAACTTAAAGTCAAAGAAGCTGGAAAACTTCGGCAAGAAGGTAAAGATTACATCATGAAAGACGGGGATATTGTCTTCTTCAAATTTAACGTATGAACATCAGAATCGGTTTAGGAAATGACACTCATCGTTTAAGCCCGGAAAAGGGTTTTTTAACCTTGGGTGGCATCCAAATTCCTTCTGACCACGTCATCATCGCTCATAGCGATGGGGATTTAGTCCTCCACGCCTTAAGCGATGCGATACTCGGGGCGATTGGGGCTAACGATATTGGAGAGCTCTTTCCTGATAACTTAGAAAAAACCAAGAACATGAGTTCGGTGGAAATCCTAGACGCAGCCTTAAAACTAATGAAAGAAAAAGGCTATCGGGTCAACAATGTTGATATTGTTCTCGAACTAGAAGAGCCAAAGATTGCTCCGTATAAAACGAAGATTAGAGAAAACTTAACGAGGCTCTTAGATATTGATATCTCCTGTGTCGGTTTTAAAGGCAAGACGGGAGAAAAAGTCGATGCGGTCGGAGAAAAAAGAGCGATCAAAGCCACCTGCGTGGTCTTACTGAAAGGAGAGAAAGATGAATAATGAAGAACAATTAAAAGAAATAATCGCCGAAGCTTTTAAAAAAGCTGGCTATCCTTTAAACATCAGCGATATTCAAATCGAAAAGAGCAAGGATCCTCTCCATGGCGACTATGCCTGTGCGGCGTGTTTAAAGCTTGCGAGAACTTTTAAAAAAGCGCCTCGCGATTTAGCGAAGGATGTCCTTCCGAACCTTCAAGGTTCCATCATCGATAAAGTCGAAATTGCTGGCCCGGGTTTCTTAAATTTCTTTTTAAAGAAAGAAGCCTTGAGCGATATCGTCAATAAAATCATCGAAGAAGATGAACATTTCGGGGACGGGGAAGATAAGCATTTCTCTTATAACATCGAATACGTGAGCGCTAACCCGACCGGGGACCTTCACTTAGGGCACACCAGAGGCGCAGCTTTAGGGGATAGCATCGCTAATATCTTAAAGAAAGCCGGTTACGGAGTGACGAGAGAATATTATGTCAATGACTGCGGTAACCAGATCCGACATTTAGGTCTTTCTATCAGAGCGAGGTACCATGAACTATTTGGGGAACCTTTAGTCCTCGGGGAAGACGATTACCACGGGGTTGATCTCATCGAAATCGCGAAAGAAATCAAAGAGAAATATGGCGATAAATACTTAGTTGATAACGACGAAAGCAAGACTTTCTTCGAACAATATGGCCGAGAAAAAGAATTAGCGAAAATCAAAAAAGATTTAGCGGATTTCGGAGTTAAATTCGATATCTTCTCTTACGAAAGCGACATTCGAAAAGGCGATGCGATCAAGAACACCATCCAAGAATTAAGAGATAAGGGTTTCGTCTATGAACAAGATGGAGCCACTTACCTTAAAACTACCGCATTCCTCGATGATAAGGATAGACCAATTATCAAGAAAGATGGTTCTTACACCTACTTCATGCCGGATATCTGTTATCACTACTTAAAAAAGAGCAGGGGTTACGATGCCTTAATCGATATGCTCGGGGCCGATCACCACGGTTACATCAACCGGATGAAGAGCGCCATGATGATGAAAGGTTATCCGGAAGATTCTCTGAACATCGTCATCTATCAAATTGTCCGGGTCTTTAAAGACGGGGAAGAAGTGAGGATGAGTAAACGGACGGGTAAAGCGATCACTCACCGGGAACTCGTCGAAGAAGTCGGGGTCGATGCGGTGAGGTATTACTTCGCGACGAAAGCGCCGGGCTTACATCTCGACTTCGATATCAATCTCGCGGTCAGTAAGAGTAAGGATAATCCGGTGTATTACGTCGAGTACGCTCACGCGAGAATCGCGAGCCTCTTAAAGCTCGGGGAAGAATTCAATCTTCCCTTTGACGGAAAACTCTTAACGAGCGAAGAAGAAACAACCATTCTTAAAAAGTTAGCGGCTTTCCCGAGCGTCGTAAGCGGAACCGCTCAGAGCTTAAACCCCTCGAAGATTGGGAATTACTTAGAAGAATTAGCGCAGTTAATTCATGAATACTACGCGAAAGTGAAGATCCTTGACCGGGATAATCCAGCCTTATCGTCCGCTCGGCTGCAATTACTCAAAGCTTCCAAAATTGTCATTAAGGAAGGTTTACGCCTATTAGGTGTAAAATCTTACGACAAAATGTAATAGAATATTAGAAGGAGAACATTATGGAAAAGAATATCAGCATGTTAGATGTCGCTCTCAAAATCTTGACCGACGCTAAGACCTCGCTACCCTTCCGGGAACTGTACGATAAAATCGCGGAAGAACTCAAGATGACCGACAGCGAAAAGAAAGAAAATATTGGGATTTTTTATACTTATTTAACCCTCGACGGCCACTTTGTCGCTTTGACCGATAATCATTGGGATTTAAGAAGCCGCCACACCTTCGATAAGGTTCACATCGATGTCCGGGACGTCTATAGCGAAGTCAATACCGAAAGCGGTGACGAAGAAGATAAAGACGAACAAAAAGAATACGATGCCAGTATGGAAGGCATGGCTGTCGAAGATGAATATGACAGCGAAAATGATGAAGAGAAGCACAATGAATACGACGAAGACGTCAGCTCTCTCATCAACAATTAACTAGTTTTCATTAAGAAAGGAGAGGCTATATATGGCACTCGAAAATATGAAAAATATGCTCCTCAAAGCGCAAGAGGGGCGGTACGCCGTCGGGCAATTCAACATCAATAACGTTGAATGGACGGGAGCGATTTTGGACGAAGCCCAAAAGCTCAAATGCCCAGTCATCCTCGGGGTTAGCGAAGGAGCCATGAAGTATATGGGCGGTTGGCATACCGTCGTTGGCATGGTCAAAGGCTACATCGAAGATAATAACATCACTGTTCCGGTCGCGCTTCACGTCGACCACGGTCAATCCTTCGAAAGCGTCAAAGCCGCTATCGATGCTGGCTTTACTTCCGTCATGATTGATGGAAGCCATTTACCGCTCGAAGAAAATATCGCCTTAACGAAGAAAGTCGTCGATTATGCGCACCCCAGAGGCGTCAGTGTCGAAGCTGAACTCGGACGGGTCGGTGGCCAAGAAGATAATGTCGTCGCGGAAAGCATGTATGCGGTCCCCTCGGAATGTGTCAGAATGGTCAATGAAACCGGTATCGATTGCTTAGCACCGGCTTTAGGAAGCGTCCATGGACCTTACCACGGTGAACCGAAACTCGGCTTCAAAGAAATGGAAGAAATCCATGGACTCGTCAAGGTTCCGCTCGTCCTCCACGGTGGAAGCGGCATCCCGGATTTCCAACTCAGAATGGCGATTGAACGGGGAACCTGCAAGATCAACGTCAACACGGAATGCCAACAATACTGGGCGAGAATCGTCCGGGAAGTTATCGCCAAGGATAAAGATGTCTATGATCCGAGAAAGATCATCGGACCTGGCAAAAAAGGCATTCAACAAACGATGGAAGAACACTGCAAAGTGTTCGGCTGCATCGGCAAAGCTGAATAAATTCTTTTATAACGAGAGGCACGGGGAAACCCGTGCTTCTTTCAGGGAGGGAAAGTGATGTTTGAGAAAGAACTTCAAGCGATGAAAGCAGCGGCGGTCCTCGCCGAACAAGCGATCCTGGAGATTTATCACACCAATTTTAAGGTCGAAATCAAAAGCGATAATTCGCCGGTCACCAAAGCGGATAAAACCGCTGATAAGTTGATCAGGGAATATCTTCATCGCCTCTTTCCAACTTATGCTTTCTTGACCGAAGAAAGTAAGGACGATAAAAGCCGTCTAACTAACGAATACGTCTTCATCGTTGACCCGGTCGACGGGACGAAAGAATTTGTAGCGAGGGACGGGGAATTTACTACCAATATCGCTCTTTGCTATAAGCACGAAATTGTCGCCGGTTTAATCCACGTTCCCACGAAAGACTTCATGTACTGGGCTTTAAAAGGAAAAGGCGCCTTCCTTGAAAGAAAGGGAGGAGAACCGATTCCCTTAAAAGTCAGCAATAGAACAAAGGATTTACGTGTTTTAATCTCGAGAAGTTTTTTCAACGAAAAAGAAAAAGCGATGATTGAAAAGCATCATGACCAAATCATCGATGTTCATCCCTTAGGAGCGGCCTTAAAGTTTGGTGCGATAGCGGAAGGGGTCGCTGACCTCACTTACCGCTTTAGTCCCAACACCAAAGAATGGGATATTGCTCCCGGTGTCCTCTTAGTGGAAGAAGCCGGCGGGGTGGTGGTAAAACCCGATTTAACCAAGTACACCTTTAACCGGGAAGATCCGTATAACCGGGAAGGCTACATCGTTGCGAACCGGATTGAAAACGTCTTACTTTAAACAATAAAAAAACAGGAGAGAACTAAGCTTCTCTCCTTTTTATTTGCCTTCGTTTTCTTTCAGTTTTCGTTGGAAATATTGTTCCATCACTTCGACCGGGACATCTTTATCCGCGTTTACGCAGCGGATGACGCCTGGGACTTCTTCAATCAGAACCATCTCGACCCCAGTGGAGATATCTTGCGAGACGTACGCGCACCCCTCGCAGGCCCCGATCATCTTCACATAGACGACCCCATCCTTAAAACCGATATATTCAATATCCCCGCCTTCGCGTTGTAAGAAGTATCGGATTTTTTCGAGGACCGCCTCGATTTGTTGGTCAATATTCGGGTTCAAGTTTTCCATCTCAAGAGATTTTATTGTGTAAATTAGAAAAAGCAACTAAGAAGCATTGAAAGATGTATTTTTGCTCATTAATTTTCTTCTCTCAATTAAATTAAAGGCTTCTAATTCTCTATATATTATAAGTACCGATGATTACTACCTTTACATTTGTTCAGTATTCTCTAATATTGCTTGACGTTTAGGAATTTCGCTTAACAATATCAATGGCACATTTAGGAGATATTTATGACCAAAACCTTAGCGAAATTTGAAGACTGGCCGTTTAGAGTTCCTAACTTTCAGGAAGTCGGACGGAAAGTTGATGAAATTACCGATCTTTTAAAAGCGGCCCCTGACTATAAGACCGCTTTAACCATCTATAAAAAGATGAACAAACTGATGGATAAAGTGATGGATGACTGCACTCATATCCAAGTCCTTTATTCTTTAGAAACCCATAACGAAAAGTATGTGAAAGCCAACTTGAAAATGGATGAAGAAATGCCTTCTTTATCCGTGAAAATCAATGACTTTAATAAGGCGATGTTGGCAAGTCCTTTTAGACCAGAGCTCGAAAAGAAACTCGGAAGCTTATTATTCACGATGTATGAATATAGCTTAAAAGCTTTCGATGAAAGGGTAGTGGAAGAAGCGCAAGAAGAAAACCGCTTAGTATCTTTATATAGTCAGACCACCGCGGGTTTCCGGATTAAATTTAGAGGCGAAGAATATAACATGTCCCAGATGGGGAAATTCTTAACTTCTTCTGACCGGGAAACCAGAAGAGAAGCCAGCGAGGTCTATTATTCTTATTTAGATACCAAGATTGATATCCTCGAAGACATCTACGATAAGCTCGTTAAAGTCCGGGATAAAATGGCGAAAAAATTGGGTTACAAAAACTATGTGGAACTCGGTTATATCAAGATGAATCGTTTCGATTACACGCCGGAAATGGTGAGGAATTACCGTGAACAAATTCATGATGTAGTAACGCCTATTTCGGAAAAATTAAGCCGTGAACAAAAGAAACTCTTAGGGGTTACGAACCTCAAAGTCTATGACTTAAGTTCTTGGTTCCAAAAAGGGAATCCCGTCCCCAAAGGCACCACCGAAGAAAAGGTGGAACTCGCTCAGAAGATGTACGATGAACTCTCACCCGACACTTCTTATTTCTTCCGCTTCATGAATGAACATCACTTAATGTTCTTAGATGCCAAACCTGGTAAACAAGGCGGTGGCTATATGACTTATTTCCCCGTCCATGGTTGCCCGATCATCTTCAGTAACTTTAATGGTACCAGCGGTGACGTCGATGTCTTGACCCATGAATTCGGCCACTCTTTCCAAGCGTATATGGCAAGAAAGATTAAAGTTCCGGAATACCGGATGCCGACGATGGAAAGCTGCGAAATCGATTCGATGTCGATGGAATTTTTTGCAGAACCCTACATGGGCTTATTCTTTGATAAACCTGATGAATATCGGTATACCCATCTGGCGGACGCTATTCGGTTCCTTCCGTACGGCGTTACTGTTGATGAATTTCAACATTGGGTATATGAACATCCGGAAGCCTCGCCGGCTGAACGTGATGCCGCTTGGCATGAATTAGAAGAAAAGTACACACCGTATAAGGTGAAAGCCTATAAGGGATGCCACTATATGGAAACCGGGCACCGCTGGCTCACCCAATCCCACATCTTCGCTTCGCCTTTCTATTATATCGATTACACTCTCGCCCAAGTGGTGGCCTTCATGTTCTTTAATTTAGACCGGAAGAACCACGAAAGAGCCTGGAAGAAGTACATCAAACTCTGCAAGCTCGGCGGGCAATATCCATTCTTAACCTTGCTTAAGAAGATCGGTTTCAAATCCCCCTTCGAAGATGGAGTGGTGAAGAAAACAATCAAACCTTTAGTCAAGGTTTTAAAGGATTACCATCCGGAAAATTTCTAAAAATCCTTGCAAATTAAAGGCCACCGAATGGAGTAGTCCACAAAAAGTAGACAATCCATAAAAAGCCTC